>Ga0307933_1000006_pt1 | contig 243869 bp, 244 predicted proteins | sample OrgLakmetageno88_FD_201811 | JGI IMG/M metagenome (GOLD analysis project Ga0307933, IMG submission 201811) | Saline water microbial communities from Organic Lake, Antarctica - #88 | ecosystem: Environmental > Aquatic > Non-marine Saline and Alkaline > Saline | place: Antarctica: Organic Lake...
TGGCTCGATTTCCTTCTCAGTCGCTCTCTTGAACTCTTGGGTTTGGTCACTCCCCTGTGCGCTTTCTGCTCTCTTTTGGCCGATCGCTCGATTTCCTTCTCAGTCGCTCTCTTGAACTCTTGGGTTTTATCCCCGGGCCTCCTACTGCTCTCGCAGCTCAGGTGGCCGGCGCCGGGCGGCGCCTAACGGCGGTGGCGCCTAACGGCGGTGGCGCCTAACGGCGGTGGCGGCTTCTTGGTAGGCCGCTTGCCTTTCCGCTTTCTTTTTCTCTGCCTCTTTGCGGGGGGTTGAGTTTGGTTGGGACTCCGACTTTATCCTTGCTTCTCTCATCAGTCGTACATATCGCTCGTGCAGTTCTGCTGTCTGTCCATGTGCTCGGTATTCCCATCTCTCGAACATCGCGGCTGTGGACTTTATCAGGTTGCCTGAGTGATTTTGATCCTGCATTTGGGAAATGCAGTTTTCTATTATCGTCAGTTGCATTATGGGATTCATGTCGACTATCATCTTGTTCTCTGTGTTGAGCCAATCAATTATGTCGATGACCTGATCGCTGATCTGCTTTAGAATGTAGTAGAGGCTAGGTGGTAATCGGTGCAGTGTTTCCAGTGTTTGCATTAGCGTGGTGAGGTGTTTCTTTGTGCTGTTGGTATTTCTGTTGGCCTGGTGAATGTAGGCTGACAGAATGTCTAGTCGCAATAGCATCTCAGGTGTTGCCGTGTATGATTCTTTATTTAGCCCCACGTTTTCGATTAAGTTTTGGAACTTTTGTCGAATACGGTCTCTAGATTCTGAGCACCTCCGTGTGTACAGTCTACGTTCTTGCAAACATTCCTGTGCATTGATGATTTGTGTTTTTAATGTCGTCAGTTTAGCTCTGATGTATGCATGTGATAATGCATTCTGCGGAGCTTTCGTTGGTGTTTGTTGGGTCATCAGTGCGGCTGCGAGCAGCCGCACTCCGCTTGAGAGTGCGGCTGCGTCTGAGAGCACAAGTGACTGTTCAAGGACAACGGTTTGTAAGACACGTTCGCGCATTACGTTTGTACTTGTAGTGAGTGTTGTTGAAATCGATTGCATTGTGGCCTCTGAGGCTTCAAGCACAAGAAATTCCAATTCCGCGGCAGTCAGGGCTGCCGTGGCAGCCGGAGCCGCCGTGGCAGCCGGAGCCGCCGTGGCAGCCGGAGCCGCCGTGGCAGCCGGAGCCGCCGTGACAGCCGGAGCCGCCGTGACAGCCGGAGCCGCCGTGGCAGCCGGAGCCGCCGTGACAGCCGGAGCCGCCGTGACAGCCGGAGCCGCCGTGACAGCCGGAGCCGCCGTGGCAGCCGGAGCCGCCGTGGCAGCCGGAGCCGCCGTGACAGCCGGAGCCGCCGTGACAGCCGGAGCCGCCGTGACAGCCGGAGCCGCCGTGGCAGCCGGAGCCGCCGTGGCAGCCGGAGCCGCCGTGGCAGCCGGAGCCGCCGGGTTTACCAGGGTAACCAAAGCTGCCGAAACAACTAAAGCTACCGAAGCCGCCGGAGCGGCTAGAAACTCTAGAAGAGGTCTTTGCAGATCTCTTGATATCGCATCTATAGTCTCATTCGCACAATCCATCGCAAATGATAGTCTAGACATCTTGGTTCTTGATACGCTTCCACTGCAAGAACAACAGTCACCCCGCAAAAAAATTCAATTTAACCTTGTCAAAATCAGAAAAAATCCAGGCGGATTTAGCGTAGGCGGTGTGCCTCGCAAGGGTGTGACGTCCCTCAGCGCTTGCCCGTGCAACCTAAGTTGTCCGGGGCTTCGTGGGCCGCGGGTGCGGCGAGCCTTCCAGGCCTTCTCCAGTGGTTTATAGTCTGTCGACTCTCGCGGAACCCTCTGTTCCGTGGCTGGTTACAGCTTTTTGTTGGCTTAGAGGTCCGCTCACATTTGCCCTAAGGCATCTGTAAGCAGATCTACATTCGCAGCAGGCTCCTCAGCAGGCTCTTCAGCAGGCTCCTCAGCAGGCTCCTCAGTCTGTGTCATAGCTTCCGCAAGGGAAGCTTTGAGCAAGTTGAGGTGCCAGTCTTCGGCTGCGATGTTATGCCAGATACGATGTTCATCTTTGTACTCTTCAACGGGAATGCCGTCTTCAAGGACTTGTAGATCAGCATATGAAACTCCTGGGTGGTTTTTAGCGGCGGCCTCGTAGTCGAAGTCTAGCATTGCTGCTAGGCAGTCAACTTCGGCAGCGGCTGCTACAGGAGCGGGTTTGTCGAATAGGTTGTGTTCAGACATCGTTGAATTCTTGCTTACAAGTTCTCAATACGCTATCCAGTGCTACAACAACACTGCCCCCTTTATATATTTTCAGTTTAGGGTTGTTGCTTGTTTTTTGTGTAAAAAATGACTTGAATGATTATGGTAATGCTAGGCGGCTTCTCACCAGGGCCTCTGGGAAGCCGGCTTTGATGTAGATCGCGGCGACGGTTGCGAGGTCGATTCCGGCTAGACGCAAACCGCTGGCTAAATAGCTCACCATCTTCTGATAGTTTTCGGCCTTATTGGCTTTAAACATCGTGTTGACAAGGTTCAGCAAGATTTCGGGGGCCCATTCGGGGTGGTCCTTGAACAGGCTGGTGAGACAGATCTTGAATCGATCGGGGTTGCTGATTTTGATTGTGATTGCGTTTCGCAGCGTGCACTCGTACTTGGGCGCGCTGATTTTGGCGCGGCGGCCAGGGGCCAGCTGCTCGAGCTCTTCGAAGCTCGTCGCGTAGATTGGCTCCCAGCGCTCGATGCCGAACAGGCCCAAGCAGCAGATGCCGAGCAGGTGGTGGCGCAACATATGCCTGACCTTGTCCTCGAGCGACATTAGAGGACTGTCTTCGATCTGCTGCATGTGCTCTGTGAAGATTTTGCCGATCACGCCTTCGAAGATCGCGTGCTCATCATCTGGGTCCAGATCGATTTGGTCAAAATTTATCTGGACAAGGCCTGGGGTGCGCTTCAGCGCATCGTGCGTGTTGCCCACGCGGTAATAGAATAGCTTTGTGTCTTTTGCTTTTTCCGCGCCTATGGCTAAATGGTACAGCTTGAGGAGCGCGGCGGCGCCTTCGGGGGTGGGGTCTTTGAGGGGGTCATCCAGCGGCCCGCTGAATTTGAGGATCTCGGTGCGAATTTCGGCGGCGGTGGCATGCACGAATTCCTCGCGCTGGTTTAGCATGTTGCTGATGTCGGCTGGTATCATTGCTGCTGGAGTTAATAGGCTTCAGATACAGAATTCAATGCGAAAAAACTCTGTGAGTTTTACCCGCTGTGGGGACGTGGCTCGGGGAGAGCCGCGTTGCCGAGCCGAAGCCCGGTTGCTTTTGCCGCTCTTAACGGCTTGGGTACCGAGCCGAGACTCGATTTCGTTTACCGCTCTCAACGGTTTCGTGGTTACCTCACCATTGGCAGGATTTTCTTGGAATGTGCCAGCAGCCTGGGTCGTGCTCTAATGCGGCGTTGCATCTTTGAGGTCCAGGCTTGCCTCCCGGCACGTCCTCTATGCGCAATTCAATTTAGAGTTTTTTCTTAGCTCTATTGAATTTCAATTCGATTGTATCGTTCTGTTGATTTGCTACCGGCCCTGCGGCTTGAGCTGTGGGGCAGGGACTCGATGCCTGGGCCCGCTGTATGACCCCCAGGAGTGGTGGGCAACCTGCCGGCGGCCGCTCTACGGCCGGGTGTATATAGCTGAGCAGCGCTATCTGGCATTCGTTGAGGAGTTTCGGGCTGCTAAAAATTTGGAAGGTTGCGGTTTTGCATCGTGGGCCAGCACTACAGTTGTGCACTTTATGCTGGCGTTCTTCTTGGGTATGATTGCCGTTCTTGGGAAAAGATATCAGCGGCGCGATATGCGGGGGTTCTATGCTGGGGTTTGGTGGTGCGGCGTGAAAATTTTGCCTTGGGGTGCAGGGCGAACGCTTCGAGCTGTTCTGGATACTTGGGTGCTGCCGTTAATAATTGTCGTTCTCAGGCTGGCTTTGTGTTGGAGCGGGGTAATTTCTGGTGAGATTGGCCACAATTTGGTCTTACTAGGCTTTGTTCTGCTGTGGGGCATTTATACCCGCAAAATCGTTGATTGGATGCGGATTTGTGGGATGGTGCGGCGCGATGCTTAAGTGCTTTTTTATATGGATGCATTCGATGCTGCGCTGGCTCTTATGCAGCCCGATTGCGCCGCTTGGTACCGCGGCCAGCTCGCGGGCCGCGCCCCGCCGGCGTATGCTGACCTCGGGGATGTGGCTCGGCGGGGCGCTGATGAGTGGGGGCTGATTTACAGTGCTGTGTTTCGGCACCTGAGCGCGCCGCCGGCCAAGCCGGCTGGCTGGTTGGCCGCGTTTGAGCTGACCGAAGCTGCGGCGCGCTCGGATTCTGTGCGCGCAGCTCCCATGCGCGGCGAACTGCTGCGGCTCTGTTCGGAGGCGCGCCGGCTGGGGCGTGCCGAAATTTGGCCGGCTCATGATGCTGTATGCTGTCTGGCCGACTCTATTTCGGCCCTGCGCTCTCTGGGGAGCAGTGGGGGCGCGCTGGGCGCTCTTGCCGGGCTGTTCTTTGCGCTCGATTTGCCCGGTCTAATTGGCGCCGACTTTTCCCCCGTCTTTATATGTCCCGGAAGTGGCTAGTTCTTCTTTTCGTCGTGCTGGTTGCTTTGGCCCTGTGCCTGGGGGCCGCACCGGCTCTGGCTGCCGGCCGGCTGTTTTCTGGCGGCTTGCGTGCGACGGGCGCGCCCGTCCGTGGCGGCGACCCGTTTATATTTGATGAACCGCCTCTTGAGGATGTGGTGGGTGGCAGCGGTGTGGTCCTGGGGCGAGTTGGGCGCTTTCACGATAAAATTCAGGGCTGGGGTGCTCGATACCGCATTCCCTTTCCGTATCAGGAAATGCACGTTGACCCTTTGGTGAGCGGCTATTCTAGCATCATGCCTTGGCATTATTACAGTTTTATCAACCACTTCACCGATGCGATCTTGAGCTTCAGCAAGCCGCCGACCAAGTTTCTTGATATTACCGGGCACGTGGGCGTTGAGTCGCTGGTGCTGGTCAAGGAATTTGGCATGGCTGTTGATGCCGTTGAGATCGACCGCGAATATGCCAACATGTTTCGCGAGAATTCTCGTCAGCTTGCTATGGGCGACCTGGTGGATGTTGAGGATGGTGATGGTGCGGCTGCCATTAAAAATCGGGACCTCAGTCAGTATGATTTTATTTATGCTGATCCACCTTGGGGCGGGCGCAGCTACAAGAGCCACAAGACCATGGAACTCAAGCTCGGCAACAAACACCTGCACCAGCTTATCGACACCGCTTTCAGCCGCGGCGCCGCGGCTTTCGTTCTCAAGGCGCCCAAAAATTATGTCAGCGATAAACTTGAGAAGGTCGTGAAAAAACATGGCAAGCGTATTGCCGCGCGCTGCGTGCTCGGCGCGCCCGAATGCCCGATGCCGATGTACCGCAGCTTCATGTTGTACTTTTGCACTTGAGCGCTTAATAGCCGAGGTGCCATAAGCAGGTGAGGGGTGCGGCTGCGTATATTTGCTCGGGCGTGGCGTGCGCGCCCAGCTGCTCTCGGGCCGCCGCCCACTGGGCGAATTTGCTTGCTAGTTCTGGCAGCGAATTGATTTTTCCGGCGTGCTCTTTGGCGAGCTGCTCTTCAAGCGCTTGGCGCCATTCGCTCAGCGTCTGTTCGGGCGCGAGTTCGGCATCGCGCAGTGCATATTTGGCCGGCCAGCTTTCGGCATCAGCTGGGCGCGGCAGGCTTGCGAGTATTTGATCAACCATGGTTGCTGTAGTGGCCGTTTCAATTGAAACTTTGGATTGCCTGCGTGAACTCCGTGCTGTCGGATTGGGCGCCTGGTGCCGGAGTAGCTCGCTTGCGTTGCTAAAAAGAATGCCGCGGTGGTTAGGGCCACACCAGGCGCGATGGGCGGCCGGCGGCGGCATCTAGAATGATCTCCTGGGCGAAGAAGGGGCGCATGTCTTCACGGTGGGTCACGGCCAGCACCAGCGGCGGCGGGCCGCCCGCCCGGGGGCTTTCAGCCAGCGCCTTGAGCGCGGCCGCAACCTTAGGCAAATTTTCGCCATCGAGACATCCGAAGCCCTCGTCGATCAGGAGCAGGGAGGGGAGCGGCACGCGCGCCACGTCGAGCAGCGCGGCGCGGCCGGCCAGTTCAAGCGCGAACTGCTGATAGCCCGATGCCAGCTCGGGGCTGGGCGCGATCAGGTGGTCCCCATAGCCGCTGAGAGCTAGTTCGCCGTCGCGCAGGCTTACTCTGAACGTCGCTTCGGTGCGGTCTAACTGCTGGTTGGTGCGCGCCGCCCAGGCCGCTTCGGCGCGGGCCAGCAGCCGTGGGGCCATGCCTTTTTTGGGGTCGACGAGCGCACGATAGGCCTGCTCAGCGGCCAGCCGGTGTGTGGCGGCCGCCAGGCCGGCCGCTTGTTCAGCGTGGCGGGCCGCCGCACGGGCTTTGGTGCAGGCGAGCGCGGCCACTTTGAGCTGCTGGCGCAATTCCGGTGCATCGGCTGCGGCGCGTGCCTGTTCTTGGGCCGCCGCTTCTTGGCGCGCCCAGGCCGCTACCGCTTGCAGCTGGGCAGCCAAGCGCTGGGCTTTTTCTTGTCGCTCGGCCTGGCTGGCCGCGGCCCGGCTCTGTTCGAGTTCGCGCTCAAGCTCGGCGGCGGCGGCCTGATCCCGGCGTGCGGCCTCGGCCTGGGCGCGGGCTTTGCTCAGCAGGCCCAGGCTGAGCTCGTGCAGCCGCTTGGCCTCGCGGCACGCTGTTCTTTGGGCTGTCAGGCTCGCGGCATTTGTCGCGGCCTCAGCGACGGCGGCGGCTTTCTTCCAGCCGATCAAAGCGGCCGCCGCCGCGCGCTCGGCTTGCTCAAGCTCTTCGCTCAGCCGCGGGCGTGCGGCCGCCTCCTGCGCCTGCTTCTCTTCGGCCTCCAGCGCGCCGCGGCGCGCCTGGCTTGAAAGCCATTCGGCGTGACGGCGGTGGGCCTCATATGCGGCATGGGCTCGGTGAGCCTCAATCAGCTCGGCCTTTTCTTCACCGAGCAGCCGGGCGCGCGCCCGGGCCGCGCGGTCCTCATCGCCGCGCGCCAGTTCGCGCACGGCCGCACACCCGCTGCAGTCTGGGCGCAGCGCGGACTCGAGCCGCGCGAAACTCGCCGCGCCGATTGCGGCCGCGACTTGCTGCGCCTCGGCCAGCGGCATGTCGGCCTCGGTCAGCACGGCCGGCAGCGGTTCAGCGGGGCGCGGGGCGCGCGGGGCGGCCGGCGCGGCCGGCGGCTCGGGCTGCTCGAGCGCGGTGAGGTCGGCCTGCACTTGGGCCAGCGTGCGCGCGCTCTCGGGACAGGCCGTGAGCGCCGCTCGCAGCCGGGCGGCTGCTGACTCGAGCACCCGGGCGGCCGCCAGCTGGCCGGCCGCATCGCGCGCTGCCTGATTTGCCTCCTCGGCCGAAACTTCAGACCCGGGCTCATCCGGCGCTGCATCCGGGTTTCCGCCAGCCTGTTCAGCGCGGCCCTTGGCTTCCACGGCCTGCCGCCCCGCTTGATCGCGTGCGGCCGCTGAGGCCGCCGCTTGGCCGCGCGCCACGATGAGTTCCGGCTCGATTTCGGCTGGCGCTCTATGGGGGCCGGCCGGTGCGGGCCCGGCGCCGGCTTGGGCAGCCGCCCATTTGGCATGCAGGGCGGCGGCGTCGCTTGCAGTGATTGTGCTGGCCGCTGCCGCGCTGACCGCTACTGTGCTGACCGCTGCCGCGCTGACTGGCAAAGCGGCCAACACAGCCTCGGCTTGGCGCTTTTTGGTTTCGGCCTCGCCGCGTGCCGCGGCCAGCTGATCGCATCGCGCGGCGAGGCCCGACGCCTGCTCCCAAAGTTCGGGCGCGCGCCGGGCCTCGGCCGCCACGTGAGCGCAGAGCGTTTCGGCGCGCGCCGCTATGGTGGCCGCGGGGGCCGCCACGCCGGGCAGGGCCGCTTCCAGCGCCGCTACGGTCGCGCGGATTTCGGCGCGCAATTCGGTGCAGACTTTGGTCACGGCTTTGTGTTCTTCGGCGTAGTGGCTGAGATTGAGCAGGTCGCTGAGCTGGGCGCGGCGTGCGGCCGGCTCGCACTGCGTGAAGGCGCCGGCGCCGGCGCGGCACAGCGTGACTTCGCGGATGTGAGCTGGTGAGCCCAGCAATTTCTGCAGCGCGCGCGTGGTCTCGGTCACGTTTTTTTCGGTGAGGTTTTCGCCGGCAAACTCGAGCGTGAGCTCGGGCGCCTTGCGCGTCAGGTGGCGCTTGAGCTGCACGCGGCCGGGGCGCCCGTCGATGCTGAATCGCAGGCTGAGCTGGGCCGTCTCGCTGCCGGCGCGCACCGCTTCGGCGCGCTTGCCGCGCACCGGGGCGCCCGTGAGTGCCAGCGCCAGCACATCGAGCAGCGAAGACTTGCCGGCCTGGTTGGCTGCCGCCAGCCCCAGCAGGCCGGGCCGGCCGGCGCGCGCGGCCGCGAAATCGAATCGGTTGGCCTCGCCATAACAATACCAGTTGCTGAATTCCAGGTCGAGCAACTCGACGCGGCCCGCCGCCCCGCGCGCGCCGGCGGCCAGCCGCGCATGGCGCTGGCGGGCTTCGGCTGCGGCCTTTGGCGGCACGCCCGCCAGCAGTTCATCGAGGGCGCGCGCTTCGGGCGGCGCGCCGCCGGCCGGCTCGGGCTGTTCGGCTTCCGGCGCGCCGAGGACCTCGCGTGGGCTCGTGCCGTGGCGGCGCTTGAGCTCGGCCAGGGCGGCTGTTAGCTGGGGCGCCGTCGTGTCGGTGGCGCGCACCCGGTAGGCGCGCGGCCGGGCCGGTGCATCGCGCGTCACTATTTCGCCGGCGCGCACCTCGGCCGTGTACACGGCCAGCGGGTTGGCCACTTCGTGGAAGGCCAGCTGCGGCGGGCCGGGCGCGCCGAGCTGCCACTCGGCCCAGCCGTGGCCCACGTGCGGCTCGCCGAAATCCTGGCACACCAAGCTGCCCGGGTATGCCGCTCGCGCATTGAGCGCGCCGCCGGTTGACACCTCTTGGCGCAAGTGCACGTCGCCCAACATCACTGCTAACTGCGGCGCCTCGGCAGCCAGCGCCGCTAAGTAGGCCGGGCTGAATCGTTCGGTCTCAGCCAGCTGGCCGTTGGGGAACCGGCAGCCGCTGATTGTTTCGTGGAACAGGCCGACCGCGCTGGCCGCTGGCTCGGCCGCAAGCGCTGCCCGCAGCTCTGCTGGGGCTGGCAGGGGCTCATCGGGGGCGCCGACTATCCACTGGATGTTCGGCAGCGCCGGGTGGCGGTAGCAGCCTGAGTGGCGCCAGAGCGTTACTCGGGGCGGCTGCAGCTCGCGTGCGCCGCCGGCGCTTAACAGCAAGGGCGTCAGCAAGTCGGGGCGGCCGGGCACTCTCACGTTCAGGTCGTGGTTGCCCGGCAGCACTAAGACCGGCGCGATTTCGGCTAAGCTTTTGAGCAGCCGTGCGACGTCATCCCAGTTGGTGGCACTGGCGCGTGTCATTCCATCAAACACATCACCGGCTACCACTATGGCCTGCGGTGCGGCCGCGGCTAACTGGGCCGCCAGCTCGGCAAAGGCCGCCGCGTATTCATCGCGCCGGCGGTCTTTCACGTGGATGTCGGCTATGTGGGCGATCTTCATGGTTGTTGAGCTCTTGGCGCTTCAATACAGCTGGAGGCTTTCTAGGGCCGCGCTGAGCGATGGTTCGGCGGCCGCGGCTTGCTCTATTAAAAATGGGTTGCCGCTGGCCCAGCATTCGTGCTGCACGTAGGCGATCGTGGGTGGGTCGCTGAGGCGGTGCATCATGACGGCCATCGCTTGCAAAAACGCGCGGGCGCGCGTTGGCTCTGGATGGCCGGCTTGCCAGCTGGCAAGCTCTTCAGCCGCTACCAAAAATCCTTCGGCTGGACAGGCGCCGGCCTCGATGGCCGCGAGCGCTGATGGCCAGTCGCATTTTCGGCAGCTCTCATAAAAATTCATCTGTTATAATGATGGATGATCCAATGGATGATGAGACGATGCTAAGAATGGTTACCAGCGGGACGATGCCCGGCGCGGTCGGCGGCGGCATCGGCGGCACGGCTCCGCAGCTGTTTATTGCTGCGCTGGTTGTGATATTGATTGGCCTGCTGCTCTACATTGCGTTCACTAATTTCGGCGGCGCGCCTGTCGGCTCCGCCAAATCAAATTAATTGGCCGGTTATTTTTTGACCTGAATAACTATGGATGATCTAACCGTGGCTCAGATGTTTGACCCTAACCACAGCGGCAAAGTCGGCGGCAATCCAGTGCGGGGCGGCGCTTCCGGCCAGCCGCACTACCTGATTATTAGCTGCCTGATCGTGCTGATTCTTGTCATCGGCTGGTATGTTTACAAGCAGAATCAGGCTCAGAAAGAGGGCAAGCGCGGCCTGTTTAATCAGATTGGCTATGGTACTAAACGGGTGGTAAAAACTGTGTTCTAATTGAACTCAAATGAGCTGGTTAAGCCATGAAGCATTCCGCTTTTATTTACCTGTTTCGCAAGAGTGACCTCAACCTTTATGCGCTGGTGAGCCGCGAGGGGCGGTTGGGCGTGCCTGGGGGCAAGGGTGAGGCTGAGGATGCTGATGCTTGGGCGATTATCTGCCGCGAATTTGCTGAGGAGACCTGCACTGTTGATGGTGACAGCGTGCCGCTTGAAGATATTATCGCGCGTGATGAGGTGTCCTATATTGAGTTCTGCGAGCAGGGGCTGCGCACCTGCACGATGTTCTATGCTTTCCTTGATGATGATTCCGCAAAAAAACTTTCTTTGGGTCGGCTTGCCGATCCATCTGAAGACCGCAGCCTGTGGGCTGATGTTGCCGGGGAAGAGGGTCAGATGCTTCCGCGCTGGCATATTCATGACAATTACCAGGACATCAAACGGCGGTGCCGCGGGCAGCATAAGTTGCCGGCCTGGGCGCCCTCGCGGCGGGCGCGCTTTGGCCGGCATGCCCGCGCAGCTTGAGCCGCACATTTTTACGTGTATTTTGTGAAGTTGACAAGGTTGGTTCTTACAGCTGCTGCAATCCCAAATGGCTGCATTAGCGATAGAATTCTTGCGTTTTGTGCATCGGGGCCAAATGCACTACTTGGAGTTTTTTCGGCAATTGCTTGCTCAATCAAGCCACCGTTCATTCCATTTATTACATGTTGTGTTCCTGTATAAAAATACCGGTGTATTTTTACGTTATTGTTGATGAATCCTGTAGATACGCTAACTCGCATACTTTCAACTAAAAAGCTTGAGCCTTGTGTTTGAATTGATGACATTGTATCAAAATGGCCACTTTTGATTACTACATCATCGCTGCTTATATTCAACTCTTTGAAATTTATGTCTTCAAGCACACTGGGTGATGTAGAGCTAAGTAAGTTTCCGGTGCAGCGACTTATGTAGACTTTAGAGAAACCACCTGCAATCGTCAGTTTTTCAAACGAGCAGCACAATATGTGCAGCTCTAAGGGCACGTCTGTCTGGAATATAGTATGGGGGAAGACTGACATAAAGCCCTCAATCGTTACCTTTTTGCCGCCATAACGTGCCAAAGATATGTTCAGCCCTTCGGTATACGTTTTGTGGAGCAATCTGATGTGGAGGTGCTGTTTGCCGGCCGCGAGCTGTTTGTCGAGCGCGGCGATAATTCCCTCAGCCACGACCGGCACTGCAGCCTGTTCGAGTATGGCGCCGGTCGGAGGTGGCAACGTAAAACTTTTGTCTGCCAATGGGCGCGTAACTGTGATTACGGAGCTCGCCATATTGTGCGAAAAATAGTCTGGCTCAAGGTATCTGAAGTTCATCCAAAATTTGAACAGTTGCTTGATCGCCTTCGCCGGCCAGCGTTTCGGTAATGGGGCCGCCATAATTTCTTACGGAGGCCGCGATAATTTTGCCCGGTGTGCCTGGCGTGAGCAGGATGGCGCCGCGGTATGTGTTGGCAGCTAGCCCACCGATTACGGTGCTGAATTGCTGACCATTGGAGGGCGCCACATACACGCCGTAAATCTGGGCCATGCTGGCATTGAGCGTGCCGGATTTGTGCACTAGGGCGCCGACCGGCGCGTGCCGCAAGATTCCCGACACCGAAATTTCGCCCGATATTTGTGAGGAAAGGCAGGTATTTTCGCCTGTCAGATATGCTGGGCCCTGGACCTCGAGCCGGCCCTGCAGCCTGATGTTGTGCAGCCGGACCGTGCCCGGCCCGGTGGCTTGTAGCGAATAAGCTAAGATGTCCGAAACCATTATCAGCTGATCGGCGCTCACTGAACTGATCGTGATCGTGTCGACCTCGGCGCCATTGCCGATCAGGTTGATTGAGGTAAAGAGCTGCAGCTGGCCGGCGTGGAAGCCGGGATTCAGAGATATCACTTGGCCCGGCCGGGCGTTGGCTTGCCAGCTGATGTCGCTGGCCTGTCTCAGCTGGCTGTCTCGGGGCGCCGCCCGTGTCTGGATGTGGAAATTTGCGCTCATATTCTATCAGAGATTGTTCTTATTACAGTCTGCCGGGGATTGTTCTTATCGCATTTTCCGAGATATTTGATATCAGTGCTGCTATTATATCAAAATTTTCGGTTGGCAATGACAAACTGCCTATTAAGATGCTGCCGGGCTGACCAACAAGAAATGAAGAGTTTGTTACAGTTGGGTCCCAATTGCTGAGGTCAAGATGCTCGATAATTACTGTGCCCCCATTGACAACAATTCCAGGCAAATTTCTGGATGTGCCATTCTTTCGCCTGTATTCAAACCGGGCTATTGACACATCGGCGCCGACTTCAAGCTTTGAGCCGATAAATTCGCGGATCTTGGTTGGGCCCATGCAGTTGAGCTGGCCCCTGTATTGGTTGATGGTGGTGGTGCCGATGCAGGTGAGTTTAGAAGATGTCGTTAAAATTCCTCGGAAAATTCCATTTTGGATTGCTTGCAGCGAATCTAATAAGGTGTCTTCAAAAATTACACCGGATGCTTGAATTTCTGTAAAATACACTGCCGTGTTCACAAACTCATATTTTGCCGCGGATGTGTTTGGAATAACGAGCCTGCAGGGCGATCTGAGCACGCCGCCTTCGATGCGAATTTTGATTTGGCCGGCAAAATTTGCCGGCGATAAGTCAATGAGGTTTTCTGGGTTCATAATAGAGCCTTCGATAAGAAGCAGCCGCGATTTTTGTTGATTGCTGCCGAACTGATCGGAACCGGTTACGAGCTCTTCGAACAGCTCGGGCTCAACCGGCGAGGCCTTCTGAGGCGGCAACACAAACACAGCCGCCATATTGGGGCGGAAAAAACCTTTGCTTAAAATCCCATCGCGGCATCTGCATCTTCGAGGCCGATTTCTTTCAGGCGCGCCGCCACCCGCCGGGCCGCACCATCATCAGCCAGCAAGTGGCGCGGCGTGCGCGCATGGCTGAGCCGCGTGCCGGGCTCGAGCGGCCGGAGCGCCACCAGCACCGTGGGCAGGCCGGGCCCAGCCGCGATTCGCACCGTGGCTTCGTGCACCACGCGCTGCAGGTAGTTGGTTGTGATGTGGGCCAGCGTGTCGGTGGCATCGGCATCGCGCCGGATCAGGTCATAGGGGTTTTCCTCGACGACCGGGCCGGCCAGGTGCGCGGCCAGGTCGGCCGGCCGGGCGCGGCCTTCGGGGTCGCCGGCCACCGCGCTCACCGGCTCGAAGCCGAATACCGGCACGCGCCGGTCCTGCATGATCGCACCGAGCTCAGCTGCCGTCCGGCCGCGTACAGCTGGCCCGTATATTTTTGCGCCGCGTTCACCTGATTGGCGCGCGCCGGCCGGCGAATCGGCTACCTCGAGCAGGTCGGGCGGGAAGGCCGTGAGCGGCTGGCCCTCAGCGGCCGGCGCGCGCGTGTAGATGCCGTCGCTGCGGATTTCGACGCCCAGGCTGAGCCGCGCCACGGCCGCCAAGTATGTGCGGCGCGCCGTCTCGACGTCGGCTGCTTCTCGGGCGTTGAGCAGGCTGTCCATTTGGGCCAGCATTTTTTGCGGCGCTTGATGTTCGTCCATTTGGGCCCTACCCGGCATTCAATCGGGCCGGCGGGTCGCTGGCGCGGAATGTGCGCACCTCATTGCGGCCAAATGTCACGTGGCGCGGTCGGCCGGCAAACATGCCGCCGCCGAGCGTGCCGGCGAGCACGGCCGCGAGCACCACAAACACCAGCAGCAAAATCGCCACAAATAGATCCGGCATGTCGGCTATGTTGGTGCTGCTTCTTTGCTTGCTGGCGGCCGGCCTGCTGGCGGCCGGCCTGCTGGCGGCCGCCAATCTGCACGCGCGCGCCCAGCCCGCTCCAGCGCTGGCCGATTTTGCGCCCGGCGCACTGCTTGAAAAATTCGCTGGCGGCATCTGGCGGCGCGAGGGCGACCTCTGGAGTAGTTCGGCGCTCTCTATTGAGCTGCCGGAAAGGCTTCTGCCGCCGGTGCCGGCGGGCTTCGGCTCGCGCGGTGCCATGTGCCGGGCCGGCCATTTTGGCGGCTGCCAGCGCGCGCTGGCCGATTACATTTGCTCGCGGCTCAGCGATGCTGGCGCGGCCAGCCGCTGCCCGGCGTTTCGCTATCGACCGGCGGCCCTTGCCGTGCCGCTGTGTTAGTTGCGCGCCGCAACGCCGCTAAAGAAACGGCGTGCGCGGGCTGCACGCGCGGCCGGCCGACAGTTGCGGCGTCTGCGAAAAGCCGCGGCCGCGTAACTTAGCGCGCACCTCGCCCAGGAGCTCGGCGCAGCCCAGACGTGCCCCGGGGACCTCGAGCGCCTCGGCCAGCGCCACTGTCATGGCGCCGCGCGGCTCGCTGAGATGGAAGGCCTCGGCCGATGTCTGATTATCCTGGCAGCCCGACATCAGCAGCACCGGCGCCGGCGTGGGCGTGCCGTTCGCCGCGAAGAACTGGAAGAATGCGCCGCCGCGATCATACAGCTGGTACTTGAGGTCCATGCCGGTGCCCGAATGGCAGCAATCGAGCACCACCGTGAGCCGCTGATCGCGTCTCAGCGCCTGCAGCGCGCCGCGCAGCGCGTCATCGGTTATCATGCCGGCCGTGGCAAAATCGGCCGGGCACAGCACCTCATCTTTGCCATCGGCTTCTTCGCCGGTGTCATCGAGCTGCTGGCTGCCGTGGCCGGCGAAACTGAAGAACAGCTCGCGCGCTGGGCCGGCCACCAGTTCCATCAGCGCCACGAGGATTGCTTCGCGCGTGGGGCGTTCGCCGCTCGGCTGGCCGGCCGCCTGGCTGTCATCAAGCAGCAGGCGGATTTCGTAACCGCGCTTGACCAGCATGCGGGCCAGCGCCTGTGCGTCATTGGCGCAGCCGGCTAATGTGCACGACTGGCCCACATAATCGATGCCGACGATGAGCGCCTGTTTGGCCATGATATTGTGCGCGAAAAAATGCGGCTTGCTCATTCAAACTCGGCATCTGTTTTGTTTCGCTTTATACACGATGGGATTTTCGCTCAAGCCTGGAGTTGCTTACTATGCGCTCACCACCGCGACCATGATCGTCATCGCGATGATGGCAGCGGTCGTTACAAAAATTATATACGATGGCTCATCTGGGGATGAGGACGCGGGCCAGTTGGCACACTTGGGCTTCGAATGGTTAGTGGCCGTGTCATTGGGTTCGATGGTGACGGCATTTCTCGTGAGCGATTTTCTGATGCCGCCGCTCTGCCGCTGGATCGAAGCCTAATCAAGCATCGGCCATCCAGGCTTGGAACTGTTCGAGCTGGCTGTGCAGGTCGAGCTCCAGCCGGCCGTGAGCGCCGCGCAGGCTGATCGTGCGCGCCGTCAGGCAGGCCGGGCAGTCGAACGTGAGTTCGGTGCGGCACTGGCAGGGCGCCGGCGCCGGGTTGAGCGTGCAGCCGCAATCATATGACCTGGCCGAAACTTTGACCGGGTCTTCGCAGTCGGCGCACAGCGTGGCCTGGCCGATGGCCACCGGCCAGATGTAGCCGCGGAGCCAGAAGGCGCGCCGCCGTGCAGCCGCGCTCAGCGCTCGGCATGCTGTACGGCGCGCCATTTTTTCGGTCTCGGTGGCTGCGGCGGCCGCGGCCCGGCTTTCGAGCGCGGCCATTTCGGCGGCTAGCTTGGGCCATTCGGCCGGCGGGCAGTCGGCCCAATCGGCCAGAGTTTTGGGGTGCAGCGCCGGATCTTTCTGCCAGTTGCGCAGCCAGATCGGCTCGGCGCCGCTGAGCGGTTCGGCGGCTACCGGCGGGCCGCTGCAGTGCCGGCAGGCGCTGTGATCACCGGCAAGGGGGGGGTTTTCGATCAGTTCCATGCCGCTCTTGTTTGCCGGGGCCCATTCATTTAGCGCTGGCTGGCGGCCGGCCTGGCGGCCAGCCCGGCGGCCGGCCTGGCGGCCAGCCAGCTGGCTAGCGCATGGCGGCCAGCCCGGCGGCCGGCCTGGCGGCCAGCCAGCTGGCTAGCGCATGGCGGCCGCGGCCGCTTGGAAAGCCGGCAGCAGGCTGGCAAACTCTTCGGCCGTCAGGCCCAGCGAATTGTCGGTCTGCTTGAGCGCCGTGCTCACCGTCTTGAGTTCTTTGCCGAACTGCTTGCACTTGTCGCCGTACAGCGCCAGGTTTTGGATCATCGCCACCGACTCATTGTGCAGCCGGTTGAGCCGGCTGACTTGGTGCTTGAGTTCTTCGTTCTCGCTGTCGAGCGCCGTGCGCGCTTCGCGCAATTCATCGAGCTCGGCGTCGATCGCTTGGCGCGCCTCGCGCAGTTCGCCGATCTCGCCGTCGATCTGCTTGCGGGTCTCGCGCAGTTCATCATTCTCGGCGCCGAACAGATTTACCTGGCGTTCGACCGTTCGCTGGCGCCAGGCCAGGCCGAGCAGCAGCAGGAAGGCGGCCGCCTGGATCCAGCCGAGCGCCGCCAAACAGCCGGCCGCCTGCTGGCCGAGCGCCACCATCAGGCCGGCGGCCGCACTGGCCATTGCGAAATTCGCTTTCAAGCATGGGGGGCGCATTGATATGAGCGCGGTTTTTTCCATGTATGTATATGGCCGATCTCTCCCAGCTTGATCGCTCCCTGCTTGACCGCGCCGCTGGCTTGGCTGATGAGCTCGCCGCCCGGGCCGAGGCATACGATTCGGCCGTGCTCGTTCAGCGGCGCCGCGCGCGCTCGGCCGAGGCGCTCACCACTTTGTGCATGGTGCTCGTGGGGGCATCTGCTAGCTCGGGCCTGTTTGATGTTGGCGGCGACCTGTTTTCCAATGGGCTGACCGCCGCTTCGGTGGGCGCCGTGCTGCCCCAGGTTCTTATGCTCTGCGCCGCACTGGCTCACGGCTATGTCGAAGTCTTCCGCCCGCGCCAAAAAGAACAGCTGTTTGCATCGGCGGCTGATGCTTGTGCCGGCGGCTCTAAAGTTGCTCAGGTGCTGGCCGATGCGCGCATCGGCGAACTCGATGCCGCGACCGAGACTTGCTTGAGCTCGATGCTCACCACGCTTGAGGCGTCGCTCATTGACAATCAGCCGCTCATCGGCGGCCGCAAAAAAACTGTTTGATCTTACAGTTCGGGAGCCAAATTGCGCGGAATTATTCTGCGGCGGATGTATTGCTGGTGCAAGCGGTTGCGCTGAATGCTGCTTGGGGGCTTTCGGGGGGCCCCGGGGCAGACATTGGGCTGCTCTTGAGCAGGTGGGGTTTGAGGGCGTTGCTGGTCCATCGTGATGCTTTGTCTTTTTGGCTTCAATTAAAAGCTGCGGTGCCTTTTTTAACTGAATTTAGCTGAAGGGTTCTATTCAATATGGAGCATCCTAGCAAGCGTGCAAAGCCTGATGGCTCTGACAATTTAGATGAAGCTGCTCTGGCGGCTTCTCTGCTTGTCGCCTTGTCTCAGAATGCTCAACTTCCCGCGACTCAAAGCTCGGCTGCTGAACTGCATGCCGAAAAATGTGCTAAGCGGGCTGCTGATGACTTTGCTAAGAAAGCCGTTAAATGCACTGCTAAGAAAGCTAAAAGGAATTCTGCCAGCCGTGCTGAAACTGCGCAGTCCGAATTGTCTGTCAGGGCTAAGTTTGCTGCAACTGTACAGTATAATTCCTTCAAGGTTTATGCTCAATACATTGCCCATTTCAGTGGACTCGCTCAAAAAGCGCTCATCGATGCTCAGCTTGCCGCTCAGCCGGCTGCTCAGCTTGCCGCTCAGCTTGCCGCTCAGTCTGCTGCTCAGCCTGCTGCTCAGCCTGCCGCTCAGCCTGCCGCTCAACCTGCCGCTCAGCCCGCTGCTCAGCTTGCCGCTCAACCGGCCGCTCAACCGGCCGCTCAGCCTGCCGCTCAACCGGCCGCTCAGCTTGCCGCTCAACCGGCCGCTCAACCTGCCGCTCAACCGGCCGCTCAGCCTGCCGCTCAACCGGCCGCTCAACCGGCCGCTCAGCCTGCCGCTCAGCCTGCCGCTCAACCGGCCGCTCAACCGGCCGCTCAGCCTGCCGCTCAGCTTGCCGCTCAACCGGCCGCTCAGCTTGCCGCTCAACCGGCCGCTCAGCTTGCCGCTCAACCGGCCGCTCAGCTTGCCGCTCAACCGGCCGCTCAGCTTGCCGCTCAGCCCGCTGCCCAACCGGCCGCTCAGCCCGCTGCTCAACCGGCCGCTCAGCCTGCCGCTCAGCCTGCCGCTCAACCTGCCGCCCAGCCAATTCAGCGCCGCGCCCTGGGAGATCCATACACGCCGGAAGAGGCATCAAAAACCCTTTGGAGAGCGTGCAAAAAGAATACCGCTCTTGTCGAGACGTGCAATGCCCACCGACAAACGTACACGCGTGACCTGCAGAAATACGTTGTGGCTCTGAACAAAGCGCCCAAACTCACGCCCAAGTATGCCGACTCCAACCTGCAATACCTCAAATCCCGCAAAGCGATTACTTTGGCCAGTTTAGACGTCATCAAGAAAGAGCTGGCGGCCGTCGAGGGCGCGATCGCCGCGCAAAAGCGGCCGACCCATTGGCTCTGGCTGAAAACCGGCTTGCCGTCGCTCATTGTCCGCTGGGGCAATTCGAGGACCAGCAAGTCTTGGGCCAAAGTGGTGGACGGCCAATCGGCCACGCTCGATGTCAACCTGTGCTGGGTCGTTTGCAATGGCGCCAGCACACTCTCTTATGCTCAGCTCCTTGCCATCGCCCAAAATTCTTAGAGGCAAGATTCTTGCTTTTTTCTGCCGGCGTTCAATTGATTGCGGATTTCGCATACAATTTCAGCATGGATTTCGGCTGTGACATCGACTACTCTGCTTTCTTGGAAACGGTTGCCGAGGTCACAGAAAGAGTAAAAGCTCATACTGTGCAATATTCAGAAGAATTAGCTCCGCCGTTTGATCAGGTCCAGCTCGACATCGATAAAGCCACCGCCGCGCAAGCCGAGCTTGCCCAGCTGCTCAAAGCGCTTAAAGACTATGAATGTGCCATTTGCACGCTAAAAACCGCTGCCGAAGGCCCACCGGTCGCTCTGTATGTGACAAACCCTTTCGAGTGTCTGCGGCTGCCGCCGGATGACAGCTGGATTCGGGTCACGGCCGAAAACCTCGGCGTGTATCTGACCGACGATGGGACTTGGCAGTCGCTTGAGCCCGAGTCGGCGAACGCCGTGCAGCAATGGCTGTGCAACAAACGCGCACGCTTGGAAGAGTGTCCCACAGGCCTCAGCCACCCTATATCGCGCATCAGTTATTTCACGCTGACTGCGATCGCCAAATCGGTTGAGGGCGTTGTCAACACCAAGCCGATTCCGCGCGAGCGCCAGGCTCTGCGCAATTGATTGCGCTTTTTCTATTGAACTCGCTGCATCGAAGTAATCGATGGAAGAAATCGTACAAAACATGGATAATGATGCCGCAATCGAAGAGGCGATCCGGCATGTAGATCACAATATGACGATTCTCGATGGAATTTATCGTAAATCCGGTGCGGCCGGCAGGTCCGGTGCGGACGGCTCAGCGGTGGCGGCCTTTGCCCTGACAGCCGATGTCAAGAATGTGATCGATGCACGGCTCGCAAAAATTGGCGGCCTGATCGCACGCGCCAAAAAGTATGAGGATCTGATGGAAAAGCTCTCGCGGTTTATCAGCAAGCCGCCGGCCTTCCTCTGGCTGCTGGCCGATTCGGCCGCGATCGAGGCCCGCCGCGAGCCGCTGGCGGACAACACCTGGATCAAGATCCATTCCAACCAGTCGGCCTACTTTACTTCTGAGGGCACTTGGGAGCCGCGCAATGACATGCCGGCGCCCGGCAAGCCGCCGGTCTGGCGCGAATTCCAGCGGCGCAATGCGCGGGATGATGATTCGCGCCGATTTCATTCGCGCCAGCGCGATAAACTGCGTGTCGACTTTCAGGTCGCCTGCGGGGAATACAATAAGGCCTGTCGCTCTTACCCCGGGCCTGCTGACTCTACCGGGCTCCACCCTTCGAAGCAGCGCATCCAGTTCAGCGAGCTTGTCAGCATTGCCAAGGCCTTTGAGGGTGTGTTCGCGTAAATTGAATCTCTGTTTTTGTGTATTTGCGATGGATCAACCTACAACATTTGATGAGACTTATGACATGTCCAAGGTCGCTGAGTTGGTTGATATAGAATTGGCCCAGCTCGATTCTCTGTCTTATGACGCTCCCTTTGATTTCAAAACCAAGGCTCAAATCCTGAGCAAAAATATTGAATGGGCTCGCAGGTACGGCTCGCTCCTGATGCGATATGCGGACGCCGCACATACCTGCCGCCTGCAATTGGTTCAGCCGCATGTGTTTGTCGCGGCCGATGAAACCAGCCTGGTGGCCGCATCAGACAATATGACTGATGATGAGAGCGAATACATAACTGTGCTCCCGGGAGAGGGCGTGCACTTTGATCCCGAGGTCGGCCTCTGGGTCAAGCACCGCGACTGCTCCAAGTGGCCATCCGGCGTCAGCTTTGAGCTGCTCCTCTCCATGACCTGAGCAATTGCTTTTTTTGAACCGGGTTCTTCGAACAAATGTCTCGCCTTGATATTGAGTCCTTGAAGCCAGACGGCCCGCAAATTGCGGATATTTGCGGCCAACTCCAGCGCCGGATTGCCAAGTTATTGGCAATCTTCGATGTTGTTGAAAATGTTCCCATTCGCCAAGATGAGCAAGCGTTCGCTATTCGAAATTTGGATGTTATTGAGCAAAACGTAGAACAGCTGGCCCAGCTCAAACATGTTGTCTACGGGTACATACACTTTGCCCGCATTACGCAAAAATCTATTATGGGTGAATGCTTGTGGGTCCGCAGTGACACGGCCAGTCTCACCGCGGTCAACACTGCACCTGAGGGTGATATCGGCTGGTTCCCAGTCGCCAAGGGCGCGCGCGCGTATTTCAACAGGGACACAAAGCGCTGGACCCGCAAATACCTCGAGAACCTATATTCGGTTGAATATGCCACGCTCGCCCAAATGGCTGCTCGCATGGATTAAATAGCGCCCGATTTTTTGAATCGCCTTTAGGAAGCCTTACGATGGCTAGCTCCGTCGTTACCCCCTGCCTCAAACACGCGGCCCTCAGCATTGCAACTACCACTGCCGCGCTGGAGGCCGTCAATGCGCAAATGGCTGTTCTCAAGATCAAGTTGAACACTTATCCGATTTATAAGCCAGATCGCAGTCAATGTGAAGCCCGACGCCTTAAAGAAAATGCCGCGATCGCTTCTGATCTGATCAAGCAGATCAAGCTGTTCGAAACGCTGACCAAATCAAACTCGGAAGATCTCGAACGGTCAAACATCTGGATCGCCCCTGGCCGAGTGCTCATCGCCAGCTTTGAGCCGCGCAATGGCTGGATCAAAATCAGCGATGGAGCGCAATTTGATGTGGTCGAAGAGAGTTGGGTGAACTACACGCGGTCTATCTCGTACGCTCACTGCGTGTCGGCCGTTGACACCTCCGAAATCGTGAGCAGCGACACACTGCGAATCATGGCCATTGCGACGAATCCCGTTGAAGACCCATGAAGGCCCATGAAGGCCCATAAAAATTTGAATTGTTTTTTATCGGCATATCAGCATGGCAAACCAGAAGATAGCTCCCCTCAGCAAACAGCAGACGCGCTTGATAATGGCACGGGAAGTGCTGGCCAGCGGGGCCCGGCGAGCGCTGCTGCTCGATGATGCCGCCTGGGGCTATGCACGCGCTCTCCGCGCCGCCGGCTTCACGGGCCCGATCGTCGCCGCCCAGACCGCTGAGGCCACTGCCTCAGCGATGCGAGCAAGCTGCCCGCCGGGCTGCCGGGTCGAGCGCACCGACATCCTCGAGTTCTGGAAGCGCCGCGGCGGCCGCCGCACGGCGCTGCTGGCCTACGGCTACCTCGACCTCGGCGAACTCCGCGCCGCGCTCAGGGCGCGCCGGCCGGCGCTGCTGCAGCTCACCCACCCGGCGGGGCGCGTGGCTGGCATGACCCAAAGTAAATACGAAGGCCAGCTGGCCGCAGCCCTCGGCGCGCTCGAACTCACGCACGCGCTGGGCTACCCCGGCTACAGTTCAGCGCGCGGCGGAAGCGGCGTCACGATGATGTTCTGTCTGGCGCGCCCCCGCCGCCCCGGAAAAAACCGCGGCTGCCAATACCGGCCGCGCGCCGTGCGACGCCTGCCCGGGGGCCGTGCGCTCGTGCAGTGGGCCGGCTATGGGTCGCAGTGGAGCCTCGAGCGCAAGTTCAGCAGCACTTGGCTTTGAAGCGGCGCCTCACTGACAGGCCCAGCTGGCCCTTGGCTGCTGACACCAGCAGGTCGATCATGCCGGGCGCCAGCAAATCGAAGGCCGCGCGGATCGCCGGCGCCTGCTGCTCATCGGCGAATTCGCTGACAAACCGGCCGAGCGAAATAAGTACCAGTTCTTTTTTATCGGGGCCCGAAAGGCCGCTGAGCTTTTCGGCGGCCTTCATCGCAGTGCCGATCAGCAGTGTCAGGTTGGCAACCGTGACCGGCCCATCAACGTGTTTGCCGAGCTCAAGCGTGAGCGCGGCGATCTGTTCACCTGCGGCGGCCGCCATTTACTGGCAAATTTAAGCCGGGGCGCCGCCACAAATGTGGCAGATCGTGTTGCTGTTAGTGCTCATCGCGGCCGCCTTCATCGCGTGGCGCCTGCGGCCCGGCCCGCCGGCGGCTTTCCCCGAACTGGTGCTGCCTGAGCCGGCCAGCATGCTGCGCCGGCTCGGCCGGCTGTCGAGCTGGCGTGCCCGCCACCGGGTGGCGCGCGCCACCGCTTACCGCGAGCAGCTGGCACGTCGCCTGCCGGCCGACCTGGCTGCCGGCGATGGCGCGCACCTGCCCTTCACGCAGGCCGCGTACGCCGGCACGTGCGAGCCCGGGCGCGCCGGCGCGGCCCAGCTCTGGCGGCGGTCACCGGGCTTGCGCCGTTCGGCCGCTGAGCGGGCCGCCGCGAGCGGCCTGCCGCTGGCTGCGGCCGCCGACCCCGATGCGATGTTGGGCCGGCCGGGCTTCCTGCCATCTACTGCCGCCTGGGCGATTCGGGCCTGGCGCGCCGGCGGGCGGCGCCGCCCGCGGATCCTCGATGCGCATGCCGGCCGGGGCGCCGTGGCGGCTGCCGCCGTGAGCGCACCAAGCCGCGTCGAGCGCTACCAGGGATTTGAGGCGCGGCTGACTGACCCGGCGCTGGCCGCCGGCTTCACCAACTTGCTGGCCCAGGGCGGCGGCGCGCCCAGGTTTCTGGTGCGCGCCCAGCCGTTCTTTGAGGCCGCCGTGCCGGCTGCCGCTTTTGATCTGGCTTTCGTGGCCGCCGCGCCGGCTTCGCTTTATGCTGATGCCGAAAAAAGTTGGGGAGCTTTGGCTCCCGGGGGGTGGTTGATTGTTTCTCTTTCATCTGATGGTGTAAATTCTGTTGAATTTCTGAGGGATGTTATCGCGGCTTATTTAGCTACGGGAGCACCTCCATTTGAAATGTTTTCTGAGATTTTGGAGCTCCCGAAGGAGCAGATTGTAAAGCCATTTGGATTAATTCGTAAGAAACTGGTTTAGCCCAGATCCCACCTAGGATGCAATTTTCTTCGGGTTCGAATTCAGTATCATCTTGGCCTTTTTCCATATTCGGTATCTCGGTTTTAAGCTTGAGGTTTCTCAATAATTATTCAATTGAATCGCAGAATAAGAGCACTGTTGCACTATGGTGGATTCAGGTGAGATCGAGCATGCGGTAGCGTTGGTAATTGAGCCATATTCAATTGAGCGCTATACTCAGGTCTGGGACGATCCCAAGGCTCAAGGCGGCGCCGAGCAAGCGATTCTGCTGGAAGAAATGTGCGCCGAGCAAGCTCAAGAAGCCGGCAACTGCCACACCCAGGCTTTGCACCTGTACAATTCGTTCATCTATAAAGCCAATGAACTGGCGCGCGCGGCGGGCCTGCCGGTGGCGACTGTCGAGCCGATCAACCTGGCTCACTTCCAGCTCACCATCAACTTGCCGCCCTCAGCTCAAAACGTGTTTGCGCGGCACGCGCATGCGCTGTGCCGGTTCTGTCTGGCATACGAAAATGTGAAATGGGATGTGCGCACCAAAAAATATGCTGTCTTCTGCAACAGCTGCCGCATCCGGGTCGCCAACCTGCCCGAATTTGCCTGCCAGAAGTGCACGGCGCCGACCTTTGTGGGCTCGGCCGGCGAGCGCGCTCGCTGGTGCACCGATTGCGCTTAACGTTTTTTTGAAGCCAGGTCTGGCCGATAAGCATGTCATCTCCGCAAGTGGATGCCGCTTTGAGCCAGCTGGCGCCGCGCCGCTGGCGCGAACTGGGCACCGCCGCCGCCGATTTTCTGGCCGCCGCTGATCCGGCCACGCCGGCCGGTCGACAGCTGGCGCGCGATTTCGATGCGGGCCAGCTGCCGGCCGAATTCTCCAAGCAGGCAGAGGCCGGCCGGCGCCAGCTGTATGTGCGCGCGCTGGCTGAACGTCTGGGCGCCGGGGGCGAAGCGGCGGCGGCAGCCGTCGTCGGCTGCACATCGCGTGCCGAACTGCGCACCGTGTTTGAGGCGCTCGGCTGCCGGTATGGCGCGGCGATGCACCTTGAAATCGGCGCCGACCTGTGCGCCGGCCGGCTGAATCCGGCGCGCGCGGCCAGTGCGGCGCGCCGCGCGCTGGCCTTCGCGCCCGGCCCGCGCGAGCTCGTGCGTTTCCGGCTCAAGCAGGCCGCCGCCAGCCTTGCGCTGGCGCGCGCCTTTGAGGGCGCGATCTACAATCACGTGGTGGGCCAGATGAAAGACGCCGTGGCCGTGCGCACCTGGAAAGACCCGCTGTTTCTGGCGACCTATTCGGCGATCGCCGCCACCGTGCTGATGTTTCTCGATGTCGATTCGGCTATTGTTCGCCGCCACGGTGACCGGGTGCGGCGCGCTGCGCTCGCCGGCGAAATTAGTCCGGCCGCTTTGGCTGCCGCGAGCGAGGCTGAGCTCTGTCCCGAGGCGTTCGCCGCTGAGCGTGCGCGGCTGGCGTTGCGCAGTTCGCAAAAAATGCGCGAAAGGAGCTCGCAGCTGTTTAAGTGCCCCAATTGCCGCGCGCGCAATTGCACTTACCGTGAGGTGCAGACCCGCGCGCTGGATGAGCCGGCCACGATCTACTGCTCCTGCCAGCAGTGCGGCCAAGATTTTATTGGCCACTGAGCGCATCATCAAGCGCCGCGAAATCGAGCATCAGATCAGCCTTGAGCGCATCATGCGTGGTGCGTTTTTTGCGCTCAAGGATCGTGGGAATTTCATGGCGCGCTAGGTATTCGGCAAAGGGCGCCAGCCCATCGGCGCCCGGCGGGCTCCAGATCGCGCCGCGGCCGAGCACATTATGTTCATCGCGGCCGCTGCCCTGCGGGTGGCGGTTATCGTTCAGGTGAAACATGATCGCCTCTGGCGGCACGCCGGCTCTTTCGAGGCCATCCAGCCAGCGGCGCGCGGCCGGCGCGCTCGCTATGTCGGCGCCGCTGGCCCAGATGTGGGCCGTGTCGACGCAGAGGCCGACCGCCTCGAGGTCCGGATCGGCCGAGGCGCGCACCGCCCGGAAAAGGGCCGCGACTTTTTCCGGTGACTCATAGTGCGAATTGGCTGGCTTGACGGCCGGCAGTTCAAGGTACAGGCGCGCGCGGCCGGCTCGTGCGCCCGGCCGGCCGATCAGCTCGGGCAGCACTTCGGCCACGCGCGCCGGTGGCGTTTTGCCCAGGTGAATTACCAGGCCGCGCAGGCCGGTGCGGTCACAGACGGCCAGCTCTTGCCGGATAAATTTGCGGGCATGGCGTGCGCCCGGCGTGTCGGCCCAGGGCGCATCCATGTATGTGCCGTGGGCGCACACCCAGCGCTCGCTCGCCGCGCGCGCCAGCGCCTGCTCGCCGGCTGCATCGAGCAGCATTTTTCTCTGGCGCGGCCCGGCGATGAACACCTGGGCCGCGGCCAGCTGCCGGCCCGGCGCCAGCTGGCCGGTGCCGGCTGCCGCTGCTTCGACTGCCGCGCCCAGGCTCTCGCCGCTCCAGTCTCGCGTCACGTGGAATCCGTACATCTGATTTGATTTGCCGGTTCAAAAATGGTCTAGCCTTTCTTGGTGGCTCTGAACAAAGCGCGTGGGCGTTTCGAAGGCCGCGCCTTGTTCTAATCGGGCCTTGATCAGCGCGAGAATTCCGAGCGCCGTTGGTGGGTGCTTGCTGAATTTGCAGCCGACGATTTCTTCTAACGTCAGCGCGCTTTCGTTGTGCAGGAATTCGGCAAATGTCTGCGGCGTGATCCAGGTGAGCTGGCTGAGCGCCGGCTCGGCGCTGAACTCGGTCTGCTTGAGCCACCGATGGGGGCGCGCGGCGAGCTCGGCCAGGCTCGTGCCGCGGATCGGGCCTTCATATTCGTGCGCGCCTTCATAAAAACAGTAACGGCTGTCATAAAGCGTGTCGGGGCGGCCTTGGGAGTGTTCTACGATTTTGGGGAGCCCCCAGAGGCGGAGTTTGTGGGCGTCAGCTGGCGCGAGCGCGCGCGGCGGCGAATAGGCCAGGCCGCACCAGAATTCGGTGAAGCCGCGCTCTCCGCGGCCGGCGTATGTGCCGACCGGCTGTTCGCCCTTGGGCTGGGCGCTCAGCCGGCCTTCGAAGCCCAGGCACCAGCTCCACCAGAGGTCGCAAGCGATCATGCCGAGCGCTAAGATTAGTTCTTTGCGCTCGTGGAACAGCGAAAATGGGCGCGCGCCGATTGTGTTCCAGTCGGCGCGCGTTGCTATGGGCCCGGTCCAGCGCCGTGTGGTGATTCGATCAGGCGGCGACAGGTTGTCAAATGGCGCGCCGCGGCCGGCGGCGGCAAAAAGATCCATTGGCAAAAAAATGCTTGTCTTCAATCCATGCTGGTCGCCGCTCTGTCGAATACGCGTCTTCTAATGTTTGCAGCGGGTATTTGCACAGCTCTTTGAGCGTCAGGTTGGCAAATTTGGCGTGGAAATCTTCAAGGGTTCGGGCCATTCCTTGGCCCCAGTTCAGCAGGCCCATCGGGCGGCTCAGGTTGAGGTAGGGCAGCCAGTCCAGCGGCCGGCGGGCTATGTCGGCCACCGGCACCCCCCGGATGTACCGGCGGGTGAACTTCGACAGGTCTTCGCTGCAGCTATCATACAGGTCGTGCGCCAGGCCCTGACCATGGTGCGAGATAAACTTTAGGCCTACATCTGCGAGTTCAGGGCCGAGGCCAGCTCGCGGCTGCGAGTAAGCGAACCCCCGCCAGAAGTAATCGCACGCACAGTCTGGCCAGATGACCCGCTGGGGCGTGCAGCCGTTAAAACCCAGGCACCAATTCCACCACAGCGAGCACTGCACATGGTCGCATGCGATCAGCAGTTCTTTGCGTTCAAGGAACAGAGATATTTCGCAATCTTCGGTGAACTGCTGGCCGACGGCCCCGGTCCAGTAGCGAGTCGTTATGATGCCGTGCGTCCGCTCTGGGCAGAGCGGTGCGCCGTGGCAAGCATCTCTCAACAGGTCCATCGTTAATCAAAAAAGCCATTTTAGCGCGTGTGGATAAGAATTCTCTCCGGTATTTTGGGCCAATCGCCGTTTGATCAGCAGCAGGCGGCCAAGGGTCGTGCATTTTCTTAGCGGCTGTTTGCTCAACTGCTCGAGGGTGAATGCATAGCGCCCAAAGAATTCTTCGGCTGTGCACCGAGAACTCGATTTCGAGCGCCGCGAGCCACTCAAAGGGGCGCCGCACCAGCGCGCTCGCAGCAGGATCAACTTGCATTGGCACTTTGCGCTCATAAAACAGATCGGTGCCATCCCAGAAAAACAGAGGGAGCACATGAAATTTTGCCACTAATTCTAGCAGCGCTTGGATCAACAGACCTGCTTCTTTTTTGCCAAGAGATCGCAGCGGCGAATAAGCAAGGCCCTTTACATAATCCAGGCTGTATTCGCGCGCCGCCCCTGAAAACCCAGGCACCAGTCACTTGCGGTGATTCCAGTGCTTGAACACGAGCAGAACTTCTTTGCGCTCGAGGAACAGGCTGAAGTGGCGGCTGTATATGGATCCGCACCCGCCTTTCTGGCCCACGGGGCCGGTCCAGTACCGGGCAATGATCTGGCAGGGCGGCGAATTGTGGTACATCGGTTTGCCTAAACAAGCGGCGAGCAACAGATCCATTGTGATCAAAAAATGCGCATTCATTACAAGCGTATGCTGATTAGTTGCCGGGGTTGCGTATAATCTAAATAAATCACCTCGCCGGCATTTAAGCGCTGCTTGATCAAAGCCAGGCGGCCCAAGGGCAGCATGATTTCGGCGCTGCTGTCGAAATCGTTCAGGTGCCATCCGCACAAATCTATGAGCCTCAGTTCGGAATACCGGCTCTCAAATTCTTCAATGGTTGCAGGGTTCTGCCCCCATGTCAGTTCTTCCAGCGAGTAATTCAAATCGATAAGGTCTAACCAGTTCAGAGGGCGGTAAGCTAAATCTGACAAGAGCACGCCCCGAACATATTGGCTGGTAATTATCATTGCAACTGTCGTGCGGTTTGTGTCGAACAGAGCGTAGGGCAGGTCTTTAGAAACGAACGAGATCTCTTGAAGGCCGTGTTTTATTAAGGCTTCCGCGTGCATTTTGCTGAGGCCGGGCCGCGGCTGCGAATAAACAAATCCCAGCCAAAACACGTTGCTCGTAATTTCTTTGAGAGCTGTCAGCCGCCCCTCAAAACCCAAATGCCAATTCCACCATTGCCGGCTTTTGAAGTGGCCGCATGCCAGCAGAAATTCTTTGCGCTCTAAGAATAAAGCGAAATTGTGAGGATCGTCCAAAGAGAATTTATGGCCTAAGGCGCCGGTCCAGCGGCGTGATGCGACCACTTTTTTTGGCGTTGCAACGTAAAGCGGCGCGCCGCGGCCGGCATCGGCAAACAGATCCATGGTGTTCAAAAAAAGCGCCCTTCAATTACTCATCTGCACATTTACATTATATAGGTGCTAGATAACAATCGGAGCCCAGGACGCTGCCCGATTTTTTCGCCGCTCGCCATGCGTCTCTGGATCAAAATCATGCGGCCCTCGGGTGAAACTTGAACGCCTCTGATCGTTAACATGCTTAGCGGCTTGCCGCAAATATCTTCTAAACTCAAGTGGGCATAAAGAATATCGGCTTCGGTCAGATACATTTGGCTTTCATGATACAGTTTGGGTATATCGCAATAAGCCAACCAAGTCAAGGGGCGGGCCGCCATTTCGGCCGCCGGCACTCCCCGGACGTACTGACAGTCGAAGATCGCCGAACTGCTCATGAAGCGAGATTCATATATGTCGTGCGGCAGGCCTTGAGCAATATACGAATAATCTTTGAGACCGTATTCGAGAAACTGCAATGTGTGTTTTTCACTGAGATCAGGCCGCGGCGGCGAATAAGCAAACCCCTTCCAGAATTCGATTGAGTTATGGCCGAGCAAAGGCAGCGCGCCCAAGCGCCCTTGGAAGCCCAAACACCACCCCCACCATGATATGTAAGTACACCCTAAACCTAGCAGCAATTCTTTGCGCTCTAGACACAGCGCGAATTCGCGCCCCTTGTTAAGCCGCTGCCCCACGGCGCCGGTCCACCGGCGCGTGGTGATTCGATCAGGCGGCGACAGGTTGTCGAATGGCGCGCCGCGGCCGGCATCAGCAAACAGATCCATGGTGTTCAAAAAACGGCTTAATCAATTACAAGGCAGAGCTTCCAGTGCGGCTGCTATTATCTCAAAATGCTACCTGCAAAGATTCTTTCAAACGCCTCAATACCGCTGTAGCGAATACTCCAAGCTTTTTGACGAAAGGGTCGCTCGAGTCAAGGTGGGTCAGCCAATCTAAAGGCCGGCGGGCCAACGTGTTCGTTGGCATGCCCTGGATATATTGGCGATCGAAGGTCGTCAAGTTGTCATAGCCATCATAAATTTCGTGAAACATGCCATCGGCCGCATAGAAGAATTGACACAGGCCATAAATGGCGAACGCTTTACTGTGCAGCTGGCTGAGATCTGCTCGCGGCGGCGGCAAACCCCATCCAAAATTGTATAGAATTGGGCCTAAGTAATGGAAGAGCGCCCAAGAGTCCCTGGAAGCCCAAACACCACTCCCACCACGGCATGTAATGGCGCCCAAAAGCTAGCAGCACTTCTTTGCGCTCAACACACAGCGCAAATTCACCCCTTGCTATACTGCTGGCCCACGGCACCGGTCCAGCGCCGCGTGGTGACCCGATTGGGAGGCGACAGGCCGTCAAGTGGCACGCCGCGGCCAGCGGCTGCAAACAGATCCATGATGTGAAAAAGAGCGCATTCAATACACCCGATCGCAGAATTTAACACACTCGACCGGTTCAATGATAAAGCCCCGCGCCAAAGCTTTCTGCACCAAAACAGTTTTGTATATCAGTGGGTAAGTTGCATCATCATCACCCCACAGATATGGGCTGTTGACAATATAGTAGAATGAATAGCCAGAAAACTCTTCTGCAATTTTTTCGATATTCGGGCCCTCCCAGGGCCGCATCTTCATCCACAGAGGCCGCAAATCGATCTGGGTCAGCCACTCATAAGGCCGCCCCACAAATTCTTCCAGCCGCACGCCCCGCACAAACTCGCTCGAGACTTCAGAGTGATTAACCCCCCTAATGTTAGGATCGTACAGCAGGTGTTTCTTGGCTTGATCCATGTTCACGATAAACATGAGAGCCTCGCTCAGCGATTCTGTTGCCCCCTCCGGCAGATCAACATCCGGTGCCGAATAAACAAACCCGCGCCAAAACATTGGATATTTGGACAGATTTTCTGAATCTAGCTCGAGAAACTTGCTATCGAATCGACCGCTGATGCCCAGGCACCACTCCCACCATGCAGTCCGATCGGGGTGATTAAGCAGCAATATTATCTCTTTGCGCTCATACAGCAAAGCGAAAGAGAGTTTGTATCTGATCAGCGAACTCACGGCGGCGGTAAATTGCCGCTCCCCTATACGGCCGCGGGTTTTACTGGGAAACTTTGGCGCTCCCGCACAGGCGGCACCCAACAGATCCATGGTAAGCACAAAAATACGCAATCAATTACACGTGCGTTTTCACAAACCGATTGGGCGCTTCAAAGCGCTCTCCCCGAGCGAGAAGCATTTTGATGAGAGCCAAGCGGCCGTGATTCGTCAGATGCGGAAACGATTTGTAGCTGCCCATCAGCTGCTTGAGCTCTCTGCGAGAAGTTGTTGGTAGCTGACATAGCAGATAAAGGCCCGTGGAGAGATCGACATGCGCCAGCCATGAGGCCGCGCCGCGATTTCAGCTAGGCTCACGCCCGCGGCCGGTTCACCGGTGAACGCCGCGTGGGTATACCCAAAACAGACTTGGCTTGAGCCGCAGCCGCATTAAGCGGCTGCGGCTGCGGCTTTGAATAAACAAACCCACGCCAAAACACCGAGTAGTTCCGCAGGGCGGTTCCAAATCCAAGCCGCCAAAACCACCTCGAAGTTTCTGCAATGTGGTAAATGTTAGAGCCTTTGGTGTCATTGGCTCGTAACAAAACTTCTTTGCGCTCGTATATCAGAGATAAGTCTGAATTTAGCGCTCGTTCCTCATTCACGGCGCCGGTGTAAACCCGTAATATCGCCCAGAGTGCTTTTGTCTCTATAGCAGTTCGCTATGCCAAACAGATCCGGTGGCCTACACGATTTATACAAAAAGCGAATCAATCTAAAGAGCGCAACGACACAGCCAATTCTATGCAGTGCTTCAGAAAGTAATGAAACCATTCATCCCCCCCAGCATCAACACACATAAGCATTTCTTTGCGAGTAAAGGCCGTGCTGTCATACAGCTCATTTTCGCAATCGTTGTGGAAGGGGCCCACGGCCCCACACAAAAGCCGCTGGCCCTTAAAATACCCGCCCCATGCGATTGGCGCGCCGCGGCCAGCGGCTGCAAACAAATCCATGTTGGTGCCAAAACCGCATTCAAACCAACCGATAGCTGTATGTGTAATAGTCAAAGGTTTCGCCCCGGGCCAGGCGGGCCTGGATAAGCAACAACCGCCCCGGGGCTTGCAAGTCTCCATGCACCCCCACCGGTTTGCCGCAAAGGTTTTTGAGCGTCAAGTATTGATATTTCAAGCGAAATTCGTCCAGGTCTCTTATGCAGCTGCTTGGTATGTCGGCAAGAAAGTCCAAATCGATATAGGCCAGCCAAGCATGCGGGCGCATCCCGATATCGGCCAGGTGAGTATAACTACTCGTGTGCCACATTTTCTCGTTGAAGTAGTTGCAACCGGCAATATGATTGATCAGGCCATACGTTCTCTTGAAAACCGGCACAAGCCCATAAATTACAAGATTTTTTGCGCATTCACGTGGCAGGCCGGCATGGGGCGGCGAATGAGCCAGCCCAGACCAGAAGATTTTTTTAAAATTTGTACGCAATCCGCACCAAATTATATTGACATCTGGCGGCTCTGCGCTCAGCCGGCCCTGGAAGCCCAAGCACCAATACCACCACAGACTGGCATCCCGATGGCCGAGTGTGACAACAACTTCTTTGCGCTCAAGAAACAGCGTGTGGTCAATCGTGCAGCAATACATTTGGCCCACGGCACCGGTGTGAACCCGAAACGCAATACCATTATCGGGCTGCACGGTAAACAGCGGCACGCCGCGGCAAGCATCAGCAAACAGATCCATACCAGTATAGAAAAAACGCGCCATTCAATCATACGTTGCAGCGTAACCAAACCGCTTCAGGTCGGGTATACTGCAAAGCAAGATGAGCAACAAGCAGGAGCAATTGTCTGGAACATTTTGGGGGCAAACTGTTCACCATTTCAGCCAACACGTACGGCCGGCCGGCCCATAAGCGAACAAAATTATCGAATTCGATATAGATGCTTGCATTTATAAACCGCTTAAGGGCTACATCATCAACAGAGGCCAGCCAATAATAGGGCCGCGCGGCGATCTCCGCCACCGGCACGCCCCGAACAAATGCACAGCCCAATTTTGACTTCATGTCAAAGTCGAGGCCATTATCAATGACCTGATTCGGTGGGCCGCACTTAAATTCAATGACATTGGACACCCCAAAGTTGAGCAAATTGTGCAGCACGTCCAAGCTGAGGCCTGGCCGCGGCGGCGAATAAGCCAGCCCCATCCAGAATAACCAATTTTTCTTTTTAGTGGCACGGGGATCCAGCCGGCCCTCAAAGCCCAGGTGCCAGTACCACCAACACTCTTTCCAGCGGAACTGTTGAGAGATCTGAAGTTCTTTGCGCTCAAGGAACAGGGAAAATTCCTCGTAAGGAACTGTCCACGGCCCCACGGCACCGGACCAGAAGCGAACTGAATCACCGCTGTCTGCTACAGCAGACAGCGGCTCGCCGCGGCAGGCAACTCCAAACAAATCCATACTAGCATAACAAAAATATTGCATTCAATCTCGCAGGCAGTGAACAAACTCACAAGTAGTGCTAAATTTTTCACCGCGGCTCAGACACAACCTGAGCAAGATCAGTTGCCCCAAGCCGGCACCATCTGAAGCCATCTGATTGATGCATTCGATGCCCATAAGGCTGAGTTTTTCGTTTCTAGCTAAGTCAAGACCGTGCGGAAACACGCATAAAGCACCCAGCCATATGGCCGAAGAGCCAGCTCAGTTAGGCTCACGCCCCGAATCTGGTCGCAGCAATACACGATCAGGTGCTGATGAAACTCTTTGTCATCAAGAACATTGCACCGGCCATTTGTCATTTCGATAAAGAACATGAGAGCATCAGTCAAAGAATTTACATCCTCAAGCGTGAGCCCAGAGCCGGGCTTCGAGTAAATAAACCCATCCCAGAAACTCGAACAGTTTTTGCGGCCATCAGGGGCAATCCGCGCAAACCCAGGCACCAATTCCATCTAACGAATGGGCTTTTACAGTCAATTACAACGACAGCTTCTTTGCGCTCAAAGAACAGCGAAAATGCCCCGCTGTGTTCGGGGCGCGTTCTGTTAGCCCCACGGCGCCGGTCCAGAACCGGCTCAAGATTTTGCCTTTGGGCGGCACGATAATTAGCGGCGCGCCCCAGCAAGCAGCACCAAGCAGATCCATGCTGGCATAGCAAAAAACAGAGCGATCAATTAAAATTCCGAGTACCATTTAAATTCCGAGTACCAAATGTGTGTAAACTCTTTAGATGTAGGAATTTTCTCGCCATGACGCAAACAGTGTCTAAGTTTATGCATAACAATGCTAGATGGCAATCCGTTATCCCGTGCCCACCAAAGGATAGCATATTTTATTGAAGTACTGCTTGAGGCTATATTCGAACTCACGAAATAATTATCCAACTCAGGGTGCATCAGCCAGGTTAAAGGGCGTGCAGCAATTTCAGCTAAACTTGTACCCCGAATAAAATCGCAACAATACGTAATGCTGTGATTATGCTCCAGAAGGTCAATAAGAACGTTGTAGTACCCCGCAGAATCCAATATGTATTTTTCAAGCGCTATATTGAGATAGACGAAATTAACACCCCGTTCATCCGGTTTGGAGTAAATAGCCCCCGCAGAATAGCTTTCAAGCCACATACATCTATCATCCACGGGGCGGCCCTGAAAGCCCAAGCACCAGTAATACCATCTAATAGAGAATTTGTAAACGGCCTCTTTGCGCTCAAAGAACATCGAAACAGCCCCGCCCCGATTGTATTTGCGGGCGCGTTCTGCCAGCCCCACGGCGCCGGTCCAGAACCGGCTCAAGATTTTGCCTTTGGGCGGCACGATAATTAGCGGCGCGCCCCAGCAAGCAGCACCAAGCAGATCCATGCTGACATAGCGAAAAACAGAGTGTTCAATTAAAGCAGTGCGTAAAAAGAGCGCGCTTTAAACGAAAACCGGTCCGACTTCATCAGCCTCAAGCGCCATGCCAGCCAGCAAGTCGGCCACGTGATTGGCCTCCCAATAGCGAATAGCAAGAACGCCAGCACCAGCCGGCGGCCGCGGCCGGTGAGAGTTCTGGTGAACCAGAGACAGGTTGCACAGATCGCCGGCCAGCAGAAACAGCGCAAAAGTGATTTCGACCAAGTCAAGGTTCTTGAGTTTGTGAGTAGTGCCGGCAGCCAGCCGCGCCGGATACCATTCAAGCAAAGTCTGGCGCACAATCCGCGAATCGGTAACCAGCGTCACATCCCCGCCGGGCCGGGTGCGCACCAGAAACAGCAGCATGTGCGCCATGCCAAGCAGTTCGCCGCGGTTGTTGCTCGGCGCGATAGGCCGCCCGCCGGCAATAAAGCCAGCCGCCGGTATATCGCCGGCCCACACATAATCGGTAGGCGCCACGCGCCCCGAAACCCGGCGGCGCGCCAGCGGCCCATGCGTAAAGAGAGCCGCATAACTGGCGACAGCGCCCGGCCGCCCATTGGCACGGCAAGCGCCATCAGTGGCACACACCACAGCGGCCGGCAGCCAGCTGACCGACAGCCCCGAGCCGAGCACATCGGCCAGCCCAAGCTGCGGCACGGGCGCGCCCAGCCGGCTGCTCACAGTGGCCCGGTCAGCGGCGCTGAGCACCAGCACGCCCTGAGCCGCCCAAAATTCCGGCCAGATGCTCTGACCGGACAGCGTAATAGCGCCGCTCGCGACCACCAGCGCGACAACATTGCCTGGCCGGCAGAGCGCCAACTGGCTTGCCAGCCGATCGGCAAGATCATTGGCCACCGGCCCAAGCACCCGAAACCAGTCGGGCGAAATCGCGTCACTCATTCTCAAGTATATGGTGTCCGTTGAATTAGCGCTGATAATTGCGTGCCTGCTGATTCTGCTTTGGGTCGGCTGGTCCGAAAAGGCGGCTTTCAGTTCTTACCAGGAAGAGCTCGCCGGCCGGCTGCTCCCAGCGGTCCATACAGCAAAAAATTACAGCGAATTTCGTGAAGCCGTTGGCGGCGACCCGGTGCTGTATGAAGAAGTGCAGGCCCAAGGCACGCACCTGACGCGCGCTCAGCTGGCGGCCGCACTGAGCCGCTCGCCGTTGGGCATCCCGCTTTAGCCAGCGCCGCACACCCACACCACATCGCCCGCACGGCCATCAGCGGCAGCTGCATCATATGCTTTTGAATCATAGCCATGCACGGCCGGCGCCGGACAGGCCACCGGCGGATGGGCCTTGGTGTCGAGCCGCACATTGGCAAATTTAGCAGCCACGGCGCGAATTTTTTCCAAGCGCTTTGGCGCCAGGCAGGCCGGCACGCCCACGACTTCATCAAACACGCCGGCGAGCGCGCTCATCAGCAGGCCGCTGCCAACGGCCACAAACACGCGGCCGCGCGGCACATCAGCCGGCCAGGCAGCCAGCAGAGCGGCGGTGAGCAGCTCAACATGGCGCGGATCAAGCAGCCCTAGAGGCGCCCAGAAGACATCAGGCCCCTCCAAACGCTTTGCAGTCTCGACAAGCTCTCCCCAGTCGGCCGTGAAGATAACTTTGCCGGCCCACCGCCCGCCGAAATTGTCTTTGGCGCTCAGGCCGAGCAGGTATTGCAGCTGGCGAGAGCCGGGCACGATCTTGCCGCCGATGCCGCAGCGGCACACGACCGACACAGAGCCGAGCCCGAGTTTGCCAGCGGCCAGCGCGCACGCGATCGCCCCATAGCCATCCCAGGTGCCGCTGTACATAATTTGCTTGGCGCCACCGGCCGCCTCACGCATGAAGTCCAGCGCGGCCCGCTGCTTGGTGCCGGCGAACAGCCGGTCTTCGCGCGCCAGCAGCAGCCCGCCGGGCGCGGCGCTGAGCTCAACCGGCGGCGACAGCCGGCCGGCCGGCCGGAACCAGGCCAGCGCCATGCGCTCGCGCCCTTTCTTGGTGCCCCAATCGGTGCGGTACTTGAAAGCGCTGGCCGCCACCCCACCTAAGCTGATCAGAAATTTTTTGGCCTCAGTGCGCAGCGGAAAGCCGCGCACATCCTCCACGTAGAGCACGAAGAAGCCGCCGGGCCGCAGCGCGCCATACGCTTTGGCAAGATACGGCCGGTAGAAGTTGGCCAGCCAGCTGGCCGGATCGGGATGGCGCGCCACCGACTGCTGCTCGAAGCCGGCCTGGCCCGGCGCCACGTAAACTTCGAAGTCGCCATACGGGGGGCTGGTGAGAACCAGATCGTATTTGCCGGCGAGCTCGGCATCCTCAAACGGCAGGCACTCAACGCGCGCCTCAACGGTCGAGGGCAGTTCAGCGATCATGCGCTCATAAGCAGGAGCGAGCGCCGGGTTGGGATCGAAGCCATGATAGCAGGCGGCCTGACTGGCCAGCGCGGCCACCAGCCGGTCGCCCCAACCGGCGCTGGGGTCGAGGATGCGCGCCCCAGCGCCGCCAGCCAGTTCCATGACCCAGCGCGCGAGCACCGGGTTGAATGAATTTGCTTCACGCCCGGATGCATACACGGCCTCACGAGCGGCGCGCACATCAGCAGCTGGCGGCGCGCCGCTCGCCTTCCAGCGCGCCAGGGGCGATGGGCCGCCCTTGAATTCAGCCTGCACGCGCTGCTCTTCACTGAAGTGCGAAGACAGTGCATCGACGCGCTCGTGATCAGAGTCTTGGCGCACCAGAGTCTGACCCCACTGAGGCAGTTTTTCGGCACGCAGCGCTTCGAACATTTCGCTCGCCGGGGGCAGATAGCCAGCCTTGAAAGGAAAGTCAGCCATCGCGGATTCGCCCGAAAAACGATTCAATCCTACCATTTCAGCAAACTGATAGGCCGGCGCACGATCTTCATGCCGGGCTCGATCAGGTCGGCGACCTCTAAAGCGGTACAGGTCGGCGGGACGATAACCAGTTCGCCGAGGAAAACGACCCACTCTTTGCCGCCCCGAATTTCACATGGCTGACCCTGTTTAGCCACGGGATAATACAGCGAGTCGAGCAGAGAAGCACAATGCATGCACTGCAGCAGCACGGTATCGTGGATGCGGCTGTTCATGCAGTAATGTGCGATCTCGCAAGAGCAAATGTCGCAGCGCTCGGTGCAATTAATGGCCGGCACATCGGCAAAATGCATCATCACGTGGTTGTTATGATTGCGCCGAAATTCGACAATGCCGCCCTCCCAACACCAGGTGCCTTCGGGCGTCGAGAGCACGTTGAGCGTGTGATCAGAAGAAGTTTCTTTTTTGAATTGCAACGGCATGCCATAGCCCTTGAATTCATGCGGACTGAACAGCAGGCCGGTGCAAGCAACCGTGCCCCACCCCCCGGTTGAGATAGAAAGATCGGTCGGGTGAATAAACCCCCAGAGAGTGAAGCTCGCCGACTCAGGCTTTCTATCAAATTTGATAAACTCAAGCCCGATCGTCAGATAGCGGCCCTGAGTAACCCGGGTCGACTCAATCCCAACAACCGTGCCGAGATTCCCGCGCAAAACTTCTTGGTTCAGTTCAAACTTGCTGTCAAATTCAGGCACCCAGCCATCGGCCGGAAAGTCAAGCAGTAAATCGCGCACCCGTAAAATCAGCGGCCCGATGTTAACAGATGCCGGCACAACCACGGCGCTCACGCCGGGCCGCATTTCAAGCCGCTGATCAGCAATTTTAAACAAATCGCACCGTTCCCCGGAGCCGCCTTTGGCGACTTGATCGCCCTGGGGCACATACTCGAGCCGGCCACACTCGCAGTTGAGAATCTCAGCAGCGATTTTCACTGCAAGATCCCAATGGGGGCTGGCGCCCTGCGCATCGACCTTAAACTGCCGCATCTTTTTCGGCGCTTCGGCTTCAATCGCCACCAATATGGGGCCCCACCAAAGCAAACAGAGTGTCAAGATGACGAGCGACATCATGGCTTCGGCCTCGATGAAGCAGGCGCAGGACTGTTCGACGATCACCGATGGCGCCAACGTGGTGAGCGTGTTCGGCTCCCACAATGTGATCAATGGCGTCGACCAGCAGCTGACTTTCTCGGTGAACCGCGATTGCGTGAACAACATGACGGCGCAGGCCGACTTCCAGAGCAAGCTGTCAGCCAAGGTCGCGCAGGCGATGTCCGATCAGTCGGTCGCGATGACCGAATGGATGGACACCGGCAAATCGACTCAATCAACTGTGATCGACCAATCGGTCACCAACAAATTCAGCAGTGATGTATCGCAAAAATGTTTGGCCAGCTTATCGGGCGTCAACGTGATCGACGTGCGCGGCACCGGAAACATCGTCGAGAACGTGCGCCAGAAGCAAGCCCAGAGCGTGGTGTCGAAATGCATGCAGGGTTCGGCCCAGGCGATGAGCGCGATCACCGACATCAGCAACACGGTGAACCAGGGCTCGACCAAAGTTTCCACCAACCCGCTGTCTTTCATTTCCGATGCTTTTGTGGCGATGGGCCAGAGCACGATGGCGATGGTGGCCGGCGTGGTGGTGGTGGTGATCGTGATGGCCTACATGCTGATGAGTTAGTCATCGCCGAGGATGTCATCCAGCATCTGGTCGAAAACATCAGCCTGAGCAGGCTGAACAGCGGCCGGCTGAGCAGGCTGAACAGCGGCCGGCTGAGCGACGGCCGGCTGAACAGCGGCCGGCTGAGCGACGGCCGGCTGAGCCGGCTGAACAGCGGCCGGCTGAGCAGCGGCGGGCTCCAAACCTTGAGCAGCCAAGGCGGCCTTATAAGCAGCCATAGTTTTGGCGGCCTCGGCCCTCATAGCTTCAAGCGAAGGCTGCGCCTTCGCGACCGGCTGCGGCTGCAGCTGCGCGACCGGCTGTGCAACATTGGTCGATTTTTTCGGCTGGTGCTTATTGATCAAAATGCTAGCAGACATGTTGATGTTTTTCTTTTTGCTTCAATATCGCAATGTCAGCTGTATTATATCGAGACAAAGATTTCGCCGGCCCTTTTATGAGAGCGGGCCCGGGATTCACATCGGGCCAGCTGCTCAAGGGAGGCGACCGTTTGGGAAATTACGTTGAAGATCTCGACAACCTGGTCGGCAGCCTGAGAGTTCACAATGACACAGTGGTCACGCTCTTCGGCGGCTACTCACGAAGCGCCAGCCAGGGCGCGCGCACATTTGTGGGCCCGGCCGATGTGCCCGACCTGGCCGCACTAGGCTTCGGCGGCAAAACTTCAGCCGTGCAAGTGTGGGCCTTCCGGTCGCGGCCCAGCGGTGCGGCCGGCTGGGCCGAAATCTCGTCGCAGACCAATGGCAGCGGGCCGCGCCGCCGGCTGCCGGCCGGAGATTATGATGGGCCGCGGCTGGCCGGCAGCGAAGTTGAGATGAATGGCAACATCCGTTCGGTCTGCTCCGGGCCCGGGGCGCTCACGATCCTGTATGAGGGCGCCGCTTTTGACCCGGTAAAAGATTCGGTCGTAATTGAAGGCAGCTGTGTGCTGGACCTTGAACGGATCGGCATGTTTGATCGCGTAGGCTCATTGAGAATTCTGTCGCAAGACAATGTCATGCTCGAATCCAGCGAGCCGGCCCGGCAGCCGGCCCGACAGCCAGCTGAAAGGCCAGCTGTCGGGCCGGCTCTTGCGCCCATCAGCGCGCCCGTGACTGTTTCCGGACCTCCCCGTGCAGCCCCCCCCACGATACTTATTTTGCTGATCGTGTTATTGACTCTGCTCGGGCTCTGCATTGCATTCGCCTGGGCGATAATCCCGCGGCGCGAAAAAACAGCGGGCATCAACAACTAAGATGTGCCGGCGGCGCCCGTGCTGCCAAAGCCTCCGGCGCCCCGGCCGCTTTCAGCGAACACGCCCTGAAACAGTTCATCGCCGATCGCGATTTTTGTGTATTCGGGCGGCGCCAGATCGGGGCTCACGGCCTGAACCAAAGCCTCGCCCGCCGGAATCACAACGGCCTCGCTGCCCAAATTGCATAGCCGCACGCAGAGCTCGCCATTGTAGCCCACGTCAATCAGGCCCGGCGAATTCAGCATGGCCAAGCTGCGCTGGGGCTTCCCAGCAGACTTGGGCCGCGAAATGCTGCTGCGCGGCACCAGGCTGAAGGCCGAACGAATTCCCACCGGCGGCTCAAAGGCGCCGGGCGCATGGTACAGCCGAAAGCAGGCCATTTTTACGCCGAGCCCGGCCTGCACGACGCGCCCCGGCTCAATGTGCACTTCTTTTGGAAAGGGCAAATCGATGCCCGAATCATAATTCAGGTTGCCTTTGTCTTCAGGACCCAAGCGCGCCAGCGGCCAGAAAGTGCAGAACCGATGACCGTGAGCCTCTTCGAGGGGGCAGATCAAGAAGCGAACCTTGGGAGGCATGGATGTCTGGTCTTGGATTTCCATGATGTCCGATAAAAACAGGCTTCAATTGTGCCGCGCTCAATATGACTTGCCTTGGAGGCTGTCCGCCGACCCAGACCTGTGCCCGCGACGGCCCCTTCGCCGGCACCTGCGTGCCGGCGGCCGAGCTCACTTACTATCCGGGCCCGCCGCTTGATGAACTGCCGGTCTGCATGAGGGCGGCGCTCGAAAGGTCGGCAAGCGGCCGGCAGACGGCCGCTGATGATGCCCTGATGGGCGCGCTGGCCTCAGCAGATGCCGGCGCTTACTGTTCCGGCGAACGCATAGTGCCCTTCTGCCAGCAGCACGCTTACAAGAACACGGCTTATTGCGCCTGCCAGAATTCGGGCGTGCCCAATCCCGAGTGCATTTTCAAGCCGTGCGGCAATCAGTATGCGTACAAGACGACCACGCAGCGCGAAGTCAAGCTGAACGCGAGCGCCAAATGTCCCCAGCAGGTCAACTGCCAGAACATTCTCAGCGTGGGCGGCGCGCAGAACATCACCGAAGGCATCGCGCTCAACTGCCAGTCAACCGATGAGCCGGCCGCCGGCGCACCGGCAAGCGGCCGTGAAGCGACCGCCTTAGCATGGCTGGGCGCCAACTGGGTGCTGGTGCTGATCGCGGTGCTGCTGGTAGCCGCTATGCTGCCGGCCGGCCCTCAGCAACCAGGCGTGCCCAATTTTGAGCTGTGATATGCCTGAATTGCAGACAAGCGCACCCCCCAATGGCCGCCCCCCCGATTGAAGAAGTGCGGGCCTTCGTCCGGCGCACCTGCCCGCTTGGACCCGATGGCAATTTCGTGCCCGGAAAAACGCTGATCGCATCTCTGGCTGATGCACCCGGCGGAATTTATTTTGTGGCAGGCAGCGTATACAGCTGGGCCGAGCTCATGGCGCCGCCGGGCCTGGCGCCGCTGGAACTTTATGAGCGGCTCGATGCCGCGGGCAGCGAGCCAGCCGCGGGCAGCGAGCCAGCCGCGGGCAGAGGCGTGTACCGTTCCGTGGGCACGATCGGCGCACCGGCCGCGCCCGCTGCAGGCCCACTGGCTTTGCGCACAACGAGCGACCTGATGACCGGCGACCTCGCCGGCACGATCGAATCGGTGCGCACCATGGTGGGGCGCAACTGTTTTCGCGACCCCGGAGGCGAATATACGCCCGATTCAGACCTGATTGATTCGCTGGCCGGCACACCATTTGGTGTGTATTTTGTAGACAGCGGAATTTTCAGCTGGGCTGAACTGCTTGCAGCCTACCCGCTGGCCGAACTCGGCCAAGAGCCCCATGAAATTTTCGAGCGGCTTGATTGTGCAGCGGCCGGCGAGCCGCGCGGCGCCGGCGTGTACCGTTCAGGCGAAGGCTGGGCCGACCTAAAAACCGCCTTCGGGCTGATAAAAAGCATGAGGCGCTTTGGCGCACAGGGTTTCCAAGCGCTGCTGGGCGCAACATCTCTGGCGCTCGGTGGCGCGCCCACGCCCGCGCTCGGCGGCGCCGCACAGTTTGCGCTCGGCGCGCCGCCAAAATTCCCCTAATAAGATGAAGGAAGTCGTGGTCGCCGGGCTCATTGCGCTGCTGGTTCTCACAATCGGCGCCTGCGCATATTACCACCAGACCGGTTGGAACGATTTCAGCTTCCGCGAAAAGCAGACCGTGGTCTTCCCGGCGCCCCGGGGAATCGGCCGGCTGCGCTTCAAGAGCGCGACCTTCCAGGTGCTGACGCCGGCCGGCCCCGTGGCCTGGGACGTGACGGCTGTGCTCAACGGCATCGCCGGCGCCCATGCCAGCGTCGAGAGCAGCGCCGACCACCTGACGCTCGCGGCTGGCATCCCGCTGAACCCATTCAGCTTCAAAAAAGTCGGCTTCAATGATCGCGCCACGGTGCCCTCGGCGGCCGAAGCGCGGGCCTGGGAGGGCCGCGTGGTGCAGCTAAGCGGAAAAATTCGCACGCTCTGATTTCAAATGCGGCTCGCCGATACATACGTGCAGGCCGGCTCGCCCTCGAGGCCGAACAGCAGCGGGCGCCCCGCATCGGCGCTGCAGTATATCCGCACGCCGGGTGCCAGCATGGCGCCGGCCAGGGCCGCCACAACTGACACCGAAAATTCGATCTCAAAGAATGTCTGCGGCCCGAGAGTAGAAACCAGCCCAATTTTTTCGGCATCATTGAATACGATGCGGTGATTGTGATGGCTCTTGTCACAGTAGCGCAAAATTACGCGCGCTTCATCACCCAGAGCCTCGAGTTGCGCCGTGTTGGTGTGCACGGCGGCCATAGCCATCTGTTGTTTGAATTGGTCCGATTTGAGCCCCCAAACCAGCTCAAAGTTTTCATCGCGTCCGGCGACCTCGCGCTCGAGCTCGACGGCCCAATCGGGCGCCTGGCTCAGAGCCACGGCCAGTTTATAGTGGTGGTCCATATCGACGGCCGAATCCGACACCGTGATCACGAGCTCTTTGACTTCGACCCAGGCCACGGTAAATTCGATCTTGTGAAGGTTTTTGTTGAGATTCTGAAAGAATTTTTCGACATCGCCGCGGTTGAAAGCCAGCCAGGTTTCTTCGGAGCAATGAAAGAAATTCATTTCGGCAGCGGGAAACAGAGTCGAGCAGGCCAAGCTCTGGTTCTGGTGCTGAGCCAAGAAAGCCAGCCCGTTGGGGCCAGCCTTAAGGTAAATTTCACCGGCCTTGATATTTTTAAAAAACCGAAACAGCTCTTTAAATTTGTCGGGCCGGTCAAAAGTGAGTTCGAGCCGGTTGCCCGCCACGCGCGGCTGGGCCGAAGCGCCATGGCGCGCCAGAGCAACTGCAGCGGCTTTTTTGGGCGGCCGGCCGGGCCCTTTTTTGGTGTCCATATGGGGCGCGAACTTGACTCTAAACGGAAGGGCGCACGGCGCGCTCGGGCCTCAAGCCCACGGCCGCCATCTTCCAGCTGCCGGCCGGCACCTGTTCGGCGAGCTCGGCTGCCGGGCGCCGGCGCGATTCCTCACGCAATTTCAGCGCCTGCACGAGCGCCGTGAGGTCGGCCTCTTCGGCGCGGCGCGCAGCTGAGGAGGCGCCGCGCCCGGCCCGCTTCACGGCTTCCTCACGCCGCCGGCTGATAAGCAGCCCGAGTTTGCCGCTGAGTTCGGTTTCGGTGAGAGCGCTGTCGGCCGAGGCTTCTTCAACAAGCACGCGCAAAATTTCCATGCGGTCTTCAGCGGCCGGCGGCTCGATGGCAGCCGCCACGGCATCGGCATAGCCGAGCGCCAGGCCGCTGATCAGGGGCGGCTTGGGCCCTTTCATGTGCTGGCTGCCTCGCCGCCAGTCGGCGGGCGGCCCCACCGGCGGGGCCGCAATCGTCTGCAGGCCGCGCACCAATTTGAAATTCAGCCCGTTGGCTGGGCTGCCCTGCAGGCCGGCCGTGAGCCGGCCAATCAGGTAGGCGAGTTCAGGCGGCGCGCCCGACACGCTGGCCACCGGCCGTGCCGGCCCCGCCAACAAACCGGCGAGCGGCGCCCCCCCGCCAAGCAGTGCCGAAATTGCCTGCGCTCTCAGGGGCGCGGCGACCTCCACGCTGAGATTGGCAAGCCCGGCTCGCAGCGCTTCGGCCGCGCCCGGTTCACCGGCGCGCGGCGCCAGATCAGCCAGGCCTTCGGTGCCAAGCGCTTCACCGGTCGCGGCGGCCAGTTCGCCGGCGGCGTGCCGCGCGCCGGCCAAATCTGCAGCGGCCTGGCGCCCCTCGCGTGCGAGTTCCTCGATCAGGCTGCGGCTGCGGTGGGCGGCCAGGCCGGCCAGCCACTCCGGTGCAAAGACCGGCTGCATGAGTTCTTCCAGCTCATCGGCCGCTGCACACAGCTGCAGCGCGGTCTCGATGGCGCTGGCCGCCGGCTCGGGGGCCCGCCAGGCGGCCAGCGCCCGGCCAATCGGGCGCGCGGGCTCGACCCCCACGGATTCAGCATACTTGCGCAGCCGGTTTGCGGCCAAAACGAGCGGCTCCATATTGGGCGCCGGAAATAGCGCGGCCGCGGATTGGAGCAATGCCGGCGGGCAAATATGGCTGAACGGATTCCGGTCACTCCTCGGGTGGCTTTTGAAGACCTGCCGGCCGAGCCGGCGCCGGCCGGCTGGCTGGAAAGCTGGGGATTTTTAATCGCTATGGGCACCGTGGTGGTCTGTTTCATTGCCCTGCTCGTCTATATGTATTACAGCACTCGGGCGGCCGCCCCAGAAGAGTCGGAGCCCGATGCGCGCCAGATCGATGCCGCGGAACTTGCGCGCCAGCGGAAAGCTCTGAAGCTGAAACGCGAACAGCGGCGTGCAGCCGCAATCGATGAGGCCGATGAGCCCGATGAGGCCGATGAGCCCGATGAGCTCGATGAGGTCGATGATGCTAGTGATGCTGGTGAGGACAGCGAGCCCGAAGAAGAACCTCGGCTCGTTGAACTGACCGATGAAGAGCGGCTCGATGCCGTGCTTGCCGACCTCGATACTTAGCGGAGTTGAGATTGAATCCAATTTTTTCGCAATCTTGCTCTTCTCCAAAGGAATAAAAATACACCCAATTAGAGTAAACGCAGTCTCCACATATCACGATGGCTGAGACAAAACCCCGAGCCCGCACCCAAACCGCTGCCGTCGCAAACGTGACCTTTCAGCCATCACGCGTTGATGCACTGCTGCGCGCTTACCTGAAGAGCCCGGCCGTGCTGGAGGCCGGTGAGGCCCTGGCCGCGGCCCAAGAGGCGGCAACCAAGGTCGCCAAGGGCCCTAAGCGCGCCCAGACGGCCGCCGCCAAAACCCTTAAGGACGCCGAAGATCGGCTGGCGGCTCTCGAGGCTGACAAGAAGCTCGCGATCCGCGTCGGCGGCGACACCGATGTGGCGCTGGCCGCCGCGCTCGATTTCCTCGCGCTGGAATATTTCAAGGTCTGCGCCACCAATTCCAAACACTGCGGCTACAAGATGATCCACCAGAAGTATTCCCTGATCGATGAATACTCAACGCCCGAGGCCTGGATCGACATCGAGAAGACGCCCGCCTGGCCGTTTATCGCCAATTGCGATGCCGTGCGCAAGTGCCACCCGCACGAAGAAGAGTCCGATGATGAGGATGAAGAAGTGCCGGTCGTGCCGGTCAAGGCCAAGAAAACCAAGAAAAGCAAGGCCGCCGCAGCGGGTGAAGAGGCCGCCGAGCCCACTGCCGCAGCCGCTGAGCCCGTGGCGGCCGCTGCCGCCGAGCCTGCCGCCGAGCCTGCTGAGACCAAGGCCGCAGCCGACCTCACGCCCGAGCAGTCGCTGTACGAGCAAGAACTCAAGACGCTGAAAGGCAGCGCCGACAAGCTCTGCAAACAGGCCGCGGCCTCTTCGGTTGAGGCCGAGGGCGCCGAGACAGCCAAGAAGCCGCGCTGCGATGCCAGCTTCAAGCGCACGATCCGCGAGGCGGCCTATACCCAGATCCGCCGGTTCGCTAAGAACGCGGCCATGGTGCTCAACAACAGCGAAGAAAAGAAAACGGTGAGCAGCAAGATGGTAATGAATTACTTCGGCATGATCATGAACTACTTTGGCCACGACCCGGCCGAGCTCGAAGCCCACATCACAGAATGCCTCGAAAAGTGGAGCCAGCACAAGAGCCAGAGCAAGGCCGAGCTGGCGACGCGCCAGGCGGCCCGCGAAGCCGAAGAGATGGCCAAGATGTCGGAGGCCGAGCGCGTGGCTTATGAGGCCGCCAAAAAGGAAAAGGCTCAGAAGCAAGCTGATGAAGCCTTCGAGAAAGCCCGCGCCCGCCTGCAGCAGCAGGCCGAGAAGCTCAAGGCGATGAAGGCGGCTGCCGATGTGCCGGCTGCCGATGTGCCGGCTGCCGATGTGCCGGCTTAAGCGCTGCAAGCAGCGCAGCCGCAGCCGCAGCGCCGCTGGCGCCCTCGGCGGCCGAAAAGATCAGCAGGCCTTTGGCCTGATCTGCGCTCAGGCCGCGCGCCCGTGCGGCCCGGTGGCCGCTGCGCCCGGCACAGCCCGGCGCGGCACAACGCGCGCCCTTTTTTTCGGCCCGTGCTGAGGCGCCGCCATCAACGCATACCACGCCCGGCAGGCTGGGCGCGCCGAGCGTGGCCAGGCCGCCGGTGCGCAGAGCGCGGCGCAAAATTTTGGCCTCGGCGTTTAGCGCAGCATTGCGCGCTGGGCGATCGGCCGCGTGCAGCTTGAAAGCCAGGTAGGCGGCTGCGGCCGCAGGGTTGGGCGGGCGCCCGGTGATGAGAGGCCGCAGCGCGCCCGCGGCCCGCCGCACCGCCAGCAGCGCAAAGCCCGGCGGGCCGCCCAGGCGCGCGGCCTCGAACACGAAAGAGTCGGCCGCGGCCGCGGGCGCGAGAAAATCCGGGCCGGCTGCAAACAGGCCGGCCGATTCGCAGTGCACGTGCAGCCCGCGGCGGCGAGCGGGCGGCGGCGCGGCGCCGGCCACGGGGTCGGCGCACGGCAGCGACACGAAGCAGGTCAGCGCCGGCAGGCCGCCGGCCGGCAAAACGACCCCCTCGATTTCGCGCACCGTGCAGCGGCGGCTTTCAGCTAAGTGGCGGGCGCGCTCGCGCAGTGCGGCGTGGCTGAGGCTGCTGATAACCACTGCCGGCCGGCGGCCCTCAGCCTCGGCGGCCGCCACGGCGCCCTCGAGCGCCTGCACGTGGGCCTCGGCCAGACTGGCGCATTCCTGGAACCAGTAATGGCGCGCATCGATTTTGCAGGCCGCCGCCAGCCGCAGGTTGAGCTTGGCGGCCTCGGGCGCCGGCGCCGGCGGGCTCGCCAGCGTGGCGGCGAACTGGCGCGCCACGCGCGCGGGCATTGGCACGAAAGAAGGCGCGTCGAAGTTTTCCATTGGGGGCGGCGGCCGGCTCAAAAAGAATGGCGCCCACCGGCCTTAGTTCTCATACTCGATCACGTGCACCTGCAGCGAACCGCGCCGCCCGGGGCGTTGGCCGCGCCCCACCGCCTGGCGCGTGACTTCGGGGCTCAGCGTGACCTGGCACATAATAATGTCGGTGCATTCGGGCAGGTCGATTCCGGCGCAGTCCTGGGCCGCCACCGCGATTAGCACCCGGTCGCCGGTGCCGGTTTTGAACCATTCGATCAGCCGGCGCTTCTGGCTGGCCTGGCCGATCAGGCGGCGCGCTTCGAGGCCGATGACATCCAGCGCTTCGACTGCACGGGCTGCCGTCGAGGGGCTGTAAGCGAACACCAGCGCTTTGAGCGGGCCCGGTGCGCGGCCGGCGGGCGCCTGTGCGCCCAGCAAGCCGGCGATCGGCTGGCCCGGGCGGCAAGCCGGTGCCGGCGTGCGGGCTTGTGCCGCCAGCAGGATTTCTGCGAGCGTGGCCAGCTTAGGCTGGCTGGGGAAGGCCGTGCGGATGCGCGCGATCAGGGTCGCCGTGTCATCGGGCTCGCCGCCCGGCGCAGACAGCAAGCCGGCCAGCTCGCGCCCCGAGGCGGCTGCCGCTTGGGCCATCACATCGGTCTTGGTCGCGATAATGTTGCCGGCGGTCTGTTTGGCACAGCTCGGGCAATCATCCAGAAACCGGTGCTCGTATGTCACGCACTCGAAACAGACCGTGATCTGGCAGCAGTTGAGCAGATAGGCTTTGTCATCTTCGATGTCTTCCCAGGGAAACAGACAGATCTGGCACTGGTCTTCGCTGGCATTGTCACGCAGCCGCTGCAGCGCCAGCTCGGCCGTGGCGCGCTTGCGCTGCTCGCCGGCGATCCGATCGGTGATCCGAGCCGCGAGCGCTTCGGGCTGCCGCCAGGGCCGGCACTCAGCCATGTAGGCGGCCTCGATTTCGGCATCCGGCACCGAGCGCAGCGCAACCGTGAGCTCGGCCGACAAGTTGATCGTGTCGGGCGGCAGGCGGCGGCCCTGAAACGCCGGCTCGATTTCTTCAAGGAATGCTATGATGCCGGTCACGACCCGCAGCCGGTTATGGTCTTTCTGCAGCAGCAGCCGGAACAGCTCTTCGGCGCTGTCGCAGTTGAAGCCCAGCATGTGGGCCGCCTCGCCGACCGCATCGCCCTGCAGCGCTTCGGCCACCGGGCCGGGCAGCTGGAAGCCATTCAGGCGCGCCAGAGCGGCCGGCCGTTTCACGAAATATCGGAAATTCTCGGGCACCGGCAAGTCCAGCGTCTGCTGGATGAACTGGCGCGCCGCGCCGATGCTCGAGTCGCCCAAGTGCGGCGCGGCGCTGCGAGCCGCCTCGGGAATGCGGCGGTGCCAGCTCCGCATGGATTTGAAGCTGTCTAATATATCGAGTTCGGTTGGCGGGGCCCGGATGTTCACCACCATACCGTGGGGCGGCTTGGGCTTGAAGGTCACCATGTTGCGCGCCGTGGCCGACACCAGCCACGTAAAGAAAGCCGGCGGAAATTCGGCTTTGCGTTCAAGCGGCACCGTGTCAAAATCGTCCACAATGACGCGCGCCCAGACAATTGAGTCGGTCACCCCGGTCATCGCATTTACCAGCGGCGTGCTGCCGCCCGTTTTGCCCACGCGCAGCAGCACCACCTGATAGGCCCGCAGCTCGCCGCTGATCAAGATCTGCTTGAATTTTTTGACCTGGTTCGCGTTCGTCACGGTGAAGAAATTCAGCGCGGGCGTGAATTTTTTGAGCGATGCCTCCCACTGGGCGATCACGGCCGAGGCGGCCACCACCAGAGTCGCGTGAATCTTTTTGGACGGCAGCCAGGCCACCGCGGGGCGCGGCTCGACTTTCCACACGGTCCGCTGCCGCCGCCGAGTATCTGGGTTTTTTATTTGGCCGCCATAGATCGGCATGTCGAATTTGCGCTGCGGCGGCTCGGGCGCGGCGAGAATCAGAGCCAGCAGCGTGGGGGTTTTGCCCGAACCAAAGGGCGCGGCCAAAATGCAGGCGTACTGGCTGGTGGTGCGCCGCTCCCCGCTGGGCGCGAGATCGGCTTTGGCCGGCTTCTGTTCACGGCCGATCATCTCATGCAGCACCGCCTGCTGATAAGGGTAGAGCTCGCCGCGGAATCCATCCGGCGTCGGCCAGCGGGGACTATCAACTGTCACGTTCCAGGCAGCCATTTTGCAGGCTGCAGGCGCTTCAATCGGTTATTGAAGCGCCGCCGGCAAGCTAAATGAGGTCCGTGGCTGATTCGCGCGGCCTGGCCTGCTCGAACGCTGAGCTGCTCGCCAAACTCGGTGCACGTGGCCATGCCAAATTGCGGCGCGAGCTCACGGTCAAGGCCCGCCCGCAGCCGGGCACGCCGGCCGCCGCGCTGCGATGTCTCCGTACCGATTTTGCCTTCCTGCGTGAAGGCGATGTGCTGTGGCTGCCGCGCCGCTGGATGGCGCTGGCCGCCACGCTGGGCCCCGTCGAGGACCGCACGCCGGCGCCGGCACTGGTGGGCGCCCCAGCCGTTTTGGCCATTGAGCTGTACCCCTATCAACGGGCTTTCCTCGATTTCGCGCTGGCTGAACTGGCGGGCGCCCGGCGCGCCGGCCGGCTCTATGTCCAGATGGGCACCGGCACCGGCAAGACCGTGCTCGGCGTGGCGATCGCGGCCGCGCTCAATGTCACCACGCTCGTGTGCGCGCCCACCAAGGCGATCGCCGAACAGTGGCTGGCTGAATTCGCAGCCGCCGCGCCGGGCCTGCGCGCCGCGCTGTTTTCGAATGCCCGGCCGCGTTTGCCGCCGGCGGCTGATGTGGTGGTCGCGATTTTCAACACTCTCCGAGCCAAAGAGCCGGCCTTCTTTGCTCAGTTCGGTTTGGTGTTGTGCGATGAAGCGCATGAACTTTGCTCACCCAAGAACGTTGAAATTTTGCGGCGTGGTCAAGCGCGCTATGTGGTCGGGCTGTCAGCCACGCCGGCCGGCCGGCCCGATGGCATGGATGCACTCGTCGAAAAATTTCTTGGGCGGCCTATTCCGCTTGAGCAAGTGGCCGCCGGCGCAGCCGCGCTGCAATTTCCCGGGCGCGTGCTGCGAATCGATTATGCCGGCGACCCGCGGCACGCGGTCAACGTGGTGAACGCCGTGACCGGCAGCGTGTCGGCCGTTGAAACGATCGGCCGGCTGGTGCAAGACCCGGCGCGGCTCGCGCTGGTCGTGGCGCTCGTCGCCTGGCTGCTGCAGCTGCACGAAAGCCTGCCGGCCGCCCGGCTGGCCGACTGGGGGCTGGCGGCCGGCCAGCGCCACTGCGTGTTCGTGTTCGCCGAACACCGCGCCTATTTGCCGCAGCTGCGCGATGCGCTCGATGCGGCGCTGCCCGGTGCCGGAATACTGGCCCCCGAAATTCCGCTGCTGCGGGGCGGCGTAGGCGCCGAAGAATTTGGCGCGGCGCTTGAGGCGCGCGTGGTGCTCACCACATATGGGTTCAGCCGGCGCGGCGTGTCGCTGCCGCAGATGACGGCGCTGATCAAGGCCACGCCGCGCCGCCACGGCGGGCTCCAGATCGACGGGCGCGTCACGCGCCGCACGGCTGATGCCGCCCAGCGCGAAATCCGCCGGATCGTCATTGACATTTGCGACACCGCGACCGGGCTCAAGTCGCAGGCGCGCACGCGCGCGCTGGCTTACCGGGAGCGCGGCTGGCCGATCCACAGCCGGGCGGCCAAATGGGATGATGATCGTGCGCTCTGGCGCGGCTTCGAGAGCGCGCCGCTGGAAGTGCGCCGCGGCGCGGCAGCAGTGGGCGCGGCAGCAGCGGGCGCGCCCCCCGGCCGCCCGGGCTCTCCGCCGCCACTGGATCTGGCCGCGCTCGATGAGCTGCTGGGCGGCGCCGCCCTTTGAGGCCACGGCCCATAAAAAATCAATTGATATCAGCGCCATGCAGCGCAACAGCACCAGCTTCCAGACCGAACTCACCGCGGCGCTGGCGCGCGCCCACCGGCGGTTTCTGCTCGGCGCCGACCCGGCGGCCGGCTGCCTCAACTACTACCAGTACCTCGCGCGCGAATTTCTGCTGGCCGAAGAATTCGAGCCGCTGTTTCGGGCTGAAGGCGCGGCGCGCAGCCGCGGCCTGCTCGTGTATCATGCAATGGGCATGGGCAAAACTTTTCTGGCGCTGGCTGTGGCGATCGAATCGCCGCGGCCGGTGATTGTGATCGCCAACAAAAGCCTGCACTCTAATTTCACGCGCTCTTATGCCAAGCTCGCCGCGCTGCTGCACCCGCCGGGCGCGCGCCGCGAGCGGGCGCTGGCGCGGCTGGCCGCCATCAAGTATGTCACATTCAACGCCCACAATTCAGCCGATCAGCTCGTTGAGGCCACCCGGCTGTTCGCCGCCGCCGGCCGCCGCGCCGGCACCACCAACCCCGGCGCGCTCGATGGAATTCTGCTGATCATGGATGAGGCCCACCACCTGTTTCGCGGCATTATCAACGCGAATTCGGATGCGAGCAATGCGCGGCGCATCCACCGGCTGATCATGGAAGCGCAAAACTTGCGGCTGATGTTCATGACCGGCACGCCGGCTTCCAAGCACCCGTTTGAGCTCGTGCCCTGTTTCAATATGCTGGCCGGCGCCGAAATTTTGCCGGCCAGTTTTGATCTTTTCAGCCGGCTGTACATCGGCGACGGCAAGATTATCAACCGCGGCCGGCTGGCCAACCGGCTGCTGGGCCTGGTGAGCCACGCCGGCTACAGCCTGCCCGAGAGCCTGCGCGTGCCCGGCGCGCCGCCGCCGCAGATTATCAAGGCGCTGTCGGGCCAGACGATCAGCGTGAACCTGGCGCTGGCTTATCAGCTGCTTGCCGGCGCGCCGACAGCTTCTCTCACGCGTGAGCTGGCTGAATCTTTTCTCGAGCAGAAAGTTTTCATGGACCTGGATGAAATTCCCGGCCGCGAGGACAATTTTAATGGCGCCGCTCTGCTGGCCGGTGAGGCCGGGCCCGCCGCCGAACAGTTTGTGCGCGAGGCCGCAGATCCGCGGCCCCTGATCTACATCACCACCAGCCCGCGGGGGCTCGTGGAGAATGAATCAAGCGGCAAGCTGCTGCTTCTCAGCAGCATGTTCGAGCTCGTGGCGCGGCTGCGGCGCAGCGAGCTCGGCCAGGCAGCTGAATTGCCGAAAGATGCTGCCATTCAGGTTGTGAAAGTCTTGCGGCGGCCGGTGATCCGGCGCGCCGGCCGCGTTTTCAAGCTCTGGATGATCGAAGAAATTGCCCGCAGCAAAAAAATTAAAGCTGAACCTATGGCCCTGGGCCTGCTCGATGCCAACCTCGACCGGCCGCTGCGCCATAACCGCAATGCCAACTGGCGCCAGCTGCTCAAAGACCCCAGCATATCACCGGATGACATTTTGCGGGTGGCCAATCTCGATGCCAATATGTCGCTGCCGATCTTTGTTGATGAGGCCAACGGCATTCTCGATGGCCACCACCGGTATTTCCGCGCCGTGCAGGCCGGCGAGGCCACAATCCCGGCTTGGCGCATTCCCGAAGAGCTGCTTGACTTAGCAGAAATTGATGTGAGCGGACCGGTCAGCGGCGCGGCGGCGCGCGGCTTCCCGCGCGAACTGCCGCTGCGGGTTGAGCGCGTGGCTATGTCGCCCGGCCAGTTCCGCCATTATTTGGCCGCGCGCGAGAAAGAAAAAAACGAGGGCGGCGGCTCAGCTGGCGCCGGCCCGATTATTCGGCGCGCGCCGCCGCCGCTCAGTCTGCCCGGCGGCGAAAAATCGGGCTCGACTTATTATGTCAAATCGCGCATGCTGTCCAACTTCGCGCCTTCGGTTGCTGACCTGCCGACCGGCTCGGCGCTCGACTCAGCCGGCCTCAGCGGGGTGTCGGCTGAGACGCTGCCCGACAGTGCATTCGGGCCGGCCAATTCGCCCAAGGCTATGCGGCTGCTCGAAAACCTGGCCGTCGCGCCCGGGCCGGCGCTGGTCTACTCGCAGTTTGCGGCGCTCGGCGGGCTGGCCGCGATCGCCCGCTACCTCGACCTGGCCGGCTTCCGGCGCTGGCGGCCCGGGGCCGAGGGCGGCGCGGCTGCCGAAAGCGGCGCGGCTGCCGAAAGCGGCGCGGCTGCCGAGGGCGGCGTGGCCATCGAAGGCGGCAAATCGCGCAAACGCATTAACTTTGTGGCTTTGAGGGCGCGTATTGATGCCGGCCTGCCCGGCTACACCGCCGAGGAGCTCGACCAGATTGTGGAAGTGCTGCAAATGGCGCCAAAGTTTGAGCGCTCTGAACTTGACATGGTCCAGAAGACCGATCTAGTTTACCGGCCGGCAACCGCCAAAGTCGCCACTCATTTTGTTTTCCTGCACCGCGGTCAGCGCAAGCTGTTTATCACCGAACTGCACATGCTGGCACGCTGGCCGCTGGGGGGGCGCACCGGCACCGCCGGGGGCACCGTGCTGTATGCCGGCGCCGCGCCCGGCTTTCACATGGTGTTCCTGAGCGAGTTGTTTCCGAACGTCAAATTTGTGCTGTATGATCCGGCGCCGTTCGCGCCTCAGCTCAAGGGCCACCCGCAGTTTGAGCTCCACAATGAATTCTTTACCGATGCAGTTGCCGCCGAATGGAGCGGGCGCGCCGACTATTTTGTGTGCGACATCCGGCTCGGCGGTGCCAATGAGGAGGCCTTTGAGCTCCAGGTGGCAGATGACATGGCCTCCCAGTCGCGCTGGACGCGCACGATCGGCGCCCAGATCTCGATGCTCAAATTTCGCCCACCGTATTATGCGCACGACGGTTTCACTTATTTGCCCGGCAAAATTATCTGGCAGTGTTGGCCGCCGCGGAGTTCGGGTGAGACGCGCCTGATTGTCGATGGGCGCAGCGGCACGATCGGGCCCGATGTGCCGATGGACGTTGCCGCTTATGAGAATCTCTGCTATGATCACAACACCACAAAGCGATTTTGGCGGCGTTATAGTGATGCTAAGGTGACCGCCGCTGGCTACTGCGGCTGCTGGGACTGCCGGGCCGAGGCCGAGACCTGGGCGATATATCTTGGCAAGAATGACTGGAGAAAAGTTAGCCGGCTCATGGACAAACTTACCAAACGCAATCGCCAGAAACTGATTATGGCCGAATCGTTCCACGGCAAATTTACCGGGCCGCATTTTGTCAGCAAATTTCTTGCTTATATGGCTAAATGGCAGTCCGAAGAAGCGCGCTCAGATTTTATCGAACAACGGTTTGCGCTCAGCCTCGGCCGGCGCAAGCCGCTCAAAGGGCCGGCCACCGAGGGGGTTTCGGGCGGCGCCGAAGAGGGCGCGGCGCGTGGGCCTTCCCAGACCTATGCGATCATTTCGGGCGAAATTTCGCCGGCTGAACGCCAGGCGATTATCGACCGCCATAATGATCTGGCCAATTTGCGCGGCGCTCTGCTGGGCGTGCTGCTGGTGACTAAGACCGGTGCCGAGGGAATGGACTTCAGGTTCGGCCGCCAGGTGCACATCTTTGAACCCTACTGGGACAAAGCGCTCGAATCTCAGATCAAGGCGCGCTATGTGCGGCCGGGCCATGCGCTGCTGCCGCCGGCTGATCGCACCGTGCAGTGCTTCCTGTACCTGGCCGGGCCCAGTCCGGCCGTGCGTGATGGCATGCCGGAAGATTCTTGGGAGCTGCCTGTGTTTCCCAGCCTGCCGCGTGGCAGCACCGTGGATGAGAGCTTCCATGCGCGCGCCGAAAAAATGGCTGAAATCAATGACGATTTTCGCGAACTTCTCAAGACTGTCGCGATCGAGTGCAGCCTGTATGCGGCGGCCGGCGTTGAAGGCCTGCCGGCTTGCCGGGCCTGCCGGCCGACCGGTGCGCTGCTGTTTCATTCTTCGCCCGAAGAAGATGCCCGGCTGGGCGATCCCTGTGAGGCGATGGTCGAACAGACGGTGGTCGCGCAGGAAATCGTACACGAGGGCGAAACTTTCTTCTTCACTGCCGACCCCGAACGTGCACTGGGCGTGAGAATTTACCGGCCGGGTCTTGAAGGCCAGCCGGCCGTCGAGCTCGATGCTGGCGATGATTTGTACATCGAGGTCGCGCTCAAGGCTCAGGGCTCGATGTAGTTGGTCAGGCCGGGCACCACGCCGCGCAGCCTCAATGGAATGCGCACCCGGTTTTTTGCGATCCTCATTGTCAGGCCGCCAGCCTGCAGCACCGTCTCGGCGCGCATGTCACGCAGCCGGGGGTTCGGGTTGAGCTGCAGCGCGAGAGTGAAGAAGGGGTTGATTGCGAGATTGTTGGGGTCGACCGGCGTGCCGACCAGATGGCCCTCGGGCCGGCCGAGGTGGCGCGCATAGGCTTCCATGGCTGGGATGCCGGCGTCCGGCGGCGCGCCCGGCAGCGGCGCGGGCTGATTGGGGACCGGCGGCGCGCCCGGCAGCGGCGCGGGCTGATTGGGGACCGGCGGCATTGTGAGTGCCACGTTGTCAAAATACACTCGATCGCCTGGTGACGCCAGCTCGTTGAGGTCGCGCCCATCGATTGCTACGATGCGGATCGTGGGGGCGCCCGCACGGCCGCCAGCCGCTTCCGAGGTCCACACCTGCAAGTTTTCGACCGTTTCGCTGGGGAGGCTGAGTGGGTTATCGGGCGAATAAAATTGGGCCGTTAAGCCGTGCACCGAACCGATCGGGCGCGTGAACACGAACTTGCCGCAGTGCGGTGCCGCCGGCGTGAGCCGCACGCCGTAGTTGGGCGGCAGGTCGGTGCCGGCAGCTGGCAGCGGGGAAATGTATTCGGCCGTGAACTCGAAATGGAATTGGCGGCCGCCGGCGCCGCGGTGGGCCTGGCTGCCGAGCTCGGGAAAGTAGAGCGCGACACGGCCATTGGGGATTTGCGTCAGCGGGCCGTGCAAACTGTCACGGCGCTGTGGGCCAGGCACCGGGATGATCGGGCCGATCGGGCCGATCGGGAGTGCACCGGGCGCTAAATTTGGGCCATTGGGTATAAAATCAAGCAGGGGCAAAGCCTGGCCGGGCTGCACGAGTGACACATCATAAGGCAGCAAATTGGGTAACGGGATCGTGAATTGCGCCACGTGCAGCTCGATTACCGTCGTCATGGCGTGCGGCACGCCGATCGCGCCGTGCGCGCTGGCGCCCTCGGGCGCCATGTTGAATTCGTAGCGGCCGGCCGCTGGGTCGGTGCCGCTGCGCGCGAGCCGGCTGTCGAGCACCAGGTGGGCATCGCTCACCCCGTGGGGCTCTCGGCGCGCCGGCCGCGACAGGTCGGCGCCGGCGCGGCTCTCAAGCAGGCTCGCCTTGAGTTTTTCGTGGATGTCGATCGGGCGGCGGGCCATTATCCTGGGGCCGGTTTTCTTTAATCACCCGCACCGGCGCGCCGAGCGATGCGAACCAGCCGAGCGAATCGGGCGCGCGGACTCTTGAGGCGCGCGCGCCGCTGGCTTTGGCGAACTCGCCGCCGCTCGGTGAAAACCAGGCCGTCGTGGCCGGCAGTTCGGGCGCGACCGCGAAAGGCGTGGCCTGGAAGGTCGACAGGCGCGCGCAGGTCGCGCCCAGGTCGCCGGCGAATGCGTCGGCGCCGCCGGCTTCGATGTCGAGCTCTAGCAAGTTGCCCTTGGCCAAGTACAGGGCGCGCGGCGTCACCGACACGGCCTGCGCTTGGCCCTGCTCGATTTGCGCCTCGGCCGTGCGCCGCGTGGGCGCGCTGGGCGCGCGGCCCTCGATCAGCCAGGCCAGCGTGTCCGGCGACCAGCCTGCGCTGAGGAAAAATTCTAGGCCGGCTCGTCGGGCCTCGTGGCGTTCGGCCGCGCTGAGCTCGCCGCTTGCGCGGCCGATTTCGCGGCGGTCATAGCCCGGCGCGCCGCCGCGGCCGACGTATATCTGGGGGCAGCTGGCGGGGAGCGCCGGCTGGCGTTCGGCGCTGCAGAGAATCACATACACCGCCATCATTTTGGGCGGCCTTCCTTCTCCAATACATATGGATCCGAGCTTCATCTTGCTGCTGGTTCTGGTTCTGATGTGGACTGGCTTGGGCTGGCGCGCCATCGAATTGGCGCCGCTGCTTCTGGTCGGGTGGCTGGCCTGCCGGCGGGGTTTGGAGCCGCGCTCTGAACCGCAGCTCGTTTGCGCCTCACCTGCACGGCCCGCTGCACGGCCCGCTAAATGTCGGATCGTAAAAAAGCTGCTGGATCCTTTGAGCGCTGTGGGCCATGCCTCATTTACCGCTGGGGGGGGCGAGCTGCCTTATGGGCCCGCCGGGGAACTTGATGGCGATGAGGCGCTCAACGATTTCGCCACGCGGCGATTTGATCCCCACCGCGCCGTGGCGGCGGCCGCACGCGGCGGGCGGGACCTCATGGAACTTCACGTGCGCGAGGCGCTTGATGAAGAGGAGCAGAGAATTTGGTGGGGGCAGAATGAAGAATGAGACTCATTCAGCTGGCTGGCTAGCTCTCTAGCAGCGCATCGATCTGGCTGCGCGCCGCGCGGCGGGCACGTGAACGCGCTTTGCGCAGTGCCTTGGCCTCTAGGCGCTGCTCTTCTGTTTTCGGGGGCGTGTCGGCTGGTGCTGCATCTTCGGCGGCCGGCTCAGCGGCCGGCTCAGCGGCCGGCTCAGCGGCCGGCTCGGCCGCTTTTTCGGATCGCGTCGCGCGACCGCTGAGAACCTGCATGCTTTTGTCGAGCTGGCTGAACAGGCCGGCCGTGCGTTTGTCTTTGGGCTGCTGGGCCGATGCCTTGCGATAGTATTTGATGATTTCGCGGAATTCGCGCGTGAGCTGTGGGTCGGCGATGCCTTTGTCTTGCGCCACATCGAGGATAAAGTTTTCCATGAGCAGCGTGGGGTTTTTGGCGGCCTTCATGTCGCGGTAATAGTCGCCGAAATTTGTCTTGAGCATGTCGACCGAATTGACAATCTTGGCGATCGCTTTGCCGCAGCGCGGCAGCTGGCTTTTGAGCTTGCCGATCGCCTGCAGCACGACGTCGGCGAACTTGTCGATGTCCATGTCGGGGCTGGCCGCCGCTTCGTACACCTCGCGCGATATCGCGTACATCTTGTGGAGGTAATAGAGCAGCGTGGCTCGGTTGCCTTCGCTGATTTGTGCGCTGTAGAAAGCGGCGAAATTGGCTGCTGGCATGCCCGGGATAGGCGCGAATGCCAGCGTGCCGCCGGTGCGTTTAAGGAAACGGTCGTTGAGCTTTTCGCGGTCTTCGAGCGCCGTGCGGTGCTCGACCAGCGCGCCGTATGTTGCGACTGCCGTGTTGAGGATGTCGCTGTCCATCGCCACCGGGTAGAGCGCTCGGAAGGCTTCGATGTCGGCCTCGGGCGCGGCCGAGAAATTTGGCAGGGCCGCTAACTTTTCTTCGGGGCTGGCCTCGGCGAGCAGCGCTTGGCGTTCGGGCGATATGTGGTCATCGAGTGGCGGCGGCTGCAGCGCGGCCAGCTCGGCGCGCAGCTCGGCCGCGCCCTCATCGATGCGCTCGCATTCTTCGGGGAAATTTTCACGCATGAACTTTTTTGTGGGCAGCCAGCCGGTGAGCTCCACGAGCCGGCCCAGCGCTCGGTGCACGCGCTTGTACTTGGGCCACACGATGTCGAGGTCGAGCGAGCCGTCGCCGCCGAGCGCCTGCTTGAATGCATCCTGCACATCGGAGTTGGCCGTTTGTTTGACTACTTTTACGCGCGCCGCCATATGGGCGCGACGCCTGGCTCCAAAAAGATCGGGCCGCTTAATTGGCCTCGAGGTATTCCATGTAGTAGTCGAGCAGGTCTCGCAGGGAATCGAGATAAAATTCTTGTTTTTGGCGTGGCATATCAGCCAGCAGTTTTTTTGCCTGGGGGATTAGGCCCATTGCTGCCGGATCGAGCTGTTTGATTTCGGCCGCATAATCGATTGCGAGCAGATGGGCTAACAGCTCTTCATCATCGAGCAGCAGCAATTCGCGGCGCTCGTACAGTTCTTCGCCGACCTGCTGCATCGCCTGCACCGGCGAGGCGCTCAGCGCCAGGTGCACCCGGCGCTTGATCGTTGCCATCGTGTCATCTTCGGGAAAATGTTTGGCCGCTGCCGTTACGAGCCGGCGCAGCACGCGGGCGAAATCGTTTACCAGCTTAGGGTTGGGCGCCATTGGGGGGCGCCCGCCGGGTCCAATCGCGCGCCTACATTGGAGTTTCTTGCTGATTTTCCCAGAAATTTGCTGCTAAGTCTTCGTCGTTGGAGCGCGCCGCGGCTGAAGTGCGGGGGCGCATTGGCGCCGCACGTGCTGGCGGGTTTGTGGGTGCGCCCTTGGGTCTCTTGGCGCCCGGCTGGCGCGATGCGAACAGGCCCGACTGTTCGCGCGCCTTCATCGCTTTGGCCATCGCTTTGCTGAAATCTATTGGGCCGCTTTCGTCATCTTCATCCGCCATGTCTTTTTCGCGGAGCTGGCTCATCGCGATGTCGTGGTAGGCGGTCTCGTGGTTGGCCGGCGGGCCGCGGTCTTCGGCGCGGTCGGCGCGCTCTCCTTCATAGGCCGAGCGGATTTTTTTTAGGCCCTGCATTACGTACCCATCGGGCAGCTTCACTGCCGGCAGCTGCGTGATGCCGGCCGCTGCCAGCTGAGCCTTGAGCTTGGCCTGGCTGCTTGATGGCACCCGCAGGACTTTGAAAACGATGCCTTCGAGCTCGGGCTTGCATTCGTTGAGGAACTCGAGCACCGCGATCGTCAGGTCGCGGGCCGGGCCGCTCGCGCCGGTCGTCACGTACACTTGATGGGCTTCCATATTGGGGGGAAAAAGCTGGTTCAAGTTACCAGTGCCAGCCCGGCAGAGATTCGAGTTGCCTGATCTTCATTTTTGACAGTCGGTTAGCGCTGTAAAAGCGCCGCTGTCGGCACCTCCAAGCTTTTTCGGTGCGCGTGTGGCACGCCTTGCTCGGCTATTTGCTTGTAGCGGAAATGTTATGAGCTGCCTGATCCAGGTCCAGCCGGGCAGCCTTTCGAGCTTTTTGGTTATTGCTTCTGTTAGATGGTCCTGTCGGTAGTACATTTTTTGGCGGTTTATCCAGCTCGTTTCGGCTTGGGTTTTGGCTATGCCGTTTTGCCTGGCTATCTGCGCGTACATGAGTTCGTCATATAACGTGCCGGTGGCGTTTGGCGCGTGAAAATACCACTTCCTGCTTGAGCTGGGCTTTTCTCTTCGGGCAGAGTTTGTCGGCTTGGTTTTTCTTGAACTGCTTGGCGATCCATTGACCCAAGCTGATTTTATCGTGCACCGTTCGGCTTGTCAAACAGTTGGGATGTTTTTTGGCGTGATCGCTGAAAACTTCGAGGTAGTTGCTGTGGGCGCCGGTTTTGACGGCGCTGGTTGTTTTGGCGATTGCCGCGGCGAGCTCTTCGATGAGCTCCTCGCTGAGGTCTTCGATGTCATAAGAGGCGGCCATTGGCTATATGTTCTCGGTTCAAAAAAGTGGCGCTGGGCTTGTTACCAGCCCGGCACTTTGTTGAGTTTTTGGCGCCTCTGCTTGGACAGCTGATTGGTTTTTTCTAGAAACTTTAAGTGCTGGATCCAGGCGCCCAGCTCGCCAGTTGTGGGGAACGGCTTGGCCGCTTTGAGCCGCTTGAGCATTATGCTGAATCGCACGTAACTGCTCCAGCGCCAGCCGGGCAATTTTCTCAGCTGATTTTGCTGCTCTTGTGTCAGCTTGCCCTTTTCCCAGTAAATTTTTTGGCGCACTATCCAGTAGCTGTATCGGCCGTGGGTGGGCAGCCGGCCGTGTTTCCGGATGTATTTTTTGATTGCTCGGACCATTGCATTGCGCACCTGATCGGGTGCATCAAATTTCCAGCGCCATGTTTTTTCGGCATTGAGTTTGTGCAGCCGTTTCGGGTTTAGTTTGTTTGCTGCCTTTGCTCTAAATTGATCTCTGACCCAGATTCCGAGCTGGGTGCCTAAATGTCTTGTGCGGTGGGTCAGTTCACCCGGATACGCTTTTACGAAATGCTTGTAAAGCTTTAGGTTGCGGGTAAAGGATGGCCGTTCGGCCTTCAGGCGCTCGGCCTCACTGAGCGATTCACTGGGCGCTTCACTGAGCGATTCGCTCTCTGCTTCGCTTTCTGGCTCGCTTTCTGGCTCGGCTTCTGGCTCGCTTTCTGGCTTGTTTTTTGGCTCGGCTTCTGGCTTGTTTTTTGGCTCGCTTTCTGGCTTGTTTTTTGGCTCGGCTTCTGGCTCGGCCAGAGCCATCATCATCTCATGCACCAATTGCGGGACTGCCATGTATCAACCGCGTGTCAGATTCAAAAAGACGCGCTTATGACTCCCAACAGCCCAGCGTTTCGAGTTGCTGGAGCCGGTGGGTCGTAATGCTGCCGCTTTTAGTCAGGCGCTTTTGGCTGGCTAACCACAACCCAAGCCGTGACTTTTTGTGCGGGCTGCGGCCATCGGCTGAATAGTGTTGCAGCTTGCGCAAGTTGTTCTTGAACTGCCGATCGGATTCGCCGGCCCAGCCTTCGATCTGTTCAAGCTGCTTGCGGCGGTATTCGATCTGCTGGCCGGACTCGATCAGCTCGCGCTGCTCTTTTACCCAGCGGCCAAGTGAACTTATGCTGGTCGGGAAACTTTGCTTGACTTCAACGTACTTGTCGAGCTGCCGGCGGGTCTCCTCGAAATTGTCTTCGGGCGTGTAAGTTTTCCAGGTCCAGCCAGGCAGGCTCTCGAGCAGGACTCTGCGGTCGGGCGGCTGTTCGATCAGCTTCATTGTCAGGATCCAGCGGCCGATGTTTTTGCCATTGTGCTCGGCCGTGCGCGGCGGGATAACGCCGTGCTGCTGGATGTAATCTTGCGTTTCGGCAAAGTATTGGCTGAAGTTTTCTGTGCCCGGTGTAGGCGCAGGCGCGGGCGCGGGCGCGGGCGCGGGCGCGGGCGCGGGCTGGATCCAAGCGACCTGCCAGTTTGACACCCTGGCCGGCGGCTCCACTAAGATTAGTTTGGGCGGGGGGTTGGGGGTTTGCACCATCAACGGGACCGTGGCCGACTCCCAAATGTGTGGCTTCATGTCCCAACAGGCTGCTGGGGTGGCCCAGCGCCACCCCGGGATACTTTCTAGCCGCACTTGCTTGCTGAAAGAGAGGCTGCCTTCTAGTTCGAGCTGTTTTTGCTGCTTGACCCAGCCGGCCAGCTCAGGCGGGATGCAGCCGGCCGCATCGATCTGCGCCAGACAGCTTTCGAATGCATCCATCTTGACCGCAAAAAACGATTCAATGTGATTATCTCGGCCGGGTATTTGCTCAAACTGCTGGATGCACCGCGTGCGCAGCCGGCGCAGATACTGCCGCATACCAGAATGGCTCGAGTAATTTCAGCATCTTGGCTGAAATAAAGCCGCCGGCTGCTGATTCAGCAGGCGAGAATGGCGTGATGCGGAGCACGTGCTGCGTGGGCACCAGCTGTTGGCTGAACACCACTCGAATGGCAGGGGATCCTAAATGGGCCGTGCCCACGCTCATGTGCACTATCATATCGGCCGCCGGCATTTCATTGCGCAGATAGGCGCGCACTTTTTTGAGCCTCTTTGTTAAATAGCCCTTCTGGGTGACCGTGTCGCAAAGCACGATTGCTTGGCCCTGCCAGTCATCGGCTATGGCCGCCGCCACCGCATAGCTGCCGCAAATAATTTCGCACAACACGATGGGCGGGCGGTTCGCCAAATGGCTCTTGATTTCATCAAACCTCTGCTGCTGAAAGGGCTCCATTTGTTTCCGATATTCGATTCAAAATACTGCTACCAGCCAAACTTTTCGAGGCGCTTTTGGCGGCCCGCGTGCAGTTCGCCGCGGGCTTGCAGGCGGCGCTGTTCGGCTAACCAGTTGCCCAGCGGATGGCTGCGCCATTTTTGCTGGGGCTTTGGCAGCTCGTTGTGCACGCCAACAAAATCGCTGAGAAACTTGATGTAGCGCGGGAATTTCATCGTGCTCAAATTCCAATTCCAATCGGGCAGTGAATTGAGCGCGCGTTCGTGCTCCGGCTTCATCGAGCCGTCGCGGTGATCGCGGCGGCGGTTTAAGATCCATTTGGGTGGGGCCTTGCCGCCGGCCGCTATGCGCTCGAAGACCTGCTGGAAATTGCGGCACTGGCCGTGCCAGATCCAGCCGGGAATTTTACTGAGGTTCGCTTCGAGCTTTGCGCTGAGCGTGCGGCTGCGCTGCCGGGCTCGCATGCGCATGCACCAGTTGCCCAATCCTGCGCCGTTGTGCGTTTCGGTGTTGTGGGGCAGCCGACCGTGTTCGGCGATGAAGGCTTTGAGAGGCTCCAGCGTGTCAAAATCGTGTCTGTTTTTTCCCTTCCAGGTCCAGTGCGGCAACTGTTCCAGCCTGTCTATGTGGGCTTGCGCCAAACGGCCTTTCTTTTTTTCATAGCGCATGGTCGTCACCCAGATGCCGATCTTTTTGCCATTGTGCGCCTTGTTTTTGCCGGGGAGCTCGCCGTGCTCGAGCGCATAGGCTCGCGTGGCTTTGTAGAAGCGCTCGTATGTGTCCCGCCTGTGGTTCCAGATTTGGGCTGACACCTGCTCGAGCTCTTGCCGGCGCGGGTGGCTGCGGCTCATTCTGTAATCGGCTCTTTGTTCGGCTAGCCAGCTGCCGATTCGCAAGCCCCGGTGGGTTTCGGTTGCCGTTGGCAGCCGATTGGTTTTGCGCTCAAAATCGGCTAGCGCCTGTATGTTTGCCTCAAATGCTGCTTGCGACATCTTTGCTTGGGCTGGCGGCCGGTTGCTTCCGGTCGGTGCCTTCAAAAAAGGCGACTTCTATTTCATGGGGCGGCCAATTCGGACTTTCCATTTCCATTTGGGCGTGTTCGCTAACAGCAGCATTTCTTCTGGCGTCAGTTGGCCGCGTTGAAATTTGTGGCGCTGCCGGCGGACCCATGCGCCGATTGCAATTCCGGCGTGCTTATCGCGGCTGGCTGGGATACGGTCGTGCTCGGCAATGAATTCGCACATGGTCGCATAACTTTGGCTGAATGTGGCCATCTTATTTTTCGGAATTCCAATATGGCAGTTTGACTAACTTGAGCTTTTCTCTTTGCTTCTGTCTGGAGAAATTTTGCTTCTTGTGGTGAAACCACTGGCCAAGCTGAAAGCCCTCGTAGAGCGTATTGGGCCCCGGCTGGGCGCTGAATTCCCGGGCGTATTGACGATAGAGCAGGTACTTATCTTCTATTTGCCGGTGGAACTTCACCCAGAACCAGCCGGGGTTCTTTTCCAGTTCTGATTCAATGTATGGGTTGATCGTTTTGGCGCGGTAATGGCGGCGCTGCAACTTGATCCAGGCGCCGAGCTTGAAGTTTTCGTATACCATGCTCTGCTTGGGTATTTTGCCGTACTCCGCTATGCATTTGGCGCTGAGCTCTATGGCTTTCAAGTCATAGGCGCTGCAGCCGCGCACCCCCACGGGGGTTTGTTTGGTGGTTGGAGGGCTCCAGCACCAGTTCGGCACCGCCGTGAGCGCCGCTTGGTGGCGCGGCTTGAGGTGGCCCGTCTGGCGCTTGAAACACTGGAGCTCTACCCAGCGGCCTAATGGCATGCCGCGGTGCGATGCTGCCGTGGGGGGGATCTTGCCATATTTGGCTATGTAGTTTTGCAGCACGTTGAGCATTTGCTGAAATGGCAGCGGCTCGACTCTCTGGTATAGCTTCATCAGATCTGATCGCCCCGCGTCGGCTATTGGTTTGGCGACATTGGCTAGCGGGTCGAGCGGCTCGATGCGCGCCGCCAAGTTGGCTAGCATGTTGAGTGCGGGCGCGGGCGCGGGCCGGCGGGCGAGCAGCCTTTGGTAGGCCGCATAGAGCGGCTCGCCTTTTGCCGGCATTATGATGTGGGCTGGGTTCTCGTTGTAGATTGAGAGCGCTGCTGCTATGCGGGCCTGTGCTTGTTTGGTGCTTTGCGGCTCGATGAATATGCAGACCCTGGCTGTCAATATTGTGTTGCCGTGGACGCACAGCGCTGCGAGCTCGCCTTGGCTGAAAGCCGCTTGATCTTCTGCCTGGCCGGCTCGCACGCCGGCCTTGTTCAGCTCTGCGCTGAACTGTTCGCTGTCCTGCTGGCTGTTGCAGTAGACCGCTACTTGGGTCCAGCTTTTTTGGGCTATCAGCTGCACTATGCTGGCTTTTTTGTTGATGGTGTTGGGCTGCGTCCACAGCGTGTAATCGCTCAGGCGGCCATCTGCGCATGCATCTGCTATGCGGTATGGCGTCACGGCTATCTCGATCGGTGACTTTTCGCGGCTGAATACTATGCGCGGTGCTGTTTGGGTTGTTCGTGCTTCGCCGTGCTCGATGATTAGCGACCAATTGCTGTGCGGCGCTTGATCTGTGCAGAATACCCGGGCCTCTGGGTCGGCCGCTGAGACCTGTTCGCCTAGCAGCTCTGTGAGGCGAGGGGCTAAGTTTGCCGGCTCGGCTGTTAGCACAAGCACTCGGCCTTGGGTTTGTGCCATTGCTGCTATTATGCGTGTGACTCCGCAGACCATTTCGCACCAAATGCGGTTGGCCTTGCGGATTGTCAAATAATAGCGAATTTCTTTTAGGCGCTGCGATTGGTATTTACGCAATGCGACTGACATTTTGAGCTGTGTAGGGTTTGTAATAAAGATTCAAAAAGAGCGCCTTTTTACCTGCCATTCCAGCGCCAATACGGCAGCGCCTCCAAACGGGCCGTGTTCTTCTGCTTGCCTTTCTTGTATTTTTGGCGCTCTGCTTGAACCCACATGCCGATATTTCTTTCCTGGTATTGTGTTAATCGGACAGGCGCGGTGCCAAATTCGGCGACGTATCGCTCATAGCAGGCCACTGTGGCCTCAAATTGGGCTGTAAGTGGGTCCCAGCGCCAATACGGCAGCGCCTCCAAGCGGGCCGTGTTCTTCTGCTTGCCTTTCTTGTATTTTGCGCGCTCTTTCTCAACCCAAATGCCGATTTTTGTCCCCTGGTATTGTGTTAATCTGAAAGGCGCGGTGCCAAATTCGGCGACGTATCGCTCATAGCAGGCCACATTGGCCTCAAATTGGGCTGTATATGGGTCCCAGCGCCAATACGGCAGCGCCTCCAAGCGGGCCGTGTTCTTCTGCTTGCCCCGCTTGTATTTTTGGCGCTCATTATCAACCCAAATGCCGATTTTTGTTCCCTGGTATTGTGTTGAGTTGACAGGCGCGGTGCCAAATTCGGCGACATATCGCTCATAGCAGGCCACATTGGCCTCAAATTGGGCCGTAAGTGGGTCCCAGCACCAGAACGGCAGCGCCTCCAAACGGGCCGTGTTCTTCTGCTTGCCTTTCTTGTATTTTATGCGCTCTTTCTCAACCCACGTGCCGATTTTTGTTCCCTGGTATTGTGTTGAGTTGACAGGCGCGGTGCCAAATTCGGCGACATAGTGCTCATAGCAGGCCACATTGGCCTCAAATTGGGCCGTAAGTGGGTCCCAGCACCATCCTGGAATCGCCTCCAAACGGGCCGTATTTTTCTGCTTGCCTTTCTTGTATTTTGTGCGCTCTGTGTCAACCCACGTGCCGATATTTGTTCCCTGGTATTGTGTTGAGAAGACAGGCGCGGTGCCAAATTCGGCGACGTATCGTTCATAGCAGGCCACTGTGGCCTCAAATTGGGCCGTAAGTGGGTCCCAGCACCATCCTGGAATCGCCTCCAAGCGTTTGGTTTTTACCCGGTCCAATGCAAATCTGTTTGCGCGCTGAATTGAACACCAAGCCGAGCCACTCGGGAAACGGTTAAATGTTTTAACGTATTCCTCAATTTCAGCACATTTTTCTTCCCAACTAGCGCCCAATAGCCGCAACAAGCTGCCGCGATTAGATAGCGAAGTTATATCGCCGGACTCAGCGCGAGCAAACTCAATGCGCCCAGCGCCCGCGGTCGGCGACTGCGCGCACTTGAGCAAGAGAGGATCAGCCGCCGAAATTTTGCGCAGAAATCTGCCAAGTTCAGCCGTTTCATCAGCAGCCGGCAAAACCACATGGGCAAGCGGCTTGCCATCAGCCCGGCGCGAGCAGCGCCCCACACATTGAACAATATTGATCGAGCTGTTGCGCGGCTCAACAAACAAGCAAGTATCAGCAAGCGGAATGTTGACGCCCTCGCCAAGCGTGCCCACGGTGCACAGAACCCGAACAGTCGGCCGGTGAGGATCCGAAAACTCAGCAACGCGCTGCTCCCGCTCAGCCAAAGACGTGTCGCCGGCAAACCAGGCGGCGGAAACCCCCGCGCGCCCCAGAGCGGCACAGAATTCCCGGCACTCGCTCACGCGATTGCAGTAAGCCAAAACGCGCGACCAAGCAGGCGATTTTGCAACGAGCGCAGCAAGTGCATCTTTTTTTGCGAGGCGCCCATCGCAGACCGGAATCCAGATGGTGTAATCAGCCAGCACGCCAGCCTCGATGCCATCGCGCAACGAGAATGGCGTGGTGGCGGCCATTTCGGTCGGAACTGGCGTGGCCGTAAAGAACAGCTGGGGCGCGCAAAATGCAGAGCATTTAGCGAAATAGCCGCTCACATCACCAATATGTTTTTGAGCATGGTGTGCCTCATCATGAACGACAAGCGCAAATTTACGGCCGGCGAGCTTAGACACCGACTGAGCCATGCAGACGGTAACCCGGTGGCCGCGAAGAGAGCGCCCCCCGCCGATGCACCCCACCTGCTCATCGAGCATGCCCGACAGCCGCTCCACCAGCTGGCCCAGCAGCGCCAAGTTGGGGCACAGAACAAGAATCGGCCCCGGGCGGTTGCACATAGCGGCGATCAGAAACGTCTTGCCGGTGCCGCAAGCCATTTCGCAAACGATCTGGCGCTCACCAGCAGCGAGAAATTTCTCGATCTCGGCAAGCCGCAACTGCTGATAAGGCCGCAGTTCGAACTCGATAAGGTTGAGCGCGGCCGGGGCGGCAGCCAGAGCGGCCGGGGCGGCCAGAGCGGCCGGCTTAGTAGCAACTGGCTCGGCGGCCAGAGCAGCAAGCAGTTCATCAATATAATCAGCTGGCTCGGCGGCGCCCGGTGTTATCGGCTCGGCGGCTGGCTCGGCGGCCAGCTCGGCGGCCGGCTCGGCGGCTGGCTCGGCAGCTGGCTCAGCGGCCAGCTCAGCGGCTAGCTCGGCGGCAGCGGCAACCAGAGCGGCCGGAGTGGCAGCCAGAGCGGCCGGCTTATCAGCAATTGGCTCGGCGGCCAGCTCGGCAGCTGGCCGCTGAGCCAGCTCGGCGGCCGGCTCGGCGGCCGGCTCGGCGGCCGGCCCACCTTCCCAGGCCGCGGCCAAGATCTCAAATAGCCGGGCCTCATCATAAACCTGGTGGTCGACAAACCCATTGAGCGCCACGGCCGAATGGGGTTTCACAAGCGGCGACGTGCCGAGCACGCACTGGCCGGCACCACGGAGCCCCATAATTTGAGCCGTGAGTAGGAAAGTTCCCATCGCGGTAAAGCACACGGTGCTCTTGGGTTTGAGCAGCTTGGCCTGGCCGGCGGCTGAGCCATCGGAGGCGGCGCAATCGACGCCCATGTCGCGCTTGCAGGGCAGGTGCCAGCGGTCCCACAAAGCCGGCGGCAAATCCTCCCAGAGCACCCAGCCGGGCCGTTCCAGCGCCATGGCGACCTCGAGCACACGGTAATCGCGCTTGCGAATTGCGGCCCCATCACGTGCGAGGGCGCACTTGAGCCATGCGCGCAAATCGGCAAGCGTGGCTAGGCCGGTCACGCCGAAGACCGCCGGCTGCACAGCCGCCGGCTGCAGTGCCGGCTGCGCAGCAACAGCATCGGCCGCCATTTTGCTGGCAATTTTGTCAATGGCGGCCGCGCCCAGTGGCCAGGCCACACTTGCAAGAATTATGCGGGCCTTGAACAGCGCGGGGTGGATCGGTGGATCAGCCATGATTAATTGCCAAGCGGGGTTCAAATTGATTGGCATTGCTCAATCCAAATTCGCGATGTTTGCCGCCCTCACCGCGTCCGCACCAGCGCCAGCCGCCAAGCCCGCCAAGAAAAACACGCGTGAGCGCTTGATCGACAATCTATTTGATGGCCTGCTTGGAGTTAATGTGAACGGCTACGTTGACATTATCGCAAAAGAACTGCCCGAATGCAGGCGAAAATATGCCATTGAGCTAAACCCTAAATGGAATCACCGAGCCAACTTAGGCTATCGCTGCTCATACTGCGGCAAGCGCCAGCGCAAACTGGTTGGCGATCCAATCGAAGGCTGGTTGGCCGTCCTGTATTTCAGCGAGGAGTGCGAAATCGAAATCACATTCACCACGCCCTATGAAAACTTTGGAGAAAGCGAGCAGTTTGCCACCTGTCTTGAGAAATTAGCAGGCTTCGAAGAAAAGCTCAAATCCGCTCTGGCCAACGAATTCGGCGAGCGTTTCAGCACCAAGCGAAGCGGCATATTTGCCAAGAAAGCGGTCGTCCCTAAAGCAGCCTACGTGATTGCCGTCGGCTCGATCATCATCAATTGCTGCTATTAGCAGTGCAAGTGCATTTTTTTATTCGATTGAACTGCACAAATAAAGCTAGTTGCGCCAGAAGAAAACATCGACATGTCATCTCCCGCCGCAAATGCCGATTCCGTCTGGATCAAAATCCACCCCGACGCCGCAACAACTCCCTCAACATTCTTTGAGAGGCGTAAAGCCATGATCGCGGCCAACTGGAGAACCCCTGAGCACAAATATTCGGATAACGAAGACGGTATGCCGGAGCTCGAAGGCTCCGATGAAATCATCGAGAAGAACCCAGCTGAGCAAGTGGCCGCTGAGCCCCATCTCACCACCCAAGAGAAGCTGACAAAAGAACTCTTCGATTCTCTGGAGGCCGTTAACGTGATCTGGCTGGCCGAATACATCGCAAGATACAATTTGGAAGCCAAGCGAACATTTGCCATCAAAGAATGCATGGTACCTAAGACCAGCAAATCTTTCCCGTACTCGCTCCACGGCAATCGCGCCAAATTGCTCAGCGGCTCAGAGACCAAAGACTCGATTATGGGCACCGGCTGGTTCATCAAGCTGATCATGACTGATGAATGCATGATCGAGTTCACGCTCTACACCCCCGGAGAAAATTTCGGTGACAGCGAGCTCTACAAAACCTGCTTCGCCCTACTGGCCGAATTTGAGGACCGCTTTGAGAAAGCCCTGCGCGCTGAATTCTGCGACAGGTGCACCATCCTGCGCACCGGAGCCCTTGCCCCCGATGGCATGCCAACCAAGGCCGGCGAGCACGTCATCGGCGCCATTCGCGTCTACTGTTAGCCAGTACGCAGGCGCAGATTTTTTGAATCGCGTACGCTCAACAAAAGCAGCCATGGGCCCAATCGCTGCCACTACAATGAATCCGGTGCCCTGAAGCGAATCGAGCGCTACGAACCACAGACGCACGCGAGCCTCGACATAAACGGCACGTGTTTTAATATAGACAGCCAGCCGCAGGCGCTGAACTTCCACGATGGGTCGGCCTGAAAAACACCAGGTGCGGTGTACAAGCGCTGGCAAATTTGCCGGGGCTGTTGCCGCGCTTAGCGCTCGACCGCGCAACAGATTTTCTGTTCACCGGAGCGCAAAAATCGCTCATAAGTCATTGGGGCAGCCAGCATTGGCCGCAATGGGCCGGCGACGAAGGCTCAAAGGGGCCGCCAGCATTGGGCGGACAGCTGAAGACCCGCTGTGAGGCAGCAACTGAATGCATTTTTTTGCTAAATGGATCTTATTTCATATGCCCAGGCCGGCGACCTGCCCGAGATCATTTACGATGAGCACATCATGCGCTTTAAGTGGCAAGCTGTGTGGCATGATCACTTAAAGCGCATAGCGCAGAACGGCAATTACCTTCTGCGCTGCCTGTTTCTTGAGCGCAAAGAAATGTTTCTCTACACCCGAAACCTTTACTGCGACTACTGGGTTTGGAAGCTCGGTCAAGCCGGCCGCCCGTTAAAAGGAAGGGCCACTGAATACGATGACCTGATTTGGGCAGCCGGTTTGTGTTATGCCGACCCAGCGCTGAACGCCCCGCCCAAAATGATCCAAAAAATTGTCGAAGCATTGATAAGGCTCAAGTGGAAGCCAAATGCGGGCATGGTCACGTGCTGGCTGACATATCGCACCCGCGCTGAAATCCAAATGGCCGAATTCGGCGGCACCCCGCTTGCTGAACTCGCGCGGCGCCCGCTCATCTGGCTGAAAAAAGTAAACTTTGCTGAATTCATGTGCAGCAAAACATTCGAAGGAATAGAAGATTACAACGAAACGCTAAATATTATTTGGGCCTCTCAGCAAAAGCACTGCGAAAAAGTAGCACGGTATTTCACCGGCCCATCAAGGCGTGCTAACACAGCGACCCGAAGTCCAGAACAGCGAGCAGCACAGCCATAGTGGCGATCGCATCTTCGCAAGCCTGGTGAGGCGCAAACGGCAAGTTGGGCACGAGCTGTTTGACTGCATCGACCAAAGTAGAGTTGCCAACACGCGCCTGCCCGTTTTGAGCAAGCCAGGGCCGGAAGCAGCCGTGGTAGGCATCAAACGTCGGGGCGCCCCGAGCCAGCGCCGCTTCGGAGCCGCCCCAATGCACATGCAGAACCGGCACATCGCTGATTTTTTTCAGCCAGGCGTGATAATCATCCTCAAGGGCCGCACCGGCCGCGCCGGCATTCGCCCCATCGGCACGCAGCCCCGAGATGCCTTCGGAAATTCCCCGTGCATTATCACCGACCAGCTGCACGCCGGCAGCCAGCTGCTGAAAGGTTCCCAGCACCGAATGGTCGCTCATCGAGATAGCGACAGCGCCAATTTCGGTCGTGGCGGTGCCTTCGGTTTCCACATCCACAAACACGCACACGCTGGCACTGCTGATCAACTTGGGCGGCGAAATTGTTTTGCCAGCTAGCGGGCGCAGGCGCGAATCATTCGCCATCCGCACGGCGATAAGAGCGCGCGCCCGGCAGACCAGTTCGCGGCACAGAGGCGCATCGGGCGCGAATTCGCGCCGCAGTACCAGCGTCTCGCCGGTGCGCCCATTGTACAAGATCCCGATGGGCGCCCGCAGGATCGCCATATAGGAATACGTCTGGCGCACGTGCTGAGCGGTCAAGCTAGCAACGTGCTTGAATTCAAACACGGCATCGCCTATAGCGGTGCCGACAACCATGTCGGGCTCGAACCCGACCTGAGCCAGGTCGGCCAAGAGGTCAATGTTTTCCCGAACGATCGCCGGCGGAGGAGCGCCCGGCCGATTAACTGGCAGGCAAGCCAATTCCGGCGGCCCAGCGCGGCAAGCGGGCAGCACCTGCCAGCCGAGGCACCAGAAGCGCGGCTCGCCCAAAGAGCTAACCGGCTGGCCAACAACATCAGCGAGCTTCTCAAACAGCGCCCGCATAGCCTGCCCAGCGCTCCCATTAAGCAGCACCAGCAGTTGCTGAGATGCCAAATGCTCGCTGGCCGTCCAAAGCAATTTAGCGCGCGCCGTGAAGTTGAGCACGGCGTGTGCATAAGGCAGCCATTCTGGGCCCTTCTCAGCAAAGACACTAGCCGCGGCCTGTATTTTAGCGACATTGGTATCGCGCGTGACCATCAAGATCATATGGCGCTTGCCGCCAGCGCCGGCGGCCGAATGAATTCCCAGCGGGGTTTTGCGGCTGCTCGCATGGCGCACAACCAGCCGGCCGGGGTGAATGATAGCAGCCGGCGCCGGCCGGCCGGTCATCGCAGACCACTCCCTGCTGGCGGCCGCGCCCAGCAGGCTTTCGGCCAGCACGCCCATGAAATCAGAATGCCGCCCGGGAATTTCGCCCAGCGCTGGCAAGAGCCCGGCTTCGAACAGGCGCCAGGGCTCGCTCTGATAGGGCGCCGTGGCCAGGCCCGAGCTGGATGCCTCGCCATTGGCGCCGCTCGTCACAGACAGCGGGCTCGCGTGCGAAGGCGCGGCGGGCGGCGCGGCAGCCTCGCGCAGGGCCACCTCACGCCGCCCGCCCTGGCGCCGCCATTCGGCGCCGAGCGATTGCATCAGGTTATACGCATCGCCGACGCCCGGGCTGATCTCTCTCATCAGGATCAGCAACTCATCCTGAGCGCGCGAGATAGCGACGTAAATTCTTTTGGCCAGCGTCGCGCGGTCGACGATTCCATAAAACCGGTCGGCCCCGAAAACCACCACGCTGCTGCGCTCGGTGCCCTTGATGCGCATCGATGTGCCCAGCGCCCGCACCGGTGGCGCCGACAGCTTGATGTCTTTGCCGGCCAGCACAACGGCTAGGCCGCCGGGGCACTCGGTGTGGAAAGTCTGGCGCGCGGCCAGCGACACTTTACTCATGTCATATTTTTCAACCGTGACCGGTGTAACGGCATAAGAATTTTTGCGGAAAGCCAGAAACATGCCGACAGCTTTGCCGATCGTGTGATAATCATCAGGCCCGATTTTGACCGACTGCATCGCGAAGCCGCCGGCGCCAGCGGGGCGCACGGCGATCTGCTCGTGGTGGAGGTTGGGGAAAGCGTGGCGGCTGAATGCATTCAGCGCCGCCACGATCTGAGGGTGCGAGCGGTAATTGCGTGCGAGCACCTGGTTATCGGCATCTCCCGACACCCACTGCGCCGAGAACCAGCGCGCGCCCTGTTTGACTTCCTGCCTCGGGTCGCCGGCCGCCAGCAGCGTGGGCTGGCCGGGAAGCGCCATGAGGTTTTCGACGATGTTGGCCTCGTAGATCGTCAAGTCTTGGGCCTCATCAACCACGATCATGTCGAAGGCGTCAAACAGCAGCGGGTGGCGCCGAACGTTGATCGCGGCCAGCTCCTTGCGGCTCTCGTATGTGCCTTTCTGGTTAGCCTCAGCTGGCACGAGGCGTGCAGCCGGCGCGGCGGCAGCGGCCGGCACAGGCGCAGCGGCAGCGGCCGGCACAGGCGCGGCGGCCGGCACAGGCGCAGCGGCCGGCACAAGCACGGCGGCCGGCACAGGCTCATCGAACAAGTCCATCAGGTCCAGCGCCGCGGCCGCAATCTCTTCGGCGGTGAGCGCATCGGGGTCTTCTAGATCGGCTTCAAGTTCATCCGGTTCAGCAACAAGCTCACCAGGCGCGGCACTGTTGATCTGAGAAGCGATCTTGTCCACGGTGAAAGCCGCACAGCCCTTTGCGCTCCGATCAAACAGGCGTGTCTTGGGGATCAGCCGCACCCCGCGACCGCCCTTGGCGCGCAGGCGCTCCTGCAGCACACTTTCGGCCTCGACGTTATAGGCCATCACGAGGATGCGCGCATCGGGAAAGGCGTTTTGGGCCTCGGCCAAGAACTGGATCAGCGTGGTGGTCTTGCCGGCGCCCGGCCCGGCGCTCAGAAGCAAGCGGCGCCCGCCTTTGAGCCTGAGGTTTTCGCTGGCCGTGTTGGCAGCGCGCCGCTGGAATTCATCCAGCATATCGGCCTCGGGTTCGGGCGCATCCACCAACAGGTCGAGCATCATTCCCGCGCTCATGCCGCTTTTGGGGAGGCCGGCTGCCTTCAAGCGGGCCTCGAGCTGCGTCTTGGTCTCGGCTGCAAAGGGCAGCGCTTGGCGCGCGGCGCGGCGAGCCGCCAGATAAGTTTCGCCGGCTGCGCTCAAGCAGCCCGGCGCCAGGGGCAGGGCCAGGCCGAGCTCGTGGCACAGCGTGGCGCGCTTCATCTTGCGCAGCTTGGCCGGCGTGAAGGCCAGCCGCTGGAAAGCGGCCAGCGCGCACAGATCTTCTTGCGGGTAGGGCGGCGGCGCGGCGGCAAAGCGCGCCCAGAGCACCTCGGTGATCGGCTCGCGGGGCGCCAAGACGCCGGCGAAACGGCCAAGGTCGAGCCAGCTGGCGGGCCCTGTGCGCACACAGATGTGCGCCTGACCGCCATTTGCGGCCGTGTAGGCGGCGAGCATTTCGGCCGTGATTCGCTCGGCCATCAGCCGGATTCCGTTGCGGAATCCGGCGGGAACTTGTTCGGTCGGTGCGATCTGAGAGGCCTGCATTTTTGGTGCTGGATGGTGCCCATTCATTTGGCGATTGAATAATGTAGGGCTGAAAATGGATCTGTTTTGCCTTGGCCTTGCCGGCGATCTCGCGCCGGAATTTGCTCTGATGCCGCTGCCGCAGCGCCAGTTCTGGAAAGCGCTTGGGGCTTATCGCAATGCCGGAGAGTTAAGGCTCTTTAAAAGATTCGTGGCATTTTGCGAGCGCAAAGAAGTGTTCGGCGCCGAATTCAGCTTGTGGTCCTGGAAGCTGGGCATAACTGGAGTGCAAATTTCTTGCTCTTGTGCCAATTCAGGGCTTGCTTGCACCAACACTTATTCGGGCAAACCTATCAGCCTCCACCACGATGCATGGCTGCTGGGCTTCATGTATTCGGGGCGCGAATACCGCGGGTGTGACAAGCTCAAGGATAACATGATGGCAACTCTGTCTCATGTGCACTGGGCACCCGATTTGCTTATTTCAGCACAAAACTGCAGCGTGGAGAATGTGGAATTTAACGCGGACATTGATGGCGTGCCGCTAGCTGAATTTGTGGCCCGGCCTTATCAAATGCCGGCTGGCTTTATTCCCAATCCCAGAGAAATCCCCTATAATGGCAATGATGTCTTTGATCTTTATTACCACCAACGCGCCATAGAAATTTACGACATACTTACCAACACACCGCAGCCACCCGCTGTGGTGTACGCGCAAGTGTGTTATCCGTTCGAGCCTTTTAATTAAAGCTGCGGGAACTTATTCGGCCTGCATTTTTGTGCTGAGTGGTACCCATTCGGTTAGCGATTGAATAATGTAGGGCGGAAAATGGATCTGTTTTGCCTTGGCCTTGCCGGCGATCTCGCGCCGGAATTTGCTCTGATGCCACTGCCGCAGCGCCAGTTTTGGAAAGCGCTTGGGGCTTATCGCAATGCCGGAGATTTTAGGCTCTTTAAAAGATTCGTGGCATTTTGCGAGCGCAAAGAAGTGTTCGGCGCCGAAATCAAATTGTGGTCCTGGAAGCTGGGCATAACTGGAGTGCAAATTTCCTGCTCTTGTGCCGCTTCAGGGCTTGCTTGCACCAACACTTATTCGGGCAAACCTATCAGCCTCCACCACGATGCATGGCTGCTGGGCTTCATGTATTCGGGGCGCGAATACCGCGGGTGTGACAAGCTCAAAAATAACATGATGGCAGTTTTGTCTCGTGTGCAGTGGAGACCATATTTGCTTGTTTCAGCACAAAGCAACGGCATGGGACCTGTGGACTTTAACGCGGACATTGATGGCGTGCCGCTAGCTGAATTTGTGGCCCGGCCTTATCAAATGCCGGCTGGCTTTATTCCCAATCCCAGAGATATCCCCTATAATGGCAATGATGCCTTTGACCGTCATTACCACCAACGCGCTATAGAAATTTACGACATACTTACCAACACGCAACCGCTATCTGTGGTGCGCGCGCAGACGTGTTATTTGTCCGGGCCTTTTTATTGAAGCGGCACTTTTTATCAAAATGGATCCGTGTAAGAAATGCGGCACTTCCGGCTCTTATAAATCGTTGCGCGATACAATCCACAACACTGTGCCGCAAATAGACATCTGCAAGCCAATTTGCGATTGGGATGACCGCAGCCAGTTCTGGGGAATGTTCTTTGAAGGGCCGCCAAATGTAATCAAGTTGGGCTCGGATGCCGGCTTTGATATCACGCTCTACATTCGACCTGGCCCTGAAGCGGTTGCACAGATTGTGATCTCGCGCGAGTTTGAGCTCAACGAATTTCAGGGCGAACTGCACGACAAGCAGATCAAAGACTTTGGCCAGCACATTGCTCTCGCTTATGGCAAGAGGTCCTGGTTTAAAGTGACCTCGAGCGCACATGAGGATGTGATTTCGCTGACCGATCCGGAGTGTGTTGATGTCGGCGCCGAATAATCGGCCCGGTTTTTTCGCCCGGCTCGCACCACATATGGACTTGCTAAAAAGCGTAGACGTTTTGCGCGCGCAGTTCGGCTGCCGTCAGCTGTTTCGCAGCGTGTCATATCGATATTTGACTTTCCGTGAGGGCGCGGTGCCGATCGCTTGTGAACGCAAAGAAATGTTCCTGCATCACGCTGATGTGTATTCTTGGCGGCTATTGACGGGAATTTGAACGGCAAATCAGCCTGAGATGGATTTGCTGCACGCGGCTGGCGCCGGCGATATGAACCGGTACCGCAGCTATGACACCCGCTTGTTTTACCAAAGCTTGTCACACAGATTTGCGATGAAAGCCCTGTTCCAGTTCTGGACTTACATCGTTTATGAGCGCAAAGAAATGTTTCTGCTGAAAGGTCTTGAGCAGCACTGGATCTGGCTGCTTGCACACTCTTGTGCCCGCCGCAAGTAAATTGATCGCCTTTTTCGGCCAATGGATTTGCTCAAAATCGCACTGGATCTGGATCTCACATCGGATACGGTCTACCGCCAAAATGGCGGCGTGCGCCGAATCTGTTCCAGCCTGTCATACTTTTATGCTTGCCACAACCTGTTCTTAATACACGGCAAAATGGAACGCAAGGAAACCCAATATGAGCCGTACCGATGCTACCAAATCGATAACAGCTAGTTGATTGAATGTCTTTTTTGCGCTAACGTTGCAATGGAATTGCTGAACAGCGGCCTTGAGTCAATCTTGCAACGCCGGGCCTTCACAGACATCGAGGGCCGCTGGCGGATCCAGAGCGTGCTGGCCAACTATATTAGAAACGGTTATGACATTTGGGACTGGCAGGTAATGAATCTCTTCTTTGAGCGCAAAGAAATGTTCTTGCTGCAGACCGAATCGCGCTACTGGTATTGGAAGCTCGGGCAGGCCGGCTTGCCGCACGGATTTGATGAGACAAATATTGCTTTGTCAACTGATGTGTGCCGCATCAGCGCTGACCGGCGCATACTTTCGTGGCTGGGGGGGATCATCTATTGCGACCCTTTGTGCACGCCGCCCACTAAATTCTATCATGCCATTTTCGGTGAGCTTATGAAGCAAAACTGGGGGCCCAATGATGATGTGTTGATAACGCCCCATTCGGATTTCCAGAACAAGATTCGAAAAATCACAGCGACTCATGCTGGCGGCGTGCCGGTGGCCGAACTCGCAGCACGCCCGCGCCGCCATTTGCGCCAAATCCAGATCGCCGAGCTCACATTAAAAGGCAAAAGCTTGCTGGCCTTGGCGCTTGATGTGGGGCCCGATGACGTGATGAAGCGGAGAGCAATCAGGCTGCTCAAAGCGCGCCTGGTTGACAGCGCACCGGTCACCCAATTTTACACCCACAATTGAAGCTTTTTTCTGCACCAGAATCATGGCGAGCCCCATGACATATGAGGCGGTCGAGCTGCTCACCGCGGCCCTGAATGAAACCGCGGCGCGCCACCTGCTGGACACCGTGCGCCATTTCCGCGCCGAGCCCAATTCGGGTGCGCCGCGCACCCAGAACCTGCTCAAGAGCCAGGACAGCAGCCAGGTCTTTATCGTGTGCCGCGAAACGGTCTGCGACCTGGTGGTCGACATCAAAATGGACAGCCACAAGTTCAGCCGCAACTGGCAGTTCAACGCCTGCCAAAAAAAGCTCCAGCGGTTTTCACTTGACGTGGCCGCGCTGGCCAAAGAGCAGGGCCTGACAACATGGGCGCGGCCGGCCGGCATCTTTGCGCGCGGCGCGCCCCTGCCTGATGGCCCCTGGGCGCGCGGCGGCCTCGAGATCTGGTGCAGTCTCAAGGCTGCCAGAAAGGATTGCCCGCCCGCATTTCGCGGAGCCATGCAATGAGCGCCGCCACCATGCCATCTGCGATCTGCTGTTCAAGGGCCGCATTTTCTTCTGCGGGCGGCTGCGGTTCACCCACGATCTTGAAAACGTCTTCAGCGTTTTCGCCGAAATCCAGCCAGCGGAATTCATCTTGCAGTTCGTTTTTTGTTGCCACAAGAAAATTCAACCAATTGTTGATGTAGTAAGACATGCTGACTTCCTTGACCAGAATGGGGTCGGCATTGCCATTGAGCTGGCGCAGACGGTTGCAAAATTCTGCATTTTTTGATGCACTGATTGTGGGCTCATAGAAAATGCTCAGGCTCTTGGTTACGTCGATCGAGCTGCTCCAATGCCACTGACCGAACTCCAGCCAGCGCGCACTGTGCCGCATAACTTTGAAAGCCGCCCTGCTAAAGACGTAATCGTTTTCGATGAACAAGATCTTGCCGGTCTTCTGGCCGGCCTCGACTGCGGCCAGCCACAGAACCAGGTAATTAAAATTGTCGACATCACCGCCACAGATAGCGGCCTTCCAATAAGCGAGCTGCGCGTGCACGGCATCGCGCGCCTCGGCCGGGAACTCGCTGAAGGCCGCGGCCGGCAGGCGGCCCTCAAACAGGTTCACGTAATGCCGGCCGCAGCTGTCATAGAAGGCCAGCTCAGCGGCCGGCTCCATCACGATCTGGGTCAGCTGAAAGCGCTGGGCCTTGAACCAGCTGGTGGCGGTCCAGCGGCGTGCCGCGCGGCCCTGCACTTGCCGCCGAATTTCAAGTGCTTCATCCCCCTCGCGGCATTTTTTGAGGTGAGCGAGTAGCGCTCTTTGCGAGCAATACAACCACCGGCAATTCTCTATGTCTATGCAGGGGTGTACGGCATAGCGCTCATCGCCGATGCGCACTATGCCCTGGCTCAGCAAACGCTCGCTGGTTTCTATGTCTTGGAAGGCAAACATAGCGCTATTTTTGAGCCTGCATGTTCAATCGCTATTGAATTCACTTCAGGGGGCTTATTCCAATCAAGATGCCGCCCAAGCCTGAGGGACCCTTTGTTGTGCTCAACGTCGATATGGTCATCGAGATTATTCAGACAGTTGATAACATGACAGATGATAACGGTGAAATAATTGCCAATGATGGTCAATTCGAGATCTTGGTATTTGACATGCTCAATGCCGTTTACAGCCGCCAATCGTGGGCCAACTTGCGCCGCTGGGCCAATGGTGATGTCAAAAAGCCTTCCGGGCGCCCCTTGCCTTTCGGCAGAGCCACTGCCAACGTGCATATCATCAAATCCTCCGGTGAACTCTTGTGCGATGCGCTCGTGGCGGGCGGCGTGCCGCAGGCCGAGCTGATCGATGGCCATTACGAGATAAAGAGCGCCGTCGGCTCGCTGGCTGAACTGCAGGCGCATCCCTCGCCCAAAGAGGTCGTCCAGATCGCCGTGTACCGCTGGGCCAACCCCAAGATCAAATCGATGGCTATCATACGCACATTTGGCGATCGCACATACAGCATTCAGTATGACGGCCCCGTCAGCGACGGCTCGCAAGAAGTGATCGCCGCCAGCATTTCGCTGATGTGTTCGCTGTTCAAAAAAGCTGCTGCATCTCGCTGCGGCCCTTTCATTTGGCCTTAGAGGTGTGCCGGCGTGTGATTGATCGACACCACGAACTTTTTGTGCTCATCGAGTTCTTTCCAGGGGTTGTTTAGAAACCAGGCGAGCTGCTCATTGCCGGGGTTCTCCAAAATGTATTTTTTTACTTGCGGCTCCAGCGCATGGCAAGTCCAGGCATAGACCCCCTTCAGATCACTTAAGGTGTTTTGTTTGACGTACGTCAGCACGGCATCGACGGCGGCCTGGCTGGGCGGGTCGACGGCGATGAGAAGCTCGAGCCGGTTCTTGAAACGCCAGGCGGGCGCCAGCCGCGGCGACGTGTTCATGATTTCGCCGCAGCGCCATCGAACCAAGAGCTCGCCGCGCGAGTACTGGTACAGCTCGTGCAGCGCGCGGCTGAGTACGCCCTTGCCAAATGTCGCCAGCGCTCCCAGCACGTCATCTGAGCTCGCCTTATAATGTTCGGCCGCGCTGAGCAGCATCGCGTATCTGAACACGCGCGGCTTTTCTCCTAGGAAGAGCAGCAGGCTACCCCAGGGCGGCAGTATGTCTTTCTCGACCATCGTGTTGAGCAGCCCGGTGAACGCGAGATGGCGGCGTTGCGTCCAAGCGTTTTCAGAACGAACTGAGGCCGCCAAGATTTCCCACGGGTCGATAACTTTGCAGCAGAAACTGATCAGGGGCTCAGGCGATTCGGTCAGAATGAGCAGCACTTGTTTTTTCTGTTTTGGCTTCAGGTCACACAGCGCACGCAGAAACCGAACCGAATGGCGCGCACGGATAACAAGTTCGGCGCTGGCACGCGAGAAGGCCGCGACATAGATCACCCGGTAGTCGCTGAAGCTGTATGCTTTCGTAGAGCACGGAATAACCCAGCGGGGGATCTGCACCCAGTCCACGGGCAGGCGTTTCATCCAGCGCCGTGTTGTGTTTGCCTGGCGGTCATATATGATGGCCCCATCGAAACCGAAGCTGCAGCTGGTGGCTCGCACTAAATCAGATACGCCAATATTGCAATAGCGCCTCAATGTTGGTGAGCAAGATCCCAAATTCGTTTTGTCGTCTTCGCTCAACTGGCGAATAATCTGCTCCCAGGCAGTGCGGGGAAGCCCTTTTACCCAATCGATATTGCTTGATGCTGCCATCGCGAGTAGGCTTGAAGGGCAAAATTCAATCGATTGGACAGTTCGGCACCTGTGATATGGCTGCCGTGCGTGAGGCCGTGGTCTCCAAACTGTTTGCCGCTCTCGAGGAATATGACACCGACCGGCTCGCCGAAACGATTGCCCTCAAGCTGCCCAGCTGCAAATTGGCCTGGCGCCGCAACGAGGGGCGCGTAAAGGGCGAAAAGTTTTGCGGCCACCAAAACCAGCTCCTGGTTGGGCGCGGCGAAGAGGGTTGGACAGCCAGACTTTATTTCACCGATAAGTGCAAGATCGACATCAGGTTCATCACACCACAAGCAAATTTTGGCACGAGTCAGCAGTTTGCGGCCTGCATATTGAATTTCTTTGCGTTCGAAAAAAAAATTAAGGCTTCTCTGCAGGCCCTCTTTGGCGACGATTTCAAACTCAGGGCGACCGGCATATTTGAAGAACCGGTGCCCAGCTCCGGCCGGGAGGTGCCCAAGGCGGCCTATGCGGAGGCCGTGGGCGGCTTCACCATCGATTGCTGCTATTAGATGGCGCGCCATCTACTCCAACTGGCGGCTAATGAATGGAAGAAAACTCTGTCTGAAGATGAGCTCTCTAAATTTTCAGCAAAACGCAGGGCTTGGTGGGCAAATTGCTAGAGTCGTATGTCCAATACTGTGCCGCTGAACACAAACGCCGCTCGCTAATTGCAGTAGCTCTAGGCTGCCAAGCGCTTGAGCGCGGCGACCTGGCCGCGCTCAAGCGCCGATTTGACCCCCACGAACGCTTCTCAATTGCGCCGTTGCCAACAAGCACAAAAAAATCGCTCAATGGATGAACTCTCTTCTCAAAGAGGCTGCCCTAAACAAGCTCATAGATGGGCTTGCAAGCAGAAGGGAATCGATGCACAGCTCATCGAGCAAACATTTGACAAATGTTTTCAGCAGTTCGTTTGCTGACCTGGCGACATAACCACGCCATCATTTTTCGACCCAACATATGAATTGCGGGCCCACGTGTTCGCCGGTGTGCACCGACTGTTTGCTGTGACAAATGCCGGCACCTGGGCGAGCGCCGCCGCAAGCCACAGCCACCGCTCGAAAAAACTGCGCTCAAATTGTTTTACCAGCAATGGTGGGTGCCGGAAAAGCCGCGGCGCATTCAATGCGCGGCATGCGGTGAGCGGCTGGTGACTCGCCTGGGCCTGATGGGGCGCACTTCGCGCGCTCAGCTCGAGCGCCAGCTGCGCCGAATCGGCGCGCGAGCCGAATACCTCGCCTGGGCGAACAGCGGCGCCGACCCGGAGCGCGCCTGGCCGCCCGAGCTCACCGAATTCGGCGCCACCATGTCGGCGGAAAGTTCTCTGCTCTACCCGCTCCAAGTTGAGCGGGTCGCGCGCCTCACGCTTCAGTTCGCCAATGAAGATCGCGACATTCTCTGCCTCGAGCGCTGCTCGGGGCGCGCCGATCCGGTGCCGCGCCTGCTTGAAATATACCAAACGGGTCTTGATGATGGCATGATTGACAGCGGCGACAGTTTCACGCGCCAGGCCCACCATTTGATGAAAACTCATTTCGCTGAAAACCCCAAGGCGTTGATCAAATTACACTAGCGCAAATTGATTAATCAATTTGCCCCAAATGGCGTACATTGTTAGAATCTCGGCCGAGCTGCTGGCTCAGTACATTCTCACCAACTCCAATATGGCCCCCAGCCAACGCACGGCGGTCGCACAAGTCGCACAGACCATGTATAACAGCCAGGCGCCGGAAGATCTTAAAACCTGGCATGCCACATATCGCGACCCGCCGCGCACAAACTGCCCTCCCCCCGCCGGGCCCCCGCTGTCCGGCCCATTCAAGAAATTCGCGCTTCAGGTTTGCATTGATGGCAATCTCAAGATTATGGAAATCCATTTCCAGAGACCTCCTGTCGAGATAATCTCCGATGGCATATATTTGATTCTCTCTGTTGCCGACAGTCTGGAAGCGGCACGTGTGCCTCAAACAGCTATAGAGGTTCTCACGGCCGCTTGTAACGTGTGGGCAAATGATGACATCACCGCCGCACACCATGTGCGCCAATTTGGTGCGGAGAACTATTTCCACAAAGCCACTGTCGAGGGGTCGGATCTGATCTTCCAGGACGCCATGCAGCAGCTGACGCAGCAGTTCACCTGGGCGGCCGCGCGCGGCCAGGGGCCATTTGCGGCTGCGGCTGAGGGAGCCCAAGAATAGGTGCTCCCTTTTTGCGATTGAAATTGCATACGGGAAGCCACAATGTCTATTGTGGATGCGCGCCATGTGGCGCAGTTGCTGTCGGACAGCTACTTCCTCATCAATGGCCTCCCGGATGTAGTGAATGAAATTCGAGAACTTCAAGCTGCGCCCGCTGAGCCGCCTGCTGAGCCGCCTGCTGAGCCGCCTGCTGAGCCGCCAGCTGATTCGATCGGCTGGCCGGCCGACTGGCCCACTGCCGGGCCGGCCGAATGGGCAGACCTCAGCGGCGACGCAGAAATTGCCCGGCTGCTTGAGCTGTCAGGCGCCATCGAAAGTTTAGAAGGCGATCTGGCGCCAAAAAAAGCCAAGCGGGCTTCATTAAGCCTCGCCGCCCGGCGCCGCCGGCGCGCCGAACGCCGCGGCTATACCGTGGTGGGTCAGTGAACTCGACCGCACCGCACCCGGCCGCACATGCAGGTGCGCATTTGGGCACTCCGTGCGCGTCACGGCGCCGCTGCCCAAGCGCGTGAGCGTGGAAGGCGATGCGGTTATCGTCGAGCAGCACAGCGCCGGTTCCTGTCGCACAACAGCTATACGCGCGCCCTCGGCGAAGTGCAGGCCTGGGTGCGCCGTGCCAGCCGGCTGATCATGCGCGAGCGGCTGCAGAACGGGGACATGCGCCAAGAAGAAATTATGCTCGATTCGGCACGCGTCGAGACCGCGGTTGCTCAGCTGGCCGCCCGGCTCTAAACAGATTGAACGATTATTTTTGTAATAAATGGCCGTAATTAAAACCACGGCCGAGCTGCTCGCTCAATACATTCTTCTCCGTTCGAATCTGATCAGCCGCAAAAAATCCGGCTGAGCCCTTCTATCGGTGGCACTTACGTGATCAACTTGATGGTCGACAGCTTCGAGGCGATGCACCGACCCCAGACGGCCGGCGAGACCATCACGGCCGCCTGCCACGTATGGGCAAATGACGACACCGCCCTCCACCCACTTTGAGACAGATTCTCATAGCCACACATCCCCGCTTAAAGAATTGGACATCCTGGATTCCCTGCAGAAGATGGCTCGGACGTTTGTCACGGCTGCATTTGGCCAAGGGCCGTTTGAGCGCTAACTGCATGCCGATTGAACCTTTTTAAAAAGCGAATGATGGATTTCGACAACCCGCTGCGGCTGTCCGCAGCGCTAGTGGCACACGTGGCCAGCGGCTGGCCGGTTCCCGAGCTCCAGTTCGGCTTTGAACAGCAAGTTGCCCTAATAGGCAATTTGCTGCCGGGCCCCGATGTCGAGCCGCGGCACCACTTCCAGTTCAAGATCGGCACGCCGCCTCTGTGTATCGAGATCGATTACCGCGGCGAGGCGGCCAAAGACATGGTCGACGTGACGGTCGGCGAATGGGGCCTCTGCCGAAGCCACAAACTTTATGAGCTCAACGTGCCCAACAGCGAAGACCGGTTCTTCGTGCAGCTCATCAGCTGGCGGCTCAACAAACGGCTCGACCTGTACATCCAGCTCAGCCCCAAACTGTACCGGCGCCAAGTCATATGGCCCGATGCCGAATTTGAGCAGAAACTTAAAAACGCGTTGGAGCGCATAGCCGAAAGCGTGTCGGGGCAGCTGCTCAAAGCCGGTCCCAATCAACGCGCCGCCCTGCATCTTTGAGCGCGACGGCGGCCGCCACTTGCGCGCGGCTAAAAGTTTTTGCCAGTCTTGGCGTGGCCGCGGACTTGCGCAGCAGGGGGCGGCAGACGCTTTCATGTCTCCCCTGGCGCACATGGCGGCTGCCGCAAGGCGGGCAGTCAGCGATTTTTTTTACCAGGCCCAGGCCGAAAGGCGTGAGGTTGAGCCAGCGTTCTTCGGCCCAGCGGCGCGTGCCGCCGGCCGGGCGCGGGCCGGCCCAGCGGCCGCCGCGCTTTTTGTATTCGCGCTGGATCGCCATCGACCGATAGGCTGAATTTTTTGGATTCGCTTGAAAAATTTCACGGCGCACTTGGTTGTACAAAACCTGATCCAGCGGCACGGCCATCTTATACACCGGCTACATAATTTCTGCGTTGTGTGCCGTGAGCAGCTTGTCAAAGAAGTGTGTCTTTAGATTAGGGGTTTCTTGGCGTGGGATTTTGTACCTGAGATATCCTTCGGCATCAAATTCCATGTAGATGTTGGAGCAAAGAAGTTTTCATTTTTCCCCAGAGCTGCCAGAGCTGCTGGGCGGTCGGCCGGTGGCGGGCACACACCAGCTGGAAGCGGTTGAATCTTATCACGTAGTCACGAAACGACCCGATTTGTTCCAAATACTCATCCCAGCTGGGAACCTTAAACACGTGGTGCAGGCGCCCGGCATTGTCATCGGTAAGCAGGCCATATTCCAGATAGTTTAAGCCGCGGTTGCGTATCCGAGCTCTCAGCTGGGCCGGGCTCCCGAGGTTGAGCGTCAGCCAGCCCCGAACACGTGCACGTTCATTGCGCGGGTGGTGCCGGCGCTCTGCAGGCCGCCAGCGAGCGGCCGCCGACGAGATCGTGCATCTGTGCCGACCGTGGAGTTTTCGAGGCAGCCCATAGCCATCCAAACAAAACTGAGATTGTTTTTCAGGAAGGCAAATGCGCGGGGGTTGGTTTTAACCGCCTTGAGAATCGCGCACCGCCGCAAACCGGTGTAGCGAGACAGAACTCTCAGCACATCCCGGCGGGCGCGGGGAGCATCAGCAAACCAGTCACTCATGCCGGCATAAGGCCAACAGGATTTCCAGGTTCATCTGGCCGTGGAAGTCGGTCATGGCGATCCGCGGAATGCAGAGCCGGTGCTCGGTGAGCGCCGCCGGATCGCGCAACCGCATTGAGCCATCCGCGGCGCTCATAATGTAACGGACGTTATATCTGGCCCAGAGGAAGTGCAGGGATCGGCAAGTGGCGCCCAGCTGATGGCGATTGCCAGAAAGCTTCGCGATTTTCTCCCAAAGTTCAGCTGGCAGCGAAATCCCATAGCTGCTGCAGAAAAACAAATCAATTGGTAGCTGCCAGTTCATTGCTTTTTATAGAAGATAGCGGTTTGCTGCTGTTGGTAGAAGTTGATTTCGTTGTGGGACAAGCCTTCGGGCAGTTCCATCCCGATTTCAATACACCAGATGACGGCTCGCGCATTGCGTATCTTGATGTAGTTGACAAGAAACGTGGACGGTGGAACGGAAGAGCCGTCCGCATTTACAACAGTCTCGAAGAAGTGGCAGGACCAAGGCGTGCCCGCCCCCCGAAGAAGCTCAAATTTCGGCGACAGGATCATGTAAGGCGCGAAGATGCCGTAATATACATTTCGGAAATCGTTACCAAACAGATGTACATACAGCTGCCACAACTGAGCAGAGGTCGGCCGATATTGTGCGATCATCAAGAGCAGGACGCATTTGAAGTGTTCGCCGCCGCCGATTATTCTGTAGTTGCGCGCAACGACGCGGTTCTCGATGTAATCGTCCCAGCTGTTGATGCCCAGGGCTGCGGTGAGCGGGATCAGGCGCTCGGTATTGTGAATGATATGCGGCCACTGGAACAAGCTTTCGATGCGCTCATCATCAAAAGGCCCGAACTTTTCAATGGCCGATGCCAGTAACTCAGGAGAGGCATGTGTCATCAGCACATGACCGATAGTCATCCAGGTCGCAGGGGTGCGCGGGAGGGTCATGAGGGCGTTCAGCGCTTCTTCAGCAGTGTAGCCAAAGCCTTGAATTGCTCTGGCGTTGATCTGCCAGTTGGTTCCTTGGCAGTAATCCGAGAATGCCATGAAGGGCGCAAATAGCTTGATCAAGGCGGTCGAGTCTCTCAAAACGCCGGTGGCGCGCCGGAATTCATCCAGCTCGTGTTCCCCGATGTATTTGAGAACGTCAAGCTTTACTTGCTCAGTGCCGCGAATCCAGTTGGCGACCTCGGGAAAGGTCATCAGCTGGTAGAACCGCACGCCCATGCGGCAAGTCCCGTTGTGCCACCAGCGATGGGAGAAGGCCGGCCGCAGTTCAGTGGGGGTCGCGCACTCCACCGATCGAGCGGCCAGCGTCTTGGGGTCAAACGTGCAGATTTTGAGCAGCTGTTGGTTGGGGCTCCAGGTCAGTTCATAGCGCAAAGGGTGGTTCTTGAAACACAGGGCGGCCATTGTCTTGCAAGTCTTGCCCAAAGCCAGGCGCTCAGCGGGCGTGAGGAATTCAATGAAGTGTTCCCAGAGCTCATAAGGAAGATCAGTGAGCCAGTTGATTGCAGCAGGTTGCAGCGACATGATCTCTATCGCGAATAAGCTTCAGAAAAAAACTTCAATTTAACGCAAGTCAATCTTCGAATTCCAAAGGCCGGTTTTCGATCACGCTGATCTCAACCGTGTCTAAGCATTCGCTCTGTTCATCGCTGAGGCCGCTGGGCCGTTCGGCTGCAAATAGCGCACAAGCTGAGCGATCGGGAAAGCGGTTGGTGATGCACTTGAGATACATGCGCGCTTTGACCCAACTCTGCTCTTCGATGCTGCGGCGGTAAAGCTCCCGAGGCGGAAAGTTCTCCCCCTCGGCTCGAAGGATCAGCGCATAAAACCAGTTGGTTTCAAAATCGCCTATTAGATTTTCATCGGCCCACTGAGGTTCGGAGGGCGGTTTGTCATCATCCCATATGCCGTACCAGTGCATTACCCAGGCTTCGTGCAGCGTGAACCAGAGCTCCCACAGAGCCGATGCGCTCGGTTGAAATTTGGCCACCGCAACGTAGAAGATGCACCTGCCGACATGGTTGCTGAACAAGTGCCGCTGCCGGCGTCTGATGAATTCGCCCCAACCGTCATCGGGCTGGAAGCAGCTGAGAAGCGGAACCAGGTGCGACACATCAGCTCGCAGCTGCACCCGGCTGAATAGCGTTTTGATGTTTTCGGGGTTGACCTCAAAGTTTTCGACAAACATCTGCACATCGCCGAGGCTTGCATTATTCCAAAGCAGGATGCCCAGTTTGACTCTCTGATCACGGCGGTAAGGCAGATCTTTGAATGCTTCTAGCGCCTGTCTGATCGAGAAGCCGTAACCATCAAGCAAAGCCGGCAGAGGAATTCCGCCCAGGACAAACAAGTCTTGGATCGCAGTGCGGGTGCTGATAATGGCAATGAACGCCGGGTCGTGATGCACAAATCTCGAAAACTGGATGATCGACACAAGAGACATGCCCCGAAACAGTTTGCACACTTCAGCTCTCACCGATGGTGTCTGGGCGACCCACTGGCTAAAGCCATTCAGCCCATACAGCAGTAGAAATTGCTGCTCCATTCGAAAATGCCCATTAACGTTAATGCGTCCCACAGCGCCAAATTCAGCGGTGCTCAGAGCCAATGTGCTGGGCGTAAACACGTTAACAGTCAGCCGAATTTCGCCCCAGATCAGCGAATAGCGGTTGGGAAAGTCGGCAAAGCAGATCAGCGCCAGGCCCCGGCAGGTCTGGCCGAGCCGCAGGCGGCCAGCCGGGCCACAGAAGCCAGCGATTTTTTTCCAGAGTTCGTTTGGCAGTTGCTCCATATCGCGATTAAGCGCCCTAAATAAACTTCAATTAAATATGTGCCGCCGTCTTTGCCGCGACACATCGCGCGACCCGCTGTTTGAGGCGGCCTGCTCAGAGCTCTATGAGCTCGCCACAAGCGAACTGGCAAAAAACGAAGCCGACGGTCAGAGCTTTTACCACCGCACGCTGCGGTTCGCGACCTGCGAACACATCCGCGAATTCGAGCAGCTCAATCGCTGGGCCGATCTGACCAAGACCGTGCGCACCGAAGAGCGCAAACTCTGTGCGGCGCAGGGCCGGCCGGTGCACGGCCAAGTTGCGATGCAGTTCCGGCTGTTTGAGAGCGATCCGGCCAGCGCGCCAAGCAAATCCAAAGGAAAAAACAAATGCTCGGATGCAGATGCCGCCCCGCTAAATGCAGCTTTTGAGCTCAAGCTCGATCTGCTGCGCCAGGCCTTCGCCGCCCGGCTGGCGACCGAGAACGTGGCGATGCGGTTTGAGGTGAGCGGGCTCCAATGCGAGGGCAGCGATTTCCGCGGATTCGACATCATGGCCTTCCAGCTTGAGCCCAGTTGAGGCACAAAAAACCCAACGGATTCCTTAGGTGTTGAATCACCCTTGCCACTACTTTTTAAGTCTATCGACTACAACACGCTCCTACCTCACGCCAACAACATGCACCAACAACACGCTCTCACATACATTTTAACGACTACAACACGCTCCAACCTCACGCCAACAACATGCACCAACAACACGCTCTCACATACGTTTTAACGACTACAACACGCTCCAGCCTCAACCTTCTTGATCTTCAGCAGCCGCAACAACCACCGCAGCAATCGAAGAAGCCACGCGAGCAACATCAGCATCGCCTGCATGCACGCTAACCGATAAGATTTCCAGCCACCCACGAATCGCCACTTTCTTCACGCTTGGACGGGCGTTCAGGATCAAGGCCGCGAGGCCATTGTGGTCATAGATGCGCAGCCACCAGCGTCCCAGCCCCTGAAGGTCGTATTTCTGCGCAGTTTCGATCAGGTATCCGCCGAAGTAGCAGACGGTCTCGCTGTTCATCTTCTTGCAGAGTGTCTCCACCAGCAAGTCCACATAGCTTTCAAAGTTAGCTTCCGGGCGGTCAAACCACTCTTCAGGCCCCGGGTTTATAACTTCCACCGTGCGCGGGAACAGTTGATCCATGACCTGGAGGCCTTCCGTGCGGCTCATCAGGAAGCGCTGCAAGTCAAAGCAGCTGGCACCAAAGAGCTCCACGGCGTGGAGCACGATGCGCCAGTTCATGATGGGATGGTCCGCGTCAAACTTGAAGTGCTTTTCGAAGGTCTCCCAGTTTCCGATCAGCTTCAAGCAATCCAGCACCACCTGCATGTCTTCGGTCTGGGCCAGCGGCTTTCCCCAGTGCCAATAAATTGGCAGCTCGATATTCGCCAGCTTAGCATCCACCTGCGCATCATTCAGCAGGTCGTACTTGAGGCGCATGGCCGCATACACGCTCTGCCCCACGGAGCTCAAGAGGTAAATGCAAGCATCTTGCTCGAGGCCCTCGGCCTTGATCTCTTCAGCGCTCGGGTTGAATTTCTCCAGCCCCCACTCCAGCAGCTGGTGCATCTCCGGCTTTCTGGCATTGCGGATGCGGCCAAAGCCCGTCCAGCTCATGTCTTGCAGCGGCAGCTCCATCAGGCGTTTCGCGGCGAGCGTTTGCGCCAGCTCTCCAGCGCCGCCTTGATCCGCAGGGGTCACCACGTAAGTCAGGGCGTCCAAGAACTTGCAGCTGTCGGCGAGCTCGCGGTGCACCCCGCTGACCGTGAACAGCATCAGCTTGATGAGCGTCATCATCGCTATGAAGTCGCCTTCGCCGTTCAAGGTTTGGCGAGCTAGTTCCAAGGGGCTCTCTCCAGCATCCTCGGGATTTTCTTGCATGCGGGCTCCCCATTCATCCTGGAGCTGCGCAAGCGACTTGCCATCCTCGCCTCCAAGGTTGTCTTCAGCATACTTGTGGCTGCGTGCGTGGCGATTGATGAAGGCAACCTGAAGGATGCCGTAATCAATCTTGAACACGCTCTGGTTTAAACCAGCACCAGTTGCACTGTAAAGTGCATCAGTCATTGCAAATGTCTCTGTACTCGCAAATTGATCTCTGTTCCTTTGTGTGATCACGAAGGCCCTTAGAAAAAAATTCAGTTTGTATCTTCTTATCAAGCATATAACGATGGGAAAGTGCCCCTGGATGGCTCAATCGGCGAGAATCAAAAGCTTCTGGCTCTCGGAGCAGGGATTTAAGGCCATCAGCAAGAATATTCCCCACAGCGGTGCGATTTACACGAGCGAAAACCGCCCCCTGGGTCAATATGACATTGCCGCCTGGGAGGCATCACCCTGGTTCGCAAATTCGCGCATCCATTTCGAATTCAGCACTCTGCTTGTGAGAACGCCCAGCGAACTTGATTTTGACGCTTACCAGAAGGTGCTGAATCGCTTCAAGAAAGCGCTGAGCCAGGAATTCGGGCCCGAATATAATGCCGAATTCATTACCAAACGAATGCGCGGCGAAATCGCGCCCACCGGTTTGGCGATTTCGCGGCTGCCGGATGGCTTTGTCAGCGGCCAGGTACAGCAGGTGCAAAAAAGCAGCTGCCTGCCGATCATCCTGTCGCTGATTGTCTATTTCTGCTTTGCTTATGGGGTGATCGCTATCGGGCGCTTGCTGTTTTGAGCGAAAATGATTTTGCTTTTTGGCTTAGTCATGGCCGCTGGGCGTCGAACGCAGATTTGCTGCGAAACTTATTACGTGAATCAAGTTGATGTGGCGGCGCTGACAAATTTCTGGATTGCATCAAATGGCAAGCCAAGAAAAATCGGGATCCAATCAGTGCCCTTCGAGCTGGGCACATGGGAGCCCATCGGAGATGGTTATGCGCGGGTGTATAAACCGAATGGCGGCAAACAGCTCCATTTGGCAGTGCACCTGTTTTCAATTGAAAGCCGGTGCAGAGAAAGCCATGGCCGCCAGTCACATCGAAGGAATTATCCTGCAGTTCAAAGACGCCGCTGAAGATGCCGCCCCACAGCGCGAAACCGAGATCGCCGAAATCGAGCAGCTTTCAGCCGCAAAGATCTTGGCGCTCTGGCGTCCCAAGGGCAAATTTATGCGCGTTGCCGGCTGGCCCTTTGGAGCCGATGGACCCGAAGTCTCATCTTATCTGCGCAAAAATACCGATCCTGAACTTCTGCTCAAATTTGGCGGCGAGCTGCTCGATTGCCACAGTACGCTCTGCAGTGATTTCTGCGACGAAACGCTTGAGCTTTCCAAACGCCTAGCGGCTGAATTCGGCGAGCGGTTTGAGGTCGAATTTCACATGCACCCGCGCCACTGGAACAGCTGGGCCGAAATCATCGTGCGGCCGGTGAAGCCGGGCCCCAATCCCACCCCGGCCGCAATTTGTGGTGCCCTGTGCGGCCTCGTAGCGGGCTTCTTGGCTCACCAAGCTTAAATTGAGCCGGCTTTTTTTCGAATCATGTTTGGAATCAAGTCCGTGGCGGCCACGGCCCATGAACTCCGCAAAAAAATCATTAGCCGTTGGCTGACCGGCAGCCAGCCGCGCCAGTATTTCAGCCCGCTGATTGACCTCGGCGACCTCAAGCTCACAACATTCGACCCCGATTGCCGCGTTCACCAGAATTCACCGTTCTGGAAAAATTCCGTTCTTCAAGCTGAGATTCTGCTGCCGGCAGATGAATTTGCTGAAGATCTCTGCAAAAACCTGCAAGAGTTTCTCGGCACGGGTTTCGCGATCAAGATCGGCCGGTCGGTGCTAAGCCAGCGCGCGCCATGCTTCATTCTGGTGATATCCAAAGTGCTGCTGGCGCCGACCGATTCGGCGATCCCGCCTGACTGGATCGTGTATTACAAGTGCCGGCAGCCTGATCACTTGATGTGGGCAGGCATCTGGCTGGCGATCGCACTGCTCGGCCTGCTGATATACTTGCGGCGTTGATGGCGGCGCGTTTTTCTTACTATATGGCGCAACAGTGTGGCGCCAATGGCGCGCTTTTGGCCGAGCTGCTCGATGCACCAAGCCGCGAAAAATTATACTGGCGGGGCTGCCTGCCGGCCCGAGCGCTGATCGCGGCCTGCGTGCTCGTCGCCAGCATCTTTCTGGCGGCCGATTCTATCGTGGCATCGATTTTCCTCTGCACGTTGGCTATCATAGCCGTCCATGCCGTGTACAACAACCTGCTCGTGGTGGCGAATCCCGGCTGCCGCTGGTGGGATTCTCGGCGCTCGGTCGCTGCCGCGGGCGTGATCGCCGCTGCCGCGGCCTTTGGGTATGCCGGCAAGCTGTCCATGCCGGCGGTGGGCGGCATCACGGCGGCGATGCTCGTGCTGCACGGCGCGCTGGGCGCTCTGGAGGCCACGCAAAAATGCCCCTGGCGTGAATCAAGCGCACGCAATTGAACCGGATTAACTCCAAACACCATGGACAAGCTCCAAGAATACGAGGCCAAAATGACCGCACAGTGCAGAGACCTTGAAGATGCCCTCATGGAAGAAATCGGCGCGCTCGATTTGGTTGACTGCCGCGGAATATTCTTGGCCTGGACCAAATACATTGGGCCTGATGCATATCGAGCCCACACCCAGCCGCACAAATTTGACTTCCTGTTTGAGCAGCCCTTTGGCCGCTGGCACCTCACCACGAGCAACTGGATGCCTCCAGACCTCAACAAAACCGACCGCAAAGCCTGGCGCCTCAGCCCGCGCTATGCCAACTCAAAGCTCGTGCTCGACTTAGGCACGCTGCTCTGCGATGCGGCCACGCCGGCGCGCGCCGCTTATCTCGCGACGTTGCGCCGCCTGCAGCAGCGGCTGATCCGTTTCTTCACGCGCGATTCGGCCTACACCATCGACTTCTTGGTGCAGCCGCGCCGCTGGAAAATTAGCGCCCAGTTTCACATCACCAAGAAAGCCGATTGCAGTTAACCGGAGCAAGTTTTTTGTGCATATGGTCTCAAAAAATGGGCACAAAAACACCCATCACAAGTTTACATCAACATCACGCACAATCAGCTCACAGCCTCACGCACACTTACCACCACGCACAATCAGCTCACAGCCTCACGCACACTTACCATCACGCCACCATCACTCAGCATCAGCTCACAGCCTCACGCCACCATCACACACAATTAGCTCACAGCCTCACGCCACCATCTTCACATGTGATCATCCATCACGCATGTGCCACACGCACAACCAATAAGGTTAGCCTTTCCATCTTCTTGAGCCTTAATCGCCATAACGACATCCTGAAATTGCTCTATAGTCCATAGTCCAGACGTCCAGTTCTTAACAGCCATCGATTTGATCTCATCAGATTTGCGAGATTGCTCTGCAGTCATCCGTCCAAATCTATACTGGGCAAGAATCATTGCTTTGGCCTCTGCAAAGGCAGCTTTCTCAACTCGCTTAATCCTTATGCTTGCCTTCTCACGGACCTCTGCCAAGTGTACAGCCCAGCGCCAGGCGGTGCTCAGCGCATTCACCGGCCGGTTCTCTTTGAGCTCATCTTCCCACCACATGATGTAAGAGCTCTTCGCAAATAGCACCGTGGTAAGGTCCTTCTCAAACAAGACAAGTTCACGCCGGAAGTTTCCCCCTGGAAAGACGTCGGTCTCATTATCAAAGGGCGCGCGCTTGAAGTCTCGCTTCTCTTGTTCCAGCTCCCAGGCAGCATCATCACCCCGCAAAGCCTTAGCCGCCTCAACAGCTTTCTTGTCTTCATGTGCATCTGCATGGCACGTGTTGTACCCTCTAAAGCTCTCATTGCGGGTGCGTTTACTCAGTACGGCCCTGAGCTTCTGCCGAGCTTCCATCACCTCAAACGCTTCACAGTCTTTGCGGCAGAACGCATCCCCGCGCAGGTGGTTAGCGTAATGCTCAACCAGCAACTCTTTGATCTGCGCAGTGTAAGCCTTCACCTGCGCAATTTCGGCACGTTCACGATCTCCGCGGAAATCATAGCTCTGACGTTTCAACACAACCTCACGGGCCCGGTTTTCCGCCCAAACTTGCGAGTATTCGCCCGAGTAAGTTCCCTTTGTCAGGAAATGCCAAGAGTTCTCCAACACTTTGCGCTCTTTCTGCAAACCCGCCAAGCGCTGATCTTCTTCAGGCGTCTCCGGCCCAAATGCCAGAGGAATCAAGCTAGCGTGGATCTCTTCGAGCAGCTCCAAGCCTCGCTCGGTCATGCGTTTGGCCTCGCGCGCAAGCGTTTGGTCAAACTCAAGCAGGATCTCGTTGTCCCCAGAGCGCTTGGTGAATCCCATAAAGTAGGGCTCAAGCATGGTGTTGAGCAAGTGAGTGCCGTCGACACAAGCACGCGCCTTCTCAAGATGCTTCTCCGTGGGGGCCCAGCCATTGACTCTGAGCCAGATCAGCTTGTCTTCCTCGCTCGCCAGATGCCACCGCATGTGAGCCACGTGCCGGGCCGAATCCACCGCACGCCGTCGGCCTTCTTCCATCATCAGCTGGAGATGCTCGGTGGAATAAACCTCGACGACGTTGTCCCGAATAGCGATGTCCAGCAATTCACTCTTGCGGCCCGTAGCATCGTAAAACCGGCAGTTGCTGTTGAGGTATGCCACAGCACGCAGCATCAGGTATTCCGATTGGTTGATGTAGAGTTCAGCCTCGGGGGATGGGGGCCCCAGCTCAAGCTCGACAGCTTGCAAGGCCTTCATGTACCCGTTGTCCCAATTGACTTTTGCCTCCGCCACAGTCGAATCATCTGCTGCGTAGACCTCGTCCGTAAACGGCGCCAGACCAGCAGAAAACTTTTTCAAGAAACTTCTGATGAATCGAGACATAAATGTCGCGTCCATGTATTCAACTCCTTGAAATAGCTTGTCCATTGTCTTGTTAAGAATTATGTACTGCAGAAAAAATTCAATTTGAACGTTTAAAGCGCGTTTTAGACTCTTTAAGTATCAATCAGCGCTATTTTTCGATTGAAGAGACAAACCGCCCCAAACATGGACGTGAAACTGACCAACGTAAAGCTGGAAGATGTGCCGGGCCCAGCCCAGGGCGCCGGCCCCGCCGAGGCGCGCGACCTGATCGCGCAGGTCGCGGCCGACCTCTATGGCCGGCCGCTTGCTGAGCTGCTGCCACTGGTAGCCCAGGAGCTCACATTCGATTTGGAGGGCGCCCCAGAGACATTCGGCAACTGTTTCCGCTGCGCGCTGATCGCCGACCTCGAAGGCTATTACCTGACGACCGATGAGGGCGCGCTGGCCAGCGATGCACTGTCATTCTGCAAGCCCGATTACATCACGCAACGGCTGCGCCTGGTGCCGCTGCGGCGCGGCCACCCCAAGCCCTCGAGCCTGCGCTTCCGGCTTGAGGTCGGCAACGAGACCGACAAAACCAAGACGGTTTACAGCGGCGACCTTGAGCTGACGGCCGGCGAACTCACGCAACCGCTGTTCAACAACACGATCGGCCTGCTCGATTTGCAGCCGGGCGAAAAAGTCGTGGTCGAAGATATCACGCTGGCACGTGGCCGCGGCAAGCTGAATGCGGCCGCCGCATATGCGGTGCGCGGCTTCTCACGCCCGCACCGCGAAAAATTGCCGCACGCGGATGTGTACGGCCAGCCCGATGGGGCCGGCCAGCGCAGCGGCTTTGCGACCAGTTCGCTGACCACGCCGGCGCGCGGCGTGACGGTCGGCGCGACCTTTGCGGCGGCGCTGCCCGGCAGCCGCGAAGGGCTGCGCGCGCCCTATGAGGTCGCCACCAATTTGGCCGGCCGATTGCGCACGATCAAACAGGTGCTGAATTCGGATGACAGCCGCGCCGGCTCGAGCTGGCAGGTGACCGAAAACGGCGGCGTAGCAAAGGGGCTGCTGCGTCTCGATGAGGGCGTGGCGCTGGTGCGCATGCTGGCGCACGAAATCGCCACTGGCGTGCCGGACTTGCAGTTCGTGGGCGTGCGGCGCCCGGATCATGGCGCCGGGCTCACTCTCCAGATCCACCATGCCGTGGCAGCCGATGAGCTCCACAAACTGGCGACCGATGCTGCCGACCGGCTGATCAAAAACCTCGAGAGCGTGGCAGCCCAGGCGCGCAAATTCTTCTGAGCGCATCATTTTTCGGCGAGATCAACTACCGATGTGCGCGACGGCTCCCAGCGGAAATCGGTTGACACCAGCCGGCGGCATCCTTCGATTTCACGTGCCGCGCGCCCAAACACCGATCGATAACCGAGCGCCAGCACCGGCAACTCGAAGCCCTCGAGCGCAAAAGTGTGGGGCGCACCGGGCTCGCCAAACACGATCTGCTCGTACACGCCGATGTGGATCTGGGCGATCCGGTCCTCGCACACGGCGCCCCAGAGTTTGTCCACGAATTCCTGGAAGGCCTGTTCCTCGCCCATCGGATCGGGGCCCACCACGGTGGCCGTGCGCACGGCCGTCTCATCGCCCCAGCGCAGCAAATAATTGGACATTTGAATCGGCCGTCTGCGTCTAATCATGGAGCCAGAGTATGAATCAAGCGAACGTTCGAGCCCCCAAACTTCTTCGGTGGCCTCTCGGCGCTCGAGCTGTTCATCAGATGAAGAAGATGTGCCCTGGACCCAACACCTGTATTTCTTCGCGGGCGTGATATTTGGCGCTCTGGTGACGCTGGTGGTCGCAATTCTCATTGAGCCATAAGCCACAAATTTTTTGGTGCCACGAAAAAATGGTGGCGGCAGGCTCAAGCGGCGGCCCGCAGCAAAGCATGGATCTCGGCACGCCAGATGCTGCCGCAGGGCACAGCTTCAGCCAGCACGCTGCGCGCGGCATCGGCTGCCGCCAACAGCCCGGCGGTTTTTTCACGCCGTTTGGCAAGGGCGGCCGAAATTCCTTCGCGCTCTTTGAGATCAAGCAGGTAAGAATACAGCCGGGCATCGGCAGCCGGCTCAAGTTGCAGGGCCCGGATTTCGGCGGCGCCGCGATCGCCGGGCGCGGTCAGCCCGCCAGCACGGAAGCGGGCAAAGCCGGCCGCGCTCAACAGGCCGGCGGCCGCTTCTTCATCGGCCGCTCGGCTCACGGCGGCCCGCAGATCGGGCCGGCCGAAGTAATCGAGCACGCTTTGCTGCAGAGCGGCGCGCATTTCGCAGAGCGCCAACAGCCGCTCAACGCGCCGCATGTACAGGTCCTGGCGGATCTGCAGGCCGTACAAGACCAGCGCGTGATAATCTTCATCGAATTCGACCACGCTGCCATCGGGCGTCACGAAGTTGAGGTACGAGCGCAGCGGCGTGCGCAGCCCCAGGAAGGCATCGAGCGCCGGCATGCCATCCGGCTCCCCGCCGTACGCGGCCTCGATCTCAGCCAGCGCGCCGGGGCGCAGCCGAACCTCGATCGAAATCTCAGTATCGCTGCTGAAATTCTGCACCGATTCGATGAGTTCATCAAACCGTTTGAGGTGCTCGAGTTTGGCGAGCCAGGGCTCGGTCCAGACGCGCATAGGCAGTTCGGTCACGGTGGCCAGCGCGCCCTCGAGCCGGCACGCCCCATAATGGCAGGGCCGCCCCCGGTAGGTGCCGAGCCGGCCGCCGAAGCCAGCGGTCGAGGGCGCAAGCGGAAACAGGCCGCGCACTTCGGCCAGCGCATCGGGCTCCCCGCGCTGAGCGGCGCGCACGGCGGCATGATGAGGCGACGCCGGGTCGGCGAAAGCCAGCACCAGGGCGGCCACCTGCTCCAGGCGGCGCCCCCATGATGCATAGCGCCAGCCTTCAGACGGCGTTTCGAGCGTCTCGAGCGCCGACAGAGGCAGAACCGGCACGTACGTGACCGGCTCCACGGTCACACCGTCGCTCACAACTTTGGCCAGCAGAGGATCATCAGCCGGCGGAAACAGTGCATTGGCCAGCGGCTTGTTGAGAACAATGCTCGTGTAACGGGCATTGGCATGATCGGCACCGCCGTGAGCGCGCGAGCCGAACATGCCGAGCCCTTCGAACAAGTTGAATTGGCGGCCGCCGGGAAACGTCTGGCACATCATCGTGAGCGTGTTCTCGAGCGAGCCGCCGCCGTGGTGATACAGCATGAGGTCGGCCACATAGCCGGCCAGCTGGAACGTCTTGCATTCCCCGCTGGCCGCAAATCGCACGCGGGCACCGGCCACGGCCTTGCGGCGCGACTCGGTGAGCACATCGAGCACGCCGGGAATCTGGCGGCCGATCGCATCAAGCTTATAGGCCTTGACGTAATAATCGAGCTGCAGGCTGCAGCTGATGCGCCGTTCAGCCTCGATGGCCGCGAACACCACATCGCTGGGCGTGGCAACGGCCGTGCGCAGAGCGGCTTTGCGCGGCGCGCTGTCTTCGGCGAAGTAGGCCGCGAACAGTCCGGGGCTGTGCTCATCGGGCGCCAGCACGTACAGGCGTTCGCGGAACCCGCTGAACATCCAGGGAATTTCTTCGCTGCTGTGGCTGCCGAGCCCTTTGTAATAGCGCGCGGCGTGCTTGGGGCAGTCTTCAGCTGCGGCCCAAGTTTCATAGCGTTCCTCGTGGAAGAATTCGGCGAGCGGTCCGGCTTTGGCGCGCGCGCGCGCACCCTTGAGGCCCGGCGCAAACACGCGGATCACGGGCGTCATGAACCACTGCACGAAACCGGCCTCAAGCAGTGCCGGCCAGAACGTCTGGAAGTAGACCAGCAGCAGGCCGAGAATTTTGCCGGCGCCATCTAGATCCTGATCGACGCACGCGACCACGCCGCCATAAGCCAGGCGCGCACGCTCAGCCGGCGCAGCATACGTGAGGCCATGGTCAAGGTTGAGCACGGTCTCGAGCCCGGCAAACACGCGGTTGTTGCGCAATTTGTCGGAACGGCGCACGACGCCATTGGCCAGCGTGCTCACGTTGCGCGCGGCATTCATCGGCACGCCCTGCAGCGAAAACACGCCGTGCAAGTCAAAGCTCGGCGCGCCAGCCACCGGCCGCCGGCCCGATCCACAGGCCAGCCCTTCTTTGAGCAGCGCGATCGCGCTGTCGCCCTCGGCCACCAGCAGCCGGCATTCGGCGCGGCGCGCGCCACCGGCCTTACGAGCGGCCTGGTATTTTTCGGCCTTGGCTTTGCGGGCCTTGGGCTTCTTGCCGCTGAGCTGATCGGCCACCAGCGCAGCCAGCGCCGGGCTGAGCTTCTTGAGCGAGAAAGTGTCGAGCCGGGCGCGCGTAAGTTCGAGCACGTCTTTGCGCTGGCCGCTCCATTCGGCGCCGGGAATCGCGCCCACGACCACCAGGGTCAAGCACTTGGTGGCATCAGCTGGCGAAACTTTGGGATCGGCCACGCCGAGCTTCTTGAGCGCGCCGACCACCTGGTCGCGAAACAGCGCCTTGAAGTGAGCCACGTGCGGGCCCTGCACCGAGCAGACGCCATTCACCACGGCGCTCTGGCTGAGCTTCTTGCTATCGGCATCAAAGGCCAGCGCCACTGTCAGCGGCGGCACGCCACGTGGCGTGGCCAGGCAGCTGAAAACTTCGGAGCCGGGTGCATACAGGCCGGCCAACAGGCCGGCATCAGTAGTGGCACAGGCCCAGCCGTTGAACGTGACCACCACGCGGTCGCCCAGGTAAGCAGCCAGCTGCAAGCAGCGCAGCCGCAGCCAATCGGCGATCTCGCGAGCATCTTTTGGCGCGAGCGGATCGGTATAGCCCAGCTGGGCATAAACCGGCAGCGACTTCACGCGCGTGAACTGGGCCGCCGCGCCGGCGCTCTTGCCGATGGCCGGCACGCCGATCTGGCGCAGCCGGTCCTGGCAGATCAGCCGGAAGCTGTGCTTGCCATCATCAGTCTCGACGATGAAAGCGCGCGAATGCACATTGGCCAGCTTGGCGCCGACCCCATTCACGCCGCCCTTGATGCTGTCGGCCGCTTTGTTCATGTTGGTGCCGCTCAGGAAATCGCAAAAGGCGATCTCGGGAATGAAGACCGGCTTGCCGGCACGGGCGCTCGCCGCTTCGTGGCGCACCACCGGGATGCCCGGGCCGTTGTTCTCGACCGTGAACACCCCGGTCGCTTCGGCGAATTCGACTTTCACGTATGTCACGCGGCGCGCTCCCTTGGGATGGGCCGCTGCATGGTCGCTGGCATTCACCAGCAGTTCATCAAATGCTTTGAACAGTGCCGGCGTGTGCTCGAGCTCGGCTGCCGTCAGCCGCGGCTCGCCCTCGACCAGCGCGCAGCCCTGGTAGGCCAGCGGCACCCGTTTGGTCGCGCCGGCCCACATGCTTTTGTCTTCAGCATGGGTGCGCAGATCGAATGTCTCATAGCCATGATCCATATCAGCGGTTTGGTGAAAAAAAGGCTTCAATCTTCAGCATGGCGCAGAAAGTCCTTGCTTATGAGCGCACCATTTCAATGCGGCGGCCGGATGACTCAATGTAATCGCGCGCAAGAACTACCCTTGTGACGCTGTACAGATTGTAATCAGGATAGCTCCGGTGGTGGCACAGGAAGCAGTAAATGCCATCACTCACGCGGGCAAAATTTGTCTGCGGCGGCCTAAGCACAAATGCCAAATTATACAGATCCATTGTTGAGCAATTCAGCGCGCATCAATTTGCCACTAGCTCTGCGGCTGAACCCCGGTCATCAGCTGGCAGACCAGCGATACTCTTGAGGCATGGAGTTCGCCCCACTTGACCACGCCATCAAATGTCCACGTAGCCCCGATAAGTACACACCATCAAATAATACCCATCCTAAATCCAAAGCGCAGCAGCACCAAAGCCAAGTTGAGCAGTCCATTTGTCACAGAGTTCAATTTCGCACGAGCGCATCATTGAGCAAATCACAATGGGCCTAAAGTTTTAGCTGCCAGCAATCAATCGGCGCCAAATATGAATCCGCTCCGCCCGATATTCGTTGCGCTCGTGATCGCGGTGCTAATCAGCGCCGCCTGGGTCTGGGGGCAGGCCGGAAAAAGCGAGCCGCTGTACCTGGGCGAGCCCGAGCCGCCAAAGCCCAGACGTTTTGGCAAGCAAACGGGCGAATCGCCCACGGCCGCCCTGCGCACGCTGCACCCAGCCGGCTGGCGGCCCAGCTGGCGGCCGCCGGCGCCCGCACCGCGCCCGGGAGAGGCTGGGTGGGGCGCCGCGGCCGAGCCGGCCCCGCAGAGCGCACTGCCGGGATTGCCCAAGGGCGATTTCATCGACCCGCTGTCGGGCCGGCCCGTGGCGGTCGGGGGCGGTGCTGACGGCCAGACATTTGACAAACTGTTTGAAACCAGCCATGAAGAATTTGAGGGCGAAACGTCGTGGTGAGCGCAGCGAGAGCTGCGCGCTCAATCATCGCACCCGCAATCAGCAGCAGCGGCCGCCGCGGCCGGCCTCATTTCACAAGCGCCGGCAATGAATGCCACATAAAGCACCAGCAGCAGCAGCGCAATGGCGATCGCCAGACTCAGGTCCATATGTTAACTGAAAACGTGCCGGCGGAATTCGGTCATGTCTTTATCGGGCACCGGCTTGCCGCTGGAAAACCGGCTGACCGGCGTGCCATCGAGCCGGGCGCGAATAAAGTACAGCGCGTACAGGCCGCATTCGGTCTCGGACCGCTGGTGGGTCACCGATGTGACGGCCAGAGATTTAGCAGGGCGCCCGATTTTTTCCAGCTCAGCTATCACTTTAGCTTGCCAGCGAATAATTTCACGCGGTGGTGGATTGCCGCCCGAATTGAAATACTCGACTGATACTTCCGGCGCGCGCATGTCGACGAACACGCACACCCAGTGCAGCCCGCGCCCGGTGGACACATCGGTGTTGATCACGCAGCCAAAAGTGTTGCACTTGCGCGGAATCGAGGATGCGGCGCGCCCATTGGCTACGGCGGCCATGTTGACGCGCCCGAGCGCCTGTTTCGTTTCGGCGAAATCGATCATGGCAAACGGGCAGTTGAAAAAGTCCTGGAACTCTTCAGCCCACTGCGCCAGCACAAAATCGATCTGGAAATTGTCGAGCAAATCAAGTGTGGTGCGCGGCCCGGCCGGCTTGAATTTGGCGGCGAGCTCCTGATCGATTTCGGCGAGCTTGTCTTCGCCGGCGACCTGCTGGACGTGGGCGCGCAGCTCGGGGTGCCGAAACACGCAGGCCTCGGTGCCGCAGCCAAGTTTTTTGGCCGCCTCGGCGATCGGGCCCGGGGCCAGCAGCTCGCTGACCGGCGGCAGAGCGCTTTGCGCGCCATCCTGTGCGCCGCCCTGCGCGCCGCCCTGCGCGCCATCTTGCGCGCCACCCTGTGCGCCGCCCTGCGCGCCGCCCTGCGCGCCATCTTGCGCGCCATCCTGTGCGCCATCCTGTGCGCCGCCCTGCGCGCCATCTTGCGCGCCATCCTGTGCGCCGCCCTGCGCGCCGCCCTGCGCGCCATCTTGCGCGCCATCCTGTGCGCCATCCTGTGCGCCGCCCTGCGCGCCATCTTGCGCGCCATCCTGTGCGCCGCCCTGCGCGCCGCCCTGCGCGCCATCTTGCGCGCCATCCTGTGCGCCATCCTGTGCGCCGCCCTGCGCGCCATCTTGCGCGCCGCCTCGCGCAGAAACGAAATCAGCAACGAGCCCCACAAATTCGGACGCAGCGCAAGGCCCGCCGGAAGGGTTCCGGCAATCGCTATCGGTAGTGCTGACGGCATCGAGCCCCCCGGTGACGGCGCCGATTGTCTTTGCTCCCATATGAAGGCAATTGTGGGCGGCCGTGAATACGCGCTCGGCGGCTGGGCCCAGAGCGAAGCCGACCGGCGCGCGGCCGAGCAAGAAACGTACCCGGGCCGCACCTATGTGACGGCGGCCGAAATCACAGGCGGCCTTGCAGCGGCCGCACCCGAGGATGCAATGAAGAGAGCGGCCGAAAAATACATGGTGGCGATCGGCCAAGTGGCGGCAGCGGCCGGCCGCCGCAACGTGACGCTGAACCTGTCACGCGATTGGGCGGCGGCCGATTTGTTCAGGCCCGACCACCTGCGCGCGCTGGCAGCCGAAGCAGCCGAGGCGGCGGCGGCAGCAGGCAGCCAGCTCGAGCCGCCGATCGCGCTCGAGCTGGCTGCATTGGGCGGCGCACCGGCCCGAGCCAAAACGGCCGCCACTGATGACCCCGAGGCACTGCGAGCCCTGGAGCGCTCTTGCGTGCCGGCCGCAGAGCGCCTTGAAAACCTGCGCGCCGTCTGCGCCGAGCACGTGGACCGGGCCGCCAGCGCCATCTCGGCCTGGTGCGCCAACTGACCAGGGGCCGCGCACCAGGGCCGCGCACCAGGGGCCGCGCACCAGGGGCCGCGCACCAGGGGCCGCGCACCAGGGGTGCGCCAACTGAACAGTTGGACAGCTGGCACAGGGAGAAATGGAAAGCTTTTTGCGCGAACGGCTGGAGGCATTCGTTGAGGCCGAAAGCCAAGCCGCGCGCCAGGGCACGGCCGGCTGGCTAGCCAAGAAGGCCGAAACGCTCGGCGGTTCCGAAATCGCGGCACTGTTTGGCATGAACCCTTACTGCAGCCGGCACCAGCTGCTCGAACGCAAGCTCGGCTTCGATGAATTCCGCGGCAATGAAGCCTGCTGGTGGGGCAGCCTGTTCGAGAAGCTCACCGAACGGCATGTCGAGTACCTGCATGACACGGACCTGCTCGGAGCCGACATCCACATATCCGAAGACAAGATTCCCGGCCATGCCAATAGCCCCGATGGATTTGGCGTGGTCTGGTTTGCGATGGCGGCCGGCGCGCTCGAGCCGGTGCCGCGCCACACGCCCGGCGCGGCGCCGGCAATCACGCTCTACGAATTCAAATCGCCCTTCAGCCGTGAGCCCGGCGACACGGTGCCGCCGCAATACCTGCCCCAGATCTGGTCGGGCCTGGCGCTGTCACCGGCCTCGGTCGGCCTGTACGTCGATGCCAAGTACCGGCTCTGCCGGCTGGGCCAGCTCGGCCCGGGCCCGGGCCTCTGCCGGGCCTACCATCCGCGCGAGCAGGCCAACACGCCGCCGATTGCCTGGGGGGCCTGGGTGCTGTATGCGCCAGCCCTGGGCACCCGTGCGGCGCGCGCCGCACATCCCGATGATGAGACCGACCTGTGGGCAGCTGGCGCGCCCCCAGCTGATCTTGGAGCGCTGGCTGATGACAGCCCGCGCGAATTCCGCCGGGTGCTGAAATGGCTGGCGGCCGGCTGGCTGCGTGCCGAGACCACCGAGCCGACGCCGGGCGGCCCGGCCGGCGGGGCAGCCGGCCTGCGCGCCGAGATGGCGGCCCTGGCAGCTGCCCCGCCGGCCGGCTTTGTGGCGGCCGGCTTCCTGCCCTGGAAGCTGCTCAAGCTGACGAGCGTGGCCGTGGCACCGCTCAAGGGCTTTGCCGAACTCGTTGAGGCTGAGGCCGGTGAATTCTTCGCCGAGGCCGAACAGCTGCGTGATCTGAAAGACCCGCGCGCGGCGCTGAACGCAATCCGCGCTGCGGCCCGCACCCGCCGCGGCGGCCACCGCCAAAAAGAAACTGCCGCTCAGGCCGCCGATGCGCTCGCGCTGATGAACTCTTTCGGCCTGTTCGATAGTTAGCACGCGCGCCTCAGAGCACGAGCCGGTAGACGACGGCCAGCCCGGCGGTCTCGCTGGGCCGCACGATTTTGAGCACATCACCACGGCGGCCGCCCAGCCACACCACCGGCGGATCAGAAGCCAGGATTTTCGGCAGCTGCTCCTTGGGCAAACCGGTGAGCGCGAATTCCGCCGGGTCGGCAAAAGAATGCACCGGCACCAGCGGCGAGGCCGGCACGTCGGTCACGAACGCATCATATGTGCACAGCCGCACATAGGCAGCCGAATCCGGCGCCTTGACTTTTTTGCAGTCTTTGGTCTTCTTCAGAATAAACACGACCTCGCCGGCCAGGCCGCGCACCTGTTCGCGCAGAGTCTTGTTGGATGGCTCAGTAATAATGAAAACCGTGACCGGCCCGGCCGGGCCTTCGGCATCCACGCGCCAGCGGCTGAACCGGCTCACCGAAGACACGAAGGCGCTCGGCTCGGTGAAGCCGCCGGCCGCCATGCCGCCAGCCGGCCGCAGCGGCTCGCCGATCAGCCTGAGCCGGCGAAAGGCGAGAAATTTGATCAGGTTGCGGTACACCTGCAGTTCGCTGTCAAAATTCTGGTCCATAGTTAATTGCGAAGGGCGGCTTCAAAAAGAATCAGGTCGTGGCCCAAACGGCGCGATGGCTTTCGGCCAGATCATCACCGTACGTTTCGGCCGCGTCGCTGCAGAACTGCAGAAATTCATGTGCGCGGTGCAGAGCCAGGAGCAGAAAGTTGGCCGCGCTGATGGGCGTGCCGCCTTCGGCCGCCGCGATGGCCGCCGGGCAGCTGCCCAGAGCCGGCAGCCGAAACCGCTGGCCGATCAGCTGCGCCGGCGCGCCGGCGGCCTCCAGCAGGCCGGTCAGTTTGCCAGACGGCAGCGGGCCGCGCCAGTCGCCGAATGCACCGGCCGGCTGGCCATCGAGCTGGGCCTCAAAGAATTCCAGCCGCTTGAGCGCAGCGGCCGGCAGCGCCGCGCGCCGCTCCAGTTCAGAACGCACGCCGGCCTCAAAGTGAGCAAAGTCGGGCGCCGGCCCATCTTCGATAATGCGGTACACGGTGAGCGCCTCAGCAGCCAGCAGGGCTTTGGTGATCTGGCGCACCTCAGCTGATGGGCTGGCCGCCATCGGCTGATAAACGACGGCGCCGATCAGGCTCGGCACGATCTTGCCGAGGCCCAGCACTTCTGAAGGCCGTTCGAACGACACGTTGAACGGGCCGCGCGCGGCCGCCTCGCCCAACAGCAGCGTGCCGCGGTCGACCACGCGCACCAGCACCGGCATGCCGCGCGCCAGCACTGACACGATGGCGCGAAACTTGACGTACACGCAGGCCGAACCGAATCCGCCGGTGCGGTCAATCAGCACCGGCGACACAGCCAGCAAGTCCACGACTTTCTCGATGCGCCGGTTCATGTAACAGCGCCCCACGTATTCACCGAGGCGCACGCGCACGGCGCGCTGCAGGCCGGCGGCCGCGCCAAGCGGGTCCTCGAATTTCAAGCTGACCTCAAATTCGCGCTCGAGCAGCATTTGGGTGAGGGCCTGCGGTTCAATCAGCGAACTTTAATTACTGGCAGCTCTTCGAAAAACAGGAAGAACCAGCGTTCGCCGCGCGGCCGCGCTTTGCGTTCCCGCGCCAGCAGCTCGCCGAGAAGCCGCCGGCAGATTTCAGCGGTCTTGCCGCCGGCGGCCAGTTTCAGCCGCCGGCAGAGTTCGGCCAGCTCTTCGCGGCTGCGCGAAGAACACACGGCGCCACGTGCCAGCGACCGGGCATCGCGAACGCCGGCGCCCTCGAGATCCTGGATCGGCGCGCGCAGCTTGAACCGCTGCGCGCCGCCGCGCCCGGCCTCCGAATAGCCAACGCAAATAGAATTTTCGGGGCGCACTGGCCGGCCCAGGCTAGCCAGCGGCAGCTTGGTCTCGCCGTCACGGGTCTGGGCGCGCACGTCGCGCTCGGTGATGTACGCGGCGCGCACCTGGCGGCCAAGTACAGCCGAAAGTTTCTTGAGCTCGTTGGCTGAAGCCCAAGCGCCGAACGCCAGATAAAGCGCGGCGGCTTTCTCGCCGGCGGCCGAGCGCCGGCCGGCCAGCAGCCGCCGGCAGAGCTCATAGTGCACTTCGGCCGGCTGCAGCAAGAAGGCGGCCGGCTCGAGCCGGCCCTCAAGCAGCTCGGCAGCTTCATCGCCAAAATTTTTGGGCTGGTTGTTGAGAAAAGCGGTCAGCGACACGAGCGCACCGGCCGGCAGCCGCGCCGGGTGCAGCAAAGTCTCGGGCTCGATGGCCGGCCGGCCGGCCTCATCAAGCGGCGCGAGCGCATACACGGGCGCGCCATCCGAGCAGCCGGCGGCCACGATGCGAACCGGCGCACCATCAAGCCGAAAGTGCGGCGCGAACTGGAAGCCGCCCGATGGCCCATGAGAGCGCGGCGGCGAGCCGGTGAGCTGCGCGAGCGCCAGGTCGATCAGGCCCTCGCTGTACACGGCCGCCGTGCGCGGATCGCCCGGCAGGCCGCCCCGCAGTTCAGCGGCGATCGCGGCACGGCTCCACACCGGCGCGCGCATGAACAGCGTGCGGATCAGCCGCGCGGCGCGCGCCGCATCATCACGGGCGGCGCCAAATGCATAATAGCTGGCCAGCTCACCGGGGTCGGCCGGCCGCGCGGCCGGCGTGAAGGCCAGCCCGTTCAGCGATGTGGCGCTGGCCGGCGCCAGCCAAGAGTCGACCGCGCCGGCCCTGAGAGCCCGGCTGGCCTCCTGGATCAACAAGAAGGCGCGCATTTTTCTCACCAGCCTCACTACCTCGGGCGAGGCGCCTGCGGCTGAAGTGGCTCGGCGTGACAGGGTGGTGACGTAAATTCGCACGCTCACCCGCCGTTCCTCGGGCGGCAGATCGCTGTGCGCGCCGCGGCGCCGCGGCCGGCCGAGCAGCTGGATGAGCGCCGAAATGTCCACCGGCTGTGAGGCCACGTACAGCCGCTGCACGGCCATGAAATTCAGGCCCTCTTGGATGATGCGCGAGCCGAGCAGCACGCGCATCTGGTTGCCGGCTATGTTGCCCGGGCTGTTGAAATCGCGCAGAATGCGTTCGCGCGAACTGGGGTCGAGCTCGCCGCTCAGCACGCCGAATCGCGCGGCCGCAAAGTCGCAGCCCTGTGCTGAGCCGTGTTTGGATTGGCGCTGCGCGCAGCGGGCGCAGCGCGTGGCCGCCGTGGCCACGCCGTCGCGCTCAACGAATCCATTGGCCCGCAGCACGTTGGCCAGAAACATCACGCCGGCGCCACGTACATAAGGGTGGAAGATGAGTTCTTTGCCGGGCCCGGTCATCGCGGCCAGCAGGTCATCAAGCAGGCGGGCGTACTTGCCGCTGACGGCAGCCAGGCCGCCGCCGGGCCCGTTCACTGCCAGCCAGCTGCCGCCGGGCGGGTCGCGCAGCCGGTCGCCCAGCGCGATGCCGCGCTCGCGCAGCCAGGCCGGGTCAGCGCGCGCCAGCTGTTCGGGCGCCTCGCGCCAGAGCGCCGGCAGTTCGCCGTCGGGCGGCCCGGGAAAGACCACATCGTACAGCGCCGCGGCGCCGGGCTCCAGGTCGGTGGCGCGCCCGGCGCGCTCAGCAGCCAGCGCTTTGACGTGCAGCGGCGAGGCCGGGCACAGCACAAACTTGAGGTAGGGCAGTTCGCTGAAGCCGGCTGCCAGTTCACCGAAAAGCTTGAGAGGCTCGCCCTCGAATTCCAGCGCCGCGAAGCCGGCCGCATCGGGCGCCACCGGCCGGTAAGAAACGCGCCCGGCCGCCAGCTGCTCAATCAGCGCGAGTGCGCCCGGCGCAAATTGTTCGCCGGCGAACATGTTCGAGCGCTTGAGAGGCCGCCCGCCGGGCAGGCAGCGTTTCGGCACGAGCAAGTTGAGCAGGTCCACGATCTCACCGGGCGAGCCCGACAGAGGCGTGGCCGACATGAAGATGGCGCGCGGCCCATCATCACCAAACACGTCCAGCGCAAACTGCAGGGCGGCACCATACAGATTGCGGGTGCGCATGTTGTACACGTTGTGGACCTCATCGGCGATCAGCAGCCCCTGGCGCAGCGAATCGAGCACCTCCGAATTGATGCGGATCAGCCCGGCGGCCTCGGCACGCGCGATCAGCGCCATGCTGGCAGCCGTGCCCTCGCCTTCGGCAACCAGCGAATCGACCTGGAAGCCTTTGGCGATGCCCAGCGGCGTTGACAGAAACAGCCGGTTGGCAAATTCGCGGTAGCCGAAGAACTGGAAGAAACCGCCACGCTCTGGGTCGACCAGCCGCCGCCGCAGCGAGCCCAAGAAGCCGCTGTAACGGCGCGCTTCGGTCGTGCCCAGCCCGGCGCGCGCCGCCAAAGCGGCCAGCCGGCCGAGCTCATTGAGCTCCGAGCGCGACACAAAGCCGAGCTCGGGTCGCCGGATAAGTTCAGACACGACCACGGCGCGCGTGAAACCGACCACCGTGACGGTCGGGTGCGGCCGCCGGCTGGGCGCCGGCCGGCGCCGAAAGTCCTGCACGAACTTGACGGCGGCGGCCAGCGCGGCCAGCGTCTTGCCCGAGCCGGTGTCCCAGTTGAGCAGCAGCCGCTGATAGGGCGTGTGGGGGCTCATGAAGCCGCTCACGAATATTTGGCCGCCGTGCAATTCGAAATTGGATCCCAGCGGCACTTCTTCACGCAGGGCGCCAAATTCGCGGCGCTGTGCGAGGTCGGCGCGCGCGCCGGCCGTGCTGTCGGGGAAGGCCATTGTTAGCACAACAAAAGCCGCTCGGCGCAAAAAGGCCGCGCTATGTTGCGCGCGCTATGCTTCAAGCGCCTCGATGAGCGCCTCGATCTCGGGGTCGCCACCAAATGTGCCGCGGAAACCGTAATACAGCATGATGATGATCAGCGCCAGCACGAGAACCGCGGCCGCGATTTTGTACAGCCGGTCTTCCATATTTTAAGGGGCGCAGGCTCTAATGCGATGCGCCGGTGAGGTGGGCATGAGCGGCCTGTTCTTCCATGGCCGCGTAATCGGCGATCTTGCAAGACGAGCCTAAATTGGGGTAGCGGATCAGGGTGTCCAGCACGGTGCCGGTGATGTCGCGCGGCACGCCAAACATCGTGGGCATGCCGGCGGCGCGCCGTTCATCATTGCCCTGGTGCTTGATGTCGCTGGGCAAGGCCTCGCGCACGTCATTTAACGTCGTGTCGAAATCGTTGCCTGCGCCCTGGGCGCCTTGTGCCCACTTGGGGTGGTTGCCAGCGCCTTCCTTTTTGCTGCTTGCGTACCAAATTAGGGCGACAATAAGCACGACGACCAGGGCGATTCCGCCGTAGACCATCATTGGGCTGCGGCCTTGAAAGCTGAAATCCATATAAATTGGGGGGAAAAAAATAAACAAATTAGACCGGCACCAAAGAGAAAAATGGAATCTGCGAAAATGCCTTCCCCGGCGCGCCAGCGTGCCGAAATCGCGGAGGCATCACCATTTCTCAATGAGTGCACGGCCACGCAGGTCGTGCGGCTGCTCAAGGCTCATTATGAGGGGCGCGCTTCAAAGCTGCGGCCGGCCTTTCTCAAATCGGCCCAGCGCGAATGCATTGACCTCAACCAGCTTGAAGATGATGCCGTGGCCCACATTTACTGGGTCGTGCTCAACCACAAAAAGTCGCTTGAGCGCGCGGAGGTTTGAACAATCGGGCGCCCCCATACATGGATGCCGAACTGTTGCCCTTTGCTCGGCTGCCGGCCGCCACTCTTGAGAGCGCTCGCTTGGGCGGCGGGCGGCCGCGCATTCGCGGCGGGCGCGTGAGTGATGATGCAAGTGCAAGCTTGAGTTTTTCGGAAGCGATGAGCGATTACCTTGAGCTGTCTAAGGGGCTGGCCAGCAAGCCGGCCAGCAAACCGGGCAGCAAACCGGCCAGCAAACCGGGCAGCAAACCGGGCAGCAAACCCGAGAGCCGAGCCGAAAGCGACCTTGAGTCTGATGAGGAAGTGGCGGCTGACACGGCGGCTGACACCGCCACAATGGCCGCCGCAAGCGATGAGGCCGATCTGCTGGTGGCCGATCTGCTCTCCAGCAGCAAACGCGCCCAGAGCCTGGAAGAGCCGGGCAGCGATGAGGCCCAGCTCGAAGAACTGGGTTTCGCCGGAGACAACGCCGATGAGCTCCTGGCTGAAGACCTGATCGCCGATGCATCGGCCTCAGCCAGCGCCTCAGATGAGCTCGGCATGAAAATCGCCGACATGTCATTGAGTTTCTCGGACACAGTGCCATGATTAGACCCACGCCGGACAGGCCAAATGCAGAGAGTGTATGGAGACGTGCCGATCAACGTGGACCCAACCACCCTGCGCGGCGGCAAGAGCGCCACGGTCGAGCAGCTGCTGGCGGTCGGCGAAGAAATCGCCGAGCGCGCGGCGCGGTCGGGCGTGCCGCGAGGCGATGTAGCAGCCGGCGACAAACTGTATAAGGAATTCCGCGAACTGTATCAAGATTTCGCACAAGAATTTCCGCTGGTAGTGAGCTGGGCGGTCACGCGCCGCGAGTACAGCAGCAAGGCATTCAAAATTTACCTCACCAAATTTCACAAACCGCATTACAAGACGCGCGAACAGTTCCTAAAAACCCAAGCCGAATATCTGGTGATCCTGTATCGGCTGGCCAACCGCGGCATTCCCGAAGCGGCGCTGGCCGGCCGGCGCGCCGCGATCCGCAAGGCGCTGCTCAAAGATGACAAAAAATTTATGGCAGCATCTGATGAGGCCGAGGCCGAAATCAAGCAGCGCGAAAAAGATCGCCGCGCTCTCATCTTGGCGCGGGCAAAAGAACAGCTGGCGGCCCTGGAGCCGTCGGCGCGAGCGGAAGTGTAGGAAAGCCGGCGCGCCCGCGCAAGAACGCCCGGCAGTAACGAAAAGCCGGCCGCGCCACGCCAGCCAGCGATCGCGCCACGCCGCCGCGCAGGGCGCGCATGTCTTCGAGCCCGACCCAGCGGATTTCGGCGACCTCGGCGGCGCGCCCGCGCTGCGCCAGGCAGGGCCGAGCGGCCGGCGGCGGCTGGCGATTGAGCAGCGCCAGGAAGTACACGTTCACGTACTCGGTGCCCACGTGCACGTACGATTCGCGCCGGCGGAAACCGGTGAGCAGCCGCACGTGCGCGGCCGGGATGCCGGTCTCTTCTTCGAATTCGCGCAGGGCGGCCGCGGCTTCCGATTCGCCGGGCTCGAGCCGGCCTTTGGGAAATTCCCAGCGCTCGGCTGGCGCGCCCTGCGCGTTGCGCACCAGTCTCAGCAGCGTTTCACCGGCCTCCCAGAACGTCTGGAACTTGAGCCGGCAGCGCTGGAAGTGGATCTCGCGGCCGCCGCGGGATGCGCGCAGGTGCGCCCACATGCGGCCAAAATCGAGCGTCTCTACTAGCAGCCGTTCGTTGATCGCCATGTGCGGCAGCATGGCGGCCACTTCGGCGCGCGAGCCATAACGGCCGAGCACGAACTCGCAGTAAGCATAAGACAGCCGGCCGCGGATCGCCAGCGCTTCGTAGCGCGGCCGGCCCGGCGCCGGCGGCCGGCACACAATCAAGCCCGCCGAAAGTTTTTTGCGGCGTTTGCTGGGGTCGCGTTCCATTGGGGCGGCTCATGCGGTCCAATCTGGCGCCCAATACGATGGCTGCTGCTCAGGCTTTGTCCGACTTTCGCTCGCCGGCTAATCTCGCCGGCGTGCTGGCTGAACTCCGCACTTGGGGCGCGTGCGGGCCGCTGGCCGGCGGGCGCCAGTTGCGCGAACGGGCTCTGGCCTGGAGCGCGCGCGGCGGGGGCGCTGCCGATGTGCTGGCGCCGGCCGGGCGGCCCGCGGCGCGCGGCGCCCCGCTGCTTGCGCGGCTCAATGCTGCCTTTGTTGCCGAAGTGCTTGAGGCGCTGGCAAATGAGGCCGGCGCACCGGTGCTGGCTGAGCCGCTGGCCTATCAGCTTTTCACGGCCGACTCTTTGCGGCCGCCCGGCTTCGAGACGCTCAACGGGCCCGGCCCGCTGTGGGGGGTGCGCGATGGCGAGCGAGTGGCTTCACGCCCGCTACCCGCTCTGCCTGAGCCTGCTCGCCGGCCGCGTGGGCCGCGCCGGCGCGGCAGCACGGCGCGCTACGATTTCGACCGGCTGGCTCTGGCTGAAACCCGCGCACGGCCCGAGGCGCCAGCACGGATCGCCAACCCAGCGGCCAGCGACTTCTGGGAGGCCCAGGGCGCGACCGCCCACCCGCGGCGCCGCGAAATTCCGTTCTGGCAACGGGGCGGCCGCCGGCCACAGCTTAGCGGAAAAAACTTTTCCGAGGAAACCTTTGGCACGGGCGAGGAATTCGGCGGCCAGCGCGGCTGCCAGGTGCGGGCGCAGCCGTCGGCGCCGCTGACCGGGGCGCTCGCGGCGCTGCTTCATCCAGCGGCGCGCTCAAATCGCAGCGCCACCATCAGGCCAAGCCATGCCTGATCGCCGGCATCGAATTGGGCCCGGCCGCGCTTGAAGCCGGCGCCGAATTCTTCCCAGAGCCGTGTGGCCCCAGTGAGTTTCAGCCCATGGGCGGCGGCCGCCGCTTCGAGCGCATCGAGGTTCACCAGAAATTCTTCATAATATTCGCCGGCACTGAATGGCAGCCGCACGGCGATGCGCTGCCCGGCCGAAGCGATTTTGTCGCCGGCAAACTGGCGCCGAATCGCATATCGCACCACGCTGCCATCGGCTGTGCGCGCCGCCCATTCTTCGCCGGGCGCCAGCCCAGCCAGCAGCGCCAGCACGCGCGCCCCATCGAGCACGAGAATCTGGGCCAGGCCGCCCGGGCGCAGCAGCTGCGACACCAGCGCCGCGAAATTGTCGATGCCTTCGCGGCTGCCGAATGCATAATGGGCTGCCAGGTTGCAGATCACGGCATCGGCGCCCTCCTCGGGAAAGCCCGGCGCGCTCCGCAGCCGCCCGACGACTTCAGCGTGCGGGTCGGTGAAATCTTCACGGCGCACGTGCAGCCGCATTGTGGTGTTGGGGTGTTTTTTCGCCCAGCTGTATCGGCGCCTCACCAGCTCAGCCAGCGCCGGCCGGTCGCTGTCAACCGCCAGCAGCGCACCGATGCCGGCCGCCAGGTAGCGGCCCAGGTCGGCGCCGCGGCCGGCGCCCAGGTCGACCACGAAGCCGCGCCCGGCTATGTGGGCGCCCATCATTTCGCTCTTGGCGTAAGACACGAAGGCGCGCGCCGGGCTGCTGCCGCTGTCGTGGGCGCCGGCGAAATAGCCGCCCGGGCCTTCATGCAGCATTTCGAATGTGAGCGGGTCGCGGAAATTCAGCAAGTTGAGTTCGCAGATGCGAAAATCGTTGCCGGTTTTGCGGTCGGCACGTGTGCGCAGGAACTTCCAGCCGACGCGATCGGGCTCAGCGTGTGGCCCGGGGCTGAGCTCGACCACGGCGCCATCGAGGCCCGGCGGCAGGTCGGCCAGATAGGCGCGCGGCGCATCGGCCGGCGTGAAGGCCACCTGCTGGTAGCCGGCGCGGCCTTTGGGCAGGCGCGCTGCCAGCGCCGCTTCGCCGGCCACGAGGCCCAGGCCCAGCTGGCGCACCATCGCCAGGCTCGCGCCGGCGTACAGGTGGTAAACATCGCCGGCCGCGAGCACCGCGAGGAAATCGATCGTCGTGTCGGGCTTCCATTTGTAGATTTGGGCTTTTGCGTATGTGCCGCCGGGCGCATAAAACATCAGCCCGTCGCTCTCATATTCGCGTTCGCGGTCGCGGAAGGCCGTGAGCTGAACGGCCAGCGTGGCTTCTTCGAGCCGCTCAAAGGGCTTGGCGCGCACGCTGGCCGCCGGCGCCGCGGCCTGCATGGCCTCAACCGCCGCCGGCAGATGCGCCACCCGGTCGCTGAAGGGCAGCTGCGCCAGCTGCACGCCCTCGAAGGCCAGCACATCAAAGGCCCAGAATGTGTCACCTACCATCTCGCCATCGAGCACGATCGGGTGCGGCACACCGGGCGCCTCGAATTCGATCAGCGGGCGGGCGGCGCCCGGCGCGACCAAACACAGGCTGGCCTCGCGCAGCACGGCCAGCGCGTGCACGCCGTCGGCTTTGTCGCTCAGGAAATAGCCGGCCGGCGGAAAGATTTCGCCGTACTCCACGCGCGTCAGCGACTGGGCCTGCGTGGTGAGCTCCTTGAGGTCGGGCCGGCCGGAACGCCCCAGCAGTTCGGCCACGTAAGCCAGCTCGCCGAATGCGCGCGCCGCCTCAAGGTAGCCCGGGCTCACGCGCTGCAGCAGCGCCTTGATGGCGGCCGCCAGGCTGGCCGGGCTGGGCGGTTCGGCGCCCACGTGCTCAAGCTCGAGCTCGTACTTGAAGCGCGCACGTGCTTCTTCATTGGTGCGCAAGTTCAGTGCGTCGAGCGGCTTTTCGCGCACGCCCGGCGTGCCGAATACCGCCTGCACTTCGCCCTTGAGCTCGGGGCGCGCTTCCGATTCGGCCAGCTGGCGCACAATCGTGGCATCGACCCGCCAGCCGCTGAGCGCGCCGGCCGGCAGCCAGCTCGTGCGGTGCTTGATGCGCACCAGGCAATTTTCGGGCAGGAATTCGCCGACCGGCTTTTCGGTGCTGAGCACCAGCTGGTGCGGTGGCATGCCCGGTGCTGAAAATTTCAACGGCGGGTGGGCCTGGCCTTTTTCGTAATAGTCGGTCACCGGCTGGGGGCCGAACACCTTGCGGTAAATTCGCCGCGGGGGGGCGGCGCCGCGCGCCGTCGTCTGGCCCTTGCAGACCAGGTTGACCGACAGCTCAACTGTCGCGCCTGATCCGGCCACGCCTGATCCGGCCGCGCCTGATCCGGCCGCGAACGAATCGTACACCTCTTCGAACATTTCGTACGTGAGCTGACCAAAACGGACCTCGAGTTCGGCTTCGCCTTCCCCTAGGGGACGGGCATAGGCCGCTAGAAGGGGCTCCATTTGCAGAAAGCTGTTGGCTTCAATAATTGATCCGCTTTCTGCGCCAAATGGATTTGCCTTTGATCACTGGAGATATTTGGGAGGCCCTCGAATCGGGCCGCCTGCCCGGTGCCTTTTCGGATGACCGCTGCCGCTTTGATCTGCCGACCGTGCTGCTTCACAGCGGGCGCGGCGCTGAACTCAACTGGACGGCCAGCGTGCGGCTGTTTGGGCCCGGCGGGCGGCCGGCGCAGTTCACGGCCGCGCGGCTGGGTCGGCCGGCGCCTGAGCTTGCCGGATTTCGAGCTGAAATTCTCGGGCGGTCTTGGCAGGGCGCCGGCGCCGACCGGCTCAATACTAAGCCCACGGTCGTGACCGCCGGCAAGAATCTGGGCTCTGCCAATGCCACCAATGTGGCTTCACAGGCTTTGCGTGATGCGTATGGGCTTTGGCGCGCCAAAGCCAAAAAAGCCGCGGCGGCTGAGCCCGCGGCGGCTGGGCCCTCTTTGCTTCCGCCCATGCTGCTTAAAAAAATTGGCACTACAGCTGCTGCCACTCTCACCGGTGCCAGCCGCGGCCATTGGGTTCAGCTCAAATACAATGGCGTGCGGGCCGTGGCCATGCTGGAGCCCACTGGGGTCGGCCTGTTTTCGCGCACGCTGGAACGATATCCCGGGCTGAACACGCTGCGCGCCGAATGCGGCGCTCTGCTTGCCGCCGCCGGCAAAGCCGCTAAAGCTTTGGGCGTGCTCGTGCCGGAAGGGCTTTGCCTCGACGGTGAACTCTATGCCCACACCCTTGAGCTGCGGCTGATCGTGGGCGCCGCTCGCCGGTCCGCGGGCTCGGCCGAAGAGGACCGGCTCAAGTTCATGGCGTTCGATTGCTATGCGAGCGGCGCGCCGCTCTGGCCATCGGGTGATCGGGCCGCCTTTCTCAAAGCTCTGTTCGCCGCGGCACCAGCTGTGAGCCGCGTGCAGCTGGTGGCCAATGTGCCGCTGGACATTCCGCCGGATGCCACTGCAGATCAGGCCGAAAAAATTGTGCGGCGTTTATCTGATCAGGCCGTCGCGGCCGGCTTTGAGGGCATTGTCGTGCGGGCGCCCGGCGTGCTTTATGAGCCCGGGCGCAATGGCTATCACAGCGCGGCCGTGATTAAAGTCAAGCCCGCTTATGATCGCGAATTTCCGGTGTGCGGCTTTACCGAAGGCGTGCGTGGCAAGGACAAGGGCGCCGTGATCTGGCAGTGCTCGGCCGGCGGCACGGCTTTCAGCGTCACGCCCAACTTGCCTTATGAAATGCGCTACCACATTTACAAACATCTCAGCGATGATGTTGGCGGCCTTACGCGATTTGAGCGGGACTTTCGCGGCCAGTTGCTCACCGTGCAGTTCGCGGAACTTTCTTCGAAAACCCAGCTGCCTCTGCAGCCCAAAGCGCTGGGCTTTCGCGCTGCCGATCCCATCGAGGGGCGGGCCCATGCCGATCCCGTGAACTTGCTTCTGGCCGATCATCCCCTCGCGTGAGCTGTGCGCACGTGAGCATCAGTCGATCCTGACTGAAATTAGCCGATTTGGGCCGCTGTTGGGGGGCGCAGCTGGCGCGGCAGATGCGACCCCAAAGATCTGCGCCGAAATTTCATACTCGGTGGGCAGAGAGCGAGCGCCGGGCGCGGCACGTGTTTGGGCGCGCCGCAGCTCGCTCGCTTTTTCGATGAAACTGTATAATGGTGGTGCGCCCTGCAGCGCGCCACTGTAATCCGAATCCATTTCAGCTAAAAAGGTTCTTGGGTCAGCTCGGAGCTCTACCGGCAGCGCGAGCTGGAGTTCAAGCGCTCGGCGGATCGCGATCATTTTGGCGCACGTCTCACGTGCCTGGCCGGCCGTTTCAGCCAGGCTCCATTTGTCGGAAAGCAGCAAGACCAGCGACACCAATGCCGACACGGCCAGCGAGATCAGCGTGATCGTGTCGGGCTCGCGCGCCGCGTCGATTGCTTCGATTAGCGCCACCAGCGCCGAGAGGACCGCCGCGCCCACCGTTAAGCGCGATGCCCAGCTCTGCGCTGAAACTACCATCCGGCTGTATTCCCACCAGCGGCGCTCAGATTCGGAAACGAGTTTGCCGACCAGGTCTTCCATTTGGGGCGTCCATGCTTCCATATTGTGCGAAAAAGAAGGGCTCATCAGGTTCGCACGCCTACCGAGACTATGTTTAGCGGCTGGCACGCTATGACTGTGGGCGAGTTTAACGTTCCCAGCACACCTATTTGCACTTTGTCGGTTGGGAGCATGGGCGCATCCTCATTGGCTCCAAGTGTGCCGGTGAATTCATTGCCCGCGGCGTTATTTACTCGCACTATGCTGCTGCCGGATATTGTTATCAGCTGCAGTACCCGCAGCTTTTGTTCGGAATCGTTGCTTTTTATGTTGGAAAACGTGACTGGCGAATTTTCTGTGTCTTGACCGTAGACGAGTTTGAAGATTGTGAGCATTTTGATTTCACCGTCAAATGAAACTCGCCCGTGCAGCTCATAGAGCTGGCCGCCGGAGCGCGTGAGTTCAAGCGTCGCTTTCAGTATGCCATGTCCGTCGAGTGCGCCATCGGTCATTGTGCAATTTCGCAGATTGCAGTTGCCTTCGATTACGGCTTCAACTGACTCAAATTTGCATTGCTCTGCTGCAACATCAAAGAGAGTAAATTGCGAGAGTTCGGTACCAAAGTTGCCACCGATTGTCAGCGTTTGGTAAATGGTTAATTGTTGCAGGCGCCCATTAGCAGATTTAGTTATGTTGACATTTCCAGTAAAACTTGCACCATTTCCGTGAATATGCACATTGTGCATTGAAACGTTCAGGTCGCCAATGTAAAATTTAGATGTCAGCAGAATATAAAGATACGAGTAAGCAGAGTTTCTGTGAAACTGTTTGATTTCATTGGCAATTGCTTGTGTGCTGGAACCTCCGATTTCAACCTGGTGAAGCAAAAGGCCCTTATACTCGATCGTTAGTTTTGCAACATTGCCAACTACTTTGCGCTCGCTGGTCGTGTTGTTTGGAGCCGGCACCGTGATTGTTGCCGACATATGAAAGTGTTTTTTTGCCGAAAAAATGTGGGTTTTGTGGTTTAAAGTCCGAGGATAACTTTTGGGTTGGCATTTGTAACGCTTAACTTTGCATCTGACGTTGTCACAAAGTATCCATCCAAATTGTTGCCAGCGACTTCAACCGCGTTTACTGTTCCAATTTGAACAGAGCCATTGTCCAAGGTAGCAAATTCGGCACTGGTCCCCGTAAACCTCACCGGTGATGCGGTAGCGATTTGTTGATACAATCCCGAAATCTTTTGCACGAAAATCGGTAAACTTTGTGACCCTGTGTAATTTAAGACCAAACTTTCAGTTATATTACTCGAATAAAGTTCTCCTACAATTATTCGAGTGACTGGGGGGTCATTCACTGTCAGCGGTGCTTCTACCCGGTGGAAAGTGCTTTCCAGAGGCAGGTCTAGGGTCACGCGGCCTATTGACCCCATCCGCTGTAGTACAGAGCAGCTGTCCAAAATGAATTCAGTTGCATTATTTTTGCCCTCAAATGTTACAGTGCAACCCTGGATACGCATTATACTTTCTGAGCGGTAGTTTGATACCAAGACTTCACGGTCCACAAAAGTTCCACCCGAACCTTCAACACGTAAAGTACCTATGCCTGTAAATTCCAAGCCCCTTAAAGCAAACTGTGCTGCAGTTGTGCCATCGACATTGAAAGTTATATCAGATCCTCTACCGTCGATAGGACCCCCCTCAAACAATTTTGTGATACTTACATTGGTTATGTTGGCATTCATGTTGCCTCCTACATGGTGTTCGGTGCCTGCTAAAGTGATGTCAAAAGTCCAGCCGGCGCCTCCACCAAGTGCATTAGTTTGGACACGAGCTGTTTGATATTCCACAATTGGTCCTAAGAGTGACCTGATATCAGGCTCCGTGCTTCGCAGCGTGTAGTGTTCGGAAATGCCAGGATTTACTCGGCGGAGCATTAGGTTGTTTGGAGGCTGTGTGAATCTGATGAAATCAGCTGGATCTTCAACGTTCGTGATGTTGGCAATAAGCGGTTGAGAGATGCCAATTGGCATCACTAGACCAATAAACATTCTGCCTGTACCTGTCAGTGTGGTGCTATTTCCTAGAATCAGAGCTGTTGTTGGAGATTTGCCGGTACGAATTTCACTTATAGTCAAATTAAAGTTGTCTAGACCACTACAGTCAACCGAACTTAGATCATCTTGTGTGATGATTTTTTCGACGTATACGTGCCCCCCAAGTGTCCCCTGAATCACCAATTGGCTATAGACTGTCGAATGGATGTTTGTCAAATTTGCATTGTCGAGACTTACGCTGGAAAATGACCCCCCTTCTGTACTCAAGTTGCTCAAAGAGGCATTCAGGGTTCTACCGGTAGAAACGTTTTGAAGAGTAGATGTTGATCTGCTAAGTGTCAAATCATTGTTTAGCGTCACATTTGTCAAAGTGAATATGCTTGTGCCTAGATTATCTCCAATAAGGCTAATTCCGGTATTTGCAGCAGTGCTGAAAGTGATATTGTTCAAGTCGATTCGCCCGCCATTTAACGCTGTCAAATCGAGCGAGCCTGCCAATTCAAGAATCGCGCCTCCGCCGTTGATAGTTACGTTGGTGAAATCTAATGACCCGTTGTTGCCGCCATAATAAATTGATGACGTCAGGTTGATTATAAGAAAGCTGCCTGGGGCAGTATGTTCTAATCTGAACCGGATTAAAGCTGCTCCAAGCAAGTCTATATCATTTCCGCCAATACTTACAACTCGCATTACCGTGTTTGTACCGATGGCGGTTTCCGATATCAGCTGGATCGGGTTTGCTGGCGAGCGCACGATTGCCCACGCAAATTGGTCTACGTAATTGGTGAAAGTTGCATAGAAATCTTGCACGGCAAGCGGCGAGGTCACGTGCCCAATCACCAATGACTCATCTACTGCATTCATACCGACCCCGTTGGTGACATTGACAACGTCAGCGGTGGTTGCTTGGGTCGTTATTGTGCCAACCCTGATTACGTTGCTATTAAACTCAACGCCGTTGAAAACCATAGATGATGTGTCCTCCTGGGTATAGATTGACGCAATTGTCACAGTTCCGTTTAGCTGACCTGAAAACGTGACGTTTTCATCGATGCGCTCAAGGCTCAGCTCATCGAATGTACTGCCAATTTCTACCACAGACATGATTCCTGCAACAGTTCCACCGCAATTTTGAAAGTTTGCTTCACTTGAGACTATAACATCCAAATTGACAGCTAACTGCTGGCAAAACAACTCAGAAGTTTGACAGTCTGTCAGTGACAGTCGTGCGGCGACGGCTCCAGTGCTACCCACAAATAACGTTGGTCTGATAAAGTTCACTCCAACAATTTCCGCAAATTGTCCCGAATTAATGTTAAATTCACAGCCTCCATCTATTGTACAATTTCCAACAAGTACCAGCGAACTGATATCCAAATTGCTAAACCCTCCACGGTAGAATTCTGAAGTCAAGTTTATCCGAAGTTCCCAGCTTGAAGCTTGAATTACTTGAGCAGCTCCCTGGGCGGCGTGAGCTGCACGCAACGTCTGGAAGGTATTAATTTCATTAGCGATTAGATTGGTTTCAGTGCCGCCAATGTCAAGGGTTCTGCTGCGCACACCATTAGTGACCGTGTCGTCGAGAATTAGGACATCATTGATGGGAAAAGCAAGCCGAACATATGGATCTGGCCGGTAATCGAAATTGTGGATCTGGTTGATCCACATCGAAGAGGGCAGCGGCGCCACCACGCTGCCGATGATGATCGTGTTTGATGCTAATAGGGTGCTGTTGGGAGCATCAGTTGCGAGCAGAAAGGTGTTGGGAGCTTTAAATGTCACGATGCTGCCAATTTGCACGCGATCGATTGCAGCAAGGGCCACATTGCCGGCGAGCGTAATACTTGTTGTGTTTCCTACCGTGTAGATCTGATTAACAACAATTTGGTCAACTGTTCCGACGAGTCTCAGGGTCTCAAGAACCGTTTCGGCTCTGACGTCGCTCGTGTCAATCAAGCGCAAATTGCGAATTTCGCCAAAGAATTCTGATCGTATACGGCTAACCCAAAACGCATTTGCTTGGACGTTGCGGGCAACCAAATTCGATCCACTGTCACCTGTAAAAGTAATGTTGTTGTTGCTTATCAGGTTGTCTAAATTGAAGGTAAAGCCAGTACCTGACGTGTTTACTATAAGACCGCCAAAACCGATGGGAATGTTTATCGTGAGGTCGCGGCACCCAAAACTTGCGGTTGATAGCATACGTAATGAGTTTAGAAATGTAACCCGCGCTCCATTTCCCATAATTTCAACGTTGTTCATGAGGCAATCAGAAAGGGTAGTTAAGGTGCTGAAATATTGTGGAGAGGCTAGATTCACCAAGAGGCGTGAATCATTCCGTGCTGCTGCCGGCAATGCATTCGCGGCAGTCTGGAAATCTGCAATAGCCCGAAGGACTGAGGCCCAGTCATTGTAATTAATCGTGGCCTGGCGAATTAGCGGACTGGCCTGCAAGTCAGTAATCTGAATGCGCGGCACCGGGCTCAGCAGGTCAATGAAGTCCCGCAGATTCTGCGTCCCGGCGAGAGTATTGATCACGGTTTCATCATCCAGCTGGGAAATGATGCTGCCGATTTCAATCAGCTTGTTGGGGTATACTGCAACGCCATTAATGCCGCCGGTGATTATAGATCCACCAGTTTGATTTGTAACAATTTTTCCGATACGGAGAAGATTGTTATCGAGGTTAGCGATTTGGATCGAAAGCTGATTGCCCAAACTGTTGATGTGGTTAACGTTAATCACTCCAGATGAATTTGTGACGATCAGTTCTCTGTCGATGTTGTCAATTGTCACAAGGCCAGCACGTTGCAGAGTAAGGTTAGAAATGCCGCCGCGAATGTTTAGGGATGTTGCATCAGTAATCTCAGTAGAGCTAGCAATCACGTCATTCAAACTCATGTTGACATTTGTCGGATTAGCTGCTCCGGTGATTCTAAGTACGCCATTGGTGCGGAAGTTGGTTAGCACCGGGCTGAACCTATTGCCCTGCGCAACAGTAAATGTATTGACGTTCTGTGTGAAACCAACAACAAGATCATTTATACGCACATTTAGAACTTCTGCTCCCACATTAACAGTTTGTGATGCAGTCATGTTCAAAATCGCGCCATTCCCATTGATTGTTGTGGATGAACCAAGCGCCAGTTGCGAGTTCCCGAAACCGCCATTGTAAATCGGCGACTTGAGGTTGATCGTCAGAGTAGAGCTTCTTCTCCCATTTACAGTTAACGCATTTACAGCTAAAGCGTACTGCACGCAAACTTCTTCAATGATTTCAATGAACTCGCCGCCAATATCAACAGTGCGGTTGATGCCGCCGTTGTTTGCTGCGGTATCTACAGCCGTAAAGAAGCGCGGGCTGCGCACATCCACGGTGTAGATATTAAGCTCATTGCTGAGATTAGCTCGCCGCCGCCAGACGTGCCAGTCGCCCGGGCTAGCCACGTGGCCAATTATGAGGGAGTTTGGAACTTGATTAGCCCCGGGAGTCAAGTTAACAAGAAGCGTATTATCGGCTTTGGATGTGATAATCTCATTAATGCGAACAACATTGCCATTAAAGTTCATGTTATTACAGTCAACCGAGTTAACGTTTGCGGTAGTTGTAATTTTTGATACGAAAATGTCTCCAGCAAGCACGCCAGTAAAATTGAGGGTGCCGGCTACTTCTTCAATCTGGCCCGAGCAACCCTGCAATAGAATGTCTTCGCATCTGCCGGTCAGGGTCAAAGTGCAATTAACAAAATCTATTCCAACGCAATCTTCGCCACGAACGACAGCCGATGCAATCGTCATTCGATTAGGGACACTAAACCCGGAGAGTGTTAGAATACTGTTAAGTCCATTAAAAGGCATTATGCCATTTGCGACAATTTCAAGATCGTGAATTTCGCAGGTCGTGGTGGCAGCGCCATTTAACCTCGGCGTTAAGCCAAAATCTAACTGCGCATTGCCGCCGAAAATACTGGTTCGCGACACAATCCAATCATAAAAGACAACAATGGGGTTGCCGTTTTCGTCGATAGCATCAGCATACAGAGCTGATGTGAGGTAGATTTCAAGACTCCAGGTCTGGCCCACGGCGGTGGCCTGGAAAGTCTGAAAGGCAGTGATAACTTCATCGATTTTTCTCAACAGCCGGCCGCCGATAGTAGCCACGCGCGTGCCGACGTTGCCCACCAGCGTGTCAACGATCTGAACTGTGTTGGGCGGAAAGGTAATATCAATGAAGGGGTCCAGTGCCGGCATGTTGGAAACGTTGTCGAGCATAATCACGGGATCGTTGGTTGAGATCACGGTGCCGATGTCGAAGCAGCCGCGGAACTGATTTCTCACCACGATCCTGCCGGCAATTTCGCGCAAAGCCGCCGAGTTTCCCACGCCCAAGCCCAGCACGAGATTGGTCAGATCATCTTTCATAGTAGAAATTTTCGAAATTTGGATCCGGAATGTCTGGTTGGCGTTAAACGTAAATCCTTCCAACAGAACCACCGACGAAAATGCCTGCGCGCCAATAATGCTGTTAATGATGCTGTCAACTGTCAGCAAGCCATCGAGCCGGCCATTAAGAAACAGCTGGCCGTGGAGAGTGTCGATATCAGTTCGCTGAGGAAATTCCAAAGTCAGATCGCCCGTGGTGTTGATGAAAGTCGAAACGCACCGCGTCACAATAAAATCGGCGCAAACAACATTGGAGCTTTCCAGGCGAAAAGAGAGAACTTGCAATCTGGCATCGGAGATAACGTTGTTGAGCCGCAAAGCAGCAACGTTGTTAGTAATAATATTGCCCGGAATCCCATTGAGCGTGGGGCCCCGGCACTCAAAGAGAACTTCAAACCCCTGGGGCTCAAGAATAATGTTGTGTAGGCCACAAGTTTTGCCTCCCTCAGAGCGAAAGGTAAAATTTTGCAGAAACTGAAAGCGAGTGGCGCGCCCAAAGATTTCGACGCCGGTAATTTCAACCTCGCCCAGGCCCAGGGTGCCGCGGTAAAGAGAAGACAGCAGGTGAATTTCGAGCCGGGCATTGGGATCAAAGCCGGCGACATTAGCGCGGTCGCGCCGCCAATCGCGAATAGCTTCATCGATTTCATCCAGATCATTGCCGCCGATTTCAACGACGCGCAGGGCCGGGGTATCGGTGAGGAAAATCGTGCCGGTAACATCAGCCGGCACGGCCACAAACTCATCGCCGGCGGCGGCGGCATTGTGAGGGTGGGTGAGCTCGGCGGCGCTGGCGATAGTGCCGATAAAGACCAGGCCCTCCAGAGCGAGCTGGGGCCGCCCCAGCAAGCCATTGCCACCGCGAAATTCGACGAGGTCGATTGACTCATCGCGCCCGAGGTAAGTCATGAGAGCCACATTGAGAGTCTGAGCGCTGCCGGTGAAGCCCTGAAAGGTCACCGGGGCGTTCGCGGCGACCTTGACATGGGCCACATAACTGGCCGCGGCCATCGTGTTGAAGAACAGCAAATTTCCCTCAAAGATCCCATCAAAGTTGATGCGCGAATCGGTGAATCTTGCAGCGGAGCAGTTAATTTTGCCGGTGCCGGTCAGAGAACCACCATCGAGCTCCAGCGGCTCCTCAATCAGCGGCGCCACCGGATTGAGGTCAAAATCATTGTTGCCAGCAGCGATCAGCTCAAAGCGCGCGGCCGAGGTGAGCCGCTGCACGCGGCAGTTGGTCATCACGCCGCCGCCATCAACCAGGGCGAGCCCATTGAGCAGGTCGAGGTTGTCGAGCCCGCAGCGAATGCCGGTGAAGGCCTGCGGCGACACAAAGCGCGCCGAGGCCGAGCTCCGCAAAATAACGAAACTGAGATCAAAAGGCGCGGCCAAAGTGCCCAGGCTGCCTACATAATCCCCATCGAGTTCGAGCACCAGCGTGGTGCGGTTGTTGTGCAGCCGCACGCTGGCATCGCGGCGGAAGTCCTGAATCGCCTGCGCGATCAAATGCACCGGCCCGGAAATAACCGAGCGGAAAACGTGATCGGCGTCGGGGATAGCACGCCCGCGGTCAATGTGGATCGAGGCCGACATAATATACAGGCAAATTTTTTATACAATTGAAGCCAAAACACAGTTTTAACATGTCGGGAACGATCGTAGCGGTCCAATTTAGCCTCCAAAGCGATGAAGATCGCCGCCGTCAAGCCCGAGCCAATGTATCAAGCTGTGAGCTGTTTTCGGGTGAAGCCCCGGTGCCGGGCGGCGTATATGACCCGCGCATGGGCACGACCGATGTGCGCCACCGCTGCGTGACGTGCGGCGAGGGCCGCCGCCGCTGCCCGGGCCACCCGGGCGTAGTTGAGCTGCGCGCGCCGCTGCTGCTGCCCATGGGCCTCGACGAAATTCGCCGCTGGCTGCGCGTGGTGTGCCACGAGTGCGGTGCGCCGGTGGTGAGCCCGAGCCGGCCGGCCGTGCAGGCGCTGCCGCCGGCCGGCCGGCTGGCCAAAGCGGCGGTGTCAACCAGCGACACGGTGCGCAGCTGTCCCGCGTGCCGCGCCAGCCACCCGCGGGTAGTGAAATCCAAGGAGGACAAATGCGCCTTCTTCACAGCCTCGCCCACCGGCCTGCAGACCCGCATGCTCCCGGCCGAGATCGGCCGAATTTTGAGCCGAATCAGCAATGAAACTTGCCGAGCCTTTGGCCGCGACCCGCAGCGCGCCCACCCGCGCAACTTGGTAATCCACGCGCTGCCGGTGGCACCGGTGACAGTGCGCCCCGGGGTGCGCATGCAGGCCAGCGGCAATTCGCCCACGTCATATCATGACATCAATGCGCTCTACCAGAACTTGATCAAGGCCAACAATTCGCTGCCGGCTGAAATGCCCGAGGCGGCTCTGCGCGCCGGCGAGGAAGAGAAGCTGATGATCAAGTATGACGCGATGCAGATGGTGCTGTTCAACCTGCTGCTCGGTGAGGGCGTAGCGGACAGCAAAAAGCGCGCGCTCACAATGGGCGGCCGCCAGATCGAGGCTTTCATCCGCCGGCTGGTGAGCAAGCACGGGCGATTCCGCAAAAACTTGCTCGGCAAACGCGTGTTCCGCCTGGCGCGCAACACGATCTCGGGCAACAACAGTTTGGCGCTATCAGAAATCGGAATCCCGCAAGCGGTGGCGCGCGACCTGCAGGTCGAAGAAACCGTGCAGCCATACAACCTGGCCGAACTCACGCCGTTCTTCCTCAACGGGCGCCGCCAATACCCCGGCGCCACGCGCGTGCGCCGCGCCGCCACCGGCCAGGTGCACGACGTGGAGGGCCTGCGCCAAGACTTCCGGCTCGAGCTCGGCGACGTGCTATACCGCGATCTGGTCGACGGCGATTACGTGGTGTTCAACCGCCAGCCGTCGCTCGAGCGTTCCTCATTGGGCGTGCACCGAGTCGTCGTGCTGCGGTCACGTGAAAGCCGCCCGGGCCGCGCCGGCGTGACCGAGCCAGCCGTGCCCTGGACTTTCCAGATGAACGTGCTGGCCTGCGAATGGTACAACGCCGATTTCGATGGCGACGAAATGACGGCCATCCCGTTGGCCAAAGCCGCAGCGCGCGCTGAGGGCGTGGCGATCGCGCGCGTCGAGCGTGCCTTCATTTCAACCAAAAGCTCCGGGCCGGTCAATGGCCAGATCCAGGACTCGACGATCGGCAGCTTCCTGCTCACGCGCAGCCGCACGCGGCTCGACAAAGTGCACGCGATGGAACTGTTCGCCAACATGCCCGAGGGCGTCGAGGCCCCCGATTTCAGCGCCTGGGCGCCAGCCGACCAGCTCACCGGCCGCGACGTGGTGTCGCTGCTGCTGGCCCAAGCGCCGGTATCGCTCAGCCGCGCACCATCCTGGTTCTCAGAAGCGGCCGCGCCCTTCCTGAACTACGAGGCCGATGAGACGCGCACGGTAATCGAAAAGGGCCAATTGCTATCGGGCGTGCTCGATTCACGTGCCGTGGGCGCCGGTGCATCCGGCGGCGTGTTCCACCGGATCATGCGCGAATACGGCAGCGCGCGTGCGCTCGAAATGGTGTTCGCCTATCAGCAGATGGCGGTGGCTTTCCTTGATCGCGCCGGCCTCACGATTTCCACCAGCGACCTGGTGCTGCCGCGCGCCGCGCTCGCCGAAGTGCATGACATCCTGGCCGTAATGATGCGCGAATCGCAAGAAATCGCCGGGCGGCTTGAGCGCGGCGAGATCGTGCCGCCGCTGGGCTTAACTGTGCGCGCCGCGTATGAGCTCCAGCAGATCCAGGCGCTCAAGCGCCCCGACACGGTGCTCGGCCCGATTTACCGCCACATCAATCCTGACACCAATGGCTTGTTCCAGATGATCGCGACCGGCAGCAAGGGCAAGATCCCGAACCTGATTAACATCGCGGCCGAGGTCGGCCAGATCACGCTCAACGGCAAGCGGCTGGCAGCCGGCCCCCAGGGGCGCGGCCTGGCTTATTTCCCGCGCGGCGCTCTGGGCCCAGCTGCCAATGGCTTCATCGCGGCCTGTTACGTGAATGGCCTGTCGGGCGCCCAGCACATGCAGGGCGCGCAGGCCGCACGGCTTGACCTCACTTTCAAGGGGCTGGCCACCGCCTCCACCGGCTATCTCAACCGCAAGTCGATCATGTCGCTGCAGTCGCTGGTGGCCGATTCGCTGCGGCGGGTGGCTTCCAACCGTGACGTGGTGCAGTTTCTCTACGGCGAAGACGGGCTCGATGCGCGCCAGCTCGAGCCGGTCACACTGGCTGCGCTGATGGCGAGCGATAAAGAAGTCGCGGCACTGGCTCTAGGCGATGAAACCGAGACGGCCGCACTGGCCGCCGTGCGCACGGCCGCCCGCGCCGCCTTCCTCAAAATCGAGCAGACGTCCCTGGGCCACGTGCTATCGGACCGGGTGCTGGCACCGGTCAATGCGGCCGCACTGGCAGCGGCCGTGATCCCCGGGCCGCGCCAAGAAAGCCCGCCCGAAGCGGCTCACCAAGAGGCACTGGCTGCCATGCGCGCTCAGGTAGACACATTCTGCAGCAACCTGCCGTACCTTTATCTCAACCGGCGCTGCCAGGCGGCCGCCGTGCCGGTGCCGGCGCCGCTGGCCGCTGCCACAACCCTGCTGGAACTGCAACTGCGCGCCGAACTCGGCAGCGCCGCTCTGCACCGGCTCGGCGCCACGCCGGCCACGCTCAAGCTCTGCCTCGACCGGATCTGGTTCCAGCTCCAGCGCGCGCTGGTGGCGCCCGGCGAGGCCGTGGGCGTGTTAGCCAGCCAGTCGGTGAGCGAGCCGCTCACGCAATACATGCTCGACTCTCACCACCGTTCGGTATCGGGCGGCAGCAACAAATCTGGCGTGATCCGACCCGATGAAATCTTTGCGGCCAAACCGGTTGAAAAAGAAGGCTCGCCCGAAATGCTGCTGCGCCCGGCCGGCCCCGATGGGCCGCTGAGCGATGAAGAAAGCGCTGCGCGGCTGGCCGAAGCAGTCAAGATGCTCACCTTTGAGCAGCTGCTGAGCTCCTGGCAGATTCTCTGCGAAGATTTCCCGCGCGAGGGCAGCGCCATGTACCCCGGCGGCGCCGAAGACCGCGCCTGGATCGGCGAATTTCTCAAATTCAACCCTCTGCTGCCACCGCCGGCCGATTTAGCCAGCTGGTGCCTGAGATTTGAAGTGCGCCGCGAAGCGCTGGTGCTCAAGCAGGTTGAGCTGCGCCACGCGGTGCTGCGGCTGCGCGACCTGTTCCCGGCGCTGTACTTTGTGCACTCACCGGAAACCGGCGAGAAGATCTGCGTGCGCGCCTATCCGCGCGCTGCGGCTTTCAAGCGCGGCGCCGAACAGCTGGCACCGGTTGAAGCGCTGCGCCGCGCACTGATGGCGGCCCGGCTGCGCGGCATCGGCGGCGTGGCTGATGCACGCGTCAAGAAAATCGTGCGCCACCGACCGGGCGCCGGCGGCGCCCTGGTGCGCGAAAACGACGTGTACGTGGTGATGACCAGCGGCACCAACCTGGCCGGCGCACTGGCCCACCCGCAAGTCGATTCGCCGACCGTGGTCACATCCTCGATCGGCGACACGATCAGCGTGTTCGGCATCGAAGCCGGCCGCGCCCGAATCCTGCACGCGATCCGCGATGTGATGCAGGGCAACACGCCCAACATGCGCCACCTGCACATCTATGCCGACCAGATGACGCGCACCGGCCGCTACACATCGCTCGAAATCCGCGGCCTCAAGACGCGCGAGGGCGACAACCCATTGCTGCGTGCCGCCAATGCCGCACCGGCCGCCGCCGTGAGCGATGCGGCCTTTGGCGGCATTCGCAATCCGGTTTACGGCGCCGCCGCAGCGCTGGCCGTGGGCGCCATGCCGCACGTCGGCACCTATTTCACGCAGCTCGATGTCGATTCGGAGTTCGTGGCGGCGCACGTCAAGACTCTCGTGCAGGAGCTTGATGATCTCGAATTCTAAATCGGTTTTCTTTTTGCGATTGAAGTGCCATCGGCTGCTAAATGATGCTGACAGATCAAGAAGTGCTGGCTCTAACCCCTCAAGAGGCTCTGGCCTCTTTGGCGCGCATGACGCCTCGGCAGGCCACCGACTGGGAGGCCGCGCAGTGCTTTGCCGGTGTGCGCGACAGTCAGCTGCTCACGGCTGAAGATCTGGCGCCCTACTGGGGAACCGAATTTCCCTGGCCGGAATTGCCGCGCTTCTTGCACGCGAAGCCAGAAGATTGCGGCTTCCGAGACCCGCCGCGATATGATGATTGCATGGTGGACAACTACTTTATCAACACTTATTATAATCTGGACGATGATCTGATTGCTGCCGGCGGCGCTTTGGCGGATGGCATCAGCGGGCACGGTGCACCAAAAAGCTTTGACTTCTACGTTATCGGCCCGGCCGGCCGTGAAAAGGCCGTCAAATTGCTCCGCGACGTGTTTTACACGTATAACGATACATGCTACCTGTCGAAAGGGCTCTGCCATGTGCAGGATCAGGATGGCATCGAGTACAATATCAACCTGTGCGAATACCCCAGCAAAGCTGCACTTCTGTACAGCTTCGAGGTGGGCAGCTTATCGGTGGCCTATAACGGCAAGCAGATCTGGTTCACGCTGCTGGGCGCGATCGCGCACCTCTGGCACGTGAACCTGGTTGACCCCCGGTGCCGCTCGCGCGAATTCGAAATCCGGCTGGCCAATTACAACCGGCACGGATTCGCGCTCGGCCTGATCGGCGGGCGCGGTTTTGATGGCGCGACCGTGTACCTGTCTTACCTGACGCTGCTGATGCAAAAAGTTATCTCGCCCTTTGTCGCGATCGGAATCGTGTGGAACAATTACTCCCCAGCCAAAGCCAGCCTTTCGAAGATGGCGCTGATGGTCAAAGGGTTCCGTGAGGGCAAACTGCAAAACCTCAAGTTCGACTGGGAGTCCGGCTGCCAGGTGTACGACGCGATTTTAGATACTTATGACCCGATCTCAGCGATCTGTGATAATTTCGCAGGTATGAAGCTGACCTGGGAGGATTTCAAGGACGGCAAACCTGGCGAATTTCACGTGGCCCTGGGATTCACTGACGCTGAGGTGAAATTCTATTCTAGAATCGTGGAAATACTGGGCGCTAACAGCAACGGTATAATTTATAAGGAAGTGCATAGCCGTATTGACGAACTCTACCAGATCGCTCATAAAATGGCGCCCGTAAAAGCAGGTGGCTGGTGGATCGACTTTGAGCCCAACAATCGATACCTGGACAAACTTCACCCGCTTCCTTTAAGCTTCGAAAAATACATCGGCAACTGGCGCGGCGAGACGCCCGCGCCACCGCCGGAAACCGATCTCTGCGCGGTCTGCAGAAAGCCCACCGGCCCCTGGTACAAGTATAAACCATTTTACTGTGGCCATGAACGGCTGGTCCATGGCCACTGCATCAAGGTAAAGGGCGATCTCTTCACGCGCGAAAAAATCGACCAGGTTGTCAAGGCCAACAACCAGTGCCCGCACACCAGATACCATTCGGCGATCAGATGGCCGAAGTGCTGAGCCACAACTTCACGGGGCCCACAGCTGGGGGCGGATTCCGCGCCTGAATGACAGCTTGGCCAGCACCGATGCATCAAGCGCCCGCACATCGGTTATTTTTTCGGCCAGCAATTCACGCAGGCTGATAAGTTTGCCGCGCAGAAACAGATCGAAATCATCAAGTCAATAGACTCGAGCCACTGGCGCGGCGAGGTCGCGGCCAGCGCGGCGAGGTCGCGGCCAGCGCGGCGAGGTCGCGGCCAGCGCGGCGAGGTCGCGGCCAGCGCGGCGAGGTCGCGGCCAGCGCGGCGAGGTCGCGGCCAGCGCGGCGAGGTCGCGGCCAGCGCCCGGCGCCAGCGTGAAGTATGCCCGGTGTTCGGACAGGCTGTCGCGAGGGGGCATGCCGGTATGCCAATAAGACCGCAAATGCCGCACGCTGTAATCGATCAGCCGGTCGGTCTCGCCGTTCCAGGCTGCCCACTTTAAAACACCAAGCAATATCCATGTTCACAAATACATCCCCACGGTGCGCTCAAAGTGCACCGAACTGGCCAAAGGCAGCCATCCGTTAACAAGATCGCAAATTCCGTGCATAATCTGGCTCACGCTCCACCACCAGATGCGCGACTGGCAGTGATCATGACTGACCCGCGTGGAGCCGCAAATCGCGCTGTGAAGCAGATCCACGTTTGATGCAAAAAACGATTCATTCCAACGCCGAGCAGATTTTAGTGCGCAATGGCAATCTGCACCGGGAAAACCGGTGCATGCGTTTCATTTCATAATCAGTGCAAACGTCAAAATAGTCCATGCGATCCACCTGATACTGCACGACTTTGGGCCACACGTGCGTCCAGCTGCGCGCCGAAATAGCCTGCCAGGCAGCCAGCCAAGCTGCGGGCCGCTGAGCAATCGCCTGGGCGCGCCCCTCAAGCAGCGAATCCGGCCACAGGAAATATTCGCAGCCGCGGAGAGGCGCAAGCCAGGAATTGCTTTCGGGTATTTCCGAATGCAGTAAATTCTGATGGCCGGCCCAATCGCTGCACATGTTCAGACAGCGAATGCCGATGTGCCCAACAAGCTGAATAAAGAATGGGTCGGCCACAACCGCCGGGTCCGAATAACAGCAGCCGCTCAAGAAACAGCTCACCTGCTTGAGGCTGTCCGCGCCAAAACAGTTGACCGCTTGCAGCCGGCCCTCGGCGCCGAGCTTCCAAGCGAAGGCAAGTTCGCACAGCAGGGCGAGGCATTCTTTGCGCTCAGCAAAGGTCGTGAAAATTTTATTGACCGCACAATCAGACGAGCCCAAGGACACAGCCATAACCGACACCCAGATAGCCCTTGAAGAACTCGGCCGGCCAGCATCGTGCCAGCCCAGCACGACCGGCACATCAGGCAGCTGGCCTTCAAGGCTGACGGTCAGCAGATCCATTTGGCGCTCAAAGCCAATTCATTTGCGCTTATTGAGATGATCACAGGGCGAAAAACCGCGCCGGGCAATCAAAAAGAACAGGCACAAAATCAGCGCGACGAGCAAAACCGCCTGCTCCATATGAGGCCAAAAAGCCAAAGCTACAAGATGCAAGTGTTGCACAGTTAAAACGTCCAGATCGTGCCAAAGCTGTTAAGCCCCTCGGGAAATTCATCACAGTCCCCCAAGAAATGTTTCAGGTAGCGACCATTCCAGTCAGCATCAGTCTCAGTAGGCGAAATCCACAAGTGAGTCGTCGGCGGCACAATCCAGAGTATGCGCGATGAGCGCAAGTTCTGGAGCTCGCGGCCGGCCCCAGCCGACACCGCAGAAGTTCTGAGGCCGCGCTGGGGCGGCGGAGTCGGCGAGGGAAGGCCGAGGCGAAAGCCTACCTCGCCAAGCCAGAGGGGCCGTTCGCCGATCGCGCCGCACGCTTCGTAGACTCTCGAGAGCCAGAACACGAACGTGCCGCCGGCCGCCTGATCCCATTCAGCGCTCGTGTTGAGCCAGAACATGTACAGGCCGCCGGTGAAGCAGGTGAGCTCCTCCGACATCGGAAGTCCGGTGCGACAGCTCACAGCAGCCAGAGCGTGCTGGGGGCCGTCGCCAGCGAGCTCATCTAGGAAATCCAAGAAGCCCGAAGCCAGCCAGGCTCTTTCGATTTCAAGCCACAGGTCAAATACGCCGCAAATGAACTGAGCCATCTCAGGCGTCACCGGCAGCTGATTGTGGCAGGCATTAGCAGCCTCGACTATTGTCTCAACAAAGCCGCTTGAGCGCACAGCATAATCAAGGAATCGCAGAAAGCCTGCACAATACCAAGCCGGATTCATCGTGAAACCCCTTAAAAAAAATTCAAATGCCGACTTGTCCAGATTGCGACAAGGACTTCAGGGTGCCAGCCGAATTGCGCCGGCACCGAGCGCGCAAAACGCCCTGCCGCACGGCAAAAATCTGTCCCGACTGCACTCGGTCTTTCAGCAGCGAAGAGGCCCGCGCCCGCCATGCGCGCCAGAGCTGCCGGCTGGTGGGCGCCGACTTAGCAGCCTTGCGCCAGAGGGTCAAAGCAGCCGAAGCCGCCGCCGAGAAAGCACGGGTAGACGCCGCACAAGCCCGCGGCGCCCTGGCGGCCCTGCGCCGCGCCCTGCCGGGGCCGTTCACCGAACGAGTGGCCCGCTTCGGCGCCGAGCCGCTGCCGGAATTCAGCGCCGACCCACCAGCCAATGCGGCCGGCCTGTTCATGGTGCTGCGCGCGCTGTACAGCGGCGGGCCCGAGACGCTCACCTGCCAGCGCCGCGCCGGCCACTGCTTGGTGCACCTCGACAGCTGGGAGCCCTGGGCCGAGCGCGACATTTGGGCCGCCGCTGTACAGCGCGCCCGGCCGCTGCTGGCTGGGCCGCTGGCTGGGCCGCTGGCTGGGCCGCCCGCCCGCTTCACGCAGCTGCTTGATGAGAATGCGCGCCACTTTGATCAGTTCGTAAGCGCCGGGCGGATTTGCGTGAGCGACATGGTATCACTCAGCGCGCCCGCGGTGCCGCTACCCAGAGGCCGCCCAACTTAGCAGAGTCCGGCCGCCCAACTTAGCAGAGTCCGGCGGCTTTTCTTTGCTCGAATCGGCGGCCTTTCTTTGCTCGAATCGGCGGCCTTTCTTTGCTCGAATCGGCGGCCTTTCTTTGTTCGAATCGGCGGCCTTTCTTTGCTCGGCCCGGCTGCCTTTCTTTGCTCGAATCGGCGGCCTTTCTTTGCTCGAATCGGCGGCCTTTCTTTGCTCGGCCCGGCTGCCCAACTTTGTTCAGTCAAGCCGGCAAATCGAGCCGCCTTTTTTTGCTCGGTCCGGCGGCCCACCTGGCGGCACTTCTTTGCTTAGCTTGGCAGCCTTTTTTGCTCGGTCAAGCGGCCCAAAAAGCAGCTGCATCATTCACGTTCAGCCGGTGCGCGCACAGACAGGCCGAGGAAGCGCGCGAGCGCGGCCTCATCGCGCAGGCGCTTTGAGCCGGCCACCGGCCGGCGGGTAGTGCGGTCAAAGAGGCCATACTGATTGAGCAGCCAGCCGCGGGCTTTGGCATGAGCCCGCACCCGAATGTTGTAATTGTGGCTGCCGGTGTGGTGGAAAAGAGCAAAGGGCATTTCATCGGCGAATGCCAGGAACAGATCAAGCCGGTGGCGCCGAATATGGCCGCCATCAGCCAGCTCAAAATCGACCGAGCGGCGGCGTGCACCGCTCTGAACTTCGCGGCCGAATTTCAGCGAGCGGCTGGCCGAACATTCCAGGCCGGCCAACAGCCCGGGCCGGCCGCGCAGGCGCGCCGGCAGCACGATCAAGATGTCTACGTCTTTGGACAGCGCGCGGCCGCGGCGTGCGCTGCCGGCCAGCAGCACATCACCGAATTCCGACACTTTGCGACCCGCGAGTTTGAGGCAGCGCCGGAGCACGCCGGCCACCTGATGAGACCGTGCATTGGGAATGCGTCTCATATACAACAAAAAGAAAGCGCTGAATTAGGCGTCGCAAATTTCATCGAGCATCGCTTGGGTAGAGTCGATCTCTGCAGCGGGCGCGGCGGCAGCAGCGGGCGCAGCGGCAGCAGCGGCAGCAGCGGGCGCATCGGCGAGCATGTCTTCGCCGAACATGCCCACGATTTCATCAAGTGTAGCAGTATTGGCCGCACGCACGGGCGCCTTGACGATCAGGGTGGTGATCTCGGCCGGCATGCTGCAGCCGAAGCCCGACAAGCAGACCGAATCAAGGCTCAGCTGGCCCATGTGAACCGAGCCGCCAGGCAGCAGCTTATGGGCATTGTCGAAACAGAAGGGCGTCTCGGTGCCGGTCTTGGGGTCGACAGCAGCCAGCGGCTCACAGTCTTTGCGCCCCTGGCTGTTGGTGAAAGTGCGCGTGGCATCACGCAGCAGCGCCTTGATAGGCATGCCGGTGTTTTTGTCGCACTTGATTTTGGCCCGCAAGATCGGGTCGGGGCAGACCTCACCGCGGCGCGCGTTGCTGGCGCCGCTGAACTTGACCTGCACGAGCTTGCAGATCTTGCTGTTCTTGATGAAGATGTTGCCGGCGGGATCGGCCGCCACTTCGCTGTCGGCATACGTTATGCGGCCAGCGGCAATGTGCGCCTTGATTTCATGCGCGAAGAACTTGTCGAGGCACATAGCTATGTGCACCAGCTCTTCGCGCTTCTCGCCGCGGTCAGTCACGTTGCCCTTGTCATCAAGCTTCATATCGGGCCAGAGGTTGAAAGACACGACCGGATCCGATGTGCGCGCCTGGCGCACGCCCCAGCCTTTCTGGCTGCGGTGCGCGTTGCTCTCATCGAGATCAGAGCCGGCCACCGGCACGACACCACCGCCCTGTTTGGCATTGGCGAACACGATGCGCAGAGGCGCCTTCACGCCGGCACAGTCAGTGCCGAACAGATTGCCCCAGGCGTTGCCGCTCTTATCCAGCCGAGGCGATTTGAAGTCGAGCTTCAGCTCGAAGACGGACTTGTAAAACTCATCGCCCGCTTTTTCAGCGGCCTCACAAGCTTGGGCAATCGCCTGAGCGCGGAAAGGAGCGGATTTAGCAGCCATTGTCAAAGATATATTGTCTGGAATTTGCAGGTTTCGGATCGGAATAAGCCGGGCGCTGGCTTCAATTTTAATACGCCCGATGCAGGCGATCCAATTGAGCGCACAGATTTTTATTGCACAAGATACGGCATGGCGAAACAGCACTGCCGACTTTCAAACTGGCTTGAAGGTACAAAGCACGCCGACTGGCTCGAGGTGCTCGACAGCCTCTGCATGCTCGGCATGCTGGGCAACCACCGCACGCCGGCCACTCTGGTGCTGCCCACAGCAGCCGTTCAGAAAAAGCTGCTCGCCATGATCAATGCAGGCAAGAGCGATGATGCAATCCCGATCGTGAAAACTTACATCCTGTATGGCGGGCTGAACTCAGGCAGCGAATTCAAAGAAGCCGGCTGCAAAGCGAATTTCGCGCTCGAGGTTGACAAAGCCGGCCCGGCCGAAGTCACGCTCAAGAATGGCGCCGTGCTCAAAAAGTCTAAGACTTTTCGCCCGACCAAAGAAAACCTGTCGCGCGTCTGGGAAATGGAGTCCGGCGAAATGCCGGCCGAGGGCAAGCCATACAAACGCCCGCCGATCGCCCGAGTGAAAGGCGGCAGCGCTATCGCCGGCTCGACTTTCCGGCTTGAGGTATACAAAGACATCCAAAACCGGACGCTCGGCCTGAGCGGCGATGCGCTCCTGCCCTGCTACATTGACAGCGTGGTCAGTCTGCTTGACTGTTTGAGCGAATGCCGCGCCGATTTCCGCGAAACAATTTTGCCGCTGCTTGATGCAAACCCCATTACCACATTCTTTCTGCTGGTTGAACCCGCCAAGGGCATGGTGTCGGGCCCCAACAGCAACGATTACGTCGTGAGCGAAAGCGAAATGAAGCAATGGCGCAACGTGTACAACGTCAGCACGCCCGGCCGCCGCTATACCGAATACCTGGACCGCTCCCCGCAAGCTGATGCCTGCGCCACACTCAAGGCGACTTTAACCGATGCTGAAACGGTATCGGTGATGCTGGGCACCAAAGTGAGCGATGCATATGCGGCAAAATATAGACAGGCCGCGCCGAAAAAGCTCTGGCAGGATCTGTTGCGGCTGATGATCAACAACAACCCTGACGCACATGAAATTCACGAAATTTCTATGATGTGTATGCCGGGCAACGATTATCAGGCCGAAGTCACTCTATTCAGCAGCCCCTCTAACCTGACTGACGTGAATCCGAGCTGCCGGATCGATTCCCTGCTCACGTTCATTCGTTCGCCTTACTGTTTCTTCCCATCAGGAAAAGACTCGCAAAAAATTGCTAGCGTGCAGGCCGTGACCGGTCAAGAAGTCCCCGACCGGGTTGCGCTGTTTATCCGCAGAAACCAAGCGGCCGTCAGACGCATGCTGGAAGAGCAGGCTCAATAATAGTGGGCCATCACTTCACCGGTGGCAAGCCGCGTGCGGCAGCAGTCGCGCCGCACGCCCAGCGCTTCGAAAACGTCACTCATGTCGAGCTCGAAGCAGGGGTGGCTGGCACCGGGCAGGCTGCCAGCCGCCGTGCCACCGCTTTTTTCGAGCCGGGCGGCGATCAGCCGGCGGCGGGCCTCAACAAACAGGCCAGCGTAACAGTCAACTGACAGGCCGCAGAAGCAGACCACCGGGTGGCGCATGATTGTTTGCGCCACCAGCTTCAATCGGCAATTGAAGCCGGCTTTTTTAGAAATCATGGCGGTGCGAGTTTATTTCAGCAGCCACAGCAAATGCGCGAGCGCCAATGTCACGGAAGGCGGCGGCGGCCGGCCGGCGCTTGACCTCACGCTGCCCTGCTGGCAGGAAGCCGGCGCGGCCGAAATCATCGAACACCTCGGCGGTGAATGCACGCTGGTGTTGCGCATCGCGCGCGCCTTTGCAGCCGATTGGCGCGCGGCCGGCAAGGGCGGCCCAAAAGTCGAGTGCATCGAACGGCCCGAACCAATCACCGATGAAATTTGGGCGGCCGTGTGCGCGTTCATCTTCAGCAAGTCGGTGCACAAGCTGCAAGCCCGGGCCGCCCGGCCGCGCCCGATGGAGCCGCTGCTCGAGGAGCCCGATTTTCCGCTGCGCCGCTCTGCGCCGATCGCGATCCCGAAACAAATTCTTCGCCGAGAGCCACAAGCGCGCCAGCAGCTCAGCAACACGGCTCTCAGAATTCTCGACGCGCTCAAGCCGCGCATGCTCAATGTGCCCCCACCTAACTTTGCTCTAAATTCGCCCAAGGCAATCAAAAGCCAGCGCAACTACATTATTGCCGTGTACGGCTATGACAAGCAGGTGGCTTCCAGCGTCATAGATGAAGTTCGCACCGAATTGCACGAGCAGGCGTGCAAGGCGCATGGATATGCAGCATAGTATGCCGCACAAACGTTTGCAGCTGCTGGTGCCAGTTGCGCAAATGAAGCCGCCGCATTTTTTTGCGCAATTATTCCACAACAGAAATGTTTTTGTGTGATGCGGCCACCAGACTCAACAGAAAAAAGCCCGGATATCATATCATGGGGGCCGCAACTTCCATGGCTCAGCATGCTCATGAGCATGCACAACGTGCGACCGATGCCGTTGGCAATATGGCCGGCAAAGTCGATGCGCTCAATGCCCACAAAGACCTGATCGTGGGCCATTATCAAGCCGCCCTCAAGGCGCACCCGGGCTATAAAGCTGCCGTTACCGGTGGCGGCGTGCCGACTTTCTTCAATGGCGGCGCCGAAGACGAAGCCGATCCGGTGGAAGACCTGCGCGACTATGCTTATTCCAGAGCCGCTAAAGTCAAGGAAGAAATTGTGCGCGGCATCGCACGCGCCGTGTCCGATCAGAAGACCATGGGTTTCAAGGTTGACCCCGAAGCCGACCTCACGGAAGTGGCGCGCCAGTTGCGTGCCGCGCTGCCCTCGGATGGCCAGGGCTTTGATGGCGACGCCAAAAAACACGAAGCGATTTGCAAGGTGGTGGCGCGCGCACTCAATGACCAGTTCACGCCCGGCGCCGATGCCCATTCGCGCCTGATTGACACATCGGCATCGCCCGAAGTAATTTGCCGCCAGGCGTTCGATTACATCCATTCGCTGAGCACCGAAACCCACAGCGAGCTGCTCGAAGTCAAGGCCGCCGTGTCAAATGCAATTCGCGACCTCAAATCATTTGGCGCGATGAAAGCTCGCCTGGTTGAGAAATTTACCGAAAAAGTTAACGAATCGGCTGATGACAGCGTCCGCGGCGAGCTCGGCATTTACCTCGAAGCGCTCAAGCGGCTGCTGGCTGAAAGCGACCGCACTCTGCTGATGCTCGAAAACTATTTCAATGCCGTTATCGCGCCGGCCGACATCGAGCTGGCCGCCGCGCTGTCCGACAAGAAGGGCTCGGTGTACAAGGCGCTCAAGCGCAACAACATGCTCCCGAGCGAATATGGCGAGAGCTCCGAAATTGCGCAGGTGCTCTTTGGGCTCGGCAGCCTGGCCTCGGTCGCGGCCAAAGCCCATGTGGCGCTCGAGAAAGTCGGGCTAGGCGTTAAAGAATTTGCCGGCATGTCGACGATCCGTGAGCTCAAAGAAAAACTCAGTTCCGGCCCCGAAGATTATAAAGACATCGGGGCCGTGAGCAAGGCCGCCAATTTGCTTGAGTCGCTGTTTGATGACCGCAGCAAAATCGCCGATGCCATCAAAGAGCTGCCCGTAGATTCTTTCAAGAAAGTGGGCGCCGCTGAAGACAAAGACACCGACCTCGGCCGCAAAATCAAGAAGCGTCATGCCGAACGCAAACTGGTGCTCAAGCGCTACCTCGATATCAACCGGCGCGAATACGCCGCGCTCAACAAAGCGATCGATGAACTCGGCCCCCACATCGGCAGGGGCCTGCCAGCCGAAGGCCTTGATGATCTGGCCGATGCGCTCGGCCGGCTCGGCCAAGTCAAGACCACGCAAGTCGACCTCAGCATGATCGGCTTCTACACCACGGCGCGCGCGCGCGAGCAGAAAGCCATGTTCTTGGCCCATCTGCGCGGCGTCGTGCAGGCGATCGCGGCGCTGCCGGCTGGTGCCGAGCCGCTGGGCCGCATCACGGCCGCGATCGAAGCCGTGATTAAGAACATCGATTATTACAGTGGTTATGTCGAGAAAAAATTTGGCGGTAATGATGATCCAGTCGAGGGCGGCACCGACTGGTCCGATAACACGCCCTACACCGGCGGCGCCGAACTCACGCTCGACACATTGGGCCTGCCCGAAATGTCGCGCTCTTCGGTGGACCTCCAGACCGCAATCGACCGGCTCAAGTATTTCATCTATTCATCCAAAATTCGCAACAACCTGAATGACAACAAAGAAGAAGTTGACACATACGGCAGCAAGTATGAAAAGATTCTCGGCGATGCTGCCGCCGGGCGCATCCAGCAGCTCGAAAGAGAAGAAGAGACAATTTTAGAGCCCGGGGCCCCAACTGTTGACCGCATCGGCGACAAACCGCTGGCCGCTGATGCCGTTCGATTGGCTCTGTACGAAGCGACTGTTTCGGTTATCAAGAAAGAATATAAAGTGAAAAAGTCTTTCTATCGCACGATTCAGGCGATCGACATTTACATGAAACAGTTTTCCAATGACCTGAGCGCCAACCCCAGCGACGTGGCCGACATCCGTCGCCAGTTGAGCGAAATCCAGATCAGCAGTGACTGGTTTACCGAGGCCACCGGCGACAATTTGGCGCGGACTTTTGATCTCGCGAGCGTGTATGACAGCCAAATCAGTTTTACTGATCAAGATCATTATTATTTGGCTGTCAAAGAAGCAGTGGACAATAGATACAAAATTTCCGAAATGGCCGTTAAATCGATTAACGCCGAAAAGCTTTCAGATCAGATCCACAAGACTTTCAAGACTTTCCAGGCTCTGCGTAACCTGATTAACATTTTCGCTCGGCTTGGTTCAAGATTTGGCGGCGCCGATTTGCGCCGCAGCAGTTTCATGACGCCGACCCAAATGTACCGGTCGCTGATCGAGTATCTCGAGGCCAGCGCTTTATCATCCCGTCTCAAAAAAGTTCCTGTTGTCGCTCCGGCACATGCCCCACCCCCTGTCGCTCCCCTCGTGGGAGTAAATTACACTCTGAATGGCGTGGTGGTTAACGATAACCTCGGGGCACATTTTGTTTACATGACGCCATGTGTTGATGACCCCACATCGTGTTTCGTCAACCGCTGGAAAATGGAACAGAACTTCTTTCAGATCGCCATCAAGGCGATGTGCGCCAAAGTGATGGTGGTGCTGGGCGTGTACAGCATGTTCGAGCAGCCCAAGCCGGCCTACAGCCTCACGTCGACCCGCATGTACATCGGCGGTGCCGAAGCGGTCGAGATCCTGCCCGAAGCAACCGAACTGTATTTCCGTTTGCCGCGTCTGGCGGAATTCTATTTCGAGCTTTTCAAGTTCGATGAAACCAGCACCGAGGCCAAGCAGGTGTCGATGTTGCCCGAGGTCGAGGGCGTATACTCGGGCTTAATTTCGCAGGTCTTCGTGCGGTCTGCTCAAGTGGCGCCCACCGGCAGCTACAGCGAGGCCGACACGTGTGCCCTGATTCACGAAATCAACAAAGTGTACCGGTTCCACAGCAAAGAAGACCCGGCCGAAGCCTGCCACAAAGCGATGCACGGCCTGGTCGCTGAAGTCAACCGGCGTTATGGTGTGGTCAAAAAGACCGAGTGGTCTAAATTCCAGAAGCTGCTTGGCGAAGTGCGCAGCCTCGAGAACATGGGCAATGCTGATGGGGTCAATGACATCGGCATCCTGCCCGGCGAAGTCGGCGAAGAATCATCCGGCGCCGAACGGCTGGCGCCCTCCGACCGCTACACGCTCGGCAAGGGCGATGGGGACCTGACGACGCGGCCCGGTGAATACGACCTGGAAGATCCCGGCGATGCTGGCTCAATGTGGAATCTGATTCGCAGCTTCCGCACGCGGCTTTCAACGCTTGTGCGCAATGCCAAGCCCGAGCTCGACAAAAAAGTCTCTTATGATACTTTGATTGACAATGCCCGTACCAAGATCCAGATCGCGACGAGCCTCGAGGAAAAAACCAAGGTCGTTATGGGGCTTATCCAGGGCTCCAACGCGGTCGCCACATCGGACCAGATTCAGAGCCTGATGTTTCACGAGACGGTTATTGTCGGACTCAATTCGCTCAGCGCGGTTTATTCAGAGCTCAACGAATTCCGCGCTAAACTTGTTGAGTTTGATGTTGCAGCCGTCCATGACGTTTTCATCGAGATGTGCAAAGAATTCAAAGCCTCACCTGCTGATGCCCCTGAGCCCACTATTCCCAATCTCACTGCAGCTTGTATCGCAAAGAAAGTTGGCGTCGATCGATCTGCTGCACCCCCCGCCATATACTGTCTTGAAAATCAAGCCATTGCGCTGTTTGACGTAGACAACCGAGTATTTGGCCAGTGGAATGCCACCCCCGCGATGGGCGAGCTTGCAGCTGCTGGAGGCAAAGTCAGAGGCGCTGGAACACTTGCTGAAATTTTGGACTGGTTAAACAATGGAGGAGTTGCGGGTGCAAATGTCGGCACGTTTGCAGACACGACCGAGGAAGATTACGAGATCGTATTTAGGTATCTCGCTGACAACCGGCTAATTTACTCGAACTTACTTGACACCCTGTATGAGCTCAGCGGCGATTTCAGCGGTTTGGTGAAAATCACATATCCCGGGAACGCAGACCTCAAAGTCCGTCTGGATTTCAGCGGCCTGCGTGAAAAGGTCGAATCGACTCTAACAGATGTGCGAGGATTTATTGAACAATTTCGCCCGCATTTTACTAAAGAGATTATCGCCCGCTATGAAGATGCCAGCAACGTAGGCAGCCTGTTTTGGCTTGAAGAAAACCTGGTCGACAAAATGCTCAAGGGTTTCACCGATTCAGGCGGCCGCCGCAGCGATAACAACCTGACGCTCGATGATCTGAGCGCCCGGGTCAATGCGATCGTGATTCACCTCACCAAAAAATATAATCGCCATCTCACCAACCTGCGATTTGATGTAGCCGCTGTAACAGCTACAGCAGCTGTCGTAACTCACCACGATGCACCCGCAAAGGGCGATCCATTCTTCGTTGAAGAAGCAACAACCGTTGAATACGGAGCACTTTATGCCGAAAAAGTCTTTTGGGCTCTTGATTCTGTAGAGCTGGGCATGCAGATAGCAAATCCAATTTTGACACTTAATACGCTCGCCCCGCTCATTACGCGCCCCATGATTGCCGGCGGCCCTGCCGTTCCCCCGCCAATCACAAACTCTGTAGCGGCTCCACTTGTTCCCGATGCAATTACTCATAGAAATGTGCTCTACACAACCGACGGCAATTTCTCTACCCAAAACACCCCCAAATCCATGATCTTTGCTTTCAATCAGCTCATCGCAATGTTTATCGCGCAATTCTATGACAGCAGTTCGGGCAAAGTGTACCAAGGTCTCCTCGACCCATTCGCAAATGGAAGTTTTAGCCAGAGCGTAATGGTGGACGGATTTTCGCAATCTGATGTTAATGAGCCAGCTGAACATTTTGGGTTGCGCGGAGATCCCCGGGGCAATGCGATCCTGCTCAGCAGCCTGACTTTCATTCTGCGCCGCATCATGAAAGACGTGACCAATCAAGGCGTCAGCCAGCACCTGCTGTCTACGCTGGCTGATGTGCCCATCTACATGAAAGAAAACATGCGTGCGGCCCTGCCGATTTACCACAAAATGTTTAAGATGCTTGCTGAGCGCGGTGAAATGCTGAAAGAATTTAGCCATCGCACCAAAACCAACTTGCACCGCTACAGAGCTTACGATATAGTTCGTAACGAAGTATCTATGGCAAGAGAGGTAGGATTTATGGCCCGCACTAACCTTCAGATATTTACTGGGTCAATTGCTTACGCAACCCCGATAAACACATCTATAACTTTGGGCATCGATGTTACAGCGCACCCCCCCAACAGCTTTCAAGTCGATGTTAGCAACCGGCTCATCACTTTCCCGACAACCGAAGAAGAATCGCGGGCCTCGATTGTCGAAGTGATCGATGGAATCCGCGATGGCTGCTACACCATGATCACGATCTGCGAAAAAGTCTTGCGGGAGCTGGCTGATGAGCCCCAGTTCTTTGAGACCGCACAGGACTCGATCCAGCAATACCGCGACCGTACAGGCAAAGATCAGTTTGCGCCGCCCAGTCTGCTCACCCACATGCTCAACGCGGACGTTGAGCGCCGGCTGCCCAATCGCGCCAACAACAGCGGCGCTTTCCGTTTCCTGTATGGCACTCGCGGCGTGTTAGCCCCTAACGGCGAAATTAGTTTGAGCGTTATGCCGGGGGCCGCAACAATCCTGACCGAGTTCAACCAGAACAGCAAAACCCAGATTGACAAAAAGAAGTTTGAGAAATTTGTGGCAGACAATTACACACTGGTTCGTTATCTCATCAACAACAACTACCGCAAATTTCTGCGAGACAATCAACACAGAGATGCAGCGGCAGCTGCAGCGCTAGAAGCGCGCATAGCTGCGGCAAGGAGTGCTAACTATGGCGACATCACAAACTACTTTCTGGCCCCGGGCAAAGAAAGTATCGCGACCGCGCTGGAAACGATCGAATCTAGCTTCCAGGATGAAAAAATTGCTGACATTGTTGCACGAGTTGGTGCCGGCGACGGCAATCAGTTAGGCGGAGGCCGCCGAATTGAAATTATTGCCAACCTGATTGACATGAACATCATGCCGGTAAACCCCCATGCTTTCATGCGGTCAGCACCACTTGCCAATTTGTATAATGCGGCGTTCACGTTTGATGAAATGGTCTGCGAGTTCTTTGGAATGAGCGGAGAAGCCGTTGAGCGAGTCAATTTATCCGATTTACTTGCCAATGGACCCAAAACTGCTAAAGAGACATTTGTCAAACTTCTTGTGCAGCCATATGCTGCCGTGCACAATGTGCATTACGGTGCAAACAGCATGCACATGGGAGCCCAGGGCTCGGTTGCCCGGATTGCTCGAGGCGAAGATGGGCTTGCTTTAGGGCGGCCCAAATTTATTAGCGATCAACTTTGGAACAAAGCTCTCTTTGGTTCTATTTACCCGGCCGCTTATCTGTATGATGAGAACGGCCCATCGGGCAGATCAAGAACCGGTATTGATTTCAGCACTCGCGGCAATGCTGCAAAGTACCTTTCAACTCTAATGAGTGTTAAACTGTTGCAGTTAGATACAGATCGGTTGTTTACTGTTCTTGTGGTTCTCGCAACTAATAACTTAGCTGGAGGCTCCATAGTTACTGATCTTGTAAACCCAATTAACACGGCAGTTGTAGAATTTATGGAAATACAGCCTAGCGTAACATCGGGTGCCCCCACTGGACCTATGCTGGCAGTATTACGCGATCTTGACGTGGATACAAATACTGGTCCAAATTCTCTGCTTGATCTAATAACTGGAGGAACTTGGCAAGCGGAACTTGTTGCTGATTATTCGCCTGAAGTAATGGCATATTTAGCAGCAATTGCAGATCTGTTAGATAGTACAATAGGCCATATACAAGATGGAATCTTTACTACTGCAAGAAATTTTGCTGATTATGGTTATAGACCCCGAGCCAATCGTCCTAACTTAGCAGACACAAAGGCATTTGTAGAAACCCAAGCATTGACAATTGCTGGTGGAGGTCCGGTAACGTTAGCACACAGAATACAAGCTGTAACTCTTGATGCCAACCTAAGAACCCATAGCTGGTTCCTACCTGCAGTCCTTTACGGTATCTCAAGCAGAGAATGGGAGTATACATCAAATGCAGCAACTATAGCAGATACTCTGAGAAGGCACGCTCTTTCCAAAGTAATCACCCGATACTTTTATCGAAAAATGCTGCAAATGGGATCTCCAGTCCAGAATGCACTCGGGAGGTTGAATGCTGTGGATCCATATATCACATCAAACCCACCAACACAATCGACTTTAAACCCATCAAGGGATGTATCTTCCAACATTTACATGACGTACATGGACAAAGAAGGAAATCGAACACAAAGCCGAGAATTTGTGCGTAGTGTAGACATGGGCTCAAGACTCAAGGTTCTAGAAAAGCTAGGCAAAAGCCGATTCGACACAAGCCTTGTACGCAACATGTGGATGATAACCAACCTGCAGCGCGTGGTGCGCGCCAAGCTCAACAAAGAAATGGCGCAGCAGAGAATGGTGCTAGTGAAGGGCGACAACTTGGTCAACCCCGATGTGACCGAATTCCACACCAACGAGGTGTACGGAGACCGTGAGTACGGTCTCTAAGCCGCACAGCGGTTCTTTTTGGACCCACTAAATACCCCCAATGCCGAAAATCCTTGTGCGGCTTCCAAGTTGGTGCGGCGCGCAGAACGCGAGCGCCCTGACAACCCTTGACCTGATCGCACGAGACGCCTGGGGCCAGCAGTGGCTCGACGCTCAGCCCGGCCGCAAGCGCGTGCGCTGCCGCGGCGGCGAATGGCTGTTCACGGTCAAACTGGCAGCGTGGGCGCGCCCCCGGGTGCTGGCCGGCCTCGAGCGGCAGGCGGCTCAAGAAGTGTGGGCCACAATTGTAGCGGCCCCCTATAGGATTCCCGGCCGCGACACAGTAATCACCGGCACGGCATTCAGCTTGACCAAAATCGAACCCGTTGATAATGATTCCGCTGAAACTGGCAGGGCTGCCTGAGCAGTTCGGCCTAGCCAATTTAGGCGCCTCCTGCCATTTCAATGCGCTGCTGCAAGCGCTGGCAAGCTGTCCGGCATTCCTCGATGCGGCCGAGCAGCTGGATGGCACGGCCACGGCGCGCGCGCTGGCCGAGTTCGCCCGCGCGGCGCGTCGCCCGGCGGCCCGCCCCGGCGCCGAGACCGCCGCGCTGTTCGCGGCGCTGCTTGGCGACATCCGGCTGCGCCGGCCGCGCACGCGCTATGGCCGCGGCCAGCAGAGCGCCACCGAAGGCCTGGCGCTGCTGCTCGAAATGTGCGAGCCGCCCGATGAGAGCGGGCCGGTCGGCCGGCTGTTTGAGTTCGAGCAGCTGGCACAGGTGGTGTGCGCCTGCGGCAAGCGCGGCTCGCCGGCGCGTGACACCTGCCGGCAGTATGAATTCTTTCACCACGCCGGCACGCCCATGAAGCCCCAAGAGTTTTCGGAAAAAATGCGCTTTCATTCAGAGCCGCTCAGCGGCCACGCCTGCGCGGCGTGCGGCAGCGACATCGCGACCCGCTATTACAACCTGACCAAGGCCCCTCAGATTCTGGCCGTGGTGTTCGATCAATACCGCGGCCACAAAAAGCGGTATTTTCCCACGCGGTTCACGCTTGGCGGCCGTTATGAGTATGCGGCCGTGGCCCAGATCGAGCACGGAGGTTCCCTGCACGGCGGCCATTACTGGGCCACGGCCCTGCGCCGCGAACCGGCCGGCCTCCGAGTCAGCCGGCTCGATGACACGCACGTGGGCGCCGGCGAAATCGGCCCGGCCGCTACGGTGTACGTGGTTTTCTACCATTTCCGGCGGCTCACTCAATAAAGCAATTTGCTTTTGCTCAAGTAAGCGTGGTGATCATCTTCACCGATTTCGGTAACCTGCATAGCGCTGGCTCGCTGGGGCACCGGCCGAGCCTTGAAGCCGCCGTGGCCGGTGCGCGGCATTGACATCACGGTCGCCTCAGACATGTCGCCGAAATTGAACACGCGAGCCGAAAACGGCGCTGCTTCATCAGCCCATTTGGCCTGCTGGGTGAAAGCTGCAGCATCCACCGATTGCTCGAGAATCATGCGCCCCCAGTCTTGGCTCTGCTGCGGCGTGACCTGAGCATCAAATGTCTGACCGGCATCTTCATAAGCCTGGGGAGCCATCGTGCCCTGGCAGCGTGGGTCGCAGTGCGACCAGGCGCCGCTTTCGGCTTCAGCCAAAAGGCCGGCTGACACTGCATTGGTCCGCGCCTTGAGCTTGGCATCGGGCCGGAAAGCGCCCAGGGGGCTGGCGCTCGGAGAAGAACTCGCCATTTTTTCGGGCGCGGCTGTGTTCCAGAAAGCGGCATAGAAAATTAGCGCAAGCAGGATCACGATGAGAGCCGCGATCAACAAATCCATGGCGTATTAAAGACAAAAAAATGCGCGGCTCATTGTCGCGCTGCGCCGAATTGGCTGCGCGATCAGAGAGTAGCCAGCCCCGCAGCCAGCGCGCGGTCCCAGCGCCGGGCGGCCAGGGCGGCGCCCAGGTCAAGCAGGGCGGCCTCAATGGCGGCCGCGGCTGCCAGGTCCTCAGGCCGCGGCGCGAAATCTAGGGCCGGTGCTGAGCCGGCGCGGGCGCGTCCCACGGCTGCCTGGATGGCTGCATCAAGCCGGAGCGCCGAAGGGCGCGCAGCGGCGCACGCCCTTTCGAGCGTGCCGCGTGCCGCGTGCTCTATGTCAGCTAGCCGCCGCCGGAAGTCTGCGCGGCCGGCCGCTTGGGCCGCTTGGGAACGCGCCTCGGCCAAAGAGGCGCCCAGGTTGCACGCCATGGCGGCGAAATCGGCCGGCACGGGATCGAGCTGCAGCGCGATCAGGTCAGCGCGCTCACTAAGATCGGCCGCGGCCTGTTCGCCGAGCAGCAACTCGTAGCCGCCGCCACGGGGCCCGGGCGCAAACACGCTGGCCGCATCTCCCAGCGCATCAGCTGCTTCGGCTGCTACACCCCGAAAGATTTTCTTGAAACGCCGCAAGTCGGCTCCGGTGGCCGCTTGGCTTTCAACCAGCCCGCCCACGAACGCGGTGAGGTGTTTGACGGCGGCCTTCTGCGAGGCCGCATCATCATCTTCGCCGGCAGCCGGAAAGGCGAAATTGATGAACCGGGCGCACAGGCCGACCGCATAATGAATCAGGTAATAGCGCACATCGACTTTGAGCCCGAGCGCTTTGACTGCCTGCACGTACTCCATTTTGTCGCCGGTCTTGATTGGCCGCCGGTAGCCGCGCAGGTCAACCGAATTGGCCACCTCAACCAGCAGATAGCTGAATCGGTCACCGGCTTCGGGCTCTTCATAAAGCAGGCCCGCGGCTGAGCGGCCGGCCGCTAAGGCCGCAGAATTTTCAGCCTGCTGCTCTTCATGGCGCAGCCGCATGCGCGCCATAAAGCGCTGCACCGACTTGTTGTCTTTGTTGGGCTTCCAAGCAGCCGATTTGATGAAATCTTCAAGCGCCCATTCAGAATCGGGCGTGCCGAAATCGCGGCAGGCTTTTTCCAGCACGCGCTCCACGATAGTCTGCAGGCCCGGCCGATGGCCCGGCGGCCGCAGGCGCGTGGCCTCCCACATGCAGCGGTAGCCGATCTTGCGCGTGAGTTCGGTCTGGCCCTGTTTGACCACATCGATGCCACGCACGAACAGCTTGGATGCATCGGGAATGTTGAAATTCACCACTTCCATGTGCGGCACGCCGAAGTATTTCTTTTTGCCGGTCAGCACAACCGGGAACAGGACTTCCTCATAAGCCATCTTGAGAATGTTGGTGCCGTTGTCAGCAGCCAGATGGGCATTGACGCGCTTCTGGATGTCGGCCATCACGCGCATGGTGGTGAGCACCTTGGATTCGCACAGCGCCAAATAGGGCGCGGCCAGCGCCTCGGGCGTGTCGGGCAGGCCGGCGATGGCTTCGCGATAAGCGGCCTCGGCCTCAGCATATACATCCGGCGGGCAGGTGAGGTAAGCCGAATCGGTGTCACCGTATTTCACTCCGAAGCCGGCTGCCTCAACAAACCTGATCGCCAGCATCAGGTTGGCCTTGCCGGCAGATGTGATGCCGCCGGCCAGTTCAAGCATGAACAGCGGCGAGGTGCTCTGGCCGGCGACCCCATAGAATGTGTTCATAAACACTTTGACGGCTTTCTGTTTAGCATCCAGGGAGTCGCGCTCAAATGCCATGAGCTCAAGCTCGCTCTCGAAAGCATGCAGAGGCTCTTTGGCCGCCGCGCAGTGCTTGCTCAGCATCTCGGTGAAGCCATTGGTCTCGGCCGCAATGGCGGCCTCGGCGGCGGCCAAGAAGAGCGTGCCCGATGCCTGCCAATCGCCCAGAAACTTTTCAGCGAGCTCAAGAATGCGCTCAAAGCGCCCCAGTTTGGCCTTGAGCGCATTGCGCGTGAGCTTGAGCTCGGCCAGCGCCCGGCAGTACAGGCCGCGCTTGGCCGGGTCATTGCCGTGGCGCACGAACCAGCCGCGCACCGTGCGCGCGCCGAACTCGAATTCGACGCGGTGGATTTGTTCCCCGGCAAGCTCAAGTTCACGTGCGGCGGCCTCGCTTTCCAGCGCCCGATCGGGTGACAGGTTGTACGCCTGAATCAGTGCCGGATACAGCGATGAGAAATCGAGACCGGTCACCGGCAGGTCTTCTTCGAGCCCCTTAATGGGCTGCACCACATATGCGCCGGGGTATTTGCCTTCGAGCAGAACGTCATTGCGCTGGCTGGTGATCAGCACATTGTCCTGCTCGCCGTAAGCGCCCACCATGTTGAGCACGCGTCCGCCGTCAGCGTGAAACAGAGAGCCCATGAGCGTGGTGAAAGAGAAGTTCGCCATTTCGCGCCGGTTGGCCAGCACATTGCGCGCCACCAGCAATTCCTGGCAGCGGCGTGCATCGATGATGCAGTAGCCAGCCACATCACGCATTTCGGCGGCGGCGGCCACTGCCGCCTCGGGCGTGGCCGCCGCGCGCGACCGTTCATAGCGCCGAAACATTTCGAGATATGGCATGTCGGCTTTGCCGCCGAGCCGGCACTTGTTGAGGAACCAGGCCAAAGAAGTTTTTTCGGCCTTGGGGTAAAGCCGCATGAAGCACACGCGCGAGTCAACCGGCAGCCAGCCCGGAAATTTCGGGTACTTGATTTCGTGCATGCGTTCGGCCGAAATTTTTACGAATCGGTGCGTCTGCCAGCGCCGAGCCATGAAATCGCCCCCCGAGATGTGGCTCCAGGGCCGCGCGCTCATGAGCTGCTCAAAGTCATTGAGCAGATCAGCCTGGCGCGCTTTCTCAACGAGAAACGGCCAATCGAAACCGAAATCATTGAAACCGGTAATCGCATCGGGCGCCCAGGCACGCACTAAGCGCGCGAAAGCGGTCAGCAAACTCGCCTGCGCCGAATTGTTGGGGCGCGGCATGCCCGCACCGGCGCGGCAGAGCACGGTGAGCCAGTCAGCCGATTCTGCGCTCGCGCAAGTGGTGAGGCAGACCTGAGAGAGCGGCTCGGCTTCGGAACGCCAGTGGGCGGTCGCGCACAGCATGAAGATCACGTCCTCGGCATGCTCGGGCGCCGCGATGCGCGACCGATCGGGCGAATAGGTCTCGATGTCCAGCGTCATCACCAAAGTGCGGTCGCGCGCAAAGTTGGCTCGAGCCAGCAGTTCGGCTTTCTTGGAATTGGCATCGGATCGATCCAGCGGATCGGCCACCGAGGCCAGATCTTCGATCGACACGCGCATCACGTGCTCGCAGTGGGGGGTGCGCGGCTCGGGCGTGCCGGGCCCGGGCGCACCGGCCTCGCCACGGCGCCACCGAAACCGCCGCGCCTCCAGCCAGCCGGCAAACGGCAGCCGCCAGCGCCGGCCGACCAAGTGAAAGTAGGTGCGGTCATCACTGGCGGTCTCATATTTGCGCTGCTCGCCATCGGCAGCGGTGTAGCTGGCGCCCTGAATAGCCGACAGAGCCGCGCGCCGATCAGCCAGCGTGCGATAAAACAGCCGCACTTTGGGCGCGGCCTCGCGCCGAAACATTTTGAGCGGAAAGGCGGCGCCGATTTCAGTGGCCAGCGGCGCCGCTTTTCCGAAGCTGCTCAGCAGCGGTATCATGGCGGTCGCCTCCTGGCCGGCCGGCACCCACACATCAAAATACACCGGCACATCTTCAACCACCAGCAGCGCTTTGGAGCCATCAAGCAGCGCGCCATACAAGAACAGCCGGTAAGTGAGCTGGCCGCGCACAAACTCATTGTCCTCGTACACATCGCTGGGCATGAAATGTATCAGCTCACCGGCCGCCAGCATGCGGCCCACGCCGCCATGCAGTTTGGCATCGCGCCGTGCGAAATCGGCACGGGTTGGGAGTCCCGCAAAGGGGCTTAAATCCGGTGGGCCGTCAGGCCGAACGTATTCTCCAGCCATTTTTCACGGCTCCTAGCCTTCAATCGGCACCGTCGCGATCCGCGGATCGAGCAGCGGATTGTGGTCGATCACCAGGCCGCAATACAGATGAGGCCGCTGCGTGAAATCGACCGGTGCCAATATGCCGCCATCGCGTGCTTCGGCCAGCAGAAATTTAAAGGCCGACCAAAATTCGGGTGGGTGCTGGCGCACGTCCACGCCGAGGTGAGCCAGTTCATGGAAAGCCACGAACGCGAGCAGCTCAATGTCGTGCACGTCGTGCAGTTCGGGGTGCCCTGAACCAAGAGGGTTTTTTTCGCGCAGACACATTGCCAGCTGCTGCCCTTTGCCGATCGTGTAAGCGGTGTCGCCATGAAAGTTGAGCGGCGAATTCTCAAACACCGAATCGGAATTGTAGCGCTCCAAAATTCGCCGCGCGATGTCGCCGCGCGCGCCGGGCCGCACGGCCCACAGCCGCCGCAGCCGCCGCATCAGCAAAATGCAGCGCGCGTGCACGGCGGCCAGCGCATTGGCCGCGCCGCGCCGGTCGCGGTGCGCCGGGTGCACGCGGTAGGCGCGGCCATCGGCAGCCAGCACCCAGATGCCGCGCAGCCCCGAATAGACCCAGAGCCGCCAAGCCACAAGCGCCAGCAGCAAAATAAGCAAGCCATATAGCAGGGACGGCGCCATATAATAATGGCAAACCCTTATGCCCGCCGCCCTTTCCAGGTGACGCTGGCCGCTGGCGCCGGCCGATTTGGTCACACGGTTTATTTTCTCGGCTCGTCCGCGGCCGTGCAAGCGGCCGGCCGCGCCAAACGCACGGCAGCTGACAGCAAAACGCTCGCGGCTTTTGAGCCCGGCTGGGAAACCAAAACCGGCGGCGCCGAGCCGCTCACGCTTGGCGAATTCGGCGGCCTAGATGATTTCAATGATGAGGAAGCGCTGCTGGCCGATGAGCTTGAGCCGGTGGGCCGCGCGGCCGAACGGCCGGCCGCCGCTGGCTTCCACCTCAAGTACAGCGAATTCAGCATGTTCCCTGAGGATTCACTTGCTGATGTGAAAAACAAAATCGAACTGGCGACTGGCGTGCCGGCCTACCGCCAGCACCTGCGGCTGGGCGCGGCCGGCGCCTACCGGGTCGAGGGCGTGCACCAGCCCGACATAGCTGATTATGGTCGCGAAGAGGGCTTCTTCCTGCACGAGCTGGCGATCGACCGTCGGTTCGCGGCCGCGCTGCAGGCCGGCGAGGCGCGCATCCAGGCGCTCGATGAGCTCGAGACGCTGGCCGGCCTGGGCTGTCCGCCGGCGGCCAAAGTATATGACCTAGAAGAATTTCTCGGGCCGCAGCGTGCGGCCCTGGCCGCGGCCGCCGAGGATGCACAGCAGAGCGACCTGCTCTACTATGGCTTCGTGGCCAAGTACTGGCCGCAGCTGTCGCACGCGGCCTTCCTCGATTACTTGCGCGGCGGCTTGACGCCCGAGGCCCACCCCGGCTTGCTGCCTGAGCCCGGCGCACTGGCCGCGCGCTATCTGGCTGAACGCAAGCTGCTCTGCCGCGCGTACAGCCAGCAGCCCAAGCTGCTCAAAAAGTTCGGCATGCAGTTTGCCGTGACTGTGTCGACGGCCCACGTGACGCCAGCCGCGCCGGTGCCGCTCACGGTGCGCAACCTGTTTGACTTGTTCGCCACCAGCATCAACGTGCCGGCCGTGTCGGCGCGCTTTGAGCTGGCCGAGCTCGGCCAGCGGGTGCGAGCCGCCAAATTTCACTGCTCAGCAGCGGTCGGCGGCCACGAAGATGCAGCCGACATCCGGCGCGCGGCCCAGCGCAATGACGTATCGGAATCGGTGACCTTCGTGGTGCGAATCGCGCCGCCGCCGCCGGGCATGTGGGCGCGCGGCCGCGCGCGCCTGGCGGTGGTGACGGTGCGCGCCGAGGGCTGCTACAGCGTCGAGTCGCGCTGGCCCGAAAGCTCCAAGCTCAGCCCGGCCGATGTGCAGGCGCGGCTGGACAGCCTGCTGGCACCGCTGCTGGCTGAAGTGAACGGCTTCGGCGCGGCGGTGTTTCCGCGCGGCGGCGCGCTGACCCCGCCGGGCGAAGATGCGCGGCTCGATGGACTGACCGCGGCCTTCTACTGGCCGCGCGCGCTCACCGAGGATGGCTTCCGCGCGGTCAAACGGCTTTGGCGTGAACATGAAGCGGCCGGCCTGGTGCGGATCCGCGGCCTGCAGCAGCTCGGCATCTTCCCGATGGAATTCCGCAAGGGCGTGCGCGGCCGGCCCGGCGGCGACTATTCTTACCTGGCGAGCGAAGAGGCCGCCGAGCGCTGGGAGGCGGCCCACGGCGGCCTGCCGCTGCGGCTGCAGGCGCGGCTTGGCGACGTGCGCGTCGAGGTTGAGCGCGCGCGCGAAGAAGATCTCAGCCGGATCTGGGCGTACTTCATTGCCGCGCTCGAGGAATTTGCCGCCGCCGGCACGGGCGTGCTGCCGGCCGGCCAGCGCACCGAAAACGCCGGCGGCCGGTTGCGCGCGCTGCAAGAATCGGACCCCGAACTATTTGACATCCGCCGGCACGATGCCGGCGCGGCCGTGTATTCGGTGCTGTGCCAGAACCCGCGGCCGCCCACGGCCTATAGTGAGGCCGATGCCGGCACACTCAAAGCGGCCCAGCGCGCTCGCCTCACCAAGTACTGGAATTTTACCACCGGTGAGCCGGCTTATTTCGATTGCCCAAGCCGCAAATTTCCGCACTTGAGCTTTCTCGAAGGCCGCCACCCGCTAGGCTATTGCCTGCCCTGCTGCCAGAAGACGCGCGCGCTGCCGGGCTCACGCCGTGAGCAGGTCAATCTCAGTTGCGTGGAAGATGGGGAGGAGGCGCCGCCGACGGCCGGCGATTCGCGCCACCTGCTGGCTTACGGCAAGCGCGTGGCCGCCGGGCGCCGTTCGGCCGCGCCGCCGGCTCTGGCTGGCCTGTTGCCCAGCGCCGAACTGATTGGCTGCCGCCAGCGGTCAGCGGCCGGGCCCGAGGGCGGCCTGTTCTTTGCACTGGCCGTGGCGTGCGGCGAAGATTTTCTGCAAAAAATTGCCACCGAGGCTGCGCGCGAGCCAGAGGGCCGCGAATTCGGCGCTGCCCTGCTGGAAACTTTTGGCCGCAACGGCGATGCGCCGACCCTGCTCAGCCCCGGCGGCCGGCTGGCCGACTGGCGCGTGCGGCTGGAAGAGCTCGTCGCACGGCTGTACCGCGTGCGGCTGATCGTGACCGAAGACTCAGCGGGCGATGGGCGCGCGTGCGATGCGGCGGCCGGCCCGGCCGCGCTGGCCGCGCTGCGAGAGACGGCCGGCGAGGGCTTCGTGCTGGTGCACCGGGTCGGCGGGCGGCGCGGCGGCTTTTATCCGGTGCACGCCGGCGGCTTCATTTACGGCGCCCGTTCCGAAGCGGTCGAGATGTTCGCCACGGCGTTTGGGGTTGGCCGCGGCGAAATGATCGCGCTGCGGCGGTCGCCAGTGGCCGTGGTCCAGTGCGCGATCCGCAAGTCGGAGTTTTCGGTGCACAGCCGGCTGGCCACGGAGCGCGGCCTGGTTTACGCCGTGCTACTGCAGAGTGCCAAGAGCAGCGGGCTCGTGTACGTGCCGCTTGAACTCAGTCCGGCGCGGCCCGATGGGCTGCCGCTCACTTTTGGGCCGCGTCCACTTGATGTTAAATTTCCCAAGGCATTGCTTGATCGATATATGCAAATCACGGCCGGCTGCCGGGGGCTGGCCACGGTCAGCGCCAGCCGCGAGCTCGCGTTCGCGGGGCGCGCCGTGGGGTTCATCCATGCCGGCCATTACTTCTTTCACGATGCCGGCCGCGCGGCCGGCGCCAGCGCGCTCGAGCTGCCGCTTGCGCCTGAACAGATCTGCCGGCTGGCTCCGGCGGCCAGCTGTGCGACCGGGCGGTCGGCGCGCCGCGAACTGCTGCGCCAGAATGGCTACCGGCTGTTCGTGGCCGTGTTCAGCGCCGCCGTGCTGGCTGAGCGCGACACGAAACTGCGCGCCAAAATTGCGGCCGCCTCCGTTCAGGAATTTGCCGCACTGCCGGTAGGCGCAGCCGATCGCGAACGGCTGGATGCACCGGCCCAGCGCGCCGAACTGCTCGATGCGGCCGGGCCGAGCTTTGGCTTCGATGCGCTCAGCCTCTGGCGGCTGGCCGGCGCCGAAGCCAGCGCGCGGCTGGGCGAAGTCAAGACCTTTATGCGCCGCGCGCTGGATGCAGCGCCGGCCGCCAAACTGGCCAACGTGTTCGGCGCGCAGGCGCCAGCCGTGAGCGGCGATGCGGCCGAACTGCTGGAGGTCGCCGGCGTGAGCGATTTCGCCACTTACTGTGAACTGCTGTCAGCTGAAATCGGCTTGCGGCCGGCCAGCCTGCTTGAGCCGGCCGGCGTGCTGGAAGCGCTTGAATTTGAGCGGCGCCCGGGCGAAAGCATTGAACTGAGTTTTGAGGCCACCGTCTTTGGCGACCTTGCATAATGGATTCGCAGGCCGTCGGCGGTGCGGCGCCCGCAACATATGGCCTAAAAAATTTGGTGCTGCTTTTCGTTCTGTTCCTGGTTGCCGTCAGCGATTTGGCGCTGCACAACTTGCTGGCCTTCGTGCCCGGTGCGCTCGAGGGGCGCGCCGCCACCGACCGCGGCGTGGCGGCCCAGGGCGTGCTGCTGGTGATCCTGTTTGCGCTGTCGAACTTCCTGATCGATGAAGGCCTGGTCTGAGCCGGCTCATGCATCCGGCGCCGGCAAATGGGCCCGCACGGCCGGCGTCTCGCGCACCACGCGCGCAAAGAATTCTCGCACCCGCCGGCCGACTTCCTTGCTCGGCGCGCCCAGCAGATTGACCTTGCCCCGCAGAAATATTTTTGCGAGCAGCGGTTTGTCTTTGCCGGGAATGTCAAATCGCACCTCGACGTGCGCTGAACTGCCGGCCGGCGCCGCGCGGCGCACCACATAGGGCGGCTCGGCGGCCGCCGTGACGGCCGCGGCAAATTGCGCGAGGTCGAACACTTCACGTGGCGCCGAGGGAATCAGCGCGAACTTGAAGTTGATCATCAGCGGGCGCCCGGCGCTGAGCTCAACCGGCGGGCTGTCAGCCGGCCGCTGATTATTCAGCAGCGCCACCAGCTGAGCGAGCGCCCAATTCGCATCGGCGAAATCGGGGTGGCGGGCGCCCGTCACCTGCACCACGCCGCTCTGGGGAAAGAAATTTATGTTGTACAGCCGCGGGCCGGGACGTCCCACCGTTTCGCCGACTTCGGCCTGGAGTTCATCAGCCTCGGCGCTGCCGCTGAGCTCGATCAGCGGACTGATCGAGCTGTTGAGACAGGTTCCGTTGCCCTCAGGCAGCCGGCGGCGCCGGCCTGCCAGCGCGGGCGCCGGCGGCCGCGGGACTTTCACCAGGCTCTCATATCCGGCCAGCGCTTTAGCGTGGAAATTGCAATTGAGCGCCACGACCGGATGGGCCAGCTGCAGCCGGCTCGCCAGGCTTTCATGGCTCTCGCTCGGCAGCTGCACGTGGGCTGCATACGTGCAGGTGAACATCTTGAGTTCGGTGAATTCTTGCTCGGCCTGAACTCTGGCGGCCTGAATTTCTGCGGCGGCCTGAATTTCTGCGGCGGCCTGAATTTCTGCGGCAGCCTGAACTTCAGCGGCAGCCATGTTAATTGAAGCCGCTTGCCGATTCAATCATGGCGCGGCCCTTGCTCAAACTTCCTGAGGGGGTGACATATGAGGGCGTGGAAAATCTCGGCGACCTGTTTGAAGCGCGGCTGGGCGTGGGCGAAGAGCCGTTGCCGGCCGTGCTTTATGAGCCGCTGCCCGATCAGTTCCGCGGGCTCGACAGCTGGCCGCTGCGCACCAATTTGCGCTGCTGGAATTGCACATTCTCTTTCCAGGGCGCGCCGGTGTTCATTCCGCGCAGCATGGTGAGGGCGCCGCGCGAAGTGCACGATGGTGATGCCGGTGACAGCGTGACTTTTGGGGTCCGCGGCGTGACCTGCTCATTCAACTGTGCGGCCGCCTGGATCGATGAGCGGGCGCTGCTGGCCGCCCGGCCCGAACTGCGCGAAAACTTGTTCCATCTTTATTTCGTCTTCACCGGGGAGCGCACTGCTGCTATCAAGGCCGCGCCGGCCTTCACCCGCTTGAAGGCTTTCGGCGGCGATCTCAGCGAGCCCGATTATCTCCGGCTTATTACATCACTCGACCCCAAATTCGGCCGAATCGATTTTCAGGTGGCCGCACGCACTCGGCCGCCTGGCCGCACGGCCTGGGGTATCGGTGCGGCGGCTGCCGCGCAACCTGCCGCCGCTGAGCCTGTCGCCGCTGCGCAGCCTGTCGCCGCTGCGCAGCCTGCCGCGCAACCTGCCGCGCAACCTGCCGCCGCTGCGCAGCCTGCCGCCGCTGCGCAGCCTGCCGCCGCTGCGCAGCAGGCTGCAGATGACTTCATTAACGACATCATGAAACTGCTCTGAAGGCCAGCTTTTTTTTCGCGAGCATTTGGATCCCGGCGCCGCGCCGATATGGCGGCCCGAGCCACACAGTATCAGACGGCTGGGCGCGACACGGCCCCGCGCCTGGATGGCGCCAACCTAATTGCCCTCACTTCCCTGATGAACCCCGGCAGCGTCAACCAGACTTTTCGCGCTGAGCAGCTGGAGCAGGCCGAATTTGAAATCATGGGACGCGCTGGGGAGGCCGCCGAAGACCCAGCGGCCAGCCACCGGCGCGCCTGCGATGCGCTCGCGCAGGAACTCGGCCTGGGCCGCGGCCCCGCATCTTCGGTGCGGAGTTCGCCGGCGCAGCTGACCGCGGCCAGCCCGCTGTCATCGGCCACATCCGGTTCGCCCGATGGCTCTGAATACGGCTCGGCGGCCAGCTCAGCCGCCAGCCGAGCTGGCGGCTCAGAAGCGGCCTCGGCCGCGGCCAGCCTATTGAGCGAGCGCGAAATCCGCGGTGTGCTGAGCGACATGGAGGGCCGGCTGGGCATCAGCCTGAGCGAGGACAAACTGGTGCGCCCCCGGGTGCGCGACGTGCCCGGCCTGGGCGGCGCGCCCCGCCGGGCGGCACCGCCGCCTGATGACCTGACCGAAAAACGCCACCACGTTGAATCGATTCTCGATGATCTGCACCGCGGCAGCCGCACCGCGATCGGCGTGGAGCGCGAGCGCGAGCGCGATTCCAAGGCCAACAAGCTTGAACACATCGGCCAGCTCCGCCTGGCGCTTGATGATGCCGGCCTGGACACGTCGGCCGTCGCATCGCCCGATCAGAATTCGCCAATGGAAAAAATCGATGAAGTTCTTTTCTTGCTCCAGCTCAAAAACGACCGCATCCGCTGTTCGATGCTGGCCGAGGAAGTGCTGGTGGGCGCCGCCGAGGGCCTGGCGATGGTATTTGACGGCACGCGCGAACTGCCGCTGCTGGGCGTCAAACTCGATTACCGCGGATACCCGGGGACCGTGAGCGCCAAGGTCAACCGCATGCGCCATGAGACCGGCATGATCGTGAGCCAGGTGCTCAAAGACAGCAACGCCGGGCCGCTCACCCGCATCATGATGGAACTCATTCCGTCGCTGGTTATGTACCCCTACCAGCAATTTCGCCAGAAGAGCAGCCGCGGGCTCGAAAAAGAGCAGGGCTTTCGGCGGGTGCCCGATGCCTCTGATGCCTATCGCGACATTCGGCGCAGGGATTCCGCGCCCAGAAGTCTTGATGACATTTAATAATAGCGATGGCCGGTTATGAAGCCGACTATTTTGGCGATGAGGGCATTGACCCCTGGTATTCCTCGCATGCCGAACATGAGGCTCTCGCGCCAAAGCTGCCGGTCTTTTACTGCCAGCCGCCGGCTCATCATTCGCCGGCTCATCATTCGCCGGCTCGCTATTTGCGGCCGGCCAGCCCGGCGGCCAGCAGCCAGGAAGGCTTTTCGATCACATTCACCTCGGCCGAAATGCAGCTCTTGCTTATCGTTTTGCTGATTTGGGTTGGCATTTTGCTTATCAAACTCACCAGCCAGCTGTCTTTCTCCACGCTGGTCGCCGTTGGCGATATGCAGGCCGCGCCGGCTGCGCCGGCTGCGCCTGTCACCGGGGGCGCGCCGCCTGTCACCCGGGGCGCACCAGCCGATGAAACAGATTGCGGCTGCGACGGCTAGATCGGCTTCTGGCAGACCAGCTGAGCCGGCGGCAGCCGGCCGGTCTCCCGGAAGGCCGCCACTTCGACCGGGTCTTCTAGCCGGCAGCCGAACACGACTGCTTTCATCGCCTGCACCTCTTCGCGGCTGATCACGGCCTCCCAGGCCACGTGCAGCATCCAGATGGTGCGCGCCTGTTCGCCGGCGCCATTTTCCAGCGTGGTCAGCGAAACTTCGAAGCCGCGGCCCTTGAGATTCTCGATCACTTTGCTGTACACCAGCAGCTGCTGGTCGCAGACGTCCAGGCCCGCCAGGGCGAATTCGCGCGGCAGTTCATAGTCGACCAAGTTCACTCCCCACTGGCGTGGCGCCGCCTGCAATTTTTCATCCACATCTTTGAGCAGCTCGGCGACCTTGGACTGCACAAGGCTGCCCGACACGCCGCGGCGGCTGAGCGTTTTGGCCGTGAGAGCCATTTGCTTTTTAGCCCTCGCTCAAATTAGAGTCAGGTTTGCGGCTGTATCATGTTGTCACTGCTGATGGGCGAAGAGATTTTCATTTAAGCCCTCTCACGAGTACATACCCTTATAAAGGGGGCCACCTAAAGACTTCAATTCGCGATTGAAGAAAAAAAGCGGCAGCGTGTTGGAGGCAAGTGAGCTCACAACATCATGATAAGCGACGAGCTATTTCGTGCCCAAAGAAATGGCAGACTCGATGTCTACATAGTCGGCGATCCAAACTTTTTGTGCCCGCAAATTGGAGACAAGTGAGTTTACAACAGCATGCCGCTTGAGCCGCAGCCTGTTGTGCATACGCAGCTCGTAACCAAATACGGGCAAATGATGGGCGGCGTGATGTTCTTTTAACCGCTCGCTCGAGCACAACTTTCTTCAAACAAGCGGGTCCTAAACTACAAGCTAAACACGCCTCCTAGCTTGAGATCTTAGAATACCTCAAGCCGGAAGCGCTTCAAAAACTGCCCATGTGCTTCTAGAGCCGATCTGCACTGAAACCCCTGATTTTTTGCACAAGTAATTTTTTCACATAAAAAAAAATTTGCTAATATACCACCGAACACCATGTCGACAGGTGGAGTGTTCAAAATCATTGCAAATGACGGCAAGCCCGATCGTCTGCTGGTGGCAACCGCCTACCTAAACCAGCGCCTCAGCGATGTGATGTGCGCGCGCCAGCGCAAGGGCATGGACCCCACTCCCACGCTGATGGACATTGAGGCCACCCACATCCTCCACGTCAACGCCCACTTCAAGCCGTTTGCCGCGATCGGATTCGAGTACAACAAAGTGCGCGCCCAATCAGGTCAAGCCGATTTGTCATCCAGCGGCACAATCACATTCAGCATCCCGCAGTTCGGTGACTTCTTCCACGACATGGTCGCCCGCCAGGTGCTCGGTGCCGCCTGGTCCAACCTGCAGACCGCCCCCAACCGCGGTCTGGGCGGCGCCGCCCGCCAGACGGCAACGTCTTATGGCAACATGACGAGCGTGTTTCCTGCCGATGGCGAAAACTGGGGGGTGAATGCAGCTGCCAATGCGACCTATAGCCTGGTCGATGCTTTCGGCCAGCCCGTGGCCGAGGGCACTCCCTACCGCAACATGGTGCGCTGGTGCGAATTTCCCGGCGAGCGGCTTTACCACAAGGTCGACATGGCCGTCAATGGCAACCCCCTGGATGAATACTGGACCGACACCGTGAACATGCTCCGCAAGTTCACTATCGGCGCCGACAAACTTCACGGCTACAAACAGCTGGTCGGCCAAGAAACCGAGCTCGTCGGCTATGGTGGGCCTCGAGCCTGCCCCCTTGTCGATGCCAATGTCTCGCCCACTCTGCCGCTCAACAGTGGACCCCATGGGCCAGCCGGGCCCGTGCTTGGTTCCAAGGAGAACGTGGGCCAGACTCCCGCTGAGTTCATGTCTTCCCATTTGGGCGGAAATTTTGCTAGCAATCAATGGACAAACAATGAGACCAACACCGGCGCTCAGCGCACGCCCGGAGCGATCGGCATCGGCCCCAACGTGGCCAGCCCTTATGCGCATGTGAACCGGCTCAAGTTTACCGCCGTTGATGGGCCCCAGACGCCCAAGTACTGGCAGCCCCCGATGGAAATCTGGAACCGGCTCTGGTTCTGGTTCAACCGCGACGTGCGGCTGTCCGTGCCCTCGGTGTCGATTCCTTACGGCCAGCGGTTCGTCAACTGCAAGCTTGACGTGCAGACCAACCTGCTGTTCGAATACCCCGGAATTTTCGTGCGCCAGGATCTGATCAACGATCATGTCGTGCCAGCCCCCCCGGCAGTTGTCGGTGAAAATGACACCCGTACCGTTACTTACCGGCCTTATTTCCAGCCCGGCAATCTCAATGCCGTCACGATCTCGCCGCCCGAGCTGTATGTCAACAACATTTTCGTGAACCCCGAGGTCCACGACATTTACATCCGCCGCATCGGTTTCTCGCTGATCCGCGTGTACCGTCGCCACATCCAGAACAAGACCCAGGGCGGCACCGATCAGGAGCTGCTGTCGGGACTTAAGTGGCCCATTGAGTACATGTTTGTTGGATTCCGCCCCCAGTGGAATCAGAGTCCCAACAATCCCAACCAGCCGCGTGACTGGCACCGGTTCGGCGCCACGTTCAATTCGGTCTGCGAACTGTTCCAGCAGTCATCGCACCACAACACCAGTTCTGAGGCCGCCGTGCGAGCATCTGTCGCTGCACTGGTCGCCGCCGGCGCCGCAGCGCCCGATAATGAGGCGATCGGTACCGCGCTCACAGCTCAGGGTATTGATGAAGCTCGCCAGCATGATTCATTCATCGGCCAGATTATTCCCGATGAATTTATCGTCGAGCGTCCCGTTGTGGAAAACATGAGCCTGACCGCTCACGGCATCAACATCCACGATGCCTTCCCCCAGCAGTTCTTCAGCTCTTACAACCCCATGCATTTTGGCAACTCAAATATTGTGGTGCCTGATGATCCCGGAGTTATGATGATCAACTTCTCGGTGCTGCCCGGCTGCTACCAGCCCGGCGGATACCTCAATGTGTCGCGCGCGCGCGAACTGTACCTCGGCTGGAACACCCTGTACTCCGGACCCAATACTACCACCGTGTCTGTCGTCATTGCTGTGGCCATCAATTTCCTGCTCATTAGTGATGGTTCTGCCGTCTTGCGTTATTCGACTTAATGTTTCTTGTCTGTATGTGTTAGATGTAGCAATTTTTCGGCCTTGGCGCTGATTGAATTACAAAAACGGGGCCTAGTTCGCCATGATGACGTGCGATGTTTGTGGCAATTCCTGCCTGAAAAATTTGGCTCAATTTGAGGGGCCCGTGCCGCCGCCCGTGCTCTGCATGGCCGACTGCCCCGGCAGCGATCTGCGCCGGCTGCTCGATTACGCCGATTCGGATTATTCGCTGCTGGCCTGGCATGCCTTTCAGCTGCTGAAAGCCGTTGATGCTGATGTGGCCAGCGCCTTTGAGCGCATGCATGAGCGCCGCTGGCGCACGCTGTTGATCGAAGGCCATGACGCCAATTACGTCATGGAAAACCTGTCGGTTGATCTGCACATCAAGGCTCTGCAGCCGCAGTGCTTTGCTTGCGGCGAAACTGAGCGCGAAAAACTCAGCAATTTTGAGCGCATTGACAGCTACTGGATCCGTTATGCTTACTGGCATGGTGATGACAGCCACGTGATTCTTTGCCGTAAAGCTTGCCGAGCCGGCCCGGACGTTGAAGCCCGTCTCAAGAAACTGGTGAACCGTTACTTCTTTCAGCCCGATGATTGTGAAAAAGTCGAGAACTCATCCAGCCCCGCCAACATGCTGCCCGAGTCCAGCTGCCAGGCATTCAGCTTGCTAAAGGCCTTGAATCCGGATCTGGCTGATCGAATGAACCGTAATCGCATGCAAGACAACTGTGACGCGATTCCGGAATTTGCTGGTGAATTTACCGACTACCTTCCACGCAATGACAAGCCAATGGAATTCCAGATCTTGAAATACGAGCCGTATTCCACGGGCTGCATATTGTGCGAAGCCAAAGAAGACCTGGAGAGCTTTGAGGGGCTCAATGAGCCGACCATGCTTTGCAAAGAACCGTGCAACACTCTTGAGCCGAAACGACTTTCCGGCATCGTCTCGTTTATCATGTCTCTCGGCGAAATCTCTTCCCCGCTTGCGCGCCGGCTTCTGAGCCGCTACAGTGCGCTGGTCCCGGATGATGACACCGCCGTGGAAGACTTCGCCTGCCTGTTTGCCGTAATGGCCTAGAAAATGAATTCTCTTTTTTGATCCTATCTGCTACAATGGCAGGAGTGTGTTGCGCCGTGTGCAAAGAGACCCGCTCAGAAATGCTCACTGTTCTCGATGAGACTGTGATGTGCATCGCGGCTTGCCGCAATGAGATTGACCTTCCAGCGTTGCTGCTTTTGGCCGATTCTTCTCACTGGCTCACAGCTTGGCAGGCGCAGCGCCAGCTGGAAAACTATGACCGCGATCTCGCTTTTAGCTTTGGGCGCATGCAAGCCGCGCGCGGCCTGCGCAGCAACAGCTACAGCGACTTCAACGAAATTTACGGGGTTCAGCTCACGGCCCTCAAACCGCACTGCTATGCTTGCGGTGCGCTTGAGCCGAGCACCGAGCACAAAATTTGCGGCGATTATCCGCTGCATTTGTGCGCCGATGCCTGCGCCCCTGCGAGCTTTCCGCTCTTCATTGATGCGGACACAATCATCTACCGCCTGAACCATATCGCGTACAACAATGAGTGGTTTCAGATCCTGGATCAGGCAATTCGCGATCACGCGACTTTGCTGCACAATGCGATCAGCCCAGAAAAGCTCTCCGTTCGGATTGACGTTGTGCGCGATAGGCCTATTGAGATGGCCGACTTCCTGGCCAACACATTGCGCCGCCCCCTCATGTTTGCACAGGGCTGCTTGATCTGCGGCGAACCTGACACGATCCTGTGCGAATCGGCTGTGCGCGATGAGCCTAGCCCGATTTGCAGAAAACCGTGTTCTGCTCTGCGCGCATGCATTGGCGATTCGGACATCCAGAATCGCCGCACCTACTTGGCGCTGATGGAGGGCAGCCATGACTCGCCTCTGGCACAAAAAATCGGCCATTGTGAATACGTCGAGACCTTTGGCAAATACTTGAAGCCGGCGGTGCCGCTGGAATTCAATGATGCCTGCGCCGCCTGCGGTGAAAAAGAACGCCCCCTGACCGTGTACGTCACTTGCACATTGTGTTATGACCGCTGCGCAAACCGGGAGCCCGGCACGCTTCAGCGCCTGAAGTCTCTCATCGTGCACGAAAATTGCGACTTCGTCACCGACCACGCCAATTATCTCTTGCAGGCGTCCATCGCTGACAGCCTCTTGCAAGATGGCAATAAAATTTGCCTCACTCTGTACGTTGCCAGCCTGCGCACCCGTATTCCGGTGTGCCTGGCCTGCGGCGAAACGCGCCGCTCGCGCTTGACGCGCCTCGCCAACTTCCACGAGGCCTACTACCGTACTCTCTTCTGGATGGACGAAAATCCCGCTCCGATGACACACTCGGTGATTTGCATGCGGGCCTGTGAGGGAGCTCATCCTGCCAAAATCGAGATGCTCAAGTATCTGTGCGAAGTTCGCCACATTGTCTGCGACGAAGATTATGAAATCGTCGCTCCGATTCAGCAACAGGCTTTCACTTTGCTCGCGCAGCTTGACCCATACCACGCCCAGCTGGTCATTGACCAGCGCGAAAACGATCAGAGCGGAAGCGTCGTGTCTGTTTTGGGCACCGGCTGGGAGCCCAATCTCATTCCCCTGGCGCCCAGCGAATCGGCGCACCCACGGCCCTAAAATTTGCGCCGCTGGGTTTGGTGAGGCAGGGTCGGCCGCCAGGTAATTTCAGGCAGCCGGTTGCAAATGTCGCGCCACTCCAGGTCGTTGCTGCTCAGCGTCTCCTCGCCCTGCAGGTGGATGAAGCGCAGCATCGCCCGATCGGGATCATCTTTTTCAAGAATGGCATCATAAATTTTGTAAATGTAATAGGGATAATAATTGCGGTTGGCACGTGCCCGGCAGATCTGTTCGCGGATTTCGATCGCCTTGGAAAACAGCGCCTCGCCGCGGGTGCGCTTGGCCTCTGACAGCGGCGGCGGCCCACGTCCGGTAAGTTTTTTGATAACCAGCGACACGTTCTGATTGAGAGAAGTGAGTTTGAGTTCACGCAGCATGCCGCGCACATCCTCAACTGTAATCATCTGCAAAATACGGCCCTGGCGGTGCAGGCGCGCCCGCAAAGCGGCCAGGGTTTTTTCGCCGCGCGTGTTGTCGGGATCGCCCCGGCTGCCGAGCTCGGTGTCGGGCTCCAGAGCGAGAATGCGATCCATCCAGAAAGCGTAATGGCGGTTGGGGTTGAAGCATCCCGATTTTGCTTTCTGACCATCTTGAGCATAAAATTGCGAATCTTCGAACACGGCGCCATACAGGCCAAACACGCGCCGGCAGCCGGGGCACACGGCCTCGGACCGGTCGGGGTCAACCACGGTGCCGAGCCCGCAGTCGGGACAGCTGTTGACCTCGGTGCCCTCGATCAGGTCTTTCTCGCGCCGGCTGCGCTCGGCCTGGGTGTCGAGCAGCCGAACGGCCTCGCGCGCAAACCGGCCGCCGGCGGCCGCATCGGCCAGCGCACGTGCCAGCAGAAAGGTCTTCTGGATATAGCCGCCCGAGTATAGGGCGCGCTTAAGGTCGGCGCTGAGCGCCCCCGGCGTGCCCCATGCGCACGGCGTGCCCCCCCGTGCGCCGCCGGCCACGTCGAGCGCAAATTCCAGCCGGAGCTCAGCCAGCCGGTCGGCCACGGCGCGCGCAGCTGGATTGCGCCCCATTTTTTCGGCCAGAGCATTCACGGCACCAAAATCCGCACTCATTTCGCGGATGAGGGCCTCCATTTCGCACGCAACCGGCGGTCCAAGAGCGCGTTGGATTGGAGCGGCGCGCGCCGCCAATACGATGGCCGAATTTGCCGCCTTGGTGCAGGGAATCAAAGACCATCCCGAGACTTTCGATAATGTCTGCGAAAACATGTCGTTAGATGAGTTGCAGCAGATGGCCAAAGAACTCAACCCTTATCTCAAGATCGCCGGGCCCAAACATGATCCCGCCAAGCCGCGTGTCGCGATGGCCTGTTTCACCAATTGCCGCGAAGAATACATGCGCAAATTTATTACCACGGCCGTGGCCGGCTTTCTGTTTCGCATGGCCGATGAGCACGCGCCCGAGCCCGAGGTGCGGCGCTGGCGCAGCAAGGCGGCCGCCAAGATCGAGGCCAAGCAGCCATTCACATTTGAAGAACTGCAGATGCGCCATGCCGCGATCGGTGACCTGATCGCGCTTTATGGTGAGGCCGAGGCTGAGGCGGCCGCCGCGCTCAAGGAGAGCGAAAAATACAAAGACAGCGACATGGTTTTCAGCGAGCAAGAAATGCGCGATGCGTATGCTGCTGAGCCTGCTGCTGAGCCTGCTGCCGAGCCTGCCGCCGAGCCTGCCGCCGAGCCTGCCGCCGAGACGGCCGCCGAGCCTGCCGCCGAGACGACCGCCGAGCCTGCCGCCGAGCCTGCCGCCGAGACGGCCGCCGCCGAGCCTGCCGCCGAGACGACCGGCACCGAGCCCAAGGGGGGCCGAGTGAAAGCAGCCATGGAAAAATACAAAAAGCTGATGGAAGCCCAGACATATGCAGCCGACCGCGCGGCCGGCCTGCTGTGGAGCACGTCAATGGAGTTGCGCGGCCTGGGCGCCGAGGCCGACCGCCGCATCGAGAGCACCGAAGCGGCGGCGCTCAAGTTCAGCAATAGCGGGGACGTGATCCGCAATTCGCCCGACCGCTATAAATACTTGCTGCCGCGCGGCCAGCAAGAAATGCCGCTGGTGGCAGCCCGAGCACTCGTAAAAGATTTTCTCTGCCACTATTTTGAGTTCAACCCCGATGCGCACGTGCGCAAGGCCTATGATGAAGTCGCAATCGGCAAGGCGGTTCGTGAAGAAGAAGTGGCCGGCCTGAAGGCCCGCCATCTGATTGACCCACACGACCCCGAACGCATCCCGCTGGCGGCGCTGCTGGCCAGCGACCCCGAGACCGACGTGGAGGCCGACCTGCCCCACGTGCGCAAAGCGATGGCCAGCCAGCGCGATTACAACACGCTGTGCCGCACGCTCGAAGACCCCGAACTGGCAGCGGCGGTGGCCTATGCAGCCGACCCGGCCGTGCGCGCCCGGTTCCGCCGAATTCTGTACCCCAAGGCGGCCCGGGAGAGCGCCACCGAAATTCCCCAGGACACTTTTCACCGGCTCAAATTTTACATGGAAGTGAATCACGAACAGCTCCGAGCGGCAGTGCAGACCCTGTACCACGAAAAGCCCGACCTCGATTTCATGATATCGCTGATGGAATATTTCGAGGGCAGCCCCGATCAGATCGCAACCAAAGAGAAAGAATTCCGTGACCGCAATCAGGATCAGGTAATCACGTCGATCATGTCGATCCCTTTTGGCGGCTGGACGGTGCTCACGCAGGACAGCGAGAACCGCGCCAAGGCCGACATTTACAACAGCAAATCGCAAGTGCTGAGCCGGATTCTCGACCGCCACGAAGAGGATGAAAAGCTCGGCGCCGACCTCATGCGCAAGCGCGTGCACCGCAGCAAGGCGGCCAACATTCGCAGCGACGGCCCCGACGCGCCAGGCCTGAGCGGCTACAAGGAGAGCAACCCGATGCACGGCATGACGGCGGCGATTTCCGCCGAGGACAAATTGCGGCTGGAGAAAGCCGGCGGCAACCTCAAGGCCGCCCGTGAACTCAAGGTGATCGATGCGCTGCGCGAGAAAAAGGCCGTGCTTGATGCGGCCGCAGGCAACCGCCCGCTGTCCAGCGAGGAGCAGGAAGAGCTAGCTGAATGCGTGAAAGAAATCGAGCGCGCGACCGAAATGCTGAAAGTGCCCGATGATGCGATCCAGATTGACGTGTGGACGCATGACAGCCAGGCCGATTCATTTGGGCGCACCAGTTTCTACACGAAGAGCGAAGAAATTCAGACGCCCGATCAGCTCATATACGACAAAAGCGCACGGCCGCTGGCGCCCTTCGCACAAGAGCTGCTCAACGCCGAACGCGCGGCCGATGCGGCATCCCATGAACTGCAGGCGCAGCCCCCGGCGCCCACGGCAGCTGAGCTAGACGGCTTGCTCGATGCACCCGAAATCGACTAAAAGCCGGCTCTTTTTGGACCCAAGCGCGCCGGGCATATGTTGCGCACCGAGCCCAGCGGCCATGAAGTGCCGCGCATCGAAATGGATGCCGCCATGCTGCTCCACCGCAGCATAGCAGTGTACGGCCCCTCCGGAACCGGCAAGACGGTGATCGTGAAGCACATCCTCGAGCAGCTGCGCGAGGCGGTGCCGTGCGCGATCGTGGTGTGCCCAAGTGAGCCCACCAACCGCAATTACGAGGGAATCATTTCGAGCCAGCTGATCCATTTCGCGATGGAATGGCCCGACCCCAAGCGGCCCACGCAGAGGCTCGGCGGCAAAAAGGGCGCCGAGGAATGGCTCAAGCACGTGTGGGCGCGCCAGTCGGCCTTGGCCAGCTCTTATGCGCTCGGCCGTGACCTCAAGCGGCTCAAGCGGCTCGGCCGCCACCTCAAGCCGGCCGCGCAGGCCAGCTGCACGCGCGAGCTCGGCGCGCTGGCGGCGCGCCGCCGCGAGCTCGAAGCGGCGGCCGCGCGCACTTATCGCCACAGCGAGGCGCGCCGCGAAGAGGCCGTGCAGAAAATCCGCGGCCTCACTGAAGAGGGCGAACGCAACTGCCTGCGCGCTCACCTGGTCGCCGATTACAATCAGGTCTGGCGCCAGCCGGCGCTGACCGAGGGCGACAAAGCCTGTCTCAAGAACCTCACCCTCAACCCCAACCTGGTGATCGTGTTCGATGACTGCGGGCCCGATTTATCCGAAATCAAGGGCAACAAAGTTCTCAAAAACATGCTGTTTCGCGGCCGCCACAATTACGTGACGCTGGTGTTCTGCCTGCAGGATGACACCGAATTTTCGCCGGCATTGCGCAAAAACATTTTCATCAATGTGATGGCCAGCGATCAGACGGCCAGCAGCGTGCTGGGCCGCACGGCGACCACGGCCACACAGCGGCGCGCCGTCGGCGAATACGTCGACACCGTGTTCAGCGGCGACGAGATCCACCGCAAGCTGATCTACCTGCGCGACGATCCCAGCCAGCAGCACTATTACCATTTCACCGCCTCAGAATATGCGCGGCGGCCATTTGGTTCGGTGGCCGTGCGCGAGCTCTGCGACAAAGTCGCCGGGGCGACCGGCCAGATTTCGGCCGACAACCCTTACGCGGCACGCTTCGGCCGGCAGTAAGGCCGCTTAGAGCCAAGCGGCCCGACGAAATGGGCGAGCCGATCAACCTCTACGAATTGGTGAGCTCGCATTTCGTCGATGTGTTTTGCAACGCCGTCTACACGGCGGCGCGGCGCCGCGGCGGCAGCGTGCGCGACAGCTATCTTGATGCCGTGGCCGCCTATGTGGCGACCGTGCGCAGCGACCGCCAAGCCACGCGGCGCACGCTCGATGCGGTCCACAAGTACGTGGCCGCCCACCAGCGCCGGCTCACGTACCCCGAGTTTATCGATCAGTTCGCGGCCAGTTTGCTGCCGGTCGATTATTTTGCCAGCCTGACCGTGGAACACAAAGATGAGTTCGTGGCGCGCGCCGTGGCCGACCTGGTGGCGGCGCTGGGCGCGCGCGTGACGCAGTCGGCGCAACTGCAGGCCGTGCTCACGCGCGCCGGCGTGGCCGAAACCGTGCGCGGCCTGCAGGACTACGGCGTGCAGACGCTGCAGGCGTGCAGCGCGCAGGTGCGCAATGGTATTTTGGCGCGCCAGAGCGGCATCGCGCCGGCCGATGATTCGACATCGGCGCTCGTGGCGGATCTCAAACAGGAAGTGCGCCGGCTGGCGATCGGCCAGGCCGAGGCCGAGGCCGGCCGCCGCCGCGCAGAAGAGCAGCTCGCCGCCGGCGAGGACCATTGGGCTGAAGAGCGCGCCAAATTCGAACGGTATGTGGGGCTGCTTGTGTCTGGGCCGGCCGCCGCGCCTGCTGCGCAACCTGTGCACCAGCCTGTGCACCAGCCGGTCGCTCAGCTTGCGCAACCTGTGCACCAGCCTGTGCACCAGCCGGTCGCTCAGCCGGTTGCGCAAGCTGCGCAACCGGCGCGCAACATTTCGCCAGTGGCAAGCGTGGCGAGCATAGCGAGCGCGGCAAGCGAAGGCATGGGCGGCGCGCCGCTGGCGGATCTGATTCGCGCCACCGACCTGGTCCCCGACTTAGGCGATGAGTGGGGCGAAATCGACATCGGCCAAGACAATTACAACTAAACATATGGACCTCACGAGCTCAACGACCAGCGCGGTCAGCTGGATGGCCGCCGGCCCCATCGGCGCGCTGCGCAATCCGCTGCTCGCGGCTCTGGTGGTCACCGGCCTAATGCTGCTCGTTTTTTCAAGCGTGCTGAATGTGAAAGGAACCTGGCGCCAGTACGTCAAAGCGTCACTCTATGCATACCTGGCCGCGGCCGTGGTGCTCGGGCTGCACTACTTCACGCTCCAGCGCGGCTTTACCGGCGGCGCGCAGCGCGCGGAACGCGTCCAAACATTCGATGAAATTTACGGCGGTGCTAGCAGCGGGGTCGCGCCGCCCTCTTATCATGTGCCGGTGAGGCCACATAGCGGCGCGCCGGCGCATGGCGGCACACCGCCAGCCCGGGGCTTGCCAGTTGACCTGACTCCCGTTTACACGATTCCGATGTAAAATGAATCTAGCTGACAAAACATATCTGCGGATATGGATGCCTCTGGACTTTACAGAAATTTCTGCGCCCCGGAAATTCTGCGAGCATTGCCGGAAATCCGCAAGGCCGCTCGGCTAGCTGCCAAGCGAAACAATTGGCTCTGCAGCCCATCCGAGCGCGAGGCGAAACGCAAAGACTTGCGCGATGCCCGCAAAAAAGCTGCGGCCTCTTTGCTCACATTGGCAAAATGCAAGCCCGAATCACCAACCGAGCCAGTGATCAAAATTGAGCCAATAGAAGCTCAGCCGCAGCCGCAGTAGCAGCAAATTGACTACTCAGAGAGTTTTGGCTGGATGATGAGCAATTCAAGCGGCAAACCAGGCATATGGCAGTCATTCCCCTGAAATTCTGGTTCATGATAAACGCTGAACTTTATATACCGCCATCGGTTTTTGAGTACTATAGGGCCAATCCCAGCAAAGCTCCGCAACAATTGAAGCCCACAGCAAAGAGAAAACGCACCATGCCCTGGGTAAGAAATGACGGTTTGGATTACTATGAGAGCTGTGAAGACGCTTCCGGCGAGGATGACACGCAGGTCCTAGCCCGGGGCGGCGCACCGCCGCTCAAAAAAGAAGCCGCAGAGCCGGCGCCCGCTCAGGGGCCCGCTCAGGTGCCCGACAGCCGCGGCGTGCGCCGCCTGCGCCGCCTGGCCCGGCGCCGAGAGGCCGAAGACAAAGCCCGCGCCAAATCGCCCACGCCCTCACCGCCGAGCGAACGCCAAACGGTGAGCGTCCGCAAAGCGCCTCCAGTAGAAGCCCCCGACATGAATAAACTCCGCCAGATGACTCGATTCCGAAAATAGTAGCCCAATATTTTTTGCGCTATTATAATGGGAGCGCAAGAAAGTATTGATGAAGAGGCACGGGCTCCTTTCCCCCCACACCTCACCGAACACTTTAACGGCGACCCTCCCGCCGATTCCCCATCATGGGCAAGCTATACGGAAGACCCGCTGGAAAAGAAAAAAGGCTGGGTGCCTAAATTGGCTGATGGCAAGCGCGGCCTCAAAGCATATGCGGCATCTGAGCAGCTCGCTGAACGATATGAACATCCCAAAAATGGTGACATTACTGAATTTCTGAGAGAAACCCAAACGCTCGCTCAAAAAGCCAGACAGTTTGCGGACCACTGGTGGGATCAAGCCAGCGAAAAAGAACGCGCGGTGGCTTATAAGGTGATCGAAATAGAACGCTCAATCATGTGCAGCTATTTTGTGCAGGTCGATATTTTGCACAAGGCAATGGAAAGCGGCAAATGTTACACTCTCGCTGAAATCCAGCAAGTGAAAGATGTTCTCAACATCCGGCTGGAAAGCAACAATTACAAGAACTGTTTGGTGATCCTCAACAAATCGACCTTCTTGGAGCAGCTGGATACATTGCACCTGCAGCTAAAATTGCCAAAAATTCCTTCGATGGATCTCGCCAAACCTTGGAAGCGAAAATAAATAGTATCATATGGCGCAAGCTGCAATCGAGGCTAAGCCGGAGCGCGCTCCATTGCAGCTGCTAGACCTCAAGCTGAAATACGTGGCGCTGGTGCGTGCGGAAAAAACAATTAGAAGAAAATCAGAGGCTGAAATTGACACGGCCGGCACTGAAGCCGCTTTGAGGTTTGACAGATTAACCCCAGCAGAAAAAGAAGCCTTCGATTTTATCCACGAGAACATCATTCTCCATTTCACCCTGATTAAAACGCACGTCGAAATGATCCACATATTAGCCAGCAGCTCATTTGGCCCTTCGCTGGCAGAAGTGTACGCAAAATGCCACAAAATGCTTTTGGATATGAGCACCTTAGATCGCCAGCGCTCGATTAATGCGCCGCTGCCTTATCAAGGATTTGGCGCGCAGCTACGCACCGAAGATGTAGATTAGACCAAGCCATTTTTGCCCCTATATGGCGCGCACCGGGACGACCGGCGGCATGCCGACAGCCCGTCTGCTGGAAAAGTTCGCACGCACGCCCCCGGGGCTGCTGGCGCCCTCGGGCCGCGAAGAGCGCACGGGCTGGGCGCACAAAGATTATCAAATGGGCGCACTGCTTGACCGCACACCCGACACCCCTTATCTGGCATCTGATGCCCCCCAGCAGAATGGTGCGGCATCCCGCAACCGGCTGAACATGCAGTACAACGGCTCGCGCGGCTCCACCGGCGAAATGCCGGCGCACCCGGACCTGTTCTTGGGCCACATGGGCGATGACCCCCGCGGCGCCGGCACCGATCCGAGATTCGATCGCGGCCGCGACTTCATCATGGCCAAGGCGCGTGAGCTCGAGCCGCGCTTCGGCAAGAGCGTGGGCCACGGCGACATGCAGGAAGCCGAACGGCCCTGGACAGCGCGCTCCTTACAGCGCGCGCGCGTTGAGATGCACGAGCAGGCCCGCCACCGGCTCAAAATTTTCACGCCCTCTAAAGCGGGGCGCGCGGCCGGCCTGCACGTTTACACCGGCGCGCCGGTTGACCGCCGGCGTGCGATCGGCGAAGGCGGAGAACATTTTGCCGGCACCGAGGGCGCCGGCCGTACCGGAAAGGGCCTAGGAGGGCGCGAGGGCGCCCGGCAGGGCTCCCAGAAACTCGGCAGCCGCGGCTTTGCGCGCGGCAGTCAGCAGGACACCGATTTCGGCGCGGCCGATCGGCGGCGCACGCTGGCACGCCGCAACCAATCGGTGGCCAAAGCGATGGGCCGTGAAGAGCAGGCCGCCCGGCGGCGCACGGCTCAGGCGCCGGGCGTGACGCAGTTCGGCGCCGGGCTCAAAAGCCGTGCGCCGGTCACGGCCAAGGGCCGTGAAGACAGCGGGCGAGCCGCATATGAGGCGCTCGCTGGCCACCCGTCGGCGCGCAGCGCACAGGGCTCAGCGGCCGGCCGCGGCCTGCATTCAGCCAAAGACGTGGGACGGGCGCAGCGCGGCGTATCGGCACCGGGCGCACGTGGCGATCAGCTCGCCGAAAAAATGCAGCGCCCGGGTCGGGGCCACCAGAAAACCGGCGACCGCACGGTGGCCGGCCGCCAAATCGAGACGGCCTATACGCAGGCCGCCGCTTCGGGCCTCACGGCGCATAACTATTCGGGCGCGCAGCCGCAGGTGCGCCGCTCGGACCTCAGCAGCCAAGACCTGGCGCGCGCGGCCGCTGCCGAGAGCAGCACGCGCGCCCAGTCAGGCAAAGCGCCCGATGTGCGACGCCACGATGGCGCGCTGCAAGAAGTGGCACGCGCGGGCGCCGATGAGCGCGCCAATGTGGCAGCCTCGGGGCGCGCGCGCGAATACCACGGCTACACGCAAATGGCCGGACGCGTGCACGCCACCGGCGCCGTGGCCGCGCCCGCGGTGGAGAGCGCACGGCGCGGCGCGCGATTTGGCGCCGGCAGCGCGCGCGCCGACCGGGTGACGGCCGGCGAATCTCTGCATGAAAACCTGGCCGCGGCACCGGGCCTGTTCGAATAAGCGCTCATCTTTTTGAGCCAGGCCCGCGCCCCAATGGAAATTGTCTGGCTGGCCGCAGCCGCGATCGTGGCGCTGATTCTGCTGCTGGCTTATGCCGCCGCCCGCTGCCAGAGGGCCGAACAGGAGAGCGCGGCACTGCGCCACTGGGCCGGCATCGAGCGCGCCGCCGCGCCGCCGCGCGAGCCGCCGCTCAAGGGGCTGCCGCCGAGCCTCAAGCCGCGCGGCCTGGCCGCCGCGCGCAAAGAACTGCAGGCCGTTGTGGGGCGCGCGCCGGGGCTGCCAGCGCTGGCGCTCGTTGAGCTGGCGCGCGCGGCCGGCGCGGCGCAGGGCTTGCGCATCGACGTGGGCGAGGCCGCCTGGGCGGCCGAATGGCTGCCTGAACGGCCGGCTGACAGCCTGCGCGCCGTGTGCCGCCAGGCCGATCAGCTCCGGCGCGGTTTCAGCGAACTGCTCAATGCCGATACCACGGCGCTGGCCGCGCTGGGCGCGCTCACCGGGCCCGACCGGCTGGCCGGTGCAGCGCACGCCGGCTGGCTGCTGGGCGGCGGCCCGCCCGAGCTGGCGGCGCGCGCCTGTGCCGGGGCGGCTTTCTTTGCGCGCGCCCGGGCCAAGGCATGCGGCCCGGAATTTGCCGCCGCATTTGGCAAAAGCTCGGCCCGCACCGATGTGCGCCGCGACCTTGCAGCGGCCCGCCTGAATTTTGAGCGCGCCGGTTTGTTCAACCGGTTCTGGGATGAGGCCTTCGATGAAGTGGCGGCGGCCGCCGCTTAAATCTAATCCAATATGGCGCGCATGAAAATAAGAGGGCCGGGCCTGTGGCGCGGCCTGCACCAGCGCGCGATCGGCTACCCCTGGCACGCCGATTGCGCCCGGCGCCGCGCCGAACGCCGCTGGCTGGCAGCCTCCCTGGCTGGGCTGCCTTGTGATATCTGCGCCAGGCACGCGACTGCCTTCCTGGCTGAACACCCGCCTTTGCTTGAGGGCACCACCGATTACCAGGCCTGGGTGTTCCAGTTCCACAATGCCGTGAACTCACGGCTCGGCAAACGGCTGCTGAGTTTTGCCGAATATCAGCAGCTGTATCGGGCTGAGCTCATCGCGCGTGAAGTGCACGGCGATTAGGCCCAAATTTTTTTGACATATCATGGCACCCACATTGCTCGTGCGCGGCAACCTCAAGGGCGAGCCGACCGCGGTGCCGGTCGATGCAATTTGCGCCTGGGTCCGCCGGCTGACGCCCGGGCTGGGCGGCAGCGGCAGCGGCAGCGGCGCCAAGAAGCTGGCCGACCGCGTGGCGGTGGTGCGCTCCGAAACCGGCTCGGGCAAATCGACCGTGCTGCCGGCCCACTTGTTCCGCCTGCTGCGTGATGAAAACACGCCCGCGAGCCAGAAGTACAACGGGCGCAGCGTGCTCTGCACTCAGCCGCGCGTTCTCACGGCCGTCAGCCTGGCCACCGACATGGCCGCCTCGCCGCATTACCCCGAGCTGTTCATGACTGCCGCTCAGGCCACCGTTGGCTACCAGACCGGGCCGCTCACCGAGAAACCCACGCGCGGCCTGGTGTATGCCACCGCCGGCGTTCTGCTGGCGCAGCTGCGCGGCGCAACCGATGCCGAAATTATTGATCGGTATGCTATTATCGTGATCGATGAGGCCCACGAGCGTTCGCTCGACACCGACCTCACCCTTCTGCTGCTGCGCAACTTGCTTGTGCGCAACTTGGGCAATGCACAATTGCCCTTTGTGCTGCTGGCCTCAGCAACAATTGAGGTCGAAAAATATGCCAGCTATTTTACAACCGAGGCTGTGTTCCGCGTAGTGGGCCGCCAGTTTCCGGTCGAGCGCCGTTGGCCAGAGTCGGGCACTAATGATTACGTAAAAGAAGCGGTTGCCAAAGTGCTTGAACTGGCACGCCGGCCGCTGAACGCCCCGGGCACGCCCGCGCGCGAGGACGTGCTGGTCTTCTTGCCGGGCCTGGGCGAAATTCGCAAAGTCAAGACGCTGCTGCTGGCCGGCGGCGCGGCCGAGCTCGGCGGCGAGTCGAGCCTCGAGCCCCCGCTGCTGGTGCTTTGCGTTGACCGCAGCGCCGTGGCCGGGCGCTCACCTGATTACCGGGCCTTGTCGGGACCGGCGCGGCTCGGCGGCCGGTCAGCGCGGCGCGCGATCTTGTCAACTGTGGTGGCCGAGACCGGCGTCACGATCGACAGCCTCGGCCATGTGGTTGATGCCGGCTGGAGCCGTGAAGTCGAAACATATTTTCCCGAAAATGCTAGCGGTCTCATTACGCGGCCGGCGCCGCAGAGCCGTGTGCTGCAGCGCATGGGGCGCGCCGGCCGGCTGGCGCCCGGCCAGTTCCACCCGCTGTACACCGAGAAAGTCTTTGATGCGCTGCCGCCCCAGCAGCTGCCCGAGATCGTCACACGTGGTGCGGGGCCGGCTTTCTTGACGCTCGTGGGCGCGTGCGCGCTCGGCGCGCCGGGCGGCGGCGGCCTGCTGGATCGGCCGCCGCCTGATGCCCTGGCGGCCGCCACGGCCGAGGCAGCGGCTTTGGGTTTTGTCACGCGGCCCGAGGCCGCCCGGCCGCTTGAGCTCACCGCGCTCGGCGAGCTCGCCAACCGGTTTATGCGGCTCGGTCTGGATGAGAGCCGGCTGCTGCTGGGCGCGCTGGCCTGGGAGTGTGCGCCGGCCGATGCCGCCGTGCTTATTGCCCTGCGCCGCATTACCGGGCGCGGCTGGAAAGACCTGGTCGACTCCCGGGCTGCGCGCACCCGGCCGCCCGAAGAACTGCTCGGCGCGCTGCTGCCTCGTGGTGCGCCGGCGCTGGATTTGCTGTCGGGGCTCGACCTGTTTGAGCTGTTTGCGCGCGGCGTGCGCGGGCTGGATCTCGCCGGGGCCGAGGCCTGGTGCGAGGAACGCAAATTGCATGCTGCCAGCTGGTTTGCTTGGGCCGTATTGCGCGAGGAAATTCTCGAAGAGGTTGCTGTGGCCGGCTGGGATCCGGCCGGCGGCACCAAACTGGTTGACTGTGGCGACCTGCGCGCCGCCAAAGAGGTTGACCTGAGACAGTGCGTGCTCGACAGCCAGCGGCTGAGCCTGTTGCGTGACGGAAAAAACGCTGAGGGCCGGCGGCTGGGCGGCGCGCTCGAGGGCCTGAGCGTGACGCCGATCCAGCTGGTGGCGCGCCCGGGCTTTCTGCGCTGGAAGCTGGGCGCCGGGCTCAGCTGCCGCGTGGCCGAGCCTTTCTTTGAGCTCAGCGCCGGCGGCGGGCGCCGTTCGGGCCGTGCGCTGGATATCAAGTGCGCGCGGCGCGTTATTCGGCTGGCCGCTAGCCTCGGCGGCGGCAGCCCCGCCGCGCCGCGCACGCTGGAAATGCCGGTGGCCGGCTATTTCTCTTAACATATGGAGGTGTTTATGCTGCTAGTGTTGGTTATCGTGGTGCTGCTGGCCGCGCGCATCGCTACAGTTTCCCGGTCAGCGCGTATTTGAGCTCTTTCAGCATGCCATCGCGGGTCTGAGTATAGCCTGTTCTTTTTGGGATTAGACTTCGCGCGATTCAGCGTCTGCGCCGGGGTCAGCGGAAAGCTGAGGTCCTCGATGCAGTAATCTTGGATGATCATCTTGCAGCCCGATGCTGTAATAGACTTGGTTTCGCATTCTACAAATAAATTTGTCTCGTTTTTTACCATGACTTTAAAGTTGTAACGATGGCCGCGCCGGGGGTTGACACCCCCCATACATCAGCTAGGTACAGGCCATCGGTGCATCCGATTTTGTCTTTATGTAGGTACTCAAATCCTTTTTGATGTCTTTCATTTCGTCGATCAGGACGATCTCAAGGCCACTTCCCGGGTCGATCCAACCGCAGCTTGATGCACCAATCTACGATTGGTTTATATGGCCACATGTTACATACGAAAAAACGTGCTTCAGTCAGGCGCCATCATCCCACCAAATGCTGTCAGTCAGCGCCTGCGCGCGTTCGCTGGCTCGCAGGTGCTTGAATTTGCGCCGGGCGATCAGCGCCAGCGCTTCACCGGGGGTGAGCACCTGGTCGGCCTCATAGGTCGCGATGATTTCCAGGCCGAGCAACGTGACCCGGTCGGCGTAGCAGTTGACCCAAACCGATTCAACGGCAAAACTGTGAGGCTCAATAGGCTCGAACGGCTCGACTCCCCACACATCTTTCAGCCAGAACGCACCGCGCTGCTCAAGGCTTTGCGGCACCACACACAAATTTGTCTGCGGGTCAAACCAGAAGCGCTGAACACCCAGCAAGCCGCTGCTCACGGCGATCCGGAGGCCGGCTGCGCGCAACTGAATCCAGGCCTCCCACAACCAGGCCAGCGAATCGACAGCGCTAAACATGGATGATGATGTGGCCGAGCTTGATGTCGACGATATCGATGTCGCCGATGCACAAGAGGCAGCTGAAAGCGATGATGAGACCGGCGCCGAGAGCGAAGAGAGTGATGATGAAGAAGATGGCGTTCAATCGGTTCTGGCTGAAAACGTTTATGAGATCACGCCGCGCTCCGAATGGATCACGTCCGATCAGATCAGCCACTACGAATTCGCGGCTGTGATGGCGGCGCGCGCCACGCAAATCGACCGCCACAACAACCCGATCTTTCCCGAGGGCTATGTGCCGACCGATACCAATGCGGCTTCGCTGGCGCTGCGCGAATACATGTTCGGCTTGTGCCCGCTGCGCCTGCGTCGCATTGTGGGCCAAAAAATTGAGATCCGCCCTGTGCGAGAACTCGATTGGCCGCCCGATGACTTGCAGGCGCTGGCCCGCTATTACCGGCGCTGATCATTTGCCGAGCTTGCGCTTGAGCGCATCGAGCCCAAACTTTTTATAGACGGGCACGAATTTGCTGTGATAAGCATCGAGCATCGACACATATTGCTGCAAGGTGTTTTTTCGGATCTTGGCTTCGCTGGCCACCCAGCCCAGCCGGCCATCCCATTCGGCCCACACGGCCGGCCGATCGAGCCGGCAGAGCACGACAAACAGCGAGGCCACGATCTGGGTCTTGATGTGAAACGTGCGCCCCACGTTGAGCTCCTGGCCGCGTTCCATCAGAGCCAGCGCCGCGGCCCGCGTGCGCGCCAGAGCGGCCGCGCCGCCGCCGCTGGCTGGGAACCGCACCGGGCGCGCTGAGCCGGGCGCGCGCCGCGTGTCGGTCTCGAAGCCCAGCGCTTGCAGAGCCGTGGCGAGCGCCGCATCGGCAATCTGGCCGGCCGGCGGCTCGGCCGGCAGGTCGCGCCGGGCCAGGCCGCAGCGCCCGCGCGACAGGCCGGCGTGTTCGAGCTGAAAGAAGCGCGCGATTTCGGCCTCGCTGCGGTCCACGCCGGCCTCGATGCAGGCGCGCCAGAGCAGCGCAGCCAGAATCGAAAGCTTTTCGGTGGCCCGGCAGACCGACTTGCGCCGCACTTCATCATATAAGAACACCGTGGCGCGCAACAGGTCTTCGGGGAAATCCATGCCGGCCTTATTGACGTGCGCGGTGTTGTACGTGCAGAGCTCACGCAGCAAGCTGGCGCGGTGCGCATCGGTCGGATTGGATGTTGACGCCGAATCGAGCGCTCGCTGATAAGGCCCGGCGCCGGGCCCCACCACCACCAGCGGCGGGCCGGCCTTGATGGCCTCAATCGCCAGGCCGGCGCGCTCATCTTCCGGGCTGTCAAACAGCTGGCTGCACTGCGGGCAGCGCGTCTCTTCGGGGCCGGCCGGTTCGGCCTCGACCCCGCAGTCGGGACAGAGTTCCCAGCTGGGCGCTACGGGGCCTCGGCTGTTGGGGGGGGTCCATTCGAATGAAGTTCCCGAAGGCGTGCCCCCCAACAACGCGAGACTCTCAGCGCTGAGACTCATCGTGCCAGTGAATGCGGCGGTTCAATTGCGCCAAAAAGCACGGGTATTATATGTGGATTGGGCCGGCCGCCATATTTGCGAGGCGGTTCCAGTCGGGCGTGTATTGAGCGGCCTGCATTTTGATGATCAGGCTGTGCAGGTTGAGCGCCGCGCGCTGTTTCAGTTCAAGCGAAAACAGTTTTGCCTGGCGGCCGTACAGGTGCAAGAACAGCATCTCGAGCGTGAAGCTCAGCATGGGGGCGAAGCGGCCGTGCTTGGTCAGCGGGCAGCCGCCCTCAACACACATCTGCTTTTTTTCGGCTGCCCATGGGGGGCGCGCCGGCGTGAACGGGTGCGTGTGCATCGCCCGGAAAGCCGGCAGGCTTTCGGTGGCTTCGGTTCCGAAGCAGAAGATGCAGGAATTCGGCGGGCGCGGCGGCGGGCGCGCAAGCGGCATGCTGGCTGTGATCATCCGGCTCGTCTCGCTGAACACGGCCTCGATTTGCTCAAAGAGCACCGGGTCTTTGTTGATTTCGGCGATGGCTGCTATCTGGCAGCAGTTGTACAGAATTTGGGCCGGCGGTTCCGCGCTGCCGATCGTGCAGATGTCGCAGAAGTTGAGCTCGCATTTGGCGCAAACTTTTCGCGCTTCTGCTGTCACGCCGGCTGGAAGGCCTTGAGTGTTTTCGCCGCACAGACTGCACACCATCTCTGTCGATTGAATGCAATTCAATAGGCCTAACAAGATGGCTTGCGTTTGCGGACTTCCTGCTATGGCTGGCTTCTTGCCCGGCCTCGTGCATTGCGAGTGCCTCTGCTGCCCGCACATCTGCTGCTGCGAATCCAAGATGGCTGACTTTATGGCTGATCGCGAATGGGCTCTCCTGCGCCCCGAAGCAAAAATTTGCTGCGCGATTTGCGGAGAAACTGATGAATGGCGCTTAGGCATTTTCGCCAGCAAAATCGATGATGCTACCGTGTCCAAGTACATAGTGCCTTATTACAATGACCGCATCATCAAATACAGCCGACCGCCGACTCTGAGTGCTACTGAACACATCTCGGCTGAAATTCTCTGCTTGTCACGCTGCAATGGAGATCTGGCGGCATTTGAGGCTATCTGCGATGCAAGCTACTGGTGCAACTATGTCTACTTTGACTCGGATCGTGAGCGCGACGGCTACAACCCTTACCGTTATCGCGGGGTGACTGTTTACAGCAAAGCCCGTCAGCATGCTATAAAGATCAAAGACGGTGAATATCCTGCCCCGGATGTTAGCTTCCCAGATACCGACGTCATTTACGATTGGAGCCACCCCGAATCCTGAAGCGCTACATTCTTGCTGAAGAATTCAGCCGATTGAATTCTTTTTTTAAAGCCTCACTCGCGAAAATGGATGAAACTTGTCACTGTGGCCTGCCGGTCATCAAAGGAACAAGCGCGCAATCTTTCCACGCCGGCTGCGGCAAATGTCCCCACCTCTGCAAGTGCCGGTTCTCGGGCATCGAGCCGCTCACCGGCCAATACCTGCACCGCCCCGGCTATGAGACCAAAATCTGCTGCGCGGTGTGCGAAGAACCGGCCTGGTGCCGCCTCGGCGCTTACCGCATGTACCACACCAAGGCCGAACGCAAGCGCGCCGTTGATGAAAGCATGGAGCAGCCCGCCCCGGGCTGGGTGCGCTGCGGCTCCACCTGGATCTACCCCCAACCGCAGGGCCCCAACATTCAGATCATTCGCTGGGCCCTGCTGACGGATCGCAAGCAGTTCGAGAATCGCAAATCGAATCAGCTGTATAAACAGTACCTGCGCCATTCCGACTTGTTGGACTACTGGCACCGCTCGCTCAACCTGAACCGCTCAACCGTCGAGCAGCTCACGCGCGTGTTCCTCTGCAAAGAAGCCTGCCGCGGCCCTGTGCAAAACAAGTTTGATCAAGAAGACAATATCAAGCTGTTTGATCAGCGGCTTACCATCACAACATTTAGAAATGAGGATGAACTGGTTCCCTGCTATGACCCCGACTGCATCGACTGTTACGACCATTTTGACCTCACCGAAACGTACGGACTGTACTCCGAAGCCACAATCAAAGCCCTCAGGCTGCTCAAGCATTGATTCACTTAAAGCGCTCAGGATGTTGAGTCAATGATCGCTTTTTATATGGACCTGATCGCGCAGGCGCTGGATGCCGATGGGCCCACGCTGGACCGGGCGCTGTTAGTGGTGCGCGATTTTGTCGCCGAAAAAAAACGGGTGCTGTATGGAGGGCTGGCCATCGATTATGCGCTGCGGCTCAAAGGTTCGCACATTTATCCCGATGGAGAGCGACCCGATTTCGATTTCTATTCGCCGGAACACGCGGCCGATGCATATGAGCTCGCCGTGCGGTTTCATGAGCTCGGCTTTCCGAACGTGAGCGCCATCCGGGCCACGCACGTGCAGACAATGAGGGTGCGCATCGATTTTGTGCCGGTGGCCGACATTTCATTTATCCCGGCCACCATCGCCGCCGGCTTTCCCACGGTCGAGTATGCCGGCATCCGGGTGCTGCACCCGCACTGGCAGGCGCTCGATCAGCACCTGGCTTTCTGCTACCCATTCAACAATGCGCCGCGCGAGGATCTGTTCCACCGGTTCCGCAAAGACCACGAGCGTTTCAATCTGCTGCGCGCCGCTTTTCCGCTGCCGGCCGCACCGCCGGTGGCGTTCAGCGGTGAGACCGTGATCGAGTTTGCGCCGCGCACGTGCGCGCTGCACGGTTTTGCGGCGCACGCGCTCGCTACGCACGCGCTGGCTGACCTGCAGGCCGCGCTCTGCGGCAAGCCGGCGCCGCCGCCCTGGGCTGCGGCCGGTTCGCGCATCCGGCTCACTCTGCCCGGCAGCGGTTGGCCAGCAGCCGATTTCGTGGCTCACCAGAAAACCGCAGCTGATGTGGCGGCCGGCGCGCTGCTCAGCAAGCGACGTGGCTTCCTCGAATTTATGCCGCCGCGTGAAGAATACGCGGCCGCGCCCGGCGGCGGGCCGCCCATCTGCATCCACTTGCTGCCGCCGCGCGGCCTGGCCGCCGCCACGGTCTATGACACGCCGGCCGGCCCCATCAAGATGTGCAGCCTGCAGTACGTGGCCATTTTCTTTCTGCTCGGCTGGCAGCGCGGCGGCCCGGAGGCGGCGCGCAGCCTGGCCTTCTACCATGACACGCTGCGGCTGATGGCCGAGGGCGAGAGCGCGCTGCAGCTGATGAGCGCCGAGCTCGAGACCGCTGAATTCGAACGGATCGCCACCGCCACGCCATTCTGCCTGACGGTCGACACATTCGACCCGCCCGGCGAAAGTTTCAGCGAATCGCGCCTGCTGCAAGTGGCCGGCGACATAACCCAGACCCGCATGCGCCCGCCGGCCGAACTTGAGCTGGCCGATGGCCGCACGCTGGTGCCCTCGATGGCCGGCACGCCCACCAATTATTACCCGGCGCGCGGCCGGCCGCCGCCGCCATTTGACATTGAGCGGGCCCTGCATTTCTTTGGGCTCGATGGTGAAAAAGAGTCCATCCCAGCCACCTGACCGGCGCGCGCGCCTTGCGCGCTTGCGCCGTTAGCGGCTGGAACCATTCCCGGCGCCCTGGCGCTCCGGGTGTTTTTGGCAGGCGCAGTTGTCATACTGGCACAGGCACTCAGGGCAGCTGGGAATGCGCCCCTCTATAGGCAACGGGACTCTGGCAGCGGTTACATGGTGGGGCATGGTGGATCTGCTTTCGGGTTCAATTTCGCCGCTGCTGAAAAAAGACTGCTGGGTCTTTCAAAAGTTGGATTAAATGGGATAGCCGCTGACCTCGAGCAAATAGGTAATCCGGAGGCCCAGCCAGCCCGGGAGGGCGGATAGCCGCTCCATGCGGATGCGCGATTTGGCGGGGCCGGTGCAGGCCTCGCGGCAGACGATCAGCCGGTCGGTCTCAAGCAGGGGATTGGCAGCAGCGTCATTGGCCGCATCAAACAGGGTGCCGATGATGGATAGCTTGTCGGCATCGGTCTGCAGGCAGCCGATGCAGCTGATGTGGTCTGGCAGCCAGCAGGTGCAGGCCCCGGGGCAGTTGAGGCACGTGATCGGCTCGGGGCATTCGCAAGCATCGAGCCGGTGCAGGCAGCCAGCGCACGCCGGCTGCGCTTCTTCTTGAGGCAGCGGCCGTCCCAGCATCCGGCAGGCGTGTTCGCGCGCGCTTGAGCGCGGCGTGCTGCTCATGCACAGGCCCTGGAGCGCCAGCTGCTCGAGGCCTTCTTCGCCGGTGCATCCGGTTTTGCACAGCAGAATGCCGTTGAATTTTTCATTCGTGTATACTTCTTCGCCGAAATTCATGTCCCAAGCGGCTTTGTCGTGCAGCCGGAGACCAGAGGCCGCGCCGCAAGCGGTGCACTCGATTTTTTCCGGCGCCCAGCAGATGCAGCAGCTCACGCGGCGGTTGCAGCCCTCGCATTCCGGCGTGACCGGCACCAGGTGCTCGCGGCAGGCGCAGTCAGTATATGGTATCAGGCAGCCGCGGCAGTGCAGCGGCAGGGTGCAGCTGCACTCGCGGAAATACTTCAGGCAGCCCAAACAGTGGGTCTCGCAGCAGCAGTAGAGGTCTTTGTTCAAGCAAATCGGGCAGGTCTTGAAGTTGAAGAAGGGCAGTTTGAGCGCGAAAGTCATGGCCGCGGCGCGACGCGTGATCAGCTTTCCGACCTCACGCAGGGCGCCGATTTTAGACAGCTCAAAATTGGCCAGGTGTCGTCCAATCCAAATGTCGAGCTCCACCGTGCGCACGTTGAGCGTCTCGAGGTACAGCATCTGCATGTGGGTGGCGCGCCGTTCCTTGACCAGTTGGTCGATGTGCAGAGCCAGATTGCCGAACCAGGTCCGGGATCGAGCGCTGCACAGCCGGTGCATTCGCATTGCGAGCCCCCACACCATTTCGAGCTCGGCCGTGATCTCGGGCCGGCTGCTCACATACTGCAGAAACGATGCGGGGCAGCGGGTTCGGCAGACCCAGCCATCACCGGCGGGCACAAATTCAGTTAGCACGATCGGCAGGCCGGCCTCACGAGCTTGCAAGCGATCCACGCGGTGACATTCACCCAGAAACAGGTTGCAAATAGCGCACTGGGGCGCCGAAGATAAATCGGGCCTGGCGCAGCTGCAATCAAAATCGCCGCAGACGAAACAGTTGCTCTGTTCAGCTAAAGTAGCAATATCGGCGGAAAACTTCATGACGTCAATGTGCAAGCACAGCCCCTAACTAAAAAATCAATTTATATGGCTTGCACCCTGGCCCAAGAAGCCGTGACCAAAAGCAATCAATGCATTTGCCCGCCGGCTGATGCGCCCAATCAGCCGGCCCAGTGCAGCACCGGCCCGCCGGCCTCATGCGACCTGGGCGCGCTGCTGGGCATCGAGCAGAGAATCTTTCGGCTCACATACGGGCGCCGCAATTTCGATGCCGCCCTGAGCGGTGAGCTCGCCGCGCTGAAAGCCACGGCGCTCGATTACCGCAAGCGGCTCGCGGCCACATATGGGCCGGCGGCGGCCACGGCCATCAGCCATGCCGGGGTCCAAAAATGCACCGGCGCATCGCGCGGCCGGCTCAGACAGGCCGGCCTGCTGGCCGCGCCCATGATCACCACGCCGGTCGACGGTCAGCTCGATTTCTTTATCGGCCCAGTGCAGGGCTACGGGCCTTTCAACCTCACCGATGCCGTGCCGGCTTATTGCGACCTGCTTCTCGACCCCTCGGCGCTGCTGCTGGTGCTGGTAATATTGTGCGCGCTGATTATGGCCGCACTGGGCGCGCCGGCAAAACAAATGGCCGGCGCGGCAAGCTGATCTATTCGCGCAGGCCGCACTTGCAAGAATAGATCACCGTCTCATCTTCGCCCACGCGCGATTGGGTCATGTAGTTCAGGCCGCACGCCGGGCAGTCACGTGTGACCTTGAGCGTGGTGGGGTCCGAGGCTGCGTTGCGCAAATAGTTGTCGAATTTTTCGGCCTCGATCTCGACTTCGGCGCCGCCCACCGAGGAGGCGGCGATCAGCCGGTCCTCATCACGGCCCGGTGCTTCGGCTTCGCATCCCGGGCACTTGAAAACCACTTTGCCATCACGGGGGTGCAGCACCATGCTGCGCGTGTGGCAGCTCGGGCAAATCTTCATGGCTCTTTAAGGGTGGCCCGGCTTTCAATCTGGCCGCCATTCAATCTAGCCAGCCGTCATCAGCTGACTCGCCGGGCTCGGCTGGAAACAGCGGCAGGTCGGCAGACAGGCCATATCGAGCGCGCATATGTGTTTCGAGCTCGCGCCAATCGCGGGGCATAATTTCCGACACCGGCCGTTTGCCATCGGCGGCAGCCAGGGCGCTCGGTGAACTCCAGTCGGGAAAATCTTCATGCTGATCACCTGAAAACTTAAGCGCCGCACCCAGCGAAACAAATTCGCAGATCGTGCTATCATAACCCCGCGTGGGAGCGACCCATTCGGGGAACACGCCGCGCAGCAGCTTCAGGGCCGCATCATTTGCCAGCTCACCGGCCGGCTCACCCTGCAGCACGATTTTATCGAGCGCGGCCGCCAGTTCGAGTTCGGCCAGGCCCGCAAGCCGATCGCCAGCAGCAGCGGCGCTTTCCAGCGCTTCGGCATCCGGCACATCCGCGGCGGCCCCGCGGCGAATGGTCGCGGCGAAAGAACGACCGGCGCCAATAAAATCAACCAGCGTGAGCGCAGCATACAGATCCCGTGGCCGCGCCAGGGCCGTGGCCTTGATGGCGGCCTGATTAGCTTTAGCAAATTCCGGCGAATAGGCACCAAACAGAGCCAGAAATGTGTCTGGCTGCTCGCGAAAATAGGTGGTGAATTGCAGCGGCTCGCGGCTTTCATCAGGCAGCGCCGGATTGAGAAACGCCTGGCTAAAATCGATCAGATAGGCCCGGCGGTTGAGCGCGGGCACCAGAAAAGTGTCGGCCTCTCCACGGGGCCCGGCCACAAACGCCCGAACCAAGTCAGCCGGCATGCGCTGCAGAACGTGCACGGTGAAGTTGTTGGCGTGCACATCGGTGTGCACGGCAAAAGGGTGCAGCGCCATGCAGTTGTAGCAGAGCTCAAACAGCAGCACTTTGAGCTGCTGCAGGTCGCGCCAGTTTGCATTGCCAGCGGCGATTTCGGGAAAAGATCCAAAGCCGACTCCCACGTGCTGCACCGATGCCAGCATAACGTATTTGGACAGCACCAGTTCTTCTTCAGCGCGCACGGCCGATGCGAACAGAGCCTTTTTGAAGCCGCGGAAGCGTGCGCCCTCGCCGCTGTTGCGTGCGGCGGCCAGCAGCTGCAGCGCGGCACGTGCCGTCGTACCATCGCGCAGCACGGCCTTCATGCGTTCGCCCTCGAACAGCGCCTCATAGTCGCGCACGAAAGCCCACTGATTGTAAATCGGGAAGCCGGTTGAGATTCCGTTGATCACGCAATCGGTGGCTCGGCGAGCCACAAATTCTTCGCGCCAGGCCGGATAATCGAGGCTGCCGATATTAGCGGCCTCGCGCACAGACAGAGGCGTGAGCTTCTGCCCAATGCAGCACTGCCGAACTTTGAGGCCGGACCGAAAGCTCTGCCGCAAAACCTCAAAGCCCTTGCTGCCGCCCGGCCCGGGAAAGTCGACCATCATGAAATCGTGCAGCTTCCGGTGGAAAGCAGCGCTGGCCGGCAGCCGGTGAGCCGACAGATCGTCATCGGCAAATGCCACGGCCATCAGCAGCCGCAGCGGCTGGCGGTCTTCAAGGAACTCAAGATCATCAGGGTCGGGCGTTTTCACATCGAGCTGCAGGCGGCCCTCCTGAATTTCAGTCAGAATCCGCAGCTCAAATTTTGCCCAGGCGGCATAAGTTTCAGAGGCAAAAGCGAAAACGCGGTCAAAGTCTTCACGCCAGAGAGTGTAAGACCGGAATTCGCCATCCTGAGATGAATACGTGCCGCCGAGATTGATGTACTCAACCGACTTACCTTTGGGCGGCCAAAACAGGCGCGCAAAATCGCACTGCACGCCGTCAAAAGTCGCCGTGCAGACCGCGTATTTGTATTCCTGGCGCATCGGGTGCAGGTATTTGACCAAAATAAAATCGCCGGCAAACACCGGCGGAATCGATACCCGCTGGTTGAGATAAGTGGCCACCGCGCGCCGGAAGGCTGGACTGCCTTCGAGATCCTCTAGGCCCAGGTTTTCATCGAGCTTGTGGCGCATCCATTGCGCCAGCGCCATATATAAGGATTGAAGCTGGAAGCGCAATATATGCCCGACCCGTTCGATTTCGACATCAGCGAAAAAGACAGCAGGTTCAACTAACGGCACCGGCCCAAATGGCTGGACTCCCGCGCGCGCCGACCCCCGTCACGCGGCCGGCCACGCCGGCACGGCCCGGCGGCGAGCCCGCCCGCCGCACGTACACGCCCGAAGAACAGGCCGATCTGCTCAAATACTGCATCCGCTTGCCGGCCGATGACTGGGGCGCGCTGAGCGCCGGCGAACTGGTGCGCCTGTTCATGAAAGACGGCGAATTCCGGTGGGGCGGTCATTTCGTGCGCGTCGTAAATCCGACACCCTCGAACAAAATCAACCGGCGCAGTCTTGTGCTGGGCCTGGCGCCGCCATCGCGCACGTCCTGGCTGATCCCATTTGAAGATGTAGACATGATATACGTGCGCTTAACGGCCTCCCAAATTTTGATCCAAAAAACGGTCAACGCCGCAATGAGAGCGCTTGATGAAAACACGCGCCGGCTAGCGGCCGCTACTTAGCGCTGGACTCCTCGGCGGCCGTTGTGGCCGCGGCCACAAATCCCACCGGGACAGCGGCAGCCTTTTTGGCCCCGAATCGAACGGGGTCATTTTTTGGTTGGCTGGCTGGCGGCGCCGTGGAAACGGTGGCGCCCGCGGTAGGCGGAGTGCGCAGTCCGCCAAACTTGACGGGAGCGCGCCGTGACATAATACAGCTAGCCGCTTGTGTCCAATCAGCGCCTCACAAACTGGCCTGCCACGCGTTTGGAAAACAGCGCATTCGTCACGGGCAGCGGCCGGCTGGCAGCGGCGCGGTGGTTGATCACAACAGCAAAGCCGCGGTGCCCGCCAAAACCCTCAACCGAGCTGGCCGCCGATTGGCCGGCCGAGCGCACCCGGTTGACGGTGACCTGCGCGGCCGGCCGACCGGCCAGAGCCATATGGCTGGACCCCGAGCTGCCAAAGGCGCCGCGCTGGGCCGTCTCATACTGCAGCGCTCGCAGGCTGCCACTGCTGGCTGGCAGCGTGTGGGTTTGGCGGTGGCGCAAATTGTGGCGGGTGCAGTCGAACATCGAATCGTATTGAGCCATATGGGGCTGGATTTAAACTGCGCTATCTCGAATTGAGAGATATCAAGCCGAGCAGATAAACTGGCGATAGTAAGCCATGATGGCGCGGCACAGCAAAGCGCGGCGTGGCAAAACGCGGCGTGGCATGTTACGCCATCTAATAGGCAGCATTAAATTGCCGGACCCGGCTGATAGAAGCGGGCGGGCCGAGACGCCCGCCGCGAATTCGCGGCCCGCCTGCGCTCGGCCGGCCGTTCGTGTATTCGCTTGCCGGCCGGTGGCGCAACTGGGACAGCCCATTCTGGCGCACGGGCCCGCCGCCGCGCGCCACTGAGGCGCTAAATTCGCCGGGCGCACGGTGGCCGGCGCGCGCCACGTGGCTGATGCCGGAAGGCCGGGGCGCGGCGCGCCCAAAGCGCAGAGCCGAAGCCGATTCGCAAGCGCCGAAAAAGGAGGCCGCCATATGGGGCCGGGTTTAAGAGGCGCGCACCAGCTCAAAGAAGGCCAGCGCAAACTCGGGGTTGGCAGCAGCGCCGCGCAGCACAACCAGAGCCAGCGGTTCGGCCTTCAGCGTCTCATCGGCGCGACGTGCGCTGGCCAGCACCTGAGCCGCCAGGCCGCCAGCCAGAGTGTGCGGCTGCACGCCGCCGGCCAGCAGTTCAGCCGCACCGGCCGCTACAGCATCTACGACCGCATCCAGCCGCTCAAACAGGGGCCGGCGTGCCGGCAGCAGCTGCTTCAGCACGTCGCCATGGCCGCGCAGTGCGGCGCGCACCAGGTTGTATTCGATGCGCTCGGTCGCGCTCACGAGCTCGGCGTCTTTTTTTGCCGGCGCCGGATAGAATTGGGCGCGCGCAAACATCAGCAGCGGCGAACTGATCAGCACATCGGCGCAATCGCGGCGGCGCGAGCGCAGCACATAGCCGTAGTTGAAATTGGCAAAACTGGGTGGCCCGCCAGCCGCGATGGCGGCCGCCGCATCGCTGACCGCATCGGCGCAAGCGGCGCGTAGGCCGGCCAGCGTGACGGCCGCGCCGGCATCCAGGGCGAGCTCAGCGCGCAGTTCGGCGCCTTCCAGATAGGTCTGCTCGCCGAGCGTTTCGATGCCCGGGCCGGCCGTAAGCGTGCTGAGCTCATAGCTGCCCAGGTTCCACACCGCCTGTGGGTCATCAAGCAGGGGGTGGAAATCGTGGTGGCGGAATCCGATCGTGTAGCAGCGGCCGCGGTCGAGGTTTGGAATATTCAGGCGCCCATCGAGCGTCTCGATGCCCGGCAGTTTGTCAGCCAGCAGTTCAGCTAAGATCTCGGCATAGGTTTTTTCGCCCGACCAAGTGAAGCCGGAAACATCATAGCCCCGCGAGGTGGAGATGCTCCACAGACCCTTCCATGGGTACAGCGTTACTATAGTGCCCTCGTTTACGCGCGCAATGCTGTATACGCCTTCGGCTATCAGGGCGTCAGTCACATCCTCGGCAGGCGAAATTTCGAGGAACTTGGGCGGCAGTGCCAGCGGGCGCCAGCTCACGGCATCAAATACCACGCCGCAGAATGGCGGGGGGGCGGTGCGTCCGTTGAATGGGCACAAGAAGGCGCGGCCGTGGCGGACGCGTGCATTGCCGCGACCACCGCGTGCGCCACCGCGTGCGCCGCCACCGCGTGCGCCACCGCGAGCGCCACCGCGTGCGCCACCGCGTGCGCCACCGCGTGCGCCGCCACCGCGTGCGCCACCGCGAGCGCCACCGCGTGCGCCACCGCGTGCGCCGCCACCGCGAGCGCCGCCACCGCGTGCGCCGCCACCGCGAGCACCACCGCGAGCACCACCGCGTGCGCCAAACAGCTTGGGATTGCCGCGCCCGGCTTCAGCCAACGTAGGCCCCTGGCCCAGATCAGCCGGCGGCACGGCGACCCGCACAATGGCGGCCGGCTCGGCCGCCCAGGTATCGGGCCCCCCATTGTCAGTAATCACGCGGAGCCCAGCGAGCTCCCCGTTTTCGAGCATCCAATCGACGACGGCGCGCTGCCCGCCGCGCTGGGAAACCCTGTACGCAGCAGCGGAAAATGCATCTAAAGTTTCGGGAAAGCCCATGGCGAGAACTAGAAGCGGGTTCATTTGTCCAGTTGGACGTTTAGTCTAAACTATAACATGACTGAAATTCGGGTGGTTGACTACGCCCGCCGGCTCGGCGACCTCCAGGGGCTGGCACCCGGCGAGCTCGACACTTACCTGCAGGACCTCGCCGATCGATTAGGCCTCCAAGGCGGCCCGCGCTTACAGCTGTTGGGCCTAGCACAATTGGCGGCCCAAAAACGCGCGGCCCGCCCTCCTCTGCCTGATGCACCGCCTCTAATTTCGCTGCGCCAGCTGCTGTACGACCCGCGCGTGCTCCCGATCGTGGCACGCCTGGGCCGGCCCAAGGCCGGTGACGCGATCAGGCCGGGCGTGCGCAAAGAAATCTGGCTGGCTGCACCGCCGGCCGCCCTGCGCGGCTCACCGGCTGGCGACCATGCGGCCGCGGCCGCGGCCGAGGACAGCCTGGAACTGGTGGGCCTGGCCGTGCTCAAGAGCGGCGGCGCGGCTGAGGCCGCCTGGGCCGAACTGGGCCGCCCCATGCAGAAGGCCTGGCCCAAATTTGTGCGCGCTGGTCGGCCGGGCGCGGCGATCGCGATTACACTGGAGGAGGCTGATGATCTGTCGCGTGCGCTGCTTGCTGAAAAAGAAATCGCCGGCCAACTGGATGCGGCGGTCACGGCGCCGCGCTCGCAAGCAGCGCGCGCCCTACCGGCCGCGCGCCCGCCGGCCGCGCCCGGCCGCAGCCCAGCGCTCGACCTGGCGCGTGAACTTTCTGAGGCCGCTGGTTGGGCGCCGCCGCAGAGCGAAAATGGCGCGCTGCAGATGCTTGTGCAAGTGGGCGCGCTGCAAGAGCTGGCCGAACTCGGCGCCGGCCGGCCGGATGCGGGCCGCGACCTGGCCGATGCGATGAAGGCGCGCCGCCAAGAGCAGCTGGCCGCGGCCGGGCTGGCCAGCCAGCTGGCGGCCGATGCCGCGCGCGCGGCCCAGCTGAGCGTGCTTGCCGCGGCCAAATTCGGCATCGGCGCTGCGCTGAGCCTGGCGCTGGTTGAGCGCGGCGCGGCGGCGGCCGCTGACCCAGATGAAGTCCTTGCCGCGCTCGCCAAACTCAAGGGCGCCGCGGCCGCCAAGCTGGTGGCGGCCGAACACGAAGGCCGCCTCAAAAACTGGGCGGCTGAAGCAGCCAATTCTTGTGCCCACAAAATGCAGCTGCGCCAATTACGTGATGCGGCCGATGAAGACCGCGAGCGGCTGGTGCTTGCACGGCTCAAGAAATTTCTCGCGCCAGCTAAGGGCGCCGGCCTGCGCGAATGCCAGCGCTGCGGCTTTGCCGTGATATGCCCGCACGAGCTCACGACATATGAGCTGCGGCTGGCCCATGCGCCGTACGCCGAACTCGAGAAAGGGCTGCGGCCCTACCGCAGCGAGGGCAGCGGCGCGGCGACCGAGGTGTTCTGCAAGCTGTGCGGCGGCCGGCTGCTCGGCGGCGTGGCCGGCCCAGATGCGGCCAAAATTCTCGGGCGCGTAGGTGAAATCGAAGATGACTTGCGGTCAGCGCTCTGGGGCGATGCGCTGCGCCTGGCGGGCGGCGCCAAGCCGTTCCTAAAATTCAGTTCGCCGATTGATCCGCGCAACTTCGCGTCCGAACTGATCGGCGTGGCCTTTCCCCTGGCCGCCGGCGACCTCGGCGGGCGGCGCCGGCGCGCGGCGCTTGGGCCACGCCATGAGCGCTTGGTCGGCAAAATTTATCTCTATGCCCAAGTGCTCAACCTGGTTTTGAGCGCGCGTGCCAAAGATGCACCGCGCGGCCGCGTGCTCATCAGTCTCGAGGGCGTGCGCGATGGCGTGCCGCCCTCGGATCTGGCGCGCGCTCTGCTGGCGCACCTGGTGAGCAATTCGAGCCAGCAGACCGGCGGGCTCGAGGGTGTGACCAAAGAAAAGATCGCCAATCAGTTCCGCGAGGCCTATAAGCAGATTCTGAACACGAGCGGCCACCAGGCGCTGATCGCGTTCACCGGGCCTGAACTATACCTGATCGAAGCTACCACCCATCCGATGTATTCGGCGCTGGCTCTGGGCGGCCGGCTGGCAGGGCGGCTGCCGCTCGGCACGACCAAGCAGCAGAAAGATCCGGCCGGGGCCGTCGCACGGGAATTCGAATTTGTGCTCGGCGAGACGCTGGCACAAGCGGCCAGCTGGAAGCCGCCGGCAAAGTATGGGCCGTTTGTGCGTGCCGTGCTGGCCGCATCCAGTGGCGGCGGGCGGTCTTTCTCTTATCCCAGCGGCAGCGATCCCAACTGGGTGGCGCGCACACCCGAGATTGGCATGTTTGGGCTCAGCGGCCTGGCGCGCGGCGGGGCCCCATCAGGGGCGCCCACGATCAGCGATTTGTTTGCCGGCGGCGCGGCCGGCACGCCCACGGTCAGCGATTTGTTTGCCGGCAGAGCAACTGGCGGCAAAAAAGAGAGCAAGAGCAAAGGGAGCAAAGAAAACAAAATCAAAAAGAGCAAAGGCAAAAGCCTGCCCGGTGCACCGGTGCCGCCGGAAGCCCGCCCAAACTCTTATCGCGGTGCGCTCCCGGCGCTGAAAGTTTTGCGCCACTATGCCGCCGTGCGCGATGCAGCCGGCTGGGCGGCCCACAAAAAGGTGCGCGCCGATGCCATCAAGAGCGCCGAACCCGATCTGCTGATGCGCCTGCTCGCCACCACCCCCACGCGTTTGGCTTTGGTGCATTCGGCCGGGCGGGCATACAAAAACCCGCCAGCTGCTCTGGGGCGCGTATATGATCTGCAGGGCCGCCGCCACGAATGGCAGACCGGCGAGCCGCCGATCAAGTGCCGGGCGTGCGGCCTCGACTGGGCGCAGGCCGAGGCGCTCGACCCGGTCAAAGTCGAGAGCGCCGTGCGTGCGCGCTCCCAGGCCGCCACGATGATCGCTTTCTTTTCCCGGCGCTGCCCCGAGGGCACGGTGCACGAGGGGCTGCCCTGCGCCAAATGCGGCCGGCCGGAGACATTTGAAGAAGGCTCGCCAGCGGCCTTTGCCTATTTCGAAAAATATTCGGATGCTTGGCGCGGCCTGGCCTCACGCCCGCTGCCGGCACTGCCGCGCGCCGCCGCGCCGCCGGCACCGGATGCAGCGCCCTTCCTGAAAGTGGCACAGGAATTTGGCGGCCGTGCCGTTGAGCTGGCCGCCCTGCTCACTGCACACGGCCGCAACACGCGTGCCGAAGAATTCTATAACCTCGGCGGCGGCAGCGAGGGCCGGCCCGAGGGCGAACTCATGGTGCCGCCGCCGCCGCCGGTGGGTTTTCTGGACCCGCGGCTGGCGGCGGCTGATGGCGCCGTGCGCCAGCTGCTCACCGGGCTGAGCCGGGCCGGCGGTGCGCCTAAACTGCCAGCTGATTTTGGCTGGGCGCGCCGGGCGCTGGCTGCCACCGGGCCCGGCGAATTGCTGGCCTACTTCCAGAGCGTGTTTGCCGGCCTTGCGCTTGCCGCTGATGTGCGCGCCGCCACACAGGTGGTCGCAAAAATTCTCGATGCTGAATCGCGGCTGGCGCTGGCCGGCGAATTCCGGCGAGGACTTTTGCATGAAGAGATGGACGTTGATGTGGAGCTCGAATTCAAAACCGACATCGGCTTTTCCGAGCCCGAGGGCGCTAAGCAGACGCCGTACGTAGCGCTGGATATGGATGTCGATCGCTCGCTGCTCGCTGCTAATCTTTAGACCAGGGCCAGCAGCGCGGCCAGTTCGGGGTCTTCGGCCGCTGCGGCAGGCTCGGCGGCAGCAGGGGCGGCGGCCGCAACAGGGGCCGCAACAGCAGCCCAATTCAGCAGCCTGAACATCTCTGCGCCCCTTTTTTCACCCAATCGAATTTCGCGGTTCTTTTGGACGAGCCGGGTGTCGGCCACGGCGGCCACACCAGCGGCGGCTAAAGCTGTCAGCGGCGCCACACCGGCCACCGCGATGCGCGCGAAGATCGCGGCCGCGGTGTTCAGGCTCAGCCCGGGCAGGCCGCTCAGCAGCGCGCAGTGGGCATCCAGATCGCCGGCAACAAATTTCTGCAGCCCGGCGCGGACTTTCTTGGGCGCCAGTTTGCCCGATGGTCCCCGCCAGCCGGCCAGGTCAGGCGGCCCAGCCAGAAAGCCGAACACGCTCCAGTTGTCGGCAAGCTGTTTGGCGGTGGCCTCGGACACGCCCGGCAGTTTGCGCCAGGCCTGCACAAGCAGCGAGGAATCGCTGCGCTCATAAGAGCCGGTCACGGCTGCCGGCACCAGGCCGCCGGCCACCGCCCCGGCCGCCGGCAGCACCGGGTCGCCCACGAAATCATATTGAAACGGCTGGAAAGCAGGCCGCATCAAAATTTCGGCAAACTCACAGAGCCTGAGCGCAGTGTGTTCCAAATCTTTGGTGCGCACGATGTGAATGCCATTGGCCAGTTGCGCCGATGCCATAGCGGTGAGCACGCTCTGAGCTTTCATGCCATGACCGCAGGGCGCACCGGGCGCCGGGAAGGCCCGCCCCTCGACCAAATAATACAGCTGGCAGCCGGTGCGTGCCCGCAGTTCGAGCATCTTGGCCATCTGGCTGGCATAACGCGCATCGCGAATCGAGCCGGCAAAATCGCTGAACGTCTTGCGCTCGAACACGGCCACCACCTGCACGCCGCCGCCGGCCGCCGCACGGCACAGCAGAAAGTCGCCGGTGTTGATCTGGTGCTCGACGATGCTCAGGCCGGCGCGCCCGGCGGCCTCGGTGCGCAAGAAGGGCAGCACGCGCGATTCGCGCTTATCGGCAATGATATGCGCCATTTTAGAATGCGGCGCGCCTTTAATTGGGCTGCATAAGATGGATGTCTATTTGGCCGCCCTGGCGGTGTTGCTGATCTTGCTGATCTGGTGCCTGGCGACTTTCTGGGCCGGGCGGCGCGATCCGCTGGCCGGCTTCTGGTCCGGCGACCCGGTCTTTCTCGATGAATCGGGGCTCGAGGAATTCGCGCTCAAGCTTGGCCCGCCAAGCCGCGGGGGGCGCGCCGGCAGCCTGCTGGTGGCCAGCGAAGAGGGCGCCCTGTTTTCCGGCGAGGTCATTGTGGCGGGCGGCTTTGGCTGGCGGCCCTGGGCGCGTTCAAGCCGCGAGGGCGCTTTCACCGTGCGTGCCAAGGGCGGCGGCAAATTGCCCTTCCCGAGCGCGCTCACTTTCTGCATCAAAAATGAGACCCTCACCATCAGCAAGGGCCGCAAAATTTATGCGTTTCTTGGGCGCGATGCGCTGGCCAGCCTTGAGCCTTGAGCTGCACACGCGCAAAAAAGCCCCGGCCATACGGCTATTGACCGCAAGCGGGGGCATGCCCTTCGGCACGGGGGACCAAGCCCGGCTCTGGGCCGCCGCTTGAGCTATACCACCGGTTGACTGTCCATCGGACAGCGCCGCCAGAGCCGAGCGGCCCCATTGGGCGCTCAAACTTCTGGCGGCCCGGCAGTCATGGGTGGCCCGGCCCATGAACCGAAGTCCAGCTCTGTGCGGCGCGCGCCGGTCCAATTAGGCCATCGCGTGAGTTTCGATGCGCATGCAGGCGTAGCCGCTCAACGTCCAGCCCTTCGGCACTTTTTCGGCGAATGGGCCGTGCTGGATGTGCTGTTCGGCATCTTCGAGCCAGCTTTCAGCTACCCAGCCGAGATTGGTTTTGATTTTCAGCGGCGGGTAATTGTAGGTGAAGTAACAGCCCTGCAGCCGCTGGCTGCCGTTGCTGTGCTCGTAGAGCATCACGTAACGGCCCGACACCGTCGCTTTGCGGTGGCGCCTCAGGCTTTCTTTCAGCGCTTTCATCAGCGCGTTGCGGAATCTTTGCGGATTCGGCACTAAATTGGGCAGCAGATTCGGCATGCCCGGACCGCGTTTGGTTCGGATTTTTTGTGGTGTCAGCAGCACTTCATCGCCGGACTGCCGCTTGCTGAGCCAGGTCAATTCGATTTGTTTGGGCGCCGCCATCATATGCTCTTAAAAACGCTTTCAATTAAACGGCCGTGAACTTGAAGCGGATTTCGGCTGGGCCGTGATATTGCCAGTCGGGCTGGCATTCAGTTATGGCCGTGCGTTCGGCGCGCAGCAGCCAATCTTCAGCCAGCGCAGCCAGGGTCGAGCTTGGGGCGTTGTCAAATACGGGCACGGCATTGAGGCCGCTGGTGTTGATTTTTGTGTTGCTTCGCTCGTACAGCTCGCGCATGCTGGGTGCCCAGGGCACGTACACTACTCTCAGATAGCCTTCGGTCTTGACTTCGGCGAATCTGTTAGAGGCCTCGATAAAGAAATTGCCAAGAGTTTTTTGCAAACTTATTACGCTAGCCGGAAAGTCATTCAGAGACAGTTCCGGGGAATATGGAGTCCCAATTTCGACTTCTAGGGTTTGGTGGGTGTCGATCAGCACGTGGGCTTCGATTCTGCGCGCCATTTTGCCCTCAAACTGCATTCAATAAAAAACGGGCTTTACAGGCTCACGATTTCCAGCCGGGCCAATGGGATCGTGAGCACGCGCTGCGCAAATGCTGCTGTGCTTGCGCTGCATGCGTGCCAATCCATCGTGCAAAATTCTGTCGTCTTCTCGGTGCCAGCGGCGATCTCGAACGCGTTGGACTTCACGAAGAGAGTCGTTTCTAGCAGCCCATTGGCCAGCCGGGCTAGCGTGCCGCAAATTTGGATTGGGCCGGGCCGCGCCACGCGGTCAGCGGCGAGCTGCGCGGCCAGCCGAAATCGCGTGGGCGCTGACCCAGTCGCTGTGGTTAATCCAGTCGTTTTCATCGAGCAGCAGGTTGCAGTACCAGCGGCTGTCAGCCATCGCCGGCGGCGCGCACGCCGAGCTGCAGTCCCCGTTTTGAGCCGGCTATCTAATCCAATTGCGCCGATTGAAGTCCCTGGCCGCTCAAAACATGGCCGCGCTTCCACCCACGGCAGAAGAACTGCGCCCTTTTGACAGCGAAGCCGAATATGGGCCGATCGCCGATGTGTCAAATGATGATCTCGATGAAAACGACATGATCGCACTGCTCGATGCGGCGATCAAAGACACGCGCCTGATCGGCCACACGATCGACAGTTACGATGAATTTCTCGGCGAGGGCATCGAAAAAATCGTGACCGGCTCTTTCAAGATCAACACCAACCTCAAGAACCACCGGCAGACAGCTGGCGATGGCAATGATGCGATCGAGCATTACAACCTGCAGGTCGATTTCACCGGCGCCAAGATCGGCTTTCCGACCCAGGCGGCTTACCCCTCGGGCAAAATTTCCGATCTGTGGCCCTGCCAAGCGCGCAATTCCGAGCGCAGCTATACGGCGCCGCTGCGCATGTCAGCTCGCATCAAAGTCACGGCCCATTTTCGCGATGGCACTTCGGCCAGCAAAGAATCTGAGCTCAAAGAATTTGAAGTGTCGCAAATTCCGATGATGGTGCGCAGCTCCCACTGCCGCACGCGCGGCCTGTCGCACGAAGAGCTCAAGCTCAACAAAGAAGACCCCAACGATTTTGGCGGCTATCTGATCGCCGGCGGGCTCGAGAAAGTGATTAACTTGCTTGAAAACATTCGGTTCAACAGCTTGCACATCCACCGTGCGATGGGCACCAATGAAGTGGTGCGCGGCGAATTTATTTCGCAGCCCGGTGGCGCTTTCGAGAACAGCTCGCAAGTGATTCTGCGCCACCACATCGATGACACGATCACGGTCGAAATCAATTCGACCAAATTGCAGAAGCACCTGTTTCCGCTCGCGGTGATCTTCCGGCTGTTCGGCGTGGCCAGCGATGCCGAGATCGCGGCCGACGTGGTGCCCGATTGGGACCCGGCCGGTGCCGATCCAGCCGGCCTGCCCAAAGTCGAGCGCGACATGCTGCGGCTGGTTGATCAGGCGCTCAAGACGTTTCCGGCCGCTTATGAAGACCTGGCGGCCGAACTCGATCGCGACCTGATCATCGATTCGCTGGCACGCCGCATCGGCGCCGATGCACCAACCGGGCGCGCTTATCGCGATGATGTGAACGCGATCCGGTTCCTGGCCAACAGCCTGCTCGACCTGTTCGACCGCACCCTGCTGCCGCACATGGGCCAGGACGCGACCGCGCGCCGCGCCAAGCTGCGCTTTCTCGGCCTGCTGTTGCGCAAGACGCTGCTGGTTGAGCTCGGCGTGGCGCCGCCCAGCGATCGGGACAGCCTGATCCACAAACGGATTCACGGTGCCGGCGTGTCGATGGCCAAGACTTTCAAGCAGATGTTCAATGCAGCGGTCGTGCGCAACATGATTGCCGCCATGCGGTCCGAGCTCAAGCAGACGTCCTTCTCGGCGCTCACGGCTGGGCGCATCCAGGAGGCCGGACAGAGCGTGGCGAGTTCAAACCTTGATCTCAAACGCCTGCTCGATAAGTCTCTTAAGTCGGGCGCCGCGACGCTCACGGTCAACCGCAAGGCTTTCGTCAACCGCACGCCGAGCCAGGCATATGAAATCAAGAACCAGCTCAACGCGCTGGCCGCGCACCGCGCGATCGCGACCCACGGCGGCATGTCAGCCAGCAAGGGCACCGAGCGCGCCGAAAGCATCCGCGCCGTGCAGCCAACATTTCTCGGCTATATTTGCCCCGACAGTTCAGCCGATTCCGGCGAGAAAGTCGGCATGGTCAAACAGCTGGCCTGCACGGCCACCGTGTGCCGGGCCGGCGGCGCGCTGCCGCTGGCCGCCCGCCTGCTCGGCAGCGGCCTGATCCGCCCAACGGCTGACGTGACCAACCTCGAGATCGCGCGCGAAAACCTGGCGCGCGTATTTGTCAACGGCGATTGGGTCGGCTGCACGGCCGACCCGGCGGGGCTGGCGGCCCATTTCCGCGGGCTGCGGCGGCGCGGCCTGGCCGTCGGCCGCCACACCACGGTGGCCTGGGAGCTCGGCAGCAACGAAGTGTTCTTCTGGCTCGACGTGGGCCGGCTGATGCGCCCGCTGCTGATCGTCGATAACAACCTGGCCGCTTATGAGGCCGGCATCCGCGCCAAAACCCAGCCGCCGCCAGTCTTCGTGCAGAACGTGCGCTTCACGCGAGCCGATGCGCGCGCACTTGAGCGCGGCGAGCTCGACCTCGATGCGCTGGTGCGGCGCGGCGCCATCGAGTTTATCGCGCCCGAAGAAATGGAAAACTGCTTCCTGGCTGAAGACATTGACAAGCTGCGCGCCGAACGCCACAACCAGCTGCTGCAGTACACGCACTGCGATGTGCCGCAGGCGATCCTGGGCCTGGTGGCGATGACATCGGTTTACGCCGGCCACACGCAGCCGGCGCGCGTCTGCTATCAAACCAATCAGGCGCGCCAGACGTGCGGCTGGTACAGCCTGGCGTGGCCGTTTCGCGCCGACCAGCTGCGCTTCTTCCAGGTGTACAATGAGCGCCCGCTGGTGCGCACGCTGGCCCAGAATTATGTGGCGGCCAGCGGCATCAACACGATGGTCGCCTACATGCCTTTCCGTGGCAACAATCAGGAAGATTCTATAATCGCTTCCCTGGCCTCCGTGCAGCGCGGCATGTTCTTCGGCTGGATGTTCTCATCGCAGCGCGCCACGCTTGACAAAGGCGAGAGCTTCGGCACGCCCGACCCGGCGACCACGCGCGGCATGAAGCCGCACGCCGCTTACGGCCATCTGGTCGATGGCTTCGTGCCGGTGGGCGCCACCGTGCACCGCGGCGATGCGCTGGTGGGCCGGCTGGCGCGCGAGGGCGCGGCACCGGTGCGCGGCGCGGCGGCCGAAACGGTTGACCGGTCGCTGATCTACCAGGGCGAACGAGCCGAAGTCGACGCCGTGTGGGTGAGCCGCAGCGATCACGGCGAAACCGGCGCCACGATCAAATTGCGCTATCCGATGCCGCTCAACGTCGGCGACAAAGCATCCAGCCGCGCCGGCAACAAGGGCATCATTTCCTTTGCGCTGCCGGTCGATGAAATGCCTTATGATGATGATGGCTATATGCCCGACCTGATTATCAACCCGCACTCACAGCCGACCCGCATGACGGTCGGCCAGCTGATCGAGACCACCGTGGGGCTGGCCTGTGGCCGCACGGGCTCAAGCGCTGACGGCACGGCCTTCCGGCGGCTCGACCTTGACGCGGTGGCCGATCAGCTCGAGCGGCTGGGCTTCCGCCGCAGCGGCCACCGCACGCTCTACAACCCCGAATCGGGCGAACCGTTTGAGGCGGCCATCTTCATGGGCATGACTTATCATCAGCGGCTGCAGAAGTTCGTGAACCAGAATACTTATGTGGCGCCGGCCTTTGGGGCGACCGATGCGATCACCGGTCAGCCATTAGACGGCAAAAAAGTTTCGGGCGGTCTTCGCCAGGGCGAAATGGAAGTGTGGGTGTACCTGGCGCTCGGCGCCATGGCGACCTGCGAGTCCAAAATCCGCGACGATTCTGATGGCATGCAGGCTTTCTACTGCCGGCGCTGTGGGCTGCCGGCCGTGCTCAACCGGCCGCAGGCTATTTATCGCTGCGCCGAGTGCGGCCCGATGGCCGAGATCGCCGAGGTGCCAAGCTGCCGTGCGGCGCTGGCGCTGCAGCATGAACTGCGCGCCGTGGGCGTCGATGTGCGCATGGAGCTCGAGGGACGGCTTTATGAGTGAGCATAATAAGGCGGCACGAATTTTTTGGGGCCTGCTGCAGCGGCGCGCTTGCCGGCCAGCATATCATCTTCGATGCGCCCGATAAATTTTTCGGGCGGTGGAGCTGTTTCGGCGGCGGCCGCAGCTGCCGCATGGCGCGTCAGCGACACGTGCGCGAGCTGGCGCGCCGGGCCCGCCTCGATTACTTTCATCCGGTGGAGCAGCTGCGCGGTCCAGTACTCGACCAGCGCCAGGCGCGCCACGACTAGCGGGTGGGCCAGGCCCTCGAACACCGGCACCGCTTCATGGCTGCCGAGGTTGAACACATCGGCGATCGCGCGCCGGTGCGGCTGGGTCATGTAGATGGTCAGCCGCCAGAAGCGTGGGTCATTTGGCAGCGCCGGAGAGTTGGTCAGGAAGTGCACGGCCAGGCCCTCGCGGCGCGCCATCGCATCGAGCGTTTCCTGTTCGGCGGCCAGGCCGCGCTCGCTCACCAGCTGCAGGCGCGGTGCGCCGGCTACTTCAGTACGCCCGGGCCGCTGGCCGAGCTCGCGCATCGCTGCGAGGAAACGGTGCTCACCAGCTGGGCCGCCATTTTTTTTGCGCGCCTTTTTCTTGGGTGCGCCGCCAACCAGGCCCACCATTTCTGAGCGCGAGCCAAGCAGATTGCGCAGGGTCTTTTCTTCTTCGCGCAGCCGGGGCCAATCAGAAACTTTCCGCGGGTCACAGAGTTCAGCATAGGCCTCCATCAACCGGATTTCGGGGCCGACGCACATCAGCGCCGGCCCACCAAAGCGCGGCACCTGCGTGAAGTCGCGGAACATGGCAATAATCGGCACGCCGCGGTGGCGCGGCAGCCCGTGCACGCGCACCAGCTCGCGCTGGCCGACTCTCACCACAACCACTTCACCATAACGGCTGGCCGATACAAACCGCGTCAAGCCATCGGGCTCAAGCCGGTGCAGCGCATTCACCAGCCGGCGCGCTGAATCAAATGGCTTCGAGGCATAGAATTCATATGAGTATGTTTCGAGGTCCTGCAAATCGGTGGCCGGCTGGCCCACCAGCAGCCGCGTGGCCGAGGCACCGCTGACAACGAATTCGGCTTCCGCGGCCGAAGATTCGATCAGCTCAAGGCAGGCGCGGTACCGTTCGCGATCGGCAATCGCTTTGCGGGCGCCGGCGCGGATGGCCAGCCCCACCACATCGAGCTGGGCGAACATATGTGGCGGAAAAAAAGCCGGGCGCGTTAATTAAAGATCTGGGCGCGCAGGCCGGCCGCCGCCGGGCTGGCCGCGAGCAGTTCGGTGAGGTAGCGCGCCGGCAGGTCGAGGCCGGCGGGCTTGGGCGCCGGCTTAACCGGCTCGCCGCGGAATTCGGCATGGGCCTGCAGAAATTGCGGCCAGTCGAAACCATCAGCCAGCGCCCGAGCCATTTTCAGCCCGGGCGCCACGTTGGCTGCATCGGTACGCAGCAGCGCGGCGCACAGCGCCTCGGGCAGCGGGCCGCCGAGCAGCGCTGAACTGCCGGGCGCGGCCGCACCGTTGAGCTCGAGCCATGCCTGCCAGCCGGCCTTGAATTTCGCCCAGCCGATTCCCGGTCGGATCTCATCCGGCAGCGCGCTGAACTGAGCGATGAGCGGCGCCAGGCTGCGCGAGTCCCGGTTGAATGCAAAGGACTCAGCCGCCAGTGCGGCTTTGACTTGGGCCGAAGAATTGATCACGCCGATGCCGCTTTTCAGGCCGCTGATCAGCGCGTTCATGAGCTCGCGGCCGAATCCAACCAGCCCCATCGCCGGCCGCCAGCCGGTGGCGCTGCCGGCGCCGCGGTGGCCGCCGGCCTGAGCGTGGAATTCGCCAATCGAGATGCAGATTCTTTTGGCGCTTGGGTCGAACTGGCCATTGGGCGTGAGCGCCTGCACGCTCGGAGGCGACTTGGGAAAATCGCTTGGCATCATCAGCATGAACACATACTCGCCGTGCACCGGCCAGGCCAGGCCGGTAATCAGCATGTAGACCACCGAGGGCCGGGCCGCATCTTGCAGCAGGCCGTAGTTTTCCGAGCAGTTTTTGGCTGCTTGCTTGAGCTGGACCGCCACCATTTCGGCGAGGGTTCGGGGCATGGTTAACTGCGGCCGGCCGCTTCAATTATGGGCGGCAAGATCGGCCTGCGCCTTGAGCAGCATCGACTGGCTGAGCCGGAAGCTCTGCAGCTGGCTGGCCGAGGCGGCCTTCACGCGCGCGAGCTTAGCGACCTGCCGGTCGAGCGCCGCGGCGGCCGCAGTCAGCAAGTCGGCTACCTCGGGAAAAGCGAGCGCCTCTTTTGGCAGCCGCTTGAACATCGGGGCCGCCGGCCGGCCCATGCTCACCGCCCGCAGAAAGCGTGCCAGAATTTCGGTCTCATCGGCTGTTGACGTTATGTCGCTGTCCAGTTCTTCGGCGGCTGAAGAACTCAGAGTTTTCGTGAGCATGGCGATCGCGCAAGCCATTTCGAGCTGCGCCTGTTTGGGCGGCGGCGGCTTGGCCGTGTGCAGCGCCTCGCGCGCCTCGGCTATGTGCGCGATCAGCGATGCATCATCAAGGGTCAGTGCGTTTGCCTCGAGGCCGAGATCCAGACCGGTCTCACGGCCCGCGGCCTCGGAGCCGGCGGCTTCAGGCGTCAGCCCGGCGGGCGTTTTCATCCAAGGCGGCTGCGGCTCTTCCATTTGAATGGGGCTCGCATATGCAATTGACCGATGGCGGCTCAACTTAACCGGCGAGTCGATGGATATTCTCCCCACACAACCTCTAAGCCGATACAGCATCAGATCACCAACTTCCTGAGAAAATCAGGATATCATGGTCAAGTGCGCCAGCTGCTACCTGACCCCCGCGAAGAGGCCGATGTGATGCGGGCAATCTTGATCAGCGGGGCGCCCGAGGCCTATCAGTTTCTCGTTCTGTGCCGCCGCAGCAGCCTGAATGTCGTGACCGATTTTATCTTCACTTGCTGGTGCAAAAAATGTTCGTGTAGGATGTGCGCCATTGTGCGTGCCGACCGAAACGATTTCGCCAAAAAATGTTCTCTTATGTTTAAGCAATGAGGATTGCGCCGTGAACGCGGTAGCCTTTTTTGGCGGCCTTTGCGGCATAGCTTGGCTCAGCAGCTGGCTCAGCAGCTGGCTCGGCAGCTGGCTCGGCGGCCGGTTCAGCAGCTGGCTTGGCGGCCAGCTTGGCGGCCGGCTTGGCAGGTTTGGCTGAAGCAAGTTTGGCTGCGTAACTCATAGCCGCAACTGGCTCATCAGTTGGCTCGCAAGCTGGCTCATCAGTTGGCTCGCAAGCTGGCTCATCAGCTGGCTCGCAAGCTGGCTCATCAGTTGGCTCGCAAGCTGGCTCATCAGTTGGCTCGCAAGCTGGCTCATCAGTTGGCTCGCAAGCTGGCTCATCAGCTGGCTCAGCAGCCTCGGCCGCACGCAGAGCGCGCGCCGCCTTGATGAGAGCCCGGAGGTCAGCCTCATTCGGCACGACACAATCGCTTGCAATTTCACGGCTCGGCCGAGCCGCATCATGCTCATCGCGCCGGCGCTCATTGCGCCCGCCGCGGCGGTTGCGTTTGGTGCGCCCGGCGCGGTGCCGCGGCGCCGGCGGCAGCTGCTGGCAGGCCTTGGCCACGCCGGCGGCCCCCATGCACAAACAGAAATGCGGCTTGCCGAGCAAATCAAATGCCTCGACCCAATTGCCATTGCTCGTCATAGCCATAAGCCGCACGGCGGTGAAGAAGTCGAGCTCTTCAGCTGAGGGCGTAGCTTCTTCAATCACAGCGGCGAGTTCCAGAGAGGCATCGCGTGATGACTTGCCGCCAAAAGCCGGCAGAGCGATCAATTTGCGGTAGCAAGCCTGCAGCCGGCGGTTGGCAGCCATAGCGCGCAGCCCGGTTGGAGTTTCCATAGTGTTGCGGCGAACCGCCATTCAATCGGCGCAAAAAATGGCTGCTGTCAGCGGGCGCGCAAGCCTCTGTCAGCGGCTTTACTTGCGCCGCTTGGCAGCGATGGCGCGCTCCAGCTGGCTCTTGGTCTTGGCCTTGCCATCTTTGGAGAGCGCGATGCCGAGCTTCTTAGCCTGGCTCTTGAGCTGGTCGACGGTGAAACTGCCGAGCGGCTTATGGTGGACCTTCTTCTTGCGAGTGGTCGTGGTAGTCTTGCGGGTGGTGGTAGTAGTCTTGCGGACCGTCTTTTTGCGGGGCTTGCCGCCAGTCACTGCTGCTGTCGTCGGCATGGCGTATAAAAGGCGCGAAAAAAGTTCGGCAAATTTAATCCAAAAAGAATTAAGCGCACCTACATGTCGTGATCGGCCAGCATGTCCGCCAGGGCCGCATCGGTGTCCGAGGCCGGGGAAGCGGCAGCGGCCAGCGGCGTGGCGGCCAGGGGTGCCGGCTCAGCGACATCGGCGGCCAGGGGCTGCTGGATGCCGTCGACGTCAATGGCGGCCTTGGCTGCATCGAGATCGAGCTTGATCTTGTCGAGGCCCTCTTTGCTCAGTTCAGTGTAGATGCTGCGGGCCTGGGCCTTGCGCGACTTGAGGTCATCGCCGGGGTGAGCTTCGAGCGCGGCCTTCAGTGCAGCCGGCGTGCATTTGGTGTTGACCTTTTCGCGGATGATCGCCTCTCGGTAGGCCGCATCTTCGGCCCACTTGACCACGAACCAGTTGCGCCGGTTGCTGTAATGCGACGGGTAGTTGCTGGTCTTTTTGGCGGCCTGGGCTTTGGCCACCTGCTTCACCTTGCCGGCGCCGCCATCGCCAAGCGACACCTGGGCCCGGAAGCTGGTCAGCTCAGCCTGCAGCTGGCCCAGCAGCGCCTCGATTCGGGCAGCACGAGCATCGAGCGTGGCATAGCTGAGCTCGAGGTTGGCGAACTTGGGGCTCAGCTGAGCCACCACCCCTTGGGAAATTTCTTCAGTGAGGCCGGCGCGGGTAGACATTTTACTGCCGGCGCCCGGTTCAATTTACCCTTGATATGTCGAAGTTTGGTTCTGAATTGGATGGCGATATTTTGGTGCTCTGCGAGGGCGGGGTCCGGCCGGTGCGCGACCTGGATGCCGGGGCCCGGGTCTGGAATGGGCGCGGCTGGGGGGTGGCCCGAGCCGTCAAGCTCGGTTCGCGGCCTCGGTTTGCTATCGCTTTCACTGATGGCAGCCGGCTGAATTGCGGCGCCGGCCAACAGTGGGGCGTGCTAGCCGGCCGGCGGCTCGAGGTGCGCCCCACGAGTATGTTGTGCCCCGGCGATCTGCTGTTTCCTTTCAACCTGCCCGAAATCTGCCGGCGGCGGGGACGGCCCAAACGGCTGCAGGCCGCCCATGCCGCCGGCGCCGAATTTGCCTCGACCGGGTTTGTTCCGATGCGGGCGCTCAATTATGAACTGGGGGCAATCGAGCAATTCCTTCTGGGGGTCTTCGGTTCGAAGCGTGCGCTGGCGGGCGGGCGCGCTTCGATCGCCAAGCTCGCCGCGATCTTTGCGCGCGCCGGGCTGAGGACGCGCGCGATCCAGGTCACGCCGAGCGCATTCAAGCTCGCCCTGGCCGATACACACCTTGTGGATATGCCGCTGCTGGCTGCCCTGCACCCGCAGGCCTTCACCTGCTGCTCTTCTGGACCGCTCAAAATTTTGTCGGTTGATCGGGCCGGCAGCTTCACGCCTTACAGCATCGAGTTTTTCGACCCGGCATCACGCAGCCTGGTGGCCGGCGGCGCCCTGGCGCTGGCTGGCGCAGCCACTGTGCCGGCCCCCAAGCTGCCGGCGGTCTTGGCCGCGCACAGCCCCGCCTCGCAGGCCGGCACCGTGCCTGGCCGCCGCGGCCGCCGGCCGATGCCGCTGGCCAAAGCCGTGTCGGCCGTATAATGCCGCGGTCAATAATGCTGACCCCTTACCTGCTGCTGTTCAGCCTGCTGCTTGCGGTGGCGGCCTTCACCGATGCCGTGGTGGCCGATGACTTGCCGGCATTTGATCGCTACTGGTACATGGTCGTGAGCACGGCAATTTCGGGCGCTTTGTCTACAGTATTAGCCAATTTTCTCGGCATTGTTTAGCCGCAATTTGAGCCAGGGCGCAAAACCAAATGGCCGAACACTCGAATGGCGATGCGCTCGCCGATGCCGGCATGAGCGAAGAACTGCGCCGACAGATGCAGGCCGTGAATTTTTCGCTTGGTCGGGCCGGCGGCATTGCACTGGTCAAGTCGATTCTTCTCAATGCGGGCCTCGCGCCCGTGCGCGCTCTTGAGCTGGCGGCGCGCGTAACCGGCCCGCCGATTACCAGTGAGGCCGCCGGGTTCGAAATCAAGTGCGGCGAGCGCACTTTCTTTGCCGAGAGCGCTGAAGTAGACGCCGATCATGATTTTGGCGCCGAGCTCAATAAGCTCAAAAAGCTCTCTGTTCAGGACCTAAAAACCGCTAAAGATTATCTGAGCTTGATCTTTTACATGATCCGCAAAGCCTATTCGATGTCGCTCGTTATTCCGGCCAATGCCGTTCTGCTTCGTGAAGCGGCGCCGCTGCTTGATGGTTTCAACCCCGAGGCGCTCCATCTCGATTCGGATAACACAACTCTGTTTCTCAAAATTGGCGATGTTGAATGTCTGCCGCGCGCCGGCTTGCGGCTGCGCGAGCTCTGATGCGTTCATGAGCTCTGATGCGTTCATGAGCGTTCATGAGCGCCGATGCGTTCATGAGCGTTCATGAGCGTTCATGAGCGCCGATGCGTTCATGAGCGTTCATGAGCGCCGATCCGAATAGGGAGAACTGGTCCATTTTTGTCCCGCTGATAAGACCCATATCATTCCGATGAAGCTCACCACGGCCAGCCCCTGGAACAGGGTGGCGATTCCGCCGAAGCCGACCCAGTTGATAAACATTGACACCAGAATCGAAGCGATCATCAGCGCCCCCAGGAGGCCTGCGCCCACGCCCCGGGGGTGCTGGAACGCAAACAGCGGCGCAGCAAGTTCCGGCTGGGAGTCCAGCAGCACATCGGCAGCGATCTCGGCCATGATATTATTGCGGATTTTGATCTGGCTAATTGAATAGAAGCTCTGTGAAAGTAGCTATGAGAACCTTCCAGTGGTTATACGGGCGTGCCGAGCGTGACAGCGCTGAAGTCGTGAGCTCTGTGCTGACGGCCGAGGATCTGGCAGGCGGCGCAGTGGTCGTGCGCGATGAAAAGGCTCACAATTATCGTACTTATGCCTCAGCGGATGAATACTGGATTGATGCCTTGGGCGAGCCCGACCGGCTGCACCATGAAGTGGTGTTTGCCTGCCAGCCGCAGAGGCTCAAACTCGACATCGACATGCCGGCAGCAGATTTGCTGGCTTGCTTGCCGACGGCTCCTGATGACCCTGAGGTGCTGGCGCTGTTTGGCGCGCAGACCGATCTTGAGCGGGCTCAGGGAGCCCGAGACAGCTTCTTGCGCCTGGTTCTTGAAAGGGCCAGCAGCGTTTTCTGCGCGATGTATGGATTTCCGCTGACGGCTGCTGACTTTCTGGTGTTCGATTCCAGCGGGCCGGCCGTGAGCGGCTTCAAGTTCTCGCACCACGTGCTCGTCGCGCCGTTTCTCGTGGCCGGCCATCGTGAGGGCGAAGAATTTACCGCCGGCATTCTCGAGCTGCTCGAAGGCTGCCCGATGGCCAAATTCATTGATGCGGGCGTCAACAAAAGCACGCAAAACTTTCGCACGGCCGGCAGCACCAAAGCCGGCCGCACCAAGGTGCTGTGCCCGCGGCTGGCAGCTCAGCTGGGCACCGGGCTGTGCGCCGCTGAGCGCACCCTGGTGGCCGGCGGGCTCGGCGACTTGCGCCGGCTGGGCGCGGCCGCTGAGCCCGCCGCCGCGCCGGCCGCGCCGCCCGCTGATATTACCGAGCCCGTGCGGCTGGCTGCGCTGAAAGTGCTGGGCGAACATGGCGTGCTTGAGGCCCATGAATTCGACCGCGCATTTGGCGGGCTGTTGCTGTTCAGGCGGCGCGCCGCTTCGATGTGCGGCCTGTGCGCGCGCGTGCACGAGTCGGACAACACTCTGATGGTGGCGCTGCGGGCCGAGGCCGGTGAGGTCGTGCTGCATGAACTCTGCCGACACAAACCCAATGTGTCGCGGCCGCTGGGCGGCTGCGGCGTGGAAGCGGCCGCGATCGCGCCGGCCGAGCCGCGCGCACAAGTCAATGGCACCGGCGGGCGGCGCGTCGCCGAACAGGTTGCTCAGCTGGCCGCCGGTGAACGGGCGCCCCATGAGGCCTGCCTGCTCGAGACAATGCCCGGCCGGAAATACTCTGAAGAGACTATGCGGGCTTATGAGCTCGTCGACACGCTCGTGGTGCGCGCCCAAATGAAGTGCGGCAAGACGCGCGCTTTGCGTGTCTTTATCGACAGCTACTTTCCGCAGCTCGCTGCCGGCTCGCTCGAGCCGGCCGCCATCGTGCGGCTGCTCACTTTCCGGCGCACCTTTACCGAACACCTGCGCGCCGACTTCCCCGATTTCGGCGTGTACAGCGATCGCACCGGCGCGATCGGCGCTGACCAGCCGCGCATGATCGTTCAGGTCGAGTCTCTGCACCGCATCCAGGCCGGACGGCCCGGCGGCGCGCAGCCGGCACCTGATCTGGTTGTGCTCGATGAAGTTGAATCGATTCTCGACCAATTCGATTCGGGCCTGCACAAGAATTTTGAGCTGGCCTTTGCCAACTTCGAATGGCTGCTGGCCTCGGCCAAGCACGTGGTGTGCATGGATGCCAACGTCGGCGACCGCACGCTGCGACTGCTGCAGAAATTGCGGCCGGGCAAACCTATCACGTTCCACTGGAACTCGGTGGCGCGCGGCGCCGGCGAGACCTTTGAAGTCACCTGCTCGCCGAGCGAATGGCACGCAGAACTGCTAGCTTCGATCGGCGCTGGCCGGCGCGTGGCGGTGGCCAGCAACTCGATCAAGGAGGCGCTGGTGGTCGCCGAGACCGTGCGCACGCGCTTTCCGAATAAACGGCTGCAGCTGTACAGCTCGAAAACTTCTCAGGCCGAAAAAGATGAACACTTTGCTGATGTGCACAAATTTTGGGCCGTTGATGTGCTGATCTATACGCCGACCGTGTCAGCCGGCGTGTCATTTGAGCTCACCCATTTCGATGAAATGTTTGGCTTCTTCAATGAAAATTCTTGCTCGGTTGAAAGTTCGCGCCAGATGATGGGGCGCGTGCGCAACCTGGCGCGGCACCGCACCGTGCTGATGCTGCCGGCCGCGCGCCACTGGAAAGAGACCGGCCTGGTGGGGCTGGCGCGGCTGGCGCGCGGGCGGCGCTGCATGCTGGTGCCGCCCGTCGGCGGTGGCGTGCACCATGAATTTGACCCGGCCGCTGGCGTGGTGCGTGAACATTTGTCGCCCTATTATCAGCTCTGGCTTGACAATATGCGCATGCGCAATCTGTCGTTCAACCGGTTTGCCGAACGCCTGATCGACCAAGTGGCTGATACCGGTGCGCGCTTGAAAATGCTTGAGGTTGATCCGGCCCATGCCGCGCTGGGCGCCCTGCGAGGAGAGGCGCGCATGCGCGTGCAGGAGGCCGAACGGGTCGCCCTGGCCGCCGCACCTGACCTTTCGCCCGATGCAGCTCAGGCTCTGGAAAACAAGACCGAAGAACTCACGCCGATCGAGAAATTGTCTCTGGCCAAATGGCGGGTGCGCCTAACTTATCAGCTCGATGAAATTCCCGGACCTGAATTGCTGGCCAAGCTGTCGCCTCAGGCGCAGCGCCTGATCTACAAAAATCTGTGCCGCATTATGGCCGAGCCGACTCTAGCGCGTTCGGCCGAAAGTATCCGCAACAAAGAATACCAGTGGCACATCAACCTGTCCGAAATCGGCGAACTCACGCGCCGGTATGTGTTTCCGGCTCACTACTTGACTTACTCCCTGCTCTACATCTGCGGCTTCTTGTGCCTGCTGGACCGCACCGAACTGCCCGAAGCGATGGTGCGCGAGCGGATTTTGGCCTCGCGGGTCTGGATCCGGTCGCGGCTCAACCAGATCGCGCACGAATTCGATGCAACAATTATCCACACCAATTTCGATGGCGAGCGGTTCTTTGACTCGTCCCTGCGCCTGGCCAACACTCTTCTGCGCCGTCAATATGGCGTCGAAATCAAATTGCGCGGCACCGTTTACTTGCTGCGGCCGACCGCGCGCGGCGCGCTCGTGTGGCCCAACAGCGTGAGCGAGCCGCGCGTGCCGTGCGCGCTGCGCTTTCCCAGCGCGCTTGAGGGCCACCTCGAGTCGGTCGTGCTGCAGTTGGCTATCGACCCCGAGGCCGTGCCCGGCGTGGGCCCTGAGCCGCTGCCCGAGGGCGAGCTGCCCGTTGCTGAGCTGCCCGATGCTGAGCTGCCCGATGCTGAGCTGGAAGAATTTCTCACCTCGGCCTAGCTGTTGAAGCCAGCTTCTTTTTTGAAATGGTTGTGGTTGCGGTAGATGTGGATGGCGCCGTGGGCGCCTTTGCTTGCGCAAAAAATGCGCGCGAGCGGCTTGAGGTTTACCGAGCGGCTGGCTGGAATGGCTGCCTGCTCAGCTGGGCCGGTGCGGCCGCGCCCGGCGATTCCGTTTTCGCGGTGTTCTATACCGGCAGCTGCCACTTGGCTTTTGTTGGGGGGCGCGCCGAAGCTGAACGCGCTCTCTGCGCTTTGGGCGACCTAGCTGATCAAGACATTGAGTTTGGCGAGATGGTCGTGGGCGACCTGATCGCTCGGCGCCAAGCCGAACTTGATCTCGATTTTCTGCCTCAGGATCCGACCAATGCCAAAGCGCTTGATGAATTTAAACTGCTGCTTATTGGCGACAATGAGCCACCGCCTCTAAGGGCCGTTGATTATTTCGGTTCCGCGCCTTACACTTTAGATGATGAGCCGGTCGAAGAGCCGGCTGCCGAGCCGGTCGCCGAGCCGGCTGCCGAGCCGGTCGCCGAGCCGGTCGCCGAGCCGGCTGCCGAGCCGGTCGCCGAGCCGGCTGCCGAGCCGGTCGCCGAGCCGGCCGCCGAGCCGGTCGCCGAGCCGGCTGCCGAGCCGGTCGCCGAGCCGGCTGCCGAGCCGGTCGCCGAGCCGGCCGCCGAGCCGGTCGAAGAGCTGGTCGAAGAGCTGGCTGCCGAGCCGGTCGCCGAGCCGGCCGCCGAGCCGGTCGAAGAGCTGGCTGCCGAGCCGGTCAAAGAGCTGGCCGCCGAGCCGGTCGAAGAGCTGGCTGCCGAGCCGGTCGCCGAGCCGGCCGCCGAGCCGGTCGCCGAGCCGGCCAGCGACGCAACTGAAAGTTCGTATAGATCTACGGATAGCGTCTCAAGTGAGTCAAGCGAAGAGTCTTTTGCTGAGCCGGAAGACTAAAAAAGTTTGACTTCTTGTAATTATACATAGTCGTCAAGTGAGATCGCAGATCCGCATTTAGCTGTTTCACAAAGAGCTTCCGATCGCCCCGCAGCTTCAGCCAGCAGCAGCCAGATGCGCGGTGCGGTCTTAGCAAAGAAGGACAAGATTTTTTCGGGACAACGAATCTCAATAGCCAGATTTTCGGCTGCGGCATAAGCCTGCGGGGTGAGGTCGCCGAGCTGAGCGCCGAGCTGGGCTGCGGCGCCGCGCTGCTCACCAACGGGCTCGCCCATGCGCGCAAGCAAGCAGCTGGCCAGCAGGAGGGGGTCCATTTAATGCGCCCGCCTCGTTTCAATCGCAACATATGGATGCCGTTTCTATCGCGGCCGCGGTAATTATAGCCTGCGCGCTGGCGCTCTTTTGGCTGCAAGCGTGCAAACAGCCTGCTTGCGAACAGCCTGCATGCAAACAGCTTTTAATAGTACAAGAGTGTCCTGCGGGGCCGCCAAAAATTATCCCGGTTGAGCGCGAGGCGCGCTCAGCCTCAGCAATGAGGCATTACATAGAGCGCAATTGAAGTTCTTTCAGAAGCCATCATGGCTGATCTAATGCGCGCCGCGGCAGGCCTGCCTTTCAGCTGCTCAATGCCCCCGACAGTATCACACTACTTCACTCTGCCAAATGACCCGCGCAACTTTCCGGCCGGCATGCTCGACCCCAAAGAATGGAACCTGCAGACGGCTCCGCACATCTGGTTCTGGCACCTCGGCCGCACCAGCAGCGAGCCCGAAAAGCTCATCGAGTTTTATGATCAAAGCGGCTGGGGGGGCGACCTTGACAACAAAAACTGTTTTGAAATTGGCCTTTGTTACAGTGAGCGGCGCGAACTCGCGCCGAATCTGAAAGAAATTTTGGCCCGCGGCCTGTTCAGCATCTACATATCCGGCCGGCTGTACAAATTCGATGAAGTCGATCTGACCGCTGCCGAAGCCGCAAACCAAAAAATTCTCAACGCACCATTTGCTTGGCTCGATGCAGAGCCCTGGCTATTGAGCAAAGAACAATGCGCCGAGCGCTGGCCACGCATCGGAATCATTGACGTTGATCCGGAATTCAGCATGACATTCATGAAGTGGAAAGCTGACATCCGCCGCCGCGAAAAAGAAGCCCGAAAGCTTGCGCAACAGTTTGCCACTTAAACCGAACAGGCCGTACAGTCGGGCCCGGCCCCAATCGGGCAGGCCGGTGCAGCCGCGGTTTTTCCCACGGCCAGCGTGCCGCTGCCGGGCGCGCTGTGAATGTAATAAGAGCCGGTGCCCAGGCCGCGCGCCCAACCAGCAAGCCAGATTTTTTCCAGCAGCTTGGTTTCGATGCGGTTGGTGTAGAAGTTCAGCGACTGGGACTGAGAGATGAAGGGCCCGCGAGCGGCCGAATGAGCCACCAGAACGAGCGGGTCGATTTCGCGCGCGGTGCGATACAGCCGGCGCAGTTCATCGCTGAGCAGCGGGCGGCCACCGAGCCCATCGAAACTGGCCACGCTGCCCAGCGACTCCACGAGCGCATCGCGCAGCTCGGGTGACCAGAGTTCGCGCGCGCGCATGTCGCGCTCGAAGTGGTGATTGAGCAGCACGAATTCACCAGCCGATGTTTTGCGAGTGTAATTGAGAGTCGTGACGGGCTCGATGCATTCATTGACGCCCACGGCATTAGATGAGGTGGCGGTGGGCATAGTGGCCGTGACATAGCCGTTGCGCAGCCCGGTCGCGACCATAAAGCGCAGGTCGACCCAGCGCGCCGAATCGAGCAGCCCGCCGGTGGCGGCGCAAATGCGCGCCTCCCAGTCAGCATCAAGACTGCCTTCGGCGACCCACAAGTCGGGCCCGAGCAGGCCGCGGCTTGCCGGCGAGCCGACGAAAGCCGGAAAGCTGCCCTGCATGGCACCCAGTAGCGCCGATTGGCGCGTGGCGCCATAATAGATGGCCGCGTGGATCGCTTCATCCAGTGCCAGCGCTTCGGGCGAATCGAAAGGCAGCCCCAGGCGAAAGAACACGTCGGCCAGCCCCATCACGCCGATCGCGATCGCGCGGTACTTGCTGTTGCTGCGGTCGCAACCGGGCACCGGCGCACCGCCGTAGCTGATCACGCGGTCGAGGTTGGTGGCCAGCTGGCCGGCGGCGGCGATCGTGCCGGCGAAATCGAAGGCCGCGCCGCCGGGCGCCGTCAGGTCATCGCGCACGAAGGCTTCAAGGTTGAGCGCGGCCAAATTGCAGACGGCGTATTCTGCGGCGCCGGGCTCTTCATCGCGCGTGCGACACGGAATCGTGATTTCGGCGCAGAGATTGGAATTGGTGATCGTCTGCGCGTGCGACAAGTTGCTCTTGCGGTTGACATTGTCTTTGTTGAGCACGTACGGAAAGCCGACCTGCGAAATCGTCTGGGCGAGCAGGCCGAGCAGGCGGCTGGGCGCGACCCAGCCGGTTGACAGCCCGGCGGCGCGGTAGCCATCGAGCCGGTCGCTGAACGTGCCGCCGGGCCCATCGGCGTGGTGCACGCTGCGCTCATCGAACACCTCATCGAGCCCGGGCGCCGTGTTGGGCGAGAACAAATACCAGCGCGCGGCCGGCACGGTGACCGGGTCGGCGCCACTGGCCTCGAGCGCAGCGGCCAGCCAGAATCGGTCGGGCACCCACAGGCCATACTTGATGTCGGGCGCATTGGCGCCCTGTGCTGCCAGCGGCCCCGATGCACGTGGCATAATCAGGAATTCTTCGATGTCAGCATGCCACATCTCGAGGTAGACGGCGAAAGCGCCGCGCCGCGTGCTGCCCTGATCGGCATAGCTCTGCAGAGTGTTGAGCAGCCGCAAATAGCCGCCCACTCCTTTGCTGAGGCCGCCAGAGCTCCGAATAATTTCGCCGCGGCCTCTCATGCGGGTCAGGCAGATGCCGAGCCCGCCGCCGTTCTTGGACATCACGCCACCATCGGCAGCCACGTCAAGCAGCGACCGCATGCTGTCATCGACCTGCATCAGATAGCAGGATGCCAGCGAAGGCGCGCCGCGGCCGAGCTGATCAAATGTAGCGCTGGCACCACGCGTGCCCGAATTGAAGATCGTCGGAGAAGCATGGCTGATTTTTTTGAGCGAGAGCAGATCATATACATCAAATGCCTCCTGCACGAGATAAGCCAGGCCTTCATCATCGAGATCGCGCATCGGCAGACAGGTGATAGCCAGCGCCACGCGCATGTACATGTGCTGCGGCAGTTCGGCGATCTCGCCGGCCGCATCGCGCATCAGATAGCTGCGCGCGAGCGTGCTGGCGCTGAAGCCCACGTTGATGAAATCGCGGCTGTATTTGATTCGCTTCTCGATGCTGGCTGAAAACCGCCTGACCAGCGCCACGAACTGAGGGTCGAGCCGGTTGCTGGAATCAGCCAGCAGGTGCTCGAGCACGCCGAGCAGCGTGCCGCGGCCAGCCAGCCGAGCCGTTTTCTGCAGGCCGTCGATCTGCACGCGCGCGGCCAGAGCCGAAAATGCGCTGTTGGTGGCTGAATAGGCGCACGCCTTGCTCACGACCAGTTCATCGATCTGCGACGTGGTCATTCCCACGCCCACCAGGCCGATCACATCCTGGGTGAGTTCCATCACATGGCGGCCCGTGAGGCCCTCGAGCGGGCCGCCATAAGCTGAACCCATCAAGATTTTCACGCGATCAGCGATCCGGTCAAACTTGACCGGCTCTTTTTCGCCCTTGCGGTTGATCACGTAAGTCTCCATTTGGAATGAGGCAGTGCCTTCAATTATCGCCAAAAACGTCTGGGGCGCTTATTCAGCACTTAAGTGCTTAGGGGAGTATTCTCATAAGAGCCGGCGCCGCGCGCTTCTTCGGGCGCGCCGAGATCCGAATGCGGCACCGGCACTTGACCGCCTTCGGCAAAATAAACTCGCCGCGAATATCTGAGCCAGTCATGCTCATCGACGATCAGGTGCGGCGGCAGGGCAACCGGCCGTTCGGGCGATGGTGTGCTGGCCGGCGAGGGCGGCTCACCGGAATGCACGGAATGCAAAGAGCCGCGCGATGATAAATCATGAGCGCGCTGCCCAAAATGCCGCCGGAGCCGTTGGCGCGCAGCCAGTTCTCCCAGCAGTGCGCCGCTACCGAAGTATCCATCGGCGGCCGTCGTGGACAGCGCCATCGGGTTTTCATCGAGCCCACCGCTGGCGGCCACATCGAGCGTGCCTTTTATAATCAGGCCGGCCTGAAAAGATACCAGCGCGAGCAACAGAATGCCCCAGATAATGTATGTGCGCGCCAGCGGTGATGTGCAGCGCGGCGACACGGCGCCCACGACCAGCAAGTTCAGTGCGTTCGAGAATTGCAAAGCATAAGAAAAGAAAACGCCGCCCCATACAAACCAGAAAGCGCGGTGGGGGGTGAGAGGAATCCAGAGGCCGCCGGCCAGCACGCTAATCTGGCAGAAAACCGACACGCCGGCATAGCCTTCGGCGTATGTCGCAAAAATACGGCAGTCATCTGTGTTGAGCGCTACGCCAAAAACTGCTCCCCACAATAAGCAGGCCGCCAGTGCCAGAAGGCGGTGCATATTTAGGGCCGCCTAATTTATTGTATAATTGAATCCCGGCCTCGGCAATCACCATGACCATCGAGCCGCTTACAGTTGAAAACCGAATTGCGCTGTCCGAGATCGAGGACACCGAAGCCTGGGGATACTATAAGCGGCTTGAATCGCTGGTATGGAATGCCCAAGAGGTCAACATGTCGGCTGACTATGCCGACTGGCGCGAAAAGCTGTCGGCCGGTCAGCGCGCCTTCTACACGGCCGTGCTGGGCCTGTTCGGCCCGGGCGATGAGCTCGTGTCAGCCAACCTCAACGACAACTTTCTGGCTGAAATGTGCCGGCTTGAAGTGCGGTTCTTCTATTCGGCGTGCGCGGCCCAAGAGAATGTCCACACCGAAGCCTATTCGCTGCAGATCCGCACGATCCTGGATCCGGCTGATGCCACCAAACTGCTCACCGATCCGGCCGCCGTGCCGGCCGTAGCCAGCATCGTGAAATGGGTGCGCGGCTGGAGCGATCCCAAGCTGCCGCTCGGCCACCGGCTGATGGCGTTCGGTTTCTTCGAGGGGCTCATCTTCCAGGGCCAATTCATGGCGATCCAGATGCTCAAGACGCTCAACGTGATGCCCGGGCTCACCGAGTACAACGAGTTCATCGCGCGCGATGAAAACCTGCACTGCGAATTTGCCTGCTTCCTGGTGCGCGAGCGGCTGACCGATCGGCCAAGCCAAGAAGAAATGAAAAACCTGCTTGGCCAAGCCGTGGCGCTCTGCGATGAATTCTTCGCCGGCGCACTGGCGGCCGCCCGCGCCGCCGAAGGCCTGGGCCCCGATTCGCCCTCGCCGGTGCCCAAGCTCAATGAAGAAGGCCTGCACGATTATGTGCGCAACGTGGCCGACCGGGTCGCGGCCAAGATGGGCTACAAGAAAGTGTACCGCACGCGCAACCCCTTTCCCGAATCGGTGGCGCTGGCACTCAATGAGCGCGGCAAGACCAACTTCTTCGAGGAGCGCCCCACTCAGTACAGCCGCGACTTCACGCCGACCCATATCAGCGCCGATGAGCTCGGCAAACTGCTGCCGAACCTGATGCCGGCCTTGCTGGCGCGCCAGCAGGCTGCTTGAATGTTAAGGGCACGCTCTTTTTCCGTTTAGAGCGCGCGCCCCCAGCAAAATGCCGCCGCGCAAAAACCGCACCCGCCGAAATCCGGCTACGGCGGCTTGGGGTATAATCGAGTTCACGCTCGCCGGTGGCTTCCGGCTCGCCGAACTCACCGCGACGCAAAACCGTGCACAGGTTCTCATCGAACTGCTGCAGGGTGAGGCCGATGCGGTTGGCACGGTCCGATTTGGGGTGGCCGCCGAACGGCTGAGGCCCGGCCGCCCGCAGGATGCATGGCTGCTGCGCCGCGATGAAAATGGCTTCAGGACTTACCGCCTGCTGTTTATGGCCGGCGGCCAGTTGCCGCCGCATGATGAATCCTGGCGCGAAGTAGCGCTCGAAAAAAATACCCGCTGGACTATTCGCTGAACTGGATCAGCAGGCGTGCCGCGAGACTGCGTGCCCACACACCAGCGCTTTTTTCGGCCTGCAGCGTTTCCCAGCTGAGGCCGAAATCGGCGCAGCCGATTAGCAGGCGCGGCGTGATCGTGCCCTCATCAAGGAAGCGGGCCACGTGCTGGAAGGTGCAGCCATCGAGTGTATTGAGGTTGCCGTTTTCAGTAAACTTCTGCAGTTTGGTCAGCGCGACCCGGCCCGGCTGCGGCGGCTTGCCCTGCTGCTCGCAAAATTTGTAGAACTGGGTGGCAGCCGTCGTGGCGTTCTTCGGGAGCTCCATTGTATCACTCGGGCCCCAATTCAATTCCATCAAGCAGTGGCGAAAAGCCCAGGCGCCGGAAGCCCATGCGGCTATAAGCGCTGGCCGAGGGCTTGACTTGCGTGGAGGTCGGCCGTGCAGCCGGACCATAAACCTTCACGTGGAAATCGGGCACGCGGCGCCGCAGGTCATCGAAGTCGCGCAGACGGTCCTCGGTCAGGATCACGCCGCGGCGGTTCCAGGACAACAGCGCCGCGTAAAAGTCATCGCGGCCGAGCTTCTGGTGCGTGCCTCGGCGCTTGGGTTCGGGGCGCAGCCGATCGGCCGGCAGCCGTTCGACCACGTGGATCTCGATGCCATTGCGCCGGGCCGTTTCCTGGTACACGGCGCGGTCGCGCGCTGAGGTCGCCACGCTCTCTCGGTCTTTGACCACATAGGCCACCGATTCATAAGCCGTCTTGAGCGTGGGGGCGGTTGCATCGATCGCGGCGATAATTTCGCAGAAGCCTAAACGGCCGCCGCCGCGCAGCCAGTGGGTGAGGTTGAGCGTGTCGACCGCCACGTGGCGCGCGCGGTGAGCCGTGACCGCGCCGCCCGTGACCGAATCCGGCACCCCCCAGGTGAGGTGAATCATATAGGCCAGCGCCAGGCCAGCGACCACGGCGGCCAGCAGCAATACGGTGGTCCAGAAGGCATTCATATTAGGCGAGAATTGAATAGCCGGTCGGCCTTAACCATGGCTGACTTTCTGAGCTGGACTCCTGCTGAAATCGTGAACCGCCTCGGCGAACTCACGCCGCAACAGGCCCTCGATTGGGACTTTGCGCGCCGCCATGAAAGCGTGCCCAATTCCGAACTGTTCAGCTATGAGCAAGTGCTGGCCGCCTCGAGCCAGCCCTTCCCCTGGCCCAAGCTGCCGGTTTTGCGCGAAAGGCACGGAGCTCTGCCGGAGGTGCTGATAAAGCCAATAGCTTATGAAGTTGCCGGAACGATTATCGCCGGTGGCTTCGTGAGTTCCTCGCTGATGGGAGAACTTCGGTTTAACCAGGACGTTGATTATTTCATCACCAGCGATCCTGTGTCGACGGCCATCAACTGGGGGAACAAAATAGTGAAGAAGTTCGGCACCTATCTGTCTGGCTACATGATGAAAGGCCTCATCTCGCTCAAATTCTATACTCCGGGAAGTTTGCGGGTCAGTGAAACGCAGCTGATCCTGCGCAAATACCAGAGCACGGCGGCCGTGATCTACGGTTTCGACATTGGCAGCTCGGCGATCGCCTATGATGGCACGGCCTACCATTTCACGCTGCTCGGTCTGATCGCGCACGCCTGGTACGTGAACCTAATTGATCCGCGCCGCCGCTCACCGACATTCGAGGTGCGGCTAGCTAAATACATGGAGCGCGGCTTTGCGCTGGGCCTGGTGGGCTTCGGCGGCTTTGAGTCAGATGACTTCATGGTGCAGCTGCCGCACATGACCTTGATAGTCAACGCGGCCAATCCTGTATCGGCCTCCGGGGTAATTATCGGTGCAAAGTCCGGCCGGAGCTATACATGCAGCACCGAAATCCACCCCAACTACAAAGCGGTCCTGAGGATGTGGGATCCCGAGGTCCGCTGGTCGGTGTATTTCCACAAAGGCAAATTCGAACAGTGGTTACTCGGCGAGACCGATTTCGCCTCGGAGTTTAAGCCGTACATCAAGGCCCCAATTTCCCGCAGAAACATAATCCCTTATTACCGTGCGATTGGCATCCCAAATGACAAAATTACTCTGCTCTTTGATGCGGAAAAAAAGATGCGCAGCATCCGCAAAGTTAAAGCCGACTTCAGTGCACCGCTGGCGCCATATGTTCAGGCGGCGCAAGCGCGCTTCGCCGAGTTCGACTGGAAAGTGCCGGCGAGCCATTGGTGGATCGAGGGCAACCCCCAAGAGCAGTTCACGGGCAGCATTGAGCCGCTCCCCGAGACGCCGGAAGAGTTTTGGGGCGAGCGCGTCACAAAATCCACTTGGGTTGTTGAAAATATTGCACGCCCGGCGCCCCTTGCATTCAGCGACTGCCCATTCTGCTTGGACTCGTTTATGCCCGGTGACAGCTGGGTGCTGCTGCCATGTGGTCACGGGGGACACGCAGTCAGCAATGAAAAATGCCTCGGCTTTGATGAATGGCGCAAGGACAAAAAAACCTGCCCCATGTGTCGTGAAGTTATCGCCGCAAAGATCGCGGACAAAGTCTATGGCTTCAAAATCCCTGCTGACTTCTTTGAGACCGGCCTGATCTTATAAACGGCCAAACATTTTTTTCAGGATTGAATGCCCACTCGGCCATAACCATGGCTGATTTTCTGAGCTGGACCCCTGCTGAAATCGCGAGCCGCCTCAGCGAACTCACGCCACAAGAAATACTCGATTGGGATTTCAAGCGCCACCGTGAAACGGTAAACGATGATCAGCTGTTCAGCTTTGAGCAAGTGAAGGAGGCCTCTGACCAGCCATTCCCCTGGCCCGAGCTGCCAATATTTAGCGACAGCGATCTCATACCAAATAAACCTCTCACTATCATCACCGACAAATGCCCACACAACACTGTGACAGCCGGCAGCTATATCGGCAGCAGGGTTGCCGACGTATATCCGGGGCTAGATATTATTGAGCATTTCATCGTCGCAGACAACGATGAAATAAAAATCGCAATTAACTGGCTGAGAGAGATTGTCGACAATAAGTCCACCCTAAAGGGCTACATGAAAAAAGGTCTCTGCGTCTATATGTGCGCCTATAAACACCATTTAATCTTACACAGGTACCAGAGCGTGGCGGCCGTGCTCTACGAATTTGATCTCGGCAGTTCAGCAGTCGCGAGCGATAGCACCTGCGAGGTCAAATTCACGCTGCTCGGCCTGATCGCGCACGCCTGGCACGTGAACCTAATTGACCCACGGCGCCGCGGGCCAAATTATGAGGCGCGGCTAGCCAAAGGCCTGGACCGTGGCTTCGCACTGGGCATGGTAGGTTTCCGCGGCTTCCAGCCCGGCAAGACCAAGATTACATTCCCCAATTTCATACTCACGTATGAGCGCAAATCAAGCGTACACGCTTTGGGGAAAATGTTCTACAGCGTTTTCTCAGAAGAATGCGAAAAAATGGACAAATGTGATTTCGAACACGTAATGGCCCGCACGGTGGCTCGCATGTGGGATCCCGAAGAGCCGTTCGTCGCTAATCTCACTATGAAAACATTTGGCCAATTGTTAGAGAGCGAAATCGATTTGAGAGCGCTGCTGGAAAGACTGATGTTCGACAAGAAAATCTCAAATGCAGAATTTGACACAACCGTAAAATACCTGCTCAACATCCCAGCCGATCAGGTTGAAATGTTGCACAAAGCGAGAAAGCGAGCGGCGAAAGCGCACATCAAGATTGACATCAGTGCACCGCTGGCCCCTTACTTCGAAGCGGCGCAAGCGCGCTTCGCCGAGTTCGATTGGAAAGTGCCGGCCAGCTATTGGTGGGCCAAGCCGCCGGCCGCGCTCGCTGAGAGCAAACCAGCCGTCAAATATTGGGACGAAGTGTGCGCGCCGCCTATCGCTCCCTCGGCTCACTGCGCCATTTGCTCTAAAGAGTTTCTCTTCGGCGAAAGCTGGCTCCAGCTTTCATGCGGCCATGCGGGCCATGCATTTGCCAGCGAACATTGCTCCGGCCTAGATGACGTGATGACATATACAAACTGCTGCCCCGAATGCCCAGACCAAGTAAAGGAATTCTGCTTGACGGCTGATTTCTTTGAGACCGGCATGTAGTAGCGTTTTTTTTAATTGAACAGCAGGCGATAATTAACCATGGCTGACTTCCTGAGCTGGACTCCTGATGAAATCGTAAACCGCCTCGGCGAAATCACGCCGCAGCAAGCGCTTGACTGGGATTTCGCACGCCGCCACGAAGATGTAGCGGACGATCAGCTCTTCAGCTATGAGCAGGTGCAGGCGGCCGCCAAACAATCCTTTCCCTGGCCCGAGCTGCCAATATTGCGCGAAAAGTTGTTTAAGTTCAAAGTTTACGATGGCGATATGCCCCAAGTGCCTTTGGGCACTATAATTGCCGGCGGCTATCTCATTAACTTGATGAACAGGCAGCCAAGAAACGAGATCGATTTAGATTACTTCATCACCGCCGATAACCCGATCGAGGCAGCGACCCGCTGGATGCAATGCTGTCTCGCTGATCGGGAATTTGATAACGGCTATTACAAGACCGGCCTGTGCTCAATGTTCACCACGCACGATGGGTTTTCAGACCGCAAAGAACATCAGCTGATCCTGCGCAAGTACCAGAGCATGGCGGCCGTGCTCTACGGATTCGATCTCGGCAGCTCAGCAGTCGCGAGCGATGGCAAAGAAATCAAATTCACACTGCTCGGGCTGATCGCCCATGCCTGGTTCGTGAACCTGATCGACCCACGCCGCCGCTCGCCGACGTTCGAGAAGCGGCTAGCCAAATACCTGGCCCGTGGTTTCGCACTGGGCATGGTAGGTTTCAACGGCTTCTCGTCAGCCGACACCCAGATCGACCTGCCCCATTTCGCGATGGTGTTCAAAGCCGATTCCCCCAAACAAGCTTGGGGCAAAATCATCCCGCACATGGCGGCGATCGGCTATAGCAACAAAACCTATGTGGCTCGCAGCACAACGCAAATGCTAGGACGCATGTGGAACCCCGACCGGCAGATCGTAGCCAAGCTCACGCCCGATGAGTTCATCAAAGCGCTGAAAGAAGAAATCGATTTCGCGCCAAAATTGGAAGGCCTGATCAACATTCCCCAGAACCAATACATCAGCCACGTGATGTACTGGAAGGAGGTGCTGAATTTAAGCGCCCAACAAATCGAGGTCCTGAAAAAAGCGCAGAACAATGCATCTCGGATCCGAGCCATCATCGATTTCAGCGCACCGCTGGCACCATACGTTCAGGCGGCGCGAGCGCGCTTCACCGAGTTCGACTGGAAAGTGCCGGCGAGCCATTGGTGGATCGAGGGCAACCCCCAAAACCAATTCACGGGCAGCATTGAGCCGCGCCCTGAGACGCCAGCCGAATTCTGGGGCCCTTATTCGGGGCCGGACTTGCAGGTCTGGCCGGCAGCCCCGGGCCGACAATACAACAAAGAATGCCCGCTCTGCTTCGAGCCTTTCGTGTCAGGCGAAAGCTGGGTGGTGCTGCCCTGCGGCCATTCGGTCCACTACTTGACCAGCGAAAGCTGCCACGGAATCACCAGCTGGTTCCAGCAATCGGGCCGCACCTGCCCCATGTGCCGCAGCTCGCTGACGCCGCCGCGCCCAACCGTGCCACAATTTAAAGCCCCAGCAGACCTGCTCGATCCGCCACACGGCGACTAAATCCAGGGATCATGTGCCCACTGCAAAAGCGCTTGGCGCTGTTTCGGCCGATGCAGTTTTTTTGCGGCCCGCCCCTGAGGAGCCGCATCCCCCAGCCGAGCAGCAGCAGCGCGAATTTGCCCGGCGTGGCGCCGAAAGCTCTTCCAGCGGCCGATCTGGTGGCGGTCAAGCGCATCGAGCCGGCGCCCCAGCCAGTAGCGGCAGTACCACTGGAACCAGCCGCGCCCATCGGGATCACCGGGCAGCGCCGGCACCCAGCCCTGCCGGCGCCAATGTCCCAGGCTCTGGCGCGAAGAAATTCCAAAAAGGTTGACGGTTTTATCAGCGCCTTCGGGCCTCAAGCAGTCAGCGGCCAGCGCGTCCTCAAACCATTCGCGCGGAAACTCGCCGGTGCAGTCATTGAGATAGCGCCCTTCGAAGATGCCGAGCCGCAGCATATCGCCGGGCGAAAAAGCCGGCGTGAAGTCAGCCGCGAAATCCTGGCCGGCATCAGCAGCCAGCACATAAGAATAGGCCGGCCCATAGCGGCTGGCGGCAGCGCGCACGCGACGGCCGCGCACATACCAAGCCAGCCGGCGCGCGGCGGTCGTGGCGCGGCGAAGCTGCAGCATCGTATTGGCCGAGCCGGTGCGTCCAACTGATAGCACGAAGGCGCAAAAATGGGAACGTTTAGATGAGTTCTTTGAGAGCCTTGCGCGCATACGGCTTGACGGTCTTGCTGGCGGGCTTGGCCTTGAAGGTCATCGTCTCGCGCGTGCCGGGCCGGAAGCCCTGGCGCGCAGGCCGCGCGGGGTTGGTCTTGACTTTCACCTGGATCAGGCCGGGCACGACATTAAACTGCCCGGTGCGCTTGAGTTCCTTCTTGGTGAGGTCTTCAAGTTTCTGGAACAGGTCTTTGACCTGGGTCTGGGTGAGGCCAGTGGATGAGGCCAGATCGCTGATGATCTGCGCCTTGGTCAAATTCGCCGGCATTATATGGGGGAAAAAAGTTGGCGCTAGTCGCCAGCTTCGGGCGGAATTAATGATGGGGGAAAGCCCAACGAATGGGAAGGCCCAGCCCGCTGAGCATCACGCCGACCACGTCAACCGGCTGGGTGCTGGCGTTGGGGCGGGCGCTGATGCCGTTCACCGCGGAGTCGCCATAGAACGGGTGGCCAATCACTTCGCCTCTGAGCTTGTGGCCCAGGGTGGCAGCCCAGATGGAATGTACGGGGTCTTCGCCGCCCAGCGAGATGCTGGCACCGGGGGTCATCATGACGAACGTGTACATGTCGCATAAGCCTTGCACGGTGGGCATCAAGCTCTTAGGATGAACCCATTTTTCGTAAAAGCGGATTGGGTGGTAGGGCGTGATCAGCACCGTGGGCGTGATCTGCATCATGCAGCCCACGAACTGCTTGGTGCGCACGATGTACTTCACGACATCCCAGCTGCAGGCTCCATCGCTGAATGCCACGCGCACTTTATCTCCGGGAAGAATGTTCGAGGTCTTGGTCCACACATCGCCCTCGGGAGTGCGCTTCAGCACCGTAGTGCCGCCGCTCCAGCAGCCGCCCTGAGCAATGTTTTGAGCAGTGTGCTCGGTGATTGCCTTTGTGCCCCTGAGAGAGTTCTTGGGCTTGCCTGCACCCCAGGCATTCTCGACCGCGGCGATCGCATTTTTCCAGCTGGGCGATTCATAGAGGCAAGAAGTTTCTTCGAACTTCGTGCTGGGCAAGCCATTTCCCAGCGTGGAAGCCAGCATGGCGACATAAGGAATGCCCCAATCTTTGCACACAGCCTTGGGCATCTCGCGCACAATGAAGGCCTCCAGCGCATCAGCCAGTGCAGGATCCAGAACGTCACGGCAAATTTTCCCGAGCAGAAAGTTTGTGGCGTCCTCAGGAAAGGCATTGCATTTGACGATCTTCGCCCAGTTGAAAGCCAAGCGGAGAGCAGAGCACTGGCCCATAGGATCGGGTGGCGGCTTTTGGCCGTCAACCGAGATCTGGCCGCGAACCACGTCCACGACGATAGTCTCTTTGAGGCCTCGGCCTGTAAACTCGAACGGGTAACTGCCATCGCGAGCGAAAGAGGCGCAGAAGTAGGCCGGAAAGTCAATGCGAACGCTCCCCACGTAGAACAAATTGTCGTGGCGGCGCTTTTTGTAGGTGTGGATGTTGCCGGCCGCCACACACACTTCCGCAATTTCAGTGGTGATAGCGGCGGCAAGGAACCGCGCGAACGCCTCGCACATGCGAGTAGTGTCATTGACATAGCGCAGGATGCCATTGGTCATCTGGGCAATCTCGAGGCAGGTCTGGGGCGAGGCGTCACAGCCGAGCAGAATCGGGCAGATCTTGATGCCCAAGTTCTTGTACACCGTGTTGACGTAATCAAGGGTGAGCCCGCCGTCGCGATCGTTGATCGCGTCGCAGCCGATTGTAGAGAACGCCATGGGCTTTCCATCGGTCAGCAGGAGCACCGAGCACAGGTCCGAGATGTCACTTGCGACCTCTCGAGCCAGGTCAAGGGCGGCCGCATAATTGGTCGAACCGTTAACACCCAAGGCGTCAATCTTGCTCAAGATGGTGGAAATGCCGGGCTCGCCGGCGCGCATCAAGCCCCCGACCTTTTTGGCGTAAGTGTCAAACTTAATGACCTGAACGCGAGTGCCGGGGGGCAGAGCTTTGATGGCCGAAATCGCCGCGTACTTGGCCATGTCGAGGCGCGTGAGTCCGAGCTCAGCGTCCATACTTTCATCCATTGAGGTCGAGCAGTCGATCAAGATGATGATCGTCGCCGGGAGCGCGCCCAGGCCGCCGGGGTTGACCATGAACGTGATGCCCCCATCGGGGCCGAGGAACGTTTCAACGCGCTTGGGCTTCTCATAGAGCACAATGTCAAGAACCGGCTGCTGAGCAGGCTGCACAGCGATCTGCCGATCGGCAGGCACGGCGAGCTGCCAAGCAGGCTGCTCGGCAAGCGCACGGCGAGCATCAGCAGCTTGGGGCGTCCATTGCTCAAAGTCCGGATCTCCGGGACGAGCTTTGGTCAACTTGGTGCCCATCGGTTTCTTGGACATCATAGAGATGACGGGCACCTTATGCTTGTGAAAGGCATCAAAGTAAACAATGTATTCCGCGAGAGGGGCAGGAAAGCCATCTTCGCCGCAAACTACTTGTCCTTCCATGATAACGGGAAAGGTCTCTATAACAAGAATCAATTGGCGCAAAAAGGTGCCGAACCTAAATCCGGCGACGCACGGCTGGCCCAATGCGGTTGGCGATAGAGGCGCGCGCCACGTTTTCAGCAGCCAGCGCATCATCAAGCAGAGAATCACAACCGATTTGAAATTTGATGCGCGCCGGCGAACAGGAAGAACCAACAAATTTGAGCGGCGCGACACCACGCACCAGAACCCGCGGCAGTTCTTGATTGATGTGCTTGAGCGGGTACAGAGGCCACATGTGCTGGATATACTCACAACCAACACCCCATTGTTTTTTATGAGCGCTAAATTTCTTGGCGCACTTCTGAATCCAGGTGGCGGCCCCTGAATAAGAGCCGGAAATGGCGCCGCCGGCGCCGCGCACAAAACCCAGCGGCAGCCCATCGGCCGCGCGCTGCCGCCGCCAGCCGCCGCCATAGGGCGCAAACAAATCATCGAGCTTAGCGGCTAAAGCCAAATTGACTTTGAACCCAGTGCCAGATTCTTTGGCCGACGGTTTCGCGTCCTGCTGGTTGATCGTGGTGAGAAAGCCGCACAGCCGTTCCATCGGCGTCGCGTCGAGACCGATCCACCCGCCGCAGCCGATTTCGGCGGGAACTGGCACGCCCCGAGTGTCCTCGAGCGTTTTTTTTAAAGTGTCAAGACATTCGGCCTCGGGGTAAGGCCCTTCCGCCCCATACGGCGCCCAATTTGGCAGCCGCTCGAGTTCGGCGACCTGATCAATGCGCAGAGCCGAAGGCTCATTGAGTTTGTGCTTCTTGTACTGCTTGCGCACCCAAGCAAACCAGCGCGAAATCGACACGGGCTCAAAAGCGCCGCCGGCGCGCACGCGCAATTCCATGCCGTCGGTAGCACCGCTCTTGGGATATCGCCGGCATTCGGTGACGATGCGCCGCAGTTCGCCAAACATCAGTGCCCACGGCAGGTTTTCATTCTTCAGCAACAGATCACGCGGTTTTTTAACACTGGTACCAAACCGCGCCACGCGCCGAGCGGCGGCCAGCAGTTCTTCGACGCCGGCGTGCTGGCCGATCCAGCCAAGCGGATACTCGCAGCCGGGGTCAAGCAGGTAATTGTAAAACCGAGAATCTTCAGACATGAGCGCCTCGGCGAACGGCACAATCTTGGCAAAGCGGGTGAGCGCGGCCGGCGCGCCGCCGCCAGCGGGCACCGGCAGAAACACAGTAGAGGTCGGCTTGCCATCGGCCCAAGTGAGCGCACGGCAGATCGCCTGGATAATGTTGGGCCCGCTGGTCTTGGGCGCAGCAAAGTAGACGCCATTGAGCCCGGGAATTTCAACGCCCTCGCCGAACAGGCGGCAGTTGAACATAATAGCCGGCACATCGGGCTTCTCGAATTGAGCCAGGATGCGCTCCCGGCGCGACAGGGAAAATTCGCTCGACACAGCAAAACATTCCACGCCCTTTAGCCGCGCGCGTGCAGCATCACAAGCTTTCTGCGCATCATCATTCCTGTAAAAGAACACAAGCATTTTTGCCGCGCGCGCGCCCACCGCGCCAGGCGAGCGCTTGATAGCAGCCTGCAGGTGCTCAAACGCCTGCTTGATCGGATCGCCGACGCCTTCATCAATCAGCTGCAGCTCAAAGTCATTGACGAAGCCAGCTGAAATCGCTTCGCGCAGCTGATACTTGAAAGCCGTCGGCCCAAACATGTCAAAGTTTTTCATCGAAAGGCAGCCGGCCTTTTCATCGGTGACCGGCGTAGCGGTGAGAAACAGCCGCGCCCCGGGCAGAGCCGATTTGATAATGCAGGTAATCTTGCCGTTGTTATCCCTGCCGCACAAGTTGTGGCATTCGTCAAACACGATCAGCTCGGGCCGTCCGCCCAGCAGCAGGTGCGAGGAATCATAAGTCGACACGATGATGGGCGGCGCGCCGCGCAGCCGCTGATCGATTTCGGCGGCATTCGTTGTCATCCTGAGCCCGGCGGCGCGGCCGCCCGAGCCGACAAGCAGCATGCGAGCGCGCGGCGCGCCATAAGAGATGAGCTTCAGAGCGGTCTGGGTGACGAGAGCCAGCGTGGGCACCAGGAAATAAATCATGCCGGCGAATTCGCCTGAAACCATGTAAGCCACACGCGTCTTGCCCGAACGGCAGGCCATCTGGAGAATGGCGCGGCCGTGTTCGCGCAGAGCGGTCAGCGCCGATTCGCAGGCCACCAACTGATAGGCGCGCTCCTCAAACACTTCTGATCCATCGCCGCCAATCTCAACAATTTCACCCACCCCTGCTCCATCATCATCCTCAACAACAATGACCTCTGGCGGCGCTATCTCAACAATTTCGCCCACCCCTGCTCCATCATCTTCAACAACAATAATATCTGGCGCCGCTATCTCAACAACTTCAACGGCCGCCCGAAAGCCCACAATAGAAGATCTAAAATCGGCGGCCGGAGTTAAGGCGCGCGCACAGCGCACCTTATCAGCCTTGGGGTAAGAAGGCGCCTGCCGCCAAACGCCGGTGAGCCCAAGAAAGGCAGACAAATCGGCGGCAGCAGCAGTGAGCGCGGGCAGCGAACAGCAAATATGTTCACAGGGCAGCCGGCGAATCCCTTCGCGCTCGGCCCAGGCCAGCAGCGAGCCCTCAAGCCGCCGCGCGCTGGCCTCATCGGTCTCAAAGGTAACGACAAAATTCCAGGGCTCCGAAAAGTTGAGCACGTAGCCAGAATCGTGCAGCCGATCGCCCAAGCTCCCCGACCAGCCGACTTTATAAATCTCTTCCCCGGGAACCCTGGGACAGAGCTGAGGGCAGTAAGCCACGTAAAAGCCAATGGTTTTGCCTGCCATGCTAATCAAGCGCGCGTTTCTACAAACGGCCGAAAAATGCCCACGCTTATAACATCTTGAAGGGAAGCTCGACGAGCCACTTAATCCAGGAACCGCCGCCCCAAGTGTGTTGGTAAATTAGCAAGATAATGATGAAAACAATCACGGCTTTGAGCAGCGACATATAAAAGCAAACAGAAGCTGCTCACAAATAAGTCACATTGAGCACCCTGGACATCATATTGCGGCCATCAAAGTAATAAGTGCTCTCATGGGTAGACCGTCCGGCATCGGTGCCGCGGCAGATCCAGCTGCCATCGGCGCGGTTGTACATCGAACGTTTGGCTTCTTGGCCAGGCACTAGATCGCTGCCGGTCACATAAACGATCGTGCCGTCTTTGTTAGTGCGCTCATAATGAAATTTGCCATCACAGCCTGCAGTATTCATGCCCGAAACGAGCACATCCGAGGTAGCCGAATCGCTGGGCGCATAAAACCGAGTTCCGGATACCTTTCCAGCGCTATCTTTAGTAACCGTGGTGTTCAGCGTACTAGAATAATAATCGCCGGCTTTCTGTGAAGCAACCGGCACGCCAAGCGGCGCGACCGAAGAATTGCTGGGCGCGCTGGGCGAGCCAGGCGCGCCGGCTGAATTAGGCAGCAGCGGAACGGGAGCGGCTGAGGCGCCCATCGACATGTAGCCGACGACGAGCAGAAGCACCAGCACGGCGGCCATAATCATTTGGTTGCGCGACATATAAATACAAAAATCAACATCAGCTCAGTTATTTACTGATAACCGCCATAGGCCATGGCATAGCCCTTGCGATAATCAGCCAAAGTTGGTGCTTGCTTCACCTGCACAGGCTGCATAGGCTGCACAGGCTGCACAGGCGCATCGGCACTAATATCAGGCGCAGTGGCACTAATATCAGGCGCAGTGGCAGTAATAGCAGGCGCAGTGGCGCCCACCGACATATAGACAACAAGCAGCACCAACACGGCAGCAAAGGTCAATTGATAGCGTTCCATATTGATGCAAACGTGAAGTTTGCGGTTCACAAATAAGTCACATTAAGAGCACTAGACAGAGCTTTGCGTCCATCAAAATAATACACGCTCTCATTTGTTGACCGTCCGGCATCGGTGCCGCGGCAGGCCCAGCTGCCATCGGCGCGGTTGTACACCGAGCGCTGAGGAATCTGGCCGGGCGCCAGATCGCCGCCGGTCACATAAATGATCGTGCCATCACCATTGGTGCGCTCATAATGAAATTTGCCATCACAGCCCGCGATATTCATGCCCGAAACGAGCACATCCGAGGTAGCCGAATCGCTGGGCGCATAAAACCGAGTTCCGGATACCTTTCCAGCGCTATCTTTAGTAAAAACACCAGTCAGGGGTGTAGAATAAGCAGGGCCGCTGGGAAACAAACCAGTCCCCGGATCTTTATAAGAAGACATAAAGAGAGCCAGCGAATCCGCAGTCTTAGGAGCCGGCACCCCAAGAGGCGCCACGTTTGAGGCCGTGGTACCTGAGCCCGTATCGGCCGAAGCATCCATCAAAGGCGATCCGGGGTCAGCAGCAGCGCCCATAAACATATAAGCGACAATAATCAGCACCAGCACGACAGCCGCAATAATCAATTGGCTGCTCGACATATAGAGGCAAAAATAACCAGCCGCTTAATAAGGCATGCCATACATTGCAGCATAATCCTCACCCGTAGGTGGAGGGGGTTTAGCGGCTGTTTTTATGTTTGCGGCGACCGGAGTGGCAGTCACAGCTTTGGCTGACCCGGCGGTCGCGGTGCTCGTCAAGATTGCATCATCACCCGACATAAAATAAGCAAGCACCAGCACCAGCACGGCGGCAGCGGCAATCAGATACAGGTGAGTCATATTAGTGCAAATTTTACACAGTGCTCAATTGTAAAACTTAATGATATTTAAATAAATTTTTAACCATATGAGCATTATCATGTGCTATATCAGAAAGCATTTTATTAGTCGTCGGCGCGGGTGCAGCATGGCCCCACGACTTCGGCGCCGCGGCCGACACAGGCGCCGCGTTCGATACAGCTTCCGCGGGCACCCCAAGAGGCGCAATACCTGAGCTGCTAGAATCGTTTGAAGGCCCAGCGGCAGTAGTAATAGCAACCTGGCTAGCACTAGCTGTATTTAAAGCAGGCGTGGCCGTATAAGAGCCATAGAGCATAACAAGCAACAGAACCAATACAACGGCAGCAACCAATTGGCCATTCATTATATAAATGCAGTTTTTGGTGCTAGCAAACAGCCAAAAAATGTCGCGCCAAAGTTGAAATCAAACAGGTGTATGGGCAAACGTATAAGGCACTTTGCCCAAAGTCATGCTATATGCACCATAAGCAATGCGGTTGTCAAACAGATGAGCGCCCCCATAAGTCACATCACCAGGCTTAGATTTAATGCAGGCCACAGTGCCATCACTGCGCTTCAGAATTTTGCGGTAGGGGCTCTGTCCGGGCCAAAGATCACCACTGGTGGCATAATAAGCATTGCCTTTGTGATCAGATTTGTTAAAGCGGTATATCCCGTTGCAGCTTCTATCTTGCATATCATCGACAGTGATGTACCCACCCAAGCCCATAAAATTTTCCCGAACAGATATAAAATAGGCAACGAGCACCAAAACCAGCACAGCAGCAGCAATCAGATATATGTGCGCCATATAAACCGAAATAAATAATCAGCGCGCCGTAAGAATCACATTTCACCAACAAACCGCCATTACATAGCGCGATGTTGGGCAACGCCTTGCTAGTTTTAGCAATCATAACAGCGGCCTTCGTGCTGACCCGCACCCGCCAAGCGGCGGCCGTGCAGCCGGCCGCCACGCCGCCGGCCACCCGCCCCGGCGAGCCGCCGGACCCCACGCTCGACCCGGTAGCGGCCGACCTCGACAAACGCAAACGTTATCTCGGCCAAATCACAGCCGACCTAAAAGTGTTCGAGGCTGATGCGCAGGCCGTGCAAGCAGCGGCCGTCGAGCTGGCCAAACCGGTAAGCGATCTGCACGTATCAGCAAATTTTGGCGGCCCTTTGCAAAAAGCCCAGACGGCTTGGGAAGCGCTGATGGCCAAAATCAAGCACGCAGCTGAACTAGAAAACACGACGCCCAATCAAGACACCGGCGTGTTGCTCGATTACACGCTGCGCGCCACCAAAGCCGAAGCCGAATTCGGAACAGCAGCTGATGCGCTCAGAGCGATGGACCAATCAGGCCGCGACGAGATAGTCAACAAAAAGAGCGCGGCGCACAGTTACCTCAAGCCCGATTCCACGCGCAAAACCAAATGCTGCAAACATTCTTGCTGCAGCCCGGGCGAATATGACGTGGGACGCGAACGCAGCAGCTGTGTCGGGGCGCACCGCTATCACTGCCGCACAGACAACCGAGAGGCCCAAAAAAACATCGACAACATCAACTCGATAACCCAAAAACTCACCAGCACCCTAGACAAAACCCAAACATTGCTAAAAACGGCTGCGGCCTCTGCGGGCCGCCTGTCCCAGAGCGCCCGCGACTTAGCGCATTACATCAAAGGCCTCTGAGCCCTGCTTCGGTGGCTTAGTCTGAAAGGCCTGAGCAACATCAGCGATTTTTGGCAATTCAGCAAAGGCGACAAAATTGACGGTGTAAATAAGCACAACAATCAGAACGGTAACCAGGCCAGCATAAATCAAAGTGGCGAAAAGTGATGAAGTGTTAGGCGGCACCGCAGACCCAATAAGCGCTTTGGCAGCCTCATTCCAAGAAAGTGCGGCGGTGAGGCTTAGAGCACCAATTAAAGTTGAGCGCAAATTGAATTGATCCTGACCATTATCTCCAGCAGACATGGCGACTTGCTATGTTGAGGACCCGCGCAAAATGCGCCACGAATTTAACACCAAGTACGTTCAGACGCTAGCCAACTTATCCGAAGACTTTGAAGGCGATCTGTCCATTCCGATCCCGGTGCCCATTGAGGCCCCCAAAGAGATTTACGAAATGCTGGCTCACATATCTCGGCTGGCCGCCGAAACAGCAGCCGCCGATATTCCGGTGCAAGAAGATGGCAGCCTGCCACCCACGATCGAACAGCACGTAAAGGCCGTGCTCAAGGCCGAAGTCATTAAGCTCGTGGGAAAGCTAGATGAACCACTCGGCGAGCCCACAGCCGAAGGCGCACAATCACTGCTCAAAATCTACCACGCATCAGCACTGGCAGAATACCTGGGCTTCGACATCATGTTCCACTGCCCCATCGGCAACACGCTTGACGCCCTGCGCCGCCAAAGAAACATTTGCGAGTTCCGCGATAAAGACATAGACCTGCACCCGGTCGATGATCATCTGATGCCCTCAGGCATCCTCGGCGACCTGACCATCGCCCACATCCAGCCGATCCAGGACAGCCCCCAGATGCAGCTCGAGGCCAAGATCGAGCAGATGTTGCGCCACCACCTGCTCGGCATCTGCTGCTTGGGACTGCACGGCATCGAGCGCTGGGAGCCAATCTACGCGACGAGTTTCGAAGAGCTCGAGCAGCTGGCCCCCGGCCGCCGCGCCAAAATCCGCGCGCCCAAGTACGAAAACTGGTTGAGAATCACAATCTGCGACAAATCCTTTCGCAACCCCGGCCTGTTCAAGGCCTGGCAAGAAAGCCTGTTCAAGGACCACCCCGAATGGGCCCCCGAAATCCTGACAAGCTTGGTCGGCACGATGTTCGAAGAAACAGACTTCGAGCCCGAAAACTACCAGAAGATGGTGAGCTGCTTAGCCAGCGGCCTGCGCCAAGCCGAAGTCGACCTCGACAAAATCGCCGCAGCCTACATCCAGGCCGGCCAGCCAGAGGCCCTATTGAGAAGCCGCCTCGAGCTAGAATAGATCGATTTAAGCGCTTATCAGCCGCAGGCCGACAAAGCTCAATTGAATTTTTTTCCGGATACCATTTCATCTAACACCCAAATCTTACGAATTGGAGCATTTCGAGCGAAATACGCAAGATGGATTCCCCCAGCTTCACGCAGCAGCTTCCAGCTGCTGCCAGCCATGCCTTGAGCAGCCAAGCACCTTTTGGTGCTCAGCAAACTCAAGCCGTGTCTGATGCCACATTCGTGGCATCCCTGGTGGACTCAATCCCTCCGGCGACCACCCTGGTCGCCGACGCCGCTACTGCCCCCGGGCAGTCAGCGATGACATCGGCAGCCCCCCTGGCTTCCGACAACACACCTGTCTTCGGACAGGCTGTGCTAAACTCGGCAGCTGTCTTCGGACAGACTGCCCCGGCCCAGGCACCTGTCTTCGGACAGGCTGCCCCGGCCCAGGCAGCTGTCTTCGGACAGACTGCCCCGGCCCAGGCACCTGTCTTCGGACAGACTGCTTCGGCCCAGGCAGCTGTCTTCGGACAGACTGCCCCGGCCCAGGCACCTGTCTTCGGACAGACTGCCCCGGCCCAGGCAGCTGTCTTCGGACAGACTGCCCCGGCAGCTTCACAAGCCGCCACCTACACAGTTGCCTCCGGGCAAGCTGTGCTAAACTCTGCAGCTGCACCCGCACCTGCACCAGCCGCCGCAGGTGTCTTCGGACAAACCTCGGCAGCTACACCGGCAACAGCTACCGCCAACACGGTTGTCCTCGGACAACCCGCAACGGTAGCGACACCAGCAGCTTCACCGGTAGCTGCAACCGCATCCGCGGTCAACCCAGGCTTCGCCGCCGAGCTGACTGCAATGCATGGCATTGGGGCCAACGCTGTGGACGTGGCCACCAATGTGATCGAGGCTCTGGAGATATGGTCGACTGAGGATGCCGTGACTGCAGCAGCTACAGAGTATCTTGCGACCAACGGCATCGCCTTGGGTCAACAAGATTACACTGATCTGCTGGAGACGTACCAGGCACATTTGCGGACAATGTACCACGATGCCACAATTGTTGGGAGAGCTGGCACTGAGCTTCATGAACGTCTTCAGAGAATCCACTATCATGAAACAGGACCCAATGGAGGACATTACATCATCTGGACCAGAGCCATGCACAATGCTAACGCTCAGTCCAATATCCTCCAACTGTTGATGGATAAGCTTTCAGCTGAGGCGCATGAGGTTAACGACGGTGATGCGATCAACGTGGTTTGCGGAGAAATGGGAATTGGAGCACTGCCAGCTATGCAGCCAGCTACGCAGCCAGCTATGCAGCCAGCTATGCAGCCAGCTACGCAGCCAGCTATGCAGCCAGCTATGCAGCCAGCTACGCAGCCAGCTACGCAGCCAGCTATGCAGCCAGCTACGCAGCCAGCTATGCAGCCAGCTATGCAGCCAGCTACGCAGCCAGCTACGCAGCCAGCTATGCAGCCAGCTACGCAGCCAGCTACGCAGCCAGCTACGCAGCCAGCTACGCAGCCAGCTATGCAGCCAGCTACGCAGCCAGCACGCGAAACAGGCCAGAGGGTGTTAGCAGCTGGCTTGACGGCAGGCCAAACTGTTGGTTACACAGCATTTCGGCTAGCTGGTGCAGCACAAGCTGGAGCGACCTGGTTTCTACGAGCACCCCCCAAGATCCAAGGAGGCTTGCTAGCGACAGCAGCTCTTGGAGTTTGGGCCGCGCGAAGCAACGATCCACAACCACTCTGGCTTCTCAATGCGCAATATGAGACCGGCCAGCTACTGGAGAGGCTGAGCCGTCCTCTGCAACTTGGAGCGGTCGTGGCTTGCACGGCGCTAGCAACCACATTCGTGACAGGATCTACGGCGGCTCCGGCTGCCACGGCGGCTCCGGCTGCCACGGCGGCTCCGGCTGTCACGGCGGCTCCGGCTGCCACGGCGGCTCCGGCTGTCACGGCGGCTCCGGCTGTCACGGCGGCTCCGGCTGTCACGGCGGCTCCGGCTGTCACGGCGGCTCCGGCTGTCACGGCGGCTCCGGCTGTCACGGCGGCTCCGGCTGTCACGGTGGCTCCACCACCACAAGGTTCTTGGTTCCCTAGCTGGCTGACGCGTGCAGAGGCAAGCGAGCCCCAAGCAAGCAAGCCCCAAGCAAGCAAGCCCCAGGCAAGCAAGCCCAAAGCAAGCAAGCCCAAAGCAAGCAAGCCCAAAGCAAGCAAGTCCCAAGCAACCCCCACCACAGAGGCAGAGAAGAAATCAGCGAAGAATCTAGCGGCATTCCAAGCAGCGGCGAAAGCGGCCAGGCAGCAGACGCAAGCCTTGACGCCGCAAAGGCGCCACCGCCGTTAGGCGCCGCCCGGCGCCGGCCACCTGAGCTGCGAGAGCAGTAGGAGGCCCGGGGATAAAACCCAAGAGTTCAAGAGAGCGACTGAGAAGGAAATCGAGCGGTCGGGGCAAGAGCCAGATCGCGCACAGGGGAGTGACCAAACCCAAGAGTTCAAGAGAGCGACTGAGAAGGAAATCGAGCGATCGGCCAAAAGAGAGCAGAAAGCGCACAGGGGAGTGACCAAACCCAAGAGTTCAAGAGAGCGACTGAGAAGGAAATCGAGCCA
>Ga0307933_1000009_pt1 | contig 225724 bp, 223 predicted proteins | sample OrgLakmetageno88_FD_201811 | JGI IMG/M metagenome (GOLD analysis project Ga0307933, IMG submission 201811) | Saline water microbial communities from Organic Lake, Antarctica - #88 | ecosystem: Environmental > Aquatic > Non-marine Saline and Alkaline > Saline | place: Antarctica: Organic Lake...
TTTGAGGAAATCTGGATCAACTGGCCGTTGGTCTCAGCCCACTCGCGCGGGCAGAACGAATTGGCCGTCCAAGTGATCTGGCCGATATACGGAGTGGGTTCCGCGTGCGCGGCCGCGCCGAAACTGAGTGAGGCGGCTGCGGCCAGCAATGCACTGGCGGCGCTTTTATACAATTTCATATAGTCCTCCCCTTATGTATCTTGCTTCAATGAGCATATTACGAAAACTAGGGGCCTACGAGCTAAAATTTAATTGGAAAACTAAGATTCGCTTTATCCGAATATGCTTTGCCAGATCGAGGTGAGCCGCCCGGCCTTGGCTGATTGATTTTCGGCGCGGACGGCTCCATCAAACCCCGGACCTTGAAGCGAAAGGAATTGTCATGGCCCAGACCAGCTTTGACCTCATTGTGATCGGCGGCGGGCCTGGCGGCTATGTCGCCGCGATCCGCGCTGCCCAGCTGGGTTACAAGACTGCTGTGGTGGAGCGCGAGCACATGGGCGGGATCTGCCTGAACTGGGGCTGCATCCCCACCAAAGCGCTCTTGCGCACCGCCGACGTCTACGAGCTGTTCCACCGCGCCAAGGAGTTCGGACTGAAAGCCGAAAATATCGGCTTTGATCTGGACGCCGTTGTGAAACGCTCGCGCAAGGTGGCGGGACGGCTGTCCTCGGGCGTCTCCGGGCTGATGAAGAAGAACAAGATCACGGTGATCGACGGCGAGGCGCGCCTTGAAAAGGGCGAATCCGCACCGCGCGTGGTGGTGAAGGATAAGGACGGTGGCGAGAGCGGCTACACCGCCAGCCACGTGATCCTGGCCACAGGCGCACGGGCGCGAACGGCCCCGAAGGCAGGGCTTGAACCGGATGGCAAGCATATCTGGACCTACAGGGAAGCCATGGTCCCGGAAACCATGCCGAAATCACTGCTGGTGATCGGCTCGGGCGCCATCGGCATGGAGTTCGCCAGCTTTTACAGCACCATGGGCGCAGATGTGACCGTGGTGGAGATGGTGGACCGCATCCTGCCGGCCGAAGACGCAGAGATCTCCGCCTTCGCCGAGAAGGCGTTCCGCAAGAAGGGTCTGACGATTCACACGTCCGCCGGGGTTGAGGGGCTCGAGAGCTCGGCCGCCGGCGTCGCTGCAAAGATCAAGATGAAGGACGGGAAGACCGAAACCCTGAACGTGGACAAGGTGATTCTCGCCATCGGCATCACCGGCAATGTCGAAGGGCTGGGTCTTGAAGATCTCGGCGTCACCATCGAGCGCGGCCATGTGGTCGCCGACGGATACGGCGCGACGGGCGTCAAAGGCCTCTACGCCATCGGCGACCTCACCGGCGCGCCCTGGCTGGCCCACAAGGCGAGCCATGAGGGCGTCATCTGCGTCGAGGCGATCGCCGGATTGAAGCCCCACCCCATGGACAAGTCCAATATTCCCGGCTGCACATATTGCCACCCTCAGATCGCCAGCATCGGCCTCACCGAGGCCAAAGCCAAAGAGCAGGGACACGAATTGAAGGTCGGGCGCTTTCCGTTCGTGGGCAATGGCAAGGCGATCGCCCTTGGCGAAGATCAAGGCCTGGTGAAAACGATCTTTGACGCAAAAACCGGTGAGTTGCTCGGCGCACACATGATCGGCGCGGAAGTCACCGAGCTGATTCAGGGCTATGCGGTCGGCAAGACGCTGGAGACGACCGAAGCCGAGCTCATGCACACCATCTTCCCGCACCCGACCTTGAGCGAGATGATGCATGAGAGCGTGCTGGATGCGTATGGTCGCGTGATCCACTCTTAAGAAAATTTCATCTGGCGGGCGCCTCCATGAAAGGTTCGCCGTGCATCTCCTTGTTCAAAGGCCGGGCGCTTCAGACCTGGCCGGTCGATTGGGAGATAGTCATGAAACGTATTTTCACCGCCGCCGGGGCCGCGTCGCTCACCGTGATTCTTACCGCCTGCGTTCAGGCGCAAACCCCGGAGCGCACCAGCTTTGACGGCCTTGTAGGGTCGCAAAGCGTGAACACTGACGGCGATGTGGAGATGAACGGCCTGGCGGTCTCGCTGGAAGGCCGGGTCGGCGGAGACGCCCTGATGAATGGCGCCGCCGTGGAAGTTGACGCCCGCATCGACGGCGACCTGGAAGCCAATGGCGGCGCCGCCGACATTCAGGGCTCTGTGGGCGGGCGCACGCTGGTAAACGCCGGCGCAGCGGAGATGTCAGGCTCGTTTTCCGGGCCGGTGGAGATTAACGCCGGCGCGGCCGAGCTCTCCGGCGCGTTGCTGCAGGGCTTTGACGCCACGGTGGGCGCGCTGGAGTTTTCCGGCGAGGCGCGCGGGCCGGTGCGCATCATGGGGTCCGGGCGCGAGCGCGGCATGTTCGGGCGCCGGGACGGCGATCGGTCCCGCGTCGAGATCAGCGGCGATCTTCAGGCCGGCGGCGCCATCTGCGCCCACGAAGTGCGCTTCACAGCGCGGGCCCGCGTCGGTGGCCCGCTCGCCGTGGAGGCCGATGATGCGCCCGATTATCCGGCGGGGTTCGACACCTCCAAGATAAGCTTCACCCCCCGCGAGGGGGAATGCGGGTAGGGCCTGCTCCGCTTCCCCAAAAATACAGCGGCCCTGAGAGCCCGCGCCGGACCCCGGCGCGGGCTCTCGTCTGTTTGCGCCTCGCTTCGCGATAAAAATTTATCGTTTTTCGAAAAAAAGCTTCCTTATCGAGTTTCGATATGTTATCGAGTTTCGATATGGTTGGTCTTATAGCGAAAAGGGGCGTAACCCGATGAGACGTTTCCTCCTCACCACCGGCGCAGCGAGCTTGGTCATGCTCACCGCCTGCAGCGAACTGGAGCTGGGCGGGCGAGCCTTCGCCGACGCCGGTTCATCGTCCCAGCGCGTTCAGCTGATCACCGGCGCCGGGTCGGTCGGCTCGACCTCTCGCGATGTCCGGCTGATCGGCGGCGATATCGACACCACGCTGGACACGCCTGAAAACGCCCGCGTCGCCGGCGCGGATGTCCGGCTCACCGGACGGGTCGGCGGCGCGCTGGAAATCGCCGCAGCCGAACTTGTCCTGGACGACGTGACGGCGGGCTCGCTGGACGTGGCGGCCTCCGACATGCGCTTTTCCGGTTTGGTTAGCGGACCGGCGCGCGTGCGCGCTGCGGACCTCTACTGGGCCGGAACCGCTGACGGGCCGCTGACCATCGCTGCGGCCGACCTTGAATTTAATGGTCGGGCCGGGGCGGTGGACGCCCAAGTCGCAGACGCCTCCTTCACCGGCGAGGCGGGCGCGATGCGCCTTCAGAGCGCCGATCTTGTGTTCGAGCGCGGCTTCACCGCCGAGTCCGTGCGCGCCGATGCCGCGCAGTTTCACCATCACGGCGCGGTACGCGGCGGGCTTGATCTGCAGGCGCGCACCGTCCAGCTGAATGGGTCAGTGGATGGCGATCTGGCCCTCTACGTGGATCCGGGCCGGCGGCCTCATCGTGCTGATGACGGCCGGGTCGAAATCACCGGCGCAGTGGGCGGCGGGTTCATCTGCGCACGCACAGTTGCGCTCTCGGGTGTGGTCAACGGACCGCTGACGATCATGTCTGACGATCAGCCCACCCTTTCCGGCGCAGCCGAAGCCGCCGATATCACGTACACGCCCCGCAACGGTCAACGTTGCGAACGCGGCATGGAGGACTAGGCCATGAAGAGCTTCATCCAGAACTTTTTCAAAGCCGGCGCCCTGGCGGGCGCCCTGATCGCCGGGTTCGGCGCCGGCGCCCACGGCCAGTATATCGGCGGGGATTTGTCCCTGAACCTCGACGATAGCGGGGATGTTCGCATCCTGGCCGCCGACGTCACCGCCGAAGGGCGGGTCGGCGGTGATCTGTCCATCCTTGCCGCAGACGTGGGCGTGAATCTCACCGTCGGGGGCGATGTGGAGATCGCCGCCGCCGACGTCACCCTCGAGGGGGCCGTGGCTGGCGATGCGAATATCGCAGCCGCTGATGTCACCATCGCCGCCACGATCGGGGGCGAGCTGAACGCCGCAGGCGCCGACGTGTCTATCCTCTCCCGCGTGGCCGGCGACGCCAATATCGGGGGCGCCTTCATCTCCATCGACGAAGACGCCTCCATCGGCGGCCAGGTCGAGATCGCGGGACGCGAGATCTATATCGACGGCCGCCTGGAACAGGGCGGGGATATCCGGGGCCGCGAGATTTTCGTCAACGGCGTCATCTCCGGTCCTGTGGAGTTCTATGCGCGAGAGCTGCATTTCAACGAAAGCGCGGTGGTGGCGGGCCCGATCACGGTGCGCGGCCCGAACGAGCCCGTTATTGCGCCCGGCGCGCAGCTGGGCGAGCTGACCTACATCGAAGAGTCCTTCAACGAAAACCGCATCGACAACGACGACTTCAACGTCGATATCGACTTCCTTCCCTCGGTGGCCGCGGTCGGCGGCGTGTTCGCCGCGAGCGCTTTCCTGCTGGGTCTCATCGTGTCGCTGCTGGCGCCCAGGTCGGTGGGCCGCATCGCCGGCTGCTTCCGTCAGCGTCCCTGGGTGTCGGGCTTCCTGGGTCTGATCGTCCTGGCTCTGGTGCCGATCCTGATCCCGACGCTGATGGCGCTTCTGATCGTGACGATCGTGGGCATCCCGCTGGCGGTCATCCTCGTACTGGCGACGCCGATCTTGCTCTTCCTGGCCTTCGCGTTCGGCGGCATCGCCCTGGGCGATCTGGCGCTGAACCGCTCGGGCGGACAGGCCGGGCTGGGCCTGCGGATCGGGTCCTTTCTGGCCGCTGCGGTGGTGATCACCGTGCTGGCCGCGATCCCGGTGCTGGGCTTCATCATCCTGCCGCTGGTGCTGTGCATCGGGCTGGGCGCCTGGACGCTGGCGATTTTCCAGCGCCAGCAGAAACCCGGCTCACCGGCCGCAGCCGACGCCGACGCGGTCTAAACCCCGCCGCAGCCGTCAACAAAGCCCCGGCGCGCACCGCACGCCGGGGCTTTTCGTTCAGGGATTGGCTCTGGACCGGGTGACGCGGATCAGGATTGCGATCGCGGGCAGAGCGAGCACGGCCCCGGCGATCCAGGGCGCCCAGGCCATGGGGGCGAAGAGCCAGGCCAGCGCATTGCCAAGCCCCGCCAAGACAAAGCAAACGCCCAGATACCGGGCGTTGGCCTGATCGCGCGCAGCGTTGCGCGCCTCCAGATCCACCGGCGCCTTGGTGGACCAGTTGCCGTAGATGAAAATCCCCAGACCGAAGGCGGCGCCCAGGGCCCGCTGCTCGACGGAATCCGAAGCCGTCACCACGCCGCTGGTGAAGATAGCGGTCAGGGCAAGCGGCAGCGCCAGCATCACCCCGGCGATGGTCACCGCCAGACGCACGCGGTCTCGCGCCTCCAGCCGCTCGCGTGACAGCTCGCCGGCGAACGCGATTTGCTCAAGCAGCAGCCAGGCGACCGGCAGGATGACGCCGGCCAGCGCCCAGACCAGCACGCCTTCGGGTTCCTGGACCACCATGACGGCGGCCAGGGCGGCGGTCGCCATCACGGCGCTGAGCGGGGGCAGGGGCGAGCGCCCGGCGTGGATTGCGGTCATGATGTCTCTCCTGTGTCGTCGCCTCGGGCCTCACCCAGGCCGAGTGTGCGCGCGAAGCCCAGAAGGGCGTCCTCCAGCACGCTGAGCTTGATGCGATAGATCACCGATTTGCCCTGGCGGGTGCTCTCCACCAGCCCGGCCTCCTTCAGCACCGTGAAGTGAGCCGACATGGTCGGCTTCGACACGTCGAACGCGTCAGACAATTCGCCGGCGCTCATGGGCCGCTCGCGCAGCAATTCCAGGACGCGGCGGCGGGTGGGGTCTGCGAGGGCTTTGAATACTGAACTCATGAATAGACGTTTAGCGAAACATCGAAATGATGTCGAGTCATTTTGTTAAACGGCTAAATGATAGGCTGCGGCGCGGCCTCGAAGGCGTCATCAGCGCTTGATGAATCGGCGCGCGGGGCCTATGTGCTCGACCATGGTCAAGCTGATCGACACCCCCCGCTCCGCCGCGGCCGACGCACGCGCCGCCCGCCATCCGGAAAAGCAGAAGCGTCCCGATACGCAGGTTCTGCGCAAGCCGGACTGGATCCGGGTCCGCGCGCCCGCCGGCGGCGTTTTCGCCGAAACCCGCAAGACGGTGAAGGACAACAATCTCGTCACCGTGTGCGAGGAGGCGGGCTGCCCCAATATCGGCGAGTGCTGGGCGGAAAAGCACGCCACCTTCATGATCATGGGCGATACCTGCACACGCGCCTGCAGCTTCTGCAATGTGAAGACCGGCATGCCGAACGCGCTCGACACTGACGAGCCGCGGCGCGTCGCCGAAGCCACCAAGACCATGGGCCTCAAGCATGTCGTGATCACCTCGGTGGACCGCGATGATCTTGCAGACGGCGGCGGCGAGCATTTCGCCCAAGTGATCCGCGCCATCCGCGAGCACAGCCCGGGCACTACGATCGAGATCCTGACGCCGGACTTCCTGCGCAAGCCGGGCGCGGCGGAGATCGTCATCGACGCCAAGCCGGACGTGTTCAACCACAATCTGGAAACCGTTCCGCGGCTCTATCTGAGCATCCGCCCCGGCGCGCGCTATTACCACTCGCTGCGCCTTCTGGAGCGGGTGAAGGAGCGCGATCCCTCCCAGTTCACCAAGTCCGGCATCATGGTCGGCCTGGGTGAAACCAGGGAGGAGGTGATGCAGGTGATGGACGATATGCGGTCGGCCGGCATCGATTTTCTCACCATCGGCCAGTATCTGCAGCCGACCCGCAAGCACGCCGCTGTCGAGCGCTATGTCCATCCCGACGAGTTCAAGGGCTATGAGACCATCGCGCGCGCCAAGGGCTTCCTGATGGTGTCCGCGACGCCGCTGACCCGTTCCAGCTATCACGCCGGCGATGATTTCCAGCGCCTGCGCGAAGCCCGCGAAGCGGCCCTGGCGGCCGGGCGCACCACCCTCTAAGGCGTCCATGAGCGCAGAGTACAGCGAACGGCTGCGGCTTCGCCACCGCCCAGACGATCTGTTCGACCTCGTGTCGGACGTTCGCACTTATCCCAAATTCATCAACCTAATCAGCGCTATGCGAGTGACGCGTGATGAAGTGGATGAGCATGGGGTGGGCCATCTGGACGCCGAGGCGCGGGTGCGATTCCGCTTTGTGCGCGAACGCTTCACCACGCGGGTTCGCTTTAACAAGCCGGAGCGTCTCATCGATGTGGAATACCTGTCCGGCCCGTTCCACGAGCTGGCCAATCAATGGCGCTTCCACCAGCTGGGGGATGGGTCGACGTTGGTCGATTTCTGGATCCGATACAGCTTCAAGAACCCGATCCTGCAGGTGCTTATCGACTCCAATCGCGCCCGCGCCGTGCGCTTTTTGATCCACTCCTTCCGTGAAGAAGCCGAGCAGCGCTTCGAGACCGTGGGCCCGAGCGACTACGACTGGGCGACGGAGGCGAAGGGCTTCGAGCAGGCGGGGCGGTGAGATGTCCCTCTCCTTGATGGGGAGGGTGGGCCCGAGCACAGCCCCAGGCCGGAAGAGGCGGAGGCGCAAACGCAAGCTTCAGTGCCAACGCGCCGCCCCCTCCGTCCGGCTGCGCCGAACACCTCCCCATCCAGGGGGAGGACAGGTCAGCTTCTCATCTTCACATACTCGCCCGGCGCCGGGCAGATGGGTTTGAGCTTGCCGCCGCCGGGCTCGCGCGCCGGGACGGTCTCGGCGTCCATGGCGTAGAGCCAGTCGCGCCAGTGCATCCACCAGGAGCCGGGATGCTCGGTGGCGCCCTCAAGCCAGGAATCGCGGCTTTCAGGCAGGGCGTCATTGGTCCAGTGCTGGTACTTATTGGCGCCGGGATGGTTCACCACGCCGGCGATATGACCAGATCCCGCCATCATGTACTGCACCGGACCGCCGAACAGCCGGGCCGAGCGATACACGCTGTCGGCGGGTGCGATGTGATCATCCTTGCTGGCCTGCATGAAGATCGGGATTTTCACGTCCTTGAGATCCAGCGTGTGACCGCCCAGCTCCAGCACGCCTTCGGCCAGCTGGTTCTTCTTGTAGAAGGTCTCCAGATAATACAGGTGCAGCCGCTTGGGCATGCGGGTCTGGTCAGCGTTCCAGTACAGAAGATCGAAGGCCTGGGGCTGCTTGCCCAGCAGGTAGTTGTTGATCACGAACGACCACACGAGATCGTTCGAGCGCAGCATATTGAACGTGTCCGCCATGGTGCGCCCGTCCAGCACGCCGCCCTGGGCGTCCATGAGTCGGGATATCTCACGGAACCATTCATCATCGATGAAGACCAGAAGCTCGCCGGCGAGCTTGAAGTCGTGCTGCGCTGCAAAGAAGGTCGCAGATGCAATGCGGTCGTCGTTTTCCTTCGCCATCAAGGCCAGCGCGCTGCCCAGCATGGTCCCGCCGATGCAATAGCCCACGGTGTCCACGCGGGCCTCTCCGGTGGACTCCTCAACGGCTTCCAGGGCGCTGAACAGGCCCTTGCGGATGTAATCCTCGAAGCTGGCGTCCTTCAGGCTGGAGTCCGGATTGATCCAGCTGATCAGGAAGACCGTGACGCCCTGTTCCACCAGCCACCGGATCATCGAGGAGTGAGGGCGCATGTCGAGAATGTAGAATTTGTTGATCCAGGGCGGCGCGATGAGGAGAGGGCGCTTCCTCACGTCCGGGGTTGAAGGCGTGTACTGGATGAGCTCCATCACCTCATTGCGATAGACCACTTCGCCCGGCGTCGCGGCCAGATCCTTGCCGACCTCAAAGCCTTCCATGTCGGTCTGGGAAAGGGCGAGGCGGCCGTCGCCGCGCTCCAGATCCGCCATGAGGTTCATCAGGCCGCGGGTGAGGTTCTCACCCTTGGACTCAAACGTGGCCTGGAGAACATCGGGATTGGTCAGCGCGAAGTTTGTCGGCGACAGCGCGTCGGTCATCTGGCGGGTGACGAACTCCACCTTGCGCCGCGTCGCCTCGTCCAGCCCCTTGGCGCCGGAGATCAGACCCATGAGGAAGCGCTGATTGAGCAGGTAGGACTGCTTCATGGCGTCGAACATGGGGTGGTCGCTCCAGGCGGCCGAGCGCCAGCGCTTGTCGCCCTTCTCAGGCTGGATCGCGGGGTCGCTATCTTCGCCCGACATCAGCTTCTTGGTCGCGCCCGACCACAGATCGAGATAGCCGCGATACAGGTCTGACTGGGATTTAAGCAGCAGCTCGGGATCAGACAGGATGGTTTCCCAGGTCTGCACCAGTTCCGGCGCGGCGTGGAGCGGATCGGCCTGGGGCGCCATCGAGGTGTCACCCTCCAGCGAGCGACGCATCACATCGCTCATCAGTTTTTGGGATTTCAGCGCCGACTGCATGACATTGCGCGAAACCTCTTCCAGGTGATCGAGATCCTCCTGGCTCAGCCGTCCCATATCGCCGTACTGGGTATAGTCGAAGGCCTTGGCGCCGTCCTGGCGCCGGGTCGCGGTCTGGCTTGAACGCGCGTCGGTCTCGCCTATCCGCCCGGCGGGTTTCTTGGCGGGTCCGCCTGCGGCTTTTTTCGGCGCCGGCTTTCGGGCGGCTGTCGGGGCCGGCTTCTGACCGGGTTTCTGAGCTGGTTTCTGAGCTGGTTTCCGGGCCGCCTTCTGGGCCGGCTTCGGGCTTTTCGCCGCGGTCTTTCGCGTCGTGCCCGATCCGCCCGCGCTTTTCGCGCCGGCCTTCGACTCAGCTTGCGTTTTCGGCGCCTTCGCGTCGGAGGGCGGCGAATTGGAGCTTTTCGCAGTCTTGCGGCGCTCAGCCATGGCGTTTCGTCTCCGGACCAAGGGTGACAGGGGCGAAGATAAGCGTATAGAAACAGGCGACCGCGTCCACCGGTCAGGAGACCGTCTCGCCATGAAGTTCTTGCTCCTCGCGATCGTCAGCCTGGGTCTGCTCAGCGCCTGCACCCTGACTCCTGACGCAGCGGAGCCAAGCTGGACCGATGTGCAGCTGAGCGAGGCGCCGCCGGGCGAGGCGCCGGCCTTCATCGAGCGCGCGGTGATTGCGCCCGGTGAACGTCGAACGCTGAACGCCCATCTTGTAGAAGCGCTCCAGGCGCGCGACGCGGTGAACACCGCCGGCGCCGCCTTGCGTGCGCCGACCCTGAATACCGCTGAATTCGTGGTGGAGGCGCGCACACGCGGCACGCCCCCGCCGCCTGTTGAGTAGATTTTCTCGAACGCTCCGGCCGAGACGGCTGAGAACAAGAAGGTGACAGACATGGATCAGGGCCGCGCCCTCGAAGCACTCGCCAACCAGGCCGTGGACGCGGCCGAGCTCGCCGCAGCGGCGGCCGCGCGTCTGGTGGGGCGGGGCGACAAGATCGCCGCCGATCAGGCCGCAGTGGACGCCATGCGCACCGGACTGAACGCCATGGCCATGAAAGGCCGCATCGTCATCGGCGAGGGCGAACGCGACGAAGCGCCGATGCTCTATATCGGCGAAGAAGTCGGGACGGGCGAGGGCCCCGAGATCGATATCGCCCTTGATCCGCTGGAAGGAACCAGCCTGACCGCCAAGGGCATGAACAATTCCCTCGCTGTGCTGGCGCTGGCCCCGCGCGGCGGGCTCCTGCACGCGCCCGACACCTATATGGACAAGATCGCATGCGGGCCGGGCTATCCGGCCGGCGCCATCGATCTGGACGCCAGCGGCGCCGACAATGTCCGTTCGCTCGCCAAGGCCAAGGGCGTCGCGCCCGAAGACATCACGGTCTGCGTGCTCGATCGCGAGCGCCATGAGGCGATCATCGAGTCCGTGCGCTCGGCCGGTGCGCGCATCCTGTTCATCAATGACGGCGATGTGGCCGGCGTGATCAACGCCGCCGATCCCGACGGCAAGGCCGACCTCTATATCGGACGCGGCGGCGCGCCCGAAGGTGTTCTGGGCGCGGCGGCGCTGCGCTGCCTCGGCGGTCAGATGCAGACCCGGCTTCATTTCCGCAATGACGACGAGCGCGAGCGCGCCAGGCGCACCGGGATCACCGATCTTGATCGCAAATATGATCTCAAGGAAATGGCGAGCGAGCACTGCCTGTTCGTCGCGGCCGGCGTGACCGAGGGCGATCTCGTTCATGGCGTGCGCCGGGGCGAAGGTTTCGTCGAGACGCAGACCCTGTTGTTCTCCTCCGTGACCGGGCTTCGCCGGCGCATCTCCACACGCAGACCCGTCTAGGTCGCGATGGCGTCTGAGGAAGCGCTCTTCGGCGTGACGCGGTCTCTGGGCGGCAAGGCCTGGAGGCTGAAGCCGGCGGATGACCGGATTGCGGGCGAGATCGCGCGCGCCGCAGGCGTGTCCGATGCGCTGGCGCGGCTGCTGGCGTCGCGCGGGCTCACCGCCGAAGACGCGCCGCGCTTTCTCAGCCCGCGCCTGCGCGACAGCTTCCCCGATCCGTCGAGCTTTCTCGGCATGGATGCGTGCGCCAGCCTGATCTGGGACGCTCTGGACCGCGGCGAGCGCATCGCCCTGTTCGCCGACTATGACGTGGACGGCGCCACCAGCGCCGCGCAGCTGCACCGCTGGATGAAGCAGGTGGGCGCTGCGCCGCTGATCTATGTGCCCGACCGGATTGAGGAGGGCTACGGCCCCAACGCCCGGGCGTTCGAGAGCCTGAAGGCGCAAGGCGCCGGGCTTGTCCTGACCCTGGATTGCGGCGCCGCCTCTGTGGAGCCCCTGGCCGCCGCTGCGGGCATGGGCCTCACCGTAGGCGTGGTGGACCACCACCTGATGAGCGGCGTGCCGCCCGAAGCCGCCGCGCTGGTCAATCCCAATCAGCCCGGCTGCGGTTCCGGATGCGGGCATCTGGCCGCCGCGGGCGTCACGTTTGTGCTGCTCGCCGCCCTGAACCGGGAAGGGCGCCGCCGCGGCGCCTTCAAGGACAAGGGCGAGCCTGACCTGATGGCGCAGGCCGATCTGGCGGCTCTGGGCACGATCTGCGACGTGGTGTCCCTGACCGGGGTGAACCGGGCCATCGTATCCACTGGCCTTAAGGTCATGAGCGCCTGGGCCAATCCGGGGCTGGCGGCGCTGGCTGAAGTCGCCGGCGTCACCGGCGAGGCGACGCCCTATCACGCCGGATTTCTGCTGGGCCCGCGGATCAACGCTGGCGGCCGGGTCGGCAAGTCCGATCTGGGCGCACGGCTTCTGACCACTGAAGACCCCGCCGAAGCGCGCAGCATCGCCGAGGAGCTCGACGCCCTGAACGCCGAGCGCCGAGCCATCGAGGCGGACGTCCTGTCCGAAGCGCTGGCGCAGGTGGAGGCGGCCGGCGTCGAAGACGACACGCCGATCATCATCGCCGCCGGCGATCACTGGCATCCCGGCGTCATCGGCATCGCGGCGGGCCGGGTGAAGGAACGCTTCAACCGGCCCACCATCGTGATCGGCATCGATCCCGAGACCGGGCTCGCCAAGGGATCGGGACGATCCTGCGCCGGGGTGGACCTTGGCAGCGCCGTCAGCGCCGCGCGCGAGGCGGGGATTCTGCTGGCCGGCGGCGGCCACGCCATGGCCTGCGGGCTGACCATCCAACATGAACGCATTCAGGAGCTGAAGGCGTTTCTCCACGACCGGCTCGCCGTCCAGTGGGCCGCCGCCGAGGAAGCCCGCAGCTATTTCGTCGACGCCGTGGTTCACCCGGCGGCGGTGAGTTTCGAGTTCTGTGACGCGCTGTCGGCCGCCGCGCCCTACGGCATGGGAAATCCCGAACCCCGCTTTGCGTTCAGCGACTTGAAGCGCACCTATGCCCAGCGGGTCGGCGCCGACCACGTGCGCTTCACTTTCGAGGCGCGCTCCGGCGCCAAGCTGAACGGAATCGCCTTTCGCTGCGCCGACGATCCTTCCGGTCTGGCCCTGCTGGCCCCCGGCGAGGCGTTCTTCCACGCCGCCGGAAAGCTGAAAGCGGACGATTCGCGCTATGGAAAGCGCGCCGAGCTGCATCTGGAAGATCTGGCCGTGGCAGGCTGAAACTCCAGGCGGGGCGAAGGATTTCAGCCCGCTATGCCAAAGCGGGGGTGTGATCTGCAAAAAATCAGCACCCCCCGGCTTGCATCGAACCGGAGGCGCGGATATATCACCGCTCCACGCCGATGCGGGCCCTTCGTCTATCGGTTAGGACGCTAGGTTTTCAACCTAGAAAGAGGGGTTCGATTCCCCTAGGGCCTGCCATCGGCGTGTTTTTCCTCTAGTCAGAGCGCTTGTTTTTGGCGGCTTGAGCGATTGTACGTCGCTTTCAGCGCTCGCCACAAAGTTTGATCGGCGCCTGGTTCCTGAGGACTGCCCTCCAGGTAATGAGATCCGAGCGCGCAGTCGTCGCCAAAGCGATACGGCCATCCAGTGACGCCGACCACCGCGGAGCGGACAACAGGGTCATTTCAGTGTATCGGACCAGACTGACGTCGGTCATTCGCGGAGGCGCTGGTTTTGGACATTCATTGCCATTGCGGGAAAGTGCGGCTGCGACTTCCCGGTCCGCCCCTCAAGCTGAACCGGTGCAGTTGCTCCATCTGCAGGCGGTACGGCGCGCTCTGGTCATACTATGCCCCTAAGGACGTTCAAATTTCCGGCTCGACCGACACCTATGTCTGGGGAGACAGGATGATCGCGTTTCATCGCTGCCGACGCTGCGGTGTCCTGACGCACTGGACGCACATTGATGGAAGTCCTGGAAACATAGGTGTGAACATGAGCAATTCCGCCCCCTCGGACCTGAGCGGAATCACTGAATATGACGGTAATTCAGGGATGAATTGACGCCCGCCTCAGGTTTGTGCGCGCCGCCCGGTCAAGGCGCCTGGCGTGCAGGCTGAGCGGTCGGACTTTTCAACCGCGTCCCCGCGTGGTCAAAGACGCCGCGATGCGTTTCTTTGCTCCAGGGAGCTCGCCCCATGAAGGCCCTCGTCAAAGCCAAGCCTGAAGAAGGCCTGTGGATGCAGGACGTTGAAAAGCCCGGGATCGGGCCGGATGACGTGCTGATCCGTGTGCACATGACGGCCATCTGCGGAACCGACGTCCATATCTACAACTGGGACGACTGGGCGAAGAAGAACGTGCCCGTGCCCATGGTCGTCGGCCACGAATTCGGCGGCGAGGTGGTGGAGACCGGCCGCGACGTCACCCGGATCAAGGCGGGCATGCGGGTCTCCGGCGAAGGCCATGTGGTGGGCGAGAAATCGCGCGCAGTGAGGGCGGGTCGCTTTCACCTGGACCCCGACACCAAGGGCGTGGGCGTGAACATGCCCGGCGCCTTCGCCGAATACCTCACCATTCCCGCCTTCAACGTCGTGCCACTGCCCGACGAGGTCTCCATGGAGCAGGCGGCCTTCCTCGATCCGCTGGGCAACGCCGTGCATACGGCGACGGCGTTTGATCTTGTGGGTGAAGACGTTCTGATCACCGGCGCCGGACCGATCGGTATCATGGCGGCGGCTGTCGCGCGCCATTGCGGCGCCCGCCATGTGGTGGTTACCGACATCAATCCAGATCGCTTGAAGCTTCTGGAGCTGGTCGCGCCGACCGCGGTTCCGGTGAACACCACACGTGAGGACCTGCGCGCGGTGATGACGCGCCTGAAAATGACCGAAGGCTTTGACGTGGGACTTGAAATGTCCGGCGCGGAGCCGGCCTTCCACCAGATGGTCGAGCACATGGTGATGGGCGGCAAGATCGCCATGCTGGGCCTTCCCGGCAAGCCGTTCACGCTGGACATGGGCTCGCTGATCATGCGCGCGATCACGTTCAAGGGCATCTATGGCCGCGAGATGTTCGAGACCTGGCACAAGATGCTGGCCATGCTGCAGTCGGGGCTGGATGTTTCAAAGCTCATCACCCACCGCCTGCCGGCGAAGGAATTCCAGACCGGATTCGACGCCATGCGCTCGGGCAAGGCGGGCAAGGTGATCCTGGACTGGCGCGAGGTTTAGCCTCGCTTCGCTTGCCGCAAGGGACGTTCCGCGTAACTCTTCAGGCGAACCATCGGTTTGAATGAGTGACGCCTTGACCCAGCAGACCCAGCCCGCCCCGTCGGCCCTGTCCGACCTGATCCCGGTCGACGAGGTCGTGCCGCGCCTGCAGCGCCTGCTGGAGTGGGTCGAGGCCGAGGTGCTCAGCCTCGACGTGGCGATCCAGCTTGGCCTCGTCGCTGCCGCGATCATTCCGGCGCTGATTTTCGGACCGCGGCTGAAGTCGCTGGTTCACGCAGCGACGAAAAAGCATTTTCAGGTCGGTCTCGTTCGCCGGCTTGTGACCGCGCTTCTGGCGCTGATGACCCCGCTGGCGCTCTACGGCGTCCTGACGGTGATCCGCATCGTTCTGGGGTCTCTGGATCAGCCGGTGGAGATCGTGTCGGCGGCGATTTCACTGATGACCGCCTGGCTGATCATCCGTGCCGTAACGCTCGTCATCCGCTCGAAATTCTGGTCGAACGTGGCCTTCTACATCGCGTGGCCAGTAGCGGCGCTGGATGTCTTCGGGCTGCTCGACGACGTGATCCTTCAGATGCAGGCGCTCGCCATTCCGCTGGGCGAGACCGATACCGGCGCGCCAATTCAGCTGTCCATGTTCGATGTCCTGCGCACGATGATCTATTTCGGCGTTCTGTTCTGGGGGGCGAGCTTCGCCAGCCGGGCGATCGATCAGCAGCTGGACAGGACCAAGGAAGTCTCTCCGGCTTTCAAGGCGTTGATCTCGAAGACGCTGGGCATATTGCTGCCGGTCCTGGCGCTGCTGATCGCACTTCAGCTGACGGGCTTCAATCTGGCCACGCTCGCCATCTTCTCCGGCGCAGTGGGCATCGGTGTCGGTCTGGGGCTCCAGCGTACGATTTCGAACTTCGCCGCGGGCTTCACCTTGCTGGCTGACAAGTCCATCAAGCCAGGCGACGCGATCGAGCTGGACGGCACGTTCGGCTGGGTCACGGCGATGCAAGGCCGCTACGTCTCGATCCGGACCCGCGACGGCACCGAGCTCCTTATCCCCAATGATCACTTCATCACCAACGGCGTGATCAACTGGTCGCGCTCGGACAATATCGTGCGCCTGCACGCCCCGTTCGGCGTGTCCTACGGCCAGCGCGACATGAGGAAGGTGCAGGAGATCGCCCAGGAGGCCGCCCGGACGGTGTCGCGCGTGGTGCCGGACAAGGATCCGGTCTGCAATCTTATGGAGTTTGGCGACTCCTCAGTGAATTTCGACCTGCGCTTCTGGATATCCGACCCTCAGAACGGCCTCGCAAACGTGAGAAGCGAGGTCTATCTCGCCGTCTGGGACGCGCTGCACGAGCACGATATCGAAATCCCGTTCCCGCAGCGCGACGTCTACATCAAGGAATTCCCGGGCCGCGCAGCAGACGAGGTCGCGCCGGCCGAAACAGCCGAGAACGGCGAGGCGGACGAAAACCACGAGACGCCATCTCAGTCCCCTGCGAGGTAAAACACCGCCTCAACCGGCTTTCCCAGCGCTCTCGCGATCTTCAACGCCAGCAGGGCCGACGGGATGAACACGTTGTTCTCCACCGTGTTGATGGTCTTGCGAGTCACGCCCACGGCGGCGGCGAGATCGGCCTGGGTCAGACCAGCCTCAGCGCGCAAGGTCTTCATAGTGTTAGCGAGCTTCTCAGCGCTCATTCGCCGCCCTCATGCCGGCTGTCGAACCAGGCATAGGAGAGGAGAAATCCCGCCACGGCGAGGCCGGTTAGGATTTTGAGGAGCAGCTGGCCGTCGACGCCGAAATTGGTGGCGGTCATGGACAGCACGACGCCGATGCTGATAATCCAGAAACCGGATTCGGCGGCTCTGGCCCGCGCACGCTGGGCCCATTCATCGCCGAGCAGATCGGCGACGCCGAGCTTTTTGGCCCGCCAAGTCTGGCCAAAGATCATGATCAGGCAAACCAGCCAGACCCCGAAACCCACGCCGGAGGCGATGAGGGCGGGGCCCATCACCGCATCGGGGATCTGGGCCGAGCGGGCGAATCCCTCGCCGGCCTGCCATGCGAAGAAGCCGATGGCGTTGAGCACGTAGAGCAGGCGCACCTGCGCGTTGATCTTTTCCGCGACGTCCATCTCAAAGCCTCCATGTAGCCAGTGAGTTACTAACTGGTGAGTCGTCAAGGTAACGTCAAGGTGACATGCGCCCACTTTTTATCAAGTCTGGATAAGGCCGATCTCGATCAGACGTTCGCGCAGATAGGCGTGGGCTGTGAGCGGCTCGGGGTAGCGGTCCGGATTCTGGTGGCTGACACAGCCGGCCAGGGTCGAAATCTCGAAATCGGGATTGAAGTGCAGGAAGAACGGCGTGGAGTAGCGCGGATACGCCATGCGCTCGACCGACGGGTTCACCACGCGGTGCGTGGTTGACGGCAGGACATGATTGGTCAGGCGCTGCAGCATGTCGCCGATATTGACCACCAGCGCGTCCTTGGGCGGCTGCACCGGGAGCCAGTCGCCGGACTTTGTCTTCACCTGCAGCCCGGCTTCTTCCGCGCCCAGCAGAAGCGTGATGACGTTGATGTCCTCGTGGGCGCCGGCGCGCACCCCGTCCGGATCCCCCTGGATCGGAGGATAGTGCAAAAGGCGCAGCACCGAATTGCCTTCGTTCACCGTGGGCTCGAACCAGTCTTCGGTCAGGCCCAGATCAACGGCGATGGCGCGCAGCAGGGTGGCGCCCATGGCGTCCAGCGCTTCGTACATGGCCTTGGTGCTGGCGTCGAAGCGGGGAACTTCGGCCGCCGCGATATTGGGCGGCATGATTGCTTCAAAGCGATGGCCGGCGGGCAGGTCACGCCCGCGATGCCAGAACTCCTTCAGATCTTTCTGAGCGAAGCCCTTGGCGTTTTCCGTGGCGAAGGGCGTGTAGCCGCGCTGTCCGCCGCCGTCTGGATCGTAATAGGCGCGCTTGGCCTTATCGGAGAGGGCGAAGAACGCGCGTGTGTCTTCAAGGGCCCGGTCGATCACGGCCTGATCCACCGGGTGATCGCACACCACGGCGAAGCCGGTCTCGCGAAAGCTGGCGCCAAGCTCGCGGGCGAAGGCGGCCGGATCGTGCTCGGCCAGGCGATAGCTGACGGGGCGCAGGCTCTGATCTGTGAGGACGGTGTTTGTCATGGGCGCGTATGTATCGGTTGCGCGCTGCGAGGTGAAGCGGCTTGCGCTTGGCCGTTTCGTCGCAGGCCGGCTGTTTCCAGTCGCGCGCCGTCGTGGCCTTCCTGCAACGCTTCTCCCGCGCTCGACTCAAGGCTCTCACGCCTGACGCGCGGCTTGGCTATGCTGGACCGCAACAACGTCGGGGGGACGGGGTGGATCAGTCCGGTTACAGACCGCAGCGATACAGCGAGCGCTATGGCGCGCGCGACCCCTGGCTTGCCGGCGGGGTGCGGGCGGGCGCCTATCTATTGTGGCGCGCGGCGTTCGCGGCGTGGCGACCTGCGATATTCCTGGTCCTGCTGGGCGGCGCTCTGTTCTTCGCCCTCAAAGCTGCGGTGGATCTTGATCTGGAGCCACCGCCCCGCCCGGAACAGGAGCGGGTCGCCGAGGCGGTTGAGGCGTCTGTCGGTGACGTCCGGGCCTGGTGGGCCGGCGCCCTTGGCGCGGCGCTTAATCCCGCGGCCGGGCGCGCGCCGGATCTGGTTCTCGCGGAAGCGCTCGCCCCGTCGCTGCCGAGCCTGGTCGCGCGGAACAGGCTGGCGCGTCTTGTCTTGATCGAAGGCGGACGCAGCGAGCGCCATATTGAAGCGGTGTTGCGCGCCGAGCCGGCCTGGCTGCGCGACCAGCGTCTCGAGGCGGCCTTGCGCGAGCAGCTGGAGGCCGGCGTTCGAAACGGCGCTTCGCCGCCCGAGCTGGTTTTCGCGCCCGAGCCCGTTTCGCGACGCCTTCAGCGCGCCCGCGCCCTCTACGGCCCGGCGGTGGAAGCGGTTGAGACCTGGTTCTCCGAGCCTGGCGGACGTGCGTTTGTCCTGCGCGCCGCGCCCGGCCTGGAGGGCGCGCCGCCGGGGGCGGCGCTTTATGGCGATGTGCGTGATCTTCTGATCCAGGCCTGCGCGCTGGCCGAGCAGGCGGGCCGCCGCATCGGTCAGTGCCGGGTCGTCTTCCTGCCCAAGCCGGACGCCGACCTTCTGGTGGCCGGGCTCGCGGTTGCGGCGGCCGGGGTGGACGGACAGGCCCGGGTCGGCGCGCGTGTCCTCAAAGCCGCCGCTGCGGCCGGGCTGGCGAATGAGGGGTTCATGGGATCGCTCGTGCTGGGCGCTGACACCCGACTGGCGCGCGAAGCGATCCTGGCCTCGGCCATGCCGCTCATGACCGAGGCTGGCGAGCGCTATACCCGCCCGGTCTATTCCGCTGAGGATGCGCGCGACGCCGCGGCGGCCTTCGCCCGGGCGACAGGTATTGATGAGCAGAAGCGCGACCGCGTCTTCTCCCATTTAGGTGCGGTCCGGCGCGACGCAGGCGCGCTGGCGGCCGTGCGCATGGCGGGGATCATCAAGAGCGAAGCGGACGCCGCGCGACTTGCCGGCGTGGCCGAGCGATACGGGCGTCAGACGCTCGCCCTGCATCAGGCCCTCGGGCCGGGCGTGCTTGACCTCGCCGGGTCTGCGCAGGCTTCGCAGCGCCGTGAGGTGAGCGACGCCGCCTGGCGCAATGGAGGGCTCGCTGCAGGCTTTCTGCTGCTGGCGATCAGCCTTGTCGTCTGGGTGGGGCTGACTGGTTTTTATCGGATGAGAGGAGCTGCGCCAGGCCTTGTCGAGCGTGTCGACGGCCACGTCACCCGATTAATCCTTGGTAGGAATTCCTAACGAAAATAAAGCCTTAAAAGCTCATTTTTCTTCTCTGGGTTAACCCGCCGCTTACCCTCAGGCGACATTCTGCTTCTTGTACGCACCACAGATCGAAGAGGCGATTGGGCGTGCATGGTGGGACGCGGCGGCGACACGGGCAAAGCCCGGCGCCTTCGCACTTTAGAGGGAAGATGGTCATGGCTTTCACCGATGTGGAAACCGCTCAGGCGCACAACGCCGTTTCGATGGATCCCACGGGTGAAGACCTGTGCAAGCTGGGTCTTCTGTATTCGACCGGCCAGTGCGGCGTCATCGACATGGTCGAAGCGCACAAATGGTTCAATCTCGCCGCTCTGATGGGCAGCGACACGGCCAAGCACTATCGCAGTGAAGTCGCCGCCGACATGGACAGCGAACAGATCAGCGCCGCACTTTCGGCCGCCCGATCCTGGCTGGCGACGCGCCACTAGGGCGCGTGCTTGTTCAGTGAATGACGGGGCTCGGCGTGTTCATCCGCCCGGAGTCAGGCGAGGCGGGGGGCGATCTCAAAGCGCGCCGCCTAACCGTTGAACAGGCTGTCCGCCAGCGCGTAGCTGAAGGCTGCGTCGATCGGCAGGATGTTGCGCACATACTGTTCGACGAAATCATTGACTTCCGCGATGCCTGATCGCGGTGCGAACACGATGTCGTGGCGCTGAAGCGGGATCAGATCTGTGCGCCCGCCCTCGAGGGCTGAGGCGATATCGACCTCGCGCAGCATGACGCCGCCGTCTTCAGCCCGGCGCAGCACGGCGATGCGCCTGCGGCGTGCGCGGCTTGTCGGTCCGCCGGCCAGTAGGAGCGCTTCGAGCACGCCGATGCGCGCGGACGGCATTTCATAAAGCCCGGGATCGTTGACCTCTCCACCCACAAGGATGCGCTGCGACCCGAAACTCTGCGGACGGACCTCCACGATGGGGTCGCGCAGCACCGAAGCGTAGCGCCCGGCCATAACGCGCGCCGCCTCCGGCGCTGTTTTCCCTGACACCATGACCGCTCCGGCCAGAGGCAGGTTCACCCGCCCGTCCGGGCCTACGTCGCGCGGTCCGGACAGCTCGTTTGCCGTGTGAACCGTCACCTCCACGGTGTCACCGGGATAAAGCCGGTAGGCCGGCGCGGCGTCGTTCCAGGCTTGGAACCGCGACGGCTCGAAACCGACCGCGGAGGTTTGTTGGCCGCGCCCCGCACATCCGACAGCAAAAACTGCAGCGAAGGCGGTCAGGGCCTGGCGTCGGTTCAATCGGGTCATCGGGCCCCCACGGGTGAATGAATTCGTACTCTTGGCTGGTTACGGCTAAGGAAAAATTAAGCGGGACGGGGCGAGATGTCCCCATGAGCCAACAGGATGATAACGGCCGGGCGCACCAGACCCGCAATAACGCGCAATCGCGCGAGCTTGACCTGTTTGATCTGGCCGCTTTCGTGTGGACCCAGAAGCTGCTTGCCCTTGTGGTGGCGATCGTCGTCTTCATCCCGCTGGCGATCCTGGCCTGGAGCGCGTTGACGCCCACTTACGAGGCTACGAGCCGCTTGCTGGTGATCCTGGACGACAGCGATCTGACACCCGGCGCGGCCGGTTCTGGCGGCGCGTTCACCATCGATCCGGTGATGCAGTCGGAGATCGAGATCCTGAATTCCGACGCCGTGCGGCGGCGCGCGCTTGAATCGCGGGGCGCTCTGGCGAGCCCGGCCAATGTGCGCGCCCTACGAGAGGGCTTCACGGTGTCTCGTGCGCCCAACGCCAGCGTGCTCACCGCCCGCTACGAAGCCGAGGAGGCGGCGATGTCAGCCGGAGTGCTGAACGCCATTGTGGACGCCTACCTGTCCTACCGCGTGGACCTCTTGATCGGCGGCTCCCAGGGCGCCGTCACCGACCGGCTGCGCGCCGCCGAGGAGGAAGCCGCGCGCGCCGAGCAGACCCTGCGCGCCTTCCTGGCCGAACACGGAATCACCGACTTCGACACCGAGCGTAACTCGGTGCTGCAGCGCATCGCCGATCTGGAATCGCGCAAGCTCGCCGCTGAGGCCGAAGCCTCGCAGGCGAGGGGGTTTCGCGATTCCCTTACCCAGCGTCTGGCCGAATTGCCGCAGGAAATCGCACTCTATGTAGAAAACTCCGTAACCGGACAATTGCTGGATCTACAGGTTCGCCGTCAGGAATTGCTGTCGCGCTATCTGCCGGACGCGCCGCCGGTTCAGGCGGTGGAGCGCGAAATCGCGGCCTTGCGCGGCTTTATCGAAGCCGGCGGGGCGCAGGGGCAGGGGCAGACCCGCACCGGGGTCAATCCGATCTGGCAGGCCCTGGAGCAGGAACGTCTGTCCCAGGACGCGTTCTCCATGAGCCAGACTCGTCTGGCCTCGACGCTGGGCGGCCAGCTGAGCCAGGCGCGTCAGCGCGCCGACCTCTTGAGCAGCCTTGCGCCGGAGCATGACCGGCTTGTTCGCCTTGTGCAGGCGCGCGCCGAGGCGGCGCGTCTGCTCTCCATCCAATCAGCCGACGCCGAGGCGCGCCGCAATGCCCCGCCCGGCGCGGCGGACGCGGTTCGCGTCGTCGAGCGCGCCTCGCCGCCCGATCAGCCGAGCTCCCTGCGTGTGCCGGCCGTCATGGCCGTGGCGATGCTCGCAGTCGGCTTCGGATTGTTTGTCGCCCTGCTGCGCGGCTATCTGGTCCATCGCGGCGACGGCGGCGCGCCCCGACCACCCCGGAGATCGCCGCGTTCAAACACGCCTTCGAGGCGCCTTCCGGTTCTGGCGCGCATTCCTGAAGCCTGAACACCGCAGATGTCCTCTGTCAGCGGGTCGTTAACCAACCCGGCCTAGGGTTTGCACGAACAAATCGAACCGGGGTTTGGGTTGAGACAGGCCGACGATCATCTGGACGGGCTCGCCAGCCGATTAACGCCGCGCGACGCGCGCGGGCGTGCGGTCATGCTTGCGCCGGTTTCAGAAGGCGCGGGCGCCAGCACGATTGCGGCGGGTCTGGCCCGCCGCGCTGCGCTTATGTCAGGCCGCCCGGCCTGGCTCTACGACCTTGATTTCCAGACCAACACCCAGGCGGGCCGCGCGCGTCTGAACGGGCAGTCCTATGCCGGCGAGCTTTCCGGCATGAAGTTCTGGCGCGAAGAACCCGACGGCGCCGGGCGCCTGGCCATGCGCCGATGCGCCGATGCGCCGATCTTCATTTCGGAATTTCAGCGCCAGCTCGGCGCCGTGCGCCGGCTGACTTTCCATGGCGCGCGCGATTACTGGCGTCAGGCGCGCATGGCCAGCGGGCTGGTGATCCTGGACGCGCCGTTCGGTTCGGCGGCGCTGACGGCGCTGGCGCCGGACATGGACGGGGTGATCCTTGTCGCCGACGCTGCAGCCAGCCGGCGTAGTGTCGCCGAAAAGCTGGCCGACCGGATCGAGGAGGCGGGCGGGCGCGTGCTGGGCGTTGTCGTCAACCGCGCTCCGGGCCGGTGAGTCAGGCCGCGCTTCTGGCTGAACGCTGGCGCGGCGCCACGCCGCGCCTGTCGTTTTTTCCTGCGATGGAGGCCGGCGCAGCCTTTGTGTTGCTGTTGCTGTTCTCGAACGCGCTGATTGCGCCGCTGCTCGCGGATCCGGCTGATCCGGACGGCGGGGCGGTTCTCAGATTACTCTGGCCCCCGGTCTATCTGGCGAGCCTTCTGTTGATCGCCCTCAGCCCGGCGAGGGTCTGGCGCACGGCGTTGCGGGCCTGGCCGGTGGTCGTGCTGGCCGGATTGACAGTGATGTCTACGGCCTGGTCGCTGGATCCCGCGATCACATTGCGACGCAGCCTTGCGGTCGTGATGACGGCGGTGTTCGGGCTCTGGCTCGCCGCCCGGTTTTCCTGGGCGGACCTGCTACGCCTCGTCGCCGCAATGTTCGCCGTACTCGCCGTTGGCAGTCTGATCGCCGGCGCCCTGTTTCCAGCTTTTGGCGTGATGCAGGAGATCCATCCAGGGGCGTGGCGGGGCTTGTGGTGGGAGAAGAATACGCTGGGCGCGGTGATGGCCTGGGGAGGGCTCGCCTTCTGCGCCGCGGCGGCGGCCGCGGCGACCTCCACCGAACGGAGGATCTGGCTCGGCTTTGTCGTGCTCGCCCTTCTGCTTGTTCTGCTCTCAACATCCAAGACCGCGCTGCTGGCCTCAATGATCGCGTTGGGTGGACCGGCCGGGATCGCCCTCGCGCGCCGCGGGTTCGGCTTTGCAGCCTCGGCGATCTTCCTGCTGCTTCTGGGCGTCGCGGCGCTGATCGGCGTCCTGCTTGTAGGGCCGGGGGTGATCCTGGAGGCGCTCGGCCGCGACGCCACGCTCACCGGGCGCACTGAGATCTGGGCCGTGCTCACGGGCCAGATCGCTGACCGCCCACTCACCGGCTATGGCTATGGGGCGTTCTGGGCAGTGGAGAACGGCCCGGCCTACTGGGTGCGTCAGGAGACCGCCTGGCCGGTGCCGACCGCTCACAACGCCTGGCTTGAAACCGCGCTCGCCATCGGCTTGCCCGGCGCCGCCTTCGCCTTCCTGCTGGTGCTGTCGGGCCTCGCCATCGCCGCGCGTCGCCTGTTCACCGGGCTCTCCACCTACTGGGCGCTGCCCTTCCTGACGAGCTGGCTGGTGGTGAGCTTTTCCGAGAGCAATCTTCTGGAGCAGAACGGGCTGGTCTGGCTTCTCGTCTCCACAACGCTGGCCAAGCTTCTCGCCGACCGAGAGCGTTAGCGGCTCAGATCAGCAAACCGGCACGTTCACGGCGAGGCCGCCCGTGCTGGTTTCCTTGTACTTGTCGTTCATGTCCGCCGCAGTCTGACGCATCGTCTCGATGACCTGATCGAGGCTGACCTTGTAATCGCTGGTTCCGATCATCGCCAGGCGCGCTGCGTTGATCGCCTTGATCGCGCCGATGGCGTTGCGTTCGATGCAGGGGATCTGCACCAGCCCGCCGACAGGATCGCAGGTGAGCCCCAGATTATGCTCCATAGCGATCTCGGCGGCGTTCTCGATCTGCTTGTTGGTGCCGCCAAGCGCTGCGGCGAGCCCGCCCGCGGCCATGGAGCAGGCGACGCCCACCTCACCCTGACAGCCTGCTTCGGCGCCGGAGATGGAGGCGTTCTTCTTGTAGAGCGCCCCGATGGCGGCGGCGGTGAGGAAGAAGCGCGCCATGGCGCCCTTGTCGCCGGAGCGGCGATGGTGGCGGTCGAAATAGCGCGCCACCGCCGGGATGATCCCCGCGGCGCCGTTGGTGGGGGCGGTCACCACCTTGCCGCCGGCGGCGTTTTCCTCGTTCACCGCCATGGCCCACAGATTGACCCACTCCATAGAGGCGAGGGGGTCGGTCTCCGCGCGCGCGGCCTCCGCCATGAGCTTGCGGCGCATGGCCGGCGCGCGGCGCTGAACCTTCAAACCGCCAGGCAGCTCGCCGTCCATCCGCGTGCCGCGCTCGATGCAGTCCTCCATGGCCTTGCCGATCTCCGCGATACGGCCGCGTACCTCGTCCTCGGTGCGAAAGGCGGTTTCGTTGGCCAGCATGATGTCGGGGATGGAGAGGCCCTCGCGCTCACCGATCGCCATCAACTCGTCGCAGGTGTTGAACCGATAGGGTTCGCCGCGCAGCGCTTCAGCCGCGGAATTGCGCCCGGCCTCGGCCTCGTCGATCACGAATCCGCCGCCGATCGAGTACCAGATTTCTTCGCGCAAAACATTGCGCCCTTTATCGAACGCCATGAATTTCATCGCGTTTGAGTGAAATGGCAGCCGGGTCTCGCCTTTGAAGACAAGGTCCGCCTTGCGGTCGAAGTCGATCTCGCGGCGGTCCAGGAGCTTGAGAGTCTTCTCGCGTTCGATGCGCTCGATCCGGCCGGGCAGCGCGTCGGGGTCGGCGGATTCGGGCTCCACGCCCTCAAGCCCCCACAGGATCGCCTTGTCGGTGGCGTGTCCCGATCCGGTCAGGGCCAGCGACCCATAGGCTTCGGCGCGAACGCCATGGACGGCGTCCAGGCCGTGCTCTTCGTCCACGCGCTCCAGAAACACGCGCGCCGCCTTCATGGGTCCCACGGTGTGGGAGCTGGACGGGCCGATACCGATTTTGAACAGGTCGAAGACGCCGAAATGCATCAGGCTTCACCCAGGCCCTTATCGGACGTGAAGGCGTTGAAGCAGATAAGCGTCTGGGTGTCGCGGACGCCCGGGACGGTCTGAATTTTCTGGTTCACGAAGCGGCCGATATCGGCTTCGGACTCCACCGAAAACTGGGCCAGGAGATCAAAGGCGCCGGACACCGAATGGATCTGGCGGGTCTCGGCGACCTCGTCGACGATCTTGGACGCGACCTCATAGGTCCGGCCCAGATCGCATTTGATGAAGATGTAGAACTGACGCATGAAACTCTCCCTTGGCGGCGCAGCTTACAGCGATGTTCGCACCGTCCACAGCTCTGGAAACAGGCGCAGATCCAGCGCCTTCACGAGATAGCCGACGCCGGAGCTGCCGCCCGTGCCTCGGCGGAAGCCGATAATGCGCTCCACCGTCTTCATGTGATTGAAGCGCCATTGCTGGAATTTCTGTTCCAGATCGACGAGCTTTTCCGCAAACTCGTAGAGTTCCCAGTGGGTTGTGGTGTCCAGATAGACCGCCCGCCACATCGCTTCGACGTCGTCGCTGGCGGTGTAGGGCACGGACCAGTCGCGATCTGTGACGCCAGACGGCAGCGCCATGCCCGAGCGCGCCGCGAAACGCAGCGTCTCGTCATAGAGGCTTGGCGCGTTGAGGGCCCCGAGGACCTTTGATTCGGCCTCAGGTTCCTTGCGGAAGACACGGGCATGTTTGGGGTTTTTGTTCCCAAGTCGGAATTCCAGGCAGCGATATTGCCAGCTCTGGAAGCCGGAGCTCTGGCCAAGCTTGTCGCGGAACGCCAGATAATCAGCCGGCGTCATGGTGGCCAGGACCGACCAGGACTGGGTGAGCTGCTCCTGAATACGCGCGATGCGCGCCAGCATCTTCATGGCCGGCCGCGTGCGGTCGGCGCGTACGGACTCGATCGCCGCATCAAGCTCGTGCAGGCACAGCTTCATCCAGAGCTCGCTCGCCTGATGGATGATGATGAACATCATCTCGTCGTGCTCGTCGGTGATCGGATGTTGCGCGCCGAGCACCGTGTCGATGTCCAGATAGCGGCCATAGGACAGCCCCTGCTCGGGCTCCCAGTGGATGTCTTCGCCGTCGAGATCGACGCTCGTTTTGAAACTGTCGCTCATCTGCGCACTCCTCACGCCTCGGTCTATCGGCGCGGGCGCGAGGCGGCAAGCGCAGACCCGAAAAGGGCGGCCCGGCACGCCGGACCGCCTGTCTTCAGTCTGTCAGACCGGACGGCCTACCAGCCGCAGGTGCGGCCTTCGTTCTGCTCTTCCAGATACGCCATAAGCGGCTGGAAATAGGCGATGATCGCCGACCCATCCATCTCACGCGTTCCGGTGAAGGCTTCCAGCGCATCCGGCCAGGGCTGGGACTGGCCCATCTCCATCATGGCGTTGAAGCGCGCGCCCACTTCCTCGTTTCCATAAATCGAGCAGCGGTGCAGCGGTCCTTCCCAGCCGGCCATCTCACAGGCGGCTTCGTGGAACTGGAATTGCATGATGAAGCTCAGGAAATAGCGCAGGTAAGGCGTGTTGCCGGGGATGTGGTACTTGGCGCCCGCATCAAAGGCGTCGGCCGGGCGATCGCCCGGCGGAACGATGCCCTGATACTGCTCGCGCAGGGCCACCCAGCTGGCGTTGTAGTCCTCCGGCGCAGTTTCGCCGCGGAACACGCCCCAGCGCCATTTGTCGACCATCAGCCCGAATGGCAGGAAGGCGATCTTGTCCAGCGCCTGGTTCATGAGAAGCCCGATATCGGCCTCGGCCGGCGGGACCTCCTCGATCAGGCCAAGCTCGCGCAGATAGTCCGGCGTGATCGACAGCGCGATGAAATCGCCGATGGCCTCGTGGAAGCCGTCATGGGCGCCGTTGCGGAACAGGAAGTCCTGCTGGTTATACGCCCGCTGGTAGTAATTGTGCCCCAGCTCGTGATGGACGGTCTGGAAGTCCTCGGCGTTGACCTCGGTGCACATCTTGATGCGGACATCATCCACATTGTCGAGATTCCACGCCGAGGCGTGGCACACCACGTCGCGATCCTCCGGCTGGGTGATCAGCGAGCGGTCCCAGAAGGTTTCAGGCAGCGGATCAAAGCCCAGCGAGGAGAAGAAGTCCTCGCCGGTCTCGACCATACGCAGCGGGGTGTAGTCCTGGGCGTTGAGGGTCTCGGTCAGATCAAAGCCCGGCCCGGAAGCCTCGGGGCCGACGAGATCGTAGATATTCGACCATTGCTGAGCCCACATATTGCCCAGCAGATCAGCACGGATCGGGCCTTGGGCGGGCTGAACCGCGTCGCCGTAGGTCTCGTTGAGTTCGGCGCGCACATGGCAGTGCAGCTGCTCGTAGAGCGGCTCCACCTGACCCCACAGACGCTCGACCTCGGTCTGCATCTCGGCGGGCGGCATGTCGTAGTTGGACAGCCACATCTCGGCGAGGTTTTCAAACCCCAACTCCTGGGCGCCGGCGTTGGCGATCTCCACCATGCGCGCATAGTGAGGCGCCATGGGCGGGGACACCGTGCGCCAGCCCTCCCAGACATCGCGCAGCACGTCCGGATCGCGGCTGGTTTCGATAATACTGGAGAGTTGCTGCAGATCCAGCGTCTCGCCGTCCATCTCGAACGTGCCGGTGGAGTAGGCCGCATCCAGCCCGGTGGTGATTGAGGCGAGCTCGTCGGTGATCGCCGCGTCCTGGGGCGCTGGGATGGTTATTCCCGAACGCAGGATATCGATCTTGCGGCGCATCGCGTCGGGCAGGTCCAGCGCGTCGTACTGGGCCGCCTCATTGGCCAGGCGCACCGAGAGTTGGGTGCTCTGCGAGCCGACCCGGCTCGCCAGCCAGTTGGTGTCGTGAGTAATGAAATTGGCCTGGATCCAGAAGACGCGCGCGGCGTATTCGGAGTCGGTGGCGAGCTCGGCTTCGGCGCGCTCCAGGAAGGCGGCGGCGTCGTCCACACTGGGCGAAGCCTCCTGCGCAAAGGCCGGCGCGGCTAGCGCAATCGCGGCCACGCCTGACAGGAAAAGCTGTTTCATGGGATTGACCCTCGCTAAGACGGATCGCGCAACAGGGCGCGGCGAGGCGTAGTGAAACCCTCACGCAACGAAGGGTCAATCGGATCCGGCAGGCGCTCAGGCGAGCGCGAAGCTCAGCGGCATCAGGCCGTCGATGCGAGCCTCCACCCGGTCGCCGCGCTCAAGGGCGCCGACGCCGGCGGGCGTTCCGGTGAAAATCAGATCGCCGGCCTCCAGCCTCACCAGAGCGGAAAGATGGGCGACGATCTCCGACGGGCTCCAGATCATCTGGGACAGATCGCCGGACTGACGAATCTTTCCGTTCACGGCGAGACTAATCGCTCCGGCCTTCATGCCGGGGCTGGGTTTGAGCGACCCCACCGGACCCGACCCGTCAAAACCCTTCGCCATGTCCCACGGGCGGCCGGCTTTCTTGGCGTCGGCCTGCAGATCCCGGCGTGTCAGGTCGACGCCCACCGCGCACGCGTAAACAAGAGCGCCGGCCGTTGCGGGGGTCAGACCAGCGCCGCCCCCGCCGAGCGCCAGAACAAGCTCCACCTCGTGGTGAAGGTCCTGCGTCGCCGAAGGGTAGGGGACGACATCGGCGGTAAACACGGCGTCGCGCGGTTTGGAGAAGAAGAAAGGCGGTTCGCGATCCGGGTCCGCGCCCATCTCCCGGGCGTGGTCGGCGTAATTGCGCCCGACACAGTAGACGCGACGAACGGGAAATTGCCCGCCGCCCTCCACAGGCAGGAGCGTTTCGGCGGGCGGGGTTATCACGTAGCTGGTCATGGAAACGCCTTTCATGCGCGCACAATGGACCGGCACACCATTCGGCTCAACGCGCTTGTGCTGGGCTAGGTTTCAGACGAGCCGGAACCTTTCTTGGAGCCGGAGCCTGAAAGCTGTTGCAGCAGATCAATGGGCATCGGGAACACGATCGTGTTCGTGCCTTCCCCGCCCAGCTCCGACAGAGTGCCGAGATAGCGGATCTGCATGCCGCCCTCCTGCTCGCCGAGGATCTTCGCCGCCTCCGCAAGCTTCTGCGCCGCCTGCTGTTCGCCTTCGGCCGCGATCACCTTGGCGCGCCGCTCGCGTTCGGCCTCGGCCTGGCGGGCGATCGCCCGGATCATCGAGGGGTCCAGGTCCACATGCTTGATCTCTACATTGGCGACCTTGATGCCCCAGGCCTCGGTCTGATCGTCGAGGATTTTCTGAATGTCGACATTGAGCTTGTCGCGTTCGGCCAGCATTTCATCGAGATCATGCTTGCCCAACACGCTGCGCAGCGTGGTTTGAGCGAGCTGACTGGTGGCCATGCGGAAATCCTCCACCTGGTTGATGGCCCTCTGGGGGTCGATGATGCGGTAGTAGAGAACCGCGTTCACCTTCACCGAGACGTTGTCCTGGCTGATCACGTCCTGGCTGGGGACGTCTTCAGCGACGGTGCGGATGTCCACCTTCACCATCTGCTGTAGGAACGGGATCAGGATGATCAGGCCAGGCCCCGAGGTGCCGGTATAGCGCCCGAGCGTATAGATCACCGCGCGCTCATACTCGCGCAGCACCTTGAAGACCTGAAACAGAAGCGAGACGGCGATCACCGCCAGCGCGATCCAGAACCCGATATTGATGCCGATTTCAGCCATGTCTGATCTCCTTCGCCTCGCCTTGGGCGGCTAGATTTTCTTCACCTTCAGCGTCAGTCCGTCGACGCCGGTGACCTTGATAGTGTCGCCCGCCTGCAGCGCCTCCCTGGAGGTGGCGTGCCATCGCTCGCCATCCACCTGGACGTAACCCTGGTCGCCGTCCCAGTCGAGCACGCGCCCTTCAAGCCCGATAAGGCCCTTCTCCCCGGTGGTGACCTTGCGCCCCTGTGCGGCGAGGCCATAGCTCACCAACAGGAAGGAAGCGAGGCCCAGCCCGGCCGTCGTCCCCGCGATCAGACGCCAGTCGAGGCGGAAAGCCTCCGCTTCGGTGTCGACCAGCATCAACGCGCCGATCGCAAAGGCCGCCAGACCGCCAAGGGCCAGAAGCCCGGAGCTTGCGATGAAGGCCTCAGCGACCAGGAGGGCAATCCCGAGCACGATCAGAGCCGCGCCGGCATAGTTCAGCGGCAGGGTGTTGAGCGCGTAAAGCCCGACAATCAGACAGATCACGCCGGCGATGGCGGTGATCGGCTCCAGGCCGTTATAGAAGCTCACCAGAAGGCCGATGAACCCCAGATTCATCAAGAGAAACGAGATATTGGGGTCGGTCAGAACCGCCAGAGCCTCTTCAGCGAAGGTCTTTTCGATCCTCTCCACCGAGGCGCCCGCGAGCTCCAGAGTCACCAAGCGGCCGTCCGCCAGGCTCACCTCGCGGCCCGAGGCCTGGGCGAAGACCTCGTCAAGGCTGGGGGCGACAATCTCCACGACGCCCAGTTCCAGCGCCTCGCTCGCGGAGGCGCTGATCCCCTCGCGCACGGCGGCTTCGGCCCATTGCGCGTTGCGGCCGCGCAGATCGGCCAGCGAGCGCATATAGGCGGCGGCGTCATTGACCACCTTGTTGCGAAGGGCCTGCTGATTGCCGGGCGCCGGGCTCGTGTCCGCGCTGCCGGGCGCGTCTCCTTCAGGCGCGGTTTCGCCGCCATCGTCCGGAGCGGGAGCGGGCGAGGGCGCTTCAGGCGCCCCGCCCGGAGCACTTCCCGGTGAGCCGCCCATCTGGATCGGGGTCGCCGCGCCGATGCTGGTGCCCGGCGACATGGCGGCCAGATGGCTGGCGTAGGTGATGAACGCGCCCGCGCTCGCGGCGCGGGCTCCCGACGGAGAGACATAAACGAGAACGGGAACCGAGGAGGCCAGGATCGCCTGATTGATCTCGCGCGTCGACGCGTCGAGGCCGCCCGGCGTATCCATGGTGATTACAAGGGCCGCCGCGCCTTCGCCCTGCGCCTCATTGATCGCGCGGCTGATATAGGCGGCGGTGGCCGGGCCGATGGGCCCGGTGAGATCGGCGCTGAGTACGGTGGTCCCGGCCGCATCCTGGCGCGCCAGGCCAGCCACGGCCGTGAGCATCACGCCTGTGGCGACAAGCGCCGCCGCCGCGGCCCGCACGACTGTTCGCCCTGGATACTGCATGGCGCGCCTCCTCACATCTCTTCGACAAAAGGTAGGCCCTTTAAGGGTCAGCTTCCATATGCGTTGCCGAAGAATCGTACCGCGGCACGGTGCTTATCGAACAAGCGACAGCTGCTGGCGACATGGGGGAAGAGGCCTTCTCGCATGACAAAGCCCGCGGGAAAGTTCCCCGCGGGCGATTGTCGACCTTTTAGCGGGCCGGCGCGGGCTCAGTTTCGGTTGTAGCGCAGGTCCGAAGGTTCGGGGACGGCCATCTCCATGCCGGCGGTGTCAGAGGCCGGCAGCGGGCTGCTGGCCGAACATTGCGCGCAGCCGCAGGCCGAATAGCCCGGCCAGGCTGGAGGCGACATATTCGTCCAGGATCCGATCCACCCGCTATTTTTCTCGCAGACCTGTGGGCAGATCGAGCTCGCCTGCTCGGTTGATCCGATATAGGTGGCGCTCTCCATGTCGCACTGGCCGCTAAACGCCGAGATCACCGCGGTCTGCACCTGTGCCCCGAAGCCATGAAAGTCGACGCGACTGGTGGTCGGCATGTTCACAAGCAGCGCCGGCTTGCCGGTCAGTACGGCTTCCATCTGAGTGTAGAGAGGGTCTTGCGCCCCGAGCGCGGTCAGGATGCTGCTCCGCGCCGGGAACAGGTAGGACAGTGATCCAGACGGTGGTGCGATCGCGTTTTGCATGACGGCCTGCTCCGTCATCAGATTGGCCAGGATGAAGGGCAGGGTTCCGCCATCGCTCAGGAACTGGGAGGCGTCGTTCACGCCAACCACGTCGGCGTAAAACATGTTCGGCGCGGCGGCGTTGTCGCTCCACGGAAGCGCCCTCAGCTTGAGCTCGCTGCGCGTCGCCGCAGACATTTGCGACATGCTTTCGGAAAAGCCCACCGAGGTGCGTCCGTACCCTTCGCTGAAATAGCCGGCGCGAACATACTGATCCTCCACTCCGGCAAGGGACGGGATGGCTCCGGTGATGGCGTTGTAATAGCTCGCCGACTCCGCCAGCTCGGTCAGCGGGGTGATGATGGCCGGATCCACCGAGGCCATGGAGGGCCATTCGCCGGTCTCCAGAAAGCCACGAACCATGTAGTTCACTGCGATGGTGGTCTTGCCGGCCATGTTCACCATGGCGCCGGACCGGTTGTACGGAACCGGGCTGATATAGACGCCGGCGGGATTGATCTCGATGAACTCGGGCAGGGTGGAGACGGAGTCTATCCCGGCGTCGTCCTCGTTGTAGAACATGATGTTGGTGCACCCCAGCATGGGCAGGGCCAGCATGCTGTCGTCAGGCTGCGTCAGCGCGGTGCGGGCGTAGGACACAAAGTCAGCCGGGTTGGAAATGAAGCTCGCCGGAACCGGCGTGGTCTGCTGGGCCCAGTAGCTCAGATACATCGCGTCATAGACGAACACGTCGATGGGCGTCTGCGCGCCGTTCCCGTTGGTGTAGACCGGATTTGATCCATAGCCGCCATCCCAGACACTTTCGTCGGCGATCAGGTAGAGCGTCTCCGTGCGCCCGGACTCTTCCCAGGCCGTGCAGATGGACTGCGCGAACGTGTTGGTGTCCGGGACGTACGGATACAACGCAGCCGCGATACAAGTGTCGCCGTCGGTGCAAATTGAATCACAATTTTGCGCCGAGGCTTTGCCGGTTACCAAAAAGGCTAGAAACACCAGCGCGATCAGGGGAAAGCGCAACTTGGCCATGGGGGTATGTCCTTCACCTGAGTTTGTCCAAAAGTCGTCGACCCGGGGCTGGATACGCGCAGTGATTGCTAAAATTAACCATACCGACGCCCGCCAATGTTGCAATCTCTTTCCTTTCTTCTCGTGACGAATGTTTTTTTGCTGTCAAGCTTACCCATAAGCCTCCGCCGCTCCGGTACGGTGGCTGTACCGTACAAGTCTGAGCATTGAGGCCGCTGCTCCAGAGGGACGGGTGACGTCTCTGATTTACGGAGAGTTTGGCGGAGGAGGAGGGATTCGAACCCCCGGAACGCTCTCACGCTCAACGGTTTTCAAGACCGCCGCTATCGACCACTCAGCCACTCCTCCGGCAAAAAGTGTTTAGACGTCCTGACGCTGCGGGTGCAAGTGGAGAGGGCGGCGCGGCGCGGATTCGGCTTCGACCGGGTCCGAGGCGCTTGCGGCCTCTTTTCCGCCCCAACAAACCGACTGTATGGTGAGCCTGAACGATCCGCAGAAGTGAGGGCCTTCATCCGTGATTTTCCGCGCCGCGCTTTTCACCGCGACGACGATCAGCCTTTGTGCGGCCTTGAGCGCCTGCGCAGGCTCGCCTGAAGCCGGCGACCAGTCGAGCCGGCCGGCGGCGCGCGTCTTCACACCGCCCGTGTTCGAGGCGATCGCGCCCCAGCTTGCGGCGCCGCGCTCGGTGGAGGAGGGGATCGCGAGCTGGTACGGGCCGGGCTTTCACGGCAATCTCACCGCCAATGGCGAAGAGTTTGATCAGGCCGCACTGAGCGCGGCCCATCCCACGCTGCCGCTGCCGACGCTGGCGCGCGTGACGCGCCTGGATACAGGCGCCAGCGTCCTGGTGCGGATCAATGACCGGGGGCCGTTCGTTGGAGATCGTGTCATCGATCTCAGCCGCGGCGCCGCCGAGGCGCTGGACTTCATCGATGACGGCGTGGCGCCGGTGCGTATCGAGGCGCTTGGCCCGCCGGACGCAGCCGACCGGGCGGCGGCTCCGGTGTTTTTTGACCCGGAAGACGGCCCGCCTTCAGGCTAATGGCGCCGGCGCTGGACGCCACGCTCCGGCCAAGGTTTGTTTCAATCGTTCGGGCTCGCCCGATTCCGCTCCCAGACTGCAGGTTCTCGCTATGCGCCGACTGTTCACCCTCACCGCGCTCTTCCTCGCCGCCCTTCTTCCGGTCGGCCTGTTCTCCACAGGGGCGCTGGCGCAGGGCTTCGACACCCGCGCCACCCACGCCGTGATCATGGATTATGAATCCGGCGACATGCTGTTCTCCAAGAACGGCGAGGAGCCGATGCCCCCGGCCTCCATGTCCAAGCTGATGACCGCCCTGATGGTGTTTGAAGCGCTGGAGAACGGTGAATTGTCCATGGAGACCGAGCTTCCCGTGAGCGAGACCGCCTGGCGGCTCGGCGGCTCGGCGTCTGGATCTTCCACCATGTTTCTTGATGTCGGGTCGCGCGCCACCGTGCGCGATCTTCTGCAGGGCATCATCGTGCAGTCGGGTAATGACGCCTGCATCGTGGTCGCCGAGGCCATCGGCGGCACCGAAGAGAATTTCGCCGACATGATGACCGAACGCGCCCACGAGCTCGGGCTGGAGAGCGCAAACTTCGCCAACTCCACCGGCTGGCCTGATCCAGATCACCGGATTTCCGCCGCCGACCTGGCGCGGCTGGCGCGGCACATGATCGAGGAATATCCCGCCTATTACGGCATCTATGCGCAGGAAGAGTTCACCTATAACGGCATCCGCCAGTTCAACCGCAATCCTTTGCTAGGTCTGTTTCCCGGCACTGACGGGCTGAAAACCGGCCACACGACGGAAAGCGGCTACGGGCTCGTCGCCTCCGCCGAGCAGGACGGCGAGCGTCGCATCGTGGTGTTCAACGGCATGGAGTCCAACAATGCCCGCGCCGACGAGGCCGAGCGGCTCATGCGCGCGGCCTTCAATGAGTTTGAAATGGTCCAGATCGTCGAGGCCGGGGCCGAAGTGGGCGAGGCCCAGCTTTATATGGGCCAGTCCGAAATGGTCGCCTTGCGCGCCTCCGAGGGCCTGAGCATTGGTCTGCACCGCCGGGCCATGGACGATTACACCGCTGAGATCGTCTATCAGGGTCCGGTCGACGCGCCGGTGCTTGAAGGCGATCCGATCGCCCGTCTCGTGATCACGCTGCCCGACGGCCACACTCGCAGCGTTCCGCTGGAAGCGGCGGCGGGCGTGGAGCGCAAGGGCATGTTCGGCCGGGCCGGCGCGTCGCTCGCCCAGATGATAAGGGGCGGCTAAGGCGTGCCAGGGCGGGGGCTTTTCATAACGCTTGAAGGCGGCGAGGGCGCCGGCAAGACGACGCTCGCCGCCACCCTGGCGGCTGCGTTGGAGCGCGACGGCCGCGAAGTGGTTCTGACGCGTGAACCGGGCGGCACGCCAAACGCCGAAGCCCTGCGCGCGCTTCTGGTGGAGGGAGAAACCGGACGCTGGTCGCCCATGGCCGAAACCCTTTTGATGTTCGCCGCTCGGCTTGACCATGTGGAGCGCCTGGTGAAGCCGGCGCTGGACCGGGGCGCGGTGGTGATCTGCGATCGCTTCACCGATTCAACGCGCGCCTATCAGGGCGCGGCCGGAGGCGTGGAGCCCGAACGGATCGACGCGGTGCGCATCGCGGCGCTGGGCGATTTCGAACCAGACCTGACCTTCATCGTCGATCTTGATCCGGCGGTCGGGCTTGGCCGCACACGCATTCGCGGCGAAACCGAAACCCGCTTTGAGCGCCAGCCGAGCACCTTTCACACGGCGCTTCGTCAGGCCTTTCTGGATATTGCCTCGAGCGCGCCGGGGCGCTGCGTAGTGCTGGATGGAGCACAGCCGCCGGGTGCTGTGGCGAACGCGGCGCAAAAGGCGCTCTCAGAGCGCTTCGGGGTGCTGGCGTGAGCGACATTCCCGAAGCCGACCGCGAAGGCGCGCTGATCCATCCGCGCCATGTCTATGATCTGTTCGGTCACGCGAAGGCCGAGGCGGACATGGCGAGCGCCCTAGAAAGCGGGCGGATGCATCACGCCTGGATGATCACCGGTCCCAAAGGCGTAGGCAAGGCGACGCTGGCCTGGCGCCTGGCGCGCCGCGCCCTTGGCGCCGCGCCGGCGGGCGAGGGGCTCGCCTGCGATCCGGCCGATCAGGAATGCCGCCGGCTTGAAGCGATGTCCCATCCGGACTTTCTGCTGATCCGGCGCCCCTACAACGACAAGACCAAGAAGCTCAAGGGTGAGATCACTGTGGAGGAGGCGCGCCGCGCGCCGACCTTCTTTTCGCGCAGCGCCAGCGGCGGCCGCTATCGCGTCGCGATCGTGGACGCAGCCGACGACATGAACATCAACGCCGCCAACGCGCTCCTGAAGACCCTGGAAGAACCGCCCAAGAACGCTCTGCTGCTTCTGGTGGTCAACACGCCGGGCAGGCTGCTTCCCACGATCCGCTCGCGCTGCCGGCGGCTGTCGCTGCGTCCGCCCCCTGTGGACGAGACAACCGCATGGCTAACGCAGGCCTATGGGGTCGACGCCGCGAATGCTGCGCGCGCCTCAGCGCTCGCCAACGGCGCGCCGGGCCGGGCTTTGGCGCTGGTGGAGTTGGGCGCATCAAAGCTGAAAGACGATATCGACCAGACCCTTGCGCGCCTTCCTTCGCTCGATCGTCCAGCCGCAGCGCGGCTTGCGGCGAGCGCCGGCAAGAAAGATGGCGAAGCGTTCAAGCAGATCCTCATGGATTTCCTGCTCACCTACGCTCAGGATCGCGCGCGCAGCCTGGCGCTGGGTGAGGCGGGACCGGAAAGCGCCGGCCACTGGGTGGTGGCGGCTGACGGACTTACAAGACTGGCGAGAGAGAGCGAAACCCTCTATCTCGATCCCAAACAGACCGTCTACGCCGCGTTGGCGCTGTTGCAGGACGCGGCCGCCGCAGCCTGACGAGCGCCATGCTGATCGACACTCACATCAATATTCACGGCGAGGATTACGCCGAAGACCTGCCCCAGGTGCTGGAGGCGGCGCGCGCTGCGGGCGTATCTCCCATGATCGCCATCTGCTGCCGGCTCACCGATTTCGAGGCGGTGTCCAAGATCGCCGAGGCCCATGACGATTTGTACTGCACGATCGGCGCGCACCCCCACCACGCGAAGGACCGGCCGGACATTACCGCCGATGAATTGCTGGAGATCGCGCGCCATCCCAAAGTCGTCGCCATTGGCGAGACGGGGCTGGATTTCCATTACAATCATTCGCCGGAAGAAGAACAATATCAAAGCCTTCGCGCCCATATCGACGCTGCGCGCCGCGCCGATCTGCCGCTGATCCTCCATTGCCGCGAGGCCGATGAGAAAATGGCGGACCTCTTGGAGGAGGAAATGGGGAAGGGGGCGTTTCGCCCGCTTCTGCATTGCTATACCGGCGGGGCCGGGCTTGCCCGCCGCGCTGCGGCGCTTGGGGCTTATTTCTCGGCGTCGGGCATCATCACGTTCAAGAAAGCCGAGGACGTCCGCGAGGTGTTCCGCGACGTGGTGCCCGATGACCGCGTAATTGTAGAGACCGATTGTCCCTACCTGGCGCCGATTCCTTATCGGGGCCGCCGGAACGAACCGGCTTACTTGCCTCATGTGGCTAGAAAGCTTGGAGAAATCAAAGGCTGGACAGCTGAAGAGACCGCGACGCGCACCACCGCGGCGGCCCTGGCCCTGTTCAACCGGATTAGGGCGCCGGCGTGAGCGGCCCCGTGAGCGAGGGCGCGGTTCTGCGCGCGCGGATCCTGGGCTGCGGCTCCTCGGGCGGCGTGCCGCGCATCGACGGGGATTGGGGCGCCTGCGATCCCGGCGAACCGAAAAACCGCAGGCGGCGCTGCAGCTTGCTGCTGGAACGCAGTGCGTCGCTGGAGGCGCTGGACGCCGGCCTGGCGACGCGCGTGCTCATCGACACGAGCCCGGATCTGCGCGAGCAAATGCTGAGCGCCGGATCGCCGCAGATCCACGCGCTGGCCTTCACCCACACCCATGCCGACCAGTGCCACGGCATCGATGACGTGCGCGCTCTGGTCTATCAGCGCCGCGAACGCCTGCCGGCGGTCATGAGCGCGGCGACCCATCGCGATCTGCTGGCGCGCTTTGGCTATATCTTCGAAACACCGCCCGGTTCGGGCTATCCGCCCTTGCTGATCTCGCGGGAACTCGCCAGCGGCGATCACGCCACGATTGAAGGGCCGGGCGGAACGCTCAAGCTCCAGCTGTTCGATGTGGAGCATGGCGGCGCGGCCTGCAGCGGCGTGCGCGCTGGACCCATGGCCTACACGCCCGATGTGAACGGGCTCGGCGACGCCGCGTTTGAAACGCTCGCGGGCGCTGGCGTCTGGATCGTCGACGCGCTGCGCGAGCGTCCACACCCAAGCCACGCCCATCTGGAACAGGCGCTGGAATGGCTCGACGCCGTGCAGCCGTCGCTCGGCGTGCTCACCAATCTCCATATTGACCTTGATTATCGCGCGCTCGTTGAGCGCCTGCCGCAGGGCGTGCGGCCAGCCTTTGACGGCCTGAGCGTCACGTTGGATGTGGGAACCGGTGCTGTGATCCGCGCTGACCCGATCTGACGCTATATGCAGGCGTGCAATGACGGCGTCCTACATCATCACATATTTCTCATAATATATCTTATGCGATAAATTGATATGGGTTGTTGCGGGGCTCCATCCGGCGCCCTCGCGCTCCCATCCCCGCCGCCCTAGACTAGGCTTTCCTGATTCCCGCATCTGCGAGCGCGCCTGATGACCGTCCCGGCCCAACCGAGTTCCATTGACCGTCTCATCGCCGTCATGGCGAAGCTGCGTGATCCAGATGGCGGCTGTCCCTGGGATCTGGAGCAGGATTTTCGCTCCATCGCACGCTACACGATCGAAGAAGCCTACGAGGTCGTAGACGCCATCGAGCGTGCGGACATGGCGGATCTGAAGGAAGAGCTCGGTGACCTCCTGCTCCAGGTCGTGTTCCATTCACGTATGGCCGAGGAAACCGGTGATTTCCGGTTCGAGGACGTGGCCGACGCCATCGGCGAGAAGATGATCCGGCGTCACCCCCACGTATTTGGCACGGCGCAGGAGCGCGATTCCGAGAGCCAGACGCGCGCCTGGGAGGCCCAGAAGGCCGCCGAGCACGCGGCCAAGGGCGGCGAAGACATCTCGGTGCTGGCCAATGTGCCGGTCGCCCTGCCCGCCCTGACGCGCTCTGAAAAGCTGATGAAGCGCGCCGCCCGGGTCGGCTTTGACTGGCCGGACGTCGAGGGCGTGATGGCCAAGATTGATGAGGAGCTAGCCGAGGTGCGCGAGGCGGTCGCCGAGGGCGACGCGGCGCATATTCACGAGGAGGTCGGCGATCTCCTGTCCACCGTCGTTAATGCAGCGCGCAAGCTGGGCGTTGACCCCGAGACGGCGCTACGCGATGCGAACGCCAAGTTCGAACGCCGGTTTCGTGCTGTGGAACAGCAACTTGCGGACAAAGGTTCAAGCGTACACGAGGCTGATCTGGACGCCATGGAGGCCGAATGGCTGACCGCGAAGCGCAACGGGCTCTAGACCGCTGCTCGCCGTCCCAGCTCCCCGTCCTACTGCGCCGCCGCGCGCTCGGCGGCGATTTCCAGGCCCCTGAATTTGCGGCGGAAGCGTCCGGCGTCCGGCGGCGTCAGGCGGACGGCTGCGAACGTGTCGCCGGTCTCTTCATCGATCCGCTCCTCGATGACTTCACCGTTTTCGTGGATCCAGGCCAAGGCCGCGGCGTCGGCGGGCGTGACCTTTATGCGAAGCACCAGATCATTGGCCGCCAGCGCCTGCTCCACCAGCACCATGAGGGCGTCCAGGCCCTCGCCCGTCTCAGCTGAGGTCAGCACCGAGGGCGGGCGATCAGGACGGCTCGGAAGACGGGTGCGCCAGCGCAGGTCTTCATAGCTTTCCGCATCCAGCCGGTCGGCCTTGTTCCAGGATTCGATAACGGTCTGGTCATGGGAGACGCCGGCGTCGAGGGCGTCGAGTACGGATTCCACGTCGGCCTTGCGGCCCTCATTGTCCGGGTCGGCGATGTCGCGCACATGGACCAGCACATCGGCTTCGACCACCTCTTCCAGCGTCGCGCGGAACGCCGCGATCAGCTCGGTGGGCAGGTCGGTGATGAACCCCACCGTGTCGGACAGCAAAATCTTGCGGCCCGACGGTGTACGCACGGCGCGCGTGGTCGGGTCCAGCGTGGCGAAGGGCATGTCCTTGGCCAGAACCTTGGACTTGGACAGGGAATTGAAGACGCTGGACTTGCCCGCATTGGTGTAGCCCACAAGCGCGACGGTGGGCCATGGCGCGGCCTTGCGGCGCTTGCGGTGCAGCTCGCGGGTGCGCTTCACCTCGTCGAGCTCGCGGCGCAACTTGGCCATCTTGTCGGCGAGGATGCGGCGGTCGGTCTCGATCTGGGTTTCGCCCGGACCACCTATGAAGCCCTGCCCGCCGCGCTGGCGTTCCAGGTGGGTCCAGGTGCGCACAAGCCGCGAGCGCTCATAGGTCAGGCGGGCCAGCTCCACCTGCAGGCGCCCTTCCCGGGTCTGCGCGCGGCGACCGAAGATTTCCAGGATCAGCCCGGTGCGGTCGATGACCTTCACCTTCAGGGCCTTTTCAAGGTTGCGCTGCTGGACCGGCGACAGCGCGGAATCGATCACCAGGACATGGGCCCCGATATCCTCGATATGCACACGCAGCATCTCGACCTTGCCGGAACCGAAAAACGTGCCGGGCTCAAGCTTGCGCACCGGTTCGATGCGCGCTTCAACCGGCTCCAGATCAAGAGCCTCAGCAAGCCCTGAAGCTTCTTCGAGGCGCGCTTCGGCGCGCTCGGTCCCGGTCCCCGAGAACTGGGGATGGATGACGAAGGCGGTTTCGATGTCGGGGCGGCGATTGATCAATCCGCGCTTTCTCCATCGTCTTCTTCACGTTCAAACAGCTGAACCGGCTGGCTCGGCATGATCGTGGAGATGGCGTGCTTGTAGACCAGCTGGATCTGACCCTCGCGGCGCAGCAGCACGCAGAAATTGTCAAACCAGGTGACGACGCCTTGAAGCTTCACGCCATTGACCAGGAAAATGGTCAGCGGTGTCTTGCCCTTGCGCACGGTGTTCAGGAAGACGTCCTGAAGGTTCTGTTTTTTATCGTTAGACATCGGCCTACTTCACAATTTTTCATCAGGGCTCTGGGTATGCGGCCCCTTCTTCAAAGAGGTAAACAGGCTCGCGCTTCGCTGCAACCGCGAAACGCGTGGACCTGCCCCTCAATCGCGCGCGAAAATAACATAAATCGCGGCCGCTGCGGCAAGCACTTCCAAGCGCCCGGCCACCATCAACAGCGCGCTTACGATCAGGGCCGGCGGCGGCAGGGCGGCGAAATCGGCGCCTGCGGGTGGTCCCATATTGGCCAGGCTGGCTGCGGCGACGCGCCAGGCGGGCTCGAACTCCGCGCCGGCGAATGTGATCGCCACGGTACCAAGACCCAGCGCCACCGGGAAAGCCAGCGCATAAACCCAGACCCCGGCGAGCGCTTCATCAAAGACCGGCCGGCCCGCGAAACGGGTTCGCACCGCCGCTGAGGGGTGGGAGAGCACCGAAAGCTCCCCCCCCGCTCGCCGGAGAAGCAGCAGGATTCGCGGCATCTTCACGCCCCCCGAGGTGGAGATGGTCGATCCGCCCACCAGCGCCAGGAACAGGAGCACGGCCACAGGGAGGGGCGAGGCCTCCACCGTCTGAAAGCCCGCGGTGGAGATTGCGAAGAGCCCGTCCAGCACACCGGCCGGGAGAGCGGCCGGGCCGGAAAAGATCAGGGCGGCGATCCCGCAGACGCCCGCGACGGCCGCCATGGCGCGCAGCTCCCCGGTGCCGCGCGGCAGGCGGAAACGCGAGAGCCATTCATACATCACCGCAAAATTCCACGCCCCGGCCAGACACAGCAGGGTTAGCACGACGATGCTGGGTGCGGTAAGCCAGCCGGTCAAAGCGCCCGATTGCGGAGCCAGGCCGGCGGTGGCCACGCCCGAAAGCGCCAGGCAGATCGCGTCGAAAGGCGCGGTCCCGGTGCTCATAAGCAAAACCGCGCCCAAGGCCGTGACCAGCCCGTAGACCGAGCCCAGCCGTCTGAATCCTCGACCGAAATTTGTGAACAGGTCCGCGCGCTCCACCGTAAGAAGGCTGGTTCGGCGAAGGCCGACCCCGCGACGGTCGAGGGCTGCGAACACCGTCGCCGCCAGAACCAGACTCGCCAGCCCGCCCAGCCAGGCGAGATAGCAGCGCCACAAGATCACGGCCCTGGAGACTTCCTCGGGCACGCCCAGCACGGCGCCGGTGGTGGTCATCGCCGCATAGGCCTCGAACACGCCCTGCACGGCGCCGCCGGCCCCGGCCGCCAGCGGCGCTGCGGCGAGCAGCGGAACCAGAAGCCAGCCGTAAAACGCCAGACGCAGCGCCGCTGCGGCGCCGGCCGGGCGCTCAAGATTGGCGGTCCCGGCCAGAATCGCGCCGCCCATGAACAGGCCGCTCACCGTGGTGATAACGAACCCGCGTGCGGCGGCCGCGTCGCCTTCAAGCCCGGCGAGCCCGATGAACGGTCCGGCGCTGGCGCCGGTCACCAGGGCGCACCAGCCAAGGGCGCGAAACAGGCGGGGCGATAACTGCATATCGCCTAGAAGTATTCTAGGCTGACGCGGAACATGTGTTCGACTTTCGGGACCGAGGCCTTGAGCGCGAAAAACACCACGCGGTCGTTTTCCTCGATCTTCACCGCGTCGCGCGAGAAAAAGACCTTGTCCCCGCGCACCACTGCGCCGACCGCCACGCCTTCTGGAAGGTCAAGGTTTTTGAGCGATTTGCCCACCAGCGGCGAGGTCGACAGCGCGACCCCTTCCAGGGCCTCGGCGGCGCCGCCGGCCAGGGTCTGCAGGCCGGTGATCCGCCCGCGCCGGATATGCTGCAGGATGGTGGAAACCGTCACCGCCCGCGGATCGATGAACACGTCGATATCCAGAGCGGCCTTCACCGGGTTGAACGCCTGATCGTTCACCAGGCACAGGGCCCGCGCCGCGCCTTCGCGCTTGGCCATAACCGCTGAAAGCAGGTTCACCTTGTCGTCATTGGTCAGGCACAGGGCCAGCTCGCTGTCCTCGATCCCCGCTTCACGCAAGACGTCGCGGTCAAGCCCGTCGCCATGCAGGACCACGGTGCGGCGCAGCGCGTCGGCGGCGCGTTCGGCCTGGGCCTTGTCGCCTTCAATGAGGCGCACCCTCACCCCGCCGACCCGTTCCAGCGCGCGCGCCACGTAAAGCCCGATATTGCCCGCCCCGATGATCACTACGCGCCGGGCGCGCTGAACCGAGCGGCCGAACACGTCCAGGGCGCGCTTCACATGGCCGGCGGCGAGGCTGACATAGACATCGTCGCCGGGCATGAGCGGATCACCGCCCTCTGGAATGAACAGGGTCTTGTCGCGGTGAATTCCAAGAATATCGAATCCCAGATCAGGAAATAATTCAAGGATTTGATCCCTGGAGCTTCCAGCAACCGGAGAGGTCTCGTCCACGGTGAGGCCCAGCAGCTGCACCCGGGAATTGGCGAAAGGCGCGGTGGCGAAGGCGCCAGGCGTTTCAAGGCGCTGCAGGATCGAGCGGCTCACCTCAAGCTCGGGAGAAATCGTGACGTCGATGGGCAGTGCGCCCTGGCTGAACAGATCGCCCCAGCGCTTGTCGAGATAGCTCTGGGCGCGCACCCGCGCGATGCGCGTCGGGGTTTCGAACAGCGAATGGGCGACCTGGCAGGCCACCATGTTGGTTTCGTCCGAATAGGTCACGGCCACCAGAAGGTCGGCGTCGGCGACCCCGGCCTTTTCAAGCACGTCGGGGTGCGAGCCATGGCCGACCACGCCGCGCACGTCCAGATCTGTGGTGATCTTGTCGATCAGCTCGCGCGACCAGTCCACAACGGTCACCGAATTGCCCTCGGCGGCCAGCTCGCGCGCGATGCCGTACCCGACGCGGCCCGCGCCACACACGATTGCCTTCATGAAATTGGTTCCCTGGCCGCGCGCCTAGCCGGCCGTTTCGGCGTCCGGTTCGTCGGCTCCGCGCGGAGAGCCGTTGACGCCCAAGGTCTTCAGCTTGCGGTGCAGCGCCGATCGCTCCATCCCGATGAAGCTGGCCGTGCGCGAGATATTGCCCCCGAAACGATTGATCTGGGCCTTGAGATATTCTCGCTCGAACTTCTCACGTGCGTCGCGCAGCGGCAAGGCGATCATGCGTTCGGCGTCGAAGCCGCCGGTTTCACCGCCATTGCGGCCCGCCACTTCAGACGGCAGGGAATCCAGCGTCACCAAATCGTCGGGATCGCCGGTCGCCAGGATCAGGACACGCTCCACATTATTGCGCAGCTGCCGCACATTGCCCGGCCAGTCATGGGCCTGCAGCGCCGCCATGGCGTCCTCGCCGATGCGCCGGCGCGGCAGGCCGGACATGGCGGTCAGGCGCTCGATAAAGTGTTCGACGAGCATGGGAATGTCGTCGCGCCGCTCCGAAAGCGATGGCACCTCCAGGGGCACCACGGCGAGGCGGTGATAGAGGTCTTCGCGGAACCGCCCCTGAGAGATCAGGCCGCGCAGCTCGCGCGCGGTGGAGGACAGCACGCGCACATTCACTTCCACATCGGCGGCGCCGGCCAGGCGCTTGAAGCGCTGTTCCACCAGCATGCGCAGGAGCTTGCCTTGGGTCGCCAGGGGCATGTCACCCACCTCGTCCAGGAACAGCGTCCCGCCATGGGCCTGCTCCAGCAGTCCGACGCGTTCCACCTGACCGCCCTGCTCGGACCCGAACAATTCCTGCTCCACGCGCTCGGGATCCATCATCGCGGCGCTGACCGGCACGAAGGGCCCGTCCGCGCGCAGCGATCCGGCATGGATGAGCCGCGCGATGAGCTCTTTGCCGCAGCCCGGCGGGCCGGAAATCAGCACCCGCGAATTGGTCGGCGAAACCCGGTCCACCGTCTGGCGAAGGATCGCGGCGGCGGCCGATTTTCCGATCAACTCGCTGTTCATGCCGCTCTTGGCGCGCAGCTCTTCGTTTTCGCGGCGCAGCTTGCTGGTCTCCAGCGCGCGCTCGACCGTCACCAGCAGCTTGTCGGATTTGAAAGGCTTCTCGATGAAGTCGTAGGCGCCCTTGCGGATCGCGGCCACAGCGGTCTCGATCGTGCCGTGGCCGGAAATCACCACCACCGGCAGGGCGGGATCGGCGCGCTTGATCTCGTCCAGCAGCTCGATGCCGTCCAGACGCGAGCCCTGGAGCCAGACGTCCAGCACCGCCAGGGCGGGCTTTCGCTGACGGATCGCGGCGAGCGCGGCGTCCGCGTCCGCGGCGTAGCGGGCTTCATAGCCCTCATCCTCGAGTAATCCCCCGATCAGCTCGCGAATATCGGCCTCGTCGTCCACGATGAGAATATCTTGAGCCATCTTGGGTCACGCCTCCGCACGCGCAGACACGCCTTGCGCGTCCGCATCGGGTTCAAGCAAGGGAAAGGCCAGCCGGACGATCGCGCCTGTATCGCCGTCCGCCGGATCGTCCAGTTCCAGCCGGCCGCCATGGTCCTCCATGACGCGGCGCACGATCGCCAGGCCCAGCCCGGTGCCCTTCTCGCGCGTTGTCATGTAAGGCTCGGTCAGCCGCGACTTGTCCGCGCTCGGCCAGCCAAGCCCGTCGTCACGCGCTTCAATCACGCCAAAGCCGTTCTCACGATACACCTTCACAGCGATCTGCCCGCCGGACTTCGCACCATCGGTCTCCATGCGGGCCGAGACGCTCTCCGCCGCGTTCTTCAGGATGTTGGCCAGCGCCTGGGAGGCCAGCCGGGAGTCGCACTCCACATGGATCGGCGCAGACGGCGCCGTGAACGGCAGCCGGATCGACGGCGCGGCGACCCGCTGGGCGAACACGGCCGAGCCGGCGATCTCGATCAGGTCGGCCTGCTCCATTTTCGGCGCCGGCATGCGGGCGAAGGCGGAGAACTCATCCACCATGCGGCCGATATCACTGACCTGGCGCACGATCGTGTCGACGCACTTGTCGAATATCTCAAGGCCCGCCTCGTCGACCTGACCGCGATACTTGCGACGGAGGCGCTCGGCGGACAGCTGGATCGGGGTGAGCGGGTTCTTGATCTCGTGGGCGATCCGGCGCGCCACATCGCGCCAGGCGGCGTTGCGCTGGGCGGCGACCAGACGCGTCACGTCGTCGAACGTGATCACCAGCCCGCCATCCTCGTCATGGCCGGCGCGCACATTGAGGTGCACCACCGATCCGTCCTCGGACGGTAGATCGATCTGGCGCTCGGCGATCTCCTCGGGCCGCTTGATGACGTCGTTCACCACGGTTTGGAAAACCGGCGCCGCCTCATCAAGCTCGCGCCCCACCAGCTGATCCGGCTCACAACCAAGGAGCTGCGCCGCCGAGCGGTTCACCAGGCTCACCTTGCCGGTTGCGTCCAGTCCGATCACGCCCGCGCTCACCCCGGTCAGCACCGCCTCAATGAAGGCGCGCCGGCGTTCCGACTGCTCATTGGCCTCCACCAGCTCGCTGCGCTGGGTGGAGAGCTGGCGTGTCATCCGGTTGAACGCACGGCCGAGCGCGGCGATCTCATCGTCATCGCGCGCCACCGCGACGCGCGCTTCCAGATCCCCTCGCCGCACCCGTTCCGCCGCTGACACAAGGCGGCTCACAGGCATGACGACGCTGCGCGCCGCCGACAGGGCCAGCCAGACTGCGCCCACGAAGATCAGCGCTGCGGTCAGGGCGTAGACGAAGAAGAAGCCTTCGCGCATCTGACCTTCGCGCGCCTCGGCCTCGCGGTAGGAATTGGTCATGGACTCCCACGCCGACAGGAGTGAGAAATCCACGTACCAGACTGAATAAAGATAGAGATCTTCGGTGTCCGGGATCTGCACCAGCAGGCGCACATAGTCCGGCGCGTTTGCGCGCACCTGAGGATCGGACGCGCCGATATCGCCTTCCCTTGCAAACTCGTACATCGCCACCGAGGGAGCCACATAGTCAGGGGCGTCCGGCGCGCGGTCGGCGCGGGCGATGACCGCGGCCTGGCCGTTGATCACGTACACGGCCGGAAAACTGCGCAGCCGCGCCTGCTGCGACAGATACTGGCGATAGCGGATGCGCTGATCTCGAAGCGCGGTCTGGGCGTCGGGATAGGAGAGGTCTTCAGACAGGCCCAGAAGCTGGATCTGGGCGGTGCGCATGGCGACCTGCGGCCATTCACGCGCCAGGTCGGCCGAGCTTTCCACCACCGCGTTCACCGGCTCGCCAAACCAGAACTCGATCCCGCGCCCGAGGACCAGGGCGTGAAACCCGGCCATCAAGACAGCCGGAACCACCGCAGCGACGGCGAACAGGGTGATGAAGCGCATCTGCAGGCGCGGCGCGGGCTCGCCGAAACGCCGGCCGCGCAAGTGCCGGCTGGCCCGGAACGCGACCCAGGCGCCCAGCCCTCCGACGACCACCACTTCGCTCACAAGGCAGACGGCGAACACCCAGCCACCCGGCCCGAAAATGCCGGCGCCGCTGACCGCCATGAAGGCGAGCGCGACCGCGCCGATGCTTGCAGCGACGAACCCGATCCCGAAAAAAGAGATGCGCCGCATGGCGCGCGGCGCCGCCAACAAGCCGTTCAAGCAAAGCGCTCCCTTATCGAGACCCGAGCATGAGCCAAGTGTGACCCAGTTTCAACGACTGTGACATTCAGGGCGCATCTTCATCCACGCCGTCAAGTCCGAGCGCCGATATCCGCCGCGCGAACGTATTGCGATTCATCCCCAGGCGGCGCGCCGCCTCCTGGCGCACGCCGCCGCTCTCTTCAAGGGCGGCGCGAATGAGGCCGCTGTCCAGAGCCGCCATGGCGCGCACCGCCAGCTCGTCACCGGGCGCGGCAGACGCGAAATAGCGCGCGGCGGCGTCCTGAAGCGCCGTGTCAGGGTCGGCGGAGCGAGGCGCGGCGCGAGCGGCCTCGATATCGCCCGGTCCTACTTCGCCTGGAACGCCAAGGGCGGCGACGCGCTCTGCGGTGCGCTTGAGCTCCAGAACCTCGCCGGTCCAGCCCAGCGTGTTGACCATCGCCGCGCCGTCCTCGCTGAGACTGAAGCGGCCCTCCCCGGCCTTCGCCAGAAAATGACGAAACAAAAGCGCGCGGTCCTCGCCCCGGCTGCGCAAGGGCGGGATATCCAGCAGCCCCACCGCCAGCCGGTCGATGAGGACCGCCGGCAAGGTGGTGCGGACATCGCTGTGCGCGGTGACGATCAGGCGCGGCCCGCCCGGCGTCTCTGATTCAAGGCGTTCAAGCACCCGGCCGATGGTGCGCGCATCCCAGGCTTCGGCCCGGCGCAAGAGGATGGCGTCGGCGTCCTGATCCAGCAGGCCGGGTTGATCGTGAAGCCGCTCCGGTCCCGCTTCCACCAAAGCCGAATCCCGCCCGGACTCCCGGTGAAGGACGCGCGCAAACGCGCCCCGGCCCGATCCGTCCGGCCCCACGATCAGCACCGGGTCGCGGCGCTTGGCCAGCCGTCCAAGCGAGCGGAACGCCGCCTGCATCGCGGCAGACCGCCCGACGAGACCGCCAAAGCCTTCGCGCTCGCTGCGCGGCCGGCGCGGCGGACGCTTCAGCGCTCTCTCAAGAATGTCCACCAGATCATTGAGATCAAACGGCTTTGCGAGATATTCAAAGGCGCCGCGCTTGGCGGCGCCGATGGCGGTCGCCGCCGTGGTCTGCGCGCTCATCACCACGACCGGCGCATCGGGGCGAACCCGGGCGATCTCGTCGAGGCGTTCCAGAAAGTTCTCGCGTCCCAAAAGCACATCGGCGACCAGAGCGTCGGCGTCCCCTGCGGTCATCCGGTCCACCGCGGTTTGCGGCGACGCGGTCGAGCGAACTTCAAAGCCGGCGCGCGACAGCGCCTTTGAAATCACCAGACGCAGCGAGTCGTCGTCTTCAAGAACCAGGACACGGTTGCTCATCGGCCCGCCTCGCGCAGATAGAGGTGGAACAGGGTGCGGCCCGGCTGGCTGGAGAACTCCACCCCGCCGCCATGCAATTCGGCGATCCGCGAAACAAGCGCCAGGCCAAGCCCTTCGCCCGCCGCCTTGCCGGTAACGAACGGGTTGAACACCGCCTCCTGCAGATGATCGGGCACGCCCGGCCCTTCGTCCAGAACCTGAATCTCCAGGCGCGCTTCGGGGGCGGGCCCGCCGGGACGCGCACTGCGATAGCGGGTCGAGACGCTCACCGCGCCGCCCCGCTCCTGCACCGCCTCGGCGGCGTTGATCAGGAGATTGAGCACCGCCTGAAGCACGAGATCGCGATCGGCTTCGGCGTCGGGGATAGAGGGGTCGAAATGTTCCTCGAAGGTTACGCCTTCGGCCGCGCCGGCCGCCGCCGACCGCACAGCCTCGCGCACGAGCGAGTGCAGATTGACCGGCTCCAGCGGGCCCGGCGTCAGCTCGCCGATGCCGCTCCAGCGTTCGGCGATCCGGCGTGCCCGGTCGAGCTCGGAGACGATGAGGTCCGCCAGCTCGGCGATTTCCTCATCGTCGCTCTGCGCGATGAGTTGGGCGGCGCCGCGCGCGCCAGCGATGGGGTTTTTCAGCTCGTGGGAGAGCATGCGGCCAAACCCGGCCGCCGCGTTCGCCGCCGTGTCGCCGCGCGGACTGGCGCCGCTTTCCGGCCAGGGCCGCAAGCACAGGCAGGCACCCTCGCCCTCCGGCGCCGCGTCTATGGACAGGCGAACCAACCCATCCGGCAGCGAGATGGGCAGATCATGGGCGACCACGCCCCGGGCCTCGGTGACCGCGCGGCGCGCCAGAGCGTCGGCGGCGGCGCCCACTGGTCCTGCGTCGGCCAGGCGCGCGCCGGAAAGCTGCTTGCGGGAACGCCCGATCAGGGTTTCAGCGCTGTCATTGATGAAAATGATCCGGCCCTCGGCGTCGACCAGAACAAGGCCCACCGGCGCAGCTTCGGCGGCCCGAACACCCGGATCGGTGGCGTTCACGCGGCGTCTCGCACATCTTCGGACGCAAAGCCGGACAGCGCGTTCAGCGCCTGGTCCAGCGTCGCGGCCTTGCACAGCCTTGCGCGCCACTGGCGCGCCGCTTCCGGATCGGGCTCGGTCCAGTCCACGAAGCTTGCAAAATGCTTGCGCATGCATCGAACACCGAGCGCCTCTCCATAGAGGGACGCCGCATCACTCGCCGCTTCTGAAAGGCTGGCTGCGCCCTCCTTGCGGCTCGGTTCCACAAGGGCGCCGCCGCTCAAGAGGCTGCGGGCGACCGCGCCGGGCAGCCAGGGCCGGCCCTGGCTTGCGCGCCCGATCATCACCGCGGTCGCGCCGGAGGCCTGCAGCGCGGCGCGCGCGTCCTCGGGCGTCTTGATGTCGCCGTTGACCACCAGGGGGATCGAGATCGCGTCGCGCACCCCGGCCACCGCGCTCCAGTCGGCCTGGCCGGTGTAGAATTGCTGCCGCGTGCGGCCATGGACGGTGATCATGCGAATCCCGGCGGCTTCGGCGCGGCGGGCGAGCTCGGGCGCGTTGATCGTCTCATGGTCCCAGCCCAAGCGCATTTTCAGCGTCACCGGGACAGACACCGCGTTCACCGTCGCCTCGATGAGGGTGAGCGCATGATCAAGATCGCGCATCAGCGCCGAGCCGGAGAGGCCGCGCGTCACCTGCTTGGCCGGACAGCCCATATTGATGTCGATGACTTCCGCGCCCGCGTCCTGCGCCAGGCGCGCGCCTACATCCATCCACTTCGCTTCGCGGCCCGCCAGCTGCACCACATGGGGGCCGCAGGACGCGTCGGCGGCCATGCGCCGGATGACGTCTTCGCGGCCCTGAGCCAGTGTTTCGCAGGCGACCATTTCAGACACGACCAGGCCGGCGCCGAAGCGATAGGCCTGGCGGCGGAAGGGCCAGTCGGTGACGCCCGACATGGGCGCGAGCAGGACCGGGCGCTCCACGCGCACCGGACCGATGTCGAACCCGCCATGTTTCGCCGTCATCTGCATGGGTGTAGGCCATAGCGCGTCTGGACGCGCCGTTCCAGACGCCGTAACGCTTGATCCATGTCAAAGCTTGGATTCTCAGCCCTGATCGTCGCTGCGGGACGCGGCGAGCGCGCCGGAGGCGGCGTGCCCAAACAGCTGCGCGCCCTGGCCGGAAAGCCGGTTCTGGCGTGGTCGGTGGAGCAGTTCAAGATTCATCCAGACTGCCGCGAGATCATCATCGCGATTCCGTCGGGCGAACAGGATGCGATCAGCGCAGCCCTCGGCCCGCTGTCCAGCGCGGTGCGCCTTGTGGAGGGCGGCGCCAGCCGCACCGCCTCGGTGCGCGCCGCTCTGGCCGCCGCCGGCGAGGATCGGGTGATGATCCATGATGCAGCACGTCCGCTCCTCACCGCCCGGATTCTGGATGATCTCTCCATCGCGTTGAATGACGCCGAGGGCGCCGCGCCGGCCCTGGCATTGAGCGATGCTCTGGTGCGCGACGGCGGCGACGGCGTGGAGGCGGTGGACCGGTCCGGGCTCTGGCGGATGCAGACGCCCCAGGGGTTTCAGACCGCGCGGTTACGCACAGCGTTCAATGAGGCGGGAGAAACCGACTTTCCCGACGAGGTCTCGCTGGCGCGGGCCGCCGGGATGGACGTCGTTCTGGTCCCCGGCGATGAAGCCAACTTCAAGATCACCTGGCCGGAGGATTTCGCCCGCGCCGAGGCGCAGCTGCGCGCCCATGGCGGTGCGCCTGCCGGCGCGATGACCGTGAGCGGTCTGGGCTATGACGTGCATCGTCTGGCGCCGGGCGACGGGGTGCATCTGTGCGGCGTCTTCATCGCCTGCAATCTGCATCTCATCGGCCATTCGGACGCCGATGCAGGCCTTCACGCCATCACCGACGCGATTCTGGGCGCGGCGAGTCTGGGCGATATCGGCGATCATTTTCCGCCCACGGACGCGCAGTGGCGGGGCGCGGATAGCGCCATGTTCCTGCGTCACGCCGTGAAGATCGCCGCCGAGGCCGGCGCCTCGCCGGTCCATTGCGACGTCACCCTGATCTGCGAGCGCCCGAAGATCGGCCCGCACAAGGCGGCGATGAAGGCCCGCGTCGCCGAGCTGTTGCAGCTCGCCCCCGCACGGGTGAACATCAAGGCCACAACCACCGAACAGCTCGGCTTCACCGGGCGGGGCGAAGGCCTCGCTGCGCAAGCCGTCGTCACCGTCAGGGTCTAGGACGAAGGACGAGTTACATGGATGCGATTTCCGATCTCGCCGCTCAGGTGCTCGATCTCGCCCGGGCCCACGACGCGAAGCTGGCCACGGCTGAAAGCTGCACAGGCGGACTGGTCAGTGCGGCGCTGACCGAGATCGCGGGCTCCTCGAGCGTCGTCGACCGGGGCTTCGTGACCTATTCCAACGAGGCCAAGAGCGAACTTCTGGGCGTGCCGATGATTCTGATCGAGACCCACGGCGCGGTCAGTGAAGACGTCGCCCGCGCCATGGCCGAGGGCGCGCTGGCGCGCAGCCATGCCCAGTTCGCCGTGTCGATCACCGGGGTGGCGGGCCCTGGCGGTGGAACCGACGCAAAGCCGGTGGGCCTGGTCTGGTTCGCGATGGCCGGCGCCGGGCGCGCGACGCAGACCTTGGAGCAGCGCTTTGGCGATGTGGGGCGCAGCAAGGTGCGCGCCCTCTCCGTGGAGACCGCCCTCACCCTGTTTCGCGACGCGCTATGCTGAGCCCGACCGGCGCGCCACGAAGAACGCCGCAATAGCCTTTTTAGGCCTGAAGCGCTGCACGATCTCGAAACCGGCCGCCTCGATCTCGGTGCGCAGCTGCTCTTCCTTGAACACGGCGGCCCAGGGCGCGGCGCCACACAGGCGCATCACCGGAAGGATCGGTCGCATGAACGCCATCCGGTCGCCGATGCAGGCGGTGCTGCTGATGAAGTAACCGCCCGGCTTGACCAGTTCACGCAGCCTTGCAAGCGCACCACACCGGTCGCGCACCAGATGCAGCAAGCTCATGGCCATGACGGCGTCAAAGGGATGCGTCGCGCGAATGTCTTCAAGCGCCAAGACTTCAAAGCTCAGATTCTGGATCCGGGTCGCGTCAACGCGGCTCCAGGCGAATTCGATCATGCGCTCGGAGTAATCGGTGGCGATCACCTGACGCACTCGAGGCGCCAGCGCGACCGCGGTCCCGCCCGTGCCGCAGCCCACCTCAAGCAAGCGATCATCGGCGGTGAGGTGGCGGCGCGTGATCTCCAGCTTTTCCTGATAGGCCGGCGCATCGGTGATCGGCGTGCGAAAATACTTCGCCGCCTGGGCGTTCCAGAAATCAGCGTCTTGCATCGTGGGCGTCCTTTTGCGGCGCAACCGTCTCGCGCCGTGTGGTCGACCCTGTTTTAGGCATGCATATTTCTTGAATAAAGACGCATGCGGGAACATCTGATATACGCAAAACAATGAACTGGGACGCGATCGACTTTGACTGGAACCAGGCGCGCGCCTTCCTTGCGGCGGTGCAGACGGGGTCGTTTTCCGCGGCCGCACGGGCGTTGGGACAGACCCAGCCGACAATCTCACGCCAGATTTCCGCGCTGGAGGCCGCGCTTGGCGTCGTTCTGTTCGAGCGCAGCCGGCGCAGCCTGACACCCACGGAGACGGGCCTCGCGCTGGCTGAGCACGTGCGGGCCATGGCCGACGGCGCCACCGCGGTGCGCCTGGCCGCGACGGGACGCTCGGATGCGGTGGAGGGGCTGGTCACGATCACGGCCACAAGCCTGTTCGCGTCGCGTCAGCTGGCGCCGGTCGTGGCTCAGATCCGCAGGGAATTTCCGGGCATAGACCTTGAGATCACTGCGTCGAACGCCCTCCAGGACCTCAAGCGCAGAGAGGCCGACATTGCGGTGCGCCACGCTCGGCCTACACAGGCCGATCTCATCGGTCGGTTGATCGGCGAGACCGCCGCCTATCTGTGTGCCGCACCGGTCTATTTTGATCGCTGCGGTCGCCCGCGCAGCCTGGCGGATCTGGCGAACCATGAATTCATCGGCTTCGACCACCCCGAACGTACAGTGGAGGGCCTCGCCTCGCGCGGCCTGGCCATCGATCCGGCGACGATACGCACCTTCTCCTCTACTGGAGAGGTGCAGGTCGCCCTGTGCCGCGCCGGTGTCGGGCTGCTGGTCGCCGCTGCAGACACGATCCGTGATGAGGGGTTCGAGCCGGTTCTGCAGGACCAGTTCAGGGTCGACGTGCCCACCTGGCTGGTCGCGCACCGCGAACTCAACACCAGCCGGCGCATCCGCCTGGTCTTCGACGCGCTCGCCGACCGGCTTTCACCACAAACAAAACGGGCGGCTCCCAAAGGAACCGCCCGTGTAGCAAGATAGCCGTAAGATCCAGTAAAGCTTAGCGCTTCGAGAACTGGAAGCTACGGCGGGCTTTCTTGCGGCCGTACTTCTTGCGCTCGACCACGCGGGAGTCGCGGGTGAGGAAGCCAGCGGCTTTCAGAACCCGGCGCAGGCCCGGCTCATAATTGACCAGGGCGCGCGACAGGCCGTGGCGCACCGCGCCGGCCTGACCAGAGAGGCCGCCGCCGGTCACGGTAGCGAACACGTCGAACTGGTCGACACGCTCGGCGGTCTCGAACGGCTGGGCGATCACCATGCGCAGCACAGGACGAGCAAAATAGACTTCCTGCTCGCGGCCGTTCACGACGATCTTGCCGTTGCCCGGCTTGATCCAGACGCGGGCGATGGCGTTCTTGCGCCGGCCGGTCGCGTAGGCGCGGCCGTGCTCGTCGATCTTCGGTTCGACGATGATTTGTTCTTCCGGGGCTTCCGGAACGATTTCAGACCCGGCGTCCTGCAGCGCGGATTTCAGGTCATCGAGGGAACGAGCTTGCTCAGCCATTCTCAGCTCCGCGCATTCTTGGTGTTCATGGACTTGAAGTCGATGACTTCAGGGCTCTGTGCCTCGTGCGGATGCTCGCCGCCGGCATAAACGCGCAGTTTGGAGAACTGCGAGCGAGCAAGCGGGCTTTCCTTGGGCAGCATGCGCTTCACAGCCGCTTCGAGCACGCGCTCGGGGAACTGGCCCTCGAGCACTTTGCGCGGGCTGGTTTCCTTGATGCCGCCGGGGTGCCCGGTGTGGCGATAGTAGCGCTTGTCGTTAAGCTTGCGCCCGGTGAACACCACCTTACCCGCATTGATCACGACGACATGATCGCCGGTGTCAACGTGGGGGGTGAAGTCGGTACGGTGCTTGCCGCGGAGACGCGTGGCGATGTAGGCGGCGAGACGGCCGACAATGGCCCCCTCGGCGTCAATCACGATCCACTTGTTCTCGACGTCCGCGGGCTTTGCGGTAAAGGTCTTCATCGCGTCAGCCTTAGGTCAATTCCGTGTACGCGGAGGCCCACCCCCCGCGTGAAGAGCGTGCGTCCTACGCGCGCTGCGCGCTCGGGTCAACACCTGTTGTGAAAAACCTTTGAACTAAGGGGTTTAGCAATACGGTATCTGATTACCGTATATTTCACGTGCCCGGTATATTCAAGCGCTTGGCGTTTGTTTAAACAAGAGGAGAGCCATCCGCCCCCTGCCCGCCGGAGCCCGCCCATGACCCTTTCGCGCCGCCGTTTCCTGACCCGGACCGCCGCCGTCAGCGCGGCCTTCTCTGCGTTTCCGGCCCTCACCGCCTGCGCGCCGCGCGCGCCTGAGGGATATCAGAACCAGGTTGAGGGGTACGGCGCCCTTACCGGCGATCCGCGCGGCCTGTTCGATCTGCCCCAGGGCTTCAGCTACACCACATTCTCCGACACTGGCGACGTCATGGATGATGGGCTTCTGGTCCCCGGCGACCATGACGGCATGGCGGCCTTTGCCGGCCCAGAGGGGCTTGTGACGCTGGTGCGCAATCATGAAATCCGTTCCGGCGAGACCGACATCTCGCCCTTCGGGCCGAACGCCGAACGCATCGCCCGCATCGATTCCAGCCGGCTGTATGACTGGACCGAGCGCGACCGGCCCCATCTTGGCGGAACCACCACGCTCCACGTGGACGCCGAAACCGGGCGGGTGGCGCGCCAATTCCTGTCTCTGGCCGGAACCGAAAACAATTGCGCCGGCGGCCCGACGCCCTGGGGAAGCTGGATCTCGTGCGAAGAGACGCTGTCGCGGGCCGGGGAAGGCGCGCGCCTGGATCACGGCTTCGCGTTTGAGGTGCCGGCCGATCATATCGGGCTTGTAGAGCCTACCCCGCTGCGCGGCCTTGGCCGTTTCAAGCATGAGGCCTGCGCGGTCGATCCGCGCACCGGGATCGTCTATCAGACCGAAGACGACCGGCCGAGCCTGATCACCCGCTTTCTACCCGACGCGCCCGGCGAGCTGTGGCGCAGCGGGCGGCTTCAGGCGCTGGCCGTGCAAGGCCGGCCCGGGCTTGAGACCTATAACTGGCGCGAGGCCGACAGGATCGCGGTGGGCGAGACCCTGCAGGCCTCCTGGATGGATCTGGACGCCATCCACAATCCTGACAACGATCTCGCGGCGCGCGCCGTCGCGGGCGGTGCGGCGGCCTTCACCCGCGGAGAAGGCATGTGGTTCGGCGAGGGCGAGGTGTTCTTCTGCTGCACCGACGGCGGGCCAGAGCGTATCGGCCAGATCTGGCGCTACCGGCCGTCGCGCTTTGAAGGCTATGGCCAGGAACGCGAAGCGCCGGGCGAGCTCACCTTGCTGTTCGAAAGCTCGAGCGCGGCACTCATGGAAAAGTGCGACAACATCACCGTGGCGCCCTGGGGTGATCTCATCGTGGTGGAAGACGGCGACGGCGAGCAATACATCAGGGGTGTGACGCCCGGCGGCGAGGTCTATACCATCGGGCGCAACGCCAGCCCCGACGAGAGGGGCGAATACAGCGAGATCACCGGACCATGTTTTTCACCCGACGCAACGACCCTCTTCTTCAATGTACAGAACGGCCCCGGCCGCACCTTCGCGGTGCGCGGGCCCTGGGCGCAGCGCTCCTTGTCGCCAGCGTCGGCCTGACCGCCTGCTCTTCAGGCGAGGAGGCGGGCGACGCAGAGCAACGCCAGCGCGAGGAATCCCTGCGCCGCACCGCCGTGGTGACGAGTGCGTTCGAGCCGTCCGCGCCTGCGCGCGGTCTCACCTTCCTGCCCACGGCCCAATCGCCCTGGACCGGGTTGGTGGCGACCGCCCTTCAAGATGGCGGGTTCGATATCTTTTCGGTGGAGGGCGAACCGCTGATCAGCGCCGCCGGACCGCAGCTCGCCTCCGTCATCGGCGCGTCCGACTTCGCGCTGCGCGGCGAGGTCTTTCCGCTTCTGTTCGGCGTCGATGGCGCCGGATCGCTGCGCGGCTTCGCGGTCATCCGCCAGGCCGGCGATGTGGTGGAGCTGCCGCTTGAGGGCGAAACCCTGATCCAGGACGCTGCGGCGCTCTGCCTTTATGAGACCGCCATCGGCTATGTGGATATCGCGGTGCTGGGCCGCGGTCCCGAGGCGATCGTGGTGCGGGTGAGCGACAGGGGCGGCGACGGCCTGACCCTTACCGAAGAAAGCCGGTTCCCCCTGCCCTTCGCCGCACGCAGCTGCGCGGCGGTGGACGACGATCTGTTGATCGCGGCTCCGGCTGCGGGCCTTGCACGCGTGACCATGGACGGTGAAACCCGCGCCTTCGCGGCCGGGCTTACGATCTCGGATATCGGCTATACCGAGCTTCTGGGCCGTCCGGCTGTTCTGGCGGCGTCATCCAATACTGGACGGATTGAAGTCTATGATGCGCGCTCGCTGGAGCTGATCGCGGATATCGGCACCGAAGCCGGTCTGAACGCGCCGGCGTTCGACAGCCCGGCAGCGCTCGCTGTGACCAGCGAGAGCTATGGCGGGATGGCGTTCTCGTCAGGGCTGGTGGCGATCTATGACCGCGCCGACTCCCGTGTCAAAATCGTTGCTCGCGAGGTGGTCGCGCGCGAAGTGGTCGCGGTCTCGGTCGCCGACGCGGAGAGCTGATCGTTTGCGCCGGACGGTAGCGCCCGCGCCGCCGTCCAGGCCGCCACCCCGGCGGTGAGGAAAAGCGCGATGGCGCCGCCCTGGTGCAGCAGGGACAAAGAGAGGGGAGCAGCGCTGACCAGCGTCGCGATCCCCAGCACGATCTGCGCAAACAGGACCGCCGGCAGGACCAGTGCGAAATTGCGCAACACCTTGTCGCCGCTACGGTGATAGGCCCACGCCAGCACGCCTCCCGCGATCGCAAGCGCATAGGCGAACCAGCGATGCTGGAACTGCACGGCCGGCCGGCTCTCGAAGATCGCCTGAAGAAACGGCATGCCCATCAGATAGTCATCCGGGATAAGTCGCCCGTTGAAGCCCGGCCAGCTGGTGTGAATGCGCCCGGCGTCTAGGCCTGCGACAAAGGCGCCCAGAGCCACCTGCAACAGCACCGCCGCCCAGAACGCCGCCGCCCAAGAGAAGAACCGCGTACGGCTGGAAACCCGTGTCTCGCCGTATCGCAGCTCCAAGGCGGTCCACAGGCTGAGGCCCAGGATTGCAAACGCCATGGTGAGGTGCGTCGCCAGCCTGTACTGGCTGACGTCCAGCCGGTCTGCAAGACCGGATGAGACCATCCACCAGCCAATGGCGCCCTGCAGGCCGCCGAGCGCGAACAGCACCCAGAGCCGGGGGCGCAGCCGCTTGGGCGCGATGCCTTTTGCGAGGAAGAAAACGAACGGGGCGAAATACACGAGGCCCAGCGTCCGACCCAGCTGGCGATGGCCCCACTCCCACCAGTAGATGAACTGGAACTCAGCCATGGACATGCCGCGGTTCTGTTGCTGGTATTCAGGGATGAGGCGGTATTTCTGAAGCTCTGCCTCCCAGCCTTCGGCGGTGAGCGGCGGAATGGCGCCGGTGACCGGGCGCCATTCGGTGATGGAGAGCCCTGAATCGGTCAACCGCGTCGCCCCGCCGACCAGGATCATGGCGCAGACGAAAATCGACACCACAACAAGCCACCAGAACATGGCCCGACTGGTGTCCGGCGCCGTGAACGCTTTGGGAATGGCTGTGGCGGACATCGTCATGGTCAAGTCCTCAAGGTGGGCCGACACGCTGCTAATTAGCGGCGCGTGCAATCCGGGCAAGACCGGCGCGCCGTTTCGCCGCGCCGATATCGAAATTGCGTGCGGTCCGGGGCTGGTCAGAGCGAGGCGCGCGCCTTACCCTTTACCTAAACTTCAGGGAGGAGAAGCGCCATGTCGCTCGATACATTCCGCAAAGACACCCGCGCCTGGCTCGAAGCGAACTGCCCCGAGAGCATGCGCAAGCCCATCCGTTCCGAAGCCGATATCTGCTGGGGCGGCAAAAACTGGACCTTCGCCAGCGCTGACCAGAAGGTCTGGTTGGATCGCATGGCCGAAAAAGGCTGGACCGTTCCGGCCTGGCCCACCGAATACGGCGGCGGCGGTCTCTCCAAGGACGAAGCCTTCGTTCTGAAGGAAGAACTCAAGGCGATCGGCGCGCGCAGCCCGCTGGACAGCTTCGGCATCTGGATGCTCGGCCCGGCGCTTCTCAAATACGGCACGCACGAGCAGAAAGCCGAACACCTGCCCCCCATCGCCCGCGGAGAGATCCGCTGGTGCCAGGGCTATTCAGAACCGGGCGCCGGCTCGGATCTGGTGTCGCTGCGCACCAAGGGCGTGCTCGACGGCGACGCCTACACGGTGAACGGCCAGAAGGTCTGGACCAGCTACGCCGATCAGTCCGACTGGATCTTCGCGCTGGTGCGCACCGAAGCGGATGCGCCGAAATATAACGGCATCTCCTTCCTGCTCATCGACATGGAGCAGCCGGGCGTCTCCACCAAGCCGATCAAGCTGATCAGCGGCAAGTCACCCTTCTGCGAGACCTTCTTCGACGATGCGAAGGCGCTGGTGAGGAACCGCCTCGGCGAGGCCGGTCAGGGCTGGGAGATCGCGAAATATCTTCTCTCCCATGAGCGCGCCGGCATCGTGTCCGAAGCCGCGTTCGGCGGGCTCAACCCGGTCACGGCCGCCCATCAGTCGGGCGAAGTGGAGGAGGACGGCCGCCTGTCCGATCCGGTCCTGCGCGGCGATGTGGCGCGCCTGACCATCGACGGGCTGGCGTTTGACGCCACCATGCGACGGGTCAAGGAAGAGGCCGACCATGGCGAAGGCGTCGGCGCGCGGGCCTCGATGCTGAAATATATCGGCACCGAGCTGAACAAGCGACGCAACGAGCTCAATATGAGCGCGCTGGGCTATGACGGCCTGTTGTGGGAAGGCGACAAGGAGTCCGACGGCGAAACCGCTCGCTCGTGGCTGCGCAGCCGCGCCAACTCCATCGAAGGCGGGACCAGCGAGATCCAGCTCAACATCGTGGCCAAACGCGTGCTCGACCTTCCGAGCGCCTGACGACATTTAAGACAAGGATTTTCGCTGATGACCTTCGTGTTGAACGAAGACGAGCAAATGCTTCGCGATTCCGCGCGCGGATTTCTCGCTGAAGCCTCGCCGGTGTCGGCGCTGCGCAAGCTGCGCGACGCCAAAGACCCGGTCGGTTTCTCCAAAGAACTCTGGGGCCAAATGGCCGAAATGGGCTGGACCGGCGTGCTGGTCGAAGAGGCCCATGGCGGTGTCGAGATGGGCTATTCGGCCGCCGGGGTGATCCTCGAGGAGATCGGGCGCACCCTCACCTCTTCGCCCTATCTGTCCACCGCCGTGATGGGCGCGACCGTGCTCAATCTGGCCGGCACCGACGCCCAGAAGGACAGCTGGCTGCCGCGGATCGCCGCCGGTGAGTGCGTCTTCGCCTTCGCCCTGGATGAACGCGCCCGCCACAATCCGGAGAAGATCGATGCGCGCGCGGTGAAGGACGGCAACGGCTTCCGCCTGAACGGCGCCAAGCGCTATGTGGTCAACGCCATGGGCGCCGACATGCTCGTGGTGGCCGCACGCACCGAAGACGACAAGATCAATCTCTTCCTCGTCGACCCCAAGGCCGACGGCGTCGAGCGCACCGCGCGTCGCACCGTGGACAGCCATGTTCCCGCCGACATCAAGTTCGCCGATGTGAAACTCACAGGTGAATCCCTGATGGCCGGCGCCGAGGATTCCGAGGCCGCCTATCGTCATCTTCTTGACGCCGGACGCGCCTGCCAGGCCGCCGAGCTTTACGGCTCGGCCCTCCAGGCGTTCGACGTGACGCTGGATTACCTGAAAGGCCGCGAGCAGTTCGGCGTCTCCATCGCCACCTTCCAGGGCCTGCAGCACCGCGCCGCCCACCTTTATGGCGAGTTGGAGCTGACCCAGTCGCTGGTGCGGCGAGCGCTCACCACGCTGGACACCCAGCCGAGCCAGGCCCCGCTCTGGTGCGCGGCGGCGAAAGCCAAAGCCACACAGGTGGCGCGCCTCGCTGCGGCCGAAGGCATTCAGATGCACGGCGGCGTCGGCATGACCGACGAATATGATATCGGCCTTTACTACAAGCGCGCCCAAGCGGCCGGGGAATATCTTGGCGACGACGCCTTCGGCGCCGGCGAAGTCGCCCGACTGTCGGGCTACTAGACCGGAGACAAGCGGATCGGGATCGGGCAGACTTGGCTTATGGCCGTCACCGATCCCGCACCCTCTGACTCGCACGCCTCGGTCCCGCTCGCTGCTGTCAGCAATTCCTCAGCCGGCGGCGGGCTGGCGCGGGCCATCCTGATTGTCAGCGTCCTGTTTCTCGCACTGGGCCTCTGGCTTCCTGTCATGGAAACGCGCCAGCTTTGGCTGTTCAAGACCGAGTATTCCCTGCTGCAGACCGTTCGGGCGCTTTTTGAGGAGGGCGAGTTGGGCCTCGCCGCGCTCGTCTTCGCTTTCTCCATCATCACGCCGCTTCTCAAATCGATCGGGCTCGCCGTGCTTCACTTGCGCGGGCGGGCGTCCGGCGTGACGGGGCTGGCGCGCTTTGTCGAGGCGATCGGGCGCTGGTCCCTCACCGATGTTCTGGTGGTCGCGATCCTGATCGTGGTCTGGTCCAGCGCCGGCGCTCTTGGCGCCGCGAGCCTGCCGGGGCTGTGGTTCTTCGCAGGCAGCGCGATCGGATTGATGATCGCCGGCGGCCTGATCGTGCGTGATCTGCGCTAGTCCTCGGCCTCGTCCAGATGCTGTTTTCGCGCCCGGCGTTCAGCCTCCAGAACGAGCGCATAGACGAGGCCCAGGGCCAATGTCGCCGCGGCGATCCCGAGCAGAAACATGCCCGAGGTGTTGTCGACTTCCAGCAAGATGAGCTTTCGAACCACGGCCAGGATGCCGATGAGCACAACGGTTCTCACCTGTGCGAGGCCATGCTCGCCCTGCGCCATCTGCAGCACCGAGCGCGCAAGCTCCAGGGCGATGAGAACCGTCAAAACCCGGTCGAACAGGATCTGAAACGCGCGATAGTCCCACCCCGGCGTCACGCCCAGACCAGCTTCGTAAAGGCCACGTGCGAAATGCAGCAAGGCGAGCAGGATGACGACCGCCATGCCGGCGGTGACCAGCCAGGCGACGGCGCGTTCGAAGACGGCGTAACTCAGGTATTTTTTCATGGGCTAACGAGCGTAACCACCGCGTGGCCTGCTGGCCATCGGCCATCGAAACTCAGACGGTAGATCGCCGACACGGCCGACGTGCAGCCAGGCCGACTGAAGTCATTCGATGAAGAGGGAATTCAAGTCGGCGCTCTCGCGCCGGTAAATGGTCGGAGCGGCAGGATTTGAACCTGCGACCCCCGGTCCCCCAGACCGGTGCGCTAACCGGGCTGCGCCACGCTCCGCCATATCAGCACCCCGGCGGGGTGACCCGGGGGCCCGGCGCAAGGCCGGGAGCGGGGTTATAGGCGTGGCCGCGGCTTCGGGCAACCGGGCAAATGCGGCGCGGCGCGCTTCTTTATCCGCGACTCGGAAGCGCCGAGCCGAGCACCTGTCTGGCGTCCTGCAGGCGGCCCAGGGCCGAACGGATGCGCGCCCTGTCTTCAGACCCCAGACCTGCCGGCGCGTCCGGCTGAGCGCCGGGAACGCCAGACCTCGACTCGGGTGCGGCGCCGTCACGCGCGCCGGGCTCTTGCGCGCCGGCCGCATGCTCCTCATTGGCCTGCGCGTTGCTCACCCGCGCGCCGGGCACGTCGGACGGCGTCCCGCCCTCCCCGAGCCCGCTCACATGGGCGACGCCATGGTCCTTGAGGTATTTCTGCGCGCCCTTGATCGTATAGCCTTCCTCATAGAGGAGGCGCCGCAAGCCCTTGAGAAGCTGAACGTCCTGCGGCCGGTACAGGCGCCGCCCGCCGGCGCGCTTGACCGGCTTGAGCTGGGTGAACTTGCTCTCCCAGAACCGGAGCACATGGGCCGGCAACCCGGCCTCTTCGCCGGCCTCCGAGATCGTGCGGTAAGCATCTGGAGACTTCTCGGCCATTTAGGCCAGGTCTTTGGACAGGGCGTTGTCCACGCGATCCTTGAGGACCTGGCTAGGCTTGAAAACAAGAACGCGGCGCGGATCGATCGGCACTTCCTCGCCGGTCTTGGGATTGCGCCCGACCCGGCCGTTCTTGTCGCGCAGCACGAACGAGCCGAACGAAGACAGCTTCACCGAGTCGCCCTCCACCAGCGTCTCGGAGATCATGTCGAGCACCTGTTCGACCAGCTGAGCGCTTTCCTGGCGAGGCAGTCCCACATCGCGGTTCACCGCGTCTGCGAGATCGGCCCGGGTGATGGTATTGGACATCGCGTTCCCCTGATCAACTTACAAGACTGACACGTTACGGCGCACGCCGCCCGGCGGTCAACGTTAACCATAGGGAAAGGCTTAATAACGCACCAACGCGGCGCCCCAGGTGAACCCGCCGCCGAGGGCCTCCATGAGCACGAGATCGCCCCGCTTGATTCGGCCGTCGCTGATCGCCTGATCAAACGCTAGCGGGATCGAGGCGGCGGAGGTGTTGCCGTGCTTGGCGACGGTGGAGATCACCTTCTCCTCGGGAATGCCGAGCTTCTTAGAAACACCGAGCAAAATCCGCTGATTGGCCTGGTGGGGCACGAACCAGTCAATGTCGGCGATGTCCACGCCGGCCATTTCGGCCAGCTCGCTCATGGAGCCGGCGATCTTGGAAACCGCGTGGCGGAAAACCTGATTGCCCTGCATGCGCAGATGGCCGACCGTCTGGGTCGCCGACGGTCCGCCGTCCACATAAAGCAGATCCTTGAACCGGCCGTCTGACCGCAGATGGGTCTTGATGATTCCGTTGGCCGGATCGCCCTCCTCCGCCGTGAGCACCGCGGCGCCGGCGCCGTCGCCGAACAGCACGCAGGTGGTGCGGTCGGTCCAGTCCAGGATTCGCGAGAACGTCTCGGCGCCGATCACAAGGGCGCATTTGGCCTGACCGCAGCGGATGAAATTGTCCGCGGTGGCGAGGGCGTAGAGAAAGCCCGAACAGACCGCGTGCACGTCAAACGCCGCACCCTGCTCGATGCCCAGCTTTTGCTGCACGATCGTGGCGGTGGCGGGAAAGGTCAGGTCCGGCGTGGCGGTGGCCAGCACGATCAGATCGACATCGCCCGCATCAAGACCGGCGGCCGTTAGAGCCCGTCGCGCGGCGGCGGTGGCCAGATCGCTGGTGAACTCGCCATCCCCGGCGATGTGGCGCTTCTCAATCCCGGTGCGCTCGCGAATCCACGAATCGCTGGTTTCCACGATCGCTTCCATCGCCTGATTGGTGAGCACCTTCTCGGGCAGAAACGCTCCGATCCCGGCGATGCGTGAGTAGATCACGGTCTATCCTTTAGCCGCAGTTGCGGCGTCCTGCGTCTCGAGTTGACCCAGCGTAGCGAGATTCTTCTCAATCTCGGTGAGGAACCGGCTGTCGGCAAGCTCAAGCGCAATCCTGAGCGCTGTGGCGAATCCCGCCGCATCAGTCCCGCCATGGCTTTTGACCACCACACCATTGAGGCCAAGGAAGACGCCGCCATTGACGTTTCCAGGGTCCATCTTGGCGCGCAGGACATCCAGCGCTCCCAGCTGCAGGATCGCCGCGGCCAGCTTGCCGGTGATGGAACCGGTGAGCGCCTCGCGCAGCCAGCCGCCCACCAGGCGCGCGGTGCCCTCAGCAGTCTTCAGCGCCACATTCCCGGTGAAGCCGTCGGTCACCACCACATTGGTGGTCCCGGCTGAAATGTCGTCGCCTTCAACAAAGCCCTGATAATCCATGTCGAGCCCGGCCTTGCGCATCAGCGCGTCGGCCTCGCGGATGATCTGGCTCCCTTTCAGCTCTTCCTGGCCGACATTGAGGATGCCGACCGTGGGGCGCGCCACATTGTGCACGGCGCGGTGAAAGGCTTCGCCAAGAACGGCGAATTCGAGAATCTGGGACGGTGTGATCTCAACATTGGCGCCCACGTCCAGCACCGTGGAGAACCCCGTCGGCGCCGGCCAGCTGGCGGCGATCGCGGGCCGGTGCACGCCCGGCTTCATGCGCAGAATCACCTTCGAGATCGCCATCAGCGCGCCGGTGTTCCCCGCCGAAACGGCGACTGCGGCCTCACCGTCCTTCACCGCATGCACGGCGTTCCACATGGACGAGCCGCGTGAGCGCCGCACCGCCTCGGAGGGCTTTGCGGACATGTTCACTTCGGTGGCGCTGTGGCGGATTTCGCTGACCGCCTTGAGCGCGGCATGCCGGTCGAGCAACGGAGCGATACGGGCTTCATCGCCGTGCAGCAGGAACGCCACCGGACGGCGGCGGCCCTTTAAAAACTGCGCTGCGCCGTCAATTACGCTCTCGGGGGCGTGGTCGCCGCCCATGGCGTCTACGGAAAGAACCAGGGAAGACGTCATTTAAAATCCGTGAATGAATAAACCCGCGCCCTGTTCGGGGCGGCTACCTTGTTACCCATAGACTTTGAAGATGCAAGGCGGGCCCGGCGGCGCGCCGGCGGCGGCCCTGCGCCTAAACGGCGGACACGAAGCGAGGCGCTTCGCCCGCGAGGATAGCCTCCACCCCCTGATCATCAAGGGCGCGCGCCGACGCGGAGAGATAGGACGCCAGCTTTCTGGACGCCGGCGAAACCGTCACCTCGACGGCCTCCACTGCCTCGGCTGCAGTCTCCTCATCGTTGTCCACGGCGAACAGATTGCGCTCGAGAATCGCGGCGAGCTTCTCCTCGTCACCGGCGTTCAGCGCGTCCTCATAGGCCTTGGCGCGTCCATAGAACGCCTCGCCCATCTCGCGGATCTTCTTGCCCACCGACAAATCGCCGGTGCCCATTTCGCGTAGCGCCGCATCGAAATCATCAAACATCACGTCAAAGACCAGCTGGCTCAGCTCGGCTGCGGCTTCGCCCTCGCGGCGCAGGCGCCGGAGAAGGAGAATCGCATGGGCGGTGATCATGTCGAACCGCCCGTCCACCGTGTCCGGCGCGCCCTTTTCGCCGTAAAGGCCCGGCTTGCGCGCAGCCCGCACGAGCGTGTCATACACCTCGCGAGCCCGGGCTTTCATGGGGTCTTTCCTGAACAGACGGGTGAACATGTCACGCGGGCTCCCTTTAACGCGCGCTTGAAGCTAAGATCGCGAACAGCTACGTCAATCGGCGCGCGGCGCAAAGCCGCGCCTGCACACCGTCCGCGCCCTTAAGGAGGGCTGTCATGCGTCTTCGCCGCGCCGCCATCGCCGCCGCAGTCATCGCCAGCGCCGCTCTGGTTTCCGCCTGCAACCCGACCCTTCGAAGCCACGGCTTCCGCTATCCCGACGGGGAGCTGCCGGAGCTGACGCCCGGCGAGGATACGCAGGCGAGCATCCTGGCCACGCTGGGCAACCCGTCGACCCGCGGCATGTTCGAGGACGACACCTGGTATTATATCTCCGCCACCCGCGAATACCTCGCCTATCTGCGCCCCGACACGCGCGAGCGCCGGGTCATCGCTCTGAGCTTCGACGAAGAGGGCGTGCTGAGCGACATGGTGGAGTACGGGCTGGACGACGGGCGCGTCGTGGCCTTTGTAGATCGCGAAACCCCGACGCGGGGCCGCGAGCTCACCCTGCTTGAACAATTGCTTGGCAATGTGGGCCGTCTGCCCGGCGAACAATTCGGCGGCGAGCAGAACCTGCCCGGCGGCGCCGGCGGTCCGCGTCCGGACGGCGGACGCTAGCCGCGCCGGAAATTCTCCAAACACCTCAGGCGAGTTAAAAAGCCCCGGCCAAAAGGCCGGGGCTTTTCACGTTTCAGCATCAGTCCCTGGCTTAGAACCCCGCCATCACCGCCAGCATCAAGAGCGCCACGATATTGGTGATCTTGATCATTGGGTTCACAGCCGGGCCGGCGGTATCTTTGTAGGGATCGCCCACCGTGTCGCCGGTCACCGCCGCCTTGTGGGCTTCAGAGCCCTTGCCGCCGTGATGGCCGTCCTCGATATATTTCTTGGCGTTGTCCCACGCGCCGCCGCCGGCGGTCATGGAAATCGCCACAAAAAGTCCGGTGACGATGACGCCCAGCAGCATGGCGCCCACCGCCGCCAGCGCGTCGTTCAGGCCCGCGATGAAGTAGAGCACGGTGAACAGGACAACCGGCGCCAGCACGGGCAGCAAAGACGGGATGATCATCTCCCGGATTGCGGCTGTGGTCAGAATATCGACCGCGCGTCCGTAATCGGGCTTCTCCTCATAGGTCATGATCCCCGGCTTTTCCTTGAATTGCCGGCGAACCTCTTCCACCACGGCCTGGGCCGCGCGGCCCACTGCGGTCATGGACATGCCGGCGAACAGGAAGGGCAGCAGACCGCCAAACAAGAGGCCGACAACCACATACGGGTTCTGGAGCGAGAAGTTCACGTCAATGCCGGCGAAGAAGGGATAGGTCTCCGGATTCGACGCGAAGTAGGCGAGATCCTCGGTATAGGCCGCGAACAGAACCAGAGCGCCCAGCCCGGCCGAGCCGATGGCGTAGCCCTTGGTCACCGCCTTGGTGGTGTTGCCCACAGCGTCGAGCATGTCGGTGGTTTCGCGCACCGAGCCTTCAAGCTCCGCCATTTCCGCGATCCCGCCGGCGTTGTCGGTGACAGGGCCGAACGCGTCGAGCGCTACGACCATGCCGGCGATCGCCAGCATCGTCGTGACCGCGATCGCGATGCCGAAAAGGCCAGCGAGGTTGAAGGTGGCCACGATGGCCACAACGATCACAAGCGCGGGCAGCGCCGTCGCCTCCATGGAGACCGCCAGGCCCTGGATGACGTTTGTGCCGTGGCCGGACTCGGACGCCTTGGCGATCGACTTCACCGGGCCATACTGCACCCCGGTATAGTATTCGGTGATCCATACGATCAGGCCGGTCACCACAAGGCCGACGACGCCGCACAGGAACAGATCCATCCCGGTGATCGAGACGCCGGTGCTGGTGGTCGCCTCAGCGCCGAACCCGATGAGGAAATGCGTGGCGATCGCCACCCCGCCCACGGCGAGCACCGCGGTGGCGATGAAGCCCTTGTAGAGCGCGCCCATCACATTCTTGGAGCCCTTGCCCAGGCGCACGAAGTACGCGCCGATGATCGAGGCGATGATGCAGGTGGCGCCGATGGCCAGCGGATAGACCATCATCGCATCGAGGCCGAAATCACCAGCTGCGCCGCGAAAATAGATCGAGGCGAGCACCATGGTGGCCACTACCGTCACGGCGTAGGTTTCAAACAAATCTGCGGCCATGCCGGCGCAATCGCCCACATTGTCCCCGACATTGTCGGCGATGGTGGCCGGATTGCGCGGATCATCCTCGGGAATGCCGGCCTCGACCTTGCCCACCATGTCGCCGCCCACATCGGCGCCCTTGGTGAAGATGCCGCCGCCAAGGCGCGCAAAGATGGAAATCAGTGAGGCGCCGAAGCCGAGCGCCACAAGGCCGTCGATGATGGTGCGTTGTTCTTGCGCGTTTTCAAAACCGTTCCCGCCGGTGAGAAGCGCGTAGTAGATCGACACCGAAAGAAGTGCGAGCCCGGCCACGAGCATGCCGGTCACCGCGCCCGCCTTGAACGCCATGGACAGGCCCGCCTGCAGCGAGGTTTTCGCCGCTTCGGTGGTGCGCACGTTGGCGCGCACCGAAACCAGCATGCCGATGAACCCGGCTGCGCCCGACAAAAGCGCGCCGATCAGAAAGCCCATGGCGACGATCCAGCCCAGCAAAAGGCCGACGATGATCAGGATCACGACCCCGACAATGGCGATGGTGGTGTATTGGCGCTTGAGGTATGCGTTCGCGCCTTCCTGGATCGCCCGGGCGATCTCCTGCATGCGCTCGGTTCCGGGGCTCGCCGCAAGAATCGAGCGGATCTGAACCGCACCGTAAATGATCGATAAAAGCCCGGCCGCTATAGCGAGCCAGAGCCAAAGTGATTCCATTCCCATAACTGAAGTATCCCGTTCAGGCGTTGTTACTGTAAGAGACGCCCGCCGCACTTTTATTTGAGAGATCTGAAATCAGCGCGGTAAAGCCCCTCGCCCCTGAGGGATACTATGCCGAACCGCCGGGATCACGCAAGAATTACAAAAGACCCGTTCGCAAAAAGGATTAGCGCACATACCGGATGTCTTCGCCGAGCAGATCCAAACGGTCGACATCCTCCGCCGGAATGAACTCGGCGACCGCCGCAAGCATGGCCGCCTCGGTGGCCTCGCGATCGAGCGTCCCGTCTGCGTGCACCTGGAACGGAGTTCGGTGGGCCGCGCGCAGAAACCGGTCTGTGAGGAAGTGTATATTGGACAGGTGATCGAACCGTCCGCTGCGCTTGAGACATATCCGGGGCACGACAAAGGCGTAGCCGGTCAGGCGATCATCCTCCGTCACGGGAACAACGACCGGGGGAGAGTCCAGATTGCGTTGGCAGGTCTCATCCGGTCCGAAAATCGCCATGGCGCGATCCGCGGCCTCATCGCGGGCATTGTACAGCTCAACCGGGCCTTCGGACGCAGGCGCGCCGCCTTCTGGCGCTGCGCTATGGGGCGCCTCGCCGGCCTGCGCCGAAGCGGTGAAGGCGAAAACCACGGTAATGAGCAGAACGCGCTTGATCATGCCGGCGAGCATAGAGCCGCCGGTGTCAAAAATGCGTAAAGCCAAGAGCGCCCGTTTGAACGGGCGTCGCGTTGAACGAGACATCAAGGCCTGAACCCGCCTCCAGACGGGCGAGCCGGGTGATCCGCACACCGATCTGGGCGCATTCGGAGCTGAATCGCCGGACGAAGTTTTCGGGGACGGCTGCAACGATCTCATAGTCGTCTCCGCCGGTCGCAAGGCTGAGGCGGGCCGCCATCTCGTCCTCCTGGCGCGAAACCCAGTCGAGCGCGGCCGCTGACAGCGGCAGGTCGGACAGATCGATCGTCGCGCTCAGGCCTGAAGCGTCGAGGATATGACCAATATCGGCCAGCAGCCCGTCGCTGACGTCAATCGCGGCGGTGGCGTAATGATGCAGCTTGCTGAAAAGAGCGACTGGCGGCGACGGGGTGGCGAAACGCTGCTCGACGAAGCTCGAGTGGGCCGGAACGTTGAATAGCGTCAGGCCGAGGCGCTGCTGGAGCCCGAGATAGGGGTCGCCGATAAAGTTCGACACCAGCAGCACGTCGCCAGGCTTGGCGCCGCCGCGCCGCGGCGTTCGCGTGCCCTGGACCGCGCCGAACGCCGTGATGGAGAGGGTCCATGGCCCTTCTGCGCTTGTCGTGTCGCCTCCAACAAGCGCCATGCCGAAAGCGGCCTGGGCCTCGGCGAGCCCCTTTACGAAGCGCTCGACGCGTGTCTCGAACCCGCCCTTGGGCCAGACGATGTTCAGAACATAGAGTTTCGGCTCGGCGCCCATGGCGACCAGATCGGAGACGTTCGCGGCGAGGGCTTTCCACCCGGCCTTGAACGGGTCTTCTCCACCTGGAAAGTGAACCCCCTCCACAAGCGTGTCGGATGTCACGGCGAAGGAACAGCCCGAAGGCGGGGCCAGGATCGCGCCGTCATCCTTGAGGCCATAAGCGCCGGTGTGGCCCTGCGTCAGCGGGGCCAGGCGCCGGGCGATGAAGTCGAACTCGCCCTCGCCCGCCATCGCTTACGCCGCGCCCTGGCGGACTTGCTTGGCGAGCGTGTCCAGCGTGCCGTTCACAAAGCCAGGCTCGGGGCCTTCAAAGAAGGCGTGGGCGATGTCGATATATTCGTTGATCACTGTCTTGGTTGGCACGTCCTGGCGCGCCAGCAACTCATAGCCGCCCGAGCGCAGGATGGCGCGCACCGTGGCGTCGAGCCGCGACAGGCGCCAACCCTCGCGCAGCGCGCCCTTGATCAGCCCGTCCACCTCGTCCTGGCGCTCGACGATGCCCTGCAGCAGGTCTTCGAAGAAATCCTCGTCGGCCTCGATATAGTCGCCCGGTTCGTCCTCATGGCCGAAGCGGTGGTCGCGAAACTGACGCACGACGCTTTTCGCGCCCTGGCCGGACAGCTCCATCTGGTACATGGCCTGAACGGCGGACAGGCGCGCGGACCGGCGCAAACGCGCCCGGCGTTCGCTGACGCTTTCTTTGATGGTCTCGACTTCAGGCTTTTCGGCGTCGGACATTCAGTCTGCCTTGAACTGGCGTTTGACGGCGAGCATGGCGAGCGCGGCCTCGGCGGCGTCCTTGCCCTTGTTCTTCTGGTCCACATGGGCCCGGGCGCGCGCCTGCTTGATATTCTCGACGGTGAGAATTCCGTAGCCAAGAGGAACGCCCTTGAGCGACAGATCCATCAGGCCACGTGCGCTTTCACCGCACACATAGTCGTAATGACTCGTCTCACCCCGGATAACGCACCCAAGAGCCACATAGGCGTCATAGCCTGCGCGGCCGGCTTCGGCCATGGCGATCACGCCCGGGATTTCGAACGCGCCGGGCACCTGATGCACGTCGAAACTGGCGCCCTGTTCGGTGAGATGCTCGCTGGCGCCCTGCACCAGCTGCTCGGCGATGTCTTCATAGAACGGCGCGGCGATGATCAGGACGCGCGGCTTATCGGCCATGACGGCCCCCTTCGATTTCGCGCTGCTCGACAATTTCGAGGCCGTAGCCGTCGAGGCCGACGATGGTTTGCGGCGCTGTGGACAACAAAATCATTTTTCGAACCCCGAGATCGAGCAGAATCTGGGCGCCGACACCGTATTCGCGCAGGAGCCGCTCTTCGCGGGCGCCGGGCGGATCGGCCGGCGCAGCGCCGAAGCGCTCGGTGATAGCGGACGCATTGGTCTCGCGGATAAACACCATGACTCCCGGCCCGTCATGTTCGGCCAGGGTTTGAACCCCTTCGTCCACGAGACCCGACCGGCCGCCGAGCACGTTCAGAACATCGTCGGCGAAGCTCACCTTGTGCATGCGCACCAGCGCCGGACCATCCTGGCGCGGATCGCCCTTGGTGAGGGCCACATGCTCCACATTATCCACCAGCGAGCGAAACACCGTGAGCTTGAACGCCCCGCCCCGCCGCGTGTCGACTTCGGTGTCAAGGCGGCGCTCCACGAAGCGGTCGTTCTTGCGGCGATAGGCGATCAGGTCGGCGATCGTGCCGATCTTCAGACCATGGCGCTGTGCAAAGGCCACAAGCTCAGGCAGGCGCGCCATCGTGCCGTCTTCATTCATGATCTCGCAGATCACGCCGGACGGGTTGCAGCCGGCCATGCGCGCCACGTCCACGGCCGCTTCGGTATGTCCGGCGCGCACCAGAACCCCGCCGTCACGGGCCACAAGCGGGAAGACATGGCCCGGCGAGACGATGTCGTCCGCGCCTTTCGTCGGATCAATGGCCGCCGAGATCGTGCGCGCCCGGTCATGGGCGGATATGCCGGTGGTGACGCCTTCGCGCGCCTCGATCGAGACCGTGAAATTGGTGGTGTGCCGGCTCTCATTGCGCTGGCTCATCAAGGGAAGTTTCAAGGTCTCGGCGCGCTCTCGGGTCATGGACAGGCAGATCAACCCCCGCCCGTGCAGGGCCATGAAGTTCACCGCCTCCGGCGTAGCGAACTGGGCCGGCATGACCAGATCGCCCTCGTTCTCGCGATCTTCGGCGTCCACAAGAATGAACATGCGCCCGTTGCGGGCATCCTCGATGATGTCCTCGATCGGGGAGAGCGGGCTCTCGGTGTCGTTATATGTCTGGCTCATTGTTCAGGCCTCGCCCGGCGCGCCGGACCCGCGCACCTCCATCAGACGTGCGGCGTAGCGCGCCATGACGTCGATCTCAAGGTTCACGCGCGCCCCGGCCTGCAATGCGCCCAGAGTCGTGGCTTCGGCGGTGTGTGGAATGATCATCAGCGAGAACACCTCTGCTTCGACCCCGTTCACCGTGAGCGACACTCCGTTGACGGCGATCGAGCCCTTTTCGGCGATGAAGGCGGACAGCGCGCGTGAAGCGCGGATCTCAAAGCGGATCCAGCCGCCTTCGTCGCTGCGCGAGACCACCTCGCCGACTCCATCCACATGGCCCTGCACGATGTGCCCGCCCAACTCGTCGCCGACTTTGAGCGCCCGCTCCAGATTGACCCGGCCGCCGGTGCGCCAGTCGGCCAACGTCGTGCGCGCCAGCGTCTCCGGCGAGACATCAAGATCATACACCGCGCCCTCGCCTGCGGGCTCGACCGCGACAACGGTTAGACACACCCCGTCATGGGCGACCGAGCAGCCGAGCTCGAAGCTGTCGGCTGCGTACGGGCTCTTTATCCGCACACGGCGAACCGGTGCGTCCGCGATGGAAACAATCTCCCCGACCGCCGTGACGATACCTGTGAACATGTCAGCCCCGCTCGTAGGTTTCCCAGAGATCCGCGCCGATCGGGCGCGCTTTCTTGCGGGTGAAGATGGGGGCCGCATCCAGGCTCTCAAGGCCAAGCTCTGCGATACAAGGACGCCCCTCGCCACCGATCAGCTTCGGCGCACGAAACCATTCGATGCGATCCACCAGCCCAGACCGCAGCGCGGCGCCGGCAAGCGCGCCGCCCGCTTCGATCATCACGGTGAGCACGCCCTCACCGGCCAGATGCTGCAGCACCGCGGCGAAACCAACGCGACCGTCGGGCCCGGCCGCAACACGTTCCAGCCGCGCGCCCGCCTGCGAGAGCGCAAGCGCGGCCGCCCCGGCATCGCCTGAATGGTAGATGATCACCGGGCCGGCGCTGAACATCGCCGCGCTGGAGGGCGTGCGCAAATGGGAGTCCATGACCGCGCGGATCGGCTGCACGGCGGCGGGGGCGCCGCCAGGGCGGGCCGTCATCTGCGGATCGTCTGCCAGGACCGTTCCAACACCGGTGAGCACGGCGTCGTGCCGGGCGCGCATTTGATGAACCGCTTCGCGCGCTTCAGATCCCGTGATCCATTTGGACCGGCCGTCAGCCAGCGCGATGCGGCCGTCAAGACTGGTGGCGAGCTTCAAGGTGACCGTGACGCCGGGGCCGCTCACGCGGGGTCTTCTTCCTCATCCGCGTTGAGATGATGCTGACGGATGAAGTTGGAGAAATCGTCGACTTCCTTGAAGTCGCGATACACCGAGGCGTAGCGCACATAGGCGACGGTATCGAGATGGCGCAAACCATCCATGACCAGCTCGCCGATGCTCTTGGAGGGAACGTCCGGATCGCCGCCGCTTTCAAGGCGGCGGACGATGCCGGAGATCATCTGGTCCAGCCGGTCCCGGTCGATCAGCCGTTTCTGGGTCGCCAGATCAATGGACTTGGCGAGCTTGTCGCGATCAAACGGCTGACGCTTGCCATCGGATTTCACCACGAACAGATCGCGAAGCTGTACGCGCTCGAACGTCGTGAAGCGCGCCCCGCAGGAGGGACATTGCCGACGACGACGGATCGCCTGGCTGTCTTCAGCCGGACGCGAATCCTTCACCTGGGTGTCGGGACTGGAGCAGAAGGGGCAGCGCACGCGAGCCGTCTCTTAGTTGAGTTCAGGATAGATGGGGAAGCGTTCGCAAAGCGCGATCACCTCTTCACGCACACGCGCCTCCACCGCGGCGTCGCCGTCGCGATTGACCGCCAGAGCATCAAGCACTTCGGCCATCATCTTGCCGACCCGGCGGAATTCCGCCGCGCCGAAGCCGCGGGTGGTGCCCGCCGGCGCGCCGACCCGCAGACCGGAGGTGACGGTGGGCTTTTCCGGATCGAAGGGCACGCCGTTCTTGTTGCAGGTGATGTGCGCGCGCTCCAGGGCCGCCTCGGAAATGTCGCCGGTGAGCGATTTGGGACGCAGATCCACAAGCACGACGTGGCTGTCGGTGCCGCCGGAAACCAGGTCGAACCCTGCCTCGTCCAGCGCCGCACCCATGGCCCTGCTGTTCTCGATGACATTGCGGGCGTAGGTCTTGAATTCAGGCTTCAGCGCCTCGCCGAAAGCCACCGCTTTGGCGGCGATCACGTGCATGAGCGGGCCGCCCTGCATGCCGGGGAAGACTGCGGAGTTGAACTTCTTGCCGAGATCGGCGTCGCGCGAAATGATCATGCCGCCGCGCGGGCCGCGCAGCGTCTTGTGGGTCGTGGTCGTGCAGACATCTGCGTAGGGCACGGGGTTGGGATAGGCGCCGCCGGCCACGAGGCCGGCGAAATGGGCCATGTCCACCAGAAGATAGGCGCCGACTTCGTCGGCGATCTCGCGGAACGCCTTGAAGTCGATGGTGCGCGGATAGGCCGAACCGCCGGCGATCAGCATTTTCGGCTGAACCTCGCGGGCCTGCTCGCGCAGCTTGTCATAATCGATCAGCGCGTTGTCTTCGCGGACGCCATAATGATGAGCTTCAAACCATTTGCCCGACAGGTTCGGCCGAGCGCCGTGAGTGAGATGCCCGCCGGCCGAGAGGTCCAGGCCGAGGATCTTGTCGCCGGGCTTCAGCAGCGCAAGAAACACCGCCTGATTCGCCTGGCTGCCAGAGTTCGGCTGAACATTGGCGTATGCCGCGCCGAAGAGCTGTTTGGCGCGATCGATCGCCAGATTTTCAGCCAGATCGACAAACTCGCAGCCGCCATAATAGCGCTTACCTGGATAGCCTTCGGCGTATTTGTTGGTCAGCGGCGAGCCCTGCGCTTCAAGCACCGCCCGCGAGACGATGTTCTCAGACGCGATCAATTCGATCTGGGTCTGCTGACGCTTGATCTCCTTGGAGATGGCCTCGGCGAGTTCCGGATCGGCTGAACCCAGGGTCCGGGTGAAAAAGCCATCGGCGGCGTCATTGGCGTGGGCGTCGGCCATGGCCGGACCTCCAAATGCTGAACGGGTACGTTTGTGACTACATACGGCTCGCGCCGCGGCGCGACAACCGGCGTGCGCTCGGCGTTCATGATGCTGCTGTCGTATCGCAAAGATCAACGGCCAGGCGTCTTGCTCAAATAGTTCATGCAGCGCAAGTCACCAGTTTACTTGAATGTAATTTTCTACTGACTTATAGAGAGCTCAACGCCGTGACGATTCGTCTCGGACATTGGCCGCAGATAGGACACACCATGAACGAAGACGCGATCCGCCAGATCGACAATGAAGAACTGCTGCGTATGACCACGGATATCGTGGCGTCTTTCCTTACGCATAATTCGGTGCCGGCCGAGAATGTGCCGGAGATGATCAAGTCCGTGCACGCGACCATGAAAGAAATTTCCGGCGACGAGCCCAAGCCGGAGCCGAAAGCCAAGCCGGCGGTGCCGATCTCCAAGTCGGTCAGCGATGATTACATCGTGTGCCTGGAAGACGGCAAGAAACTGAAAATGCTCAAGCGCTATCTGCGCTCCCAGTATGACATGAGCCCGGAAGACTATCGCCGCAAATGGGGCCTTCCGGCCGATTACCCGATGGTCGCCCCGAACTATTCCCGGCGCCGTTCGGAGTTCGCTAAAGAAATCGGCCTTGGCCGTGGTGGACGCAAGAAGGCCAAATAGGCCCTTTCTTACATTGATTACACGATCACGCCTCGGCCGCCGCGCCGGGGCGTTTTTGTATCCGGGTCTTTCACGATCAGGCCCAGCTTGCGCGCAAGCTTGCGTCCGGCGATCCGCTCCAGATCGCGCTGGAGCGTTGATTTAGGGCCGGTGATGACGACCTCTTCGCCTGTGGTGACGTCCACCGCCGCGACGCGCACCGAATCACCCAGCGACACAAACTCGAAAATGACCTCACGACCCGACAGAGGATCGCGCTGGGCCATCACGCCACCTTTGAGGCTGCGTGGCGGGTGTAGACAGCTTTTACCGCGTCGATCAGCTGATCCATCATGGCGTCAGTGTGCAGCGGCGTCGGGGTCATGCGCATGCGCTCGGTCCCCTTGGGCACGGTGGGATAGTTGATCGGCTGCACATAGATGCCGTGCTCGGCGAGCAATTCATCGGTCATGCGCTTGCACAGCACTGGATCGCCCACATGCAGCGGCACGATATGGGTGGCGCTGTCCATCACCGGCAGGCCGGCTTCAGCAAAGCGGCGCTTCAGGGTCGCGGCGCGCTCCTGGTGTTGCTCGCGCAAATGATGGGCGGCCTTGAGATACTCCACGCTGGCCCGCGCGCCCGCGGCCAAGGACGGCGCCAGCGAGGTGGTGAAGATGAAGCCCGGCGCCCAGGAACGCACGGCGTCCACGATCACTTCGTCTGCAGCGATATAGCCGCCCATCACGCCGAACGCCTTGCCCAGCGTGCCTTCAATAATGTCGAAGCGGTCCAGCAGTCCGTCGCGTTCGGCGACGCCGCCGCCGCGCAGGCCGTAAAGGCCGACCGCGTGGACTTCATCAAGATAGGTCAGCGCGCCGTATTTCTCGGCGAGATCGCAGACTTCGTGCAGCGGGCCGATATCGCCGTCCATGGAATAGACCGACTCAAGCGCAATAAGCTTGGGCGCATCGGCGGGAGACGCCTTCAGCAGCTCTTCCAGGTGGCCGACGTCATTGTGACGCCAGACATGCTTCTCGCAATTGGCGCCCTTCACCCCCTCGATCATTGAGGCGTGGTTCAGTGCGTCGGAGTAGATGATGAGGCCCGGCAGGATCTTGCCCAGCGTGGCGATGGTCGCCTGGTTGGCGATATAGCCTGAGGTGAACAGCAGCGCCGATTCCTTGTGGTGCAGATCGGCCAGCGAGGCCTCAAGCTCCACATGGTAATGGGTGGTCCCCGAGATGTTACGCGTCCCCCCGGCCCCGGCGCCGACATCGTCGATCGCCTGTTTCATGGCGCCGGTGACGCAAGGGCTCTGGCCCATGCCGAGATAATCGTTGGAGCACCAGACCACCACGTCGCGAACATCACCGGCGAGCGTGCGCCAGTGAGCCTGCGGAAACTGGCCGCGAACACGGCGAAGATTCGCGAACACGCGATAGCGGCCCTCTGCACGGACGCGGGCGAGCGAGGCTTTGAAGACGCTTCGGTAATCCATCGTATCTGCGCCGGCGAAAACGGGGAGCGCCGACGACTCTCCATGCTTTGTGATCGTTGTACGACAGACATAGTCCAGTCAGTCGCGCTCGTCTTCCCCCGATGACCAAACGTCGCGCCTAGTGTTTGAAAACGCTTCTCAAACTCAAGCCTTGGAGGCCAGTTCTCCGGACAAAAGCTTGATGACCCCGGAGAAGTCCATGTCCGCCCCGCCATTGGCGTTGAACATCTCGTAGATCGCCTCGGCCTGGGCGCCCAGAGGCGTCGCCGCGTTCGCGCGCTGGGCCGCGCCCATTGCGAGCTTGAGATCCTTGAGCATCATCGGTGCTGCAAAGCCCGGCTTGTAATCACGGTTCGACGGCGCCGCCGGGACAGGCCCGGGCACCGGGCAATAGCTTGTGAGCGACCAGGACTGGCCGGACGCTTTCGAAGCGATATCGAAGAAATTCTGCGGATCGAGGCCCAGCTTGACCGCGAGATTCATCGCCTCGCAAGTACCGATCATGGTGATCGCCAGCAGCATGTTGTTGCAGATCTTGGCCGCCTGTCCCGCCCCGGCGTCACCGGCGCGTATCACCGCCTTGCCCATGGCGTCCAGGATCGGTTCGGCTTTGGCGAAGGCCTCTTCGGGGCCGCCGACCATGAAGGTGAGCGTGCCGCCATCGGCCGCCGCGACCCCGCCGGAGACCGGCGCGTCAACAAAGCTGAAGCCCTTTGACGCCGCCAGCTCGCCCATCTCCCGGGCGGTCTCCACGTCAATGGTGGAGCAATCGATGAGCACCGTATCTTTGGTCGCCAGAGAAAAGACACCGGCGTCGCCGGCATAGACCGATTTCACATGGGTCCCGGCGGGCAGCATGGTCACGACCACATCGGCGCCCTCCACAGCGTTCTCGACACTGGCGGCCGGCTGCGCGCCCTTATCCGCGAGGGCCTTCACCGCAGCGGGGCTGAGATCGAACGCCCGCACGCCATGGCCGGCCTTCAAAAGGTTCGCGGCCATGCCCGAGCCCATGTTTCCAAGTCCGATGAATGCGATTTCGGCCATGGCGGCCTCCCTGATGCTTTTTTTTGATTGTGCCCGGCGTCTAGGCCGAGCGCCGGCTCAGTCGAGAAAGGTCATTTCCTGATTTTCGTCCAGCGGCGCGAAGTAAGCCTCGACCTGGGAGTCCGACACCTGCTCGCCCCATTGGGGGCTGTTGTCCTTGTCCAGGATCACCGCGCGCACGCCCTCATAGAAATCCGACCCTGCGGCCAGGAAGCGCTCGGAAACGCGCAGATCCTGAACCATCACGTCGCGGAAGGAGAGATCGGCGCCCTTGCGCAGCGCCGCCAGCGTCACCGCCAGCGAGGTGGGCGATTTGGTCTTGAGGATCGAGGCCTGCTTCTCGCTCCAGACATCGCCGGCCTCGGCCAGGCGCCCTTGAATCTCGGTGATGTCGCCGCCGGCGAAGGCCGCATCGATCATCGCGCCGCGAACGCCCAGCTCGCTCTCTCCGGCGTCGCCGCCAAAACCGTCCAGCAGCCCATCAATCCGGTCGCCGTGCTCATCGAGCCTTTCATGCTCTAGGGCGTGGATGAGCTCGCCATAGCGCTCGGTGGGCACGTAGTGGGTGGCCACGCCCGAGGCGATGCAGTCTGCGGTCTTTAGGCGCGCGCCTGTGAGGCCCATCCACACGCCGAGCTCTCCGGCCAGGCGCGGCAGGAAATAGGCCCCTCCCACATCGGGGTGAAAGCCAATGCCGGTCTCGGGCATCGCAAACAGCGTCTTGTCACCGGCGACCCGGAACTCGCCATGGACGCTGATCCCGACGCCGCCGCCCATGGTCACCCCGTCGATGAGCGCGACATAGGGCTTGGGATACTCCTCAATGAGGGTGTTGAGCCGGTACTCGTCGCGCCAGAACGTCCAGGCGCGGCCGTCACCGGCCATGCCGCTCTCGGCCAGCATGCGGATATCGCCGCCGGCGCAGAACCCCTTCTCGCCCTCGCCGTCGACCACAACAGCCTTGACCGCGCTATCATCGCGCCACTCCAGCAAAGCCGCGGTCATGGCCTCGACCATGTCCTGGTTCAGCGCGTTCAGCGCCTTGGGACGGTTCAGCGTGATCCTGCCGACATCGGCGGTTTTCCGGATGATGACGTCGTCGGTCATGGCGAGCTCCAATTTCGGGACAGGAAAGCGTCGGCGGCTATTTCAGGATGTCTTTGGCGATGATCACGCGCATGATCTCATTGGTGCCTTCAAGGATCTGATGGACCCGCAGATCGCGGACAATGCGCTCGATCGGATAGTCCTTCAGATATCCGTAGCCGCCATGGATCTGCAGGGCGTCATTGGCGATTTTAAAGCCCAGATCCGTGGCGAAGCGCTTGGCCATGGCGCACAGCCTGGGCGCGGCCGGATCCTTGCGATCCACCGCGTCCGCGGCGCGCAGCAGCATCAGCCGGCTCGCCTCCAGCTCGGTGGCCATGTCGGCCAGCTTGAACTGGGTCGCCTGGAACTCCGCGATGGCCATGCCGAACTGGTTGCGGCCCTTGGCGTAGTCGATCGCCAGATCTGTGGCTTCGGCCGCGCCGCCGAGCGAGCAGGCGCCGATATTGATCCGCCCGCCATTGAGCCCCTGCATCGCGAAGGAAAAGCCCTGCCCCTCCTCGCCCAGCCGGTTCTCCACCGGCACGCGGCAGTCTTCAAAATTCACCACCGCGGTGGGTTGGGAGTTCCAGCCCATCTTTCTCTCGTTGGCGCCAAAGGAGAGGCCAGGCGTGCCCTTTTCGACAACGATCGTGGAGACGCCCTTGGGGCCGGAGTCGCCGGTGCGGCACATGACCACATAAACATCGCTGGTCCCGGCGCCGGAGATGAAGGCCTTGGACCCGTTCAGCACATAGTGATCGCCGTCGCGCACCGCCTTGGTGCGCATAGCCACCGCGTCCGAGCCCGACCCCGGCTCGGTGAGGCAGTAGGAGCCGATCAGCTCCATGGTGGCGAGCTTCGGGATCCAGCGCTGACGCTGGTCTTCAGAGCCCCAGCTGTCGATCATCCAGCTGACCATGTTGTGAATGGACAGGAAGGCGGCCGTGGAGACGCACCCGCGCGACAACTGTTCAAAGATCAGCGCCGCATCCACGCGGCTCATGCCGGAGCCGCCCACATCATCGCGTGTGTAGATCCCGGCGAATCCCAGCTCGGCGGCTTCGCGCATCACATCCACGGGGAAGATCTTTTCCTCGTCCCACTGGGCGGCATTGGGCTTCAGACGGTCGTCGGCGAAACGCCTGGCGGCGTCCTGGATCAGGGTCTGATCTTCACTCAGCTCGAAATGCACGGAAAAACCTCCTAGAAGGACGATCAAGGGCGGCGCGATCGCCGCGAACAGACTTTGGCTAGCGAGATACACTGAGATGAGCCGGTTCCCAACCACCCGCCTGCGCCGCATGCGCACCCATGACTGGTCCCGCCGCCTGATGCGCGAGAACACGCTCACGCCAGACGACCTGATCTGGACCATGGTGATCACCGACAAAAACGTAAGCGAGCCCGTGGCGTCCATGCCGGGCGTCACCCGCCTCACGGTCGCTGACGCCGCGAAAGCAGCCGTCGACGCGCGCTCGCTCGGCATTCCGGCGATTGCGATTTTCCCCAACATAGACGGCGCCAAAAAAGACCCGCTCGGCCGGGAGGCTGACAATCCGGACGGCCTGGTCGCTCAGGCGATCAAGGCGATGAAGAACGCCGCGCCGGAGGTGGGGATCATCTGCGATGTGGCGCTGGATCCCTTCACCGATCACGGCCATGACGGGATCCTCAAGGATGGCCGCATCCTCAATGACGAAACCGTGGAGCGCCTCATCTCCCAGTCGATCAACCAGGCGCGGGCAGGCTGCGACGTGATCGCGCCATCAGACATGATGGACGGGCGCGTCGGCGCGATCCGCGAGGCGCTGGACGCGGAAGGGTTCTACGACGTCCTGATCATGTCATACGCCGCGAAATACGCCTCCGCCTTCTACGGACCGTATCGAGACGCTATCGGCTCGGCCACCGCGCTCACCGGCGACAAGAAGACCTATCAGATGGATCCGGCCAACACCGACGAGGCCATGCGCGAAGTGGAACTTGATCTGGAAGAAGGCGCGGACATGGTGATGGTCAAACCCGGCATGCCCTATCTGGACATCGTCTCGCGGGTGAAGCGCGAGTTTGAGGCGCCCACCTATGTGTTCCAGGTCTCCGGCGAGTACGCCATGATCGAGGCCGCCGCCGCAAACGGCTGGATCGATGGTCAGCGGGCGATGCTGGAAAGCCTCATGGCGTTCAAGCGCGCCGGCGCGGACGGGGTGCTGACTTATTTCGCGCCGCGGGCCGCCAAAGCGCTTCAAAGCTGATCATGGCTAACCAACACCCCGCCACCCTCGCCGCCCAGGCGCTTCACCGGACCGACAGGGAAACTGGCGCGGTGATTCCGCCGCTGCACGCGTCGACGACCTTCCTGCGCGACGGGCAGAACCAGCTCGTCGGCGCTATGGATTATCGCCGGCCTCAAGGGCCCACCGAGCTTCACGCCGCTGATATCCTCACCGCCCTTGAAGGCGGGGCTGCGGCGCGCCTCTTCGGATCGGGCCTCGCGGCGGCGGCGGCGGTGTTCGAAACGGTCGCGCCGGGCGCGGCGGTTCTGGCCCAGACCCAGATGTATTACGGCGCCAAGAAACTGCTGCAGCATATTGGCGCACAGGGGCGAATTCGCCTTGTGCTGTTTGATCCGTCCATCCCCGGCGATCTCGCCGCCAAGGCGGGCGAGGCCCGGCCGGAGCTGATCTGGGTGGAAACGCCGGCCAATCCCGGCTGGGCGATCGTGGATCTGGCCGAGGCCGCGTCGGTGGCCCGCGATGTGGGTGCGGTGCTGGCTGTAGACGCCACTTGCGCCCCGCCCTGCACCACGCGCGCATTCGAGCACGGCGCGGATCTGGTCATGCATTCGTGCACAAAATATCTCAACGGCCATTCCGACGTGCTCGCTGGCGCTGTCGTCACGAAAGCCGACGACGAGCGCTGGAGCCGCCTCACCGCTGCGCACAGCCTGACAGGCGCGGCGCCGGGCTCGCTGGAGACCTGGCTCCTGATCCGCGGCATGCGAACGCTGTTCGTGCGCTTTGAGCGCCAGAGCGCCAATGCGATGGCGCTGGCAACGGCGCTTGAGGGCCATCCCAAGGTGACCGCCGTGCGCTATCCCGGCCTTACCAGCCATCCAGGCCACGCGGTTGCAGCGCGTCAGATGACCGGCGGCTTCGGCGGGCTTCTTTCGGTGGAGGTCGAGGGCGGCGGGCAGGCGGCGGCGAAGCTTTCGGCGTCCACAGAGGTGTTTCTGCAGGCCACCTCAATCGGCGGGGTGGAAAGCCTCATCGAGCACCGAAAACCCATTGAGGGACGGGAAAGCCCGACGCCGGACGCTCTGGTGCGACTATCCTGCGGCATTGAGGCGGAAGCTGATCTGATCGCCGACATGATGCAGGCGCTGGACCGGATCTAGGCGGGCTTGCCGTACTCTCGCGGGTCACCCATGCCTTCCTTCACGCCGCGCTTCACCAGAAGGTAATTCACCGGCCAGGCCGCGACGAAGCCGAGGGTGAGCGAGAGGATCAACGCGCTCCAGAAGCGTGCATCGCCCATTCCGGCGTCGCCCCCGATGACAATGTCGGCGCTGATGGCGACGATCTCCATCACGGCGATTGAGGCGGTTTCAGAATACACAGCGTCCTTCAGGGCCGTCTTCAGCCCCACGCCCTCCTGCATCATCGGCAGGACGGTGGCTGTGTAGCCGAACACATAGGCCAGGGTGAAGGTGATCCCGGCGACCCACCAATTGCCCAGCGACAGCAGACCCACGGCGACAATCACGCCGATGATCTCCCCCATGCCGCACCCCGAATAGCAATGGGCGGTGGAGCGGAATCCGCGCCGCCAGTCCGCATCGTCAGCAATCTTCGGGCGGCCAGTCATCCAGTAGATGGCGAGGCCGAAAAACCCCGAATACGCGACGGAAAACCCCCACACCCATTTCATCATGGAGGGCATCTGGCGGTTTTTCCTGCGCGCATCGTTGATGAGGATCGCCACGGCGACCATGGACTGAGCAACCAGGGCCGTGAGCAGGAGCGGACTTTGCAGGATGGAGTCTAGAACGGTCATGCCGCATAAAACGCAGCCGGCCGCCGCAGCGTTCAATCAACCTTTCCGATGGACGGAAGGCTCCATTTGAACATTACGGCGCAGGCTCTCAGCGAGAACGCGCCGACCGCCCCGACGGGCGCAGCGAGGCTTTCGCCGAGGCCGAGCGCCACAAGCCCCACATAGACCGCCGCTCCAAACAGGGCCGCAAGCGCATAGATATCCTCGCGAAAGATCAGCGGCACGTCATTGACGATCACGTCGCGCAGCACGCCGCCGAACGCCGCGCTCAACACCCCGGTCACAAGCGCAATGGACCAGTGCGCACCCGCCGCAAGCCCGGCCTGGGCGCCCAGCACGCAAAACACTGAGAGCCCGGCGGCGTCCGCCCAGATGAGCGCACGGCGCCGCGCACCGGTCTCGCCGCGCACCAGCTCGGACCCGTAATAGCCGACGACGCCCGCAACCACCGCCACGATGAGATATTGCGGCGCCTCGATCCAGTAGACCGGTAGAGCGCCCAGCAGAATGTCACGGATCGTCCCGCCGCCCATGCCGGCGACCATGCCGATCACCGCCGCGCCAAACGGATCAAGCCCTTTGCGCGCCGCAATGATCCCGCCGGAGATCGCGAACAGAAAAATCCCGATGAGATCCAGAACGCCGAACACGACCGCGACAGTCATGGGCGCGCCCCAGGGGACGACGGCTTGATGGGACCTGCAAACGTCAAACGGTGCTCCAGAGAACGGGCCAAGGATGAGCGGCCATGACCATCAGCCCAGCGCAATACGCTCACGCCACCACGCTTACAACGGCCATACCAGCAGCAACAAGGGAATGCTGACCGCGACGACGAGCGCTTCGACCAGCAGGCCAAGGCGCCAGTAATCCCCGAAATGGAATCCGCCGGGCCCCAGGATCAGCGTGTTGTTCTGGTGCCCGATGGGCGTGAGGAACGCGCAGGAGGCGCCAATGGCGACCGCCATCAGGAAGCTGTCGGCATTGACCCCAAGGGCCGCCGCGATGCCGATCGCGATGGGACAAAGCACAGCGGCGGTCGCCGCGTTGTTCATCACATCCGACAGGAACATCGTAGTGATCAGCACCACCGCCAGCGCCGCAATGGCGTTGCCCTGGGCGATGGTGCCGACAAGGAACTCGGCCAGCAGCTCGGCCGCTCCGGTGGTCTGCATAGCGCCGGCGACCGGTATGAGCGCGCCCAGCAGCACGATCACCGGCCAGTCGATGGCTGTGTAGACTTGCCGCAAAGGCACGGTGCGCAGCAGCATCGAGGCCAGCACCCCAAGCATGAAGGCGGCCGCCGCCGGGAGCAGGCCCAGGGTTACGATACCGATCGCCCCCAGCATGATCGCGCCCGCGATGATCGCCATGCGCTTGTCGGGAATGCGCAATTCACGCTCGCCCAGCGGCACGCAGCCCGTGTCATTGATGAACTCGGCCATGATCTCGCTCGATCCCTGCATGAGCAGCAGGTCCCCGGATTTCAGATTTAGATGGCGCAGGCGGGCCTTTGGCGGGTGGCCTTCACGCGACACCGCCAGAAGATTGAGCCCGTAGCGCGCGCGCAGCTTCAGCCCGCTCGCGGACTGCCCGACAATGGTCGATCCCGGCAGGACGGCGAGCTCACGCAGCACGATATCACTATCGCGATCATCGCTCTCGTCGGCGTCCTCGGCCTCGGCCTCGGGGTTTTTGACCGCCGTCGATTCCGTCCTGGCGACCTCTTTGGCGGAGTCCTCGGCGGAATCCTTCGCCTCACCGGACTTGTCGTCATTGTCCTCCTTGTCCTCCGATGTGGATTTCTCCTCCTCCAGCTTGATGCCGAAGACAGAGAGCGTCTCGGCCAGGGCGTCGACATCGGCCTGAAGCACCAGAATGTCCTCAGCCTTGATGCGGCGCCCGCCGGAGGGCGCGGTCATGCGCACCTCATTGCGGACCAGACCGACAATCTGCGCGCCGCTATCGTCGATCTCGGTCTCGAACCCGCGCAAGGTCAGGCCGACCGCCTTGCTCTTTTCGGGGACGCGCACTTCGGTCAGATACCGGCCGGTCTCGAACTCGTCGCCCGCAGCCGACTTGCGCGCCGGCACCAGCCGCCAGCCAATGACGGTGATGAACAGGATCCCGAGCACAGCGACCGCGATCCCCACCGGGGCGAAGTCGAACATGGCGAACTGGCCCAGCCCCGCCTCTTCTCGAAAGCCGGACACGATCAGGTTGGGCGGGGTCCCCACCAGCGTCGTCATCCCGCCCAGGATCGTGCCGAAAGCGAGCGGCATCAAAATCTGCCCCGGCGCCAAATTCAGACGGCCCGAGAGTTGTATCGCGACGGGCATCAGGAGCGCCATGGCACCGACATTGTTCATGAAGCCCGACAGCGCCGCGCCCAGCCCCAGCAGCGAAAGCATGGTCAGAAAACGCCCGGCGTCGCGCGGCAGGATTGTGCGCACCAACCAGTCCACGGCGCCGGTATTGCGCAGGCCCTGGCTGATGATGAGCACGCACGCCACCGTGATCACCGCCGGATGGCCGAAGCCCGCAAAGGCTTCGTTCGCTGGAACCACGCCCACAATGATGCACGCCAGCAGCGCCGCCAGGGCGACGATGTCATGGCGGAACCGGCCCCACAGGAACAGTCCCATCATGACAGCCAGAATGGCGAAGATCAGGATTTGCGGACTGGTCATCGAAACGACTCTCGTGCTGGACCTGCCCGCTGGCGGGCCGACCGGCTCCCCGTCCCCCGGACAGCCAATTGAGTATCAACGCCCCAGCTGTAAAGCTGGCGACCGTTGTCGGCGCTGGCCATTAAGCTCACGGAGCGAAGCTGACCGCTATGCATGTCCTGGAGCCGGGATTCTGACAGGAGCCGACCCGGCTGGATCCTGAACGCAACCGCCAGGGCTCTTCACGGCTTGGTCTTGACGCCCTTCCCGTCAGCGTTTTCAAGCCGGGCGATCAGGCTGGACGTGTCCCAGCGTTCGCCGCCCATGGCCTGAACCTCGGCGTAGAACTGGTCGACGATGGCGGCCACCGGAAGGCGCGCGCCATTATTGCGCGCCTCCTCCAAAGCGATCCGAAGATCCTTACGCATCCAGTTCACAGCGAAGCCAAAATCGAACTCGTCGCTGACCATGGTCTTCCAGCGATTCTCCATCTGCCAGCTCTGCGCCGCGCCTTTGGAGACCGCGCCGATGACGGTTTCCGGATCCAATCCGGCGCGCTTGGCGAAGTGCAGGCCTTCCGCCAGGCCTTGGACCAGGCCGGCGATGCAGATCTGGTTGACCATCTTGGTCAGCTGGCCAGCGCCGGCGCCGCCGCAATGGACAACGGCCTTGGCGTAGACCTCCATGACGGGCCGGGCGCGTTCAAAAACGGACCCATCCCCGCCGACCATAACGGAAAGCTGGCCGTTCTCCGCGCCGGCCTGGCCGCCGGAGACCGGGGCGTCGAGAAAGCCGATCCCGCCAGCCGCCTGCGCCGCTTCATGAAGCTGGCGGGCGAGCTCGGCGGAGGCGGTGGTGTGATCGACCAGGATCGCCTTGTCTTTCATCGCTTCAAGCGCCGGTTCGGCCACCTCGCGCACGTCCGGGTCGTCGCCCAGGCACATGAAGACGATGTCGCACCCGGCGACCGCATCGCTGATGGACTCCTGAGCGCGGCCTTCATGGCGCGCCGCCCAGTCGCGCGATTTGGCGGCGGTGCGGTTCCACACCCTCACCTCGTGGCCGGCGGCGGCGAGATGGCCGGCCATGGGAAAGCCCATGACGCCGAGGCCCAGGAAAGCGACTTTGGCCATGAGACTTCCTTTTGTGTCAGCTATTTCTCTGCGCCGGCGAAGGCGTAGCCGGAGCGGTAGAAGACCAGCGCCGGCGCGTCGCGCGGCGCGTCGAAGCCGGTCACCGCGCCGATGATGATGTCATGATCGCCGCCCTCGTGCACCGCGGCGCGCGAACACTCGAACCGCGCCACGGCGTCCTCCACCAGCGGCGCGCCATTCGCTCCCCGTCTCCACTGGGCCCCGGATGCGCCAAGATCGTCGTTCTGCGCGCACGCGGTCGACAGAAAGGCCTGGTCGGCGCCCAGCACGTTCACCGCGAACTCGGGCGCTTCCAGAAACGCCGTGTAGCGCAGGGAGTTTCTGGCGATCGACCACAGGATCAAGGGCGGGTCGAGCGAGACCGACGAGAACGAATTCACCGTCATCGCCCGGGCCCGCCCCGCATCCATAAGCGTAATAAGCGCCACGCCGGTGGGAAACCGGCCCAGCGCGTCGCGGAAGGCGCGCGCTTTATCCAAACTCTCGTCTCCTGATTCGCCTCGAAACCCAGCCTTAACCCTGTTGGCGTAGAACACGCTCTCAACATGCCGAAGGGTGGACGGATATGGCGACGGATCAACCGATCATCATCAAGAAAGTCAAGAAGGGCGGTGGGCACGGTCACCACGGCGGCGCCTGGAAGGTCGCCTACGCCGACTTCGTGACCGCCATGATGGCCTTCTTCCTGATGATGTGGCTGATCAATAACACCGAGCCCGAGCAGCGCCAGGGCATCGCAGACTATTTCGCGCCGGCAAGCGTGTCCCAGTCCACCTCCGGCTCCGGCGGCGTGCTGGCCGGGACCACGTTCGGCGATGAAGGCGTGCGCGGCTCCGGGGCTGCGAGCGTCGTGGACCGCCTCGCCCCGCGCCCGGCTCCCACCCGCGAACGCCAGCAGCAGAGCCCGGACACCGCCGGCTCGGGCTCCAGCGAACCGGAAGTCACCACCGACGCCGTCGCCAGCGCCCTGGCCCGCAGGGAGTCCGCCCAGTTCGCCAGCGCCGAGCAATCGCTGCGCCAGGCGCTGCAGGACATGCCGGAGCTGGCCGAGCTGTCGCGCCATGTCATCATCGAGGAAACGCCTGAAGGCCTGCGCATCCAGCTTGTGGACCAGGAAGGCCGCCCGATGTTCAACCCTGGCCAGATCGAGCCGAATGAGCGCGCCAGCGTTCTCTTGCGCGCCGTAGCCGAGATCGCCCAGCGCCTGCCCAACCGGATCAGCATCTCCGGCCACACCGACGCCAGCCCCGCCCCGCGGTCGGGCCCGTCCAACTGGCAGCTGTCCGCGGCGCGCGCCAATGCGGCTCTTGTCGTCCTGGCCGATACGGGCATTCCCGATCATCGCATCGCGGAAGTCCGCGGCAAGGCCGGCGCCGAACCGCTGTTTCCCGACGATCCCTACATGCCGGGCAATCGGCGCCTGTCGATCACCCTGCTGCGTGAAGCGCCGGTCATTCCTCCCAGCAGCCGGCGGTAGACACGGGCGCAGCAAGCGCTTTCGGCGCTTTCACTCCACGCCAAGGCCTGTTTAGTCTGACCGCCTGGCTGGCGCGATTCCGCGCCGTGGCGCGAAGCGGGCGGGCATGGAAGAACTCAGCGCATTGACCGACTGGCGCATGTGGGCCGTCCTGGCGGGCGTCTGCGTGGCCATCGTGTTCTATTGCTGGGAAAAGTTCGCGCTGGAGCTGGTCTCCGGGGCCATCGTGTGCGCGGCGCTTTTGTTCTTCCACCTCTTCGGCGGACCGGAGGCGCCGGATTCAGGCGATATCCTGTCCGGGTTCGCAAATCCGGCTCTGATCACCATCATGGCGCTGCTGATCGTCGGTCAGGGGGTGTTCCACACGGGCGCGCTCGACGGGCCGACGCGCGGGCTCCTGTCGATGTTCGACGTGCGGCCGAAGGTCACCATCCTGGCCATCTTCGCGCTGGTCTTCGTGGTGTCCGCCTTCATCAACAACACGCCCGTGGTGGTGATGTTCATCCCGATCCTGGCCGCCGTCGCCGCGCGCATGAAAGGCTCACCCAGCACTTTCATGATGCCGCTGAGCTTCGTGTGCATCTTTGCGGGCATGACCACGCTGATCGGCTCGTCCACAAACCTGCTGGTTTCAGACTCCCTACTGGAGGCGACGGGCGACGGCATCGGCTTTTTCGAGCCGATGTTCCCCGGCCTGCTTCTGGCGGGCGTCGGCATGGTCTACATCGTGTTCGTCCTGCCCAAGCTCCTGCCCAAGCGCGCGGACATGGAGTCAGAATTCGCCGGCAGCACCGGCAAGCAGTACATCGCCCAGATCGAAGTGAACGTCGGCCATCCCCTGGCCGGGCAGAAACCTGTGGCGGGCCTGTTTCCCGACCTCCATGATATCACCGTTCGGATGATCCAGCGCGGCGAGCAAGCCTATCTGCCCCCGTTTGACGAGATCGAGCTGCAGCCGGGTGACATGATCATCGTCGCGGCGACGCGCAAGAAACTTACCGAGCTGCTCTCCAGCCGACCTGAATTCGTCAAGGGCGTGCTGCGCTCCGCCGGGCCTCTCGACGCGCCGACCCCCGGTGAGCGCCTGGCCCTGACCGAGGCGGTGGTGTCTCCCGGCTCGCGCCTGATCGGGCGCACCATCCGCCAGATCGGATTTCGCCATTCGGTGGGCGCCATCGTGCTCGGCGTGCAGCGCCGCTCGCGAATGCTGCGCGCGCGCATGGGCGAAATCCGGCTTGAGGCGGGAGACGTGCTGTTATTGTTCGGGGGCGCGGACTCCATGCGCCGGCTTCGGGCCGACCGCGACGTACTTTTGATGGAATGGGCGACCAGCGATCTGCCCGACATTCGCAAAGCCTCCATCGCGCGCATCATCCTTTTGCTGGTGATCCTTCTGGCCTCCACCGGCGTGTTGCCGATCGTCGCCGCGTCGATACTGGGCGCGACCGCGATGATCGCGTCTGGATGCCTGAATGTGCGCCAGGCCGCGCGCGCGGTGGATTTGAAGCTGTTTCTGCTGATCGGATCGGCCTTTGCGCTGGGCGAAGCGATGGACGCCAGCGGCGCGGCGAACGTCCTGGCCTATTCGGTTGTGGCTCTTTTCGAGCCGTTCGGCGTTACCGCCTTGCTGTCGGCTCTGTTCCTGCTCGTGATGGTGCTCACCAATGTGTTGTCGAACAACGCCACCGCGATCCTGTTCACACCGATCGCTGTGGGTGCGGCCAACGCGACCGGGTCCGATCCGCAGCTCTTCGCCTTGACCGTGCTCTTCGCCGCCAACACCTGTTTTGCCACGCCCATCGGGTATCAGACAAACCTGCTGGTGATGGGGCCGGGCAAATACAAATTCGTTGATTTCCTGCGCGCCGGCGCGCCGCTGTCTTTGCTAATCTGGCTGGTGTTCACCGCTTACGTCGCGTTCAGTTTCTCAACCGGCCTCGGCGGGTTAAGCTGACAACCGCTAGAAAGGGAGTCGAATCCGCCCGTGACCCGTCCGTTCGCCGCCAAACAGCTGCCTTTCTTCCTGACGGCCCCGTCTCCGTGCCCCTATCTTCCGGGGCGCATGGAGCGAAAGGTCTTCACGAAGCTTGAGCTGGCCGACGGCCCGGCGTTGAACGACACCCTCACCCATGCAGGCTTCCGGCGCTCCCAGTCCATCCTTTACAGGCCGGCTTGCGAGCGGTGTTCGGCGTGCAAGTCGGCCCGGATTCCGGTCAGTGAGTTCAGCGCGACCCGGAGCCAGAAACGCACGCTGAAGCGTAACGCCGACCTTCTCCGCATTGAGAAACCAAGCGAGGCGACGCCCGAGCAGTTCGCGCTGCTGTCGCGCTATCTGGAAACGCGCCATGGCGACGGCGACATGGCCGGCATGGATTTCTTCGACTTCGCCGGCATGATCGAGGACGGGGCCCAGCGCACCGAGATCGTCGAATACCGCGACGGATATGGCGCCCTTGTGGCGGCGGTGCTTGTGGATGCGCTTAACGACGGCTTCTCACTTGTCTACAGCTTCTTCGATCCGGATCTGGACAAGCGCAGCCTCGGCGCCTTCATCATACTTGACCATGTGCACCGGGCGCAGCACGCCGGCCTGCCTTTCATCTATCTGGGATACTGGGTGCAAGGCAGCGCCAAGATGGATTACAAGGCGCGCTACAGGCCGCTGGAGATTCTTGAGCCGACCGGCTGGCGCAGGCTTAACAAGGCGGAAGCCGAGGCCGAAGCGCCCGCGCCGCAGGATCGCCGCGACGTGTAACAGGGATTAGGGCGAAACCGGCCAGAAAAGGTCGGGGCCCAGGGGAGGGACGACATGGATCGCCGCACATTTCTTTCAGGAGCCTGCGTGGCAGCAGCCGGCGCCGCCTCGGCGTGCTCCCAGCAAGACGGTCAGCAGACCGCCCCGGCCGCGCCGGCGGTCAATCGCGCGCGCACCCGCAAGCTACGCATGGTCACCACCTGGCCGAAGGGCTTTCCCGGCCTCGGCACCGCGGCGGAACGCACCGCCGAATTCATTCAACAAATGAGCGGCGGCGCCCTCGAGGTGGAAGTGCTTGGCGCGGGCGAGGTTGTGGGTGCGTTTGAGGTTTTCGACGCCGTCGCCAACGGTGTGGCCGACATGTATCATGGGGCCGAGTATTACTGGCAGGGCCGGTCGCCGGCCTATAATTTCTTTTGCGCCGTGCCCATGGGCATGACCGCCCACGAAATCATGGCGTGGGTGGAGTTCGGCGGCGGCCAGGAGCTCTGGGACGAGCTTTCCGCACAGTTCAATCTGATCGCTTTCCAAGCCGGAAACACCGGCCATCAGATGGGCGGCTGGTTCAAGCGTGAAGTGAACACGCTTGAGGATTTCCGCGGCCTGCGCATGCGCATCCCGGGTCTTGGCGGCAATGTCATCCGCGAACTGGGCGGCGCCGCCGTGGCGCTGTCCGGCGGCGAGATCTACCAGTCGCTCCAGTCGGGCGCCATCGACGCCACCGAATGGGTCGGCCCGTGGAATGACCTTGCCTTCGGCTTCTATCGCGAAGCGCCGTTTTACTACGGTCCTGGCTTCCACGAGCCGGGTTCGGCGCTGGCTGTAGGGATCAATCGCGGCGTCTGGAATGGTCTGCCGGCCGATCAGCAGGCGATCGTCCGGGCCGCCTGCCGCGCCGCCAACAACCAGTCTCTGGCCGAATTCACCTATCAGAACGGGCTGGCGCTGCGCGCGCTTACCGAAGACCACGGCGTTCAGCTTCGCAGCTTCTCTGACGATATCTGGCGCGAGGTGGGCCGGATTTCAGAACAGGTCGTGGCTGATACGGCCAACGCCGATCCGCTCTCGCGCCGGGTCTATGAAAGCTATATCGAGGCGCGCCGCATCGGACGGGACTGGGCGACCATCTCCGAAGCGCCCTACTACCAAAAACGCGAACTCGTCCTTGGACGCTAGAATGCGCGCCGGAGACGCCCTGCTCCTGATCGTGCTGGCGCTGACCGGCCTCGGCCTGGTCGCGGACGCGGCCAGCGCCGGCGCGGTCGGCGGATGGATCTCCGCGCACCTTTCAGGCCTGGCGTCAGGCATCGGCCGCATCCTCGGCTGGCTGGGGCTCGGCTTCAGCCCGCTCCTGCTTGTCCCGGTCGTCTCTGCTCTGTGGGGCCGGTTCGCGAGCCTGCCTCCTGGGGTCGAGCGCCTGCTTCGCGTTTGCGCCCGCGCCATCGACGCGGTCTCGATCACCGTTGCCGACGCGGTACGCTGGGCGGCGCTCGCCCTCGTCGTCGTAACCGCGGTGATCGTAATTCAGCGTTATGTATTCGGTATTTCGATGACAAAGCTGCAGGAAAGCGTGATCTATCTGCACGCCATTTTGTTCCTGCTTTCAGGCGCTGCAGCCCTGCTCACCGGCGGCCATGTGCGCGTCGACATCATCTACTCAAAGCTCAGCGAGAAGGGAAAAGCCTGGACCGATCTGGCCGGGACCTATCTCGCCCTGATCCCCATGAGCTGGCTGATCCTTGAGACCTCGCGCTCCTATGTGGGCGGCGCCTGGCGGATTCTGGAGCGGTCGCGCGAGAGCGACGGGCTGCCCCTGGTCTTCCTGCTGAAAACCTCGATTCCGCTTTTTGCGGTGATGATGATCCTGCAGGGTCTGTCCATGGCGGCGCGCGCGGCGCTTACCCTGTCGAACCGGCCCGCCCCGCCCACCGGCGTCAACGCCGGCGATCACGAGATCTGACGCCATGGCCCTGTTTCTCGAGATCCTGCCCTTCCTGATGTTCATCGGCGCGTTCGCGGCGCTTCTGCGCGGCTATCCGGTAGCGTTTTCCCTGGCCGGGGTGGGCATCGCCTTCGCCCTGCTCGGCCTGGCGCTGGGCATCTTCGATCCGCTGCATCTGCGCGCCTTCCCGCAGCGCATCTACGGCAACATCATGGAGATGGACAAAGCAATCCTGGTGGCGGTGCCCCTCTTCGTCTTCATGGGCGTGATGCTGGAGAAGTCCCGCGTCGCCGAGGAATTGCTGGAGGCCATGGGCGCGCTGTTCGGCAGCCTGCGCGGCGGACTCGGAATCTCCGTGGTGCTGGTGGGCGCCCTCCTGGCCGCCTCCACCGGGATTGTCGGCGCGACCGTGGTGACCATGGGTCTTCTCTCGCTGCCCACCATGCTGAAACGCGGCTATGACCCGGCGCTGGCTTCAGGCTCCATCGCCGCGGCCGGCACGCTGGGCCAGATCATCCCGCCCTCCATCGTTCTTGTGCTTCTGGGCGATCAGCTCAGCTCCGCCTACGCCGAGGCGCAGCGGGCCCAGGGCATCTTTTCGCCCGACATCGTTTCGGTGGGCGATCTGTTCGCCGGCGCACTGATCCCGGGGCTGATGCTGGTCACACTGTATGTGGGCTATCAGGTGCTCATCGCCGTGATCCGCCCCAGCCAGGCGCCGGCCATCCCCAAGGGCGAGATGCAGGCTGACTGGGGCAAGATCCTTTCCGCCCTCGTCCCGCCGCTCGTGCTGATCATCTCGGTTCTAGGCTCGATCCTGGGCGGCCTCGCCACCCCCACCGAAGCGGCTGGCGTCGGAGCGGTGGGTTCGACGCTTCTGGCCGCCTATCGCAACGCCGGCGCGCCAAGCAACCCGGCGCGCGGCCGCATCATCGTGTTGCTCGCCGCCGCCTCGCTGCTCTTGCTGGTGGCCTCGCCGCTGGTCTTCGATCTTCGCTCCGGCGCCAGCGGGACCGGTCTCATGGTCGCCTACGCCCTGTCGGCGTTCGCGGCGCTCGGCGGCCTGTTCGCGCTTGTGCGGCTGTTTCGCACCGGCGTGCTGGACGCGGTGATGAAAGCGACCGCCCAGATCAGCGCCATGGTGTTCGTGATCCTGATCGGCGCCAGCCTCTTCGCCCTGGTGTTCCGGGAACTTGGCGGCGACGACAGCGTTCGTCATGCGCTGGAGAGCGTACCGGGCGGCGTGTTCGGTGCGCTGGCCGTGGTGATGCTGGTGATGTTTCTTCTGGGCTTCTTCCTGGACTTCATCGAGATCACCTTCGTGGTGGTGCCCATCGTGGCGCCGGTGCTTTTGATGATGGGTGTCGATCCGGTATGGCTGGGTGTGTTGATGGCGTTGAACCTTCAGACAAGCTTCCTGACGCCGCCCTTCGGCTTTGCGCTGTTCTATCTTCGGGGTGTCGCGCCGCCCGAATTGACCACAGGCGCCATCTACCGCGGCGCCGCGCCTTTCGTTGTGATCCAGCTCTTGATGATCACCGCCGTCGCGGCCATGCCCTGGCTTGCGACCGCTCTGCCCGGGCTTTTGTATGAGTAAGGATGAGCACGCCGACACTCAGGAAGACCGGCTATCCTTGCAGCGCGGCTTCATCGTGGTGCTGGCGCTGGCGCTCACCGTAATATTCCTGTGGATGATCCAGAATTTTCTCTCCGCCCTGTTTCTCGCGGCGGTGCTGGCGATCTTTGTCTTTCCCTTGCAGGCGTTCTTTTCAAGGCTCCTTGGTGGGCGCGAAAAGATTGCTGCGACTTTCACACTCCTGGTCACTGTATTTCTGGTCCTGATCCCGCTTCTGGCGATCCTGTTCATGGTGGCCGAACAGGCGGTGGAAGTGGGCCAGACGTTCATACCCTGGGTCCAGGAGCAGATCCGCGCCTTCCGCGAGGAAGGCTTTGCCGGCCTGCCCGACTGGCTTCCCCTGCGCGACAATCTCGCGCCTTATCAAAGTGAGATCGCCACGCGTCTGGGCGAAGCGGTCTCCGGGCTCGGCGGCATACTGGTCGGCGGCCTTCGCAGAGCCACGGGCGGCGTTCTGGGATTCCTGCTGAGCCTGGTGATCCTTTTGTTTGCGCTGTTTTACCTGCTCACCGCCGGCCCCCGCTCGATGAAGAAGGCGCTCGGCCTGCTGCCCATGCAGCCCCGCGACCGCGATCTTCTGGCTGAGCGGACCCTGTCCACCATCCGGGCCACAGTGAAGGGCACATTCGTGATCGCGGTGGTCCAGGGCGGGCTGACCGGCATCGCGCTCACCATCGCCGGCGTGCCAGGCGCGGCCTTCTGGGGAGCGATCGCGGGCGTTCTCTCGATCGTACCCGGCATCGGTCCGCCGCTGGTCTGGCTGCCGGCGGCGTTCTGGCTTTGGGTCAATGGCGAGCAACTCCCAGCCGTAGCATTGGCCGTCTGGGGCGCAGCTGTGGTCGGCGTGGTCGACAATTTGCTACGCCCGATCCTTGTGGGTCAGGACGCGAAGATGAGTGATCTCATGGTGCTGTTGTCCACCCTGGGCGGCCTCACCCTGTTCGGCGCGGTGGGCATCATCGTCGGGCCGGTGATCGCCGCGCTCTTTGCGTCCGCCTGGTTCATCTACGCCAAGAGCTTTGAAGGCCTTCTCTCCGCTCCGGACGCTCTGCCCGGAGCTGACGATGATAACGCTCGAGGGGGTCCTGGCGACGGAGCCTAGGCCGGCAATCCGGCCGGCGGCTCAACCCCGCCAATGGCGCGCAGCGCCGCGATCCGCCGCTTGATGGGTGGGTGGGTCATGAACAGACCGGCGAACCCCGCGCTGTCGTCATGAAGAAACATCTGGCGAATCTCTCTTGGAGCCTTTTCCACCGTGCTGTGACCCGACACCTTCTCCAGGGCGGATATCATGGCTTCAGGGTTCTTGGTCAGCTCCACCGCGCCGGCGTCGGCCATGTATTCGCGCGAGCGCGACATGGCGAACCGGATCAGCACCGCCAGAAGCCAGCACAGGGCGATGACGCCAATGGCTATCAGGATCAGCACGCCCGAATTGCCCGACTTGCCCCGGCGAGCGCCGCCCATGCGGGCCGCCGAACCGCGAAACATGCCACGCGCCAGGATTTCGCCGACCAGCGAGATGATTCCCACGAAGATCACCGCCACCACCAGCAGGCGGACATCGCGATTGATCACATGGGTCAGCTCATGGGCCAGAACCGCCTCAAGCTCGTCAGCACTGAGCGTGTCCACCAGCCCGCGCGTCACTGTAATCACCGCGTCCTTTTCGCCAAGACCCGAGGCGTAGGCGTTCAGGGACGCGGTCTCGATGATGCGCAGGCCCGGCATCGTCAGACCGCGTGAAATGCACAGATTTTCAAGCAGGTTATAGACGTGCGGCGCGTCGGAGCGCTCAAGCCGCCTGGCGCCGGCCGCGCGATCGATGATCTGTTGGCGCCAGAGAAAGGCTGCAACAAACCAGACCGCCGCGCCCGCCACGACAAACGGCGCGGCGTCCCGAGTGATCCAGAGCGCCTCGCCGTGCTGATCGGCAAGGGACAGGTCCGACCCGGACTCCACCGTCCCAAAGCCGATAAGCAGAAGTACGCAGGCATATGTCAGAATCAGGAGCAGAACCGGGAACCCCGCCAGAAGCGCGAGGCTCTTCAGATTGTTGTTCCAGATATGGGTGCGCAGGCCGATGGCGGTCATCGCCGCCTCCGCGTTTGAGAAACCTCTAGAACTTCACCTGGGGACCGGCGTCCACACGCGCACGCTCGGACGCGGCGACCTCGAAGAATTCCTCGCTCTTGAAGCCGAAGGAATTTGCCAGCACCACGGCGGGAAACTGCTCAATCGCGGTATTGTACTCGCCGACCGCGTTGTTGAAGAAGCGACGCGCCGCGGCGATCTTGTTTTCAAGATCGGCGAGCTCGGTCTGCAGCGACAGGAAGTTCTGGTTGGCCTTCAGATCGGGATAGCTTTCCGACAGGGCGAACAGCTGGCGCAGCGCGCCGGAGAGCATGTTCTCGGCCTGAGCCAGCTCCTTGGTGGAGCCGGCGTCGACGGCTTGCTGGCGAGCCTGCACGACGCGCTCAAGCGTCTCCTTTTCGTGGCTGGCGTAGCCCTTCACGGTCTCCACCAGGTTTGGCACGAGATCGTGGCGCTGCTTGAGCTGCACGTCGATATCGCCCCAGGCCTGGCGCGTCGTCTGACGCAGCGCCACAAGGCGGTTGTAGATCAGGACGATGACCAGACCGACCAGGACGATCAGACCGAGGATGACAAGCATTTCCATTTGGCGCGCTCCGTTGGAGGCGGGAGGTCGATCCCTCCGACTCCGTTTCAAACAGGAATAGCCCCAGAACCGGCGCGCAACAACGCCCGGCTGCGGGAAGACTTAACGGGCGTCGAATTTTTTCGCGGTGAAGCCGCGCGGCGCCATGCGGCCCGCCTGGGCGCGCTTGGCTTCAAAGAGCTGCCAGTTATCGATCTCGTGGCGCCGGCCGGCCGAGTCGATGCGCACCAGCCCGGCGGCGCTGTCAAACACAGCGATGTCGGCGACCTGGCCGCCCTTGCCGCCCAGCAGGCGCACGCCCTTGCCGCGGGTCATCTCCGGGATCTCGTCGGCGGCGAAGATCAGGAGCTTTTTGTTTTCACCGAGCACCGCGACGCGGTCACCGGCCATGGCCATGGCGGTCATGGCGCGTTCGCCGGCCTGCACGTTCAGCACCTGGCGCCCCGCCCGTTTCTGGGCCGGCAGATCCTTCTCGGCCACGATGAAGCCGTGCCCCGATGTCTGCGCGATCAAAAGCTTGCGCTCGGTTTCGTAGCGGAACAGCGAGACCGGCTCGGCGCCTTCATCCAGTTCGACCATGAGACGCACCGGCTCGCCGAATCCGCGTCCGCCGGGCAGCTTGGCGGCATCCAGGGTGAAGAAGCGGCCATCGCTGGCGAACAGCAGGATCTTGTCGGTGGTTTCCGCCTTCACCGCAAACAGGGTCTCGTCGCCGTCCTTGTGCTTCAGCGCCGAGAGATCGTCCTGGTGGCCCTTCAGGGCGCGGATCCAGCCCATCTTGGAAAGCACCACCGTCACCGGTTCGCGCGAGATCAACGCCTCTTCCACCGCGTCGGCCAGATCGGCGTCCGGGGCATCGGCGAAGTCGGTGCGGCGCTTGCCGATCCTGGTGTTCGGGCCGAAACGCTTTTTCACGTCGGCGACCTGCGCATCGACCTTTTTCCATTGCAGCGCTTCGTCGCCGATCAGCGCCTTCAGTTCATTGCGTTCGCCGCGCAGACGCTCTTCCTCGCCGCGGATCTCCAGCTCCTCCAGCTTGCGCAAGGAGCGCAGGCGCATGTTGAGGATGGCTTCGGCCTGGCGATCGGTCAGGGTGAAGGTGGTTATCAGCTGGTCTTTGGGATGATCCTCATAACGGATGATCCGGATCACCTCATCCAGATTGAGGAAGGCGATCATGTAGCCGGCCAGAACCTCCAGCCGGTCCTCCACCTTCGCCAGACGCGCTTCCGACCAGCGAACCGCCACATTGCGGCGATGCTCCAGCCAGATCTCCAGCGCCTCTTTCAGGCCCACCACGCGCGGCGCGCCGCTAGGGTCGAGAATGTTGAGGTTCAGCGCAAAGCGCACCTCAAGATCGGTGATCCTGAACAGGCTCTCCATCAAGAGCTCCGGATCAATGGTGCGGGTCTTCGGCTCCAGCACAAGGCGCACGTCCTCGGCGCTCTCGTCCATGACGTCGCCAAGAAGCGGCAGCTTCTTCTGATCCAGCAAGGCGGCGATCCGCTCGATCAGGCGGGCTTTCTGGATCAGGTACGGCACTTCGGTGACGACGATCCGCCACTGCTTGCGTGACATCATCTCGGTCTTGCAGGCCGCCAGATCCACGTGGGGATCAATTCCCACATCCTGCCATTCACCCTCGCGCAGCACCTCGCCGCGCCAGCGCGCGCGCAGACGAAACCCGCCGCGCCCGGTCTCATAGGCGTCCAGCATGCTTTCGCGGGACTCAACGCAGATGCCGCCGGTGGGAAAGTCCGGCCCCTGCACATAGTTCAGCAAGGTTTCGGTCTTGGCGTTCGGCGTCTTGATCAGATGGCGCGCCGCATCGCACAGCTCGGCTGCGTTATGGGGCGGGATATTCGTCGCCATGCCCACCGCGATGCCGGCCGAGCCGTTCGCCAGCAGGTTCGGGAACGCCGCGGGCAGGACAATCGGCTCGGAATCCTCGCCGTCATAGGTGTCGCGAAAATCCACCGTGCCGGCGTCATAGTCCTGCAGGAGCAGGGTCGCGGCTTCGGTCAGGCGCGCCTCGGTGTATCGCATGGCCGCGGCGCCGTCGCCGTCCACATTCCCGAAATTGCCCTGGCCTTCCACAAGCGGATAGCGGCTCGCGAAATCCTGGGCCAGACGCACCAGAGCCTCGTAGACGGCCTGATCGCCATGGGGGTGGAAGCGACCAATCACGTCGCCGACGACGCGCGCCGACTTCTTGTAGGCGCTGTCCGGATCCAGCTTCAAAAGCCGCATGGCGTAGAGGAGCCGGCGGTGAACCGGCTTCAGCCCGTCACGCGCATCGGGAAGCGCGCGCTGGGTGATGGTGGACAGCGCGTAGGCGAGATAGCGCGAGGACAGCGCCTCATCGAAGCTCTGCTCGAAAATCCGCCCGCCTTCGCCGGTGACTTGCTCGCCCATCTCGTCCTCGCGATTCGCTTACGTTTGAGTATAGGCGCCGCCGACCCGCGACGCGCGTGCGTCTGCAGGGGTTTTGCACAGGTGCGTATGGCTTTGGCGGCGCACCGCTATAGCAGGCCCCCGGTCTTCAGGCGCTCGATCATACGGGCGCGGGCGTCGGGCAGGCGCTTGTCGGAAGGCCAGAGAACGCGGCGCTCGATGAAATAGGCTGTGAGTTTCAATCCCGCCGACACGTCGCCGGGCGAGATCGCGCCGCCGCCCGCCATGAAGCCGGGCAAGGCGAGCATCTTGTCGTGATAGGGCGCGCCGGCTTCACCGCTCACGGCCCGTCCGGATTTGGGGCTGACATAGACGAGATTATCGGTCTGTCCGGTCCCGGCGCATTTTCGCAGGTCGAGGCCGTAGCCCAGATCGGCCAGAAGCCCCGCCTCCCAGCTCACATAAAGCGGCGGCCAGAGATCGGGATTTTCAAGCGCGCCCAGAAGCACTTCGAACGCCTCGGCCACCGCCGGATACGGTTCGCGTTCCGGAAGGCAGGTGGACGCCATGGCGCAGGCGGCGTTCAGCCCTGACAGCGCCAGCGGGTCTTCCATGAGCACGCCCGCGGAGAGGTCCTCGGCCTCCACCTGAAAGCCGCCCAGATGATCCTCCAGCCGGGCGCGCCACACCGCCCTCACCCGGTTTCCCGGCTGCAGGACTGGGCGCAGGCTGCGCGAGCGTCCGCCGCGCACCAGCCCGGCGTGGCGGCCGTGCTCGCCGGTCAGGATCTCCACCACCGCGCTGGTCTCGCCATGGGGGCGCACTGCGACGATCCGGCCTGATCCCGTCCACTCCATCTAGACGTCGAAATCCAGGCCCAGTGCGGTGAAGCGTTCCCGGTCTTCGCCCCATTTGGGGCGCACCTTCACGAACAGGAACAGGTGCACCTTGCGGCCCAGCTGCTCCTCCAGCTCCTCTCGCGCCGCCTTGCCGACCCATTTGGCGGTCTGGCCGTCCTTGCCCAGAATGATCGGCCGGTGGCCTTCGCGCTCCACATAGATGGTCTGCTCGATGCGCACCGCGCCGTCGCGCAGATCCTTCCAGCTTTCGGTCTCAACGGTGAGCGCATAGGGCAGCTCCTCATGGACGCGCAGGAACAGCTTTTCGCGCGTCACCTCCGCCGCGAGCAGGCGCTCGGAGAGGTCGGCGATCTGGTCTTCGGGGTAAAGCCAGGGGCTTTCCGGCATCGCCTTGGCGAGATGATCGGCCAGATCGGAAATCCGCTCTCCACGGCTCGCGCTGATCATGAAGACGTCGCTATAGACCCCTGTTTCAAATAACTTTTGAGACAGGGCGAGAAGTTCATCGCGCTTGATGAGGTCGATCTTGTTAAGCACCAGAACCGCCTTGTGATCATGGCGTTTCAGCCCGTCAATCACCCGATCTACATCCTCCACGGTGCGCCCGCCGCGTTTCAGCTGGGCGGGCGCGTCGACCACGTGAGCGATGGCGTCCGCGTCATTGGCGCCTTCCCAGGCCGACGCGACCATGGCCCGGTCGAGCCGGCGGCGCGGGGCGAACACGCCCGGCGTGTCCACCAGAATAATCTGGGCGCGCCCGTGCATCATCACCCCGCGCACCTGAAAGCGCGTGGTCTGCACCTTGGGCGTGACGATGGAGACCTTGCGGCCCACCAGGGCGTTCACCAGCGTCGATTTGCCGGCGTTCGGAGCGCCGATGACGGCGACGAAGCCGGCTCGGGTAGGATCAGTCATCAGCGTGTTCTCGCTTCAAGAGGGATTGGGCGGCCTCGCGCTGGCCGTCCTGTTTGGAGCCGCCTTCCCCGCGCGCCGGGTCCAGCCCGGCGACAGCCACTTCGATTTCAAAGATGGGCCGATGGTCGGGACCCTTACGAGCCACAGTGCGATAGACCGGCGGCCCAAGGCCCTTCGCCGCCGCCCATTCCTGCAGGTGAGACTTTGCGTCTTTGGGACGCTTGGTGAGACCTTCGATCTCCTCGGCCCACAGCCGATCGAAAACCCGGCGCGCAGCGTCCAGCCCACCGTCCAGATACAACGCGCCGAGCACCGCTTCACAACCATCGGCAAGAATCGAGGCTTTCTCGCGTCCGCCCAGGCGCTCCTCGGCCGGCGACAGACGCAAGGCGTCGCCCAGGTCGACGCGCTTGGCGGCGCGGGCGCAGGCGTCCTTGTTCACCAGCGCATTGAGCCGGTGGGCGAGACCGCCCTCGTCCATGCCCTCGAACGCCTTGAACAGGGTCTCGGCGGCCATGAGGCCCAGGATCCGGTCGCCGAGAAACTCCAGGCGTTCGTTGGATTCGGTGCGCGAGCGCCCGTCGCCATGGGAGGCGTGGGTCAGCGCACGCTCCAGAAGGGCGCGGTCGGTGAATGTATGGCCGAGTTCAGCTTCAAACAGGGTGATCCGGTCACTCATCGCCTAGCCCGGCTCCGCATCAAGCGAGCGCGCAAACCTGTCGGGGCGCAGGCGATACCAGGTCCACGGCCTCCAGAGGCTGAAGTCGGGACGCGCCGAGAGCAGCACCAGATCGGCGCGGCCGATGAGATTTTCGAGCGGGATGGGCCCCGGCCCCAAGGGCGAGGGCACGCGGCTGTCGCGCGATTCATCGCGATTGTCGCCCAGTGCGAAAACATGGCCCGCAGGTACGGTGACCGGCCCGAAATCGTCAAGATCACCGGCGCCCAGATCAAGCACTTCATAGGCCACGCCGCCTGGAAGGATTTCCTCATAGACGTCGTAGCGGCGCATCTCGCCGCGCTGATTGAGGCGCACGTCCTCGCCCACCAGGCCGCGCGGCACTTCGGCGCCGTCGATGAACAGCACGCCGCCGCGCACCTCGATGGTCTCGCCGGGCATGCCGATGGCCCGCTTTATAAAGCTCTGCCCGCCGGTGTGGGGCGCGCGAAAGACGATCACCTCGCCGCGATCCGGCAAGCCGGCGAACACACGGCCGTCAAAGACATCCGGTCCGAGCGGCAGCGAATAGCGCGAATAGCCATACGGCCATTTCGACGCGATCACATAATCGCCAGCCTCAAGCGTCGGCCGCATGGATTCAGACGGAATATGAAAGGGTTGAAACAGAAGCGTTCTTACCGCCAGCGCCACCAACAGCGCCCAAAGCAGCGTCGAGCCAAGACTGTCCTTGCGCTTGCGTGTGTGGGGCTCTGCAGCGCCGTCCGACTCCAGCGGCGGCTCGGCGCCCTTGGAGGAGGACAAAGGATCGCGCATTTACGCCTCGAAGGCTTCGATTATGACGAAGGCTTGCGCCCAGGGGTGATCATCGGTGAGCGTAATGTGGATTTGCGGCGTCATCGCGGCGGGGGTGAGCGCTGTCAGCCGCTCAAGCGCCGGACCGTTGAGCTCCAGCGTCGGCTTGCCGCCGCGAAGGTTGATCACTTCCATTTGTTGCCAGGCGACGCCGCGATAAATACCGGTTCCGAGCGCCTTGGCGCAGGCTTCCTTGGCCGCGAAGCGCTTGGCGTAGGTGTCGATCCGCCGCCGCCGGCTTTCCGCCTTGGCGCGCTCACCCTCGGTGAAGACGCGTTTCAAAAAACGCTCGCCGAAGCGCTCCATGGAACGCTCGATGCGACGGATATCGATGATGTCGCTTCCGATCCCGATGATCACGCCGCGCCCCCGCGGGCCTCGTCCATAAGGGCGCGCATGCGGCGCACCGCCTCGGGCAGGCCGGAGAAGATCGCCTCGCCGATGAGGAAGTGACCAATATTCAGCTCTGCGATTTCCGGGATCGCCGCGACCGGTTTTACATTGTCAAAGGTCAGACCGTGCCCGGCATGGGGTTCGATCCCGCGCCGGCGCGCCTCGCGGGCGGCTTCGGCGATACGCTGCAACTCGTCTCGGGCCGCCTCCTCGCCGCCCTCAAGCCATAACTCGGCGAAGCGGCCGGTGTGAAGCTCGACCACTGGTGCGCCAAGCACTTCGGCCACCGCGATCTGGACGGCGTCGGGCTCGATGAACAGCGAGACGCGCGCGCCGGCGTCGGCGAGAGCGCGAACCACGGGAGCGATCTGATTGTGAAGGCCCGCCACATCGAGCCCGCCTTCGGTGGTGCGCTCTTCGCGCTTTTCCGGGACAATGCAGGCCGCGTGGGGTTTGAACCCGGCCGCGATGACAGTCATTTCCTCGGTGGCCGCCATCTCCAGATTGATCGGCAGAGACGAAGCCTTGCGGATCGCGTCCAGATCACGATCGCGGATATGGCGCCGGTCCTCACGCAAATGCACGGTCAGGCCGTCCGCCCCCGCTTCAGCCGCCATGGCCGCAGCGCGCGCCGGATCGGGATGGGCGCCGCCGCGCGCGTTCCGGATCGTCGCCACATGGTCGATATTCAGCCCCAGGCGGAGTTTTTCCGCCATCAGGAGAGTCCCCGGCTGCCCGGTTTCATGGCCGGGATGCGTTCCATCTCCGGCGGCAGCTTGTCACTGGGATAGGCGGGGAAGTTCACCGTCGCGAGCGCAGTAAGCGGAACGCCTACATCGGCTTTCCCGCCGGAGCGGTCAACCAGGCAGCCTTCCGCGACCACTTTGGCGCCGGTCGCCTCAATCGCCTTGATGCATTCGCGCGACGACAATCCGGTGGTGACGATGTCCTCGATCACCAGAACCCGGTCGGCGGCGGTAAGCTCGAACCCGCGGCGCAGGGCGAACTCGCCGTCCTCGCGCTCCACGAACAGGAAGGGCAGGCCCATCTGGCGCGACGTCTCATAGCCGGGGATCAGGCCGCCAAGGGCGGGCGAAACGATCGCGGTGAACGGTCCTTGCCCGTCGGCCAGAATGCGCGCGGCGAGCGCCTTGCACAGACGCTCGGTGCGCGCCGCATCGCGAAACACCAGGGCCTTCTGAAGGAAGACCGGGCTGCGAAGCCCGGATGACAGGATGAAGTGACCCTCGAGAAGCGCGCCGGCTTCCTTGAATTCGTAAAGCACTTCGTCGGCGGTCATGAGGTCTCTTTCTGGTTTTCTTCGGATTCGGACGCGGCGGCTTCGTCATATCCGCTGCGCGCGCGCTCTACGCTCACCACCCGGTCGCTGGTCTTCAGCGCCGAGATGATGTTGGACAGGTGGCGGGCGTCGAAGACTTCCACATCAAAGGCCATGATGAAGAAGTCCTTCGTGCGGTCGAGCGTCTGCACGTCGGTGATGTTGCCGCGCGCTTCGCCCACCGCTCCAGCGATTTCGGCCAGCACGCCGGGCTCGTTGCGCACTGTGGCGTGAATGCGTCCGATGGACACCGCGTTATTGGCCGCTTCCGGCGTCCATTTCAGATCGATCCAATTTTCAAGATCATCGTCTTCTTCGAACCGGGCCAGACGCTCGCAGTCGATCACGTGAACCACGACCCCTCGCGCCGGCCGCATCACACCGACAATGCGATCGCCGGGCATGGGTGAACAGCAGCTGGCTAAGTGCAGGCTGACGCCCGGCGTCAAGCCGCAGCCGTGCACATAGAGCCCGCCGGTCGCGTCGGCAATGCGTTCGCGGTCCTGGGGACGGCGTCCGCGCGCCTCGCGATGGCCAGGATAGACCGCCTCAAGAAGTTCGCCCGAGCTGATCGAGCCGCGCCCGAGCGCGCGATACAACCCCTCCACATCGTCAAGCTCCAGGCGCTTCAGCGCATCGCCGAGTCCGGCCTCGCGGAACATCTTGCCTTCGCGCAGGAAGGCGTGCTCGGCGATCACCCTCCCGATGCGTATGAATTCGTCGCTTTCAGAGGAGCGGATAAGCCTGCGAATCGCGGCGCGGGCCCGGCCGGTGATCACCAGATCCTCCCAGCCGGCCGGGGGCTGACGCATCCCGCCCTTGATAATCTCGATGACGTCGCCATTGTTCAGGCGGGTGCGCAGCGGCCGCTCGCGCCCGTTGATCTTGGCGCCGATGGCGGCGTGGCCAAGCTCGGTGTGAACCGCATAGGCGAAGTCCAGGGGCGTCGCGCCGCCCGGCAGGGTGATCAGCTCGCCCTTGGGCGTGAAGCTGTAGACCTCGTTCGCGAACATTTCGAGCTTGGCGTGCTCGAGGAATTCCTCCGGATCGCCGCCCTGCTCCAGGATCTCCACAAACGGGCGAAGGCGCATGAGCGGATCACCGCCCGCTTCCTTCGCCGCCTTAGGATCATAGGCGTAGCCGCCGGATTTATAGCGCCAGTGCGCCGCGACTCCGGTTTCGGCTACGAGCTCCATCGCCTCGGTGCGGATCTGCAGCTCGACGCGGATATTGCCCGGCCCGATGATGGTGGTGTGCAAAGAGCGGTAATTGTTCGGCTTGGGCGTGGAGATGTAGTCGCGGAAGCGTTCGGGCACGCAGCGCCAAGTCTGGTGCACCACGCCGAGAGCGCGGTAGCAATCAAACGGATCGTCGACCAGAATCCGGAAGGCGTAGATATCGGCGATCTCGTCGAAGCTGACGCCCTTCTTGTCCAGCTTGCGCCAGATCGAATAGGGCCGCTTTTCGCGTCCGAACACGCGGCAGTCGATCCCGGCCTCGTTCAGCTTTTCGGAAAGACTTCCCGAAACCGAACTCACCGCGTCCGAGCGCACCAGGCGCATTTCGCTCAGGCGCTTGGTGATGGACTCATACGCCGCCGGGTTCATGTTCTTGAAGGCGAGGTCTTCAAGCTCGACGCAGACCCGGTTCACCCCGACCCGGCGCGCAAGCGGCGCGTAAATGTCCAGCGTTTCGCGCGCGATCCGCTCGCGCTTTTCAAACTTCGGCACGAAATGCAACGTGCGCATATTGTGCAGCCGGTCGCACAGCTTCACCAGAAGCACGCGAACATCGCGGGTGATCGCCACCACCAGCTTCTGCAGATTTTCCGCCTGCTTTGTCCGCTTTGAGGTGAGCTGCATCTTGCCCAGCTTGGTGACGCCGTCGACCAGTTGAGCGACGTCCGCGCCGAACAGGTCTTCGATATCCTCCAGCGTCGCCGAGGTGTCCTCTACGGTGTCGTGCAACAAGCCGGTGCAGATAGTCGCCGCGTCCAGGCGCAACTCCGACAACAGCATCGCCACCTCCACGGTGTGCCCGTAATAGGGCGCGCCGGAGTGGCGGGTCTGGCCTTCATGGGCTGATTGAGTGAACTCGTAGGCGCGCCGTATCAGGTCTGCATCCGCTTGGGGATGGTAGGACAAGAAGCGCGTGACAAGATCTTCGGCGCTTGGAATGGCGTCGTCAAAATGCGTTTGCGCGGACGGTGTCGCCAGCGCGCTCACGGTTTAGAGTCGGCCGTCGGCCGGGCCGTCGCGATCGGACTGCAGCGCCTTGAGCATGGCGGCTTCGTCCATTTCCGGCTGCGGCAGCGCGAGACGCTCCTCGCCCTGGTCGCCCTTGCGCCGACCGTCGCGGTCGTCCTCTTCGTCATCAGCCGGGATCACCCGCTGAAGACCGGAGACCAGGCTTTCGCCAAGCGCATCGAGATCAAGCTTGTCGTCGGCGATTTCGCGCAGCGCCACGACCGGGTTCTTGTCATTGTCGCGATCAATCATCAGCGACGCGCCCGCAGCGATGTTGCGCGCGCGGTGGGCCGAAATCAGAACGAGCTGAAAGCGGTTATCGATCTTCTCGATGCAGTCTTCGACGGTGACGCGGGCCATGCTTGGGGGCGCTCCTTCAAGAACTCGGCGGAAACCTAGCAGATAACCCGTCTTCGCAGCCGCATCAACCCGCACGGTCAGCACAAAAACGCCCGCCGGCCGGGCGGCAGGCGCTCCGGTCGGCAAGCGGCAGGGCCGCAATAAGCTGAACAATGCCGGCACCGCTCACCGGATCGCGCCAGCGCGGGGCGATTTCACGCAAGGGAATCAGCACAAAGGCGCGCTGGACCGCCCTCGGATGAGGCAGAATCGGCCCCCCACCCCCACCGGCCGCGGCCTGGCCGCGATAATCAATCAGGTCCAAATCAATGGTGCGCGGCGCATTGCGGCGGCCGCGCACCCGGCCAAAGCTTTCCTCGACGCCATGAAGGACGTTCATGAGCGCGGCGGGGTCCAGATCCGTGCGCACCTGAACCGCTCCGTTCACAAACGGCGGATCGGACGGATCGGGCCAAGCCGGCGTGCGCCAAGGGCGCGACGAGGCGGCGATCTGAACGCCGTGCGACACAAGAGCCGTCAGCGCTGAATTGAGGTTTTCAAGCGGCGTGCAGCCCCGGTATGCTTGGTTTGCGCCGAGGGCGATGTAAATGCCTTCGGACGCGTTATTTGAAGCGGCTTTTATCACGAAAGGCATTGCCATGACCTTCTACCCGAATGAACGACTCGGGCTGTTCATCGACGGCGCGAACCTCTACTCCGCCGCCAAGGCGCTCGATTTCGACATTGATTACAAAAAGCTTCTCGAAGAGTTCCGCAAGCGCGGACGTCTGGTGCGCGCCAACTATTACACCGCGCTGATCGAGAGCGAGGAATACACGCCGATCCGGCCCCTGATCGACTGGCTTGATTACAACGGCTTCAAGGTCGTCACCAAGGCGGCCAAGGAGTATACCGATGACAGCGGGCGCCGGCGCATCAAGGGCGACATGGATGTCGACCTCGCCGTCGACGTAGTCGAAGCGGCCGGCTATCTCGATCACATCGTACTGTTCTCCGGCGATGGAGATTTTCGCAAGGTCGTCGAGGCGGTGCAGCGCAAGGGCGCGCGCGTCTCGGTGGTGTCGACGCTGAAGTCTTCCCCGCCCATGGCCAGCGACGATCTGCGCCGTCAGGCCGACGCCTTCATCGAACTGGCGGAACTCGGCAAGCTTGTGGGGCGCGAACGCCGCCAGCGTGATTACAACGACGACGAGGACTAGAGTGACGGCCAGCCAAGAGCGCGTCGCGGAGCCGGGGCGCGACTGCCCGCTCTGCCCGCGCCTGGTTGAATTTCGCGCCGAGAACCGGCGCGCCCATCCAGACTGGTGGAACGGCCCGGCCCCAAGCTTCGGGCAGCAGGATGCACGCCTGCTTGTGGTGGGGCTGGCGCCGGGCCTTCGCGGCGCGAACCGGACCGGGCGTCCATTCACCGGAGACTGGGCGGGTGATCTGCTCTACCCGACGCTGGCGAAATTCGGCTTTTCAAAAGGCGTGTTCGATCCCGACGGGACGGACGATCTGCAGCTTGTCGGCGCGATGATCACCAACGCCGTGCGCTGCGTGCCGCCGCAGAACAAACCCACGGGCGGCGAGTGCAATGCCTGTCGGCCGTTCCTCACCGCCCGCATCGAGCAATTGCCAAAGCTGGACGTGATGATCGCTCTTGGCCGCGTCGCCCATGAGAACACACTGAAAGCGCTCGGCTATCGCCAGTCCGCCTTCAAGTTCGCCCATGGCGCGGCCCATGAGCTTGACGGCCCTCACCGCGCGCTGACGCTGATCGATAGCTATCATTGCTCGCGCTACAACACGAACACGGGACGCCTCACCGAGGCGATGTTCCATGACGTCTTCGCGCAGGCGCAAGCGGTTCTGGGATAGCGCCCAAACAAGCCGAGCTAGCCGAAATCCTTCAGTATGCGCGCCTTCTGGCGGTTCCAGTCGCGCTGCTTGATCGTTTCGCGCTTGTCGAGAGTCTTCTTGCCCTTGGCCAGACCGATCTGAAGCTTGGCGAGCCCGCGATCATTGAAATACAGCCTCAGGGGCACGATCGTGCGCCCGTCCCGGTTCACCGACCCGGCAAGCTTGTTCACCTCCTTCTTGTGAAGCAGGAGCTTTCTGTGCCGGCGCGGCTCATGATTGAAGCGATTGCCGTGGCCGTAGAGCGGGAAGTCGGCGTTGATCAGATACATCTCGCCGCGTTCCGGGCTCACATAGGCCTCGGCGATATTCGCCTTGCCCTCGCGCAGGACCTTCACCTCGGTGCCCACAAGCTGGATGCCGGCCTCGAAGGTCTCTTCAATCTCGTAATCAAAGCGGGCGCGCCGATTGACGGCGACCAGCCCTTTCTTGTCATCTGGCTTGCTCATAACAGGCCGCATCCTTTCAGGGCGCTGCGCACCTGATCCTTGACAGCTTCCGGCGTCTCGATCAGCGGCAAGCGCACATCAGGCTCGCACAGGCCCAGAAGCGAGAGCGCATACTTGCTCGGTCCAGGACTCGGCGCCGCGAACAGCGCCAGGTGCAGCGCCATGAGCTGGTCATTCAGCACGCGCGCCGTCTCCCAGTCGCCGGCCTGGCAGGCGTTCTGGAATGTCGCGCAAAGCTCCGGCGCCACGTTGGCCGTCACCGAGATCGCGCCATGGCCGCCATGGGCGTTATAGCCGAGCGCGCTGGCGTCGTCGCCCGACAGCTGGACGAAGTCTTCGCCGATCTCCATGCGGTGAAGCGTGACCCGCTCAACGTCGCCGGTGGCGTCCTTCACCCCGATGACATTGGGATGGGCTGCGATCCGGGCCATGGTCGCCGGCTGGATATCAGTGATCGTACGGCCGGGCACGTTGTAAACCACGATGGGAAGCGCCACGGCGTCGGCGACCGCCTTGAAATGGGCCGCGACTCCGTCCTGAGAGGGCTTGTTGTAATACGGCGCGACCACCAGGCCGGCATCCGCGCCGACGCGCTTGGCGTGCTCTTGCAGTTCGATCGTGGCTGCGGTGGAGTAAAGCCCGGTTCCCGCAATCACCGGAACGCGGCCGGCGGTCGCCTCGACGCACAATTCGACGATGCGCAGGCGCTCCTCAAGGCTCAAGGTCGGCGTCTCGCCCGTCGTGCCGGCCGGCGCCAGGCCATGGACGCCCGCCGCGATCTGGCGCTCGATGAGAGCGGTGAACGCCGCTTCGTCCACGGCGCCGTTCTTGAATGGAGTGACGAGCGCCGTCAGAGAGCCGCGCAACATGACCATGGTTCGTTCCAGAATGCGTTCATTTCAAAGGGCGCGGACCATACGACTGCAATCGCCCTGCGCCAAGATGAGCTGATCATCATGGACAGAGCGATCCCCATACACCACCTTTCCTGATGGAAGGGGCCATTCCGCCCGGAGGCATGCACCACGCGATGATCCTACGCACCGCCGTCTTCGCCGGACTCCTGATGCTGTCAGGCGCGCCGGCCGCTCTCGGGGACGTTCCCGCACCGCGGCTGAAGCCCGACGTTCCAAACTATTCGCAAATCCTCAACGACGCCGACTTCGCGGCGTTCCGCCAGGGTATGCGCGCGGCAGATGACGATAACTGGGGCGATGTGCGCCGTGCCCGCGATCGCATCTCCGACCCGGTCGCCGACAAGCTGCTGCTCTGGCGCATGGCGCTCTCGGATCCCCGCACGCATTTCGAAGAGCTTCGCATGGCGGTGGAGCAGCTGGACGGATGGCCGAGAGACTGGATGATCCGCCGCGAGGCGGAATGGAAGATGCCGGATTCAGGCATGAATCCCGCCCGGATCGTCGATTGGTACGAAACCTATGCGCCGGTGACGGGCGAAGGCCGCATCGCATTCGGCGAAGCGCTCATCGATCTCGACCGGGTCGAGGAAGGCCGTGCGGAGATCCGCCGCGCCTGGCGCACCGAATCCTTACGCCTGAGCAATCAAAGCGACGTGCTGAGCGAGCACGGCGAGCTGTTCACCCAGGAGGATCACGCCGCGCGCGTGGACTTCCTGCTCTGGAACGACCAACGCACCGCCGCCAGCCGGATCATGCCAGAGCTGAGCGCCGGCGAACGTCAGGTGGCCGAAGCGCGTATCAGACTGGCTGCACGCAGCGCCGGCGTGGACACCGCTGTGGACTCCGTTCCCTCCAGCCTCTCCAACCATCCAGGACTGGTCTACGAGCGCGCCCGCTGGCGCCGCCGCGCCGGGCTCGACACCTCTCTGGACCTGCTGCTTGAACTGCCTGGCGCCCACGTGAACACCGCTGCGCTCGCCTCCATGTGGACCGAGCGCAAGCTGATGATCCTCAACCTGATCCGGGATGAGAATTTCGAAACCGCCTACGAGCTCGCCGCCAATAACGGCATGACTGACGGGGTGGATTTCGCCGACGCCGAATTCCTGGCAGGCTGGCTGGCGCTGACCAAGCTGAACGACGGGCCGAGCGCCTACAGCCATTTTGAACGGCTGCAGAACGGGGTGACCACTCCGGTGTCGCTGTCGCGGGCGAAGTATTGGCAAGGCAGAGCGGCCGAAGCCATGGGCGATCTGGAACTGGCCCGCGAGCGCTTCATCGCCGCGGCTGAACATCCCACCGCCTATTACGGTCAGCTCGCCGTCCTGGCCCTCGGCCCGGACGCGGCCCAGATCGACCTGCCGCCCGATCCCCAGCCCACGGCCGAGGAGCGCGCCGCGTTTGAACAGCGCGAGGCGATCCAGGCGATGCGCCTGCTGGCTGAAATCGACGCCAACTATCTCTTCACCGTGTTCATCTATCATTATGACGACGAGATGGAGACGCCGGTCGAGCAGGCCATGATCGCCGATCTGGCGCTGGAGTTCTTCCGGTTGCGTCAGGCCGTGCGAGCGGCCAAGGCCGGTCGCCTGCAGGGCATGATCCTGGCTGAGCGCGCCTATCCGCTGATTGAGCTGCCGTCTAACGCGCCCTTCGAGCCCGAGGCCGCCCTCACCTATTCGGTGATCCGCCAGGAGACCGAGTTTGACGCCCGGGCCGTTTCCGGCGCCGGCGCGCGCGGGCTGATGCAGATGATGCCGGCCACCGCGAGGCAGACCGCGCAGCAGCTGAACATGCCGTTCAATTTCCAGTGGCTCACCGACGACCCGCAATACAATCTGCAGCTCGGCATGGCCCATCTGGGCGAGGTGGTGAACGATTACGACGGGTCTCTGGTGATGGCGCTGGCGGCCTATAACGCCGGCGGGCATCGCGTGCGCCGCTGGGTGGAGAGCTATGGCGATCCGCGCACGGGCGCCATCGACCCGATCGACTGGGTGGAGAGCATCCCGTTTTCCGAAACCCGCAATTATGTGCAGCGCGTGATCGAGAACGTGCAGGTCTATCGCGCCCGCATGAATGACGGTCAGCCTGCAGCGCTGCGCATCGAAGAAGATATGGCCGGGCGGGGCCGGTTCGCCCGCGATCTGCCCGCCTTGCCGGACGATTTCGTCAGCGCCCTGCGCGAGGTGGAAGCCAGCGTGGACGCGCCGGACGAGGCCGATTCAGAGCTCGCCGACGACGGCCCATATCTTGGCGAATCCGAAGAAGAGCCCCAGGATGACGAGGACGCGACCCGCGCGCCCTTCAGCGGCGATACCGGCCGACTGAACCGCTAGGCGCTGATGGCGCGGGCGAACACGCCCGGATCCACATTGCCGCCGGTGAGAACGACGACGATCGTCCCGCCGGCGGTGTCGATCCTGCCCGACAACAGCGCGGCAAGCGCCGCGGCGCCGCCGGGCTCCACCACTAGCTTGAGCGTTTCAAAGGCGTAGCGCACCGCGGCCAGCGCCTCGGCGTCGCTGACGACCCCAATCCCGGCCAGGCGCCGCTGGTTGATCGCGAAAGTCAACTCGCCGGGGCTTTCCGACAAAAGCGCATCACACACCGAGCCGGATTTGCGGGCATTCGTCTCGCGTTCGCCGGAAACAAGCGAGCGGGCATGATCATCAAAGCCTTCCGGCTCGGCGCCGAACACACGCGTCGACGGAGACAGCGCCTCGGCGGCCAGATTGATCCCGCCGATCAGGCCGCCCCCGCCCACGCAGCAGATCAACGTCTCGGCTTCTTCGCCCCTCGCGCTGAGCTCTTCAAATATCTCCAGACCGCACGTGCCCTGCCCGGCGATGATGCCTGGATGGTCGAAGGAGGGAATCAGGGCCGCGCCGGTTTCATCACACAGCGCGCGCGCAATGGCCTCACGGCTTTCGCCCTCGCGGTCATAAAGCCGCAGCGCTGCGCCGCGTGCGATCACGCCGGCCTGCTTGATGGCCGGGGAATCGGTGGGCATTACGATCGTGGCCTGCACGCCCAGCAGTTTCGCCGCCTCGGCGACGCCCTGGGCGTGATTTCCGGACGAGAACGCCACCACGCCCCGCGCGCGCTCGTCCTCGCTTAACATCAGCAAGGCGTTGTAAGCGCCGCGAAATTTGAACGATCCGGTGCGCTGCAGCGTCTCCGCCTTGAGCAAAACGCGTGCGCCGGCGCGCGCATCCAGCGCCGGGCTGTGGATCAGCGGCGTGCGCACGGCAAGCCCTTTGATGCGATCGGCGGCGGCGCGCACGGCGTCAAATGTGGGCGGGTTGGCGGATTGTGAAGCGCTCATGGCCGCGTATCCATACGTATTCCGCCGGCTTTTCAAGCTGGTTTTTTACGCTCAAGGGGATTGCGCCGGAAGGCCGGCCCGGCTTCCATGGGCGGCGAAACGGGCGAAGCGCTCCGCACGCACATGACGGCGCGCGCCCGGCCTAGAGGGAGGAGACTTATGCTGCGCGGTCAGATGATGGACCGTCCGCTCATGATTGCGGACATTCTACGACATGCGGCCCTGAATCACGGACGCCGGGAAATCGTGTCCCGGCTGCCGGACACAGGGGAGATTCACCGGTACGGCTACGCCGATTGCCACAAGCGGTCACAAAAGCTCGCCAATGTTCTCACCGACACCATGAAAGTGAAGCCGGGAGACCGGGTGACGACGATCGCCTGGAACACCCATCGCCATCTGGAGCTGTACTACGCGGTGTCGGGGATCGGCGCGGTGATCCACACCGCCAATCCGCGCCTGCCGGCCGAACAGATCATCTGGATGCTCAATCACGCCAAGTCGAAAATCGTCTTCTTCGACGTGACGTTCGCGCCAATCGTCGAAGCCGTGGCCAAGCATTGCAAGACGGTCAAGCGCTGGGTCGCCATGACCGGCGAGGCGACCAAGCCTAAGATGACCACCAAGGTGGATGTCTACGAGACCGTGCTTGAGGGCGCCGACGACCATTACGACTGGCCGGAGTTCGACGAGAACACCGCGGCGGGTCTTTGCTACACCTCCGGCACCACGGGCGAGCCCAAGGGCGCGCTCTATTCGCACCGCTCCACGGTGATCCACGCCATGATGTCGGCCACCACCGATGCGGTGGGCGTGGGTGCGGACGGAATCATCATGCCGGTGGTTCCCATGTTCCACGTCAACGCCTGGGGCGTTCCCTACGCGGCGGCGCTGGCCGGCGCGAAGATGGTGATGCCGGGCGCGCAGCTCGACGGCAAATCGATCCAGGAACTCATCGACGGCGAGAAGGTCAATCTTGTGCTCGGCGTGCCCACGGTCTGGCTCGGGCTGCTGCAATATCTGCGCGAGAGCGGCACGCGCATCGACACGGTGGACAAGGTGCTCATGGGCGGTTCGGCCATGCCCGAAGCGCTCCTGCGCGCCTATCAGGACGAGTACGACGTGGAGATGCAGCAAGGCTGGGGCATGACCGAAATGAGCCCGCTGGGCACGGTCGGCAAGCTTCTGCCCAAGCATGACGACCTGTCAGACGACGAGAAGGTGAAGATCAAGCTCAAACAGGGCCGTCTCCTGTTCGGCGTCGACATGCGTTCGGTGGACGACGACGGCAACGTGCTGCCCCGTGACGGCCAGTCGGCCGGCCATATCCATGTGCGCGGGCCGTGGATCATCTCCAGCTATTATCGCGGCGCCGGACCGGAGAGCTTCACCGATGACGGCTGGTTCAAGACCGGCGATGTGGGCCATATCGACCAGGACGGCTACATGACCATCACCGACCGGTCCAAGGACGTGATCAAGTCCGGCGGCGAATGGATCAGCTCCATCGATCTGGAAAACGCCGCCATGGGCCACCCGGACGTCGGCATGGCCGCCGCCTTCGGTCACCGCCATCCCAAATGGCAGGAGCGCCCGCTTCTGGTCGTGCAGGCCAAGCCGAACACCAACCCGACGGCGGACTCCATCCGCGACTATCTCGCCGAGCGTCTGCCCAAATGGTGGCTGCCCGACGGCATCGAGTTCATCGACGAGATGCCCATCGGCGCCACCGGCAAGATCCTGAAGACCAAGCTTCGCGAGATGTTCAAGGACTACGAATTCCCCGGAACCGAGCACGAAAAGGTCTAGCGGCGCCAACGCCTCGCCTGACTGCCAGGCCCCGGCGCCACGCGCCGGGGCTTTTTCGTTTGCGGGCAACCTTACGAGGCTGTCACTTGCGCCGTGAGGCAGACACCCCTATCTTTATCGACAATCGATAAAGGAGCCTTCCCATGGAATTCGTGCTGATAACAGCGCTCGTCTATTTCCTGCCCACGGTCATCGCGCTGGCGCGCGGGCACCACAACGGCTTCGCGATCTTCCTGACGAACCTGCTTCTGGGCTGGACGCTGATCGGCTGGGTGATCGCCCTGATCTGGTCGGTGACCGCGAGCGAGCGGCGCATTCGCGCGTAAACGCGTCAGCGAAAATCGCTGATCTGATCGAGCGGCTTTTTCTTCGCCGCATGAGCGGGATAGGTCGCGCCCCGGGCCGGGTATCCGGCGACGATCAGCATGACCGGCTTTTCGCTCGCGGGCCGCTCGCAGATCTCGGTTAGAAAATTCATCGGGTTCGGCGTGTGGGTGAGCGTCACCAGGCCCGCCTGATGCAGGCTTGCGATCAGCAGGCCGCAGGCGATGCCGACACTTTCAGAAACATAGTAATTCTTCCTGTCGTCACCGGCTTCCGGACCGCCCCGGCGCTGGGCGAAGACGGCGATGATCCACGGCGCGGTCTCCAGAAACGGCTTGCTGGCGTCGGTGCCCAAAGGCGCCAGCGCGTCCAGCCATTCCGCCCCGGCCTTGCCGTCATAAAACGCACGCTCCTCGGCTTCGGCCGCCTCGCGCAGACGGGTCCGGAGCGGCCCCTGCCCTAGCACAGTGAACCACCAGGGCTGATGGTTCGCCCCGTTGGGCGCGGTGCCGGCGGTGAGGATCGCGCTTTCAACGATGTCGCGCGGGACCGCGCGGCCGGAGAAGTCGCGGATCGTGCGGCGCTTGCTCATCGCCTCCTGGAAAGCGAGCGCCCGGGCGCGCATCTCAGCCTCTGGCAGCTCGGTGAAGTGGAGCGGGAGGGCGCATTGCGACACGCGCCCTACCCCAGCAGCTTTTTCTGCAAGATCTCGTTTACGGCTTGCGGATTGGCCTTGCCCTGCATTTCCTTCATCACTTGGCCGACGAACCAGCCCATGGTCTTGGGCTTGTCCTTCACCTTGGCGGCCTGATCGGGATTGGCCGCGATCAGCGCGTCCACAACCGCTTCGATGGCGCCGGTGTCGGTGACCTGCTTCAGGCCGCGTTCCTCGACAATTTTCGCCGGATCACCGCCCTCGTCCCACAGGATTTCAAACACGTCCTTGGCGATCTTGCCGGAGATCGTGCCGTCCTTGATGAGGTCGACCAGGCCGCCCAGCTGGGCCGGATTGACCGGGCTTTCAGTGATCGCGAGGCCTTCCTTGTTAAGCCGGCCGAACAGCTCGTTATTGACCCAGTTGGCGGCCAGCTTGGCATCGCCGCCCTCGATCACGGCCTCGAAATAATCTGCGCGGTCCTTGTCGGAGGCCAGCACGGACGCATCGTATTCAGACAGGCCCAGCACCTCGACGAAGCGCTTGCGTTTTTGCGCGGGCAGCTCGGGCAGGCCCGCCTTGATGTCGGCGACAAAGCTTTCCTCAAGCTCCAGCGGCAGCAGGTCGGGATCGGGGAAGTAGCGGTAATCGTGGGCTTCTTCCTTGGAGCGCATGGCGCGGGTCACGCCGGTATTGGCGTCAAACAGGCGGGTCTGCTGAATGACCTTTCCGCCCTCTTCCAGAAGCTCAATCTGGCGGCGCGCCTCATATTCGATCGCCTGCATGATGAAGCGCAGAGAGTTCACATTCTTGATCTCGCAGCGCGTGCCCAGATGCTTGAAATCATTGCTCTCGCGGAATTTCTCGTAATCGCCGGGCCGGCACACCGAGACGTTCACGTCGGCGCGCATCTGGCCCTTCTCCATGTCCCCGCCGCAGGTGTCGAGATAGCGCAGGATCGTGCGCAGCGTGCGCACATAGGCCGCCGCATCGCCGGGCGTGCGCAAATGGGGTCGCGACACGATCTCCATCAGCGCCACGCCGGAGCGGTTCAGATCGACATAGGTGGCGTTGGGGTCAAGATCGTGGATCGACTTGCCCGCATCCTGCTCTAGGTGCAGGCGCTCGATCCCCACGATAAAGCGCGAGCCGTCGTCACGCTCGCACTCGATTTCGCCCTCGCCCACGATGGGGTGGGCGAACTGGCTGATCTGATAGCCCTGGGGCAGATCGGGATAGAAGTAGTTCTTCCGGTCAAAGCGCGAGAAGCGGTTGATCTGGGCGTTCAGGCCCAGCCCGGTGCGCACGGCCTGCGCCACGCAGGTTTCGTTGATCACCGGCAGCATGCCCGGCATGCCGGCGTCCACAAGGCTGACCTGGGTGTTGGGTTCAGCCCCGAACTCGGTGGAGGCGCCGGAGAACAGCTTGGAGTTTGATTTCACCTGAGCGTGGACTTCAAGCCCCACCACGATCTCCCAATCGCCGGTTTCGCCCTTCAGGGTGTAGCTGTGATCGGTGTCATCAAGCGGCATGGCTGGCGTCCTTGCAGATAAGGGTGTTCAGCGCCGTTTGTTCTCTTTCACGCGCGCGCCGTCAAGCGGCGGGGTGTAGGCGCGTGCGCCCGCTCGAAGCTATGCACGCCACGCCGGACGCCTTAAAGTTAGACTATGATCTTCCAAGGTGAATTTCTTGACCCCGACGAAACTCTGCTGAAGTTTTCGATCGGGGCGCCCGAGCCATCCAAAATGGCACCCTTCCAATGCTCGGTGCTGCTCCACGCACCCGGGCAAAATCGGGTTTTGATCGACAATTATGTCCTCGGAGAAGACCCCTTCCAGGCGCTCTATCTGGCCACATCGCTCATCCAGAAAGTCTCCGGGTGGTCAGATGCGCTGAAAGCGAAGTCCGATCCCTCTACCCCACCGTGATCGTCTTGTTCGGCGCGATATCGGCAAGGCTCTGCTTCACATGAATGAGCGCGGGGCGCCCGGCCAGAAGCGCGGCGTCCAGCGCCGGGGCGAAGTCCTCGGTCCGGTCCACGAAGAACCCGGCGCATCCGCACGCTTCGGCCATCATCTTGAAATCGGGATTGAAAAGATCGGTCCCGCTTACCCGGCCGGGATAGGCGCGCTCCTGGTGCATGCGGATCGTGCCGTAGGCGCCGTTGTCGAACACGCACACGACGATGTTCGCCCCGTGCTGAACCGCGGTGGCGAGCTCGGGCGCGGCCATCATGAAATCACCGTCGCCGCACACCGCGATGACGGGCTTTTCAGGATGCTGCAGCTTGCCCGCGATGGCCGCCGGCAGGCCGTAGCCCATGGCGCCGGATGTGGGAGCAAGCTGGCTGGGGCAGCAGCGATGCACCCAGAAGCGATGGAGCCAGGCGGCGAAATTGCCCGCGCCGTTGGTCATGATCGCCTCGCCGCCATATTTGGCCGAGGTCTCGCGCCAGATCACCGACGGATTCACATCGCCGGTCACGGTCACCGGCTCGATCCAGGCATCATAGGCGGCGCGCGCCTGCTTCACCCATGCAGCGCGCCTGGCCGCGTTCTTCGCCACGCCGACATGCGCGATGGCGGCCATGGCGGCGCCGGGATGGGCGGTCGCGGAAAGGCTCGGGCGATAGACGCGGCTGGTCTCCTCGCCGCCGGGATGAATGTGGATCAGCTTGTCCGCCACGCCTTCGGGCACGTCGAACAGATCATAGCTCTGCGTCGTCATCTCACCCAGGCGCGGCCCGATGGTGAGGATCAGATCAGACTGGCGCAACGTCTCCACCACGGCGGGACACGCGCCGATCCCGGCCTCCCCGCCATAATGAGAATGGGCGTTGTTGATCAGGTGCTTGACGCGGAAACTGGTGACGACGGGGCAGGCATAGGCTTCAGCAAATTGCACAATCGCCTGGCGCTCTTCGGCGTTCCAGAACGGTCCGCCCACCATCAAGACCGGCCGCTGCGCGCCATCCACGCGCGCTGCGATCTCGGCAGCGGTGGCCGCGCCAAGCTCGCTTCTGGCCGCCACAAACGCCGCCGCGGCGGGCGCTTCGGCGACCTGAGTGAGCATGTCTTCAGGCAAGCCCACCACCACCGGGCCGGGCCGCCCGTTCATGGCCAGCGCATAGGCGCGCATGATCTGCTCGGGTACACGGGCGGGATCGCGAATCTCGAACGCGGCCTTGGCGAGACCGGCGAACGCTTGCGCGTAATCCAGCTCCTGAAACGCCTCGCGGCCCTCGTCCTCGCGCCGCACCTGACCCACGAGCAGCAGCATGGGCGTCGAATCCTGCAACGCCGTATGGACGCCCACCGCGGCCTGCGTCGCGCCGGGGCCGCGCGTGACGAAGCACACGCCGGGCCGGCCGGTGAGCTTGCCCTGGGCTTCGGCCATGTTCGCGGCTCCGGCCTCGTGCCGGCACTGGATGAAGGGGATGCGCGCATCCACAAGCGCATCCAGGGCGGCGAGATAGCTCTCTCCCGGAACGCCGAAAATCCGCTCCACGCCGTTGGCGGCGAGCGCGTCGATCAGGTGCTGGGCTCCGGTGCGGGCGGGCATGGGCGTCTCCTCGTTTCACGGGTGGAGCTAGCCCGCTCCGCCCGCCGCGCGCAAGGTCAACCTGTGATGCGGATCCCCACCGACACGCTGCGCGGCTCACCGGGGAAGTAGCGATAGCCGCCGAAGGAAAAGTCGGCGCGCTCGGCGTAGCGGGTGTCGAACACATTGCGCACGGCGGTGAACACCTGCCAGCCGGACCCGAATTCGTGGGAGGCGCGCAGGTTCAAAAGATCGTGGCCCTCATAGCTGGCGGTATTTGCCGCGTCGGCGAAATACTCGCCCACATGGACCCATTCTGCCTCGATCCCGGTGTCTGCGCGCGGCTCCCACAGCGCGCGCAGATTCCACAGCCATTCCGGCGCGGTGTCCAGGCGGGCGCCGTCGACAATGGTTTCAGAGCCCGAACTTACCGGGCGATCAAACGCGTATTCGTGGACGGCCCAGGTGGCCGACCCGGCGAGGCTCAAGCTGTCAGTCAGGGTCAGCCCGGCGTCCAGCTCGATCCCGTGATGGCGCGAGGCCCCGTCCGTAACGTTGAACCCGTCTGCATCTCTGAAGAAGACATTGCGCTTCTCCATGGCGAAGCCGACCAGTTCGATGCGGCCCCGGCTGCCCGGCCGCCAGCGCAGGCCCGCCTCAACGCTGTCCAGCTCCTCCGGCTCGATGCCATCGATTTGTTGTCCGGGCTGCAGCCGATAAAGCTCGTCGGTTTGCGGCGCCCTCACCCCGCGCGCGGCGCGGGCGAAGAGCTGAACCTCGTCAGCCGCCTGGTATGTCAGCCCGAGATTGGGCGTCACGGTCGAAAAATCATCGCTGCGGTCGGACGGGCGCAGATACCGGCCCAGAACACCGTCCGGTGCGCGGTTGTCGTACTCATACCGGGTCTCTTCCAGCCGCACCCCGCCTTCGATCGAGAGCGCCGGGGTCAGCTGGTGGCGCGCCTGGACAAAGCCGGCCAGCACAAGCGCCTCCACGGTGTAGTCGTAGTGGAGCCCCTGAATGAACGGACCCCGCGTCGGTTCGGTCTGGATTTCGGTGAGAAACCCGTCGGTGAGATCGGCGTCGGCGCCGAAGATCACACGGCTGCGGTCTGTCTCCCAGACAAGGCCCGACTGGACTCCGATGCTGTCATGGCCGGTGCGCTCCAGAGCCAGGCTCGGCAGGAAGTGTAGGCGAAAATCCATCTGGTTGGAGCGCCCATACACCACCGCATTCGCGCTCCAGGTCTCGCTGAAGCGATGATCGGCGCGCAAATTGGCGCGGGCGGCTCGCACGTTTCGAAACGCCAGCGGATCGGCGTTCTGCTGCGACAGCGCTTCGTCCTCATATGCCTTGAAGCCGTCCACAAAGGTGGCGGTCTCCTGATCGATGTCGATCAGCGCGCCGCGCAGGCTCCACTCGGTGGCCCCCGTCGTCCAGTCGGCGCGGCCCATGGCGGCGGCCTTGGTGAGCGCGGCGTCCTCGCGCCAGCCGTTTTCATGGCGCACGCTCACCCCGCCCCAGGCCGACCCGAACCCGGTTTCGCCGCCAGCTGAACTGCGAAGGCGCCCCCGCCCGAAACTGCCCGCCTCGACCTCCAGAAGCCGCCCCGCGCCTTCAGGGTCCGGCGTGATGACGTTCACCAGGCCGTGCAGCGCATTGGAGCCATAGACCGCCGAGCCCGGCCCCCGGATCACTTCAAGACGGCCGGCGAGGCCGTCGGCGGCCTCCATCAGGCCGTTGATGTTCGCAAAGCCAGGTGCGCGCAGCGGGATCCCGTCCTCCAGATACAGAAAGCTCCCCGCCCCGGCGCCGCCGGACAGCACCGCCGAACGGATCGCCGTGAGGTGCTCCACCCCGTTGCCCCGATTGATGAACACGCCCGGAAGGCGGTTCAGCGCCTCAGCGATGTGCTGGGCGCCCAGACGCTCGATCTCCGCCTCGCCCACCACCGCGACCGGCGCCGCGGACGCGTCGCGGCTCTCCGCCGCGCGCGCCGCCGTCACCACGATCACGTCGCCCTGGGCCTGAGCCTGATCCTGAGAGAATGCTGCGGGCGCGAGCGCCGGAAGGGCGGCGAATGCAAGCAGGAGGGTTTTCAAGGTCAAAGAGAGGCTCCAATGGGTTGAGTGTGCACGCTTACCTAACGCACACGCGCCGCATCTGTAGCCTCAGAGGCGCCGCGCAAAGGCTTGACCACCGCCGCGCCACGCTTACCGTCGCTCAAAAGTCACAAATGTCCATGCCTTAGGGGATCCATCCATGCTGCGCACGCTCACAGCCGCTCTGCTTTTGTCCACAGCCACCGCCACGCTTCACGCTCAGGCCTATGAGCCGAAGTCTCTCGAGACGCTGCTGGCCCAGGACGTGAGCTATGACGCGGCGATTCCCACGCCTGAAGACGTCACCGGCTATCGTGTCGGCGAGATCGTCTTCCCGCCCGACATGCACCGCGATTACATCGCCGCCGTCGCGGCGGCGTCCGACCGGGTCAGCGTCACCGAGATCGGCCGCAGCCATTTCGGCCGTCCGATCCTTCGCGTGACCGTGACCTCGCCGCGCAATCAGGCCCGCCTTGACGAGATTCGTGAGACGCAGCGCAGCCTCGTCGGCGCGAACGCGCCGCAGCCGCCCGCCGATCACCCGGCCGTGGTGCAGCTCACCCATGGCGTGCACGGCTCGGAAAGCTCCGGCTATGACAGCGCCATGGCGCTGCTCTATCACCTGGCGGCGGCGCAAGGCCCGGAAATCGAACAGCTTCTGGACGAGGTCGTCGTCCATCAGGTGATCATGATCAACCCGGACGGCGCCAACCGGTTCTCCCAATGGGTCAACCAGCATCACGCCAGTGTTCCGGTGGCCGATCCCCAGCATCGCGAGCATTTCAACGAATGGCCCTGGGGCCGCACCAATCATTACTGGTTCGACCTCAATCGCCAATGGCTGCCGGTGACCCAGCCTGAAGCGCGCGCGCTGGTTTCCGCGACCCATGAATGGCTGCCGAACATCGCCGCCGACCTCCACGAGATGGGGCGCAACTCCACCTTCTTCTTCTCGCCGGGCCCGGTGGACGGGCTACACCCGCTGCTCAGCCAGGACGCTCTGGCGCTCAATCTGGACATGAACAGCTTCCTTACCGACCAGCTGGATTCAGAGGGCGCGGTCTATGTCACCGAGGAGGTCTTCGACGATTTCTACCTGGGTTACGGGTCGAGCTATCCGGGCCTTATCGGCTCTGTGCCCTATCTCTTCGAACAAAGCTCGGTACGCGGCCTCACCCAGGAAACCGAGTACGGAACCCTTCGCTATGACGATAAGGTCGCCCAGCAGGCCCGCGTCGCCCTGGCCCTGATCCGCGCCGGTCAGGCGCGCCGAACCGAGCTGCAGGCTCACATGGCGGCGTTTTTCGCCGAGAGCCGTCGTCTGGCGGCCAATGACCCGGTCAGCGCCTATGTCTTCACCTCAAGCGACCGCGCGCGCATGGCCGATTTCATCGAGATGCTCGGCGTCCACCAGATCGAGGTGCGCGGCCTGAGCCAGCCCCTGCGGGCGGACGGGCGCACCTATCAGCCGGGCGAGGCCGTGATGGTGCCGGTCAATCAGGACCAGTACCGCCTGGTTCAGGGCCTGTTCGAAACCCGGATCATCGAGGACAAGACCGAGTTCTACGACGTCTCCGGCTGGACCCAGCCTTTGGCCTGGGATCTGGACTATTCAGTCGTGCGCGGCGGATTGTTCTCGCCCAATCTCGCCGGTGACGCGCTTGAAAGCTTTGAGCGCGCCGCGCCCGAGCCGGCGCGCAGCAGCTACGCTTACGTGCTTGAATGGGACAGCTATTACGCCCCGCGTGCGCTCTACCGGATGCTCGACGCCGGCCTTCGCGCGCGGGCGATCCCCGATGAAGTCACCGTGCAAACCGCCGACGGCGAGCGCGAACCGGGCCGCGGTGCGGTCGTCGTAGCCGTGGCCGGACAGACTTTGAGTGCAGACGAAATTCACGCCCTGATGGTCCGCGCCGCGCGCGAAGACTCCGTAACGGTTCACGCCGCCACAAGCGCCCTGACCAGCCGCGGCTCTGATCTTGGCGGTTTCGCGCTCTCCAATGTCGAGAAGCCGGAAATCCTCATGGCCACCGGCCGTGACGTCTCCGTCGGGGACGCCGGCGAAATCTGGCATCTGCTTGATCACGAACAGAACATCCCGGTCTCCATGATCGATGTGGGCGAGCTGGAAGGCGCATCACTGGCTCGCTACACGCACATCGTTCTGCCGAACGGGCGTTATTCCTCGCTGAACGAGGCGTTCCGCGAACGTCTTGACGCCTGGGTTCGCGCCGGCGGCGTGCTCATCGCTACGCGCGGCGCCGCGCGCTGGGTCGCAGAGCATGATCTGTCGAGCGCGACTTACCTGGGCGACGATGAGAGCGAGGGCGACGAGGACACTGACGTCGAGGCGCCCGAGGCCTATGAGGAGATCGACGTCTGGGACTCCGAGGTTTCAATCTCCGGCGCCCTGTTCGAAACGCAGGTGGACATCACCCACCCCCTCGCCTTCGGCTTCCGCGACACCATGCTGGCGGTCCACCGCATCGGAACCGACGCGTTCGCGCCGTCGGACAACCCCTTCGCGCTTCCTGTGCGCTACGCCGAGCGGGATCCGATCCTATCCGGTTACGCCAGCGAGGCGAACCGCGACATGCTCGCCGGCGCCGGCATGATGCATGCCGAACGCCGCGGGGGCGGCTCGGTGATCCTGTTCGCTGATGATCCGGTGTTTCGCGCCTACATGAAGGGCAGCGCGCGGCTTGTGACCAACGCGTTGTTCTTCGGCGATGATTTCCGCAATCCGGGACGTCGTCTGGACTAGGCGCTACCGGAAGGGCGGCGCGTAGAGCAGTCCGCCCTGGGTCCATTGCGCGTTCAAGCCGCGCCTAAGGCCCAGGGCGGAGTCCTCTCCCAGATGACGGGCGAAGAGCTCGCCGTAATTACCGCGCGCCATCACCGCATCCAGGGCGAAATCGCTCTCCAGAAGCAGGGCTTCGCCGATGGCGCCTTCAGCGCCCAGGAGCCGGCGCACTTCCGGGCTGCTGGAGCTGGACGCGAGCTCGGCCGCGTTTTGCGCCGTCACGCCATATTCCTCGGCGGCGATGAGGGCGTTCAGCACCCACCGCGCGGCTTCAGCGAAGCGTGGATCGCGAGAGGCCACCACAGGGCCCAGCGGCTCCTTGGAGATGATGTCCGGCAGAATCACATGCTGATCAGGATCGCTGAGCTGGCTGCGAGCGCCGGCGAGCGCGGAGACATCGCTGGTATAGGCGTCGCAGCGCCCTTCCATATAGGCCGCCAGCCCTTCGGCGGGCGTGGAGACCAGAACCGGCTCGAAACTCAGCTCATAGGTCTGGGCATAGTCGTCCAGATTGAGAAGATGAGTGGTCGCCGGCTGCACGCAGATGCGTGCGCCGGCCAGTTCGCGCGCGCTGGAGACGCCCAGGTCGGCCGGCGCCAGAAAGCCCTGCCCGTCGTAATAATACGTGCCCGCGAACGTCACCGGCAGTTCGGCGTCCCGCGCGAACGTCCAGCTGGTGTTGCGCATGAGGATGTCGGCGCGGCCGTCCAGCAGCGCCTCGAAGCGCTCCTCGGTGGTCAGCGGTACAAAGCGCACGCGGCTTTCATCACCCAGCAGGGCCGCGGCGTAGGCCCGGCACAGATCAACCTCGAACCCGGTCCAGCCCTCGCCTTCGCGGTTCTCGGCGAAGCCCTCAAGTCCCGTGTCCACGCCGCAAAGAAGCGCGCCGCGATCGCGCACTTCCTGGATCGTGGAGCCGAAGGTCTCAAGGTCCGATTGGGCCGCGGAAAAGCCCAGAGCGAACGTCGCTGCAGCGCGGACGAGCCGGCGCGGCGCAAAAAGATCGAACAAAGACGCTGGCGTCACCGGTCCGTCCGCCTTTAAAAGCAGGGTTAAGAATACGAATGGTTTAGCTGGCCCGAAGGGGGCTTGTCGACATGAAACGGGATACCCGCCTCATCCATTCGGGTCGACCTCTTGCCGAGGACGACCTGGTCAACCCACCGATCCGTCGCGCATCCACGGTTCTCGCGCCCTCCACGGCCGAGCTTTACAACCCCACCCCGCCTCGCCGCCACTATGGCCGCGGCGGGCTCAGCCCCAATGCGGAGCTGCGCGAAGCGATCGGCGAGCTCTACGGCGCGGACCATGTGGCGCTGACCTCGTCGGGCCTGGCCAGCGTGGTTCTGGCGATTCGCACCGCCGTGGAAGAGCCCGGCGAGGCGCTGATCAGCGACAGCACGTACGGACCAGTGCGCCGCTTTTGCGATGAGGAATTGCCGCGCCTCGGCGTGACGCCGCGCTATTACGACCCGCGCATCGGAGCCGGGATCAGCACGCTGCTCAGCGACAAGACGCGGCTGGTGCACCTTGAATCACCCGGCTCGCTGACCTTTGAAGTTCAGGACGTCCCCGCCATCGCCGAAGCAGCCCGCAAGGCCGGCGCGAAAACGGTGATCGACGACACCTGGACGGCGGGACTTTTGATGAACCCGCTGGATCTGGGCGTGGATTTCGCCGCGCAGGCGCTGACCAAATATGTCGGCGGCCATTCCGATTTCCTCATGGGCTCGGTGGCCGCCCGCGGTGAGGCCGCCGACGCGCTGTCGGACCGCGATCGGCTCTATGGCGGCCATGTTTCGCCCGACGATGCCTTCCTGGCGCTTCGGGGCCTGCGTACGATCTCGCTGCGGCTGGAGCGCTCGGGCGCCTCGGGGCTGGCCCTGGCGCGATGGTTGGAGACCCATCCCAAAATCGCCCGCGTGCTGCACCCGGCGCTTGAGACTTTCCCCGATCACGCCCTGTTCCAGCGGGACTTTTCAGGGGCGTCCGGGTGTTTCTCGGTGGTCCTGCAGGACATTGATGCGCGCGGCGGGGAAACCTTCGCCGAGGCGCTCAAACTGTTCGGAATCGGGTTTTCCTGGGGCGGGTTTGAAAGCCTGGTGCTGCCTTGCGACCGTCAGATCCGGCGCACCGCGGCGCCCTGGAAAGCCGAGGGCGCGCTGGTCCGCTTCTCCACCGGGCTTGAAGACGCCGAGGATCTAAGGGCCGACATCGATCAGGCCCTGGCCCAGGTCTAGGGCATTCACCAGGCCGCGATCATCCTTGCGCCTTCAGGATCGGGACGCGTGCAGCGCGGATGGCGGGGAAGAAACCGCCCGCCGCGCCGACAATCAGCGCCAGAACCACGCCCGACACCAGGGCCGTCGGCGTGACGGCGAAGGAGAACACGATCTGGGTGAAGCCGCCGCCCAGCGTGGAGGCCGAAACTCCGTCGAAGATCAGATAGGTCGCCCCCGCGCCCAGAAGTCCTCCGATGGCGGCGAGCATGAGCGATTCCACCATGGTGCCGACAAAGGCGGGAAAGCCGGAAAACCCGATCGCGCGCAAGGTGGCGATCTCGCGCGTGCGCGCATCCACCGAGGCGTACATGGCGTTCCAGGCGCCCGCCAGCGCCCCAATCGCCATGATGACGGCGAGCGGCCAGCCCAGGAACATGATGATGTCGGACGTGCCGCCCGCGCTGGAGGCGAAGAACTCGCGCTCGCTGGTGACGTCGAGATCGAGACGCGGCTCGTCGGCCACATACGCCTGCAGTCCCGCCAGCGCCTCCGGACTGGTAAGGCGGGCGCGCACCGACTGCACGGTTCCGGTGCGCTGGTAGAGATTCTGGATCGTGCCGACATCGGCCCAGATCTCAGAATCAAACACCGAGCCTCCCGTGGAGAACACCCCCACGACCCGCCATTCATTGGAACCCAGACGCACGGTCTGGCCCATATCGAAGCCCTCGAACTGGCGGATCACGCCCTCGCCCACGACAAGCTCGCTGGAGCCGGGGGCGAACATGCGCCCTTCAATCATCGTGAACCCTTCACGCAGAGCGGACGCGTCCGGTCCGACGCCGCGCAGAGGCAGATTGGCCTCGGTCCCGGAAGACCGCTTGATACCGTCCACGATCACATAAAGCTCGGCCGACAGGACCGGATCGCCGGCCGCGTCGGCCGCGATGCCGGGGCCTGCCTCGATCAGGCGCACCGAGTCCCGGCCGAGCCCCGAATTGAGCTCGGCCTGGGATCCCGCCCGCAGGAACACGGCCACATCATCCGCGCCCGATCCGTCGACCGTAGCGCGAAACCCGTTCGCCATGGCCAGGAAGCCCAGAAGCACGCCGACCACCAGAGCGACCGACAACACCGTGGCGAGCGACATCCCCCACCGCTGGGGGATTGACCGCAGATTGATCATGGTGACGGCGCCGATCTGCTTGAGCATGGCCCTAATCCTTACCGAGCGCGGTGACGATATTGGTCCGCATCGCATTGATCGCCGGGAGAAGGCCCGTCACCAGGCCGAAGAGGATCATCAAGGCCACCGCTTGCCCGATGATCGTGGGCGTCATGCGAAGCCCGGGAAACTGTCCCGCCAGCGCTCCGCTCACTCCGACGAGCAGCAAGGCGGCCAGACCCAGACCGATCAATCCGCCCAAAAGGCTCAATAGCACCGACTCGCTCAGCACATGGGTGAAGATGCGCGGCGGCGAGAAGCCCAGCGTCTTCATCACCGCGACCTCCTTGGTGCGCTCATTGATCGCCATCACCATGGTGGTGCCCACGATCATCAGAATCGTCGCGAACGCCGCCCCGATCACCAGAGTCAGGATCAGGCCGATATTGCCCAGCTGCTCCAGGAAGGCCTGACCGAACGCCGCCTCGGTGGAGGTTTCGGTCTCCGCCGGCGAGTTGGTGAACAGCGCGTCGATGTCCCGGCCGACCTGATCATTAATCGCGGGATCGCCGGTGGTGAGGATCATCCAGCCGATCTGATCGCGATTGAACGCCAGAGATTCGTTATAATAATCGTACTGCAACATCATGTAGTTGGTCGGCACATCCTGATCTTCTGCATCAAACACCAGACACAATTCCACATCCCAGACCCGGGACCCGTCCGGCTTGCTCCAGATATTGGAGGTCAGTGGAATTCTCTGCCCCGGAGTCCATTCATATTGCTGCAGAAGATCCTGGCCGATGGCGGCGCAATCATTGCGGGCGAGCAGCGTCTCCATGTCGCCTTCGATCGGCACGAGCTCGGGATAGACCTGGAAATAGCTTTCCATATCGACCGCGAAGGACTGAACGAAATTGCGCGGCTCCTGATAATAGCCGCCGAACCAGCTGGCGTGGGTGACCGCCTGGACACCCTCGACCTGATCGACCCGCCCCCAATAGGCGTAGGGCATGGTGAGGGTGAAATTGATTGCGTTAAGCGTCACGAGACGATCGGCGGCGGCTGTTTCCACACCAGAATTCAGCGCCCGCGAAAACGCGCCAAGGACCGAGAAGATCAAGAACGCGGTCATGATCGACAGGACCAGCAGGATCGCTCGCGTCTTGTTGCGAAACAGGCTTTTGCGGATCAGCGTGGCGTCGTTCATGCCAGTTCGGCCTCGGCTTCAAGGAAGCGACCCTTGTCCAGATGAAGCTCACGCCGGGCGTATTTGGCCGCGGACGGGTCGTGGGTGACCATGACGATGGTCTTGCCCAGTTCGTTATTGAGCAGCTGAAGCGTCTGAAGCACTTCATCGGCGGTGGTCCGGTCCAGATCGCCTGTGGGCTCGTCGCAGAGCAGCACCTTGGGATCGGCCACGATGGCGCGCGCGATGGCGACGCGCTGCTGCTGTCCGCCGGACAGCTGGCGCGGCCTGTGGCCGGATCGGTCGGCGATCTTGACGATACCCAGAGCGGTGGCGACGCGGCGCTTGCGCTCCTTGCCGGACAAATTCGTCAGCAACAAAGGAAGCTCGACATTCTGCGCCGCCGTCAGCGTCGGCATCAGATTATAGAACTGGAAGATGAAGCCGACATTCGCCGCGCGCCATTTGGCCAGGCGCGACTGGGAAAGATTGTCGATGCGAGAACCCTCGAACAGGACCTCTCCCGAGCTTGAGGAATCGATGCCGCCGAGCTGATTGAGGAGCGTGGTCTTGCCGGACCCCGACGGGCCCATGATCGCAATGAAATCACCCTTGTCGATGGTCATGGTGAGGTCGGAGAAGATCGTGATGCTCTCCTTGCCGCGCGTGTAGCGCTTGGAGAGATTGTTCAGCTGGTAAAGCGCCTCGGCCATGTCCGCCCTTTCTACTCTATTTTTTAGAGTACATTATTAATGAGGCCCAATCAATCGATTTCGAGCTCGGGTCAATCGCCCTCGAGGAAGGTGACCCGTGCGGCCATGTCCGGCAGCACGCGGCCATCGCGTTCAAGCAGCGCAACGCGCACCTGGATCGTCGCGCGCGCCCGGTCGGCGGTGGGGATGATGGCTTCGACCCGCGCCGGAATGCGCCAGTCTGGATAAGCGTCCAGCACCGCCTCCACCCGCTGGCCGGCGGTGACGCGCTGGATCTGGCCCTCGTTCACATCCACCTCAAGCTCCAGGCTTTCCATGTCCACAAGGGTCGCGATGCCGGTCCGCGTAAATCCGCCCCCGGCCGAGACCGGAGACAGGATCTCGCCGACCTGGGCGTTCTTGGCGATGACGACCCCGGCGAAGGGCGCGCGCACCACATGGCGGTCCACGAAATCCACCTGGCTGGCGAGCCGCGCCCGCCCCGCTGCGGCATCGGCGCGCGCGGCCGCGAGCTGGCTCGACGCCGAATCGCGCTGCGCCTGAAGCGCGGTGATCGAGGCTTGCGTGGCGTAACCGGCTCCGACCAGGCGCTCGGCGCGCTCCAGCTGAACCTGCGCCTCGTTGCGCTGGGCCACCAATGACTGGACACGCGCATCGGCGGCCTGAACCTGGGCTTCAAACAGATCGAGATCGAGCCTGGCGCGCTCATCATCAAGGCGCGCAAGCACATCGCCCTCGGCCACCACCGCACCCTCTTCAATGAGAACCTCGCGGATGCGGCCGGTAATCTCCGCGGACACCGTCGCCTGGCGGCGCGCCACCACATAGCCGGACGCCACGAGACCGGAGGCGCGTTGGACCGGCGCGGGAGCGGGCGCAGCCGAATCCGTCGTCTCGGACGACGCGCTCTGAGCCGGGGCGGCGGCGCGCTGGGCGGTCACCGGCTCGGACGGGTTGAGCATGGGAAGTGCGAACCAGGAGATCACGACGCCGAAGGCGATCGCGAGCATGATGATGACGCTCTGCACCATCCAGCCCGGCCCGCGCGACGGCTCCGAATCATCCCGGTCGATGCTTAAGGAATGAAGCTGCTCTCTACGATCATCCGCCATCAAACTCGCCCCCTGATACCGCTATCGATACCAGAGCCCCTGCAGGGACGCAGCTTAAATTCGAAGCTTTAATGCATCTCAACCCGGCCCAGTTCGAACCCGCAGGGTTCGCAAGGGCGACCACCCGCCCGAACCCTCGACCTGGTCCGGGGGAGGATCGACCGGGCGGAGGCGATGGAGACCCAACAAAGAGTGGCGCCTCCTGCAGGACTCGAACCTGCAACCATCCGCTTAGAAGGCGGGCGCTCTATCCGGTTGAGCTAAGGAGGCCTCTAGCCCGGCTAGTGCGACCAGGGTTCGCGGCGGGTGAAGGAAAAATTATCGGCGTAGGATTTCATCCGCCGCGGCGTTTCGCGCGCTTCGACAACCTGAAAGGCGATGCCGTGGCGCTTGGCGTAGCTCACGGCCTGCTCCCTGGTCTCGAAGGAGAGCTTGACCTGGCTCGCAGTGTCGTCGGTGGAGGCCCAGCCCATGAGCGGGTCCGGGCGCTTGGCGGCCCGGGGCTCGAACTGAAGCGTCCATTGCTTGGTCTTGGCCCGGCCTGACTGCATGGCGGTCTTGGAGGGGCGAAAGATCTTCGCGAACATCGTCTCACCTTTTGGTCCGGACTAGCCGGAAGAAATGGTCGGGGCGGCCGGATTCGAACCAGCGACCCTCTGCTCCCAAAGCAGATGCGCTACCAGGCTGCGCTACGCCCCGGCGCTGTTCGGTTATGCGGTTTAGGCCGCGCGGGTGACTCTGGCAAGCGATTCAGCCTGCTCACCGGCCGCCTTCTTCAGCAGGCTCCGGCTCGGCCGGCTCAGCTTCGGACGCCGGCTCGGCCTCCTCCGCCGGAGCCTCCAGCGCGGGCTCTTCCTCAGCCGGCGCCACATTGGCGAACAGGGCGTGGCGCACCGTGTCGCCGGGATCGATCCCGAGCTCGACCGAGCGCCCGCCATTGATCTCCAGCACCGAAAGCACTGGCACTTCCGAGGAGATCGAGCGGCGCGAAAACGGAACTGCGCCCACCGCGATCTTGGCGATGGTGCCGTCGGCGCGGATATAGATCAGGTCCAGCGAGAGCGGCGTGTTGGCCATCCAGATGGACACGCGCTGCTCGACTTCGAAGTCGAACAGCATGCCCGCGTCGGGGTCCAGGCTCTCGCGATGCATCATGCCGCGCTGGCGCGCCTGCGGCGTTTCAGCCAGCTCCACGGTGAGGGTGACGCTTTGCCCCTCCCCGGTTTCGATCACCAGCGGCTCGGGACCGCCATACTCCACCACCGCGTCCGGCGCGGTAGGATCGAGCGGCTGCGCCCCGGCGCAGGCGGTGAACACAAAGCCCGAGATAAGGGCGGCGGACAGGAGAATGGAGCGCGTGATCATCATGGCGCGAAAGCTAGCCCCGCACCGCCTGCGCTGCAATCGCCAAGCGCCGCGAAAGCCTTGTTCGACACGCGCAGGACTGTTTTTTTTGACCGTCTTCGCACAAAAAAGCCTTGCGGCGCAGCGCACCTCCGGCTTCTTTCGCGCGCGATCAACAACCGCTTTTTCAAAAGGCCCGAACCCATGCGCATCGAGAAGATCTCCATCGGCGTGAATCCGCCCGAAGACATCAATGTGATTGTCGAGGTCCCGGTCGGCGGCCAGCCGGTGAAGTATGAACTCGACAAGGACTCCGGAACGGTGTTCGTCGACCGCTTCCTGCACACGCCCATGCGCTATCCGTGCAATTACGGCTTCGTGCCGCACACCCTGTCCGATGACGGCGACCCGATCGACGTCATGGTGCTGGGCCAAACCGAGCTGGTTCCCGGCTGCGTCGTGCGCGCCCGCCCCATCGGCGTCTTGCTGATGGAGGACGAGAGCGGAATGGACGAGAAGATTCTCGCCGCGCCCCACGCCAAGCTCACGCCCTTCTACGACCACATCAACGACTACACCGACGTTCACCCGGCCCAGCTGGCGCGCATCACGCATTTCTTCGAGCACTACAAGGATCTCGAGCCGCGCAAATGGGTGAAGGTGGAGGGCTGGCGCGGGGTCGACGACGCACGCCGCCTGATCATGGAATCGATCGCGCGCGCGCAAGGCTGAGACGCCACCCGATCAGTCCGCAAAAAGACGGCGGCTCCCGCAAGGAGCCGCCGTTTTCATTTCCAGCCACAGTCGCCGGAGGGGCCTATACTAGCCGGCGTCCCCGGCCCGAGCCGGCGGAAACAGCCGCGCCAGCGGACCTTCATCGGGAAACGGCGCCAGAAGCACGCCGCGCACCGGATTCCAGGCGGCGCCAAGCAGGACCACGATGGCGCCCAGCAGAAGTAGCGTCACCGCAAGAACCGCGCCGGCGCCGAGCCCCAGCTGATTGACCAGAACGCCCATGGCGACCCCGGCGGTGATCAGGCCGGACACGATCAGGGCGCGCCGGTTGATCAGCAGCGAGACCAGCGCGAACAGCACAATCACCAGAAGCGTCACCGCCGCGCTGCGGATCGCGGCCGACGAGTCCCCGGTTGCGAGCGAGCCCATGAGGCCGCCGCCTGCGAAATCGGCCTCCGACAGGCTCACCCCGGTGTTGGCGATGCTCACCGCGGCGCCCAAAAGCGTGGGCGCGGCGAAGAAGTGCAGCCAGAAGCCTGTGCCCGACAGGCGCGTCGCTCGCGAAGGATCGCGTGCGTCAAAGATGATCCCCGCGACAAACAGCGCCAGGCCCGCCACAAGGCTCACCAGCGGGTTGAAGACCACCGCAGAATAGGGGTCCGCCACCGCAAAAACCGTCCACGCCGCGCCCACGAGCGCCACTCCGAACAGGCCGCCGGTGAACGGCAGGCGGTAGGTGAAATAGTAAAACCCGACCACGGCGCTCGCGATCAGCCCCAGCCCCACCGGCCAGAGGCGCACGGCGAGCGGGATTTCGTTCAAGGCCGTCTGGACGCCCGCGCGCGAAGGCCGCTCATCGGCGAACAGCGTGTCGAGTACTTCGCCGATGGCTTCCGGGTCCACAACGCCGAAGGTGAGCATCGTGTAGAGAAAGGCCAGCACCGCGCCCGCGCAGGCGGAAAAGACGAGGCTGAGAACAATGCCCGGCAGGATCCGGCGCTGGCGGCCCACAAGAACCGCCGAGACCAGCCAGGCGATTAGCGCCACGCCGGCGGCCAGCGCCATCCACAAGGCATTGAACGCCAGACCGCCCTCATCCGGCTGCACCGCGGTGAAGATCTGCCCCGCGCCGAGCCCCAGTCCGACAAACAGGATCAACACCCCGATCGTGGTGAAGATGTCGTGGAAATTGCTCAGGAAGGGCAGAAGCTCGTCTGACGGGCGCGCTGGATTGGCCGCTTCGTGTCCGGTATCAATGGCAGCCATGGCGTCCCCTCCATAAATATGCATCGAACGGGAGCATGCCACGATACACACCCAGGCGCATCAGCGAGGCGACTTCACCACGCAAAAAAAGGCCCCGCCATTTGACGGGGCCATTTCTAGCCGGAAGCGAGCCTATCAGAAGCCAGCTCACCGAAGGCCATTCGGCCTGATTACTCGCCGTCGACCGCAGCGCCATAATTGGAGGTGATCTGCTCGAGCGCGCTTCCGGCCACGTCGCTGGCCTCGCTGGCGTAATCGACAAGGGCGCCGGCGTCACCGCGCGCTTCAAACCCGTTATGCAGCGCGGCGAGCTCGGTGTGGATCTGCGTCTGCTGCTGCAGGAAGGCGGCGTCGAAATCCATCTCCGAGGCGGCGTTCAGATTGTCGAGCAGCCCCTGACGGCGACCCTCGAGCGCTTCCGGCATCTCAAACTCGAGGCCCGCCTCGCCGACGGCGGACTCAAGGGCGGCCTGCAAGGCCTCGTGCTCGGTGACGATCATGGCGCCACGGGCACGAATCTCTGCGGAATTGCCGCGTTCGGCGGCAACACGCCCGGCTTCGATCTGATACATGTTCGACAGGTAGGCGTTGCTCACATAGGTCTCGGGGTTCCCGGTCAGGCCCGCAATGCCGCCCGAGACGGTTCCCACGACGATCGAGGCCGCGTCCTGTATCGCGTTCACCGGCGCGCTCTGGCCGATCCCGTCATCCCGGTCGCCGGCCTCATCCTCAGAGTCCCGGCCGCCTTCCATGGCGGCGTCAGCCTCGGCGCGCGCTTCATTAAACTCGTCACCAGCGTCATCCATGGCCTCACGGGTGTTTTCGCCCGCGGTCTCAAAGGCTTCACCGGTTTCCTGTGCGGCGTTTTCAGCCGCTTCCTCGGTTTCAGAACGCTCTTCAGCGCAGGCGGACACGGCAAGGGCGCTGACCGACAGAAGCAATAGAAATGAACGGGTCATACTGGAAATCTCCTTCAAGCAATTTCATCTGGCTGCGTTACGCTTGAAGGGGCGAGGTTGTTCCAGATATTCAGCGCGGCCTGGCCATCACTCCTCACACGACCCCCAGCCGCTTGCCGACCTTCGTGAAGGCCGCAACCGCCTGATCGATCATCTCCGGCGTGTGGGCGGCGCTCATCTGGGTGCGGATGCGCGCCTTGCCCTTGGGCACCACAGGATAGAAGAAGCCGATCACGTAGACGCCCTCTTCCATGAGCGCGTCGGCCATTTTCTGGCTCAGCGCCGCATCGCCCAGCATAACCGGGATGATCGGGTGTTCGCCGGGCAGAAGCTCGAACCCGGCCTCGGTCATGCCGGTGCGAAAGCGCCGGGCGTTGTCGGATAGCTGCGCGCGCAGATCGTCGCCCGCCTCCACCATGTCCAGCGCCTTCAGGCTGGCGCCCGCAATCGCCGGGGCGAGCGAGTTGGAGAACAGATAGGGCCGCGAGCGCTGGCGCAGCAGATCCACCACCGGTTTGCGCGCCGCGGTGAACCCGCCCATGGCGCCGCCGAGCGCCTTGCCCAGCGTGCCGGTGATGATGTCGATGCGTCCCATGACGGAGCAATGCTCGGGCGTGCCGCGCCCCTTGGCGCCCATGAAGCCGTGGGCGTGACAATCGTCCACCATGGTCAGGGCGTCATACTTGTCGGCCAGATCGCAGATGGATTTGAGATCGGCGATATAGCCGTCCATGGAGAACACGCCGTCGGTGACGATCAGAATCGTGCGCGCGCCGTCCGCCCTCGCCTGCTTCAGCTGGGCTTCCAGATCGTCCATGTCGGAATTGGCGTAGCGATAGCGCTTGGCCTTGCACAGGCGCACGCCGTCAATGATCGAGGCGTGGTTGAGCGAGTCGGAGATAATGGCGTCTTCCGGGCCCAGAAGCGGCTCGAAGAGGCCGCCATTCGCGTCGAACGCCGCAGCATAGAGGATCGCGTCCTCAGTGCCGCAGAACTTCGCAATGCGCGCCTCAAGCTCCTTGTGGACATCCTGGGCGCCGCAGATGAAGCGCACCGAGGCGACGCCATAGCCATAGCGGTCCAGAGCCGTCTTCGCCGCGTCGATAAGCTCGGGGCGGTTGGCCAGACCGAGATAGTTATTGGCGCAGAAATTGAGAACATGGCGCTCGGTCCCGTCGGTCCCGCGCACGTCGATCTCGGAAAATTGCTGCGAGGTGATCGTGCGCTCGCGCTTGTACAGCCCGTCGGCCTCGATCTCCTGCAGGGTCTCGCCAAGGCGGTCATAAAAACTGTTCGACATGGGGGGCTCCGGTTTGCGTGCTTGGACCGCGAGATAGCCGAGCGGGCCCCGCGGGGCAAATGGGAGGAGCGGGACCGGCGCCGCCGTCCTGTCTCCTCGCGCGCTCAAAGCGTCCGCAGGACGAAGGGTTTGGAGCCGCCCCCTCCGTCCGCTCCGCCGACACCTCCCCGGACGGGCGGTGAAGGATAAGAGACCTGAGGCCCCTAGACCCGCACCAGCACTGCGCCCAGCTTGCCGCGTTCCACATGCGCATGGGCGCTGGCGGCGTCTTCGATGTCATAGACATGATCGATCAGCGGGGTGAGCGCGCCGTCGACAAGGGCGCGCGTCAAATCCCAGACGCCCTGGGCGCGCTGAGCCGGAGTGAGCCGGTACAGAAACACCGGCTGGATGCGCACATTCCTGACCATGAGATCATAGAATTTCAGCTCCGGCGTCTTCTCGGCTTCCGAGCCATAGGCGGCGATGATCCCGTGCTCGGCGATTATTTCGGCAGAGACCGGAAGGTTCGCGCCAAACTCCACCTCGACGATATGATCGACGCCTTCCCCGCCCGTCACCGCGCGCACGGCTTCGGCGACGTCCTGGGCGGTGTAATCAATCACCTCGTCCGCGCCGGCGGCCCAGGCGGCCTCCGCCTTCTCTGGGCTGGAGACGGTGGTGAGCACCTGCGCCGCGCCGGCCCATTTGGCGAGTTGGATCGCGGTGTGGCCCACCATCCCCGCTCCGCCGGTGATAAGGACGCGCTTTCCTGTCACCGCCAAGCCGCAGAAAAGCGCGCGATGAGCGGTGAGCGCGGGGATCCCGAGGCAGGCGCCCGCTTCGAAGCTGATATCGTCAGGCAAGGGCACGGCGAACTCGGCCGCCGACACGCACACCTCCGCGCAGGTCCCGCCGGCGCGTTTGAAGGCGGCGTTGTAAAGCCAGACCCGCTCGCCGATCCGGCTCGGATCGACGCCCTCGCCCACCGCCTTGATGACGCCTGCGCCATCGGAATGAGGGATCTGGCGAGCGACGGCCATGGACCCGCGCGCGCCCGAGCGCTGCTTCACATCGCTTGGATTGACCCCCGAGACTTTGACAGAGACCGCCACTTCGCCGGGCCCGGGGCTCGGCTCGGGCGTTTCGCCCAGCGTCAGCACCTCGTCGGCCGGGCCTTGGTCTTCATACCAGATTGCGCGCATTGGTTTTCCCTCAACTGTGGCAAGGTTTGCGCGGCGCGCCGATATTGTCGAGGGAGAAGCGATTGAATTCCCGGACGAGCCCAAAGGGCGATGATCCGGAACCTGGTGCAGAATAGGGCGCTCGATCCCGTCAAAGGTCCCGGATCGGCGGCCCTACGGCCTTGTCCGGGAATTTAGGACGGGTCGTTTGAATCCTCGGCCATCTTGTCCAGCGCCTTCTTCAGGCGGGTGAAGAAGATGGTGTTGAGGACCCCCAGGCACCCCACCACCAGAAGCGTGATGCCGAACGCCATCTGCAATCCGCCCTCGCCCAGCCTCCCGGACGCCAGCAGCGCGCCGAAGATGGCGATCAGGCCGAAGCCGGGGATGAGCAGGCGGGGAAGTTTCATGGCGAACCGCGGTGTGAGAAGCCTTGCGCCTGTCCTCCCCCTTCATGGGGGAGGACGAAACGCCAGCCTACCACCACTTCTCCGGCTTGGCCTTGAAGCTGGCGCTGTCTTCGATGGCGGCGCCCACCTTGAACATGGTTTCCTCGTCCAGCGCCCGGGTGATCACCTGAAGGCCCAGCGGCAGGCCGTTGGCGTCGAGCCCGGCCGGCACGCTCATGGCGGGCACGCCGGCGATGTTGGCGGTCACCGTGAAGATGTCATTGAGATACATCTCGATGGGGTCGGCGTTGGCTTTCGACCCGATCGCAAACGCCGCGCTCGGCGTCGTCGGCGTCAGGATTGCATCCACCTTCTCGAAGGCTTCATTGAAGTCCTCATAAATCTTCCGGCGCACTTTCAATGCCTTGAGGTAGTATGCATCGTAATACCCGGCGCTCAGCACATAGGTGCCGATAAGGATGCGCCGCTGGACCTCGTCACCAAAGCCGGCGCCGCGGGTCTTCTCATAGGTGTCGATCAGATCCTCGCCCTCGACGCGAGCGCCGAAGCGCATGCCGTCATAGCGCGCCAGGTTGGAGGAGGCCTCGGCGGGCGCGATGATGTAGTAGGCGGGAAGCGCGTATTTCGTCATGGGCAGGGAGATATCGACGATCTCGCAGCCGGCGGCCTTGAGCCACTCGACGCCCTGACTCCAAAGGGTTTCAATCTCACCCGGCATGCCGTCCATGCGATATTCGCGCGGCACCCCGATGCGCAGGCCCTTCACCGATTTGCCCACCGCAGAGGCCCAGTCGGGAACCGCGCCGGGATAGCTGGTGGAGTCCTTGGGGTCGTGGCCGCTCATCACCTGGGTCAGCAGCGCGGAATCTTTCACCGTCTTGGCGAAGGGTCCAGGGTGATCCAGCGAGCTGGCGAACGCCACCACGCCCCAGCGTGAGCACCGCCCATAGGTGGGTTTCACACCCACAAGGCCGGTGAACGCGGCCGGCTGGCGGATCGAGCCGCCCGTGTCGGTGCCGGTGGCGCCATAGCTGATGCCGGCGCTGAGCGCGGTGGCCGAACCGCCGGACGAGCCTCCCGGCACAAGCTTTTCGTCAGAGCCTTTGGCGCGCCACGGATTGATCACCGGCCCGGTGTTCGCGGTCTCGTTGGAGGATCCCATGGCGAACTCGTCCATGGAGGTCTTGGCGAAGAACACCGCACCCTGATCCCACAGCTGCTGGGTGACGGTGGATTCGTATTCAGGCTTGAAGCCGGCAAGGATGTTGGAGCTGGCCGTGGTGGTGACGCCGCGAACCGCGAACAGATCCTTGATGGCGATGGGCGCGCCTTCCAGCGCGCCGCCCTCGCCCCTGGCGATCTTGGCGTCGGAGGCTTTGGCCATGTCGCGGGCGCGCTCGCCGTCGATCATGGTGAAGGCGTTGAGCGCGCCTTGCGCGGAGTCAGCCGCCGCTACCGTCGCGTCGGCGAGCTCCACCGCGGTGAAGTCTTTCGCCTTCAGGCCGGTGAGGACCTCGGTGAGGGTGAGCGAAGAGAAATCGGTCATGGTCCCTACTCCACGCTCTTGGGCACGACGAAGAAGCCCTCTTCAGACCTCGGGGCGTTTTTCAGGATGGCGTCGCGCTTGCCGCCGTCGGTGACGACGTCCTCGCGTAAGGGCAGCTTGGTGGGCGCCGCGGTGGTCATCGGCTCCACGTCCTCCACATCGACTTCATCAAGCATCTCGACCCAGTTGAGAATGCCGTTGAGCTCGTCGGTGAGCGCGTCGAGCCTGTCAGAGGGCTCTTTGATGCGCGCAAGACCCGCGATGCGGCGCACTTCGTCTTTCGTGACGGACATGGGGCGAGGCTCCAAAGGAGAAATATTGCGTCAGGGCGCTGCGTAGCAACGCCGGTGGGCCTGCGCAAGACGAGGGTGCGGGCGGAGCTCTTTTCACCGGCGGCGCCAAAGCGTACACCGCCCCCATGTTGATGCTTCACCCCGCCCAGCTTCCATCCGGCGCGCTCATGGCAGTCGATCCCGGCGAAAAGACGCTTGGGATCGCTGTCTGCGACGCTGCGCGCTCGCTGGTGACGCCTGTCACCACGATCCAGCGGGTGAAGTTCACGCCCGACGCGCAAGCGCTTCTGAAGCTCTATGACGAGCGCAAGTGCGCGGGGCTTATCGTCGGCCTGCCGCTGCACATGGACGGCGGCAATGGAAAGCGGGCGCAGAGCTCGCGCAGCTTCGTCACGAACCTTTTGCGCCTGCGCGATCTGCCCGTGGCCTATCAGGACGAGCGCCTGTCCACCTTCGCCGCCACTGAAGCGCTCATCGAGGCGGGCGTGAAACCGTCGGCGCGCAAAGACTATGTCGACGCCCAGGCCGCCGCGGTGATCCTGGAAGCGGCGCTGTTGCGCATCAAGGAAGGCGCGCCGCGCTTTGGCGGCGAGCCGGGCGAGTCGCCCGGCGGAGACACCCCGCTTTGAACCCGGTCGCGGACGCTCTGATCCCGATCTTCGGGGTGATTGCGCTCGGCTGGGTGCTGCGGCGCTCAAGGCTGGTGCGCCTTGAGCTGTGGCCGGGCATCAACCGGCTGAGCTACCAGGCCCTCCTGCCTGCGCTCTTGTTTTCCACCATCTCCGCCGCGCAAATCGAGGGCGCTGAGGCGGGACCGTTTCTGATCGCGGCGACGCTGGCCTTCCTGGCCATGGGCGCGATTTCGTTCGCCTTCAAACCGCTGCCAGTGGACGGGCCGGCCTTCACCAGCCTGTTTCAGGGCGGGGTGCGCTGGAATGGCTTCGTGCTGCTGGCCCTGGCCGCGCCGGTGTTTGGATCCGAAGGCGCGGCGCTGGCCTCCCTCGCCTTTGCGCCGACCGTCCCGATCATCAATGTCATGTGCGTCGTGGTGGTGACGATCTGGGGCGCCAGCGACCGCAAGCCGGACATGGCCCGCGTCGCCGGGCGCATCGTCACCAATCCGCTGATCATCGCGTGCCTCGCCGGCGCCGCCGCCAACGCGCTGGGCTGGTTCCAGACCGGGCCTGTGGCCGACACCGCAGCGCTGGCCGGCCGCGCCGCCCTGCCGCTGATCCTCCTGGCCATCGGCGCAGGGCTCGACTTCTCCGCAATCAAAGCCCGCCCGGCCTTGCTGGCCCTGTCGGTGAGTCTGAAGCTCGTCGTGGCGCCGCTAGTCTTCTACGGGCTGGGCTTGCTGTTCGGCCTTGAGGGCATGGCGCTGGTCCTGCTTACCGCCATGGGCGCCACGCCGGGCGCCGCGGCCGCCTATGTGCTGGCCAGCGAAATGGGCGGTGATGCCCGGCTCATGGCCGGACACGTCACGGCCACCACCGTGCTGGCCTTCTTCGCTCTACCGTTCTGGATCTGGGTCGCAGGCGGATGAGCTGGACGATTCTCGGAGCTTTTCTGCCGGTTTTTGCGGTGATCTCAATCGGCTATGGCGTGCGCGCCAGCGGCTATCTGCCCCGGGGCCTGTGGCGCGGCGTCAACGCCCTGAACCATCGCCTTTTATTGCCGGCCTTCCTCGTCACCGTGCTGGCCGGCGCCGACCTGTCCGATCCCGCCGCCGGCCTGCTCGCGGCGATCTCCGCCATCGGCTCGGTGATTTTGCTGACGCTGGCGGTGGGTGCGGCGTTTCTTTTGCGCTTGAAGACCGCCTCCGCGCCCGTCATCGCGACCGCCGTGCAGTGGAATTTCGTGCTGACGCTCGCCCTGGTCTCCAATCTCGCCGGACCGGAGGCGGCCCCGCTCGTTGCGGCGGTCGTAGCGCCGGGCGTACTCATCGGGGCGGTCGTCACCGTTGGAAGCTTCGCGATGGTTCAGGGCGCACGCCCGGCGGCGGTGGCGATGCGGATCCTGCGAGACCCCATGGTGATCGCCGCGCTTGTCGGCCTTCTCGCCAACGCCACGGGCCTGTTCCGCGCGCCGTTTCTGGCCGGGCCGGTCGAGCTTGTCGGCGCCGGCGCCCTACCGGTGATCCTTCTGTCCATGGGCGCCGGGCTCGATTTCGCCGCCCTGAAAGGCCGGATCCTGCCTCTGACCACAGCGGCGGTTCTGCGCTGCGTCGCCGGTCCGGCAGTGTTTCTGGGGCTGGCCGTGCTGTTCAACCTGTCCGGGCCCGCCGCCGTGGCTTTGGCTATCGCCGGCGCGGCGCCGAGCGCGGCCTTCATCTATGCGGTCGCCGCGGATTTTGAGGCCGATACCGGCCTCACGGCCGGAATGATCACGCTGACGGTGCTGTGCAGCGCCGCGGTGTCTCCGCTCGCCGCGTTTCTCGCCCTCAGCCTGTAGCGCGTCGCCGGCCTGCTTGCCGCAAGGCGCTGGTGCGCCTATACCGCGCACCGCGTCACACACAAGCGAGGTCCCATGAACCGCGCCGGGTTCGCCTACGACTTTCCCCATACGAGCCTGCTCGGAGTCGGGGCGCTCAATCCGCTGGACGTATCGATGATCTTTGAGCGCGCCGGCGTTCATTTCGATGCGGGACGCGCGCGCACGGGCCATGAGCGCACGCTTGACGGCCTGGCCATGGTCAATCTCTTCTTTGAAAACTCAACGCGCACGCTGGCGAGCTTTGAAATCGCCGCCAAGCGTCTGGGCGCAGAGGTGATCAATTTCGCCGCCGGCGCGGCCAGCATCGCCAAGGGCGAATCGCTCGCCGACACCGCACTGACCCTGAACGCCATGAACCCGGACGTGCTGGTCGTGCGCCACAAATCCGCCGGCGCGGCGGACTATTTCGCGCAGGTCACCGGGGCGAGCGTCATCAATGGCGGCGACGGAGCCCACGAACATCCCACCCAGGCCTTGCTGGACGCCTTCACCCTGACGCGGCGTTGGGGCGAAGTCGGCGGCAAGCGGATCTGTATCGTCGGCGACATCCTCCATTCCAGGGTCGCCCGGTCCAACGTCTCCCTTCTCAATCTCTTGAACGCCGAAGTCCGACTGTGCGGGCCTGCGACCTTGTTGCCCGCCGACGCCGATCGCTGGGGCGTCACGGTGTTTCATGATCTCGATGAAGCGATGGAGGGCTGTGACGCGGTGATGGCCCTGCGCATTCAGAAAGAGCGCATGAGCGGCGGGCTGATCCCAACCGATCGCGAATACGCCGCCCTCTACGGCCTCAATCACGACCGGCTCGACAGGGCCGCGCCCGACTGCGTCGTGATGCATCCCGGCCCCATGAATCGCGGCGTGGAGATCGACGGCGCCCTGGCCGACGATCCTGAGCGCGCGGTGGTGCTCGAACAGGTCGAAGCCGGCGTCGCCGTGCGCATGGCGGTGCTGGAGTTGATCACCGGGCGCGCGCCGAACCACCACTATCAGGACGGCGCGGAGGACGGCGCATGATGCTGCTTCAGAACGCACGCCTGATCGATCCCGCCTCCGGCCATGACGGGCCCGGCGATGTGCGCATCCGCGACGGACTTATAATCGAGATCGCCGACGGGCTTGTCCCGCAGGACGATGAGTCGGTTCACGATCTCGCCGGCGCCGCGCTGGCGCCCGCGCTCATCGATCTGCGGTGCTGGACCAGGCCCGGCGCCGGCGGCGCAGCCGGGCTCGACGCCACCGCGCGCGCCGCTGCCGCTGGAGGCGTGGGCACGCTGGTGCTGGCGCCCGACAGCGGCGGCGGGCTGTCCCGGCCAGAAGACTTCGCCTCCATCGAGACCGCCGCCCTCACCAGCCCGGTGCGTATGCTGCCGGCCGGCCTCGCCGTGGACGCCGATGGTGAAATGGGCGAGATCGGCCTCATGCTGCGCGCCGGCGCCGCCCTGATCGGTGATGGCGGCGCGGCGATTGCGGATACGCGGCTCGCCCGGCGCATCCTCGCCTACGCCTCCACCTTCGACGCCTGGGTCTCGCTTCGGGCCGAAGACCATTATCTGTCGCGCGGAACCTGCGCCCATGAGAGCGATCTCGCCATGAGGCTGGGCCTGCCCGCCCGGCCCGGCGCGGGCGAGCGCCTGGCCGTAGAGCGCGGCGCGGCCCTGTGCGAGCTCACCGGCGCGCGGATGATATTTGACCGGATCACCACCCGCGACGGGCTGGCGGCGCTCGCCACCGCCCGGGCCCGGGGTCTCGAACTCGCGGCGAGCGCGCCGATCACCCATTTTATCTTCAACGAGGTGGACGCCGGCGGATTCGACGCGCGCTTCCGCCTTGAACCGCCCTTGCGCGGCGAAAGTGACCGGCTCGCCCTGATCAAGGCGCTCGAAGACGGCGATATCGACGCGGTCGTCTCCGATCACCGCGCCACAACCGGCGAAGCCAAGGCTCATCCCTTCCCCGAAGCCGAGCCGGGCTCGGCGAATCTCGAAGCCCTGCTCCCCGCCCTGTGCACCCTGGCGACCGACGGACGGCTTTCCCTGCTCGACGCCCTGCGCCCTGTGACCAGCGGGCCGGCCGATCTTCTGGGCCTTGATCAGGGCCGGCTGGAGCCGGGCGCCCCGGCGGACCTTCTGGTGTTTGATCCTGACGCGCCCGTGGTTTACGGCCGCGCCGGCCTGGCGTGCGGATCGTCCAGCGCGTTTGAAAACCGCCGTCTGTTCGGGAAAGTCTTGATCACGATCATCGAAGGCGCGATCATTTATCAACCTGAGGGCTAAGGACTGACTGTGGACGCTGCTTTTCTCCTTGTCGCCGCGGCGGGCGGCTATCTGTTCGGATCGATCCCGTTCGGTCTGGTGCTCACTCGCATGGCCGGTCTCGGCGATATACGCGCCATCGGATCGGGCAATATCGGCGCGACGAACGTGCTGCGCACGGGCCGCAAGGATCTCGCCCTGCTCACCCTGCTGCTGGACAGCGGCAAGGCGGGCCTCGCCTGTCTTCTGTTCTGGTTTCTGGTGTCCCAGCCGGCCGGGCTGATCGCCGGGGGCGCGGCCTATCTGGGCCATTGCTACCCGGTTTGGCTGAAATTCAAGGGCGGCAAGGGCGTGGCGACCTTTCTCGGGGTCCTGCTGGCCGCGGCGTGGCCGGTGGGGATCCTCACCTGCCTCACCTGGCTTGGCGCGGCGCTGATGTTTCGCATCTCCAGCCTCTCCGCACTGGTCTGCGCCATCGCCGCGCCGCTCTTGTGCCTCGCGTTTGGACGCGAAGACGCCGCGCTGCTCGCCCTGTTCCTGGCCGCCCTCATCTATTGGCGTCACCGCACCAATATCGACCGCATCGCGAAGGGCGAAGAGCCCCTGATCGGAGCCAAGAAGACGTGAACCGGAAAACCCTGAGCGAGCCCGAGAGGCTGGACTGGCTCAGGCTGGCGCGCACCCACGGTGTGGGCCCGGTGACGTTTTCAAAACTGATCGAGCGATACGCCGACGCGGGCGCGGCCATTGACGCCCTGCCACGCCTGGCCGCACGCGGCGGCCGCTCAAATCCTCTGCGCCCGGTGTCACGCGAGCAGGCCAGAGCCGAGCTGGACCGGTTGGACGAGCTGGGCGGCCGGCTGATCTGCGCATGCGAGACGGATTTTCCTGCAGGACTCGCCGTCCTTGATCCCCCGCCGCCGGTGATTTCGGTGATGGGACCGCTGGATCCGGCGGCGCAGCCGGCCTGCGCCATTGTCGGCGCGCGCAACGCCTCGGCCGTCGGACTGCGTTTCGCCGGCGATCTGGCCCGTGAGCTGGGCGCGCGCGGCGTCACGATCGTCTCAGGGCTCGCGCGTGGCATTGACGGCGCCGCCCACGCCGCCTCGCTGGACACCGGGACGATCGCCGTCATCGCCGGCGGGCTGGGCCGGATCTATCCGCCCGAGCACGCCGATCTGCAGCACGCCATTGCGCGACAGGGCCTGGTGGTGAGCGAAACCGTGCCCGACCATGTCGCCCAGGCCCGCGATTTTCCCAAGCGAAACCGGCTGATCGCCGGACTGTCGCTCGGCGTTGTCGTGGTGGAGGCCGCTGAGCGGTCCGGCTCTCTCATCACGGCGCGGCTCGCCGGTGAACAGGGCCGCGAGGTCATGGCCGTGCCCGGCTCTCCGCTGGATCCGCGCGCCCGCGGGGCCAACCGGCTGCTGCGCGACGGCGCCGCGCTGATTGAAAGCGCCGACGACGTCATCGCCGTGCTCAACAACGCCCGTCCGCCCATGCTGGAGGAGCCCGGCGGCCAGGACTATGAGGATGAACGCCCCGACCCGGGTTTGTTGGACAGCGAGGCCGACCGGATCCGGGAGCGGATCGCCGAGCTGTTGTCGCCGACCCCGGTGAGCCGCGACGAGCTGGCGCGCATCACCGGCGCGCCGGCGCGCGCCGTGCTGGCGGCGCTGATCGAGCTGGAACTGGCTGGACGTTGCGCGCTGGCGCCGGGTGGGCTGGTCTACGCCGCCTACCCCGACGAAGCCTAATCGGTCTGGTTGAACGGAAACGGCAGCTGTGGCGGATCGCCCCGGAATTCGGGCGGCCCCTCGGTGACGAGGCGGCATTCCTGCTCAACCAAACGGGATGCAGCGGCGAGCATCACGCCGGAGTTGTGTAGATTCGAGATATGCGCGAAATGAGCCATGGAGGCGAGCATCTCGATGAGATAGCCCGCCGCATCCTCGGACAGGGCCGGTTGGGTCATCGCATCAAAAGGGTCACGTCCGGTGGAGTGCTGGTCAGACATATGAATTTCGCAGCCACAAAAACAACCTGAGGAGGCTTATTATCGTTTTACACTTTTAGATGCAAGTCCCAGCCCGTGTGTTGACAGGGTTGAAGGCCATGCCCACTTTCCGCCCTCTTCGCGCCCGCCGCACGATCCAGACCGGGCCCTAACCGATTGAGTCGTCCCCAGATGCACGTCGTCGTCGTCGAATCGCCCGCCAAGGCAAAGACCATCAACAAGTATCTCGGCCCGGATTACACCGTGCTCGCGAGCTTCGGACATGTGCGCGATCTGCCCGCCAAGGACGGCTCGGTGCGCCCCGACGACGATTTCGCCATGGAATGGACGATCGACGCCAAGTCCCAGCCGCGCATCAAGGCGATCGCCGATGCGCTGAAGGACGCCGACACGCTGATCCTGGCCACTGACCCGGATCGCGAGGGCGAAGCGATCAGCTGGCACTTGCTGGAAGCGCTGCAAAAGCGCCGCGTCCTGAAGGACAAGCGTATCCAGCGGGTTGCGTTCAACTCCATCACCAAGCGCTCGGTCAGCGAAGCTATGGCGCAGCCGCGCGAGCTCGATATGGAGCTGGTGGAGGCGTATCTGGCGCGCCGGGCGCTGGACTACCTGGTGGGATTCACCCTGTCTCCGGTGCTCTGGCGCAAACTACCGGGCGCGCGCTCGGCGGGCCGGGTGCAGTCGGTCGCCCTGCGCCTGATCACCGAGCGCGAAAGCGATATCGAGCGCTTCATCTCCGAAGAATACTGGTCGCTGGACGCCATGGTGAAGGCCGAAGGGGCGAGCGACCATTTCAAGGCCCGCCTGTCGCGCTATCTCGACAAGAAGGTCACCAAGATGACCATCGGCGACGAGGCCACTGCGCGCGCCGCCGAGACGGCTGTAAAGGCCGCCGCCTTCACCGTGTCCGCCGTCGAGGCCAAGCCGGCCAAGCGCCATCCCTCGCCGCCCTTTACGACCTCCACCGTGCAGCAAGAAGCCTCGCGCAAGCTCGGCTTTGATGCGGCGCGCACCATGCGTACGGCCCAGCGGCTCTATGAGGGCGTGGAGATCGGCGGCGAGACCGTCGGCCTCATCACCTATATGCGGACCGACGGCGTCTCCATGGACGGCGGCGCGATCGCGGAGGCGCGCGGCGTTGTGAAGAACGAGTACGGCCCTGATTTCGTGCCCGAAAAACCCCGCGTCTATTCGTCCAAGGCCAAGAACGCCCAGGAAGCCCACGAGGCGATCCGCCCGACAAGCTTCTCTCGCATGCCGGGATCGGTGCGCTTGGAGGGCGACCAGGCCCGGCTCTACGAGCTGATCTGGAAACGCGCCGTGGCGAGCCAGATGGAAAGCGCGCGGTTCAACCGGTCGACCATCGATCTGGAAAGCGCGGACAAGAGCCTGGCCCTGCGCGCCACCGGCCAGGTCCAGACCTTCGCCGGCTTCCTGGCGCTGTATCAGGAAGGCCGCGACGACGAGGAGGCCGAAGGCGAAAGCCGCCTGCCCCACGTGAATGAAGGCGCGAGCGCTTCGGCCGACAAGGTCATGGCCGAGCAGCATTTCACCCAGCCGCCGCCGCGCTTCACCGAAGCCACGCTGGTGAAGAAGCTGGAGGAGCTGGGCATTGGCCGGCCCTCCACCTACGCCTCTACGCTCTCGGTGCTGCGTGACCGCGGCTATGTTCGCATGGAGGACAAGCGCTTCTTCCCCGAGGACAAGGGCCGGGTCGTCATCTCCTTCCTGGAGAACTTCTTCAGCCGCTATGTGCAGTACGATTTCACCGCCTCTCTGGAGGACCAGCTCGACAAGGTCTCCTCCGGCGATCTGGACTGGAAAGAGCTGTTGCGCGCGTTCTGGAAGGATTTCTCGGCCAGCGTCGAGGATATCGCCGATCTCAGGATCGGCGAGGTCATCGACAAGATGAATGTCGAGCTCGCCCCGCTCATCTATCCGCCGCGCGAAGACGGCTCCGATCCGAAGATCTGCCCGGCCTGCAATGTCGGCGAGCTCTCGCTGCGCCTGGGCAAGCACGGCGCCTTTGTCGGCTGTTCGAACTATCCCGACTGCAAGTTCACACGGCCTCTGGGCGCGAGCGAGTCGTCCGCCCTGGCCGCAGGCGACGGCGCGCTGGGCGAGCATCCCAAGACCGGACAGACCATCTATCTCAAAGACGGCCGCTTCGGTCCCTATCTGGAAATGGCCCTCGAGGGCGAAGACAAGCCCAAGCGCGGGTCGATCCCGAAAGGCTGGAATCCGGAGGATGTGGACCTTGAGAAGGCGGTGATGCTCATCGACCTGCCGCGCGAGGTGGGCAAGCACCCTGAAGACAACGAGCCGATCGAGGCCGGCATCGGGCGCTACGGCCCGTTCGTGAAACATGGAAAGACCTACGCCAATCTCGCCAATGTGGACGAGGTGTTCGAGGTCGGGCTCAACCGCGCTGTTGATCTGATCGCCGACAAGATCGCCAATCCGCGTGGACGCGGCGGCGCTGCGGCCAAGCCCCTGAAAGAGCTTGGCAAGCACCCCGAAGACGGCGATCCGGTGAATGTCATGAGCGGGCGCTATGGGCCCTATGTGAAGCACGGCAAGACCAACGCCACGCTACCCAAGGGCCTGGAGCCTGATCAGATCACGCTGGAGCGAGCCGTGGAGCTGATCGCCGAGAAGGCGAGCAAGGGCGGCGGCAAGAAAGCGCCGGCCAGGAAGAAAGCGCCGGCCAAGAAGCCCGCGGCGAAAACGGCCGCAGCCAAGAAACCGGCCGCCAAAAAATCAGCGGCGAAGAAGCCGGCTGCGAAGAAAACCGTCGGAACAAGCGGGAAGAAGGCGAGCTCTTGAGCGATCCCTATGAAGCGTTCGGATTCACCCGCAACTCGCTGCTCGAAGCGATCGAGCTGGGCGAGGGCGGCTTCACCAAGCGGGAACTGGCTCGCGCCCTGGATCTGAAGGGCGATCAGCGCGCCGGACTGAAACAGGCGCTCAAGGAGCTTGAAGACGCCGGTGTCATCGAGAAGAACCACAAGAAGGCCTGGGCGCTCGCCGCCGGCCTGCCCCCGGTCACCGTGCTGGAAGTCCATGACCGCGACATCGACGGGGAGTTCCTCTGCCGCCCTGTTAAAGAAGAGCTGCAGGGCCCGATCATCCGTCTGGCCTATGACAACAAGACCAAGGGCGCCCCGCCGGGCGTCGGCGACCGGATTCTGGCGCGCCTGAAACGCGACGAGGACGGCGAATACGAAGCCCGGGTGATCAAGAAACTCGGCCAGTCAGCCACGCGCGTTCTGTGCGTGCTGCACAAGGGCTCCGGCCCCGCCCGCCTCGTCCCGGTGGACCGCCGTGCCAAACACGAGCTGGTCCCGGCCCGCGGTGAGGCAGAGAAAGCCAAGAACGGCGAGCTGGTGATGGCGCGCGTCTCGTCAGAGCGCCATCACGGCCTGAAGACCGCCACCATCGAAGAGGTCCTTGGCGACGCGGCGAACCCGCGCGCCGGCTCGGTCATCGCCCTGGCCGAACACGGCGTGCCGGAAGGCTTCGGCGAGGCTGAAGCTGAACACGCCCGCACGGTCGCGCCGGCAAAGCTCGGCAAGCGCGAGGACTTGCGTAATCTCTCCCTCATCACCATCGACCCGAGCGATGCGCGCGACCATGACGATGCGGTCTACGCCCACGCCGACGATGATCCGGCCAACAAGAACGGCTGGGTGGTCTGGGTCGCGATCGCGGACGTGGCGGCCTATGTGACGCCCGCGTCGGCGCTCGACAAGGGCGCGCGCAATCGCGGCGTCTCGGTCTATCTGCCCGATCGCGTCGTGCCGATGCTGCCCGAGCGCCTGTCCACCGATCTGTGTTCGCTGCGCGAGGGCCAGGACCGCCCCTGTCTCGCCGTGCGCATGGTCTTTGATCGCGACGGCAACAAGCGCGGCCACACCTTCGTGCGCGGCTGGATGCGCTCGGCGGCGGGTCTCTCCTATGAAGCCGCCCAGGCCGCCATCGACGGCAAGGGTGAAGGCAAGGCGCAGGCGCTGCTTCAGGACGTGCTGAAGCCGCTCTGGGCCGCCTATGCGGCGCTGAAAAGAGCCCGCGACCGCCGCGAACCGCTGGAGATCGACGCGCCGGAGAAGAAAATCGAGATCGGCGAGGACGGAAGCGTGAAGGGCGTTTCGGTGCGCGCGCGCTTTGACGCCCACAAGCTCATCGAAGAAATGATGATCCAGGCCAATGTCGCCGCCGCAGAGGCGCTGGAAACAAAGCGCACGCCGCTGATCTACCGCATCCATGACGTGCCGGGGTCGGTGAAGATCGACAATCTGGCGGACTTTCTGCCCAATGTGGGTCTGAAATGGTCCAAGGGCGAACGCCCGACGGCGGCGCGCTTCAACCAGATCCTGTCCCAGGCCAAGGGGACCGATCACCACGAAACGGTCAATGAAGTCGTCCTGCGCAGCCAGATGCAGGCGATCTATTCCACCGACAATATTGGCCATTTCGGTCTGAACCTGGATAAATACGCCCACTTCACCTCCCCGATCCGGCGCTATGCCGACCTGGTGGTGCACCGGGCGCTGATCCGCGCCTACGGGCTGGGCTCGGACGGCCAGACCGACGAGGAACGCTCGCAGCTGGAAGCCGTCGCCGATGAAACCACCGCAAACGAGCGCCGCGCCATGGCCGCAGAGCGCGACGCGGTGGACCGCTTCATCGCCGCCTGGCTCTCCGACCGGGTGGGCGGCGAGTTTGAAGGCCGCATCGCTGGCGTGACGCGCTTTGGCTGCTTTGTGAAGCTGAAGGAAACCGGCGCCGACGGGCTGTGCCCGATCTCCAAGCTGGGTTCGGAATACTTCGTCCATGACGAGGCCGCCCACGCCCTTGTGGGCCAGCAGACCGGCGCCCGCTACCGGCTCGGCATGGCGGTCACTGTGCGATTGGTGGAGGCGACACCGGTGACGGGCGGGCTGTTGTTCGACATTCTAACGCCTCCCGAATCTGGCAAACCGCCCAAGGGACGGACCGGACGCCGCGATTCCGGCGCGAACCGGCGCCGTCCGGGCCCGCGAAAGTCCCATGGCCGAAGCCCCCGCCGATAAACCCGTCAAGGCCCTGCGCCCCAAGCTCGCCGCCTCTTTGATCCTGCGGCGCACCCGCGCGTCGGGAGACACCGAAATCCTTTTGGGACGACGCTCGGGCGGGCATGTCTTCATGCCGCAAAAATATGTCTTTCCCGGCGGACGCGTGGACCGGACCGACGGCTACGCGCCGCTGGCCGGCGAGCCCAAGCCGGCTGTGCGCGAGACCTTGCGCCGCGTGCTGTCCGAACGCCGGGCTCGCGCCGCAGCCGCCGCCGCGATTCGCGAGACCGCCGAGGAGACCGGGCTGTTGATCGCCCGACCTGGAGCCATCGCCAGGGCGAGGCCGGAATGGCGCCCGTTCGCCGACGCCGGCGCGCAGCCGGACGCAGAACCGCTGGATCTCGTCGCCCGCGCGATCACCCCGCCCGGCCGGACCCGGCGCTTTGACGCCTTTTTCTTCACCGCCGATATCGAGGCGCTGCACGGCCCGGCCACACTCACCGGAAGCGGCGAGCTGGAAGATCTGCAATGGGTGGCGCTTCCCGACGCCCATAGCCTCGACATCCCGATCATCACCCGCTTCGTCCTGTCCGAGCTCGACGCCCACCTCAAGGGCGAGCAGCAAGGCGTGCGCTGCGCCCGGGTGACGCGCGCCGGGCCAAGGCTCGATCCGGTATGAGCACACGGCCCTATGAATGCGCGGCGCTTCTGCTCGCCGACCCCCATTCGCGGCGCATCGCGCTGGCGCGCCGCGACGACCGCCTGATCGCGCCGCAAAGCCGCCTGGAGCGCAGCGACGGCGTCGCCGGCGGTCCGGCGCCGCGCATCTCCAGGGCGCGGCTTGGATGCTCGGAGACCCGCGCGACGGTCTTTCAGGACGCCGCATTGCGCGCCGTCTATGAGGAGCTGGGCCAGCTTATCGCCCGTCCCGCGCTGCAGGGTGAGACTCTGCCGACCGGCGGCGGATGGGGCCGGCTTGCGCGGCACCGCCTGGCGCCGGAACGCGCCGCTCTGACCTATCTCGGACGCGCGCTCGACCCGTCAGAGGCCGAGACTCGTCGCCATTTGCGGGTCTTCGCCGCGCCGCTGTCGAAGGTCTCCAACTCGATCAAGCGGCGCGGCCGGGCCGATCGCATTGTCTGGATGACGCCTGACAACGCCGCTGCGGCCCTCGCAGACGCGGCGCTGGCGCCGTTTCTGGACCTCGCCCTCTCCGCGCTCGGCGGCCGGCCCCGTCCGCTTCGTGTGACGTTCAGGGCGGGACAGCGGGTGGAAACCCGGCTATAGCGCCGGGCCATGATCGCCCGCTTCCTCCTCGACGACGCGCACGCGCGCACCCGCTCGCTCATCTCGGCGATCCTGTGCGCCGCGCTGGCCGGCTGCGGCTTCGGCCTGATGATGCCGCTGATATCACTGAATCTGGAGGCCATGACGGGCTCCGGGACCGTGGTGGGCGCGAACGCCGCCGCTGCGGCGCTCTCCACCATTGCGGCGACGCCGCTGATTCCCCCTTTGCTTTCCCGGATTGCGCCACGCGCGGCCATTGTCGGCGCCACCCTGCTCACCGGCGCCGGGATCGCGGCGTTTCCATTTGTTCCCGACGTGGTGGTCTGGTTCGTCCTGCGCTTCGCGGTGGGGCTGACGGTGACGCTGGTCTTCGTCGCCAGCGAGACCTGGATCAACCAGCTCGCCAAGCCTGAAAGCCGGGCGACGCTGCTGGCCGTCTACGCCACCGTGCTGTCGGGCGGATTTGGGTCCGGGGGCGTGATCCTCGCGGTGCTTGGCAGCGAGGGATTCGCGCCCTGGCTCGCCGGGGCGGCGATCTTTTTCGTCGGCGCCATCCCCATCCTCGTGCTCAAGGGCCCGGGCCTTGAGCCGCCAAGCGCCGAGGATTCCGGTCCGCGCGCCATGGTGCGCGCCGCCCGACTTGCGCCGGCGGCGATTCTGGCCGGCCTCGTCTTCGGCGCGCTGGAGACCGGTGTGTTCTCGCTGGTGCCCGTCTATGCCGACCGCCTGGGGTTCACCGAGATCATGGTGGGGCTTCTGGTGGCGACCGGAGCGTTCGGCGCCATCGCGATGCAGATCCCCATGGGAAAATTCGCTGACGCCGCCGGCCGGCTCACCACGCTGCGCCTGATCGCGGTCGCCGCAGTCGTGCTGCCGCTCGCAATCGTCCTGGGCGGCGCGCACGCCTGGGCGGTGTTTCCGCTGGTCTTCATCTATGTGGGCCTGGCCAGCGCCTTCTACACGGTGGGTCTGGCGCTCATGGGCGAGCGGGTCCGGATCGGCGAGCTCGCCTCCGCCAACGCCGCCTTCATCTTCGCCTACGGCGTCGGCTCGCTCATCGGTCCGCCAGTGGCGGGCGCCGCCATGGACGGGTTCGACCCGTTCGGACTGATGATCGCCTTCGCCGTGTTCGCCGCGCTGTACCTCGTGATCGCGTGGCGTGAAAAGGACATCGCCAAGCATTGACATGGCGTGGGGCGCGGGTATGTTCCGCGGCCTGCAGCGCCGGGTTCGATGCCGGCGCGCTCAATTTTTACCGGGTGCGAGACCATGGCGAAACCGACAACCATCAAGATCCGCCTGAACTCGACGGCGGGCACGGGCTTTTTCTACGTGACCAAGAAAAACGCGCGCACCATGACCGAGAAGCTCGTCATGAAAAAGTACGACCCCGTCGCGCGCAAGCACGTCGAGTTCAAAGAAGGCAAGATCAAGTAAGCCTGCGCTTTATCTGATCGCCAGACACAAGAAAGCCGCCCTCACCGGGCGGCTTTTTTCATTTCAGCTTCTGTGCGCAGCGCGCCGCCGCAAACGCGGCGGCACGGCGATTCCCAGGAACAGTGTCCAGAACGCAGCCAGATGAAGCGCCGTCGAAAACAACCCGGCACGCAGGACCTCTTCCAGACGCCCGGCTGCTTCAGCCGTTACAGACAGCTCATAAAGCCAAACGCCGAGGCTCATGGCGGAGAAAACCGCAATAACAGGCGCCACGTAAATCAGCCGAAGCTGCTTCGCCCAATGGAAAATTACACCCCAGATCAGCCCCGCAAGGCTTCCCGTGACCAGCCCGTACCAAGCCAGCGGCGCCGCAAGCGCCTGCGGCCGGGCGGCGACGCCGTCCAGCATCGCCTGGGCCATGTTTCCGGCGATGTTCGAGAAAGTTCCGGCGCAGATCATGGCCGCGACGTAAACTTACCAGTGCGCTGGCGGACCGGAGCTCCGCTTGGTCCAGGGTGAGACGCCACCGATTGAAGTTTGATCGCTCATTCAGCGAAGAAGCCACAGTTTCTGGAGTTTTAAAACCCTCAGGCGGCTTTCCTGCGCCAGCCGATCACCTGATTTCGTCCAGCGGCTTTCGCCTCGTAGAGCGCCGCGTCGGCGCGCTCGAGCACGTCCTGGACATCATCACCGGGCATTGCTTCAGCGACACCGGCCGACAAGGTCACCGCCATGCTCTCACCGCTGGAGGCCATCAGGAACGGCTCGCGGGCCATCGCCGCGCGAGCGCGCTCGGCGGCCTCCATGGCGGCGGCCGCGCCGGCTCCGGCGAAGATGATCACGAACTCCTCACCGCCATAGCGCCCGGCGATGTCGATGGCGCGCAGCTCGCGGCCCAGACGCTCGGCGAAGCCCTTGAGCACCCGGTCGCCGGCCTGGTGACCCCAGCCGTCATTGATGCGCTTGAAATGATCGAGGTCGATCAGCGCCACCGAGACCGGTTCGCCGGAACGCTCCAGCGTATCCAGCGCCTGGCGCAGGCGAGACAGGACATAGCGGCGATTATAGAGCCCGGTGAGCGGATCGGTGACCGCCATCTCCAGGCTTTCCTCCAGGCGGTCGCGCAGCGCGTCTGCATAGGATTTGCGCTTGATCAGCGTACGGGCGCGCGCATTGAGTTCGCCGCCGTCTATGGGGCGGAAGATCACGTCGTTCACGCCCAGATCAAGCGCCCGGACCATGGTGGCCCGGTCCTCGCTGTTGACCACAGCCAGGATGGGAAGCTGACGCGTCGCCGCGTCCGAGCGAACCCGCGCACAAAGCCGCAGCCCGTCAAAGCGCGGACTGGAAAGATCCACGATCACGAGATCGGCGTGGGCGGCCGCCCGCAGCGCTTCCAGCGGCTCATGGTGAGCCGCGGTCCTGAACGGAGCCGATAGCTTGCCGGCCAGGCGCCCTGCGCCGTCCTGATCCAGGGCGACGACGACGATGTTTCCGCTTTTCAGCGGGCCGCCCTCCTCCAGCGCCTGTTCATCGCCGCGCTCGCGCAGGCGCAGCTCGTCCATCACGGCCTTCAGCCGCAAAAGCGAGCGCACGCGCGCAAACAGCGCCACATCGTCCACGGGCTTGGTGAGAAACTCGTCCGCGCCCGCATCAAGGCCCTTGATACGGTCCTGGCGTTGATCAAGGGCGGTGACCATGACCACCGGAATATGGCGCAGGGCCGGATCCGATTTCAGCCGACGGCAGGTCTCGAAGCCGTCCAGACCGGGCATCATCACGTCCAGCAGGATGAGATCAGGAAGCTCTTTCGCGGCCACCTCAAGACAGCTCTCGCCGTCGGCGGCCTGCAGCACCTGAAAATATTCCGCGGAAAGGCGCGCTTCCAGCAGGCGCCGGTTTGTCTCTATGTCATCGACGACGAGGATGCGTGCGCTCATGCGGCCCCCACCGCGGTCAGCCGAGAAATTTTCTGACCGTTTCTATGAAAGTGGACACCGTAATCGGTTTGGACAGATACCCTTCGCATCCGCCCTGCCGGATCCGCTCCTCATCGCCCTTCATGGCGAAAGCGGTCACGGCGACCACCGGAATGGAGGCCAGGGCTTCGTCGTTCTTGAGCCACTTGGTAACGTCCAGACCGGACACTTCCGGCAGCTGGATGTCCATGAGAATGAGATCTGGCTTGTGCTCACGCGCCATGTCGAGGGCTTTCAGGCCCTCCTTGGTCTGCACGGTTTCAAACCCGTGCGCTTCGAGCAAATCACGAAAAAGCTTCATGTTCAGCTCGTTGTCTTCAACGATCAGAACTTTTTTAGACATGACCTGCAGCATACCTACCGCGCCTTCCCCATGGCCCCGCCTTTTGGCGTGAACCTTTACCATCCACGAAAGAGTAAACCCCATTTTTGTTAATCAAGGATGAGTCGCTCCCTTTTCCCGGGCCGGCGGAACAGGATATGAACAGAGTAAGGATGGATGGACGCGGCGCAATGCATCGAATCGGCGTGGATCTGGGCGGCACGAAAATCGAGGCCGCCATGCTGGGCCCCGGCGGCGAGTGGCTGGCGCGCAAGCGCGCGCCGAGCCCGCCCGGCTATGAGGCGAAGATCATGGCGGTGCGCGCCCTGGTCGAGGCGGTCGAGGCCGAAGCGCAGATCACGGTCGACCATGTGGGCGTCGGTCATCCCGGCTCGCTGAACCCGCGCACGGGCCTCATGCGCAACGCCAACTCCACCGAGCTCAACGGCCGCCCCCTGGACCTTGACCTCTGCGAAGCCCTTTCCCGCCCGGTCGCCTGTGCAAACGACGCCAACTGCTTTGCGCTGTCGGAAGCCACCGACGGCGCGGGCGCCGGAGCAACCAGTGTTTTCGGGGTGATTCTTGGGACCGGCGTGGGCGGCGGCGTGGTGATCGAAGGACGCCTCGTGGCCGGCCATGACGGCAATGCCGGCGAATGGGGCCATATCGCCCTCGCCCGCCCCACCGCATCTGAAACCCCCGGCCCGGCGTGCAAGTGCGGACTCTATGGCTGCGTGGAGGCCTGGTGCTCCGGCCCGGCCCTGAGCGCCGATCATGAACGCCGCACCGGCGAACGCAGAAGCGTGGAGGAAATCAGCAAAGCCGCAGCCGGCGGCCAAATGATGGCGCGCGAAACGCTCGCCTTTCACCTCGACCGGCTGGCCCGCAGTCTTGCGAGCGTGATCAATATTCTCGATCCGCAGATCGTCGTCCTGGGCGGGGGCGTGTCCAACCTGGAAAACCTTGCGCCGGATCTCGAGGCGGCCATGGCGCCCTTCCTCTTCACCGACGAGCCGCGCACGAGCGTGCGCAGAAACGTCCATGGCGACAGTTCGGGCGTGCGCGGCGCCGCCTGGCTTGATCCGCACCCGAGAGCGCGCGCGTGACCGGCGGATACTGCCGCGCCTGCCTGACTTCGGTCCCGCCGCAAGCGGCCGCCTGCCCGGCCTGCCGGTCACGCCGGGTTCTGCGCCATGGCGAGCTGGATGCGCTGGCGATCGCCCATATCGATTGCGACGCCTTCTTCGCCGCCATTGAAAAGCGCGACGATCCGAGCCTGGAAGACCGGCCGGTGATCATCGGCGGAGGCCGGCGCGGGGTCGTGTCCACCGCCTGCTATGTTGCGCGGCTTCACGGCGTGCGCTCGGCAATGCCCGTGTTCAAGGCGCTCAAGGCCTGCCCGGACGCGGTGGTGGTGCGGCCGCGCATGGCGCTCTATTCGACCGAAGGCCGGCGCATAAGGGCGATGATGGAGGATTTCACGCCTTTGGTGGAGCCGCTCAGCATCGACGAGGCCTTCCTGGACCTCTCCGGGACCGAGCGCCTTCACGCCGCCTCTCCGGCCCTGACACTGCTGCGCCTTCAAAAGCGGATCTACGAGGAAGTCGGCGTCACAGTCTCGGTGGGGCTGAGCTTCAACAAATTCCTCGCCAAGACCGCCTCAGAGCTGGACAAGCCCAACGGGTTCGCTGTCATCGGGCGCGCCGAGGCGCCCGAATTTCTCGCCAATATGAAAGTGTCCGCCGTTTTCGGCGTCGGTCCGGTGTTCGCCAAAAAGCTCAACGCCGATGGCCTTTCCACCTTGCGCGACGTGCTCAAACGCCCTGAGTCCGAGCTTGCCAAGCGCTATGGCGAGAGCGGCCTGCGCCTCGCCCGGATCGCCCGCGGCATCGATAGTCGCGCGGTCAATCCAGAGCGCGAGCGCAAATCGGTGTCGGCGGAAACGACATTCATTGACGACATCACCGACAAGACCGCGTTGAAGGACCAGCTCTGGCCCCTTTGCGTCAAGGTCGCCGACCGGATGAAGGCCGACGGCGTCGCGGGCAGGGTGGCGACGCTGAAGATCAAGACCGGCGCGTTCAAGACGCTGACGCGCCGCCGCACGCTGGGCCAGCCGTCCCAGCTCGCCGACACATTGTTTCGCAACGCGGCAGAGCTTCTGGACCGGGAGCCGGACGGCGTCAGCTACCGGCTGATCGGCGCGGGTTATTCGGTCCTGGAGCCGGCGTTCGGCGACGCCGGGGATCTGCTTGACACCGGCGCACTCAAGCGCGCCCGGGCGGAACGGGCGGTGGACGCCGCACGCGCCAGATTTGGCGACTCCGCCGTGATGAAGGGCCGCCTGCTCAAGCCCGGCGAGCGAAAGCGCTAGGGCGAGACGCGGCGATCTTCGAGGATTTCGCCCATGGCGGCGATCTCGGCGTCATGATGAGGTTCGCGAAATCGTTCCGCCAGGGCTGCAGCCTCCCAGTCCGCCATGGCGGGAAGGGCAAGCACGCGTGCGGCGTAGGCCTGTGCGCGCTCACCCACCGCCAGCTCGTAGGAGCGGATGCGAAACGCCACCGGCGCGAACATGGCGTCCACAATGGTGAAGTCGAGACCGGCCAGGAACGGACCGCCGAACCGGTCGAGCCCCTGCTCCCAAAGCGCCGCAAGCCGGTCCAGATCCGCCTCCAGCGCGGCGTCGATGCGCGCAAGGCGCACCTGAACCCCGACGCTCATGGCGCATTGGCCTCGCAGGGCCGAGAATCCCGAATGCATCTCCGCCGAGGCGGAGCGTGCCCAGGCGCGCGCCTCCCCGTCCGCCGGCCAGAACCCGTCATGGCGCTCGGCGAGATATTCCAGAATCGAAAGCGAATCCCAGACCTTCACCGCCCCGTCGTCCAGGACCGGCGCCTGGCCGCTGGGGGAAAAAGCCAGAAAGTCCGGGCGACTCGGCCCGTCCGGATTGAACGGATGCAGCGTCTCCTGAAACGCGATTCCGGCCATGCGCAACATGATCCAGGGCCGCAGCGACCAGGAGGAATAGTTCTTGTTGGCGATGTGCAGCGTGTACATCTATTCGGCCGCCGCCTTGTGATCTTCCAGGGCGAGCCAGCGAAAGACCTGGGGCCAGAACACGTCGGCGGTCTTGCGCCGGAACAGGCCGTCATGGCCCAGGCGCCCGCGGCCGAGATCGTCGTGGCGCACGATCTTCATCTCGCTGGGCGCGTTTTCGTAGCGCTCCAACAGCCAGCGCACGGCGTCGCACGTGGCGATGGGGTCGTCGTCGGCGGTCCAGGCCTTGATCGGCGCGGTGAAGCGCGCATAGCGCCCGTCCAGTCCCCGCTCGGCCAGGCGATCACGGAAGCAGGCCGGATTGACGCCGAAATCGCGCCAGTCCTTCCAGACGCCCGCCGGAAGCGGCTCCCCCTTCCAAAGGGCGCCGCGCGGAATGTGGCCGCGCATGGCGATCAGCGCCGGACCAATGACGCGCCAGAACATCCAGGCGGCGTATTTCAGCGGCGCGCTCTGCCGGCCCCAATAGCCGCCGGACGACGACAGAAGCGCCAGCCGGCGCACCGGCAAATCCTGAGGTACGAAAGCGGCGAACTGTCCGCCGACAGAATGGCCGATCACGTCCAGCGGCCGTCCCGGATAGAGCTCGCAGACATGGCGGGCCGCGGCGGGGATATCCTCCAGCGCCCAGTCGATCATGCGCGCCGGGTCGTCCTTGACCGGACGATCGGCGGACGCGCCCTGGCCGCGATAATCATAGGTGAGCACCGCCCAGCCATGACTGGCGGCGGCTTGGGCGAAGGCGTGGTAGAAGCGCGCGGCGTATCCGGTGGCCGGATTGATCACCATGACCGCGGCCGGATCGTGCGGTGCGAAAAGAGATCCGGACAGAACCCGGCCGTCTCGCGTCGCGAAGCTGGTCTCGCGGTTCACCGCCGCCACTCCGGCGTCATACGCCATGCGCTGCTCTCAACCGTCATGCGTCGCCCCCACAAGGCGGTAACATGCCTGCAGGCGGCCAGGTCTTCAACCCGTACGCCATTGCAAGACCGGGCGGTTTGAGCCAATCAGGGCGTATAGTCTCTCGGAGGAGCCCGCCATGGCCGATGTCGAAGCCCGCCTGAAATCGCTCGGACTGACGCTGCCCGACGCCGCAGCGCCGGTGGCCAATTATTTGGCCTTCCAGATCAGCGCAGACCAAGTGCATGTTTCAGGACAGATTTCGCTCGGGCCCGACGGCCTGGTGACCGGGCGGCTCGGCGCCGATCTTGATTTGAACGCGGGCCAGGCCGCGGCGCGCCTGTGCGCGGTCAACATCATCGCCCAGCTTAAAAAGGCCTGCGGCGGCGACTTGTCGCGGGTGAAGCAGATCGTGAAGCTTGGCGGGTTCGTGAACGCCGATCCCGGCTTCCATGACGTGCCCAAGGTGATCAACGGCGCCTCGGACCTGATGGTTGAGGTGTTCGGCGATGCCGGCCGGCATGCGCGGTCGGCGGTCGGCGTGGCGGTGCTGCCGCTGAACGCCGCCGTTGAAGTGGATGCGATCGTGGAGATCACCCCCTGACCAACCCGGCGCGCACGCCTATATCCCCGGTGACAGCAGCCCGGCGCCGGTGATGACCGACCTCTCCATTCGCATGATCGAACGCCTCAACGAAGTGGACAGGGATTCCTGGGACGCCGTGGCGAACCCGCCGGGCGCCGCCTATGATCCGTTCTTGTGCTGGGACTATCTCGAAGCGCTGGAATCCAGCGGCTCGGCCGTGGAGGAGACCGGATGGGGCCCGCGTCACCTCCTCGCGGAGGATGGCGACGGCGTTCTGATCGGTGCGTTGCCGCTCTATCTCAAGGGCCATTCCTATGGCGAGTACGTGTTCGATCACGGCTGGGCCAATGCGCTGGAGCGCGCCGGCGGGCGCTATTATCCAAAACTGCTCACGGCCGTGCCGTTCACCCCGGCCACCGGACGGCGGGTGCTGGCGGAAGACCCCGAGATCACCAAGCTCTTGATCCGCTCCGCCCGCCAGGCCGCCCGTGAGATGAACACATCCGGCTGGAATGTGCTGTTTCCCACGATTTGCGAGCTTGGGACGCTCACCGACGCCGGCTTGATGGCCCGCCAGGATATCCAGTTCATTTTCGAAACCGGGGGTTATCGCGACTACGAGGACTTCCTCGCCGCGCTCAGCTCGAGAAAGCGCAAGGCGCTCAGGAAAGAGCGCAAGAGCGCCCAGGACGGTCTTGTAATAGAACAGGTTTCAGGATCCGACCTCACCCATGAGCACTGGGATTTCTTCTACGCATGTTATCAGGACACCGGCGCACGCAAATGGGGTACGCCCTATCTCAACCGCGATTTTTTCCGGATCATCCATGAACGCATGGCGGACAAGGTCCTCCTGGTAACCGCAGAGCGCGAGAATGCTCTGGTCGCCAGCGCCTTGAATTTCATCGGGTCAGAGACCCTGTTCGGGCGCTATTGGGGCTGTCTCGAGGATCATGACAGCCTGCATTTCGAGCTCTGCTATCATCAGGCGATCGACTACGCCCTGGCCCACGGCCTGAAGCGTGTCGAAGCCGGCGCGCAAGGGTCTCACAAGCTTGCCCGAGGATACCGGCCGCAGCTGGTCTATTCCGCCCACGACATCGTCCACCCCGGACTGCGCGACGCGGTCGATGATTTCCTGATCCAGGAACGCCTCGCCGTGGAGGCGGAACGGTTGGCGCTCGAGGCTGAAACGCCTTACAAGAAAGACGTTTGAACCGGAAACAGGAGTGCGACATGAGCCTTCACGGGACCTATGACGACGAGAATATTTTCGCCAAAATCCTCAGCGGTGAAGCGCCGTGCGTGAAAGTGTTCGAGGACGAGCACGCACTGGTTTTCATGGATGTCTTCCCCCAGTCGAGAGGACACTGCCTGGTGGTCCCCAAGGAGAAGGCGCGCAACCTCATCGAGCTGTCGGAAACTGCAGCGCGTGAGGCGATCCTTCGCGTGAAGAAAGTCACACAAGCCGTTGATAAAGCTCTTTCACCTGATGGCGTCATGGTGGCCCAGTTTAACGGCGCGCCCGCGGGCCAGACGGTCTTTCATATCCATTTTCATGTCATTCCGCGGTGGTCCGACACCGACATCAAGGGCCATGGCGGCGGTGAGAAAGCCGATCCGGCCGAGCTGGAAAAGCTTGCCGACCAGATCCGGGCCGCGCTCTAGGCGCCGTCCTCCACCCGCTCCCAGACCTGGGTGCGGCAGATGAAGGCGACGCAGCCGCGTACTTCCAGGCGATCTTCCTCCAGCATCTTCACATGCCCGCGGCTGATCTCCCGCCCCTCTTCAGGGTCATAGAGGCGGCCCGGCGTCCATTCCCCGTCCTCACCGCGCTCGAAGCCGTCAATGACGCGCACGCCACGCAGAGGCCGTCCGCGCAAGGCGGGGTCGGGATTGTTGGCGTCTCGCGCCTCCGGTTCCGATTGCAGCAGCTGCGCGTCCACAAGGGCGCCGCACAGCAGCGCCTCATTGCGATCACAGGGCTCCACCTGAACGCGGCCGCCATTATCGCCGGTGGCCCACAGGCCGGCGACCTGATCCATGGGGGCGCCGGCCTGCGACGCGGCGAGGCTGAGGGATAGGACGAGATCGAGCATGGCGACTCCTTTTCAAAACGCCTCATCACCGAAGCCTAACGCATCAGCACGATGGATCGAACCACCTGTGGAGCCGAGCGGCGCCTCCGCGCGTTAGGCCCTCCATGTCTTTTTCATTTCCCGAAGGCGCGCCGCTCCTGCTGGTGGTGGGCGTGCTGGTCATTAGCGCCGTGATCATCCTGGCCGCCGGATCAAGGCTGGCCGGCAAGGCTGACGAGCTCGCCGACGCCACCGGCTGGGGCGAAGCAGTCACCGGCGCGGTTTTTCTGGGCGCGGCCACCTCGCTGCCCGGCATCATCACTTCGCTGACCACCGCCTGGGAGGGGTATGCCGAGCTGTCCATCTCCAATGCGGTGGGCGGCATCGCGGTGCAGACCCTGTTTCTGGCGCTGGCGGACTTCACCTACCGCCGGACCAATCTGGAGCACGCCGCCGCCTCGCTGTCGGGCATGGCTCAGGCGGCGCTGCTGTGCGCCATGCTGGCGGTGCCCCTGATCGCCATGGCGGGTCCGGAGCTGACCGTGTTCCACATCCATCCGGCCACGCCGATCCTGATCGTGGGCTATATCTATGGACTGCGTGTGATCGGCAAGATGCGCAACGACCCCATGTGGGCGCCCGAGGTCGATCGCGAGACCCAGACCGACGAAATCGAGGAGGGTGAGGACGAAGCCGACGCCTCGGGCGCCGGCGCCAGGCTGTGGCTCGTCTTCGCCGGCCTCGCCCTGGTCACCGGGATCGCGGGGTTCGCCGTGAGCCGGAGCGCTATCGCCCTGGCCGAGCAGTCGGGGCTGGCGCAAGCCGCCATCGGCGCCCTGATCACGGCGATCATCACCTCCCTGCCCGAGCTGGTGACCACTATCGCCGCGGTTCGCCGTGGCGCGCTCACCCTCGCCCTGGGCGGGATCATCGGCGGCAATGTCTTCGACACGCTGTTTCTGGCGGCGTCCGATATCGCCTATCGCGATGGTTCGATCTATCACGCCATGACCGACAAGACGGTCATGGGACTGTCGGCGACGCTGCTGATGACCTCGGTGCTGATCCTCGGCCTGCTGCGGCGTCAGAACAAAGGCATCGGGTTTGAAGGCGTCACCATCATCGGGATTTACGCGCTCTACGCAGCCATCACGATGACATGAAAAAAGCGCCGGCCCGAAGGCCGGCGCGTCCATTTCTCAGCTTTTTTACAAGGCCTTATTCGGGCTTCATGAAGCGAAGCGTCATCCGGTCGCTTTCGCCCAGCGACTGCGCCGGCGACACGTCCTCGCCCTCGCTGTCTCCGGCGTTGCTGGGGGCCATGCCCCACACGCCCTGCTCATGGGCGGCGGTGTCGCCGGGATTGGCGTTGATCTCCGAGGAGCCGTCCAGCACGAAGCCGGCCGCTTCAAACGCGGCGACCACGTCGGACTGCTTGAGATAGCCGCGCGAACCGGTGGTCATCTCCGCGTCCATGTCTTCGGGTGCGCGGTGCTGGACCACGCCGACCACACCGCCGGGCTTCAGGAAGTCGAAGACCTCGCCCAGCGCGACCTGCATATGGTCGCCGCCGAAGCGGTTCAGGTGATGAAGCGCGCGAACGAACAGGACCACGTCTCCCTGGCCGTCCTCGCTCTCGGGAATGGCGTCCAGCGTATAGGCGCTAATCTGGGACGCATCCACCGGGCCGAATTCAGCCAGCGCCTCGGGCGCGGTCTGCGGCCAGGCGGTCATTTCGGCTGCGGTTTCTTCGGTCCAGCGATCGCCATAGAGCTGCTCCCAAACCGCGGTCTGGTAGTTCAGCGCCAGATAGCGGCCGTCTTCGGCGACATAGGGCAGCACCACGCGCGTGTACCAGCCGCCGCCCGGCAGGGCTTCGGCCACAGTGTCGCTCGGCTCGACGCCGAAGAACGCCAGCGTTTCAGACGGATTGCGGAATTCATCGCGGGCGCGGTCGGCCTCGCGGCGCGGATCGGCCAGGATCGCCTCAAGGCCGGAAGCGCTCTCGTCCATCGCCGCGGAGTCTTCGTCCATGGCTTCGTCGGCGGCGCCCTCGCCGTCCATCATCGTATCGGCGGCGGTTTCCTCTTCGCCCATGGTTTCGATGGCCGGGCCTTCGGTGTCCTCGGCCTCCGGCGCGCAGGCGGAAAGCGCAACCATGACGGCGGCGAGTGCGGATGTGGTCCAAAGCGTCTTCATGAAAAATACCTCCCGGATGTGATGACGAATTGGCTGGGTTCTAGCGTAAATCAGGCGCGGGCGCCCGGAATTTCGGTGGAACACGCCTAAATTACACGCGGCTCCAGGCCCAGCGCACCGGCCAGCTGATCAAAACGCTGGCGGGCCCGCTCGACGACCAGCGCCTCGGCGCCCGGATTGACCTTCAGAACCAGCTCGCTCTTGGTGCGCTCCAGCGCAAACGATTGCAGAACCCGCGCGCTTCGCCCCGAAATCGCGGCGCCGAGCCGCAAGGCCAGACCGAGGGTGAGCGCGGCCAACTCCTCGTCGTCATTGAGAAGGCGGCGGGAGGGACAGCTCTCGTCGCGCTGCTTCTTGCCGGCGTAGCGGTGGTGAACGCTGAGCGACAGAAACGCGCGCTCGCGATGGGTCACGCCGCCGAACGGCGCATAAAGGGTCTGTGTCGCGCTCAGATCCGCGCGATGATCTGGATGCATGCGCGCGCCCATATCCGCCAGCCGCGCCGCGCTTTGGCGCAATACGGCGTCCCGGCCCGGGCCGAACCCGTCCGCCTCGCCGTCAAACACCGGCTCGATCCAGTCGCCCAGAACGCGGCCGAACGCGGGCTCGGGGGCGGCGTTGCGCGCCAGCGCCTCGGCGCCGGAAACCAGCGGGTCGCCGTCACTCACAAGGCGCATATCTCTGGCGCAGACCACGCCCTCACGCAGCCCGTTGGCGGAAAACACCACCTCCTTGAAGTCGCCGCGGCGCACGATCCGCTTCAGCAGCAACGCCGCATAGCCCAGCATGCCGGCGCGCTTGGAGGACACGCCGGGAATGCTGGCCAGCGACGTGTCGCTCTGGCTCACGGCGAAGTCGGCGGTCTTCGCGATCTGCGCGGCCGAAAGCGTATACTGGTGAAGCAGATGCAGCGGATAATCGTTGAGCGCCATGGCCAGGCTGGCGAATGACCGCCAGGCGCCGCCCACCGCATAGAACGTCGGTCCCGAGCTTTCCAGAAGCGGCGCGGCGCGCTCTAGCGCCTCATCAACCACAGGGCGGAACGCCTTGATGTCGCCGGCATCGGACAGCACGGCCAGCGGACCCAGCGGCAAGGTGATTGCTTCGCCGGCCTTTCGTCCGCTCAGGCGTGCGAACTCCAGGCTCGATCCCCCGAGGTCCCCTGCGAGACCATCCGCCTGCCCGATCCCCGCCAGGACGCCTAGCGCGGACAGGCGGCCCTCCTCCTCGCCGGAGAGCACCTGAATCTCCAGCCCGGTCTCTTCACGCACCCGCGCGACGAAATCCGGTCCGTCCTCGCAGTCGCGCACCGCCGCCGTCGCCACCGCCTGGCGCGCCTCGACCCCCTTGGCGTCCAGCAGGGCGGCGAAGCGCTTCAGCGTGCGCAGCGCAACCTCCACGCCCTCGGGATCGAGCCGGCCTGTCTCGCGCGCACCGCGACCGAGCCCCGCCATGGTTTTTTCGTTGAAGACGGGCCAGAGCGCCCGCCCCTCCACGCGGAAGAGCACCAGGCGCACCGAGTTGGAGCCAACATCGATGACGGCCGCGTCGCGGCGCTCGGACTCGTTGTTGATCGGGTCCGCGCTCAATTGCGCTTGCCGACAAAGGGAAAGGCCGGCGGCTGGTCGTGCTTGAGGGCGTGACCGCGGCCGGACAGGCTGGGATTGGTCATGAAATAGGCGTGGGCGGCGAAGGGATCGGCCACATCGGCCAGATCGACGCGCATATAGCTTCCGTCCGGGTTCATGTACCAGCTCTGGGTTTCGTCATTGAGATTGGCGACCATGATCTGATCGAGCACCTGACGGTGCACGGTCGGGTTCTCGATCGGGCACAGCGTCTCGATCCGGCGATCCAGATTGCGCGGCATCCAGTCGGCGCTGGAAATATAGATCTCCGCCTGCGGGCTGGGCATCGGCGCGCCGTTGGCGAAGCAGGCGATGCGTGAGTGCTCCAGAAAGCGCCCGACAATGGATTTGACCCGGATATTCTCCGACAGGCCCGGCACGCCCGGCTTCAGACAGCAGATGCCGCGAATGATCAGCTCGCAGCGCACCCCCGCCTGGCTGGCCTCGTAGAGCTTGTCGATCACCTTGGGGTGGACCAGAGAATTCATCTTCGCCCACACCGCGGCGGGCTTTCCGGCGCGCGCATTCGCGATCTCGCGATCAATCTTCTCGCAGATGAATTCCAGCATTTTCAGCGGGCTGATCACCAGCTTCTCCAGCCCCTGGGGCTTGGCGTAACCGGTGACGAAGTTGAAGATGCGCCCCGCATCGCGCCCGAAAGCCGGATCGGCGGTGAACAGCGATAGGTCGGTGTATATCTTCGCCGTGATCGGATGATAGTTGCCGGTCCCGAAATGAGCGTAGGTGCGCAGATCACTGCCTTCGCGCCGGACCGCCAGTGAGATCTTGGCGTGGGTCTTGTATTCGATGAAGCCATAGACGACCTGAACCCCGGCGCGTTCCAGATCGCGCGCCCATTTCAGGTTCGCCTCCTCGTCAAAGCGCGCTTTCAGCTCCACCAGCGCGGTGACGTTCTTGCCGTTTTCCGCCGCCTCGATAAGCGCGGCGACAATGGGGGAGTTCTTCGAGGTGCGATAAAGCGTCTGCTTGATGGCGATGACGTCGGGATCCACCGCAGCCTGGCGCAGGAACTCCACCACCACGTCGAAGCTCTCATACGGGTGATGGACGATCAGATCCTTGGCCCGGATCGCCGCGAAAACGTCGCCGCCATGATCCTTGATGCGCTCGGGAAAGCGCGGCTCGTAAGGGGTGAATTTCAGCTCGGGACGCTCGTCCGGGATCAGCTGGGATAGCTGAGCCAGCCCGAGCAGCCCGTCGACAAGCTGAACGTCCTGCTTTTCGGCATGAAGCTGCTGGATGATGAAGCGGCGCAGCTCTTCGGGCATGGAGGCTTCGATCTTCAGGCGCACCAGAACGCCGCGCCGGCGCTGCTTGAGCAAGGCCTCGAACTCGCGCACCAGATCTTCGGCCTCTTCCTCGATCTCGATATCGCTGTCGCGAATGATCCGGAAGGCGCCCTTGCCCACCAGCTGATAGCCGGGAAACAGCGCGTCCACGAACAGGATGAGGATGGTTTCAAGCGCAATGAAGCGCTTCACCGGCCGGCCCTGGCTGTCCAGATCGTTGGTGGGTATCTCCACGAAGCGCTTCACCCCGGCCGGCAGCGGCAGCAGGGCGTTCATGATCCTGGCGTCGCTTTCGCGCTTCAGTTTAAGAACCAGCGCGAAGCCCAGATTGGGAATGAAGGGAAACGGGTGAGCCGGGTCGATGGCCAGCGGCGTGATCACCGGCAGGGTGTGAGCCAGAAAATCGTCGCGCAGCCAGGCCCGCTCCTGACGGGTGAGCTCGTCGGCGCCCACCAGCTCCACCCCTTGAGGCTTCATAGCGTCGCGCACGTCTCGCCACGCGGATTGCTGGGCGCTCATCAATTCCGACGCCGCAGCGTCGATCCGCGCCAATTGCTCGGACGGGTTCAGGCCGTCCATGCCGGGCCGGTCCACGCCGTTGCGCAGCTGCGCGCGCAGGCCCGCCACGCGCACCATGTAGAACTCGTCCAGATTGCTCGCCGAAATGGACAGAAACCGCAGCCGCTCCAGGACCGGATGGCTGAGGTTGGCCGCCTCTTCAAGGACGCGCCAGTTGAACTGCAGCCAGGACAATTCCCGGTTCAGGAAGCGGTCGGGCGACTCCATGAGAGCGGGCACGTCCACCGGCTCTGCTTTGATCGTCGACGGCGTCGCGTCGTTCATGGAGGGCCTCCCGGGGGGCGCGTGAGAGTGTCGCCTACTCGCCTGATAGAGCGGCGAGACCTTCGCGCGCAAGGGTGCGGGTGACCGGGCCTTTGCGCGCCAGCGCTTCACGATCGAGCCAGGCCGTCAGTGTACGGGCGAAATTCACCGACCGCTCGGTACGGGTGAGGATGTAGTCCAGCACGCCCGGCGCCAGCGGCGTGCGCCGGTCGCGGAACAGCTTTTCCATGACCTGGCGCAGCAAGGCGTCGTCGGGGCCGTGCAGCACCGCGCGCTCGGCGGCGGCCAGCCGCGAATTGAGATCGGCCAGCGCGAGGCCCCAGTCCTCCGGCGCGCCCGCCCCGGTGATCAGGAGGGTGACCCCGGCGTCACCCGCCGCGCGGTTGATGAGGTGGAACAGGCCGTCCTCATCAAGCCCCTGATCGATATCCTCCACCAGGACGCTGGCGCCGCGCCCCACCAGCGCCAGCTCGCGGCCCAGCTTGCGAGCGTGAAGGGACAGGGCGCCGGATCGCGCGCGCCACATCTGGGCCAGATGGGTCTTGCCGCTTCCAGAAGGTCCGGTGAGCAGAAGGTGACCCTGACGCCAGCGCGGCCAGCGATTGACCAGCGCCAGTGCGCCGGCGTTGGCTTCGCTGACGGCGAAACTCTCCGCGCGATAATCCGGGGCGAGCGCGAGATCGAGCGCGAGCTGGGGTGCAGGCATCAGCGGGGGCGGACCGTCCAGCCAAGTTCGGAATCTTCAGAGAACTCCGCCCCGCGGGCGGCGAGTTCGGAGCGGACCTGCTCGCGAGCGCCGCGATGGGTGATCGTCATGGCCGCTCCGGTGCGCGACAACGCGTCCAGGCGGGCGTTTTCGATCAGAGAGGCGCCGGCCACAGCACTTTGAAGCGCCCGCCATTCGCGCAGGGAATTAAACAGCAGCGTGATCTCCAGCTGAGCCGACTCACCGCCGCGCACCACCGCCTGGCGCTTCCACGTCTCTTCGCGCTCGCGCACGATGGCGCGAGCCGCATCGGCGTAGCCGTTCACGATCTGGCTGGGAATCGATTCGATCTCGGGACCGTCCTCGCCTGCATTGAATCGCACAAGGTCGCCAGCCGCACGCACTCCGCCCGAGCTTGAGCGCACCTGAATCACGGCGACGTTGTCCACATCATAGGCCTGGGCCAGGTCGCGCAGCGCTCGTGCATCCAGCGACAGCGCCTGGCTGGCGGAGATGATGCCGCGGCCCACAGGACCGCCATCCAGGCCGGTGCGTGATCCAAGCGCGATCATCGGCGTGAGCGAATTGGCGTATCCGCCATCAAGCCAGGCGTCATACCAGGGGCCGCTGAAGATCTGGGCGCCGTCCGGCCCGTCCATGACGGGCACGACCAGGACCGGCTCCGCCTGGCTCTCCACGAAGGGCAGCTCCCGCCCAGTGAGGTAATTACGTACCTGGCGCGGATCGAAGTCCACGGCGATGCGCGCGCGATACCGCGTGGAAGAGCGCTGCTCGTCAGAAATCTGCAGACCGGCGATAAGCTGCGCCGCCGTGTCGGGATCCAGCGTCGGAAGCTGCGCCTCCATCCGGTCCTGGGCCAGGGTCAGGCGTTCGATCAGGATGCGCGCGGCGCGGGTCTGGCCCTGCGCCAGCGCGGCGCGCTGGGCGTCAAACGCGGTGTTCGCCTCGGCGTCGATCTCGATACCGGCGACGGTATAGGGCGAGGCGAAAGCCGGCGCGGCGAGCGCGGTGATCATGAGCGTCAGGCCCATGGCGGCGAGATGTCTGGCGGCTTTGAGCGTGCTCATGGCGGTCCCCTCGATTACAAGCGCGCGATTGCACGCCGCGACTATACGCGCGTCGGCGCTGCGGTGAAGCCCTGCAGGGCGCCGCAGGAGGCTCGCAAGCGTGGACAATCTTGGTTATGCAGCGACAATGATCTGAGTATAGCGGAGACGCTCCTTGTCCGACACGCCCAAAACAGACGGCCTCACCTATGCCCAGGCCGGCGTCGACATCGACGCCGGCGACGCGCTCGTGGACGCGATCAAGCCGCTCGCCCGCTCCACTGCGCGGCCCGGCGCGGACGTGGCTCTGGGCGGGTTCGGCGGCGCGTTCGATCTCAAGGCTGCGGGCTTTGTAGACCCTGTGCTGGTGTCCGGCACGGACGGGGTCGGAACCAAGCTGAAGCTCGCCATCGCCAGCGGCAAGCTGGACACGGTTGGGATCGATCTTGTGGCAATGTGCGTCAACGACGTTCTGGCGCAAGGCGCTGAGCCGTTGTTTTTCCTGGATTATTTCGCTACCGGAAAGCTTGATCCGCAAAAGGGCCGCGCGATCGTCTCCGGCGTCGCAGACGGCTGCCGCCAGGCGGGCTGCGCGCTGATCGGCGGGGAAACCGCGGAAATGCCGGGCATGTATTCGGGCGAGGATTTCGATCTGGCCGGCTTCGTGGTGGGCGCCGCCGAGCGCGGGACGCTGCTGCCCAGACACGCGGATATGAAACCCGGCGATGCGTTGATAGGTCTCGCCAGCTCAGGTCCCCACTCCAACGGGTATTCCCTGATCCGGCGGGTCATCGACCATGCCGGCCTGTCGTTCGACTCCCCCGCCCCGTTTGCTCCGGGGCTTACGCTGGCCGAGGCGCTTCTGGAGCCCACCCGCATCTATGTGAAGGCGCTGCTGCCCTTCATCCGCGAGGGCTCGATCAAGGGCCTGGCGCACATCACCGGCGGCGGGATCACCGAGAACACGCCGCGCATGCTGCCTGATTCCCTCACCTTCGAGGTGGATTACGAGAGCTTTCCGCGCCCGCCCGTCTTCCAGTGGCTGCAGGAGGCCGGCGGCGTCGCCGAGGCGGAGATGCGCCGCACGTTTAATTGCGGGATCGGCATGATATGCGCCGTGGAGGCCGACGCAGCGAAATCGCTCTGCGCGCGTTTGAACGAGGCGGGCGAACCCGCCTTCATCATCGGCGAACTGAAAGCGGTCTGACATGGCAAAGATGAAAATCGCCGTGCTCATTTCAGGGCGCGGATCAAACCTCCAGGCTTTGCTGGACGCCTGCGCGGAGCCGGATTTCCCGGCCGAAATCGTGCTGGTGCTGTCCAACAAGGCCGGTGCGCTGGGCCTTGAACGGGCGCGCAAGGCGGGCGTGGGCGCGACTTTCCTGGACCACACGCTCTATGGCGAGGATCGCGAAGGATTCGAAAAAGAGCTCGACGAAAAACTGCGCGCCAAGGGCGTGCAGCTGATCGCGCTCGCCGGCTTCATGCGGATTCTGACACCCTGGTTCGTGGACAAGTGGAAGGACCGGATGGTCAATATCCATCCCTCGCTTCTGCCGTCGTTCAAGGGCGTCTCCACCCATGAGCGCGCGCTGGAGCAAGGCGTGCGCATTCACGGCGCGACGGTCCACTATGTGCGCGCCGACATGGATGATGGCCCGATCATCGGCCAGGTCGCCGTACCGGTACTGCCGGGCGACGACGCGGACACGCTCTCGGCGCGCGTGCTGGAGGCCGAACACAAGCTCTACCCGGCCTGCCTGAAGCTGGTGGCCGAAGGCAAGGCGCGCGTCACCGCCGAACGGGTGAAGATCGACAAGTCCGCCGCCGCCAGCGAGCACGCCGTCCTCTATAATCCGGGCGGATGAGCGCGCCTGCGCAAAGCCCCGGCACACGCGCCGACGCCGCCGCGCAGGCGGTGTATGACGCGCTCTATAGCGACGCCGAGGCGCGCGTCTGCAAGGACGTGCCCGAGAGCGCATGCCGGCATCTGCCGCGCAACTGGACGCTCTCCACCCTCGCCCTGTCGCTCACCAAGACCGGCGACCGCATCGCGGATCCCAAGCTCACCCTCACCTGGTTGTTCTCGGCGCTGGGCGCGCCCGCCTTCCTGATCGGGCTGATCGCTCCGGTGCGCGAAGCCGGGGCGCTCCTACCTCAGCTTTTCGTCTCCGCCGCGATAAGGCGGCGTGAGCGCCGCAAATTCGTATGGGCGGCGGGCAGTCTTGGTCAGGCGAGCTCGCTTGCGCTCATGGCGCTGTGCGCGCTCACCCTGGAGGGCGCGCTCGCCGGCTGGCTGATCCTTGCTCTGCTGGCGGTCTTCGCCGTGTTTCGAAGCCTGTGCTCGGTCAGCCACAAGGATGTGCTGGGCAAGACCGTCTCCAAGACACGCCGCGGCGCGGTGGGCGGCTACGCCAGCAGCGCGTCGGGCCTGGCGGCGCTCGTGTTCGGGGCGGCGCTGATCCTGGCTCCGGACACCAACGCGGCGGGAGTCGCGGCGATGCTGGCCTTCGCCGCCGGGCTGTGGGTGATCGCCGCCTTCGCCTACCTTCTGATCGTGGAGGAAAAAGGCGCCACAGAGGGCGGCGCGAATGGATTTCCCGAGGCGATCAAACAGCTTGGCCTTCTCAAATCCGATCCCGACTTTGCGCGCTTCGTCATCGCCCGCGCGCTGATGATCGCCACCTCCATCTCTCCCCCCTTTCTCGTCGCGATCGCCCGGGGAGAAGCCGGCGCGGATCTTGCCGGACTTGGGGGATTTCTCATCGCGTCGGCGGCGGCGAGTTTCGTCGGCGGATGGGTGCTCGGACGCCTCTCCGACCGGTCCAGCCGGTGGGTTCTGGCGGCCGGCGGCGCAACTGCTGCGGCAGCGCTCGTCGGAGTGCTTATCGTCGTGCAAACCGGCCTTCCGGTCGCGAACGCGTTCATCTTCCATGCCGCGATGCTGTTCCTGCTCGCCTTCGGCCACCAGGGTGTAAGGCTCGGGCGCTCCACCTATCTTGTGGACCTCGCCGACGCCGACACGCGCGCCGCCTATACCGCCGTGTCCAACACCGTCATCGGAATCCTGCTCCTGATCGTGGGACTGATCGCCGGCGCCGGATTCCAGCTCTTCGGCGTCTGGGTCCTGGCCGGTCTCGCCGCCGGCGCGCTGGCCGGCGCGGCGCTGTCGGTCAGCCTGAAACCGGTGTCAGGCTGATGCGCGTCAACGACCAGATCACGCTGGACGAGGCCCTGATCGAGGAGTTGTTCACCCGCGCGTCCGGCCCCGGCGGTCAGCACGTGAACAAGACCGAGTCGGCCGTGCAGCTGCGCTTCGACATGGCGGGCAGCAATCTCTCCCCCGCCATCAAGACCCGCCTCACCCGCCTGGCCGGGTCGCGCCTGACCAAGGACGGCGTGATCCTCATCACCGCCGAAAACGAACGCTCCCGCGAGCGCAACCGGGCGGAGGCGCGCGACCGCCTTAAGGCCCTCATAGACAAGGCGAGCAAGGCCCCCAAGCCGCGCAAGAAATCGCGCCCCTCCCTCTCCTCGGTGAAACGCCAGAAGGAGAAGAAGGCGGTGAATTCCAAGCGCAAGGCGCTCAGAAAGAAGCCGGGGCTGGATTAAAACGCGGACAGGTTTCTCCTTTAAGAGAGACAGGTCCACACGCCTTCCATACGCTCCGGATTACAGTTCGGGGGACCACATGAGCAATCTGATCTTTTCAAAACGCCGGACGCCCGGCGTCTTGTTTTTTCTGTCCATGCTCATGCTGATCTGGATCACCATGATCGCCCATGAAGCCGTCCACTGGCTGACAGGTCAGGCGCTTGGCTATGACATGTTCATGCAGCTCACACGCGCGGGCTATGTGGCCGATTTCGCCAATCCCGGCCCTCTCGATCTGGCGCTGGTGTCCATTTCCGGCCCGGTCTTCACGTGGTCTCTGGGCGCCGTGGGCGTCTGGCTGGCGGTAAGCCGGAAATCCTTCCTGGGTTATGAATTGATTGTCGTCGCCTTCGCCCAGCGCTTTCTGGCCCTGACGGTCGGAACAGTCGCGGGCGTGAACAACGACGAAGCCCGCGTCAGCCTGATACTGGGCCTGCCGTTCTGGGTGCTGCCGACGATCGTTTGCCTGATCCTGTTCGCGGGCGTAGTGATCGCGGCGCGCGCCACCCGAGCCTCCATCCTCACCCATGTGCTCAGCTACGGCGTGATCAGCATCGCCTTCACCGCCATCATCTTCGCCGACGGAACCGGCCCGGGCGGTGATGGCTGCGGCCTGCTGTCGGGTTTTCTGCCGGATCGCTATGGCTGCGCGGTCTGAGGGCATCCCTCAACCGAAACCGCTTCCAGCTCCCGGCAAAGCGCGTTCGCGCCTTGCTCATCGCCGCTGGCTTGGAGCCGCTCTGCGAGCCCCGTCAAAGCGTCAGCGTTCAGCGGATCGAGCGCAAGCACGCGCCGAAACCACAGCTCGGCCTGTTGGGGCTCGCCCGCCTCAGCGCGTAACTGTGCAACCAACAGGCCGACTTCACTATGCCAGGGGCGAATGGCGACGGGATCGGCGGCGTAATCGCGCGCCATGGCGTCATAGCTGCGCGCCAACAGGTCCGCCTGACGGTCCGGGTGACCGCTCAGAGCTTCAAGCTCTGAAAGATTGATCATGGAGCCCCAATCCTGAGGCTCGATCACCAAGGCCCGGTCATAGGCGCGGCGGGCCGCGTCAAAATCAGACCCCGCCGCCTTGATCAGCCCGAGCGCCCTCCAGGCGCGAACATTCCCCGGTTCGAGAACCGTCGCCTCGCGGGCCAGCGCCTCGGCGCGCGCGAGCGCAGCCAGCGAGCGCGGTTGAGTCATATCTCCGGAGAGCAGCGCTTCGGTCAGCGATGTGCGCGCCGCTTCGCCGTCCAGCCCCCAGCGGATCACACGCTGTGTCAAAGCGTTCGCCTGTCCCGCAAGCGCTGCTGCGTTCTCGGGATCGTCCGCCAGCACGCGCTCGTAAAGGCGCAGCGCGGCTTCGTTATCGGCGCGCTTGTACTGAACATAAAATCCATTCGCACGGGTCAGCATCGTCGCAACGCCATCGGGCGACGCAAGCTCTGGCGCGGGTGCGTCGGTCCGTCCAGACAGAACGCTTAACGCCACCAGCAAAACAACCACCAGACCCGCCGCGCCAACAAACATCGACGCATTGATACGCCTTGAACCCGTTTCAGGTTGAGGCGCCACAGGCTCAACAGGCGTGATCAGGCGATAACCGCGGCGTGAGACTGTCTGCACAAAACGCGGCGCACGAGCGTCATCGTCCAGCGCCTGACGAAGCTTCCAGACCGTGCGGGAGAGCGCGTCCTCATTCACGCTCGCCCCCGTCCACAGCCGATCGGCGATCTGGTCTTTTGAGCACACCTCGCCCTGCGTCTCGGCGAGAAACACCAGAAGGTCCATGACCTGAGGCTCAAGCTCAACACCGCCATCAGGGCCCGAGATCCGGTTCATGGCGGGTTCAACCCGCCAAGGGCCCATTTGAAAGGCGGTTTCAACTCTCATTTCAGGTCTGGTCCGGTTAAAGGAGGAAAGGTCACGCAATCAGGAAGCATTGGTCATGGCGGTCTCAAGCCTGAAGCGCTTGTGTCTTCGAGCGCCCGACGGGGGGCGCGAACAAATCAGGATATCACCGATGCTTAGATCACTCATGTTCGGGGTTCTTGCGGGCGCGCTGCTGCCGGCGTGTTACGCGCAAGAAATGATCTCCGCCCCCGAAGCCCAGGCGGACGCCCAGACGCTTTATGAGGGCCTTCAAGCGGCGCACTACGATTTATACGCCAACACGCCCCGGCCTGTCTTCGATCAGTATTATCGCGAGCTGCAGGAGGAACTCGGCGCTGGCCCGGTCTCGCTGTCTGATTATCACGTTACGCTGCAGCGCTTCTCGGCCCGCGCCGATTTTGCGCACACCCGGGTCGATACGCCCCATCCCGGCTTTAGCGCCTTTGTGGATGACGGCGGCCTCGTCTTCCCTTTGAGCTTTGAGGTGCGAGATGGCGAGGTTGTAATCACGCAAGCGCCGGCGGACGCTCCAGTCGAACCCGGCGACCGAATTGTGTCGCTGGAAGGCGCGTCGAATGCGGACTGGCTCGCGCGTCTGACCCGCAATATCTCTGCGGAGACACCGGCCCTCGCCTATAGCCAGATGGAACGTCAGCAAGCCTATTTCATCTGGCTCGAATTTGGGGCCCGACCGACTTTCGCGGCGCAAGTTGAAGATGTGAACGGCCAGGCGCGGACGGTCACCCTGAGCGCCATACCCGCTTCTGAACTGTCAAATCGCGTGGGCCTTCAAAGTCTGAACCTTTGGGACAGGGACGCCCGCATGCTGACCAGCGAGATCGCCTATCTGCGGCCGGGCGGGTTTTTCAATCTCGACGCCCAGGCGCCTGAAGAGTATTTCGCACCGGAGGCGCTAGAGCGCTTCCTCGCCTTTATCGACGACTCCTTCGAGACCTTTATCGCCGAAGGCGCAGAGGCGCTCATCATCGATTTGCGCAACAATCCCGGCGGGGACAATTCCTATTCCGACCCGATGCTGGCCTGGATCGCGGATCGCCCGTTCCGTTTCGCCTCGGACTTCCGCATCCGGGTCAGTGAGCAGAGCACAGCCTCCAATCAAATGCGGATCGATGCCGCTGCTGACGGTCAGGCCGGGCTTTCGAACGTCATCGCCGAGCTCTATGCAGACGCCAGCCCTGGCGACATCCTGTCCTATGAGTTGGAGTATGCTGCGCCTCGCGAGGGGCGGCGATTTGAAGGAGCGGTCTACGCCCTCGTCAATCGCAAGAGCTTTTCCAACGCCGTGTCTGTAGGTGCGATCATTCAGGATTACGGGTTTGGTCAGGTGATCGGAGAAGCGACCACCGACATGACCACCACCTACGGCGCGATGGAACATTTCACCCTGCCCCATTCAGGCTTCAGGATCGGCTATCCCAAGGCGCTGATCATTCGCCCCAATGGCGACGAACACGCCCATCCGCTGTCACCTGATGTGCGCCTAGCCACCCCGCAGGTCGGCGATCAGGGAGATGTGGTGCTGGAGGCCGCCGTGGCCCATGTAGAAGGCCAGACGCCCTGAACACAAAAACCCCGGCGCGAGCCTTCGCGCCGGGGTTTGTCGTTCAGCGGCGGCTAATTGGCCTAGCCGACGATTTCGTCGTCGGAGAAGAAGAACTTGATCTCTTCGGCGGCGGTTTCCGGGGCGTCGGAGCCGTGCACGGAGTTGGCTTCGATGCTCTCGGCGAAGGTCTTGCGGATCGTGCCTTCGTCGGCGTTCTCCGGGTTGGTGGCGCCCATCACCTTGCGGTAAGTGGCGATGGCGTCTTCGCCTTCCAGGGCCTGGACCACGACCGGGCCGGAAATCATGAAGGACACCAGGTCGCCGAAGAAGGGCCGCTCCTTGTGAACCGCGTAGAAGCCTTCGGCCTGGGCCTTGGAAAGGTGAAGGCGCTTCTGGGCGATGATGCGCAGGCCGGCGTCTTCGATCATGGCGTTGATCTTGCCGGTGATGTTGCGCGCGGTGGCGTCGGGCTTGATGATCGAGAAGGTGCGCTGGATAGCCATCGGTTAAGTCCTTTAAGCGGGAAGATGGGGAGGATTGCGCGGCGGCTTATAACGACGCTTTGCCGCCCTGTGAAGCCGTGCTAGGCGCATCGCCATGCTGCACGTGAACGACCTCACCCACCGGATCGAAGGCCGGGTCCTCTTCGACGCCGCGACTCTCTACGTGCCCGCCAAGACCCGCATCGGCCTCGTGGGCCGAAACGGCACCGGCAAGTCCACCCTGTTCCGCCTGATCCTGGGCGACGCCAGCCCCGATGACGGCGAGGTGCGCGTGCAGGCCGGCGCGCGCGTCGGCACCATCGAGCAGGAGGCGCCGGCGGGCTCAACCGCGGTGATGGATTACGTGCTCGCCGCCGACAAGGAGCGCGCCGCTCTGCTGGCCGAAGCCGAAACGGCCACCGAGCCCAACCGCATCGCGGAAGTCCAGACCCGGCTGGCCGATATCGACGCCCATTCAGCCGAGGCGCGCGCCGGGACGATCCTGAACGGGCTGGGATTTTCCAGCCTGGACCAGCAGCGCGCCTGCGCCGAATTTTCCGGCGGCTGGCGCATGCGCGTGGCCATGGCCGCGACGCTGTTCGCCAATCCCGACCTGTTGCTGTTGGACGAGCCGACCAACTATCTCGATCTGGAGGGCGCGGTCTGGCTGGAGAACCATCTGGCGAAGTTTCCCGGCGCCGCGCTGATCATCTCCCACGACCGGGATTTGTTGAACGCCAGCGTTCACGCCATCGCGCATCTGAAAGATTGCAAGATCTCGGTGTGGGAGGGCGGCTATGACCAGTTCCAGCGCCAGCTTTCGGAACGCCAGCGCCTTCAGATGAAGATGATCGAGCGCCAGGAGGACGAGAAGCGCCGCTTGCAGGCCTTCGTAGACCGGTTCAAGGCGAAAGCCAGCAAGGCCAAGCAGGCCCAGAGCCGGGTGAAGCGCCTGGAGAAGATGCAGCCCATCGCCACCGTGGTGGCCGATCCCGTGGCGCCGTTCGAGTTTCCCCACGCCGGACGCCGCATGGGCAACCCGCTGGTGCGCTTTGACGGGGCGGAGACCGGCTACAGCGACGGCAAGCCGATCCTCAAAGGGCTTAATCTCAACATCGACACCGATGACCGGATCGGGCTGCTGGGCCGTAACGGGGCGGGCAAATCCACCTTCGCCAAACTGCTCACCGGCGCGCTTTCGGTCACGGACGGGCGCATGGGAATGCACAAGAAGGCGGTGGTCGCCCATTTCGCCCAGCACCAGATCGACGCCCTATCGCCCAAACATTCCGCCTACACCCATGTGGTGGAGCGCATGGACCACGCCACCGAGGCCGAACGCCGGGCGCGCCTGGCGCGCTTCGGCCTGCCGGCTGATCGCCAGGAAACCCCGGCCGAGAAGCTGTCCGGCGGCGAGAAGGCGCGCCTGTTGATGAACCTCATCACGTTCGACGGCGCGCACTTGCTGATCCTGGACGAACCCACCAACCATCTGGACATGGACAGCCGCGAAGCGCTGATCTCGGCGATCAACGATTTTGCCGGCGCGGTGATCGTGATCTCCCACGACCGCAATCTCATTGAATCCTGCGTTGATCGGCTGTGGATCGCGGAAGCCGGCACGGTGCGCCCCTACGAGGGCGATATGGACGATTACCGCCGCGAGCTTCTGCAGGGCGAAACCAAGCCACGCGACAAATCGAAACCCACCGGCGGCCAGAAGACCGAAACCCGGCGCACCTCCGCCCAGGCCCGCGACAAGCTAAAGCCGCTGAAAGCCGAGGCCGCGAAGCAGGAACGCGAGATCGAACGGCTCAAGGGCGTGCTGGAAAAGATCGACGCCGGCCTTGCCGTGATCGGCCTGTGGGAGAAAGACCCCGCCATGGCAACCGACCTCACCAAGAAGCGCGCGCGCTGCGTGGAGATGATTGAAGCGGCCGAAAACGCCTGGCTGGAAGCCGAAGACGCGTATGAAAGCGCAAAGGCCGAGGCGGGGGTTTAGGCCCTCGCTTTCGCTGAGAGCCCTACCCGCACTTCACCTCGATCACCACCCCGTCATCACCGGTGACGATGTTCAGGCGGTCGGCGCGGTAATCCATGGTGATCATGTCACCCCGGCCATAGATGCGGCGGGGGCTGGGAAGGCTGTCGGTGTGGATCTCGCCGATGGACTGGCCGACCAGCACCTGATAGGCGGCCGCCGGGCAGCCCGGCGAGCCGTCGCTCACGTCCGGGCCCCCGGAGGGTCCCGTGTCAGGTCCGCTGTCAGGTGAAGTCTCCGGGCCAGCGTCAGGTCCGCGCTCACCGCCGAGCGTATAGCCCGGCGCGTCTTCAGGTGTGTCCTGTCCAGGCATGGTCTGGCATCCGCTCAGCAAGATAGCGCCCAGCACGAAAGCGGCGATCCGCATCATCCCTGTTTCTCCCAACGGCCCGCCTCGTTCTGGCGCCAATAGCTTATCACGGTATCGGTTTTCTTCTGCGCGGCCCAGAGGGCGCGCGCCTTGGCGATGGCGGTCTCGTCGCTGGCTTCAAACATCACCACCACGCGCTCCCAGGCGCTCACATCCCCGGGATCGCAGCCGTCCAGGCAGAACAGCATGGTCGCCTGATTTCGATTGGCGGGCTCGGGGCTGAGCAGGACCGGCTGATCGCCGTCATGCTCGCCCCCGGCCAGGCCGTGAGGCAGGAAGCTGTCCTCACGAAAGGTCCATAAATGCTGGTCCAGGCTGGAGAGCCGGCCGGCCTCGCCGCTGGTCACCACGGCCCGCCCGCCCCGCGCCAGGAGCTTGCCCAGAAGTTCGGGCAAGGCGTCCTCCACGCGGATGCGTTCAAGGTGGTAGAACCAAAGCTCGGCCATTCAGCCCTCCGCCCGCAAGGGCCGCCTCCCCCGCGAGCGAAGGAGGCCGTTCGCCCTTACGCCTCGTAGAAGTCCCGCACGAGGCGGTCCAGAAGGCGCACGCCGTAGCCGGTGCCGAAGGCCGGGTTGCGCGGATCCTTCGAGCTGGCGTTCATGCCCACGCCCGCGATGTCGATATGGCACCACGGCTTGTCGTTCACAAAGCGCTGAAGGAATTGCGCCGCGGTGATGGAGCCGGCGTTGCGGCCCTCGCCGAGATTCTTCATGTCGGCGACAGGGCTGTCGATCTGACGGTCGTATTCGGGACCGAGGGGCAGGCGCCAGACCGTCTCGTCGCTGGCCTTGCCGGCCTTGGAGAGGTTTTCAGCCAGCGTATCGTCATTGGAGAAGATGCCGGCGTGCTCCTGACCGAGCGCCACCAGGATCGCGCCCGTGAGCGTGGCCAGGTTGACGATGAATTTCGGATTGAATTCCTGCTGCATGTACCAGAGGCAGTCGGCGAGCACGAGGCGGCCTTCGGCGTCGGTGTTGAGGACTTCGATGGTTTGGCCGGACATGGAGGTGACGATGTCGCCGGGACGCTGGGCCGCGCCGTCGGGCATGTTCTCCACCAGGCCGACAATGCCGATCGCGTTGACCTTGGCCTTGCGCTGAGCCAGCGCCGCCATGGCGCCCACGACCGCAGCCGAGCCGCCCATGTCGCCCTTCATCTCGTCCATGCCCTGACCGGGCTTCAGCGAGATGCCGCCGGAATCGAACGTGACGCCCTTGCCGACGAAGCCGACCGGCTGCTCGCCTGCGGCGGCGCCCGTCCACTTCATGATGACCATCTGGGATTCCTGGACCGACCCGTGGCCGACACCCAGAAGCGCGCCCATGCCCAGCTTCTTCATCTCCTTTTCGCCGAGCACCTCGATCTCGAGGCCCAGCTTTTCCAGCTTCTTGCAGCGGCGGGCGTATTCTTCCGGGCCGAGCACGTTGGGCACTTCCATGACCAGGTCACGGGCCAGCTGCACGCCTTCGGCGACGCCTTCCCAGTCCGCCCAGGCCTTCTTGGCGGCCTTGGCGTCCTCGACGACGATCTCGACGCTGGTCAGCGAGGGTTTTTTGTCGTCGGTGAGCTTGGTGCGGTATTTGTCGAAGCGGTAGGCGCCCAGCGTCGCGCCTAGGCCGGCCCGGCCCACGCCTTCCAGATCCGCCGCGCCGTCCAGGCGCAGCGACAGGCTCCTGGCGCCGGAGGTCAGAAGCGCCTTCACTACGGTGGCGGCGGCCTTTTCAAGCGCATTGCCGTCCACGGACTTCTTCTCGCCCAGACCGAACAGAACGATCTTGGCCGCGCTCACGCCGGCCGGCGCGGCGATCTCCAGGATCTGGCCCGCATCACCCTTGAAGCGCGAGGCTTTCATGGCGCGCTCCAACGCGCCGCCGGCGTCGGCGTCCAGCGCCTTTGCAGCGTCGGACAGGGCGCAGCCGGAATAAACCGGAGCGGCGATGACGTCACCGGAGGCGGATTCAGCGAATTTGATCTTCATATCAGTCCTCTCGCGAATGCCGGCGCATGGCACGCGGCCTGCGCCGTTAAAAAAACGGTCTGCGCAGGCAGTGGTATCGCATCAAAACCCGCGTTAGAAGTCGCAGCGTCATTATCCTCTCTTTCGGCTCCGGGATTCGCGCCGCTTCATGAATCTGTTTCAGCGCTATACGTTCGGCCAGGTTCGCGGGCCGTTTCTCGCCACCATGGGCGCTTTGACCGGGCTGGCGGTGCTCACACAATCGCTGTCGAACATCGATCTGGTGGCCGAGGACGGGGGCACTGCGTTCGCCCTGTTCCAGATCACGCTGCTTGCGACGCCGCAGGTGATGGCGTTGCTCATGCCGATCGCGATCTTTCTGGCCTGCGCCATTGCGATGAACCGCATGATCTCGGACTCAGAACTCACCGTCGGCGCGGCGGCGGGCCTGAGCCGGCGCGAGCGGCTGTCGCCGTTTCTGCGCCTGGCGATATACGCCGTGATCATCAATCTTGCGATCAATCTGTTCGTTCAGCCGGCCAGTTTTCGGCAGATGCGCGAAGTGCTCTACGAGATCCGCACCGACGTGGTGGCCAATTTCATGCGTGAGGGCGAGTTTGTCCGCCTTGGCGATAACGTTACTTTCTACACCCGCGAGATCGGCGATAACGGCGTGATGTATGACGTCTTCATCGAAGACGGCAGCGAAAATCTCGCCATCGCATATTCGGCTCAGCGCGGCGTTGTCGTGCGCGCCGACACCGGCCCGGTCATGCTGCTTGAAAACGGCGTGCGGACCTGGCTCGACGAACAGGGCGCCCAGACGGCGGTCACCTTTGATTCCACCGAATTCGACCTTTCCGTCTTCATCGATTCCTCGGCGTCCTTCACATTCAAGGAAAGCGACAAATACCTGCCCGAACTGCTTGATCCGAGCGCATCGGAGATCGCGCGGGCGAGATCGCGCGAGGATCTTTACGCCGAAGGTCATTACCGATTGTCCGCGCCGCTCTATAATTTGGCCTTCGCCCTGCTCGCCATGGCGGCGTTCATGGCCGTGGAGCACCGGCGCACCGGCTATACGCGCTTCATCATCATGGCCGGTGCGGCGGCGCTGATCCTGCGCCTCGCCGGATTCGCGCTCCAGGCCGCAGCCGCGTCCGACAGCGCCCTCAACCCCTTGCAGTACGGGCTGCCGCTCGGCGGATGCGTGGCGGCGCTTTACCTGATCGTGCGTCCCGGCCTGAAGCAGCGCCTGACCCGGCGCTTTCGCTCGACGGGGGCGTTGTCATGATGTCGCGCCTGTCCCGCTATGTCCTCTGGCAGACCCTCATCGGCGTCGCCGGCGCGGCGGCGGTGATCCTGGCGGTGATCGTGCTGGTCGATTTCGTGGAGACCTCCCGCGACATCGCCACACGCGCGGGAATCTCGGCGCTGCAGGTGCTGCAGCTGACCTTCCTGAAGGCGCCGCTTCTGGTTCAGGAGACGCTGCCCTTCATCGTCCTGTTCGGGGTCCTGTTCACCTTCTTCCGGCTGAGCCGGCGCAGCGAATTCATCGTCATGCGCGCGTCGGGCTATTCGGCGTGGCGCATCATGGCGCCCGCAGCGGCGCTGACCCTTGCACTGGGGGTGTTCAGCGCGGGCGTCCTGAACCCGGCGGGTGCGGCGGCCAATGCGCGCTTTGAAATCCTGCGCGACCAGCTTCTTGAAGGCCGGACCGGCGCCACCAGCGGCGCGTCGGCCGATGTGTGGCTGCGCGAAACCGATGCGGACGGATTCACCATCATCACCGCCGCCAGCATAGACCCCGACAGCGCCGAGCTGACCAGCCCGCTTTTCCGTCGCTACACGCGCAATCAAGACGGTGCTCCGATGATTGACCGGCGCATAACCGCCGAGAGCGCCGCGTTGCGCGGCGGGTTCTGGACGCTCACGGGGGCGGTGGAAAGCCAGCCCGGCGAGGCGCCGCGCGCCCTTGGCGACGTGGCTCTGCCCACCCAGACCGGGCGCCAGGCCTTGTTCGAACGAGTGCGCTCACCCGGCGCCACTGCTTTCTGGGCCCTGCCGGGCGTCATCGAGTCGGCGCGCGCCGCCGGTCTTTCAAGCCGCGCCTATGAACTGCGCTGGCACGGCCTGCTGGCTCAGCCGCTCCTGTTGTTCGCCGCCGCCATGCTGGCGGGCGCGGCGACGTTCCGCCTTCACCGGCTTGGCGGTGCGACCGGTTTCGCGGCGGCGGGTGCCGCGGCGGGCTTTCTGCTTTATTTCACTCAGGAATTGCTGCTCGGACTGGGCGCATCCGGCACCCTTAACCCCATGACCGCGGCCTGGACGGCGCCCGCCTTGTTCGCACTGGGCGGGGTTTTCTTCGTCGCCGCCACAGAGGACGGATGACCCTCTTCTGCGTCCGCGCGGCGCCGCGTCGTTGCGTCAAAGCGCTCGATGGGTATCTTTCGGCAAGCATCAAAGACATAAGAGTCCCCATGGCCCTTCGACACGCGCTGATCTTTCTGGCCGCGAGCGTTTCGCTCCTCGTTGCGCCGGCCGCCCCGGCCCAGCAAGTCGAAGGCATTGCGGCCGTGGTCAATGACGAACCCATCACCACGCTGGACGTGCGCGACCGCATGCGTCTGATCATTTCCTCCGCCGGGATCCAGCCCGATGACGAAACCCTGAGCCGGATCCAGGAGCAGGCGATTCGCGGCCTGATCGAGGAGACGCTTCAGCTGCAACAGGCCCGCGAATTCGAGCTGAACGTGGATGAGGCGGAGGTCGACGAGGCCATCGCCGACCTGGCCGCGCGCAACGGCGCGACGGTCGAGGAAATCACCAGCGATCTCACAGCCAGCGGAATCTCCATCGCGACCCTGCGCCGTCAGATGCGCGCGGAAATCGCCTGGCAGATCCTGGTCTCCGGCCGCTATCGTTCGCGGATCCGGATTTCCGACACCCAGATCAACACCACCCTCCAGCGCGAAGCGGCCGCCGCCTCGCAGGAGCAATACCGCCTGGCCGAGATCCTCGTGGAGATCCGTCCCAATGACGGCGGCGAAGAGGCTGCGATCCAGCAGGTTCAATCGATCTTCGAAATGATGGGACAGGGCACGCCCTTCCCCAATCTCGCCAGCCAGTTTTCCGATGCGCCCAGCGCGTCGGGCGGCGGTTTTCTGGGCTGGGTGCCGGCGTCGGCGCTCTCCGCAGACGTGCTCGACATTGTGCAGCAAGTGCCCGAGGGCTCCATCACCAATCCGATCCGTGTCCCTGGCGGCTTCCAGATCCTGGCGGTCGTGGAAAAGCGCGAGGGACAGGCGGTGGAGCAGCTGGGTCTGACCCAGATCACCATCCCCAGCTCACGCGTCACCGATCAGAACCGCGCCGCAATGCGGCGCGCCGCCTCTCGCGTCTCTGGATGCGATAACGCCGAGGCTGCGTTTGGCGACATCGAGGGCGCCATCGTCACGCCTTTGGGCACGCTGGGCGCCAACGCCCTGGTCGCCAATATCCGCGACGCGCTCTCGCCGCTCGAGCCGGGCGAAGCCACAGGCGTGATCGACGGCCAGGTGGGTCTGCAGGTCTTCATCCTGTGTTCGCGCACGATCGGCGGGCCCGGCGTGCCGTCCACGGACGAGATCGAGCAGCAGCTCATCGGTCAGCAGCTTTCGCTTCTGGCGCGGCGCTGGTTGCGCGATCTTCGCCGCGAAGCCACCATCGATATCCGGTGAGCCAAGCCAGCACCGCTCCCGCCCTTGCGTTGACACTCGGCGATCCGGACGGGATCGGCCCGGAAATCGCCCTGAAGGCCTGGGCGGCCTTGCGCGATGGCGATATCCGGTTCGCGATCACCGCGGACCCTGGCCGGCTTCAAGCCGCCGCCGATCTTCTTGATCTGCCGCGCCCCGAACGCGTGGCCGATTTCACCGAGGCCGCGCGCGTGTTTCAGGACGCCCCGCCGGTGATCGCGCTGGAGCCCAGCGCCACTGCGCCGGAGGCGGCCCTCGCCTCCATCAACGCGGCGGTCAGGGCTGCTCTGTCAGGCGAGGCGGGCGGCGTGGTGACCTGCCCGATCTCCAAATCACGGCTTTATGAAGAAGGCTTCGCTTTTCCCGGCCATACCGAGTATCTCGCCCACCTCACCGCCGAGACAACCATGGAGGGTGCGCGCGGCCCCGTCATGATGCTGGCCGGCGGCGGACTTCGCACCGCACTCGTGAGCATTCACGTCTCGCTGAAGTCGGCGATCGACAGCCTGAACGTCGAAGCGATCATCCATACCGGCCAGGTGACGGCAGAAGCGCTGCGGCGCGATTTCGCGATTGCCCACCCTCGCCTCGCCGTCGCGGGCTTGAACCCCCATGCGGGCGAGAACGGCGCGCTGGGCGTCGAAGAGATCGAGATCGTGGCGCCCGCCGTGGAGCGTTTGCGCAAGGCCGGGATCGACGTCCTCGGCCCCATGCCGCCGGACACCATGTTCCACGCCGAGGCGCGAGCAGGCTATGACGCTGCGATCTGCCTGTATCACGATCAGGGGCTGATCCCGGTCAAGACGCTGGATTTTCACGGCGGGGTGAACATCACGCTGGGCCTTCCCATCGTGCGCACCTCGCCCGATCACGGCACCGCCTTCGACATTGCGGGCAAGGGCGTGGCCCGCCCGGACAGCCTGATCGCGGCGCTTCGTCTGGCCGCCGATCTGGCGCGGAACCGGGCGGCGAACAACGCTGGAGAAGCCGCGTGAGCATCGAAGGTCTGCCGCCCCTTCGCGAGGTGATCGCCCGACACGATCTGGCGGCGGACAAGCGCTTCGGCCAGCATTACCTGCTGGATTTGAATGTCACCGCCAAGATCGCGCAGCTGTGCGGCGATATGAGCGAGACGAGCGTTTTTGAAGTGGGTCCTGGCCCCGGCGGCCTCACCCGCGCGCTGCTGAGCGAGGGCGCCGGCGAGGTCATCGCGATCGAAAAAGACGCCCGCTTTCTGCCCGCGCTGGAGGAAATCCGCGCAGCGTCGCAGGATCGTCTCTGCCTGGTCGAAGCCGATGCGATGAAGGTGGATGAGCGCGCGATCCAGACGCGCTTTGAAACCCGGATGCTCGCCTCCAACCTTCCCTACAATGTCGGCACCGCCCTGCTGATCAAATGGCTGGAGGCCGAGCCGGTCTGGTGGTCGCGCCTGGTGCTGATGTTCCAGAAGGAAGTCGCCGAACGTGTCGTAGCGCGCGCCGGCGATGACGCCTATGGCCGTCTCGCGATTCTCACCGCCGCGGTGGCGTCGGCGCGCTACGCCTTCACGCTGCCCGCCCGCGCCTTCACGCCGCCGCCCAAGGTGGACAGTGCGGTCGTGGTGCTGGAGCCCCTGCCCGAAGCCGAAAAATTCGCCGACCTCGCGGCGCTTTCAGCCATCACCGAGAGCGCGTTCGGCCAGCGCCGGAAGACCTTGCGCAAATCGCTGGGTGTGGCGGCCGGCAAGGCCGGCGTAAAAACCGAAGCCCTGCTGGAGACCGCCGGCATTGACGGCGGCGCACGTGCGGAAACGATCCCGCCGGAGGGCTTCTTTCGGCTGGCGCAGGCGTGGCGCGCGGCCAGGGGCTAGGGCTCGCGGTCAGCCAGCGTGAAATTCAGCCCCCGCGCCTTGGCGTGGACCCGTTCAATATCGCCATCGTAAGACATCGCCGTTTCAACGCGCGCCGTAAGGTCGGTCGCCATGTCGCATGCGGCTGAGCCGAAAACGCCCGCGTGCGCGTCGCGCAATCCGGCGTAGATGCTGAGCAGGGTCGATGCGATTTCGGGGCGGTTCGCACCATCAAAGGCGACGGGGGCGAAGGCGGAGTCAAACACCTCGTTCGGGTTCAAGGACGGCTCTATGACACGGAAGTCGGCGTCGTCGTCGGCCGCCTCCTCAGCTTCATCTCTGCGCCCCCACTGGTCCAGGACGCGCTGCGCCGCTCGCAGGGCCGCGATTGCAGTGCCCGGATCATTGATCCCCGGCGACAGAGCCTTCGAGGCTATCTCTGACAGCACCGTCAATCCGAGTCGCGGATCGCCGCTGAACAGGCGCTTATCGCCAAGGGTGAAAGCCGCGCGGATCTTCGCCGCCACATCGTCGTCCACCACGGTGTCGAGCCGGACAAGCGGCGCGTGAGCATCAGCGAAATCGCCAACGGGCGCGGTGATTCGAAGCCGGAGACCGATTCGCCCGCAAATCTCCGTGAGTGCTTCCAGATCAATCGCTTGGACATAGCCGGGCTTATGCGTGAACACCACCGCCCCGTTCTCAAACGCATTCTCACACTCCGGCGCGTCCTGCGCCTCCGCCTGAGGCGCGGCGGTGCAGCCCAGCGCCTTCGAGGTCTCCTGCTCCACCCTGCGGATCGCCTCCATCACATCGCCCAGATTGGATAGGCGCTGCAGCCAGCGGATCAGCGTGGCCACCACGATGAAGACCAGCAAAAGCGTCACGACGAACAGAAGAACGCGCCCGGTGGGGCTGAACACCCCAAGAAGCGTTCCGACCACGCCCAGAAGGCTGAACAGGAACGCGCCGATGAAGGTGGAGATCGCGTTCTGCGCCGCCGCGTCTTCAACAAGAAGCGGGCGTGCACGGGGCGTTGCAGACTCCGCCGCCGCGCGCAGGGCCGACACCATGGCCGACAGGGAGAAGATCGCCACAGCAAGCAGGCTCGACGCCAGAATGCTGAGCACCGTCTCATTGGTGCTTGCAGAGACGAAATCCGTCCATTGCCAGGGCATCAACGGTTCGATGAGGGTCGGCGCGCCCAGCACCAGCAGCGCAAGGCAGGCATAGGCGGCCGGCCGGAACCAGAGCGAGCTTGTGGCCTTCGTGAAATAGAATTTCAGTCGAAACAGCATTGAGGGCGCCCTGCCACGAGGCGCGGTGCGGCCCCCCAATCTTGACGCGCCAGCGCCGGTTTCGTTCCGCTTGGCGATGCGCTGCGGCGTGGACGGGACGGGCCGATTCGGGCGGCGAAGCCTGAGGGCCTCACCGCCCGGATGGGGTCACTAGCCCTCGCCGCCCATATGGGCGCCCAGAAAGTCGAGATAGGCGTTGGAGGCGGTGATGCGGTTCTCCCGCCGGCGAAAGCCATGGCCCTCGTCAGGGAAGAGCACGTATTCCACCTCGGCGCCGTTGGCGCGCGCCGCAGCCACCAGCTCATCGCTCTCCACCTGCAGAACGCGCGGATCGTTGGCGCCCTGCACCACCAGCATGGGGCGAACGATTCTGTCGGCGTGGAAGAGCGGCGAGATGGCCCGGTGACGCTCCGCGTCGGTGGCCGGATCGCCCATCTCGTCATACAGCGCCTCGCGGAAGCTCTCCCACCAGGGGGGGATGGATTCCAGCGTGCGCACCCAGTTGGTCACGCCGAAGATATTGATCCCCAGGTCGAAGGCCTCCGGATGGAAGGTCAGCGCGGCGGCCGTTATATAGCCGCCATAGGAGCCGCCGATCACGCCCACGGCGTCATCCTGCACCCAGTCGAGCGAGCGCAGATAGTCGCCGGCGGCCACGATGTCTCGCAGATCCTCCTCGCCATGGCGGCGATCATCCATATGAAAGAAGGTCTTGCCGTAACCGGACGAGCCGCGATTGTTCGCCGCGTAGACGGCATAGCCGTTATTGACCAGATGCTGGATCGCGGCCGAATAGCCCGCCCGGCTCTGACCGCCCGGTCCGCCATGGACCCAGACAAGCGCGGGAACCGGCGTGTCGGCGCTGGCGGTGTGGGGCCGGTACAGAATGCCCGGCACGGTGACGCCGTCAAAGCTGTCAAAGCGCACGACTTGCGCCTCCACCAGATCGCGCGGATCAAGCTCGGGGTTCAGCGCTTCGGTGAGCTGGCGGTGCTCGCCGGATTCAAGATCCACCCAATGCACGTTCGCCGGCGCGGTGGAGGCGGTGACGAGGAACGCGATCTCGCTTTCATCTTCATTGAATCGGACCGAGGCGAGATCGCCTGCGGGGACGCTGTCCGGAAGCTCGAACTCGCGGGCCTCTTCGGTGTCGAAAACCGTCACGTCGGTGAAGCCGTCGGCGTTGATCGCGCTGACCTGGTAGCGGCCCGAGGGCGAGTAGGACACGTAGGAGACGTCCCAGTCCGCCTCAATCAGCGCCGCCTCGGCGCCGGTCTCCAGCTGATAGGTCCAGGCCTGGTTCCATTCGCCGAATTCATTGGTGGCGTAGACCAGGGACTCGCTATCGGCTGTGAAATCATAGACACCGTAGGCGATATTGCCCTCATGCTGCGAAATCAGCATCGGTTCGGCGCCGGCTTCAGTCAGATCGATCAGCAGGATGTCGCTGTCGGCCGAGGTGCGCGCGCGCACCAACGCGGCCCAGCGCCCGTCCGGGCTGACCGCGGCGAGGTCCAGGGCATCGGTGTTTTCAAACACCATGCGGCGCTCATAGCTCGCCGGATCGTAGGCGTAGACGTCAAAGGCCCCGCCATCGCGCTCATTGGTGGCGATCCAGATCTCCGAGCCGTCCGAGGGCCAGCCGAGAAAGCTCGCCTTGACCGCGTCGCCGGGCGTCAGATCGGTGAGCGTTCCGTCCGCTTCGCGCACATAGACATGATTGAGTTCGTCCCCGCCGCCGTCAGCGGTCACCAGGGCGCGTATCCCGTCGGGAAACCAGCTCAGGGCGAAGGTGGCGTTGGTGTCCGACGCCGTCAGCGCCTCGCGGTCGCCGGTCTCCGGGTCCAGCGCATAGGCGTTGAACACACCGGTTTCATCCGACGAGATCAGAAGATCGCCGTCCGCGCTGGAGAACGCATAGCCGGCCCCGCCGGCCAGGCCGTATGAGGTGGTGTTGAAGAACACCTCCGCCGAATGGCCGAGTTCAGGGGTATAGGCGGCCGCTTCTGTGGGGGCCGCCGGATCAGACGACGCGACCGGCGCCGCTTCGCAGCCGGCGATCACAACCGCACCCAGTGCGGCCCAAATATAATGATGGTTCATGCCGGCTCCTCCCAGAACTCCAGATTTCGCGGAGCGTAGCACCGGGGAGCGCGGTGTCGAGCAGACGCTGAAACGCAGGCGCCCCCTACTCCTCCATCAACGCTTCCACGAAGCCCTCAATCCACGGATGGCGGGAGCGTTTCAAACGTTCGGCGTGGAGGATCTCGGTGAGCTTTTCCAGGGCGCGGGAGAAGTCGTCATTGATGACCACGTAGTCGTACTCGGCCCAGTGCTCGATCTCTGACTTGGCGCGGTTCATGCGGCCGTCAATGATCTCGTCGGTATCCTGGGCGCGCTTCTTCAGGCGTTCGCGCAGGAGCTTGACCGAAGGCGGCAGGATGAAGACGCGCACCACGTCCTCCGGCGCGCTCTGCGCCAGGGCGCGGGCGCCCTGCCAGTCAATGTCGAACACCACGTCGCGCCCCTCGTCGAGCGCCTCTTCGACCGGCGCTTTCGGCGTGCCGTAATGGTGGTCGAACACCTTCGCCCACTCGTAGAACTCGTCCTGCTTCGTCTTGGCCAGGAAGTCGCCTTCCTCAAGGAAGAAATAGTCCTCGCCGTCCTCCTCGCCGGGACGCGGATTGCGCGTGGTCGCCGAGACCGAGAGCACCAGATCCGGGTTCTGGGCGATCAGACGCTTGGACAGCGTGGTCTTGCCCGCGCCGGACGGGCTCGAAAGCACCAGCATGAGCCCGCGGCGCTGGCCGCGGAAAGCGGGACCGGAGAGGTGTTCGCTCATGACTATTCCACGTTCTGGACCTGCTCGCGCAGCCGGTCGACGGCCGCTTTCATGGCGAGACCGGCGCGCGTGAGCGCAGCATCGGCCGCCTTGGAGCAGAGCGTGTTGGCCTCCCGGTTGAATTCCTGGGAGAGAAAATCGAGCTTGCGCCCGCACGGGGATCCGCCAGCCAGAAGGCCGCGAGCCGTATCGATATGGGCTTTGAGCCGGTCCAGCTCTTCGCGGACATCGGCCTTCAAGGCGAGGGTTGCGGCCTCCTGAGCGAGCCGGTCAGGGTCGAGACCGCCGGGCAGAAGCTCGTCGAACTTCGCCTTCACCCGGTCGCGAATGGCCTCCGGCAGCGCGGCGGCGCTGGCGGCCGCCTCCTCGCGCAGGCCTTCGATCTCGGCGATATGCTCTTCAAGCATTTCGGCGAGCGCCGCGCCTTCCGCCTCGCGCGCGGACTGAAGCCCGCCCAGCGCTTCGCCCGCAGCTTCAAGCGCGGCGGCGGCGAGGACTTCCGGTTCCACCAGCGCCTCGGCGTCTTCGGATGCGATGACACCTTTCAGCGCCAGAAGCTCACCTGCGCTGGCCTGGGCCGCCAGCCCGGCGTCAGACAGGCGCCTGGCCGCTTCGGCGTAGGCTTTCAGGCGGTCATGGTCGATGACGACGCCGGCCGCGCCTTCAGGCGCGGCGTAGCTGACGCTGACATTCACCGAGCCGCGCGAGAAGCGCGCCTTGATCATGTCCCGCAAGGCCGTCTCGATCGGCTCAAGCCCCGGGGCGAGGCGAAGACGGACGTCCAGGCCTTTGCCGTTGACGCTGCGCGTCTCGACCTCGATGCGCCCGAATTCGCCCGAGCGGTCGGCCCGGCCAAATCCGGTCATGCCTGAAAGCGGCGCAGCCATCAGTTCCCCGCCCGGCGTTGTCGCTCGATCCGGCGCCAGTTGGCGACATTGCGATTATGCTCGGCATAGGTCTCGGAAAAGGCGTGCCCGCCCGTGCCGTCGGCCACGAAGAACAGATAGTCGCTGTCGGGCGGATCAAGCACGGCCCGGATCGACGCCTCGCCTGGATTGGCGATGGGCGTCGGGGTGAGGCCCCTGAAATGGTATGTGTTGTAGGGGTTTGAGGCGTTGTCCAGCTCGGAGCGGTAGATCCCGCGGCCCAGCGGCTCGCCCTGGCTGATCCCGTAGATGATGGTGGGGTCCGACTGCAGCATCATGCCCCGGCGCAGACGGTTTACGAACACGGACGCCACCAGCGGCCGCTCGGCGCCCACGCCGGTCTCCTTCTCCACGATGGACGCGATCGTGATCGCCTCCTGCGGCGTATCATAGGGCAGGTCGTCGGCGCGCTGCGGCCAGAGCTCGTCCAGCAGAGCGGTCTGGGCGCCCGCCATGCGGTCGAGCACGGCCTGCCGGCTGGTTCCGCGATCCACCATATAGGTTTCCGGCAGAAGCGAGCCTTCGGCCGGAGCCGCCGCGATCTCGCCGGTGAGCACGGGCGAGGCCTCCAGAATGCGCACGATCATGGCGCTGGTGAGCCCCTCGGCCACCGTAACCGGATACTGGATCGTGTCGCCGTCACGCAGGACCTCATAGATCTGCGCCATGGACGCCCCTTCAGGTATGGCGAATTCGCCGGCCTTGAGATCGCGGTCGCCGCCATCGATCGTCACCATCAGGCGAAATATGCGCGCGTCTGAAATCAGGCCCTCGCGCTCCAGCTGATTGGCGATGGCGATGAGGCCGGAGCCGCGCGGCAGCTGCACGGTTTCTTCGGCGCCCACAGGGCCGGACGCTTCAAACTGCGTGTTCAGCCAGGTCCAGCCGCCCCACGCCATCAGGCCGGCGATAAGCGCCAGCGCGATCAGCGTTCCGGCAAGCCAGACGAGAATGCGGCCCAGCGCGCCGGACGTCTTCTTTTCGGAAGGATTGGAGTCGCCGTCCATCGCGGAGGCTCCCTGGCGCTAGTCGACGCGCTTGAAAACGACCGAGGCGTTGGTGCCGCCAAAGCCGAACGAGTTGGACAGCACCGCGTCGATCCGCTTCTCCACCGCCTTGTGGGGCGCCAGATTGATTTTCGTCTCGACGGACGGATTGTCCAGATTCAGCGTCGGAGGGCAAATCCCGTCGCGCATGGCCAGGATGGAGAAGATCGCCTCAACCGCGCCGGCGGCGCCCAGAAGATGGCCGACGGAACTCTTGGTGGAGCTCATCACCAACCCGTCAGCAGCGTCGCCGAACAGGCGCTCGACCGCGCGCAGCTCGATCTCGTCGCCCTTCGGCGTCGATGTGCCATGGGCGTTCACGTAATCAATATCGGCCGGGCTCAGACCCGCGCTCTTCAGCGCGGCGGTCATGGCGCGGAAACCGCCGTCGCCGTCATCGGCCGGGGCGGTGATGTGATGGGCGTCGCCGGACATGCCGTAACCGGCGACTTCGGCGTAAATCGTCGCGCCGCGCGCCTTGGCCGCTTCGTACTCTTCCAGGACGACGACGCCGGCGCCCTCGCCCATGACGAAGCCGTCGCGATCCTTGTCCCACGGCCGCGAGGCGGCTTTGGGATTGTCGTTGAAATCGGTGGACAGGGCGCGCGCCGCGCCGAATCCGCCATAACCCAGCCGGGTGACCGCCGCTTCGGCGCCGCCGGCCACCATCATGTCCGCATCGCCAAAGGCGATCAGCCGCGCGGCGTCTCCGATGGCGTGGGCGCCGGTGGAGCAGGCGGTGACGACGGAGTGGTTGGGACCCTTCAGGCCATGGCGGATCGAGATCTGGCCAGAGGCCAGATTGATCAGCATGGCCGGAATCACGAAGGGAGACAGCTTGCGCGGACCCCGCTCGTGCAGGGTGACCGACGCGTCATAAATGGTCTGCAGCCCGCCAATGCCGGAGCCCACAAGGACGCCGGCGCGCTCGAGCGCCTCTTCGTCCCTGGCTTCCCAGCCCGATGACTTGAGCGCCTCGTCGGCGGCCGCGATCGCATAGAGGATGAACTCGTCGATCCGCTTGCGGTCGCGCGCCGGCATGACCGCTTCGGGATCGAACGATCCCTCCACGCCCTCGCCGCCGCCATTGCGGCCGTCCACGCGCGGGATGATGCCCGCGACATGGCTCGCCAGATCGTCCACTTCGAAATGTTCGATGCGGGCAAGACCGGATTCGCCAGCCAGAAGCCGGCGCCAGACGAGTTCGGTTCCGCAGCCGAGCGGGGACACGATCCCCAGCCCGGTGACGACGACGCGGCGCTTGATCATGCGTGCCGAGCCTTAGCCCTGCTTCTCGGAAATGAACTTCACCGCGTCGCCGACGGTCTGGATGTGCTCGGCGGCGTCGTCGGGAATTTCGATGTCGAACTCTTCTTCGAACGCCATCACGAGCTCGACATTATCGAGGGAGTCGGCTCCGAGATCGTCGATGAACGAGGCCTTTTCGACAACCTTGTCTTCTTCAACGTCGAGGTGCTCGACAACGATCTTCTTAACGCGATCAAAAACGTCGGACATGTCGGACCCTTTTTCCAATGTCTCGGCGGTCGGCTCTTATTGGCTTTCCGCATCTTTCTTATGCAATAACAGGCAGCAAGGCCGCCCCCGGGATCGTGCGGGCTGATAACACGCCCATCTCACCTACGCCAGCAGGTAGAGGTCTGGCAAGACGGTGCGTTCATCACGCCGCTGCGGCCTAGATCATCGCCATACCGCCATTGACGTGCAAGGTCTGGCCGGTGACGTAGCCCGCCTCCTCGCTGGCAAGGTACAGGCAGGCGTTGGCGATGTCCTCGCCGGTGCCCAGCTTGCCGGCGGGTATCGTCCCCAGAATCAGCTTTTTCTGGTCCTCGGTGAGCGCGTCGGTCATGGGCGATTCGATGAAGCCCGGCGCCACGCAATTGGCCGTCACGCCGCGTGACGCGACCTCCTGGGCGAGCGCCTTGGTGAAGCCGATCATGCCTGCCTTGGAGGCGGCGTAATTGGTCTGTCCGGCGTTGCCGGTCACGCCCACCACCGAGGTGATTCCGATGATGCGCCCGAAGCGCGCCTTCATCATGGGACGCAGGCACGCCTTGGACAGCCGGTAATGGGCTTCAAGATTGACCTTGATGACCATGTCCCAGTCTTCGTCTTTCATCCGCATGAGGAGCTGGTCGCGGGTGACGCCGGCGTTGGAGATCAGGATGTCCAGCCCGCCCAGCGCTTCGCTGGCCTGTTTGGGCAGCGCATCCACCGAATCGGCGTCGGCCAGGTTCGCCGGGCAGATCTCCACCCGGTCTCCCAGCTCGTCAGCGAGGGTTTTCAGCTTCTCTTCGCGCGTGCCCGACAGGGCGACGCTGGCGCCCGCCGCGTGGAGCTTGCGGGCGATTTCAGAGCCGAGTCCGCCGGTGGCGCCGGTGACGAGGGCTTTCTTGCCGGTCAGGTCGAACATGTGGATTTATCCCTTTAACGAAGTCGCGAAGCCTTCGAGATCGTCCGCCGTCACCAGCGCGATCCCTTCCGCCTCCTTAATATGACGCTTGATCATGGGAGTCAGCACTTTCGCCCCGGCCTCGGCGAACCGGTCGACTCCTTGAGCGTGCATGAAATCGACGCTCTCGCGCCAGCGCACCTTGCCGGTGACCTGCTCGACCAGCTGGTTGCGGATCGTCGCGGCGTCGGACACCGCGGTGGCGGAGACATTGGTGACCACCGGCACGACGGGATCCTTGATGTCGGCCTTGCCCAGCGCCTCTTTCATGACGTCGGCGGCGGGAAGCATCAGCGGGCAATGAAACGGCGCGGAGACCGAGAGCATGATCGCCTTCTTCACGCCGCCGGCCTTGGCCGCCTCCAGCGTCGCCTCGACGGCGGACTTGGCGCCCGAGATCACGATCTGACCGGGCGCGTTGTCATTGGCGATGGTCACGACGCCATGGGCGGACCCGGCGTCGACGGCCCTGGCCGCCGTCTCCATGTCTGCGCCGAGCAGCGCCGCCATGGCGCCCTCTCCGGACGGCACGGCGGCCTGCATGGACCGGCCGCGCAGCTTCAGAAGCGTTGCGGCCTCGGTGAGCGACAGCGCGCCGGCCGCGCACAGGGCCGAGTATTCGCCAAGGCTGTGGCCGGCGACGAACTTGGCCGCCGTGACGTCGACGCCGAACTCTTCCTTCAGCACCCGCATGGCGGCCACCGACACCGCCATGATCGCCGGCTGGGCGTTCTCGGTGAGCGTCAGCTCCTCGATCGGGCCCTCCTGCATCAGCTTGAAGAGCTTCTGGTCGAGCGCGGCGTCGACTTCATCAAACACCGCGCGCGCCACAGAAAACTGCTGGCTGAGCGGACCGCCCATACCCACGGACTGGCTGCCCTGACCGGGAAATGTGAATGCAAGCGCCATGAAACGCGCCTCCCTGAAAATTTTTGTGTGGTCTTTGAGCGCGGGATAGACCGTGCGGGGGCGCGCTGGCAAGGCGCGGCAGCAAGCCGGCCCGTCTTGTCTATTTTGGCTAATTCGACTAACATCGCCCCTTAAATCCGGAGACTATGTATGCACACGGTCCGCGCATCAGACGCCAAGAACAAGTTTGGAGAGCTCGTCGACCGTGTCCAGCGCGAACCGGTGCGCATTGAACGCCATGGCCGCGGCGTGGCGGTGCTGGTCTCGGAGGCGGACTACGCCGAGATCGAGCAGCTGAGGCTGGAGGCACTGCGCGCCAAGATCGACCGGGGGGCCGCCGATTTCGAGGCGGGGCGAACCTTCAGCCATGAAGACGTGTTTGCGCAGGTCTTCAGCGAGATCAAAAAAGACTGAAATTGGCGCTCCGCATTGAATATGCCGACGAAGCCCGCGGCGACTTAATCGCAATCGCCAGGCAAAGCCGGGCTCAGTGGGGCGAAGCCCACGCCAGGGCCTTCTTCGAGGGCCTTGAGCAGTCGATCGCTCAACTGGCCGCCTTGCCGCACACCGGCCAGCCGGCGGACGACATCAGAAAAGGCCTTCGCCGCAGGGTCTACAGGGCGCTGACGATCTTCTACACGCTCGAAACCGATAGCCTCCGCATCCTCGCGGTCCTTCACGGTCGTCAGGATGCACCCTCCACGCTCGAAAACCGCCCCTGACGTCCCGCCCCGCTTGCCCTCTCCGCCGCATTCGCGTATGACCCGCCGCTCACCGGCTGCGGTCCCCTGACCGTCATCCGTTCTTCAATGACGAAGGGCGGAGGTTTCAGGGGAACCGACGCGGATGGTCCGGCCCTTCGGCCCTCCCGCGCCGCAGCCTTGAAGAAGGGACGAAAGTCTATGAACAAGTACGAACACGTGTTCATCTCGCGGCCGGACGCATCGCCGGCGCAGGTGGAAACCACGCTCGAGGAGCTCAAAGCCCTCGTCGAGGAAAAGGGCGGCAAGGTCAACAAGACCGAGTACTGGGGTCTTCGCACCCTGGCGTACCGCATGAACAAGAACCGCAAGGGTCATTACGGCTATCTCGACATGGAAGCCGGCAACGACGTCCTTGATGCGCTCGACTACAAGCAGAAATACGCCGACGACGTCATGCGCTACATGACCGTCAAGGTCGAAGAGCTCACCGAAGAGCCCAGCGCCGTGCTGCGCAAGGGCGACGACCGCAAGCGTCGTGACCGTGACGGCCGCCCTGAGCGCGGCGATCGTCCCGACCGTGGCGACCGTGACCGTGGTGATCGCGGCGACCGCGGCGACCGCGGCGACCGGCGCTAGGAGGACCGACAATGGCTGACCAGATTTCCAACATCCCTGCCCGCCGCGCCTTCCAGCGCCGCCGCAAGGTTTGCCCGTTCTCCGGCGATAACGCGCCGAAGATCGACTACAAAGACGTGAAGCTGCTCCAGCGCTACATGTCCGAGCGCGGTAAGATCGTGCCCTCGCGCATCACCGCCGTTTCGGCCAAGAAGCAGCGTGAACTGGCCCGCGCCATCAAGCGTGCGCGCGTGCTGGCTCTGCTGCCCTATTCGGTCGATTAAGGAGGAAGTCCAATGCAAGTCGTTCTCATCGAACGCGTCGACAAGCTCGGCGCCATCGGCGACGTGGTGGACGTGAAGCCGGGCTTCGCCCGCAACTTCCTCCTGCCGCAAAACAAGGCCCTTCGGGCGACCGAGGCCAATATGGCCCGGTTCGAGCGCGAGCGCGAAGCGCTTGAGAAGCTCAACGCCGAGCGCGCCGAAAAGGCACGCGACGAAGGCTCTCACCTGGACGGCGCGAAATTCGTGCTGATCCGTCAGGCCTCCGAGAGCGGTCAGCTCTACGGGTCGGTGTCCACCCGCGATATCGCGGATGCGACCACCACCGACGCGCTGACCATCACCCGCGGCATGGTGGACCTGAATACGGCCATCAAGACGCTGGGCCTGCACGAAGTGCGCCTGGTCCTGCACCCGGACGTGGACGTGATCGTCACCATCAACGTGGCGCGCACCGAAGACGAAGCCGAGCGTCAGGCCAAGGGCGAGGACGTGATCCGCTCCGCCGCCGACGAAGACCGCGCGCTGGCCGAAGCCCAGGCCGCCGCCCTGTTTGAAGACGGGTCCGAGCCGGACGAACTCGCCGAAGGCGAGGACGACGGCGAAGGCGAAGCCGCCGAGGACGAGGAAAACGCGTAAGCGTCTCCTGTCATCGCGTTTCAGATCACGGGCGGTCCCTTCCGGGGCCGCCCGTTTTCGTTGGAGTTCCCCATGACGCGCGCGAGCGATACGATCCGCCCTGCCCATTGCGGCGACATGGCGGGCCTGGCCGCCCTGATCCACGCCGCCGTGCACCAGGGCGCGGCCGGCGCCTACACGGCGCAGCAGCGCGCCGCCTGGTCGCCGGCGCCGAGGACCGCCTCGGCCATGGCCGAGCGGCTGTCCGGCCAGATCATCCTGGCTGCGGAGGACGCACGCGGGCTGTCAGGAGTCTTCACGCTCACTGCGGATGGCGAGACCGACTTCGCCTATGTGCGCCCCGACCGCAAAGGCGACGGGCTCGCCGGCCGGCTCTACGACGCCGTCCTCGCCGAAGCGCGGCGGCGAGCGCTCACCGGCCTCACCGTTCAGGCCAGCCATATCGCCCGGCGCTTCTTTGAAAAGCGCGGCTGGACGCTGGTCGAGACACAGACGGTCCGGCCGAACGGCGTGGCGATGGAGAATCACCGCATGATGCTCAATCTTTCGCGCTGACGGGTTATCCACAGCGCGTCGCACACTGCGAGCTCAGCCGGCGTGGCGCCCTTCGCGCCTAGAAGCCGAGCAAGAAGCAGGTTTCGGACTTCTCCACAGCCCGATGTGGAAATTTGAGACTCCGCCGCTGGAAAGATCAAGACTGCAATGTGCGTGAAGGCTTCGCTATTGGAGCATTATGACAGCTGATCCTCTCCACGAGCCTGGAAACATCCCCGCCTCCGAGCCCTTCGCTCCGCCGCACAATATCGAGGCGGAGCAAGCGCTGCTGGGCGCCTTGTTGTTCGACAACGAGGTGTATCAGCGCGTCGGCGACTGGCTGAAACCCGACCATTTCTACGACCCCCTGCACGCGCGCATCTACGAGACCGCGAGCCAGCTCGTCATTGGCGGTTCGCTGGCAGACGCCGTGGTGCTCAAGAGCAAGTTCGAGCGCGATCCGGGCATGGCCGAGATCGGCGGGCCGGTTTACCTCGCCGATCTGATGCGCGAGGCGCCGGAGCCTGCGTCAGCGCCGGAATACGGCCGGCTGATCTATGATCTCGCCCTGCGCCGCGAGCTGATCCGTTTTGGCGAGGAAGTCAGCCACAACGCGATCGGCTCGGTGGATTCGGTGCCCGCCACCAGCGTGCTGGAGGAAGCCGAGCGCTCGCTCTTCGCGCTGGCCGAAACCGGCGGAACGCAGAAAACGCTGCGGCCCTTCCATGAGGCGCTGGAGGAATCCATCGCTATGGCGTCGGCCGCCTATCAGCGCGGCGGCGGACTGTCGGGGATTTCCTCAGGCCTCAAGAGCCTGGACGCAAAGCTGGGGGGCATGCACCGCTCCGACCTGATCATTCTCGCCGGCCGCCCGTCCATGGGTAAGACCTCGCTGGCGACCAATATCGCGTTCTCGGTGGCCCAGGCCTACAAGGCCGAGGAAAGCTCGGACGGTCACCGCAAGACCACAGACGGCGGCGTCGTCGCGTTCTTCTCGCTGGAGATGAGTCAGGAACAGCTCGCCACGCGTCTGATCGCCGACTATTCAGGCATTTCCAGCTACCATATCCGCCAGGGCAAGATCGACGCGGCCCAGTTTGAGGACATTCGCGACGCGGTGTCCGAGATCAACACGATCCCGCTTTATATCGACGACACCGGCGGCCTCTCCATCGGCGCGATGACGGCGCGCGCCCGGCGGCTGAAGCGCCAGCGCGGGCTCGACATGGTCGTGGTGGACTATCTCCAGCTCCTCACCGGCTCGGGCAAGACCGACAGCCGGGTGCAGGAAATCTCCGAGATCACCCAGGCGCTCAAATCCCTGGCCAAAGAGCTCAACGTCCCGGTCATCGCGCTGTCCCAGCTGTCGCGTCAGGTGGAGAACCGCGACGACAAGAAGCCCCAGCTCTCCGACCTTCGCGAATCCGGCTCCATCGAGCAGGACGCCGACGTGGTCATGTTCGTTTATCGCGAAAGCTATTACCTGGAGCGCCTGGAGCCGAAAGAAGGCACCGAAGAGCATCTCAAATGGGAAGACGAGATGCGCGAGATCCGCAATCAGGCCGACGTGATCATTGGCAAGCAGCGTCACGGTCCCATCGGCTCGGTGAAAGTGGCGTTCGATCCTGAACGCACCAAATTCTCCGATCTCGAACTCAGCTACCAGCCGCGCGAGTACGACTAGCCCGCGCCAGCGCGAAACTTGCCATGGATAGCGCAAACAAAGTGAGCAGCCGGGCGGTGAAGAACACCCCCGCCGGCAGATCCTGCACCGCTCGCCAGAGCGGCCCCGGCAGCACCGCGTCCAGCACGGCGGCGATACCGGCGAGCAGGTCGGGCCCGCTCTCCAGGTAAGCGCCCAGCGAAACGGCGAAGCCCGCCCCCCTGAGCGTGAGATGGCCCAGCGCCGCCGCGTCGGCGAGTGCGCCCACAAGGCACAGCCAGGCGAACGCAGCGGCGATGGGAGCCATCAGGCGTCCTCCCGACCCAGCTCGGTGCGCAGCCGCTCGACCCTGAGCTCAAGCCGGCGCAGCTCCAGCATCAGCCGGTTCTCCGCCATGAAGGGGGTCAGCGAGGTCTTCACCACCAGCGCCATCACCAGCAGCACCGCCGCGGGCAGCCCGGTCTTTAGTGCGAGCAGCGGATCGTTGGCCTGGAAGAACAACCAGGCCATCCACACCCCGCCTGCAAACAAGCCGATCTGCGCGGCCATCGTGAGAAGGCTCATCCAGCCGCGCGGACCCTTGAACAGGGATAGCCCGATTTCGAAAAAGCCGGGCTCATGGCCGAACACGCTTTCCGGCGCGGTGCGCTCTTCTTCCAGCGCCCGGTCGATCATGCGGTCGAGATCATTCATTTGCTCCTCCTGTGAGCCTTTCACGCAGCTTGCGCCGCGCGTGCATGAGGCGGGTCTTGATCGTCCCCGCCGGCACGTCGAGCGCGGCGGCGGTTTCCGCCACGCTCAATCCTTCAAAGTGATAGAGCGCGATCGCGGCGCGCTGATCGCCCGGCAGCGACGCCATGGCGGCGCGCACCTTGGCGAGATCCGCGTCGCGGTCGGCGTCTGTCAGGGGCGCGGGCTCCGGTTCGGCGGCGGCCGCCTCGCCGATCACCCGGTCACGCCGCGCCCGCCCGATCGCCTGGGCGCAGCAGCGCGTGACGATCTGAAAGGCGAATGCGGGAAAGGCCGCCTCGTCGCGCAGGCGCGGCATGGCGCGTGAAATCCTGAGCCAGGCCTCCTGCACCGCGTCCTGGGCCATCTGGGCATCCGAGGTTAGCCGCCAGGCGTGGCCCATGAGGCGCGGCTGGAACCGCGCCACCAGGTCGCGCTCGGCCCGCCTGTCTCCGGCGCGCGCAGCGGCGACCAGATAGGCGTCCAGAGCTCTGTTCAGATCACGCTTGGCCACCGGCCTCTCCCTTCGTTCAGAAGCAAGGTGCGCAGCAGGCGGGATTTGGTTCAATACAGAAGAGAATTTTCCTCCTACAGCGCCCGGGGGGCGACGCGGCGGCCATGATGGGCCATATCTACATCAAACCTTCCGCAGCCCGTCAGCGTTCATGACCCCTACCGATCAAAGCTTCCCGGACGACCGGGTCTCGCCGCGCCTGGTGATCGATCTCGACGCCGTGGCGCGCAATTACCAAAGCCTCGCCGAACGCGCCGCCAGCGCGGAGACCGCCGCCGTGGTGAAAGCGCAGGCCTATGGTCTCGGCGCGGCGCAGGTCGCCCGCCGACTCCTGCGCGAGGGATGCCGAAGCTTCTTTGTCGCCACGCCCGAAGAAGGCGCTGATCTGCGCCGGGCGTTTGGCGGCGGCGAAGTCGATATCTGGGTGTTCAACGGCTATCGCGCCGATACGCGCTCGCTGTTCATGGAGCATCGCCTGGGCGCGATTCTCAATTGCGAGGCGGATCTGGACGCCGCGCGGCAGGAGCCTCCCGGACCCGTGGCGCTTCATGTGGACACCGGCATGAACCGGTTGGGCCTGTCGCCCGAGCACGCCGCAGCGCTGACCTCTGATCAGCTGGAAAACCTCGATCTGCGCATGGTGATGAGCCATCTGGCCTGCTCGGAAGACGCGGGCGCCGCCATGAACGCGGCGCAGCTCAAACGCTTTGAGGCCATCGCAGATCACTTTCCCGGCGTGCGGCGCTCGCTTTGCAGCACGGGCGGCGTGCTGCTGGGACCCGACTACCATTTCGATCTGGTGCGGCCGGGCATCGGGCTCTACGGCGCCACCGCGAACCCCGGCGAAGATCATGGACTTGAGCCGGTCGTTCGGCTGGAGGCTCCGGTGCTGCAGCTGCGCCGGCTTGAGCCCGGCGACAGCACCGGCTATGGCGCGACCTATGTGGCCGACCGGCCACGGCTCGTGGCTACGGTGGCCGCCGGCTACGCCGACGGGTTGCCGCGCGCGCTCTCCGGGGCAGGATATGCTCGCTTCAACGGCGCGAAAGCGCCTGTCCTCGGTCGTGTTTCGATGGATCTTACAGTGCTCGACGTCACCGATTGCGAAGACGATGTCCGCGCCGGCGCCCCGGCGGCGTTCCTGGGCGCCGATCTCGACGCGATGGCGCAGATCGCGGGCACCCTGCCCTACGAGATCCTGACCGGGCTCGGCCGCCGGGCCGCGCGGGTCTATGAGGGCGCGGCGTGAACCCGGTGCGCGCCCTCGGCGCCGGCCTGCTGGCGCTTCTGCAAAGCGCCGGCGCGGTGACCCGCTTCGCGCTGGAGACGGTGTTCGCCGCGGTGCGCCCGCCCTTTTTCGGCGGCCAGCTTCTGCAGCAGCTGTTCCGGCTGGGCTTTCTGTCGCTGCCCGTGGTGGGCCTCACCGCCCTCTTCACCGGGGCCGCGCTGGCGCTCAACATCTATACCGGCGGCTCGCGCTTCAATGCCGAGAGCTTTGTTCCCAACATCGTCTCGCTGGGCATCGTGCGCGAGCTTGGCCCCGTAATCGCCGCGCTCATGGTGTCGGGACGGGTCAGCTCCGGCATCGCGGCGGAGATCGGCGCCATGCGCGCCACCGAGCAGATCGACGCCCTGCACACGCTGGCCACCGACCCCATGCGCTACCTCATCGCGCCGCGGGTGATCGCCGGGGTGATCGTTCTGCCGCTGCTGGTGATCATCGCCAATCTGATCGGCATTCTGGGCGGGTTCGCGGTGTCGGTGCAGACGCTGGACTTCGACCCCAGCGTCTACATCAAGAACACCCTGGACATCCTGGAGCGCTGGGACGTGCTGTCCGGCCTCATCAAGGCGGCCGTGTTCGGGTTTTTGCTCACCCTCATGGGGTGTTACCACGGCTATCACGCCGAGGGCGGCGCCCAGGGGGTCGGCCAGGCGGCCACCAACGCCGTCGTTTCGGCCGCCGTGCTGATCTTTGCGGCGAACTTCCTGCTCACCTCGCTTTTCGTGTGATCTGATGACCGCCCAGGACCAAAGCCCGGTGAAAATCGCCTGGAAAGACGTGACGGTCCGCTTTGGATCGACAACCGTGCTGGACCGCTTCAGCCTGGAGGCCCATGAGGGCCGCTCGCTGGTGATTATCGGCGGGTCGGGCGTGGGCAAGTCGGTGACCATCAAGACCGCGCTGGGGCTGATCAGACCCAGCTCCGGAAAGGTCGAGATCGACGGCCATGCGGTGAAGCATAACCGCGAGGATGATCCGGGCGTCGCTCAGATCGGCATGCTGTTCCAGTCCGGCGCCCTGTTTGACTCCCTACCGGTCTGGAAAAACGTCGCCTTCCGCCTGCTCCACGCCGAGCACATGAAGGCAGACGAGGCGCGCGAGCGGGCGCTGGAGGCCCTGGACCAGGTGGATCTGGATCGCGAAAACGCCGACAAGCGCCCCAACTCTTTGTCCGGCGGCATGCTGAAACGCGCCGCCCTTGCCCGCGCCATCGTCGGGCGGCCGAAAATCCTGTTCTTCGACGAGCCCACCACAGGCCTCGATCCCGTCACCGCCGACGTGATCAACAAGCTGATCAAGCGTCAGGTGAAGCACTTCAACGCCACCGCCGTTTCGATCACCCACGACATGGCCAGCATGCGCACCATCGCCGACGATGTGGCCATGATCAAAGACGGCAAAATCCTATGGCGCGGCCCGCTGAGCGAGGTGGAGAGCTGCGAAAACGCAGAAGTTTGCCGCTTTGTGAGGGGCGAGAGCGAGGACGAGTAAACCGCCCTCACCTTGAAGTGCGCGCCGCTTCCCGCGCCGCTGTCCCGGGACACGCTCACGAGCGCCCCGAATCACTTCAGTTCCGCTATCCTTGGCGCAAATTCGCCCCCAGGATTCGCCATGCCCCGTTCCGACACCGTTTATGTCTGCCAGTCCTGCGGGTCGGTGCACGCCAAGTGGGCGGGGCGGTGCGATGGGTGCGGGTCGTGGAACACGCTGCAGGAGGAAAGCGACCAGCGCGCCCCCATGGGCACGGCGGCCAAGGCCGTCTCGAAGGCCCGGCGCTCCAAGCTTGAGCTGTTTGATCTGGGCAGTGAGACCGATGATCCGCCGCGCTTTGAAACCGGGCTGGCCGAGCTGGACCGGGTGGCCGGCGGCGGTTTCGTGCCGGGATCGGCGATTCTGGTGGGCGGCGATCCGGGGATCGGCAAATCGACGCTTTTGCTGCAGGCCGTGGCGCGTCTGGCGTTGAACGGCGCCAAGGCGGTTTATGTGTCCGGCGAGGAGGCCGCCGATCAGGTGCGCCGGCGCGCCCGGCGCCTGGGCCTGGCCGACGCCCCCGTGGCGCTGGCGGCGGAAACCTCGCTGGAGGTGATTCTGGATGGCCTCAAGAACGAAACGCCGGACATCGCGGTGATCGATTCGGTGCAGACGCTGTGGTCGGATCAACTCACCGCCGCGCCCGGCACGGTGGCCCAGGTGCGCGCCTGCGCCCAGGAGCTGGTGCGTTTCGCCAAGAAGCGCAACACGGTGATTGTCCTGGTGGGCCATGTCACCAAGGACGGCCAGATCGCCGGGCCGCGCGTGGTGGAGCACATGGTGGACGCCGTGCTCTATTTTGAAGGTGATCGCAGCCACCAGTTCCGGATCCTGAGGGCGGTGAAGAACCGGTTCGGCCCCACCGACGAGATCGGCGTGTTTGAAATGGCCGAGGCCGGCTTGCAGGAAGTCACAAACCCGTCCGCCCTGTTCCTGACCGGGCGCGGCGATGAAGGATCGGGCGCTGCGGTGTTCGCCGGCATGGAGGGGACGCGCCCTGTGCTGACCGAAATTCAGGCGCTGGTGGCGCCGGCGGCCTTCGGCACGCCCCGTCGCGCGGTCGTGGGCTGGGATTCAGGTCGCCTGGCCATGGTGCTGGCGGTGCTGGAGGCCCGATGCGGGCTTGGCTTTGGCGGTCGCGACGTTTATCTCAACGTCGCAGGCGGGCTGAAAATCTCCGAGCCCGCGGCGGATCTGGCGGTGGCTGCAGCCTTGATTTCCTCCTATCTCGACTCCCCCCTGCCCCACAGCGGGGTCGTGTTCGGCGAAATCGCCCTGTCCGGCGATGTGCGCCCGGTGGGCCGGTCGGAGGCTCGCCTCAAAGAAGCCGCCAAGCTGGGATTCAAGCAGGCCCTCGCCCCGTGCGGCATTGATGCGCCGGGGATGACGGTGAACGGCGTCGATTCGGTTCAGGCGCTCGTGCGCCGGCTCGGCCAGGACGCGGCCTAGTCCGCACCAGGCTTTTAAGGGAGGTTGATCATGGACGCCGGATTTTCAGCCTTCGATCTCTTCGCCGTCGCGGTTCTGTTTTTCTCCGGGCTGATGGCCCTGATGCGCGGCTTCGTGCGCGAGGCGCTGACGGTGACGGCCTTCGTGGCCGCCGCGCTCGCCGCGCTGTGGGCGCGCCCGGTCTTCGCCGATGTGCTGGAAGGCCCGGTGGGCGGCTCGCTGACGGCGAACGCCATCGCCATGGTAACGGTCTTCATTCTGGTTTATCTGGCGGTCAGCTTCGTGACGAGCTCGCTGCAAAAAAACGTGAAGCGCGGCGAAGACGTGCCGACCCTTGACCGCACTCTGGGCTTTGTGTTCGGCGTGGCGCGTGGACTGGTCCTGCTGGGCCTTCTGGTGGTGGTGTTCGTCAACGCCACAGGGGGAACCGCCCCGGCCTGGATGCGCAGTTCGCAGGTCTATCCGCTCGCGCGGGCCACCGCCGGCCTGCTGCAGCATCTCGCCCCCGCAGGCAGTCCGATCGATCCGGACACTGCACAAAACGGGGGTCAAGACATTGACGAAGACCCGATCGGTCGCCTTATCCAGCAGCGAACAGCCGAGGATGACGAGGGATGAACTTGCCAACCCTGACATACGACGCCGCGACCGACCGGGCCCGGGAGGAATGCGGCGTTTTCGGCGTTCGCGGCGCGGACGAAGCCGCGGTGCTTTGCGCCTTCGGGCTTCACGCCCTGCAGCACCGGGGCCAGGAGGCCTGCGGGATCACCAGCTATAACGAGGGCCGCTTCCATTCGGAGCGGCATCTGGGGCTGGTGGGCGACCACTTCACCGATCCCAAGCGGCTGGCGGGTCTGGCCGGCGCGGTGGCCATCGGCCATGTGCGCTATTCCACCTCCGGCGGCGCGGTTCTGCGCAATGTTCAGCCGCTCTACGCCGATGTGCGCGGCGGCGGCGTGGCGCTGGCCCATAACGGCAATTTGACCAACGCCCGCGCCCTGCGCGAAGAACTCACCAATCAGGGCGCGATCTTCCAGTCGACCTCCGACACCGAGGTGATCCTTCAGCTCGCCGCGAAATCGCGCAAGACCAAGGCGGTCGACCGGCTGATCGCAGCGCTGCGTCAGGTGGAAGGCGCCTTCGCGCTGGTCGCCATGACCAATGACAAGCTTGTGGGCGCGCGCGACCCGCTGGGCATCCGGCCTCTGGTCATGGGCAAGCTGGACGGCGCGGTGATCTTCGCCAGCGAGACCTGCGCGCTGGACATGATCGGCGCCACCTTCCTGCGCGAGGTGGAGCCCGGCGAGATGGTGATCGCCACCGACGAGGGCATTGAAAGCCGCCGCTATGCGCCGGCCGTCCCGGCACGCCCCTGCGCGTTCGAGTACATCTATTTCGCACGGCCCGACTCAGTGATCGACGGCATCTCCGTCTACGAGGCGCGCAAGCGCATGGGCCGGCGCCTGGCTGAAGAGGCGCCCGCGGACATCGACGTGGTGGTGCCCGTGCCCGACAGCGGCATGGCCGCCGCGCTCGGCTTTGCAGAAGCCATCGGCAAGCCGTTCGATCTCGGGATCATCCGCGCCCACTTCGCCGGACGCACCTTCATTCAGCCCACACAGGCCAAGCGTGATCTTGGCGTGCGCCGCAAGCACTCCGCCAACGCCTCGGTCCTGAAAGGCCAACGCGTGCTGCTGGTGGACGATTCCATCGTGCGCGGCACCACGTCGAAGAAGATCGTGGCCATGGTGCGTGAGGCCGGAGCCAAGGAAGTGCATATGCGCTCGGCCTGCCCGCCCATCACGCACCCCGATTTCTACGGCATCGACATGCCCATGCGCGAAGAGCTGATGGCCGCCAGCCACGACCCCGAACGCATGCGGGCCATGCTGGAGGCGGACTCGCTCGGCTTCCTGTCCGTGGAGGGCCTGTACTGGGCCGTGCGCGGGGAAGCGCGCAATGACGCGCGTCCCCAGCTCGCCGATCACTATTTCACCGGGGATTACCCCACACGGCTTGCGGACCGCGATCGTTCGCAGTCCGACAAGGAAACTCAACTCTCATTCCTGGTTGACGCATGACGAATTCTCGCCCGCTTGAGGGCCGCGTAGCGTTGGTGACCGGCGCATCGCGCGGCATCGGCTATTCGGTCGCCCTGAAACTCGCCGAAGCCGGCGCCCACGTGATCGCCACCGCGCGCACCCAGGGCGGGCTGGAGGATCTGGACGACGCCATCGAGAAGGCGGGCGGATCGACCACGCTGGTCCCCATGGACCTGCAAGCTCCGGACTCCATCGAAAAACTGGCCGAGGCGGTCGCGGAGCGCTGGGGCAAGCTGGACTGTCTGGTGGTGAACGCCGGCGTGCTGGGCATCCTCACACCGGCCGCGCAGATTCCGTCGAAAGTCTGGAACGAGGTTCTGGGGGTCAATCTGATCGCCCCGGCCCGCTTCATCCGCGCCTTTGAAGGCCTGCTCAGAAAATCCGACGCCGGCCGCGCCGTGTTCACCACATCCGGAGTCGGCAGCCGCAAAGCCAAGGGATACTGGGCCGCCTACGGCGCGTCCAAGGCCGGGCTCGACAATCTGGTGCAGAGCTGGGCGTTCGAACTTGAGGACTCCCCTGTGCGGGTGAATTTGCTCAATCCTGGAGCGGTGCGCACGCGCATGCGCGCCAAGGCGGCGCCGGGCGAAGACCCCATGTCCCTGCCCCATCCCGACGACATCGCTCCCCACTTCGTCGCGCTGTGCAGCCCGAGCGAAACCCGCAACGGCGAGATCATCGACGCGCAATAGCGGGGGCGGCGGACCGAACCCTGCCAAGGCTCGCGCGCGTCACCCCACCAGGGGAGAGACAAACGCGCCTCTAATCCGCCAGCACCACAAGAACCGCGCCGTCGGCGACCTGCGCGCCCTCGGTGACGGGCACCGATTCCACCACACCATCGGCCGGTGAGGAAAGCGCGTGCTCCATCTTCATGGCTTCGAGCACCACAAGGGTCTGCCCCTTTTTCACGGCGTCGCCCGCCTTCACAGGCAGAGACAGCACCTTGCCGGGCATGGGCGCCTTGATCTGGCCGCCGGCGTCCAGCGCATCAGCCAGAGCCGCCGGGTTGTAGCGCTCGATAAGGTGGGTTTCGCCGCGCGCATTGACGAGCACCGCGCGGCCATGGCGTTCAAAGCGGGCGCTGACCGGATCGCGGTCCAGCTCGGCGAAGAGCTCCCCGGCGCCGTAGCTCGGGCGATCAAGAACCAGTGTCTGATCGCCCACTTGGGCCTCAAGCCGGTCCGGGCTGAAGATCAGGCGGACGGCGCGGCGCTCCCCGCCCGCATCCAGGCCGATCTCGAAGACCGGCGCGCCGTTCACGCGGAAGCCGTCGCGCACATCCCAGGGATCGGCGCTCGCCGGCGCCAGGGGGCCGCCTTCGGTCATGGCCAGCGCGGCCGCGGCGTAGGACAGGGCCGGCGCGTCCTTGGGCGCCAGCTCGTCCAGGCGCTCATCGATGAAGCGCGTGTCCACATCGCCGGCGCGGAAATCGGCGTGATCCAGCGCCCGGCGCAGGAAGCCGGCGTTGGTCTTCACCGGCCAGACCATCAACTCGTCATCGAGAAACTCGACCAGCTGGTCGATCACCGCCTCGCGGGTCTCGGCGGCGACGATGATCTTGGCGATCATGGGATCGTAGTGAAGGGTGACCTCGCCGCCCTCCTCCACGCCGGATTCAATGCGTACGCCGAACTCGGGAAGGTTCAATCGGTCCAGCTTGCCGATGGACGGTAAAAAGCCGCTCGCCGGGTCTTCGGCGTACAGGCGCAGCTCCATGGCCGAGCCGTGAAGGGCGATCTCGTCCTGGCCCGGAAGCGCACCGCCGGCGGCCACATGGAGCTGCAGGGCGACCAGATCATAGCCGGTGACCTCTTCGGTCACCGGATGCTCTACTTGAAGGCGGGTGTTCATCTCCATGAAATAGAAGCCGTCTTCGCGCAGCGCCCCGGAGCCGTCGACGATGAACTCGATCGTGCCGGCGCCCACATAGTCCACCGCTTTGGCCGCGCGCACCGCGGCGTCGCACATGGCGGCGCGCACAGCCTCGGTCATGCCGGGCGCAGGCGCTTCCTCGATGACCTTCTGGTGGCGGCGCTGCAGCGAGCAGTCGCGTTCAAAGAAGTGGACGACGTTTCCATGGCTGTCGCCGAAGACCTGGACCTCGATATGGCGAGGGCTGGAGATGAATTTCTCGATCAGCACCCGCTCGTCGCCGAAGCTGGAGGACGCCTCGCGCTTGCAGCTGTCGAGGGCTTCGAGGAATTTATCCCCCGCCTCGACCTTGCGCATGCCCTTGCCGCCGCCGCCCGCGACCGCCTTGATCAGGACCGGGTAGCCGATTTTGTCGGCCTCGTCCTTCAGATAGGCCGGATCCTGGCCCTCGCCGTGATAGCCGGGCGTCACCGGCACCCCGGCGCTCTCCATGAGCTTTTTGGCGCGGTCCTTGAGGCCCATGGCCTCGATGCTTTCAGGGCTCGGCCCGACAAAGACGATCCCGGCCTCGGCGCAGGCGCGCGCGAACCCGGCGTTCTCCGACAGAAAGCCATAGCCGGGGTGGATCGCGTCGGCGCCGGTGGATCTGGCCGCCTCGATGATCAGATCGGCCTTGAGATAGCTCTCGCGCGCCGGCGCCGGGCCCAGGCGCACCGCCTCGCCCGCATCGCGCACATGGGGCGCGTTCGCGTCGGCGTCCGAATACACCGCTACGGTGTCAATCCCCAGCGCGTGCGCGGTGCGCATGACGCGGCGGGCGATTTCGCCGCGATTGGCGATGAGCAGCTTCTTGATCATGGACGTCCCGGAGCCGGTTCGAAGATGGGCCCGCGTTGTGCGCCATGCCGCGCCAAGGTTCAAGCACCGGGGGCTCCCCCAGTGGCTTACAGGGGGCTTTCTGGGGGCGGCTTGGCCTACTTCGCCTCTTCGCGGTCGCGCACCGCCGCGGCGAGCACGAAGCTGATCAGCATCAGAAGATACCAGCTGCCCAGCTTGGCGATATGCACCGGGCGCCAGGCCAGTTCCTGACCTGGATAACTCCAGGCGCGGGCGAACGTGCCGATATTTTCTGCAAACCAGATGAACAGCGCCACCAGCACCAGGCCCAGAAGCAGCGGCATGGGGCGATGCTTTTCGTCGGGACGAAACCACACCACGCAGGGCGCGTAGATCAGCGCGCTGGCCAGAAACAGCCCCCATCGCAGATCAACGGTGAAATGGTGGGTGAAGAAGTTCACATAGACCGCGACGGCCAGGCCCGCCTGCAGCCAGAGCGGCGGGAACCGGTCAAAGCGAAACTCGAAGATCCGCCAGACCCGGGCGAGATAGCTGCCCACGGCCGCATACATGAACCCGGAAAACAGCGGCACGCCCATGATCTGCAAAACCGCTGCATCCACTTCGGGATAGACCCAGCTCCCCACATGGACCTTGAAGATCTCCATGAGGGTGCCGACCAGGTGGAACACAAGGATCACCCGCGCCTCGGCCAGCGTCTCCAGACGCAAGGCCAGCATGGCGATCTGGATGAGCACCGCCCCCAGCGTGACGGCGTCATAGCGCGCCAGCGCCGCGTCGTCGGGCCAGAACAGGAAGCTCGCCAGCAGGAGCGCCAGCATCAGGCCGCCGAACAGGCACGCCCAGGCCTGCTTGATCCCGAAGGCGGCAAACTCGAACAGCGCCCCGGTGACCGGGCCGCGCACGAAAGCGTCGTGCAGCCGTGTTCGAAAGGCGTGAAGCGCGCGCTCGGTGCGCGGCGGCAGCGCCATGGCTACTCGGCCCAGCCCGGCTTTCGCTTCTCCAGGAAGGCGGTGAGGCCTTCACGGCCCTCTTCGGAGACCCGGCGGTCGGCGATCTGATGGGCGGTCTTGCGCAACAGTGAGTCGTTGATTTCATGGTCGGCGACCATGTCCACCAGCTTCTTGGCGTCATGGACGGCGCCCGGCGCGGTGGAGAAGGCGAGCGTGGCCAGGTGCTCCATCATGTCGTCCAGCTCATCCACGCTGTCGACCACATACTGGGCGAGGCCCATCTGGTGCGCGAAGGTCCCGTCGAACCCCTCGCCCGTGGCGAACAGGGCGCGGGCGTAGCGCGGGCCGATCGCCTTGACGACGAACGGCGAGATCGTCGCCGGCGTCAGGCCCAGGCGCACTTCGGAGAAGCGGATCTTGGCGTCCTTGACCGCAACGGCCACGTCGCACGCCGCCATCAGGCCGGCGCCGCCGCCCATGGCCGCGCCCTGCACCAGCGCCACGGTGAGCTGGGGCAGGTCGTAAAGCTTGTGCAGCATGCGCGCGAGACCCAGCGCGTCTTCGAGATTGTCGTCATGGGTCCAGTCGGCGGCCGCCTTCATCCATTCAAGATCGGCCCCGGCGGAGAAGCTCTTGCCCGTCCCGCGCAGGATCACGATGCGCACCTCGTCGGCGTTGGCACGCAGGGTCTCGAAAATATCGGAGAGCCGGGCGATGATGTCCGCGTTGAACGCGTTGTGCTTTTCGGGCCGGTTCAGGGTGATCACTGCGGCGCCGCCGGGCGTCACCTCCAGCAGGACTTCATCTTCAATCGCCATGGCCGACCTCGTTGAGAAAATGCGTGAACCCCTTCCTACTGCGCGCGGGCCACAAGAAAAAGCCCGCCGCGGCCGAAGAGGCCGGGCGGGCTGTCATTTTCGGGTCGGGCGGAGTCGCCGCCTAGCGCGGCAGAATGATCGACTTGATCAGGTAGAGCACGCTCAGGCCGACCAGATAGGCGGCCGCTGCGAACGCCAGATACTGCCAGTAGACCATGTCGGTCACAGGCGGCAGGGAGAAGCTGGCCCCGCCGCGCACCATGGGCAGCACCTGATCAACCACCACATGGACGATGACGCTGGCCACGGTGAAGATCAGAATGGCGCCGTAAGACGGCATCAGCAGCGCCATCACAAGAGCGATGACCCCCAGCTGCAGACCGAAGAACAACCAGTTGACGCCCCCTTCGCCAGTCAGCGGAGCAAAGGCCTCAACGCCGTTCATGAGCCAGGCCCATACCGGCTCGACATACGGCATGACCGGATCGAGAAATTCCATAGTTATACCCCCTCGGTTAGCGGCTCATCGGCCGCCCACGTGGCGAGAGCCTGCCAAACCATTAACAAAATGCAAGAAAAACAATGATCCGGTGACGATTTAATTGTGCGCCGTCGCGAAAATCCCACGATTTTTTGAAAGCATTCAGCGTTTGAGCAGCAGTCTGCGCGCCAGCATGAGCAAGGCGAGCACCACCAGATAGCCGGCGAGAAGGCTGGCGACATAGCGCCAGAACGGCGATTCCAGCACGTCAGGCAGCAAAAGCGGCGCGCCGCGCGTGATGACCGGCGCGAGCGCGTCAACCAGAACATGGACGACTGTAGCACCCACCGTGAAAACCGGCAGCCTGCGCCAGCTCGGCATGATCAGCGCCGCCACCAGCGCGATGATCAGCCCCTGAACCGCATTTACGCGGTCAAAGCCGGATTGAAAGAAAACCAGAATGTCGTTGAGAATATCCATCTCACGCCTCCCATGCCGGATCACGCGATCCGCCTCTGCGCCAGCATCGCCAGATTGGGCTTGCAGGGCAAGGCCGGGGGCGTGACGGGGCCTTGAAGCCGGCCTACATCCGGAACACGCCGAACTTTGTATCCTCGATCGGGGCGTTCAGGGCGGCGGACAGCGCCAGGGCCAGCGTGCGGCGGGTGTCTTCAGGCGCGATGACGCCGTCATCCCAGAGCCGCGCGGTGGAGAAATAGGGCGAGCCCTCTTCATCGTATTTCTCGCGGATCGGCGCCTTGAAGGCGGCTTCGTCCTCGGCCGGCCAGTCTTCGCCGCGCAGCTCCATGCCGTCGCGCTTGACCGTGGCGAGCACGCTGGCCGCCTGCTCGCCGCCCATCACCGAGATGCGCGCGTTGGGCCACATGAACAGAAAGCGCGGACCGAAGGCGCGCCCGCACATGCCGTAATTGCCGGCGCCGTAGGAGCCGCCGATCACCAGGGTGATCTTGGGCACTCTGGCGGTGGAGACGGCGGTGACGAGCTTGGCGCCGTCCTTGGCGATGCCGCCGGCCTCGTATTTGGAGCCCACCATGAAGCCTGTGATGTTCTGCAGGAACAGGAGCGGGATCTTGCGCTGGGCACACAGCTCGATGAAGTGAGCGCCCTTCAGGGCGCTTTCAGAGAACAGCACGCCGTTATTGGCGACGATCCCCACCGGCATGCCGTGCAGGCGGGCGAATCCGGTGACGAGCGTCTCGCCATAGAGCTTCTTGAACTCGTCGAAATGCGAGCCGTCCACCAGGCGCGCGATCACCTCGCGCACATCATAGGGTTGGCGCACGTCCTTGGGGATGACGCCGTTCAGCGTCGCCGGATCGAGCGCAGGCTCTTCCGGCTCCTCCAGGAAGACCTGTTTCGGCTTCACGGTGTTCAGCCCCGCCACGATGCGCCGGGCGATCTGAAGGGCGTGGTCGTCGTCGGCGGCGTAATGGTCGACCACGCCGGAGGTGCGCGCATGAACGTCGGCGCCGCCGAGATCCTCGGCCGAGATCACCTCGCCGGTGGCCGCCTTCACCAGCGGCGGACCGCCCAGAAAGATCGTGCCCTGATTGCGTACGATGATGCTCTCATCGCTCATGGCCGGCACATAGGCGCCGCCGGCGGTGCAGCTACCCATCACCACCGCGATCTGCGGGATGCCGGCGCTGGAAAGATTGGCCTGATTGAAGAAGATGCGCCCGAAATGGTCCCGGTCGGGAAAGACTTCGGCCTGGTGAGGCAGGTTCGCGCCGCCGCTATCCACCAGATAGACGCAGGGAAGATGATTTTCCCGCGCAATTTCCTGGGCGCGCAGATGCTTCTTCACGGTCATGGGATAGTAGGTGCCGCCCTTCACCGTGGCGTCATTGCACACGATGACGCATTCGCGCCCCGACACGCGGCCGATACCGGTGATCATGCCGGCGCCGTGGACATCGCCCTCATAAAGGCCGTCGGCGGCCAGCGCGGACAGCTCCAGGAAGGGCGAGCCCGGATCCAGCAGGCGCTGCACACGGTCGCGGGACAATAGCTTGCCGCGCTTGAGATGCTTCTCCCGCGCACGCTCGTTTCCGCCCAGGGCTGCGGTGGCGGTCTTTGTCTTCAGCTCGGCGACCAGCGCCTGCATGGCTTCGGCGTTGGCCTTGAAGGCCTCTGAGTTCACATCGAGCTCTGAAGTCAGTCGGGTCATGGCGCGCCTTCGCGAAGGATAATCCAAGCGCGTCGCTTAGCCCGGACGCGGGCAAAGCTCAACGGCGCGGGCGCCGGAGAAGGCTTGATACGGACCGCGGCGGGGGCGAAGCTGCGCGCCCGGTTTCGCTCTGGAGACACCATGTCTGATTATTCCAGCTTCGCCCTGTCCTTGGACGGCCCGATTGCGCGCCTCACCCTGAATCGCCCCGACAAGCGCAACACCATGACGCCGGCCTTCTGGCGCGAATTGCCCGAAGCGGTGATGGCGCTGTCGGACGCGGGCGAGACGCGGGTGTTGATTCTCGACGCTGAAGGGCCGGTGTTCTCCGCCGGCATGGACATCTCGGTGTTCACCAATCCCGATGCGCTGAAGACCGACGGCCCGGCGGCGCGCGAAGCCTTCATGACCGCCGCCACGGCCCTGCAGGACGCGTTCACCGCGTTCGAGCGCGCGCGCTTTCCGGTGATCGCCGCTGTCCAGGGGCCTTGCGTGGGCGGCGCGGTGGACATGATCACCGCCTGCGATCTGCGCTACGGGACGCCGGACGCCTGGATGCGCATCGAGGAAACCAATATCGCCATGTTCGCCGATGTGGGCACGCTGCAGCGCCTGCCCGGCCTCATCCCCGAAGGCGTGGCGCGAGAGCTGGCCTATACCGGCGAAACGCTGAGCCCGGAGCGCGCGGAAAAACTCGGGCTTTACAACGGAGTGCTGGCTGATCCTGAGAGTTTGCGCGCGCATGTGGACGCGGTCGCCGAGAAGATCGCCAGCAAGGCGCCGCTGACGATTTCCGGCGTGAAGCGCTCCTTCCTCTACGCGCGCGATCACACCATCGCCGACAGCCTGGAGCACGCCATGACGCTGCAGGCGAGCCTATGGAGCACAGACGATATCATGGAGGCGATCACGGCGCGCGGCGAAAAGCGCGAGGGGAATTTCGCAGCGCTGAAGCCGGTCAAACGCATGGGACAAGGCTGATCGAGATCCGCCGCCCCTCCCGACAGGGCCAAACAATCCTTAAGCATTAGCGCCTATACCCCGTAGCGAATATTCGGGGGTGCGCATGTTTCTCATCAATCAGAACGTCAACAGCTTCCGCAAGGCGCGCGGACGGCGCCTGTCAGCGTTTCTCGAAGCGCGCGCAGCGGAGCTGGGGCGCAAGCTTGTGATCCTGGATGTCGGCGGTCAGGCGATCTTCTGGGACAATGTCTCGCTGGACTGCGTCGAGCGCATTGATCTGGTGAACCTCACCGAAAGCGAGCTTGATTCCAGCAGCATGACGCAAGGCGACGTGGAGTTCCGGCGTCTGATCGGCAATGGCTGTGCGCTTACCGGGATCGCTGACAAGGCCTATGACGTGTGCCACTCCAATTCGGTGGTCGAGCATGTGGGCCTGTGGCGTGACATGGAGAACTTCACCGCCGAGGCGCGCCGGGTGGCGCAGGCCGGCTGGATGCAGACCCCGGCCTGGGAGTTTCCCATCGAGCCTCACCTGCGCCAGCCCTTCATTCACTGGTTCTCGCGGCCCATCCAGCGCAAGTTCATGAACAAGCCTGAATGGATGCCGAACCCGACCGCCAACGAGCGGCGGATCTATATCGAAGACTTCAACCTGCTTTCGAAGGTGGAGTTTCAGGCTCTCATGCCCGAAGCCGACCTCTGGACCGAGCGACTCGCAGGTCTTCCGAAATCCTATGTTCTGAGCTGGGTCAGCGAAGCCCCTTGAGCGCGGCCCCGGTGTGCTGTCTCTTGGTGGCCAGGCTCTAGAACAAGGCTTGGCCCGGCTTCATGGTTGATCTCAATCTCGGTTTCCTGCCCTTCCTGAATCGGGTGGAAAAAGCGGCTCTGAGAGCCGTGGAAACCGAGGTGGAATGGTTCTGCCTGCCGTCCGGGGCGATCCTGTTTGAAGAGGGCGAGCCCGCCGACGCCTTCTACCTGGTGCGTTCGGGCGCGCTGGCGGCGTTCCGCACCGGCGCCGACGGCCGCCCGGAGCTGGTGGGTCATATCCGCAAGGGCGAGCCCATTGGCGAGATGGCTCTGGTGGAGGACCGCAACCACTCCGCCAGCGTCTATGCGCTTCGCGACAGCGAGCTGATGCGCCTGCCCAAGCACGCGTTTGACCGGCTGACGCGCAAGCACGCCTCGCTGATGCACGAGCTGGCGCGCATGATGCTGTTCCGCCTGCGCGGCGGCTCGCTCAATCAGCGCGCCGAGCCGAAGGTCTTCGCGCTGATCTCCACCTCGCCCACCATCGATCTCGAGTTTCGCACCGCCGAGCTTCAGGAGACGCTCAAAGCTCTGGGCGTGAAGGCGGCGGTGCTGGGCTATGAAATGAACGAAGCCTCCAGCCGCAAGCTGGACGCCATCGAGGCCGAGCATGATGTCGTGCTGCTCCATGCGCGCCTGGCCGATTCAGACTGGGCGCGTCAGGCGATGGGACGGGCCGACCGGATCTGGCTCATGGCGCGCGCCGACGCGCGGCCCTCCACCCCGTTGATGCCGGACGACCCCTCGCCTGCGGCGCGGCTGAAGCTGATCGACGTGGTGATGGTCCACCATGGCGGCGACCGGCGCGCCGCGAGCCCGCGGGACTGGGTTGAAGCCGCCGACGCGGCGCGCTGCTTCCACTGGCGCCAGGGCATGCCGGGCGATGTCCGCCACCTGGCCCGCACCATCGCGGGGCGCTCCGTCGGGCTGGTGCTGTCGGGCGGCGGCTCGCGCGCCTACGCCCATATCGGCGCGATCCGCGCGTTTCGCGACGCCGGTGTCGAGTTTGATTTCTTCGGCGGCTCGTCCATGGGCGGCATCATCGCGGCCGGCGCAGCCATGGGCTGGGACGATAACGAGCTGGAAGACCGCATGCGGGCCGCCTTCGTCACGACCAATCCTTTGTCGGACTGGACGCTGCCGGTGGTCTCGCTCATGCGCGGCAAGCGCGTGGATCAACGCCTGGCCGAACATTTCGGAGACACCGGCATCAACGATCTCTCCCGCCCGTTCTTCTGCGTCTCCTCCAACCTGTCCGACGCCACGGTGAAGGTGCATCGCAGCGGGCGCCTGCGCGACGCGCTGCGCGCCTCCATCGCAATTCCCGGCCTGCTTCCCCCCGTGGTTCAGGGAGAGAATGTTCTGGTGGACGGGGCCGTGTTCAATAATTTCCCGGTCCAGGAGATGAAGGCGTTTCACCGCGGCATGAATCTTGGCTGCGACGTGACGCGCACCAACACGATTAATCCGCGCGACTTTGTCGATGCGCCGAACTTCTTCGGCTGGGCCCTCAAGTACGGCCTGTCGGAAGCCCCGCCCATCGCCTCGCTTCTGATGCGCGCCGCAACCGTGGGCGCCATGGAGCAGCACGCCCAGTTCCGCAACGCGGCGGATCTGCTGGTCCTGCCCGATCTTGATCTGGATCTGCGAGAATGGAAGCGCTTCGACGACGCGCTGGAGGCCGGCTATCGCGCCGGCGTGGAAGCGCTGAAAGCGGCGCCGACAGAGACCAGCCTGCTGCTCAGCCGGACGCGCAGCGTCACGGTTTAGGAGAGACCCTGGGAGAGCACGCCCGGGTTGGGATGGTAGGTCTGCTGCGTCTTCAAACGCTCAGGCTCCACATTGCCGAAGCCCGGCAGACCCCCATTGTCCTTGAGCATGCGCGCCATGTGCATGAGGTTCCAGCTCATGAACACGGCGTTGCGCTGGGTGAAGGCGTGCCTGACCCCGTCGCTTTCCTTGTCGGCGTAGCTGGGACCCGGGCCGATCTCGCCGATCCAGCCGGTTTCGGCCTGGGGCGGGATGACATAGCCGATATGGGACAGGGCGTGGAGCATGGTCATGCAGATGTGCTTGACCCCGTCCTCATTGCCGGTGACCACGCAGCCGCCGGTTTTGCCGTAATAGGTGTACTGGCCCTTCTCGTTGGTCTGGCCGGAATGGGCGTAGAGGCGCTCCAGCAGCAGTCGCGCCACCGAGCTTTCCTCGCCAAGCCAGATCGGCGTTCCGATCACGAGAATATCGGCCGCGCGCACGCGCTCCCAGATCTTCGGCCAGTCGTCGCGCTCCCAGCCCGCTTCGGTCATGTCCGGCTGAACGCCGAAGGCGATCTGGTGATCCACCAGGCGCACGCTGTCCACGCTGACGCCCGCCCCGGTCATGATCTGGCGGCACACATCCATCAGCGCGTCGGTGTTGGAGGCGTCCGGTGAGCGCTTCAGCGTGCAGTTTACAAAAAGCGCTGTGAGATCGCTGTACTGGGCGGGAGGCGGTTGCAGACTGGTGTCAGACATGGGGCGAGGCTCCGTTTCGGTTCACCTCGCCCCAACGCGTAGACTCTTGTGCTTGTTTCCAGGCTTAGGCCGCCACGTCCCAGTCCGGCGCCCAGTCAGGATCAACAATACGGTGGTTTTCGCTGCGCAAGCCGCTGATGCGGCCCATTTCCTCGGCGGACAGCTCGAAGTCAAAGACCTCGAAATTACTCGCCAGGTGATCGGCCGACGAAGAGCGCGGGATGGCGCTCACGCGCTCCTGCTGAATCAACCAGCGCAGCGAGACCTGGGCCGGCGATTTGTCGTGGGCCCCGGCGATGTCCTTCATGACCGGATTATCGAACACCTCGCCCTGGGCGAGGGGCGAATAGGCGGTGAGCGCCATATCGTATTTCGCCACCGCGTCCAGCACCGGCGTCTGGTCGAGGAAGGGGTGGCACTCCACCTGATTGCACACCAGCGGCGCCTTGGACGTGGCCACGGCCTCGCCAAGCCAGGTGGTGGTGAAGTTGGACACGCCGATATGGGACGTCATCCCGCCGTCACGGCAGGCATTGAGCGCGCCGAGCGTCTCGCTCAGCGGAACGTCGTCTTTCGGCCAGTGCAGCAGCAGCAGGTCGACATTATCGACTTTCAGCTTGGACAGGCTCTCCTTCACGCTGGCTTCAAGGTCACCAGCCGCGAAACGCTCGATCCACACCTTCGTGGTGAGGAAGATATCATCGCGCGCGACGCCGGAGTCGGCGATTGCGCGTCCGACTTCAGCCTCGTTGCCATAAGCCTGGGCAGTGTCGATATGGCGATAGCCG